>Ga0265297_10000021_pt1 | contig 708195 bp, 719 predicted proteins | sample Munlanlwell13791_FD_192502 | JGI IMG/M metagenome (GOLD analysis project Ga0265297, IMG submission 192502) | Leachate microbial communities from a municipal landfill in Southern Ontario, Canada - Leachate well 137-91 | ecosystem: Engineered > Solid waste > Landfill > Unclassified | place... | reverse complement strand
TATCGTTCAACTATGCCGGATCCGATTCCAAGGGTGGAACGGCGACTTCGGCTTTAACCGCAAACTCTGCTACTACGGCGATGACGGCTAACTCCGCTGGCTATGCGAGCGTGTCGGGTACGGCTACAACTGCGGCAACGGCGAACGATGTTTCTTTCAACTACGCCGGATCAAGCTCGAAAGGTGGGGCGGCGACTTCTGCGCTGACAGCTGATACAGCTACTTCCGCTCTAACGGCTAACTCGGCTACCACAGCTACGACTGCTAACTCTGCTGGCTATGCGAGCTTGTCTGGCAATGCGACGACTGCAGCTACGGCGAACATGGCGAACGACGTGTCGTTCAACTATGCCGCTTCGGATTCGAAGGGTGGGGCAGCGACCTCAGCGTTAACAGCCAACTCTGCTACAACAGCCACCTCAGCTAATTCGGCTGGTTATGCGAGCGTTTCGGGTACTGCGACGACAGCAGCGACAGCAAATGATGTTTCTTTCAATTACGCAGGATCTAGTTCCAAGGGTGGAGCGGCGACCACTGCTTTGACGGCGAATACCGCTAACGATGTTAGCTTTAACTATGCCGGATCAAGCTCGAAAGGTGGGGCGGCGACTTCTGCGCTGACCGCCGATACGGCGACTTCCGCTCTAACGGCTAACTCGGCCACCACAGCAACGACTGCTAACTCCGCTGGCTATGCTAGCGTGTCAGGTACGGCTACGACAGCGGCAACGGCGAACGATGTCAGCTTCAACTACGCCGGATCGAGCTCCAAGGGCGGAGCAGCGACAAGCGCCTTAACAGCTAATTCGGCTGATGACGTCACGTTCAACTACGCCGGATCAAGCTCTAAGGGTGGGACAGCGACAGCAGCTCTTACTGCAAATACCGCCACCACAGCTAATTCTGCTGGTTACGCCAGTGTTTCGGGAACCGCGACAACCGCAGCGACAGCAAATGATGTTTCTTTCAATTACGCAGGATCTAGTTCCAAGGGTGGAGCGGCGACCACTGCACTTACTGCTAACACCGCTAACGATGTGTCTTTTAACTATGCCGGATCTGATTCCAAGGGGGGAACGGCGACGGCAGCTAACTCTGCCGGCTATGCGAGCGTGTCGGGAACTGCAACGACCGCGGCGACGGCTAACGACGTTAGCTTTAACTACGCCGGATCGAGCTCCAAGGGTGGAGCGGCAACCACTGCACTTACGGCGAATACTGCTAACGATGTGTCGTTTAACTATGCCGCTTCAGATTCGAAAGGTGGGACAGCGACCTCGGCGTTGACTGCGAACTCTGCTGGTTATGCCAGCTTGTCGGGTAACGCGACGACAGCGGCCACAGCGAGCATGGCAAACGACGTGTCATTCAATTATGCGGCCTCGGATTCAAAGGGTGGAGCCGCAACCTCGGCATTGACCGCCAACTCTGCTACAACAGCCACCTCCGCTAATTCGGCTGGCTATGCGAGCGTTTCGGGTACTGCTACGACGGCAGCGACAGCGAACGATGTCAGCTTCAACTATGCTGGATCAAGCTCAAAGGGCGGAGCGGCAACTTCTGCGCTGACTGCCAACGTAGCTAATGATGTAAGTTTTAACTATGCAGGCTCAAGCTCCAAAGGTGGCACTGCAAATTCTGCTGTAACAGCGGATACAGCCACAAGCGCTAATTCAGCTGGTTATGCGACTGTGTCAGGAGTCGCTACTACAGCAGCAACAGCTAACGACGTTAGTTTCAATTATGCCGGTTCCAGTTCCAAAGGTGGGGCGGCAACGTCCGCTCTGACTGCCAATTCGGCCGATGATGTCACGTTTAATTATGCCGGATCGAGCTCAAAGGGTGGAACGGCAACTTCAGCGTTAACGGCTAATAGCGCGACAACGGCTGGTTCGGCCAACTATGCTGGCGTGTCAGGTACGGCTACAACTGCAGCAACGGCTAACGATGTTAGCTTTAACTATGCTGGATCAAGCTCGAAAGGCGGGGCGGCTACTACAGCGTTAACGGCTGATACAGCGACCTCGGCGTTGACTGCGAACTCTGCTACCACGGCGACGACAGCGAGCTCTGCTGGTTACGCGAACTTGTCGGGTACTGCAACAACTGCAGCGACTGCTAATGACGTAAGCTTCAACTATGCTGGTTCCAGCTCCAAAGGAGGAGCGGCGACTTCCGCATTGACAGCTGATACGGCGAATTCAGCGCTAACAGCCAACTCAGCTACCACGGCGACGACAGCGAGCTCTGCTGGTTACGCGAACTTGTCGGGTACGGCAACAACTGCAGCGACGGCTAACGACGTTAGTTTTAATTATGCCGGTTCTAGCTCGAAAGGGGGCGCAGCAACCTCCGCTCTAACAGCTAATTCGGCTGATGATGTTACGTTCAACTATGCTGGATCCAGCTCCAAGGGTGGAACAGCGACCGCAGCTCTTACAGCTAATACGGCTACGAGCGCTAACTCAGCTGGTTATGCCAGCTTGTCGGGTACCGCAACAACAGCAGCGACGGCTAATGACGTAAGTTTCAACTACGCTGGTTCCAGTTCTAAAGGCGGAGCGGCTACCACTGCTCTTACAGCTAATACTGCTAACGATGTGTCTTTCAACTATGCTGGTTCAAGCTCTAAAGGAGGGACAGCGACTTCTGCTCTTACCGCCGATACGGCGACTTCCGCTCTGACGGCTAACTCGGCTACCACAGCTACGACTGCTAACTCTGCTGGTTACGCGAACTTGTCTGGTACCGCGACAACCGCGGCGACAGCGACCAACGCAACGCAATTGAATAGCCAGGCGGCATCGTATTACACGAACGCTTCGAACCTGGGATCGGGAACACTGCCGTCCGGCCGGTTGACCGGTTCATACGGGATCGATATTTCCGGCACCGCCGCCAATGCTACTAACGCTACGAACGCCACAAATGCTACGAACGCAACTAATGCGGTTAACGCTACAAACGCCGGATATGCCAGTGTTTCTGGAACGGCAACGACTGCCGCTACGGCAAATGATGTCAGTTTTAACTACGCTGGATCCAGCTCCAAGGGTGGTGCAGCAACTTCCGCGCTTACAGCTAGTGATGTTAGCTTTAACTATGCCGGTTCCAGCTCCAAGGGAGGCGCGGCGACATCTGCGGTCACGGCGACTACTGCGACAACAGCTAACGATGTTTCTTTCAACTACGCTGGATCGAGTTCCAAGGGAGGAGCGGCGACTTCCGCGGTTACAGCTACCACCGCCACTAGCGCTAACTCTGCTGGTTACGCGAACTTGTCTGGTACCGCGACAACCGCGGCGACAGCGACCAATGCAACGCAATTAAATGGCCAGGCGGCGTCTTATTACACGAATGCGTCGAACCTGGGCTCAGGGACGCTGCCGTCCGGCCGGTTGACCGGTTCATATGGGATCGATATTTCCGGCACCGCCGCCAATGCTACTAATGCTACGAACGCCACGAACGCTACGAATGCTACCAATGCTACCAATGCCACGAACGCCATAAATGCGGTTAACGCTACAAACGCCGGATATGCCAGTGTTTCTGGAACGGCAACGACTGCCGCTACGGCAAATGATGTCAGTTTTAACTATGCCGGTTCCAGCTCCAAGGGTGGGGCAGCAACTTCCGCGCTTACAGCTAACGATGTGTCTTTCAATTATGCCGGTTCCAGCTCCAAGGGAGGCGCGGCGACATCTGCGGTCACGGCGACTACTGCGACGACAGCCAACGATGTCTCTTTCAACTACGCTGGATCGAGTTCCAAGGGAGGCGCGGCGACCTCCGCGGTTACAGCTACCACCGCCACTAGCGCTAACTCTGCGAGTTACGCGAACCTGTCGGGAACCGCGACAACCGCGGCGACAGCAACTAACGCGACACAGCTGAACGGGCAGGCGGCGTCTTATTACACGAATGCTTCGAACCTGGGATCGGGAACACTGCCGTCCGGCCGGTTGACCGGCTCATATGGGATCGATATTTCCGGCACCGCCGCCAATGCTACTAATGCTACGAACGCCACGAACGCTACGAATGCTACCAATGCTACGAACGCGACTACTGCTACAACAGCCAACGATGTTTCTTTCAACTACGCTGGATCGAGTTCCAAGGGAGGAGCGGCGACCTCCGCGGTTACAGCTACCACCGCCACTAGCGCTAACTCTGCGGGTTACGCGAACCTGTCGGGAACCGCGACAACCGCGGCGACAGCAACTAACGCGACACAGCTGAACGGGCAGGCGGCATCGTATTACACGAATGCGTCGAACCTGGGATCGGGAACACTGCCATCTGGGCGGTTGACCGGCTCTTACGGGATCGACATTTCGGGGAACGCGGCAACGGCGACCAGCGCCACCAGCGCTACCAATGCGACTAACGCCACGAACGCGACAACCGCGACTAACGCCACACAATTAAATAGTCAGGCGGCATCTTATTACACGAACGCGGCAAATATGAGCTCGGGAACGCTGCCGTCCGGTAGGTTGACCGGCTCTTACGGGATCAGTATCTCGGGGAACGCAGCGACAGCGACCAGCGCGACAACTGCCAGCAATGCCCTGGCGATCGCTGATGGCTCGGTGAGCACCGCGGCTAAGCTTGGGGCCGGGGTTGTCTCCTACGACAAGATTGCCATCCTGACCGGTGCTCTGACATTTAGGCCAGCGGGGTACTCGATCCAGTCCGATACGGGTTATGCCTTGACCTTGCTGAGCGGACAGAACGACGGACAGGGCGTCCCCATGTATGTTCTGGATACCTCAAACACGATCTCTACCGGCAAGCTTTTCAGCGTTAAGAATAAGGGGACGGAAAAATTCTTTGTCGACAAGGACGGCGGGGTGTCTTCTTCGGGCACTTTAACGGGTAGCGCGATCGAGTCTACCGTTACCGGCCAAAACGCCCCGTTCGTTGTGGCCAGCACCTATCTGGTCTCCAACCTCAATGCCGATCTTTTGGATGGATATCAAGGAGCAGCTTTCGCGCGGCTCGCGCCGGCTGCCGTGCAAAGCTCCGGCGGAACTTATGGGCTCTGGGCCAAAGGTAATACGTTCGGGATCAAGGGCCAATCGACCGGCGCAGCGGGGACTTGGGCGATATTTGGTACGGCGGAAACTGGAGTGCAGGGCTTTTTGGGCGGCGCCGCCTATGGAGCTTGCGGGTATTTTAACGACACTAACGCCGGTTATTTGGGCGGCAACGGGGTCGGCGTGCTGGGCGGAGGGACGTCATACGGCGTCCAGGGGCAAGGCGGCACTTACGGGGTCCACGGCACAGGGACCACCTATGGCGTTTACGGTACCGGCGATACGGCGGGGGGATACTTTATCGACAGTACTTCGTCCTCATATGGCCGGGTGGGTTACGGCGCTTACGGCTTTTATACGCCGGACGGGCTGTACGTCGGCACCACGGTTGACGCGATCTCCGTCTATAACACGGCGGTTACCGGACGGGATGTGTATGTCGCCAGCACGGGAGTTATTGGTTATCTCAGTTCAAGCTTAAAATATAAAACCGATGTCCAGCAATTGACATTCGATGAGAATAAGCTCGCGCAGTTGCGGCCGGTAACCTTTAAGTGGAACGAAAAGTCAGTAAACCCCGGCCAGGAAGATTTTGGTTTGATCGCCGAAGAGGTTTATCAGCTCTTCCCTAAGATGGTCTATCTGGACGACGCTGGGAAGCCCGAAGGGATCCAGTACGATAAATTGTCGGTCCTTTTGCTCAAGAGCTACCAGGAAAAGGTCAAAGAGATCGAGGGATTAAAAACGAAGACCCAGGAGCTGGAGGCGAGGATGGCGGCGCTCGAAGCTAAAATAGGTAAATGATCAAAAGGTTAATTGTTTTAATCATTATTGGTCTGGCTGTGTTTGGCGTCGACCCGGCTCTGGCCGTCGGCGCTTCAGCCAGTTATAAGATCGCTGCCGAGGTCATGGACAGCGGCGGCTCGCGCGGCAGTTCGGCCTCTTACCAATTACTGGGCAAGACCAGGGAACGGGCGTTGCCAGTGCCGGGCAGCCCAAGCTTGACGGTCGGCGAGGGATTTCTGCGGAGCGTTTATTTCGGGCGGATCATCTTTGGCCCGATCGTTACCGGGATCAAGCCGGCGGCCGCTTTGAACAGCGGACCGCTTTCGGTCATTATCACCGGCGCCAATTTCTTGGCCGGGGCGGCGGCCAAGATCACGGCGGAGGACGGGAAGGAGATCGTCGCTACTAAAGTGGTAATGGTCAACACTGGAGCGATCAGTTGTGACTTTGACCTGACCGGAGCTAAACCCGGATCGTGGAGCGTGACCGTGACCAATCCGGACGGCCGCTCCGGGACATTGCCGGCGGCGTTCAAGATCATCTATCCGGCCCCGACGGTCAGCTCCGTTGTCCCTGATAAGGGGGTCAACAACGAGGTCGCGACCTTGACGATCGCCGGCGAAAACTTCCGGGAGGGCGTCAGTCTCAAATTGTCAAAGGCGAGCGAGAGCGATATAATGGCCGAGAAGGTCGTGGTCGTTTCGACGGGCAAGATAACTTGTTCGTTCGACCTGCGGAAGAAAACGGTCGGCGTGTGGGACCTGAAAGTGACCAACGAAGACGGCCAATACGCGACGCTTTTCCAGGGCTTCAAGATCGAAGCGCCGGAATTGGAAGTTCTGGAAGCGGTCAAGAACAAGCCGAACCCGTTCAATCCGGCCAAGCAGCCGACCCTGATCTCCTATACCTTGAGCCAGGATTACGACGTCTTCGTCGACGTCTTCAATGTCCGCGGGGAAAGGGTCTGGCGCTACCAAGCGAGCCGGGGGACCATGGGCGGCATGGTGGGACAGAACGTGGTCAGCTGGAACGGGACTACGGCCACTAAGTCCTACGCGAGCGAAGGCGTTTATTTCCTGTACGTTACCGCCCGGGTCAAAGGGGCGCAAAAGATCTTGAGCAAGACCAAAGTGGCGATCACCAGATGAGAAAATATCTAATCGCGTTAGCGGTCATCTTATCGCTGGGCAATCCGGTCCCGGCCGGCGCGGAAGTGGTGGGGCAGACGGACGATCCCCTGGTGGTCGGCGGCGGGGCGAGACCGATAGGGATGGGCCGGGCTTTTACCGCCGTAGCCGACGACGCGGACGCCGCCTTCATTAATCCGGCGGGGATCGGCGGGCTTAAGGGCCCGACGGCCATGATGATGATGACCAATATGCTGATGGGCGAGATTTACTACGCGGAATTTTGCGGGGCGATCCCGGCGACTTTCGGCACGCTGGGACTGGGTTTGATCTCGACCGGCGTCAACCAGATCCCGACCGACGTCGATTCGTCGACGGTCTATACCGATTATTACGACACGCTGATCATTTTCAATTACAGCACCGCGCTGGCCCGGTTTTTCGGCTACGGCCGCAACATTTATGTGGGCGCCAATTACAAGATCTTTAACCGCGGCTGGACAGGCGGGATCAACCGTTTCGCTTCCGGGCAAAGCATCGATCTGGGGATCAAGTACATCGTGACCCCTTATTTGAGCTTCGGCCTCAGCCGGCAAAATGTCCTGCCGGTGACGATGGGCGGGGTCCTGCATTGGAGCACCGGCGCGGAAGAGGCGATCGCCTCATTGACGAAGTTCGGCATCGCGGTCAAGCCGCTCCCCCTGGGCGGCAACGTGCTTTTTGCCTATGACATCGATTTCCCGGCGTTCAGCGGGCGGCCGGTAACGATGCATTTCGGCACGGAGTGGAAGACCGGCCAATTGCTGTCGCTCAGGGGCGGGCTTGACCAGTCCCTGGACGCCGCCGCTCCCGAGCGGACCAGCTGGAACCCGACCTTTGGGCTCTCTTTTGATTTTGCCCGGTTCCGCCTTGACTACGCTTATCATTCCTATTACAATGACCCGGCATTGGCAAATAATTATTTTTCCCTGTCTTATCAAGCCGATCCCTGGATGGAACTGAAGGGTGAGGCGGCTCCGGCCGGTGAATCCCCGAGGCGGCGCTGATGAGGGGGTTGGCTTTTGGGCTCGGATTGTTGCTCTGTTGCTCATTGCCGCTGAGTGCCGGGGCGGAAGCCCCGGACAATGGCGGGATTTCGACCGTAACATTCAGCGTTTTGAAGTATTTTCCGGGAGACGTGGTCCATCTGGTGGTGGATGTTCCGCCGGACGTGGTCAGCGTCACCGCCACGATGCCGGATGGAGAGCAGTTGAACCTTGGTTTCAGCCTGCGGTCCCGGGTCTGGCATAATTACTGGGAAGTGCCGGCCGGTTTTAAAAAAGGGGGATATACCGCTAAGCTGCGGGCGGTTGACGTGGAAGGACGGGTCTTTGAGGGGGAATCGGACCTTTTTTATATCGGCGAGCCGTCCCTGCCCATGATCATGAAACTAGCGACGACCAAAGAAGTCCGTACCTATCAGCCCGAAGTCGCCGAGCGCAAGGTTGAACAGCCGGTTGAACGGAAACCAAAGGCCCGGAAACCGCAATTGGCCAAGAGCAAGCCGAAGCCGGCCAAAAAAGCCCGGGTTAGAAGACCGGTCGCTCCTCCGTCCCGCATGCGCCTGATGGTCGAGGCCCGGGAGCAGTTGTTCAGGCAAGATTATGGAAAATTACAGAACCGGCTCGATGCCCTGTTAAAGATCGATCCGGGCAATAACGAGATCAGAACTATGCGCAATAAAGCCGCGAAAGGAATTAAGATCAAATAATGAAACAACTGATGATCATCGGTCTGGGGTTATTTTTGCTTATCGGCCTGCAAACGGCGGGGGAGGGGCTTTCCGCCCGGCAGTACTTTTATCAGGCCTCAAGCGCCTATATCAGGGGGGACCTGGACGGGGCGCTGAAGCAGGCGCGGGCGGCGCTGGACCTCGATCCGACCTATAAAGCGGCCTGGGAATTGAAAGAAAGCGTGCTGCGGGAGAAAAAGATCATCGCTCTCCTCCTGGAATCGGAGAAAGCCCGGCAGGTGAAAAAATCCCTGGCGGCCGGCGGCAAGCAGTATAAGGCCGGGAACTATACGGAGGCGGTCGCCAGCTTCCGCAAAGTGCTCAGCCTGGCGCCCGGCAACAAAGAAGCTCTTGCCTCCCTGAACAGCATTCAAGACCTGGTCAAAGCGGAAGAGCGCGCCCGCCAACAGGCGCTCTTCTGGTTGACCGTGGCTTACGGCGTCGCTTATCTTTCGTCCGCGGCGCTGCTGGTCTTTATCATGTCGCTGCTGAGAAAGCTGATCGCGCGACGGGCCAAGAAACCAGCCGATCAGCTGATCTGCTTCAACTGCCAGGCCAAATTGCCGCTCAAAGAGGAATTCTGCCCTAATTGCGGCATGCGGGTCGGGCTCAAGCTGTGGCGGTCGATCTCCGAGGAGCAAAAGCGCTGGTATGATCGGGCGGGCTGGAAAAGCAATCCCTTTTCACTGGACACGCATCCGGAATTTTTTACCGGGCACAAAAAAGCGGTCCAAGAGGTCCTGGCCAAGATCAGCGCGCGCAGCGGCCAGATCCTGGTCCTCGGGCCGCTGGGCGTCGGTAAAACCACCCTGCTGCGCTGGTTGGCAGTGTACCTGCCCAGGGACCTCGCGCCGGTCTATATCTCGCGCCCGCCCCAGAACTTTGACCAGTTGATCCGGCATATCATCAACAGCCTGGGGTTTACCGATAAGGATGTCACCGAATACGATCTCTACAACCTGGATAAATTACGCCACAAGATCGGCAAGGGCTTGATCCTGCTGCTCGATGAGACCCATGAGTTCACGATCGAGATCGAACGGCCGCTGCGGACCCTGGGCGACCTGGATGGCGTTAATCTGGTAATGGCCGGACTGCCCGAGACCGCGGCCAAGCTGCAAAACGAGATCAAGCCGCTGTATGACCGATTGTCCTTGACTGTCGCGCTGGAACCCCTGGAATTCGCCGAGCTGAGCGAGCTGTTGAAAGCGCGGATCGAAGGAGCGGGGGGCAACGGAACGTATCCCTTTACCGCTTCGGCCTTGACCAAGATCTATGAGCTCTCAAAGGGCATTCCCAGAACCGCCCTGAAACTAGCGGATGCGGCGGTAGCACTGGCGATCAGCCAGAACGAAGATAAAATTAGCGATCAGCTGGTAAAAGAGATCGCCCTTTGAGGGAAAAGACAAATTAATCGGTTATGCCAAAGATCGAGCGGATGTTGGCCTCGTTCAGGAGCGCTTGTTCCAAGGCCAGCTTTTGTTCCGGGCGTAATTGTTCGGATCGCAGGAACAGACGGCTGCGCAGGGAGACCATCATGACCGGTAGAGAATCCAGCATCGTTTTAAACTTGAGGCTCGGCTCGGTCTTGAGTGCGGTAAGGGCTTGACCCAGCTCTTTGCCCGACGCCAGACAATAATCGATCAGGGTGTCGGCGGCTTGAGCAAAGAAGCGGTGCTCTGTTTCGGCCCTGGCTATCAGGCCGGCCAATTGCGCCAGTGCGGCCGGTTTATCATTGATCACTGGCCGGACCGGCTCAACCGCCGGATGCCTGGGGAGGCTGACGGATGGTCTGACCGGCGGTTCCGATTCATGGTAGCGATAAGCGATCGGCCGGGGAAATTCTTCGCCAAAGATAACGTCCATCGTCTTTTTGAACTTAGCCAGATGTTTATCAGGTATCTTGCCAAAAACGCCGCTTTCCGGTGAGATCTCCAGCCCCGGCTTACCGAGCTCATAGTAACAGCGGAAACCGTGCCAGTCCGACTTCAGTTTATTCTGCGGGGTCAGAAGGTTATTTGCTTCCGCCAGCTCTTTGTGGGTGGGACAGCCGAAGAGCAGTTGTCCGTTCCGGGCATTATAAAGGCCGGTCAAAGTTGCCGAGCGCTTTCCTCTGGCTGCCAGCAAAGTCCTTAAAGCCTGGGCCGAATCGGGATTGCGAACCGGGTGGGCGGCTGTTTTCCCGCTGCTCAGCCGGTCAATAAAACGGTGATAAATGCTTGTAATACCCATGACAGGTTATTGTCGGTAACAAAGCGCGGGGATTTCAGGGATCAGCTTTCTTTCTTGATCGGGACTTCCTGCGAAACGTAGGCTGGCTTCAAGACGCCGGCCGAAATGACGTATTTGACAGCGTCTTCGATCTTCATGTCGAGCAAAATGACCTCGCGGGCCGGGACCATGATCAAAAAGCCGGTGGCCGGCGTCGGGGTGTTAGCGATAAAGATGTTGATCATCTTTTCCTTGGCTTTGGTTTCGATCTCCGCCGCCGCGTCCGAAGTGACGAAGCCGAGCGACCAGACCCCCTTGCGCGGGTATTCGACGATGCAGGCGCGCCGGTACTCTTCGGCCGACTTCTCCTGGAAGAGGACGTCATTGATCTGCTTGGTGGCCGAATAGATGCTTTTAACGATCGGCACGCGGGAAAGCAGCTCTTCGCCGAGCTTAAAGAGCCGGACGCCGAAGAGCTGGGTGCCGAAATAGCCGGCAATGAAGATCAGGGCGATGGTGATGACGAAGCCGACGCCGGGGAGCGGGTGCCCCAGGACCATGGCGATGATGTTGCCGAGGATGCCGTCCAGGAACGAGAACATGAACCAGAGGAGCCAGATCGTGACCAGGAGCGGCAACAGGGTGATCAGCCCGCGAACGAAATAGGTGCTCAATTTCTGCCAGAAGTCGTTCATTGTTCCAATTATAACATTTATGCTATACTTTGGCCAGATACGGGAGGTGCCGGAAATGACAAAAGCTTATATTTTGGTGGAAGCGCTGCCGGGGAAGGCGATCGAGCTGATCAACGCGATCAAGGGCTTGGCGGGGGTCAAGACGGTCCATCTGGTCACCGGCCCTTACGACGTCATCGCGTTCGTGGAAACGGCCGATCTCAAGTCGCTGGGGGATTTTATCGTCAAGAAGATCCAGGCGACCGGCTGCGTGGCCCGGACTTTGACCTGTATCACGGTCGAAGAATAAATTACTCCAACCCTTTAGAAATGTCGTTGGCTCTGGCGTAGAGCAGGCGGTTGATCGCGGCGAGGAACGCCTTGGCGCTGGCCAGGATGATGTCCATCGACGCCCCGTGGCCGACGTAGATCCGGCCGTTCTCCTTGATCCTGACCGTAACTTCCCCTTGAGCGTCCGTTCCCCCGGTGATCGCCTGGATGGTAAAGTCGACCAGTTCCGGCGAAACGCCGGTGATCTTCTGCATGGCCGAGTAGATCGCGTCGACCGGGCCGACCCCTTCGACCGTCACCTCTTTCAGTTTGCCTTGATATAGAAGCTTGACCTTGGCGGACGGCTTGGTGTGGGTCCCGGAGGCGATCTCGACCCCCTCGATCGTGTAAGTTTCCGGCACGATGTAGACTTCGTCGGAAACGATCGTCTCCAGGTCGCGGTCGCCGATCTCTTTTTTCTTGTCGGCCAACTCCTTGAACTTATTGAACGCCTTTTCCAGATTTTCTTCGTTCAAGGCGTAGCCCATATCCTTCAGCTTATCGGCAAAGGCGTGCCGGCCGGAGTGTTTGCCCAGCACCAGGCGGCTTTCAGTCAACCCGATGTCTTCCGGTTTCATGATCTCGTAAGTATTAGGGTCGATCAGGACGCCGGCCTGGTGGATCCCGGCCTCATGGGCGAAAGCGTTGGCGCCGACGACCGCTTTGTTCGGCTGGACGACGAGGCCGGTCAGGTTGCTGACCATCCGGCTGGCCTTGTAGATCTCTTTGGTATTGATGTCGGTCTTGGTCCCGAAGAAATCGTGCCGGGTGACGAGCGTCATCACGACCTCTTCGAGCGAAGCGTTGCCGGCCCGCTCGCCGATCCCGTTGATCGTGCATTCGACCTGGTTCGCCCCGGCTTTGACCGCGGCCAGCGAGTTGGCCGTTGCCAGGCCGAGGTCGTTATGGCAGTGGACGGAGATCGTCACGTTCTTGGCCTTGACCTGGGGGACGTGCTTGATGATGTTCTCGATCAGCTGGCCGAACTCCCACGGGGTGGTGTAGCCGACGGTATCCGGCACGTTGATCGTTTGGGCGCCGGCGTCGATCACCGCGCCGATGATCTTGTAGAGGAACGCGTGGTCCGAGCGGCCGGCGTCCTCGCAGGAAAATTCGACATTGGGGCATAGCGACCGGGCGTGTTTGACCATCTTGACCGCCGTTTCATAGACCTGCTCCGGCGTCATCCGCAGTTTTTTTTCCATATGGATCGGCGAAGTCGCCAGGAAAACGTGGATCATCGGTTTGGCCGAATGTTTGACCGCTTCCCAGGCCCGGTCGATATCGCCCTTTTTGGCGCGGGCGAGCGAGCAGATGCTCGGCCCCTTGATCTGCTCGGCGATCTGCTTGACCGAGGCAAAATCGCCCGGCGAGGCAATGGCAAAGCCGGCCTCAATAGTGTCGACGCCCAGCTTGGCCAGTTGGCGGGCGATCTCCAGTTTTTCTTCCGGGTTCAGCGAAGCGCCCGGGCACTGCTCGCCGTCGCGCAAAGTGGTATCAAATATCTTGATTTTTCTCGTCATAGCATATACTATACTAACTATGAGCAAGAAAATCAAGACGATCGGGGTCATTACGCCGGGCGGCGACGCGCCGGGGATGAACACCGCCATTCGCGCGGTGGTCCGGACAGCCATCTTCAACGGCTTAAAGGTCTACGGGATCGAGCGGGGCTGGCAGGGTTTGATCGATAACAAGATCATCAACATGGAGCTTTCCTCGGTCAGCGGGATCATCAACCACGGCGGCACGATCCTGCATACCCACCGCTGCCCGGAGTTCCGGCAAAAAGCGGCCAGGAAAAAAGCGTTTAACAATCTCTGCGCCTACAACATTGAGGGCTTGGTGGTGATCGGCGGCGACGGTTCGCTCAGCGCCGCCTACCAGCTTCACAAGGAGTTTGGGACCCGGGTGATCAATATTCCGGCTTCGATCGATAACGACATTTACGGCACCGACTACAGCATCGGCTTTGATACGGCGGTCAACACCGCGCTCGAGGCGATCGACAAGATCCGCGATACCGCTACCTCCCACGAACGGGTCTTTGTCATTGAGGTGATGGGGCGGAACAACGGTTTTATCGCCCTTGATGTCGGCCTGACGGCCGGGGCAGAGGCGATCATTATCCCGGAGATCCCTTATAATATTGACGCGATCGGCCAGAAGATCCGCTACGGCCAGCAGCGGGGGAAATCGAGCTTTATCATCGTGGTGGCCGAAGGGGCGATCAAGGCGGAAGAGGTGGCGGTCCACTTGCGCAAACGGACCACGCTCGACGTCCGGGTCAGCATCCTGGGCCACATGCAGCGGGGCGGGGCGCCGTCGGCGCTCTCCCGCGAAGTCGCCTGCAAGCTGGGCGCGAGGGCCGTTCAACTGTTGATCGAAGGCAAATCGGCCTTAATGGTCGGCATTATTTCCGATAAGGTCATCGAAACACCAGTTGACGAAATTGCCCGCCGCAAGAAGAAGATCGACATGGCCGCCTACAAGCTGGCCAACATGCTGGCGACGTAACTCCGCTTAAAACACCAGCGCCGGCAGGTATTTGCGGCGGCATTCCAATTTTTCGAAGAATTTTCCCCGCATCAAGCCGGGATCGGCTGGCGACCAGCGGTCAAATTCGCGCTGGATCTCCGTCAGGCTCAGTTTTCCCATGTAAGGAGGCCGGCCGAATAAATGTTTGAAGAGATAATTGCGGGCGTCGGCGTGATAACTGTTATTCCCCGGCATTTCGACAAAAGCCACGGTATCGGCAAGCGGGACCATAAAGTCGCGGATATTGTCCTCGGTCAAGTGCGCGCGCTCAGCAGCGCTCAAGCCAAGGTCGACCTCGGCAGCGGCGATAGCCAAGCAAATATTTCGCATGACAGCCAGATCGCTCTTCATGACGTAGATGATGATCGCGTTGTTAAGTAAAACAGGGCCATCCGGATCAAAGCTTTCATCACGGTTCAGGGCCAGGTCGAGGCGGCTGAGGCAGCCACGTTTTTTTAACTCCGTGAAAAGCCTGGTAAAGACTTCGCTTACGAACTGCGCTTTTTGGCCAAGATAGATCCGGGTTAAGGGGAATTCTTGTCCTTTTTCTTTACCGCAGATCCAGTACTTGTTCGGTTCGGCAAAACTATAAAAAGGGTCTTTCCCATTAAAGGGGTAGCGGGCAATAAGGTCTGTCCCCAGGCGGTCGGCTGCCTTTTCGGCGGAAGCGGCTGCTACCTGGCCAAGCGGCCGGTTTGCCGGGAGCGGCAATTGGAACGAAGCGATCCTGGGTAGTTGGGCGCGTAATAGTTCACTATAACTGATAGAGAGGAGAGTGGGCCGGAATTGCTCCCAGCCATGTTCCGTTACCGCTTTCAATCCCTGTCCAGAGATTATCAGGTTCCGTAAAGTCTGGGCCGGCCTTGTAGGGGGAGCAAGGTCGATATGCCTACAGGTAATAATATCAGGCCTGACGGCCTTGATCGGGCACATACCGAATATATATCGGCAAAAACGCGGCTAAATTGCAGGTTCAATAATAATCCGCGGCGTTGCGCATTCCGTAGAGCTGGTGGTCCTGCGGCACGAAGCGGCCGCCTTTAACGTCTAACAGATTGCGCGACATGATCGTGTCGTTCTCCAGCCCCGGATAGACCCCAAAAACGCCTTCTTTCAGGAAATTAAAGATCGCGTCGCCGTAGCGCAGGCCGAGGATCCGGTCCATGACGTGGGCAACGCCGCCGCGGATGGCGTGGCCGCAGTTCTGGTAGCGGTATTCAAACCCCTTGGTGTGTTTTTCCAGGATGGCGAAGATATATTCGCCGATCCCGCCGAGCTGCTCGTTGCCGAACGAGTCTTTCTTCTTCGGCATCTCATGCCGCGCTTTGACCAGCGCGTACTTCGGGTCCGCAATGACGGTCGCCAGCATCTTCTCGTGTTTCTTGTTGATCGCTTCCGGGTAGCGGGTATCGAACAGCCGTACTCCCTCGGAGACGACGACAATGCAATGCTGTTTGACACGGATCGATTTTTCCACCTGCTTGATCACGACCTCCATGTCGAGGACCTCTTCGGGGAGGAGGGTGACTTCGGCGCCGCCGGCGATCCCGGCCCACATGGCGACCCAGCCGGCGTGCCGACCCAGGAGTTCAACGACAAAACAGCGGTTGTGGGATTCGGCGGTGGTCCGGATATTCTCGATAAAGTGGACTGATTCTTCGACGGCGGACTCAAAGCCGTAGGTCATTTCGGTCCCGTAGACGTCGTTGTCCATCGTCTTGGGGGCGCCGAACATCGGGAAGACGAACTGTTGGCCTAGTTTTCCAGCCGCGCCCAGGGTGTCGTCGCCGCCCAGGACACAAAGACAGTCGATCTTCAGTTTTTTTAAGGCTTCCATCGCTTTTTCCGGCATCTTGGCTTCCATGTTCGCTTTAGAGAAGAGGTTGGTACGGGAAGACTTGAGGATCGTGCCGGCGACCGCAAATGATTCTTCAATATCCGTCAGGTTTAATGGTTTAACGATCTTATCGAATTCTGTCCCCGGATCGCGGGTCAAAGATTTCCAACCCTCGAGGAGGCCGACCAGTTCCATTTGCTCGTCTTTGGGGAGGGTGAGGTTGGCCTGGTTGATCCGCCGCATCAAGCCGACGATCACCGCGTTATGGCCGGCGCAGTCGCCGCCGCCGGTCAGGATCCCGATCCGTTTAATATTTATTTCTTTGCCCTGAAACTTGACCTTCATCTTTTTACGCCTTTCCCGCCGATCCCAGAACGTTCGTGTTCTTGGCGATGATCAGCTTCTTCAGTTCCTCGCGGGCCGGGCCGAGATATTTGCGCGGGTCGAACTCCGACGGCTGCTCCGCGAAGACCTTGCGGATGATCGCGGTCATGACCAGGCGGCCGTCGCTGTCGATATTGATCTTGCAGACGGCGGATTTGGCTGCCTGGCGCAGCTGCTCTTCGGGAACGCCGACGGCGTTGTCCATCTTGCCGCCGAACTTGTTGATCATGGCGACGTACTCCTGGACGACCGACGAGGCGCCGTGCAGGACGATCGGGAAGCCGGGCAGCCGTTTCTCGACCTCCGCCAGGATGTCGAAGCGGAGCGGGGGGACCGATTCGCCCGGCTTGAGCTTGAATTTGTAGGCGCCGTGCGACGTGCCGATCGAGATGGCCAGGGAATCGACGCCGGTCCGTTTGACGAAATCCTCGACTTGGTTCGGGTCGGTATAGGTGTGCTTTTCCGCCTTGACCTCGTCCTCGATCCCGGCCAGGACGCCGAGCTCGCCTTCAACGGTGACGTCATACTGGTGGGCGTATTCCACCACCTGCTTGGTCAGCTTGATGTTGTCCTCGTAAGTGTGGGCGGAGCCGTCGATCATGACCGAAGAAAAACCGTATTCGATGCACGATTTGCAGAGCTCGAAAGTGTCGCCGTGATCAAGGTGGAGAGCGATCGGGATATTGGACTTGAGGTCCTGGCGGCACAGCGCGACCGCGCCTTGCGCCATGTAACGGAGCAGGGTCTGGTTCGCGTACTTGCGGGCGCCGGAAGAGACCTGGACGATGACCGGAGAATTGCTCTCCGCGCAGCCGCCGATGATCGCCTGCAGCTGCTCCATATTGTTAAAGTTATACGCCGGGATCGCGTACTTCCCCGCCATCGCCTTCTGGAACATTTCCCGCGTGTTGACCAGTCCAAGCTCTTCGTACAGTTTCTTTGCCATTTTATTTACCCCTTTCTTTATTTTACCAGCTTAACGTAGCTGTCGACTTTGAGGCTCGCCCCGCCGACCAAGCCGCCGTCGATGTCGGGCTGGGCCATTAATTCCTTAACATTTTCCGGTTTGACCGAGCCGCCGTACAGGATCCGAATGTCATTGGCAACATCCTTGGGCAATAACTTTCTAATGAAAGCGTGGACTTCCTGGGCTTGCGCCGGGGTTGCCGTCTTGCCGGTCCCGATCGCCCAGACCGGTTCGTAAGCGACGACAACTGATTTCCAGTGGTTGTCGGTCACTCCCTGGAAGGCGCCTTTGACCTGCTCCTCGATCACTTTGAAGGTTTCGCCCTTTTCCCGCTGGGCCAATGTCTCGCCAACACAAACGATCGGCAGCAGGCGGTGCTTGATCGCCGCGAACAGCTTCTTGTTGACCGTTTCGTCGGTCTCGCCGAAATACTGGCGCCGCTCGGAGTGGCCGATGATCACGTAGGTGCAGCCGACCGCCTTGAGCATCGGGCCGGAGATCTCGCCGGTGAACGCCCCTTCGTCCTCCCAGTACAGGTTTTCCGCGCCGACGGCGATGTTGGTGCCGACGGCGGCTTCGCTCAGTTTTTGCAGGGCGGTGAAAGGGGCGCACAGGAGCATGGTCGTCTCGTGGACGTCTTTAACCAGGGGGGCGAGGGCGATAACGAAATCGGCGGCTTCGGTCGGGGTCTTGTACATCTTCCAGTTTCCGGCCATGATCGGTTTTCTCATTGACACTTTCCTTTCTGTTTGCAAACAGGGGAGATTATATCACACTCAAGCGGCTTGCGGGACCATGATGTAGCGGGTGGAACGGCCGGCTCCCTCGGACTTAGCCAACCTTTTATCCTCCAGCATCGTCAGTTCCAGGTGCGCCGTCTTGTGCGAGACGTTGAACGCCTCGCGATACTCGCGATTGCTGATCGCCCCGTGCTCGTTCATCAGCTGCAGGGCGCGGATCTGCCGCTTGTTCAGCCCCTTGCCGGACCACGGGTTGGTCATCTCCTGTTCCTCGTTCTCCTTGGCCGGCCGGGAAAGGCTGCCGTCGCGGACATAACAGATCTCGTCCGATTTGTACGGCTTATCGAGACCTTCGGGGACGGTGATGACCACGATCTTTTTATCGGACCGATTGATCACGTCAATGGCGGGAGAGATCGCGGGGGAGCAGTGGTTCTTGCCGGTCTCTTTGATCCAGTCCTCAAAGCGGTTGTCGATCTCGACGCCGACCAGGTGCTGGTTCTTGTCGTCGATGCCGTAGATGATCTTGCCGCCGTCGGCATTGGAGAAAGCGACCAGTTCGCGGGCGATATCGTCTGCGGCAGGGATGCTCTTTTCGAACTCGACCGACTGGCCTTCGCCTTGACCCATCAATTCGAGGATGTCGTCCCAGGTCATGTTGGCGTTATCATAACATATGCTATAATTTATGGCAATGATAAAGCCGCTGCTCGACCTGATCTTCCCGCCTAAATGCGAGGTTTGCCGCCGGCCCGGCCGGGACGCGCTGTGCCCCGCTTGTTTCGGACAGATCAAGTTCCTGAATCCCCAGCTCGGCGTTTATTCGGCCGCGGTCTACGACGGCGCGCTGAAAGAGGCGATCCACCGGTTCAAGTTCAACAAGCGGAAAAACCTGGCGGAGCCGCTCGGCGTGCTGCTGGTCCAGTACGTCAGCCAGGCGCCCGGCCTGAAAATGGCGGAGGTCGAGGCGATCATCCCCGTGCCGCTGCATCATAAACGGCGCCGGGAGCGGGGCTTCAACCAGGCCGAACTGCTGGCCAAGGTCGTCGGCCGTTATTACGACAAACCGGTCATTAACGCGCTGGAACGGCAAAAGAACACCCACGCCCAGTTCGATCTTCCCCGCGACGCCCGCTTCGCCAACATCAGGGAGGCGTTCCGGGTGAGCGTTCCCCGGTCGGTCCATAACCGCAAAGTGATGCTGCTCGATGACATCTACACGACCGGCTCCACGGTCGGGGAATGCGTCCGGGCGCTGAAAACGGCCGGCGCCAAACGGATCGAGATATTGACACTCTCCCGGGCGGTCGAGTAGAATAGCAGTATGCAAATACAAATCACCGGCCACAAGATCGAACTGACCCCCGCGCTGCGCGATTACGTCCAGGGGAAGATCACCAAGCTGGAAGAGTTCTTCAGCAATATCCAGAAGGTCGAGGTCGTGCTGGACGCCAAGTCCAACGCCGATGACAACAAGCGGCAGGTGGCCGAGATCCGGGCCTGGATGGCGGGCAAGAAGATGATCCAGTCCAAAGAAGCGGGGCAGGACGCCTACGCCGCTTTCGACCTCGCGCTCGACGAAGCCAAGCGCCAGGTCGAAAAACACAAGGAAAAACTGGGCCACGAAAAACGGCGCGAATCGAAAAAGCTGAAGATGATGTCCCGCCTGAAGACCCCCGGACTAACCCAAGAGTATTGACCGCAGATGTTCGGCTGGTTGTCTAAACTTATCGGTGCCGCCGATGAGAGGAAGATAGACTCCTATAAACCCCTCGTCCAGAAGATCAATGACCTGGAGCCGCAGTTCAAGCAATTGTCCGACGAAGCGCTGCGGAACAAGACCGCCGAGTTCCGGGCCGCGTTAGCGTCGGGTAAGACGCTCGATGACCTTCTCCCCGAAGCGTTCGCGGCGGTCCGCGAGGCTTCGTGCCGGACGACCGGCCTCCGCCATTTCGACGTCCAGCTGATCGGCGGCATTATTTTGCACGAAGGGAAGATCGCCGAGATGAAGACCGGCGAAGGTAAGACCCTGGTCGCCACGCTGCCGGTCTACCTCAACGCCCTGGCGGGCCACGGGGCGCACGTCGTCACCGTTAACGATTACCTGGCCAAGCGCGACAGCGAATGGATGGGGCCGATCTACCAGGCGCTCGGCCTGACGGTCGGCGTGGTCCAGCACTGGATGGAGCCGCCGGAGCGCCGCGCCGCCTACGCCGCCGACATCACTTACGGCACCAACAACGAGTTCGGGTTCGATTACCTGCGCGACAACATGGCCCTTTCGCTGCAGGAGTGCGTCCAGCGCGAGCTGCATTACGCGATCGTCGACGAGGTGGACAGCATCCTGATCGACGAGGCGCGGACCCCGCTGATCATTTCCGGCATGGTCGAGGGGACGGTCGCCACCTTCCTCAAGGCCAACGAACTGGTCAAGAAGCTGAACCGGAGCACCGACTTCACCATCGAGGAAAAGACCAAGAACGCGGTCTTGACCGAGCACGGCATCAAAAAAGCCGAAAAAATGCTGAACCTCGATTACCTGTTCGACATCGCCCATATCGACCTGGCGCACCAGATCAACCAGTCGCTCCGCGCCTGGCACTGTTTCGAAAAGAACGTCGATTACGTCGTCAAAGAGGGCGAGATCATCATCGTCGACGAGTTCACCGGCCGGCTGATGATCGGCCGCCGCTATTCCGAAGGGTTGCACCAGGCGATCGAGGCCAAGGAAGGGGTGGAGGTCCAGGAAGAGTCGCAAACTCTGGCGACGATCACCTTCCAGAACTATTTCCGGTTATTTAATAAACTGGCCGGGATGACTGGGACCGCCAAGACCGAGGAAGGGGAATTCTGGAAGATCTACAAGCTGGAAGTGCTGACCGTTCCCTCCCATAAAAAGATGATCCGGCAGGACCTGGCCGACCTGGTCTACAAAAACACGCGGGCCAAGTTCCGGGCGGTCGTCAACGAGGTTGCCGACTGGTATAAAAAACAGCGGCCGGTCCTGGTCGGCACTATCTCGATCGAGAACTCCGAGCTCCTCTCCGAAATGCTGCAGCGCCGCGGCATCCCGCACCACGTCCTTAACGCCAAGCAGCACGAACGCGAGGCGGAGATCGTCGCCAAGGCCGGTCAGGGCGGCATGGTGACGATCTCGACCAACATGGCCGGCCGCGGCACCGACATCGTCCTCGGCGCCGGCGTGACCGACCTGGGCGGCCTGCACATTATCGGCACCGAGCGGCACGAAAGCCGGCGGATCGACAACCAGCTGCGCGGCCGCGCCGGCCGGCAGGGCGATCCCGGCTCGACCCGTTTCTACGTTTCGCTCGAGGACGACCTGATGCGGATGTTCGGCTCGCAGCGCGTCTCCGGGATGATGGACCGCCTCGGCGTGGACGAAGACACGCCGATCGAGCACGGCCTGATCTCCCGGGCGATCGAGAACGCCCAGAAGAAGGTCGAGGAATATCATTTCGGCATCCGCAAACAGGTGCTGGAGTTCGACGACGTCATGAACAAGCAGCGCGAGACGATCTACGCGCTCCGCCGCCGGATCCTGGAAGGGAAAGAGCTGAAAGAGAAGATCCTGGAAATGATGGAGCAGACGGTCGGCGATTGGGCCGGCGCCTACCTGCCGGAAAAGGTCCAGCCGGAGGAGTGGGATTGGGCAGGGTTGTTCCAGGCGGTCAACGACACGATCCCGATCATCGGTTTGGAGAAACTGAAAGAGACGCCCAAGCTGGAAGCGGTCAAAGCGGCGATCTTAAATATCTTGAAACAGGCCTATGCCGACCGGGAAGCGGCGCTGACCCCCGAAGCGATGCGCCAGGTCGAGAAACTGGTGATGCTGCGGGTGATCGACACCGCCTGGATCGAACAGCTGCACAACATGGATGTCTTGCAAGAAGGGATCGGTTTGCGGGGTTACGGGGGACGGGACCCGCTGATCGAATATAAGATCGAAGGGTACGGGATGTTCCAGGAGATGATGACCGGCGTCCGCGAACAGATCATCGGGATGATCCTCAAGGTGGAGCTGGGCGAAGGAGAAGAAGAAGCGGCGCCGAAGAAGAAGATCGTCAGCTACGGCGCGCCGGCCAAAGGGGCGAATCCTGCCCCGCTCAAAGCGGCGGTCACCGTCGGCCGCAACGATCCTTGCCCGTGCGGTTCCGGTAAAAAATACAAGAAATGCTGCCTGAAGAGCTAAAAGAGAAGGTCGGCGCCCTCAAAGCGCGCGGCGCGGAGATCGAACAGATCCTCGACCTGGACAAAAAGCGCCAGCGGCTGGAAGCGCTCGACCGCCAGGCCGCCGATCCCAACCTCTGGAGCGACCAGGGAAAAGCGAAGAGCGTGCTGCAGGAGAAAAAGAACCTGGAAAAAGAGCTTTTGACCTGGGCGGCGCTGAAGAGCGGGGTCGCCGACCTGAACGAGCTGGCCGACATGGCCGGCCAGGAAGACGTGGAGCAGCTGGCCGCGGAGCTTAAGGAATTGCACAAGAAGGCCGACGAGCTGGAGATCGCCACGCTGATGGCGGGCGAGTACGACGCCAATAACTGCATCCTGGCGATCAACGCCGGCGCGGGCGGGACCGACGCCCAGGATTGGGCGCAGATCCTGCTCCGGATGTACAGCCGGTGGGCAGAGAGTAAAGGCTTCAGCGTCGAGATCCCCGAAATGTCCTATGGCGAAGAAGCCGGCTTAAAAAGCGTTACCATGATCATCTCCGGCCCTTACGCTTACGGCTACCTGAAGCACGAGTCGGGGATCCACCGCCTGGTCCGCATCTCCCCGTTCTCGTCGGAAGGGAAGCGGCACACTTCCTTCGCTTCCGTCGAAGTCATCCCCGAGATCACCGAAGACATCAAGGTGGAGATCAACCCGAGCGACCTGCGGGTCGACACCTACCGCGCGTCCGGCCCCGGCGGCCAGAACGTCAACAAGGTCAGCTCGGCGATCAGGATCACCCACCTGCCGACCGGGATCGTTACCCAGAGCCAGAGCGACCGCTCCCAGCACGTTAACCGCGATATCGCCATGCGGCTGCTCAAGGCCAAGCTTTACGAGATGATGCTGGCCCAGCAGAAAGAGAAGATCGAGGAGCTGCGCGGCGAAAAGAAAAAGATCGAGTGGGGGAGCCAGATCCGTTCCTACGTTTTCCAGCCGTACACCATGGTCAAGGACCACCGGACCGGCGTCGACGTCGGCGACGTCCAGCGGGTGATCGACGGCGACCTGGACGCGCTGATCGAAGCGTCGCTGAGAGGAGTGAAAAGGGATGATCGATAAGATCGGACGGGGGATCCTGGTGCTGGTCCTGACCGCGGCGGTGCTGCTCGGCGCCTATTTGGGCTTGATGCGCTTTACGGCGGAAAGCAGCGGCCGCCAAGTGGAACTGGTCGTCGACCTGAACGACCTGAAGAAGATGGCCGCCTACGAGAAAAAATCGCTCGGCGCGGTCCTGCCGGAGATCAGGAAAATGGGGATCACCGAGCTCGGGGTCTTTGAGGAGACCTTGCCCGACGCGAACGCGATCGGCGAACTGTATTACGCCAAAGGGTCGGGCTTGCTCCGGTTGAAGAACCTGCCGTTGCCGTTAGCCGGCCTGGCCGAGGCGGGCAAGATCAAGCCGGACCAGACCTACATCTACGCGCCGGACGACCAGGTCCGCAAAAGGGTGGCCAGCCAGCTGATCTGGGCGCTCGGCGGCAAAGCGGTCCGCTTTATCGGCCGCGACGTGCTGGAAGTGGACGAACTGGAGGAAGACCTGCGCCTGCTGGGCCTGGGCATTTCCGAAACGCAGCGGCAATACCTGACCAGGCAAGGGTTCAAGATCGTTCCCCGGGTCTGGAACGATCCCCGGTATCACCTGGGGAATATCGCCCCCAAGATCGAAGCGCTCCGGCCTTACGGCCTGGTCATTTTTGACGGTGAAGAGATCCTCGGCTATCCCGCCGCGCTGCCGGCGCTGGCCGCGGCGCTCAAGCAGAGCCAGGTCAAATACGGTTACGTGGAGATCGTCAAACAGGACGGCGACCAGCAGCTGAAAAAGCTGATGGCCGACGCGGTCGTCCGCGTCCACAGCGTGCCGAAAGACGAGCTGGCGAAGATCGACAAGGCGGAGGCGCTCGACCGGTTCGTCCGGGCTGCCCGGGAGCGGAGCGTGCGGCTGATCTATCTCCGGCCGTTCCTGCCGCCGCAAGTCGACGCTTTCCCGGTCGAGTATAATTTGCATTATTTTCGGGAGCTGACCAGCCGGCTGCGCGAGGCGGGGTTCGTGCTCGGTCCGGCGGAGAGCGGGCGCGCACTGGCGCCGCAAGGCTGGCAGGTTGTCCTGCTCGGCGCCGGCGTGTTGATCGGCACCCTTTTCCTGGTCGATTGTTTCGTGAGCCTGCCGCTCTGGCTGATGCTCGTCCTGCTGCTGGGGGGAGTGGAGGCGCTGTCGCTCGGCGAGCAGACCGGCCAACTGCTGGCCATGCAAAAAGGGCTGGCTTTCCTGGCTTCCCTGGTTTTTCCGTCCTACGCGGTGATCGCCACTTTTTCCGGCGCGAGCCGGGGGCGGGGCAACTGGCTCGTTACGGCGGGGCTGAAAACGATCAACGTCGTGCTGGAGACCAGCCTGGGGATTTTCCTGATGGTCGGCCTGCTGGCGGATTCCCGCTTTATCAGCGGCATAGAGCTCTTCCCGGCGGTAAAATTGTCGCTGGTCCTGCCGCTCCTGATCGTGGCCGCCTATTTCCTGCTCAAACCGGGCGCCGGCACGATGCTGGAAAGGATCGGCCGGATCCTTTCGACCAAAGTCAGCCTGCTGGTGCTCGGCCTGGGCCTGCTCTTGCTGGCCGCCCTGGCGGTACTGGTCGCCCGCTCCGGTAACTTTATCCTGCCGGTCCCGGGCGCGGAAAAATATTTCCGCAACTGGCTGGAGGTCGTCATGTACGTCCGGCCGCGGACCAAGGAGTTCCTGATCGGATATCCGGCGCTGATGCTGGCGGCGCTTTGCTACTTCCGGGGGAACCGGACCTGGCTCTGGCTGGCGGCGACGGCCGGCGCGGTTGCCTCGACCTCGGTCTTTAACACTTTTTCCCATATCCACACGCCGCTCATCATCTCGCTGGCCCGGACCGGCAACGCGCTGGCCCTCGGCCTGGTCGTCGGCCTGGTGGTTTGCCTGGTCGCCAATAAGTACGTCAAGGCGGAAAAATGAAAGTCCTGATCTCCGGTTATTACGGGTTCGGCAATGTCGGCGACGAAGCGGTCCTGGAGGCGATCGTGCTCGGCCTGGCGCGGCACGACCCGGCGCCCGCAGTCACGGTCCTCTCGGCTACGCCCCGGCTCACCGCCGAATTTTATAAGGTCAAAGCGTTTCCCCGTTTTCGCTTTTTCGCGCTCTGGCGGGCGTTGCGGCAAACTGACGTCCTCCTGAGCGGCGGCGGCACGCTTTTCCAGGACGCGACCAGCCGGCGCAGCTTGTGGTATTACCTCTTCGTCATCGTGCTGGCGAAACTCGCGCGGAAAAAAGTCATGGTCTTTGCCCAGGGGTTCGGCCCGCTCCGCCGGCCGCTCAACCGCTGGCTGGCAAAGCTCGTCCTGAACCGGGTCGACCTGATCACCCTGCGCGATGACGATTCGCTGGCCGAGCTGGAAAAGTGCGGGATCCGGCGGCCGCCGCGCTTTGTCACGGCCGATCCGACCGCGCTCCTGGAGTTGCGAAGCCAGGGCGAGGGGCGGCGGGTGCTGGCGCTGGAAGGGGTCATTTTCGACCGGCCGCTGGTCGGCGTCGCCATCCGGAGCGTGCCGCACGAGCCGGCGACCGAGGAGCGCGTTTTCCAGGTGCTGGCCGAGAACCTTGACCACCTGAGCCAAAACCACGGTTTGCAGCCGGTCTTCCTGCTTTTCCAATGTCCGGAAGACCTGAAGCAGGCGAACAGGGTGATCGCCCTGATGGAGCGGAAGAGCAATATAATCTTCCGGATCTGCCGGCCCGACGAGATGCTGGCGCTGTTCCCAAGCTTCGCGCTGGTCATCGGGATGCGGCTGCACGCGCTGATCTTCGCGGCGCTGAACACGGTGCCGCTGCTCGGCCTGGCCTACGATCCCAAGGTCAAGGCGTTCATGGCGGCGATCGGCCAGCCGTGCCTCGATCTGGGCGAAGTGGAAAAAATGAACGGACTGGTCGACCAGGTGGCGGCGGCCAGCGCGAACATCCGGCGCGACCTGGCCCGGCAGCGCGACCGGCTCAAGGAAGCAGCGGCAAAGAACTTCACCCTGTTCTTCGAGAAGTTTTCCGGCAACGGGAGGAGCGGCGCGTGAAGATCGCGGTGATCGGCGCGGACGGCCAGCTCGGTTACGACCTCTGCCGGGTCATTCCCCAGGCGGAGCTGATCCCCCTGACCGTAAAAGAGCTCGACATCACCGATCGGGCGAAGACCGTTCAACTCCTAAAAACCCTCCGGCCGGGCGCAGTGATCAACACGGCGGCGTATACCGCGGTTGACGCGGCCGAAACGGACCAGGCCGCGGCCAAAGCGGTCAATGAGACCGGCGCGCAGAACGTCGCCGAGGCTTGCCGGGAAATTGACGCCACCATGGTCCAGATCTCGACCGATTATGTCTTTGACGGGACCAAGCCGGTCGGTCAACCATACACGGAAGACGATCCTCCCGCGCCGAATTCCGTCTATGGCCGGACCAAGCTAGCCGGAGAAGAATGGGTCAAAAAAACCTTGCGGAAATACTTTATCGTCCGTTCCGCCGGGCTCTACGGGATCGCCGGCTGCCTGGGCAAGGGGGGCGGCAATTTCGTGGAAGCGATCATCCGCCAGGCGGATCGGCAGGAGAAACCGCTGATCGTCGACGACGAATATGTCTCGCCGACCTACACCTGCGATCTGGCGGAAAAGCTCTGCCAATTGCTGAAGACCGACCGGTACGGGCTTTACCATCTGGTGAACCAGGGGCAATGTTCCTGGTACGTGTTCGGCGACAAGGTCCTGGAATTGCTCGGCTCAGAGCTGGCACCCGAGCGGATCGGCCGGCAGGAGCTGGGAGCTAAGGCGAACAGGCCGGCGAACTCCGTGCTGGCGAGCGTTAAGTTACAGGCGGCGGGCTTGAGCGAGCTGCGGCCGTGGCCGGACGCGCTCAAAGCCTATTTGACGGAAAAGGGCCGGATCCGATGAAGCTCGCGATCGTCCACGACTTCCTGACCCAGTTCGGCGGGGCGGAGCGGGTGATCACCGCCTTGCACGAGCTTTACCCGGCAGCGCCGATCTACACCTCGATCTACGACGCGAATAAACTGCCGGAAAGTTTCCGCCGGATGGATATCAGGACTTCCTGGATGCAGCACCTCCCTTTGGCCGGCCGCTGGTTCAAGTCGTATTTTCTTTTATACCCGCTGGCCTTCGAACAGTTCGACCTCTCCGGCTATGACGTGATCCTCTCTTCGAGCTCCGCCTACGCCAAAGGGGTGAAAAAGCAGCCCGGCCAGTTACATATTTGCTACTGCCACACGCCGATGCGCTTTGTCTGGCGCTACGACGACTATGTCCGGCGGGAAGAGCTGCCGGAGCTGGTCAAACAATGGCTGCCGTTCCTGCTGGAGCCGCTCAAGGAGTGGGACCTGAAGAACAGCGCTGGCGTCGACCAGTTCATCGCCAATTCGGCGACCGTGGCCGGCCGGATCCGCAAGATTTACGGACGCGAATCTGTTATAATAAATCCGCCGGTCGAGACCGATTTTTTCCGGCCGGGCATAAGCGACGGCGATTATTTTCTGATCATTTCCCGGCTCAGCGCCTACAAACGGCTCGACGTCGCGCTCGACGCCTTTCGCGCAGCGGACATGCCGCTGCGGATCATTGGCGACGGGCCGGCCCGCCGGGCGCTGGAGCGCCGCGCCGGGCCGAACACGCGGTTCCTCGGCCGCCTGTCCGATTTCGCGGTCGCCGAGCAGCTGGCCGGCTGCCGGGCGCTGGTCTTTACCGGCGAAGAGGATTTCGGGATCGCGCCGCTGGAAGCGATGGCTGCGGGACGGCCGGTGATCGCGTTGCGGGCGGGCGGAGCGCTGGAGACGGTAGTCGAGGGGGAAACGGGGTTGTTCTTTTCTCCGCAAACGCCCCGGGCGCTTGGTGAAGCGCTGCAGCGGTTCCGCTTCCTGAATTTTGACAAGAAACGGCTCAGGGAACACGCCCTGGGCTTCAGCAAAGCGGTCTTCCAGCGGAAGATCGCCGGGTTGCTCAAGGAAAAATATGAAGAAAAATTCCGCCAAAGTTAAACAGCCTTTTGCCGGCGTCAGTTTTGACCAGCTGATCGAGATCGCCCTGCTGGTCATCGTTTTCCTGGTCCCGGTGATCTTTGACCGGCGGTTGGGCATTGTTTTTTCCGGCACGAAGGTCGCCTGGCTCCGGGTGTTCGTGACGATCGCGCTCGGTCTCTGGTCGATCAAACTGCTGGTCCTGAAAGAGCACCGCTTCGTCCGCACGCCGCTCGACTGGCCGGTCGTGACTTTTCTCCTGACCACGACGATCGCGACGCTGACCTCGATCCACGTTTATACCAGCTTCACCGGTTTTTACGGCCGCTTTGAGGGATTGACCACCTGGTACCTGTTCGGCGTGCTGTTCTTTTTAACGACCAATTTCGCCGGTTCGCCGGAGCGGCTCAAACGGCTGGTCATCGCGGTCGTCCAGTCCGCGGTGATGATGTCGGTCTACGGCGTGATCCAGCGGCAGGAGCTCGATCCGTACATGTGGGGCGGCGTGGTCACCTGGCAGCGGGTGATCGGGACGATCGGCCAGCCGAACTTCCTGGCCGCTTATATCCTGATGGCGTTTTTCCTCGGGCTCTTTCTCTATCTGGAAGAGAAGAAGCCGCTGCCGGACAGCGACTGGACCACTCAGCTGGTGCCGCTCGGCTATTTCCTGGCCGCCCAGACGGTCTTCGTGACCATGCTGTTCACGCTGCAGGCCGGCGACGTCCTGGTCTGGTACGGCGGATTCGGCCTGGCCACGGCCGCCGCGCTCCTCTTCGCTTACAATCATGAAAAACTTCAGCCGCTGCTGCTCGACCTGCTCTGGGGTTTTTCGCTGGTCTTGATCTATATTTGCCTTCTTTACACGCAGAGCCGCGGCGGTTATATGGGTTTCTTTACCGGCGGCGTCCTGTTCTGCCTGGTGGCGGGGCGGCGCTGGCTGTTCCGCAATTGGCGGGAACTGGGGGCGCTTGGCCTGGTCATCGCGGCGGTTTCGCTCTTTACCATGCTCCGCCCGGAATATTCGCCGTTCGAGCGGTTCGCCGGCGAGATCTCGTCCAAGCAGGAAACGGCCGGTCAGGGCGATGTGACCAGCAAGCTGGAGCTGAAAGGGGCGGCCGGTTCGCGCGGCGAGACCTGGAAGAGCGCTTTCGGCATCATTGCCGACAATCCGGTCTTTGGTGTCGGGCCGGAAGTGCTGAAAATGGTGTTCCCCCGGTACGAGACCGATCTTTTCCGCTTCAAAGAAGGGTTCCACGTCAAGCAGGACCGGAGCCATAATGAAACTTTTGACGTGCCGGTGACCAAAGGCCTGATCTCGTTCGCGCTGTATCTCCTGATCATCGGCCTGGTCTTTGGGACCGGGCTGCGCAAACTGGGCCGGCTCAGCGACCCCGAACGGCTGCTGATGGCCGGTTTGCTGGCGGCTGCCCTGGCTTACCTGATCCAGAACCAGTTCAGTTTCGGCGTCGTCGCGATCACGTCGCTCTTCTGGGTCATCTGGGGGATGGTCGTGGTGGTAGGACGCGACGAAGCGCCCGATAACCGGCCGATCGCCTGGCTGGACCTGCCGTGGTTGCCGGTCGCGCTGGTCTTGTTGGCCGCGCTCGGTTTGATATACGTATCTTTCATTTCTTTCAAGACCGATATCTACTTCAAATCGGGCAAGACCTTCCTGGAGATGCGGCAGCTGCCGGCCGCGGCCGACGACTTTAAACGGTCGCTGGCGCTGATGCCCTACGAAGGGACGACCATTTCCCACCTGAGCATCGTCTATCTGAACATGGGGCAGCTTGACGAGGCGGTCAAATATTTGCTCTACGGCACGCAAGTCGACCCGTTCAACGCCGATAATTTCTACATGCTGGCGCGCGTTTACGTGACGCAGGCGGAGCGGGGAGTCCCCGGCGCGCGGGAAAAAGCGTGGCAGAACGTGGAAACTGCCTTGAAGATCGACCCCTACTATTCCGAGGTCTACGAAACGCGGGGGGGATTGCTGGAGCAGGAAGGTAAACGGCTGGCAGCGGCGCAGATGTACGAAAAGGCTTTTTACGTTAACCCGACGCTGATCGGCCCGCTGCAGAAAATGGAAAGCCTGGACCGGCAGCTGGGTCGCCTGGAAATCACCCGCCGGCTGGTGAACGAAGCGTCGCTCCGGTTCCCCGACAACCTCGACCTCTTTAAGGCGCGCGAAAGGCTGAAATGATCTTCAAAGCGAGCGCGGACGCCGCCCTGATCGTCGTTGCTTTTATCCTGGCTTACTTCGTCCGTTTCCGGGTCATGCTTTTCTTAAGCCCGTCGTCGATCCCGATCTTCGAACGCTACTTCAATACGCTGGTCTTTGTCGTGATCGTTTGGCTGGCGATCAACAAGCTGATCGGCCTGTACGAGAACAAGAAGTTCACGGCGCTGGTCGACGAGATCGCGCTCCTGTTCATCGGCGTTTCCGTCTCTTCGCTGGTCCTGGTCGGTTTCCTCTTTTTATACCGCGAGCTCTGGTTCTCCCGCCTGGTCGTGTTCAACGCCTGGTGGATCGCTTTCCTGCTGCTCGCCCTTTTCCGGGTCCTGCTGGTGAGCGGCGTCAGGCTGCTGCGGTCCGCCGGCCGGGGACAGAAGAACACGCTGGTGCTGGGGGCGGGCGAAATGGGACAAACCCTGGCCGCCAAGCTGCTGCGGGATAGGGGCCTCGGTTACCGGGTAGCCGGTTTCTTGGACGATGACCGGCAGAAACAGGGGCAAAGTTACAACGGCGTCCCCGTCCTGGGCGTGCTGCGGGATGCCCGGATGATCATCCCGCGGGAAAAGATCGCCGAGGTCCTGATCGCCAGCTCCAAGATCCCGGCGGAAAAAGTGCTCGATATCATCACCGAATGCGAGCGGTACGGCTGCGAATTCAAGATCGTGCCGGGCATATTGGAATTGATCGCCAGCCGCGTCGACGTCGACGAGATCGCCGGCGTGCCGCTCCTGACCGTGTCGGAGATCCGCCTGAAAGGCTTTAACGCGGCGGCGAAAAGAACGATGGATATCATTTGCTCCAGCCTCGGCCTGATCGCGATCTCGCCGCTCCTTTTGGTCTTTGCCGCTTTGGTTAAACTGACCTCGCCCGGGCCGGTCTTCTTCGGCCAGGAGCGGGTCGGGCTCGACGGCCAGACCTTCCCGATGTACAAGTTCCGCTCCATGGTCCGGGACGCCGACAAGCTGTTCCCGCAGCTGGAACCGCTTTCCGAGGTCGCAGGGCACATCTTCAAGATGAAGAACGATCCGCGCGTCACGCCGCTCGGCCGCTTCATGCGGCGCTACAGCATCGACGAACTGCCGCAATTGCTCAACGTGCTGCTGGGGCAGATGAGCCTGGTCGGCCCGCGGCCGCCGCTGCCGCGCGAGGTCGTCAAATATAATCCGTGGCATCTCAAGCGCCTCCGGACCCGGCCGGGGATCACCGGGCTCTGGCAGGTGTCGGGCCGGTCGCATCTGCCGTTCGAGGACATGGTCAGGCTGGATATCTATTACATCGAGAACTGGTCGCTCTGGCAGGACCTGAAAATATTGCTGCGGACCGTGCCGGTCACCCTGACCGGTAACGGCGCTTTTTAGTAGACGATGATCTTGCCGCGGTGGAGCTCGACCGCTCCGCCGGAGTTCGCCTGCACCGTGTAAGGATAGACCCCGCGGACGACCGCCCCCCCGAAATGATCGCGCCCGTCCCACGCCAGGTTGCCGCTCACCGCGCCCAGCGCCGTTTTTTGCCAGATCAGCGTGCCGCTCAGGTCAAAGATGTAGAATTTCAGGTCGGCCGGCGCGTTCAAGGTGTAAGTGAACAGCATCGGGCCGCTGGCCGGCGTGAACGGATTGGGCGCGTTCCCCAGACGGGCCACCGTGGCCGAGCCGCTGAGGGCGGAGGCGGTGACCGAGAGCGAGCTTGACGTGCTATTGCCTGCCTTGTCGAGCGCCTCGATCCGGAGGTCGTTGCTCCCCGAGGTCAGAGCGATCTCCCGGACAAAGAGGGGCCCGTTCAGGCGGAACGAATCGGCCAGCTTGCCGTTATTGTAAATGTTGACGCTTCCCGGATAGGCGTCGCTGACCCTGGCTTCCAGCCGGCAGCGGCCTTGGCTCTCGCTGCTGCCGGTGATCAGCAGCTCCGGCGCCTGGTCGTCGACGACCAGCGGAAAAGCGGCGGCCGGGCCGCTGTTGCCGATCCGGTCGCGCGGCGTGACGGTGACCTCGTAACTGCCGGGCGCCAAGGCTCTGACCGGCCGCAGATAGAGCGACTCGGCCGAGCTGATCGCCTCAAAAGAGACGCCGGGAAAAGTGATGAGCGTGGCGGCCGGATCCAGACCGGCGCCCGCGTCGCTGAACGGGAGCCGGACCAGGCTGGCCGCGCTGCTGTAAGAAGCTTCGCCGCTGGCCAGGTCCAGGGCCGGCGCGGTCCGGTCGATATTGATAGTGACCTCTTCCTCGGCCAGGTTCCCGGCCAGGTCGCGCAGCCTGATCCGGGCGGCGATTTTACCGTCGGCCAGGCCGGAAGGCAGCTTGATAAAACCGGACAGGTCCCGTTCCGCCCGGTCATAAACGAGCCGGTCGTCCAGGATTTTGCCCTCGATCTCGATCTCGGCTTCGCTCTCGTCCTCGATATCGTCCTGCAGGTCAAAGACGGTGACGGCAAAGAGGACCGCGGAATCGGGCTTGAACCATTCCGCGGCGTGCGGCTTTTTGATCGTCAGCGCCGGCTTCAGGGAACTGTAGGCGCAATTTACCGCCAGCGCGGCGGTGTTGCCCGCTTCGTCCGTGGCGGTGAAGCTCAGCCGGTTGTCGCCCGGCGCCAGCTGATAGGGGAGACGGAACCGGCCGCCCGCTTCCACGGTCACCGGTTGACCGTTGAGCGTGAGGCGGGCCTTTTCGTTCAATTTGCCGTCGATCACGATATTGCGCGCTTCGCTGGTGGCGGCCGCCGGGGAGAGAAGGGTGATGGCCGGCGCCTGGCGGTCGAGCCGGAAAGCGAGCGGGTCGGTAGCCGGGCTGGAGACCAGGCCGTCGAAAGCGGTCAGCCGGATGTAATAATCCCCGTCCGGCAGATCGACCGGCACGACATAAGAAGTTTCGCCGGTGCCGGGGAGATCGAAACGTTCGAAGCTCCAAGTCTTATCGGCCGGGAAGGTCTTTTGCCAGGAGAGCTCGATCTTGTCGATGGCCGGCTCGGCGGCCGGCAAGCGGTAACGGACCTCCAGGGTCGGGGTGTTGACCAGCGCGCCGGCGGCCGGCGCGAGCAGTTGCGGCGAGACGACGGGCGCCGGCTCGAGCTCGCGGCTGAGCGGGTCGGGCGGCGCGGCGCGGTACCGCCATTTACCGCCGAGATAATAGAGCAGTTCGATCGGTTTTTCGGGATTGATCCGGCGGGGCGCATTAAAATGCCGGCCGCCGTCCAGGGTAAGGGCGAGAAAAGTTTCGGCCCGGTCGCGGTATTGCTTCTGCCAGACGGCGAGCGCTCCCCAGGGGGAGGTGAAGAGCCGCGCCGCGCCGAGCTCATCGGCGCTCTGTTCGATGACCACCGGTTCCTGAGATAGCCCGGCGAGGTAGCAAAGCTCGGACAGGCCGCGCGCCCGGTCCGGCCGGAGGAACAGGCAAGAAACGGCGCCGGCCCCGTCCACCGCGACCGCCGGGCTACCGAGCGCTTCGCTGGTGATCAGCTGCGCCGGGCCGAAGGTCCGCCCGTTATCCGTTGAGCTGGTGAACCACGCTTCGCCCGAAACGCCGTAGGCCAGATAGAGCTCGTTTTCCCCGGCGATCTTCAGGTCGCAACCGGTCGTTCCCGCCGGCAGCTGCTTAAGCAGGCGGGCGGGGGAATAATTGATCCCCTGATCGCCGGAGCGGCTGTAATATAGGGCCTGGGATTCCCCGGACGGTTCCAGCCAGAACTGGTAGAGCGTGCCGGACGAACCGGCGGTCAGCCGGGGCCCGGCCAGGGCCGTTCCGGCAAAAAGCAGCGCAAAGCAGAGGCTGAAGGCTTGTCGCACAAGGGGATTTTACCATTCTTTATCCCCGGACCGCAATGGTGCGGGGATGTACTGGCCGGCGTAAATAAGCTATAATTAGCGCTCCAGGAATGAAAAAGAACGCCAAGATCATCATTGTCGGAGCCGGCCCGATCGGCTGCTATATCGCTCAGCTGCTCAAGCATTACGGTTTTAATCCGCTGCTGCTGGAGGAGCACCAGGAGGTCGGCCGGCCGGTCTCCTGCGCCGGTATCGTCGGCAAGGGGCTGTTCGAAGAACTCCGCCTGCCGCTCTCCCGCCGCTCGATCGTCAACACGATCAACGGCGCCCGCGTCAGTTATAACGGCGCCGCTTTTGATCTCCACCGCCAGACGGTCGCCTACATCGTCGACCGCGCCCACTTCGACCAGGAATTGAGCGCCAAGCTGGAGATCGAGTTCAATACCCAGCTGCAGGACATTCACCCGATCAAGGAAGGTTATTTCCTGAAGACCAATAACGGGGAATATTTTGCCGACCTGGTGATCGGCGCCGACGGGCCGAATTCCCGGGTGCGGAAAGCGCTCGGTTTCAGTTCCGACATGAAGCTGTACCGCGGCTACCAGTACCGGGTCAAAATGACCCCGGAAAGGCTGGACGCGGTGCAGGTCGATTACGTCAAGCCGTTCTCGCTCTTTACCTGGCTGATCCCCGAGGGGAACGGGGTAGCGCGAATCGGCACGATCAGCAACAATCCGTACCAAGAGGTTAACCGCTTCATGGAGAAAAACCATTTAACCGGCGAGATCATCGAGAAGAACGCCGGCGCGATCCCGATCGGCACCTGCGAGCTGGTCAAGGGGAACGCGCTGCTGGCCGGCGACGCCGCCTGCCAGATCAAACCGATCACCTCCGGCGGGATCTATTACGGCCTGAAAGCGTCCGAACTGCTGGTCGACGCCGTCCGCGAAGGCGACCTGGCGCAGTACCCGGTCCGCTGGGCGGAGGAATTCGGGCAGGAGATCAAGATCTGCCTGCTGCTCCGGAATATTTTAGAGAATATGGGGGACGACGTCCTGAAAAAACTGTTCGAATACGTCAAGGACAACGCCAAGCTGATCGAACAGATCGGCGACTTTGAGAACCATTCATCGGTGATCTGGAGCCTGGCGTCCAATCCGCGGACCTATCCGACGATCGGCGCGCTGCTGATGGGGATGGCCAGGAACCCGAAGTTCCTGTTCCGCTCGCTTTTCCGGCTTCCCCGATGAAGCGCCTGGCCGGTTTTCTCCTCTGCCTGCTGCTGGTTTCCATCGCTTTTTACCTGGCCCGGCCGTACATTTTTACTTTTATGGCCGACTATCTTTACGCGCGCGACAGTTTGGACCGCGCCGACCTGATCATCGTCCTGGGGGGCGACAACAACGGCGAACGGGTGGCCGAGGCGGTCACCCTGTACCAGGCGGGCTACGCGCCGCGCCTCCTCATGTCGGGCGGGCCGCTCGCCTGGCACCTGACCAACGCCCAGTGGATGAAAAAACAGGCGGTCGAATCGGGAGTGCCGGCCGGCGCGATCGCCCAGCAGGACCGGTCGCTCTCCACGCTGGACGACGCGCTGCTCTGCCTGCCGCTGGCCAAGCAATTCGGCTGCCGCACGGTCATCCTGGTCACTTCGCCCTACCATAGCCGCCGGGCGTCGATCGTCTTCAAAAAGGTTTTCGCCCCCGAAGGGATCAGGGTCATTTCTTATCCGGTCCGGCAGAGCGTGTTTAACCCGGACAAATGGTGGACGCGCTACGAGGACATGACGGCGGTCGTTTGGGAGTACGCCGCCAATGTGATATACTTTTTGCGAGGCTACTGAAAATGAAGATCGGTTTCGGTTACGATGTCCATAAGTTCCAAAAAGGGCGCCCGTTGATCGTCGGCGGAGTGGAAATCCCGCATCCCCAGGGGCTGCTCGGCTGGTCCGACGCCGACGTCCTGCTGCACGCGATCATCGACGCGCTGATCGGCGCCCTGGGCGAGGGCGATATCGGGCGGCATTTCCCGCCCGGCGACCCGAACTTCAAGAACGTTTCCAGCCTCAAACTGCTGGCTTTCGTCAAGGAACTGGTCGCCAGCCGCGGTTATTCGGTCAACAATATCGATTCCACCATCGTGGCGGAAGAGCCGCGCTTCGCCCCGTACATCGAGCAAATGAGGCGGACGATCGCCGGGACGCTGGATATCCCGCCGGAGAGCGTTAACGTCAAGGGGAAGACCGAGGAAGGCCTCGGCTTTACCGGGACGAAAAAAGGGATCAAGGCGTACGCGATCTGCCTCATCCACAAAGAGCTATGAGACTCGGCGTCAACATCGACCACATCGCCACCCTGCGCGAAGCGCGCCAGGAGCATTTTCCCGACCCGGTGACCGCGGCTAAGGCGGCGCTGGCCGGCGGCGCCGACGGCATAGTTTGCCACCTGCGCGAAGACCGCCGGCACATCAAGGACGACGACGTGGCCCGGCTCCGGCAGTTGCCGGCCCGGTTGGACCTGGAAATGGCGGCTACCGACGAAATGACGAGGATCGCCCTCAAGATCAAGCCCGACATGGTGACTATTGTGCCGGAAAAACGCCGCGAAGTTACAACAGAAGGCGGACTCGACCTAAAATCGAAAAACGAAAATCGAAATTCGAAACTAAGGAATATTATCCGGAAATTACAGGATAAGGGGATCAAAGTCAGCTTATTTATCGACCCGGACTACGACCAGGTCGCGGAAGCGGCCGTTTTGCTGGCCGATTTTGTCGAGCTGCACACCGGTAAATACGCCCGGGCGTCATACGTCAAAGGGAAAAAGCTTTCGGTCGCCCGTGAGCTGGAAAAAGTCGGCGTTGCCGCCCAGCAGGCGCGGCTGATCGGCCTGCGGGTCAACGCCGGACACGGCCTCGATTATGAGAATGCCGGCGCGATCGCCAAAATACCGGGGATGGAAGAGCTGAACATCGGTTTTGCCATTATTGCCCGGAGCTTGCTGGTCGGCCTGGAGCGGGCGACGAAAGAGATGAAGGAGGCAATCAAGTGAAGATCGCGATCGGTTCGGACCACGCTGGTTACGCGTTAAAGCAGAAAGTGCTCGCTTTTTTAAAGAAAAAGCGGATCACGATCAAGGATTTCGGCACTTATTCCGAGGAGTCTTGCGATTATCCCGATTTCGCTTACCCGGTCGCCCGGGCGGTCGCCAAAAAGCGCTTTGACCGCGGGATCCTGATCTGCGGTTCGGGGGTCGGCGTCTCGATCACCGCCAACCGGGTCAAAGGGGTGCGGGCGGTCAACGTCAACGACCTGTATACCGCGCGGCAGAGCCGGGAACACGGGGACAGCAACGTCCTGTGCCTGGCGGGTCGGCGGCTCGCTCCGGCCAAAGCCCTGAAGATCGCCGCGCTCTGGCTGGCGACGCCGTTCTCCGGCGATCCCCGCCACCTCCGGAGGCTGAAAAAGATCGACCGATGAAAGCGTTCATCCTGGCCGCCGGTTACGGGACCCGGCTGGAACCGCTGACCCTGGCGGTCCCCAAGCCGATGGTGCCGATCGTCAACCTGCCGACGATGCAGCACAACATCGAACTGCTCAAAAAGCACGGTTTCACCGAGATCGTCGCCAACATCCACTATTACCCGGAGCAGATCGAGAATTACTTCGGCGACGGGCACGCCTTCGGCGTCAGCCTCGATTATTCCTTTGAGGAAGAGCTGCTCGGCACCGCCGGCGGAGTGCGGAAAATGGCGCAGATCAGCGGCGCGCAAGAGACCTTTATCGTCCTTTCGTCCGACGCGCTGACCAGCATCAACCTAACGCGCTGCCTGGAATATCACCGGGAGAAAAAGGCGCTGGCGACCATCGCTCTGGCCCGGGTCAACGACGTGCGGGAATTCGGCGTGGTAATGCACGACGACTCCGGCCGGATTACCGGGTTCCAGGAAAAGCCGGACCCGGCGGTCGCCCTGAGCGACCTGGCCAACACCGGGATCTACGTGTTCGAGCCGGGGATCCTTGACCTGATCCCGGACGGTTTTTACGATTTTGGCAAACAACTGTTCCCGCGCCTGGCCGCGGAGCGGGCGGCGCTGTACGGTTACGAGATGGTCGAATACTGGAACGACGTCGGCGGGCTGGAAAAATACATCCAGTCCAATTATGACGCCATGAGCGGCGCCCTGCACATCAACATCCCGGGCCGCAAGGTCGCCTCGGCGACCTGGCTTGGCGAGCGGGAGCAGATCGACCCGAGCAGCCGGTTCGAGGGGTCGGTCATCATCGGCGACCGCTGCCGGATCGGCCGCGACGTCTACATCAAGGATTCGGTCATCGGCGACAAGTGCGTGATCGGCGACGGCGCCGCGATCACCGGTTCGGTCCTCTGGCCCGACGTGGTGGTCAGCAAGGAGGCGCGGGTCACCGGCGCGGTGATCGGTTCTTTCTCCCACCTGGGCAAGGCGGCGGTGGTGGGCGAGGGGACGGTCATGGCGAACCGGGTCGTCGTTGGCGCCGGCCGGGTCGTTCCCTCCCAGAGCCGCGTCCAGCCGGACTCTATTTATTAGTTAATATTTAATACAAGTTTTAGCCCTCTGCGACCGATAGTAGTAGTGAAATGAACAAAACAAGCGTCGGTCTGCTCCTATTAGTAATGTTAGTGTCCGCCGCCTGCGCGCAGGAAAACCTCGGCGCCCGGCCGATGGGGATGGGTGGCGCTTTCGTCGGCCTCTCCGATGACGTTAACGCGATCTTTATTAACCCGGCTGGCATCTCGGCCATTCGCCGCGAGTCGGTCCTGGTTTCCACCCGGGTCCAGCAGGGGCGGGAATACACCCTGATCGGCGGCGTGGAGAATACCCCGTTCGGCACCCTCGGCGTCGGTTACGTCGGTTCGACCGACCCGATCGCTTCCGACCTGAGCACCGCCGCCTGGGACAGCGACAGCGCGGTCAAATACACCACCCAGACGCTTTACCTGACCGCCGCCCGGGAATTGAACCAGGCGATGCGCGTCCCGGAAAACCTCGGCGTCCTGTCGATCGGGATGAACGTCAAGTTCTCCAGCCGGAAGATCGGCGTCTCGACCGGCCTTTCCCGCGACGGCGGCTCCAACGTCGATATCGACCTGGCCACGATTTTTAAGCCGACCCGCGACCTGTCGCTCGGCCTGTCGCTGCAGAACTTGTTCAATAACGATAATTCCCTGATCGCCGGGCTTTCGACCATCGAGCAGAAGAACTCGACCGTCCTGGCCGGCGTCTCCGGCCGGTTGTTCGACGACAAACTGACCTGGGCGGTGGAAGGCGAGGAGATCGGCTGTGAATGGGCCCCGGTCAAGGGCCTGGCTCTGCGGGCCGGCCGCGGCAAGGATTGCACCACGACCGGACTGGGCATTTCGCTCGGCGGGTTCGGCATCGACTACGCTTACCTGAACAAGACCAGCCCGATCCATTACTGGTCGGTCTCGATCATCACCCTGGAAAACCAGCCGACGAAGGTCGCGGCGCTCGCCAGCGAGTAGCACCGTCCCCGCCCATTTGCTATAATCCCCTCGACATGAGCTTCGTGCTGACAGCCTATTTTTTTGTCCTGTTCCAGGTCGGGATAGTGGTCCTGGCCGCGCTTTCTTTTGTTTTTAAGCCGTTCGGCCCCCGGGGGGAGCGCGGTTTTTACGCTTGCCTGGCCGCTTTTCTCCGGTTCCTGATCCCGCTCAGCTTTATCCGGGTGGAGATCCGCGGCCGCGAGAACATCCCCCGGCACGGCCGCCTGATCCTGGCCGGCAACCACCCGGGACTGCTGGAACCAATGTACCTGATCGCTTACCTGCCGCTCAAGCTGGTCCTGGTCGCCGATGACGGGTTGACCGGCTTGCCCTTCCTTGGCCGGGTCATTAAAACGGCCGGCTGTCTGACCTACCGGCGCCGGACGACCGACGTCGCTTTCCTGATCGGCCTGCGCGACGCTTTGGCCGACGGACAGAACCTCCTGGTATTTCCCAAACAGCTGCGGCGACTCGGCGCGGCTGATAAGATAGAATATGACGACGACCTGGTCAGGACGGCCGCCGCCGCCGGCGCCACGATCGTTCCGTTCGTCGTTGAGCAGCCGGGCGGCGCCCTGTTATCGCGGGGACTTTTCGTCACCCCCGGTAAGACGACGATCAGGATCGGCAAACCGCTGCCGCCGCGGGCCGCGGACGGGGCGGCGGAGCTGCAGCGCCGGTTCGAGCAATTAATGGAGGGAGGATAGATCATGGAGCTATTCACGCCGCTGACCGAGTTTCTGGCACAACGGTTTTGGTGGATCGTCGGTTTCATTATATTTCTGGTCCTGGGAGAGATCATCAGGAAAATGGTCTTTTCCGTCAATCGGCAGGAGAAACTCAACAAAAAGATCAAGGAGCTGGAACAGGAGCACGGCGACCTGAAAAAAAAGATGGCGGCGCTGGCGCAGACGAACATCTTTACCGGCCTAAAAAAGAAATGAGAACGCTTGCCCGCCTCCTGGCCGATCTTTTTTTCGCGACCGGTCTCCAGCTCGGTTTTTTGGCCTTATATCTCCTGGCCTGGCCGCTCTCGCTGCTGGGACGGCGGGGCGTCGTCCTTTTCCGGCAAATGGCCGGCGGCATTCTCCGGTTCCTTTTCTGGGGCGGCCGTCTCCGGCCTCGCTTGAGCGGAGTGGAAAAACTGACGCCCGGGCGCAAGACGATCTTGCTGGCCAATCGTCCCTGCCGCAACGCCCCTTTTTACCTGACCGCCTATTTCCCGGTTTCGCCGGCGCTGGTGATCTCCAGCCGTTTGCTCCGTTTCCCGGTCGTCGGCCGGGTCTTTCGCCAGCTCGGCTTTATCCCGTATCCCCGCCAACCGGAGGAGCGCCGGGCGGCGACCGCCTTTGCCCTCGGCCTGATCAACGCGCTCAAGCACGGCGATCCGGTCGTCATTTTTATCGAGACTTTCCTCGGCGACAGCCGGCGCTCCCGGCAGCAGCTGGAGCGGCTGATCGAGGTCGCCCGGCAGACCGGATCAGACCTGCGCCCCCTCCTGGTCACTACCCGGGGAGTGGGTAACCGGCCGAACCGCGACATTTTCCTCCTGGGGGAGGTAGACTTGGAATTAGGGCCCCCCTGGCCGCTGGAGGAAAAAGAGCTCCCCGGCCGGATCCGCGATTATTTCCATAATTGATGCAAGTTTTCCCGGGGTTGCTTCGATATTACCTGTGGAAGGTAAAATAACCAATGAACAATGCCGTGGAAAACACGATTCATATCAGGCAGCTTACCGACGATATCGACTCGATCTGCAGCGATATCTGCGACCTGATGGCGAGTGACGCCGGTCCCGGCGTTGCCGCCGCGGAAGCGCCCGAGACCAAGCAAGGCGAATACGCCGCCGCCCGCGAGCTGCTGCTCGGCGGGCGCTGAAAAACAGGAGGAGTCAAGATGGGTGAATTAGCGTTCAAATCGACACTGCCCGAAGGCCACCATCCGTGGAAGGCCCACGATCCGTACAATTTCCAGGGGCGGGCGGCCGCGACCAAGGAAGGCTACGACGGGGTCAACGAATTCCTGCACGCTCCGATGCGGGGCGAAGCGGAAAACAACCAGCACGAGGTCTTTAACGAAGAGACCGGCCAGACCGATGTCGTGACGCTCAATGCCGGCCTCTCTTTACTGGACGATCTGGAGAACCTGAGCGCCGCGGCGCACCAGGAGTCTGATCTGCCGTCGGTCGGGGGCGGGGTAGACCTGAACCTATAAGGAGCATGGATGTTCGAGTATGTAGCGCAAAACTTTAATCTGGTCAGCTTTTCGCTGGCTTTGGCGTTTTTCCTGACCGTTTCGGCGATCGGCCGGGTGCTGACCGCCTACGTTAAACTGTATCGGGCGAAGAAGAATGCCGCCAAGGCGCAAGCCAAGCTGGCGGAGTACCAGCAAAAACTGAAAGATCACCTGACCGGTATCCGGCAGGGGATCGGGGAGATCAGAAATGGTCCAAAACCTGAATAGCGCCGATCAAGCCCGGCAATTCATTGCCAACAATAATGTCCGGCCGAACGCCAATAAACAGGTGAACGGGCAGACCGTTTCGCTGGAAACGGACGGACAGCAAGGGATTTCCCAGGCGGAATTCAGCGCGTATTACGCCGACCAGGTAACGATCTCCGCCGACGCCTGGACAGCCATTGCCGGCGATAACGGGGTTTTAGACGGGTCAGAACTCGCGGGCCAGCCGAGCCAGACCGAAGAGGCCGGAGTCCCGGGTGGTGAAGTTGTTGGGGTCCCGGGTCAGCCTGCCGGCCAGTCCGGTTCCGCGTCCGCTTCGCAATTCCGCGCTTCCTACCTCCTGATGTCCGGTTACGGCCGGGCGGCGATGCCGCTGCCGGAGCTGGAAGCGAAATGGAACGCCGCTTTAGCCGATGACAACATGATCAGCCAGGAAGAGTACGCCGACCTGGTCGGCGTTGACGTCAGCGACGAGGTCCTGGGCGCCCTGTTCGGCGGCCGGGAGAAACTGCCGCCGACCGAGCTGATGCGCCACCAGGACGTCTTTGCCGAGTATTTTGAGGCTTCGGGCGGGCGCAAGACCTGGGATTCGGTCAGGACTGCCGGTCACGTCAATATCATCCCTTCTTCCGCCGGACTGACGCAGATGTTCCAGGGCTGGTCGCGCGAGGACCAGTTAACGTTCGTCCAGAATAACCGCGATCTGCTCGGCTCCAGCTTCACCGGCCTGTCCGATGAAGAGGTGCTGGACGAGATGCTGGCGATGGCCGACCAGAACAATGGCCGCAACCTCCGCCTCCTCCTGACCCGGGTCGCCGACGAAATGGCGAAAGAACTGCGCAAAGCCGATATCCCCTACAGCGGGATGAACGACCCGCTGACGCAGCAGATCTACACCGAGCTGTTCCTCGAGGACTACCTGCTGACCGGCGAATTACCGACGAGAGACGAAATGACCAAGCTGCAAAAGGCGAACGAGACCCTCGGCCGCCTCCACGCCCTCTATTCCGGCGAGGGGACCGATCCGACGGTCAATATCAACCCCAAGGCGGGGCAGGTCCTGGAGGTCCTCGACCAGGTAGCCGAGATCTTAGACGACGAAAGCATGCGGCCGGCCGACAAGCGGACGGAGATCGCCCGGTTATTGCAGGGTATCAGCCAGGAAACGGTCGCCGTCCCGGGCCAATAAACGCGGAAAAGCGGCCAAAATAAGCCCCCCAATAACGCAAGTTTTCCCCCTTTAGCTACGATATATATGTGTAATGACAGTAGCATCCGCATATACCGCCGAGATCCAGAAGCTTGCCGACCTCCAGGAACTAGAAGAGGCCGGCGGCGCGTCGGCTGTTCCCCAGTACCTGGCCGCCGACGGCCAAATGCTGCCGGTCGACGAGCACGGCTCGGATAGCGTCGTAGTTAACCTCGGCGCGCTCTCCAACGCCGCCCAGGCCGCCATCACCGCGGCGGAAACGGCCGCCCCCCAGATGCTCAACAACGCAGAACAGGTCGAGGAAGAACAGTACCTCGCCAATACCCTGGAATACACCGCCGTAGTGGAAGGGGAGGTCGAGCAGACTGAAGACGCCCCGCCGCCCCCTCCGCCGCCCCCGACCCCCGAAGAAGACGGCGGCGGCACCGAAGGGACCAGCGGCAGCGGCGGCGCCGAAGGGACCGGCTCGGCCGACGACAGTTACGACGGGACCGACGCCTTTAACGGCATCGACGAGGAGCTGGACGACATTTTCGGCGGCTTCAACGAGGACGACTTCATCGACGAGGACGGCGACGGCGACTACGACACGCTCAACGAAGAGGCGATGAAAGAGTTCACCGAACGGATCATGGCGGTGATGAACCGCCTCCTCGGCCTGACCATCGCCCTGTCGCTCAAGCAGGAGATCATGGAGATGCTGGACGAGAAGTTCAGCGGCCAGCCGATCGAAAAAAGCAACAAGTCGCAGCTCCGCGCCAACGTCCTGAAGATCTTCTCCGGGGTGCTCAAGGCGGTCCAGATGGGCTTCTCCAAGCTGATGGAGAAGATCAACGCCCACAACGAAGAAGTCTACAACCAGAAGGTCGAGGACGCCAAAAAAGAGCAGGATTCGACCGGCTTTAAAGCGGAAAACTGGTGGAAAGCGGGCGAACCGGCGGAAGAGCTGACCCGGGAACTGTGCCGCGAACAGGTCAAGTACCTGAAAGCGCTGAACGCCAACGTGGAGGCCTTCCAGGCGATCATCGAGCACATGATCGAGCTGATGACCGAGGGGATGGCCGGCAGCAGCGACGAGACGGTCCAGCTGATGACCGCGGTCGTCAACGGGATGAAGCGGATGGTCGCCGCGATCGAAGAGAGCTCGGCGCTGGTCGAGAGCAAGCTCGAAGAGGCCGAACAGGCGGTCGAAGATATGGCCTATATCGACAGCTGCGAAGCGGGCTGGGACAAGCTGTGCGAAGGGGGCTGGGACAATTTCTGGGAAGGTCTGTCCGGCATGCTGCGGGCGGCCCAGAATTGGATGGAGAATATCCCGGTCCTCAACGTCATCAGCTACACCTGCCTGGAGCCGATGCAGCATCTCATGGGCCTGACCCAGAACCCGGTCGAGTTCGTCCTCCGGATCGTGGAGGGCATCCTCGACCTGATCTCCATGGCCCTGGACTACATCGGCGAGTTCGTCGATAAATTGCTCTGGACGATCTTCGGCGGTATCTATGACTCCGAAAATTGGGCCTCGGGTGACGGCTGGGACAAGACCTGGACCGACTGGTCGGGCGACGACAGCTACGGGACGCACGGGATCGGCGACCTGATCCAGTGGGTCGGCCGGGTCGTGGTCGACGATATCCTCGACAACCTGATCCTCGACAACATCGTGGACGCCATCCGTTTTGTCCTCTACGAAGTCGTCCAGCGGGCGATCGATTGGATCAACGACAACGTTTTTGGCGGGCACGAAGTGATCATGAGCACCCTGGACCACCCGGGGAGCCACGATTATTTCGGTTTTGAGATCGACCTGTCGGGCGGCGCGGGCGGCAATTATAACGGCGACAGCGAGAGCTCCCTGCAGGGGGGCGCCAGCTCAGTCGTTGCCAATGACGGCGGCGCTTCGGCCGGCGTTGGCGCCGGTTTCGGCGCTTTCCTGGACGGTGTCGACGGCGCTTCTTACGACTCCGGCGGCAAGGCCCTGAAGTGGGATAAGAGCGGGACCTACGACCCGAACGATATCCAGGACCTGAAGCTCGACGTGCTGATCAAGAGCATCCGCGGCGAGATCATCCGCGCCCAGAACGCCTACCGGATGGCGCTGGCGATCAGCTTCCTGAAGGCCGACCTGCGCAACATCGTCTACAGCGAAATGACCGGCCTGACCGGTTTCGCCAGCCACGCCGACCTGATCGCCGCCGCCGCCGAGATCACCATCGGCCCGGCCACCCAGATCGTCGACGCCGCCCTGTCCCAGCTGATGATGCGGGCGAATATCTACAACAACCTCCTTTTGACGATCGATTCGTTCGAAAAACTGGAAGCGGCGCGCGGCGCCCAGGTCGCCAGCGTCATCCTGACGGTCGTCGCCCTGGTCCTGGCGATCGTGATCATCGCTTACACCGCCGGCGGCGGCACCGCTCCGGCGGCGCTCCTGGTCGCGGCCGCCGTGGTCGGCGTCTGCGCGGCGCTCTCCAACATGATCGCCCAGCAGATCCTGGCGGAGATCGACCCGTACACCATCGCTCCGCCGGAAGTGGACGAAATGGACGACCCGAAAAAATTGAACACGTCCAAGACGGTGAACGACGTCTTCAACGCGATCGACCAGGAGATCCTGTCGCTGGAGAACTCCCTGGCGACCGGCAACGGCTTCATGGTCAAGACCAAGGACGGCATGCTGCGGCTCGACTACAAAGCGATCGCCAACCTGGAGCGGAAGCTGAGCGCGATGAACAACGCCATCCGGACCCTCTTCTACATGCTGAAGGAAAAGCGCGACCTGGCCCGCCTGGTCAAGGCGGTCTTCGGCGGCAGCGTCGGCGACTCGTCGGGCGAGGGGCTGGTCATGAAGGCGATGGAGAGCATGCTGGCCCAGCGGCAAGCCGTTGTCTCCGCGATCACCTTCCAGCTTTCCCAGTTCATTGCCGCCAAGAACCTGGCTACCCAGACCGAGCAGGCGCTGAACAAAACGAACCAGGGGGCGGCGACCAGCGGGATCGCGGCCGTCGGTTCGCTGCTTGGCTGTATCCCCGGTCTCGGAGCGGCCGGCGCGATCGCCGGCGCCGCCGTCACGATCGCCGGCGGCCTGATCAATATCGCGATCTCCCTCTCCAATGACAAATTAAACATGACTTTCCAGTCAAACGACCAGGAACTGGACGCCTACCTGGAAGACCGGGCTTCGGGCGACGACTCGTTCGAATCGAAGCTTGACCGCCTCGAGGCGGAAGCGATGCTCAATTTCCTGGAGAACGGGTTGATGGGGACCGGCGACGGCTACCAGGCGGTCAACTCGCCGCTGATGGCGCAGACGCTCAAGAAGATCCAGCAGATCTACCAGATCAAACAGGTGATGGCCGACCTGATCGCCCTCACTTCCCACGTCCGCGCGGTGGTCCAGAAAGAGCTGACCGGCGTCGCCCCCGGCACCTCGGCCGAAGAGCTGACCAAGGCGACCATCACTTCGAACTGCAACGCTTCCCTGCGGATGCTCGGCAACCTGGCCAACCACATGAAGACGACCGCCTCGGTCCTGAACGAGGCGCGCGACGCCGAAAAAGAGATGATCACCGGCGTCGTGGCCGGTTCGATCCAGGTCGCCGCCGGCACGCTCGGCGTGGTCGGCGCCGGCGCCGGTGAAGCCGGATCGGCGCTCGCCAACGTTGGCCAGATCGCCCCTCTGGTCGGCAACGTCGTCTCCTCCCTGGTCCAGCTGATCATGGCGGCCGTTTCGGCCGCTTCGGACAACGGCGAGCTGGCCGGATACGACGTCGACGACACGGTCGACGGGATGGGGGTCAAGCAGGATAAAGGAAAGCACGATAACGGCGACTGGGCGGCCCGGCTCGACGCCGAGGAAGAGGCGATCTACCGCCAGATGGGGACCGAGCTCCTGCAGTCGATGAACGGTTCGATGATGGGAGTAAGCCCGGACAGCTCGCTGCTGACCAGCAAGATGAACCGGCTTTACAACCTGAAAGCGGCCCTCGCCATGACGATGAACATCATGCGCGAGGTCAAGGCGGCGATGGGGCACTTCCAGTATTCCACCAGCCTGGCCGACGTCATCGAATCGAACCGGGCGTCCGCCCTCGCGATCCTGGGAGCGCTCAAAGACACTTTAGAGACGATCGCCGAACGGGAGAACCAGAAGACGCAGGAGACGATGCAGGCGATCCAGTCGGCGATCAGCCTGGCCGCTTCGGCTGCCACGCTCGGCTGCGCCGCCGCCAAGATCGACATTGCCAACCAGCTGAAAGACCCCGACGTCGCCGACGCCGACGCCGGCGCCCTGCAGGACACGGCCAGGAAGCTCGATAAGGCGATCGCCGGGATCAACTTCCTGAGCAAGATCGCCATCGGCATCGTGCCGGCCTGCTTCGACCAGGCCGCCAAAGACAGCCCGACCGAAGCGCGGGAGATCGAAGGTAAGCCGGAAGCGAGCAAGCACGGCAAGAAGAAGGAAAAAGGCGAAAAGAGCGAGAACAGCGGCTTTGCCGCCTCTATGGACAGCATGGACCAGGATATCGCTTACCACGAGTTCAGCCTGGCCCAGACCGAATCGGCGATGTCGGTCCTGGCCTACAATTCGCGCAACGCCGAAGCGGCGTTCAATTTCCTCAAGGGGTTGCCGCAGGACGTCCTCAACCTGGTCGAGGCTTTCATCAATAAGCAGCAGGAAGACCTGCCCGATACCAACGCCCAGCAGGATGCCGGTGCCGCGGCCGCAGCCGCCAACGGGAACCCGGCGGCCGCCGCCCAGCAAAATACCCCGGTCAATCCGACCGCCCCGGAACAGCAGGCCGCCCCGTCGACCGCCGTTTACCTGGAAGAATCTAAGCAGCTGCTTCAGCGGATCGAACAGTCGATCACCGAAGCGCAAACGGCGCTCAGCAACGCCCAGGCGGCGGTGACCGAAGCGGAGAGCAATATCCAGGGGCTGGAAGCGCAAGCGGCGCAGACCGCCGATCCGGCGGTCCGGCAGACCCGGGAAGAACGGATCGCCAATCTTAAACTGGAACTGGAACAAAAGAAAGAGGAATTGGCGGCCAAGCAGGAAGTGCTGACCGGCCTGATCCGCGATAAAGCGGATGCGGAAGCGACCGTCGGCCAGGCGGCGACCACCTTGCCGCGGCAGGAAGCGGAACTTAATCGGCAGAACACTGCCTTGAGGACGGAGCTTGGCGAGGTTTCCGATCAGGTCGCGCAATTGACCGAAAAGGTCGCCGAAGGGACGGCGACCCCGGCCGAAGAGCAGGAACTTGCTCAGCTGCAGACCCGCCAGGCCGAGATCCGGAGCGAGCTTGGTCTGCGCGAAGCGGCCATGGTTGAACTGCTGGCCCAGGCGGAGTCGTTGAAAGGCGAGGCCGAAGCGCTGAACGGCCGGGTTAGCGCCGTAAGAGGCGAAGTTGCCGCCCTGGCCCGCGAAGTCGGCAATATCCAGCGGCAGATCACCCAGCTGGAACGGGAGCAGAATGAGGAGACGGGGAGCACGGAGGCCGGCGCAGCCGCGACCGTGACCACGACGACCGATGCCAATACCCGCGAAGCCGTCTCCCGGATCGGCCAGATCGGCGCCCAGGTCCAGGAACGGCAAGAGAATATCGATGAAAGCCAGCGGCGCGACGATGCCGCTTTGACCCCGGAACAAGCGCCGGAAGACGTTGTTGTCCTCTCGGCGCCGGCGAGCGCCAGCGGGCGCGACTCGGTTGAACATTCCGAGCGCCATCAGACTTCTATCGCGCAATTGAGCAACATGGACGCTCCGGCCTGCGCTCTGCTGCTGGGCCAAATGGAGAGCGGCCAGGCAGCGGCCTGGATCAATGTGATTGCGGAAGGCCACGGTTCCGTTCCTGCTAATCCCGAGAAGGCCGCCCAGGTCCGCCAGCAGATCGTTAACCGGCAGGGCCGGGATTTCTTCTCGGCTTTCGACCGGAGAGCGATGGATGCCGCTATTCCGGCCGCGGCTGCTCATGTTAATCCCGGCTTTGTGCCGCTGAGCACCCCGGTCACCCCGCGCCAGCAGGAACAGGCGACCCGTTCCACCTCGGTCCAGGCCTACGACGATTGGATCGAGACGATGCAGGTCGGCGCCGAGCGGCTGGAAGGCCGGACGCAGGCGATCAGCGCCCCGGTGGCGGCCGAAGCGGGCGAGATCAGCCAGTTGATCGAGACCGCCCAGCAGGAAGACGCCCGCCCGGTGAGCCGGGAAGAGCAGATCGAGTATTTGAAAAATCGGATCGAGATGCTGAAAACGACCCGCCAGGAAGCGGTCCGGCGCTACGAAGTGCTCCGGCGCGAAACGCTGCCGCAGGCCCGGGCCAACGCCGCCGCCGTGACCGCCGATATCAGCCGGCAGATCGACGCGGTTCGGGGGAAACAAGTTGAGATCGGCAACCGGATCGCCACCCTGGAGACGCTGGAAAGCGCAGGGACAATTACCCCGGAACAGCAAGTCGAACTGACCGGTCTGCGGGAGAGATCGAACGAATTGAGACAGGCCCGGACCCGGCTGGAGAGCATGCGCGAGGCCGCCCAGAGCGAAGTGGAAGAATGCCGCCAGCAGATCCAGGCCGTTAAACAGGAGATCGAAGGGCTGCAGCGCGAGATCGCCCAGGCCGTGCAGGAGAAGAACCGGCTGCAAGCCGCCGCGCCGCGCAGCGAACAGCGGGCGGAACGGAGCGACACCGACCGGGTAGTCGCTGTCCGGGACCCGGGTGGACGCCAGTCTGGTCAGGGCCAGGGCGGCCAGCAGGGTAACGGCGGCGAGCGGCGCAACCCGTTCGGCTTCATCTTCGGCAACGGCAATAACGGCCAGGCGGTGCGGACCGCCGCCAACAGCTCGCCGGCGGACCTCGTCGGCCAGGTCGCCCGGGAACAGGAACAGCTGCTCGCCACCTTGAACGGGGGGAGATTATCATGACAATCTGGGGGATAATGCCGAATATCGCCGACAGCCAAAACGTCAAGCCGGCGGCCAAGTCGAATACGGGGAGCGCCGCCCATACCGGGCCGAGCTTTGCCGAGAACCTGAGCCAGCTGGCCAAGTCCGCCAATATCCAGGTTGCCGACGGTAATTCCGCCGCCCTGCTTAACCTCAACAAGAAGAAGGAAGAGAAGCTGGAGAAGCTGTTCAGCTTCACCGAGGCCGAGGCGGAAATGGCCGAAGATTGCGTCGACCGGATCAAACAGCTCCTCAGCGACCTCAACAAGAAATAGGGCTATTTGCCCTCAGGCGGATGCAAGTTTTTCCCCTTTTCCCACGATAATACTAGTGCCATGCGAGCGGAAGAATCACTACGGGCAAATTACGGCATCGACCTGGGCGGGAGCGGCGGACTGCTGCTCGACAGCCTGGAACAGAACGTTTCCAAAGCGCTCGGGCTGGGCGGCCAGGAACAGGAAAAGGGCCCGAACCAGCTGGCGGTCAATCCCGAACAGATCCGGGGGATGATGGCCGATCTCGCCGGTAAACCGTACGCCGGGGTCAACAGTATCGTTTGAAAAAAGCCGTACGGCCGATGCAAGTTTTGCACCGGTCGTTACGACAAGAGAGTGGAAGAGGTTGCAGTGAAATAGTCCGCCCTCGACAAGCGGACAACAAAAAAGGAGGTGAACAGGTATGAGTGTGAATATGACAGGTGTCTACGTCGGTATTGACGGGGATACAGATTATTTTCAAAAACAGGTCCTTGAGTCCTTCAAGGTGACCGATACGCAGGAAGACGTGATGGGCGCGGAAGACGCGGCCGGCCACAAGGGCGAAGACGGCTGGGAGTGGAAAGATTCCGCGGAAGCCAACGCCAACGGCTGTATCGTGACCAAGGAAGGCGACGTCATCACGAACTCCGGTTCCGCGTTCATGTACGCCAGCGAACGGTTCAGCCAGGCGCAGCAGAACAAGGCCGGTGGTATCGCGACCGTTTCGAACATCGAAAAGTCGATCAACAGCGTGTTACAGCGCCGGATCGGTTAAGAGCAATGACCGGGCCCCGGTCATCCGGGGCCCGTCCTCTTAAAGGCGAAAGGCGACTTTCCCTTTAAGCGGATCAAAAGATAAGGAGATGACCATATTATGTCAGCAATTCAAAGCGGTTACGCGATCTTATCGGGGTTAAGCCAGGGGTCCACGTCCCGGGACGTCGGCTCGCTGCAGGACAAATTGAGCAATTTCTGGTCGAATTTCAACTCGGAGATGAAGGATTACGTCACCGCCATGGACGACGATTCGACCGAATACGTCGAGATCATGGGGCAGACGGTCAAGAAGGACGGCTCCGCCGCCCAGTACCTGCTCGACAAGTGGAATTACGAAACGACCGGCGTGGTTGACGCGGTCGTGCGCGCCATCCGTTCCGACCTTGATTTTGCCAAGCAGATCTTCTCGATCTTCGGCAGCTAACGCCGGGCCGGGGGCCCGAATAGGGAGCTATGTTTAAGAGCTATTACTTCGCCACAGAGGATTATCAGCTGCAAAAGCCGCGCAAGCGGCTGGTGCAGCCTCTGCCCGACCTCTCTAATTTTATCACCAACGATTCGACGCTCAAGAAATACGCCAACTTTGGGATGGAGATGATGAAGTGGCTCCCCAAGTTCGAGCAGATGTACTACTCCGGCAAGCAGTTCGCCAGCCAGGACGATGTCGACTCGGGTAATTCGGCCACCCTGACGCACGGCAACAGCGCGGCAACCGGGGATCACCCGTCGACCGACCTGACAGTGACGACGGAATGGATGAACGACTTCAACCGCTACGCGGTCAACATGAACGACGACGCGGAGATGGCCGCCGTCTTCAAGGGTGGCGACGGGTATTTTACCGACACCGGTTATTTTGATGCGTTGAAGAGCCGGGGGACGGCGAACGGCGGCAAGATCGACAACCTTTGTGCCGTCCGGGCCTGGGAAGACACCCACACCAATGTCGACGGTTTTACCGATTGGCGCGGCAACACCTGGATCGCCGGTCAGAACCACCGCGAGGGAGCGTTTGGGCCGGGGAATAACGGTACGGACGAGAACTGGGCGGGGCAGAGCATGGGGGCCGGTTACCAGAACCTCGATTTCCAGGCGGCGGCCGGAGAATGGAACCATATCATGGTGCCGAAGAAGGAAGGGGTGGAGGACGCCAAGGCGGCCGCGGACGTCAACACGAACTTATTCATCACCACCAGCCAGCTGAACATCGTCGGCTACAGCAATTTTACCCAGTTGACTGCCTGGCTGAACTCGACCTTTCCTGGCATGAGCTTTTACGACATCGTCATGGACCCGACAAACGGTTACTCCAAGCTGACCAGCTCCAAGGACGTGTTCAAGCTGGTCCTGGCGATGACCGAATCGCGCGAGCGGATCTGGAAGATGGAGAACGACGTTTACGGACCGGTGGCCAATTGCCGGAACGACGCGGCGATGAAGTCGGCCGTTACCGATTTCGTCAGCGCGCACAATCCGGGGATGAACTACCACTCCCTGCAGCTTTTTGGCCAACTCTTCCAGGCCCAGCACAGCGTTATCAACCGGATGACCCAATACTGGGCTCCCTACCAGAGGGATGTTGATAACGCCCAGAACTTCGGCTACAACTACGGCCGGCTCGACAACTACCGGTTCAACAAGTTCGCCGAGGACCTGGGGGCGCACGGCTTTAACCAGTGGGTGAACGAATACAAGAACTACACGCACAGCTCCAGCGAGTGCTCCAAGGAGTCGGGCAAGCTTTACGAATGGCGCAACGCTTACGCCGGCCTGAACCAGGACGATTATGAGGCGGAAAAGGACGAAGACGAGCCGAACTACACCAAGATCAACAAGTACGACAAGGCCAATGGCATCATCGAACAGTGGTTCGGTGCTTTCCTGCCGGAATACGGCAAGCCGTGCGTTGCCGACATGCCCGGCTGGTTCGTTAACGGCGACGGCAACAAGCAATGCCTCGGCTCGGCGAGCGGCGACCCGACCACCGACGCGCCGGGCTCCTGGCGGTATGTCAGCTGGCTGGGTAAATATGTCTTTGCGGTCGATGAGGACTTTAAGTCGCTCGGTTACGACCGGAAATTCTACGAGCACAGCTTAGTCACCTCGACCGAGGCTGGCGGGGAAGGGACGCGTGGTTCGATCGACGAGGGGACGGAAAATTGGCGCAAACTGGTGAACGAGGTTTACCCCTCGACCTATATCAACCCTCTGCCGGACGGCGACTACATTCACCAGAACTACGCGGCGTTCCAATTCCGGGACCTGAATAACGAATGGGTCGGCCAAGGGACCGAGTACCAGAACAACTGGGTCGTCCACCTGATCGGCGAATTGTGGAAGAACGGCGGCGGGGCGGAAATGCGCAAGATCGTCGGCACCTGGCAGCAGCGGCGCCTGGCAGCCGCCGAGTACCGCTACGACATCCAAAAGACCGAAGAACGGCGTAATGAGATCGCCGACGACAAGCAGGCCCAGGCCAAACAAGCCGCTAAAATTGAAGGGAACCGGGCCAAGGAAAAACAGCAGGCCGCCAAGCGCCGGCACGAGGAAAAAGCCATGGAACAGGCGGCGGAAAAGCATATGCAGCAGCGCCGGAGTGCAATGTCCAAAGACGCCCAGATGGGCGAACAGCAGAAAAGCCAGCAAAAACAGAAGGCCAAAAACAAGAAATAAGCCGTTTTACCGGTAAAAAACCGCACCTGTCGATGCAAGTTTTCCCCCTCTGATCACGATATATTAATAGAGCATAGCTATGTCAGAACTAGCGTTAAATATAGGCATCGCCAACTCGGGCAAAGAATACGCGGTCAGGAAGCCGCAAAGCGGCCCCAAACCGCAGGAAGAGGGGACGCTGGCTAGCCAGGCGGCGCGCGAATCGGGGATGGAATGGCTGGAGAACGAAAAAGGGGAAGTGCGGTTGTCGCGCCAGGTCAACGAGAGCGAAGCGCTGCTGACCACTTCGACCACCAACACCGCCGCCCGGGTCGCCCGGTCCGCCGTCACTTCGCAGGAGCTGATCGGCGAGCTCCGCAACAAGTTCAAGAAAGCATTCGTCACCGCCTACAGCAACGTCTTCTCTCACAACCGCCTGCTCGCCAAGGTCTCCGAATGGCTGGTCGGCAACGTGATGGAGCGGCTCGCCCTCATGGGCATCTCGATCGCGGAGCTGGAAGAGCTCAAGAGCCAGGTCCGGAGCGACCTGGTCGACCAGAACCACACGGCGATGGCGCAGGTCGTTTATGACGAGACGATGCTGGAGATCCTGACATGAGCGTCAAAAAGAAAAAGAACTCCCAGAAGCGGATCATCGGCGAGCTGAAGAACCAGCTCATGATCCAGGCCGACCGGCTCGGCATCCGCGAAGACTACGGCCCGCTCTCCCTGGAGGAGATGAAGCTCGACGCCGTCGGCAAGATCATGGGCGATTTCTACGCCGAGCGCTCGAATCTGGAGTATGAGCTGAACATGCTCGACAGCAACAAACGCGACCTGCTGATCAAGCTGGAGCGGCTGAACTCTTATATCCGCAAGGCGGTTTCGGTCCGCGAACAGCACAGCGCCAAAATGGAACAGCTGATCGAAAAGGGGATGGGCGACCTGCAGCGGACCCGGCGGGCCGTCCGGAAGCTGGAAACGGTCAGCATAAAGGTGGCGGCATGAGCAAATTATCGGCTTGCCTGATCGTCAAGAACGAGGAAAAAACGCTTGCCCTGACGCTGCCGGTCCTCAGCGCCGGGGTCGACGAGGTTATTTTAGTCGACACCGGGTCGACCGACGGGACGGTGGCGCTGGCGGAAAAGCACGGCGCCCAGGTCTATCACTTCCCCTGGATCAAGGATTTTGCGGCGGCCCGCAACGAGTCGCTCAAGCACGCGACCGGCGACTGGGTCCTGTGGGTCGACGCCGACGAGTTCATCAAGACCGAAGACCTGGCGGAGCTCCGCCGCCTGCTGGAGACGGCCGAGGCCGACGCCTACACCGTGACGATGTACACCTCCGGTTTCGGCCAGTGCGAACGGCGGCAGAACTATCCCCGGGTCAAGGTCTTTCGCAACGGCCGCGGCGCCCATTTCGTCCGGCCGATCAACGAACAGCTGGTTGACGCCGCCGGCAAGGTCCTCTACGGCCCGGCGGTCCCGATCGCCATTTACCACTGGGGCAAAGACCTGGCGGCGGAAAAGATCGCGGCCAAGTGGGAGCGCAACGTCGACCTGTATTCCCAAGCGGCGGCCGAAAACCCGGCCGATCCGTACTATCCGTTCCTGCTCGGCCACACGCTGACCGACATGGACAAACTGGCCGAGGCGATCGAACAGTACCGCAAGGTCGTGGCGCTGACCAAGGACGAGGCCGTGGTCCGGCCGTCGCGCGAAAAGATCGCCCAGCACCTGCTCCGGCTCGGCAAATTCCGCGAGGCGCTCGACGCCGCCCGCGAGCTGCTGGAGCGCGACGAGTATAACGTCCCGGCGCACAACATTTTCGCCGCCGTCTGTTTGATGCAGAAAAACGCCGACAAGGCGATCGAGATCCTGAGCGAAGTGATCGGGCGCGACTGCGCCGCCGCCGCCGAAAGCCCCTACCAGTGCCTGAGCCTGCCGCAGGTTTTGCTCGGCAAGGCGTACGAGCAAAAGGGCGAACAGGCCAAGGCCGACGCCTGCTTCCGGCGGGCGCGCGAACTGTACCCGTACAGCGGAGGCCAGAACTGACCATGGGCATAGAACAAGCCAATACGCAGCAAATATCCGTCGCGGCGAACATGGGGGCGACCGAGAACCTCGGCCAGCTGCTGCGCCAGGAGATGGACAAGAAGGTCGGCGACAACCAGCAGCAGAACCAGCGGCTGGACGAAAGCGCGCTGAAAAAAGCGCTGGAAGAGGGCGGCGGCAAGGCGGGCCAGCAGATCCTGCAGCAGATGGCAGCCAAGCTGACCCAGAATTTGCCGACCAATAAGCTGATGCAGAGCTTAAAGGACGATTTCAACTTCGTCCTGGATTCGCAGGAGGATAACTCCCAGGACAAGTTCAGCGTCAGCAGCCCCGAGTATTTCGTCAGCAAGGCCGGCAAAGAGAAGAAGAGCGGCGGCCAGACCTCGAGCGGCTTCAGCGGCGAAGAGCAGCAGCAGGCGCAGCAGCAAGCCCAGCAGCCGACGCGCGCCTCGCTCAAGGAATACCTGGGGACCTATTCGCAGTTCCTGGTCACCGGCGGGAGCGAAGCGAAGAAAAAGGTCCAGCAGGGCGAAACCGCGCTGATCAAAGAGAAAGGGGTATCTGTCAAGGAGCTGCAAAGCCTGAAGCTGCAGGCGGCCAATTCGGTCCGCTCCGAGATCATGCGCCAGGTCAAGAACAGCCATCTCAAGCAGATCTGCTCCACCAAGAACTCGCTGGAATACATCCTGAACAAGAAAGAGGTCCAGAGCTTCATCGACTTCGCTTTCTTCAGCGAGAACCTCGGCGGCGAGGAATTCGGCGGCTACAAGACTAATTTGCAAACGGCCGTTAATTCGTCCAGCGCCGAAGTCTGGAACGAGATGAAGGATTTCGTCGCCGAAAAGCTGACCGAAGAGCTGACGCAGAAAGCGCTGGGCAAAAAGGACGAAAAAGCGGTCGTCAAGGACATCGACGAGCTGCTGAAACTGGGCGAGAAGGTCGGTTTCGACGTCGCCAATTTCCTGCAGCAGCTGCCCGACCGGAGCCTTGACCTTGGCTTGCTCCCGCCCGGCAGCAACAATCCGGCGCTGGCGGCCGAAGCGGGTACCGGCCAGGGCGACCAGGAGCGGCCGCGGCAGTACCAGTACACCGCCGACGAAGAGAAAGAAATATTCACCGACAAGCTGCGGGCGATCTACATGCAGCGGGCGCTGCACGGCGACCTCCGCTCGGTTATCCAGACGCAGTTCAAAATGATGAAGATGCAGAACGGGCTGATCAAGCTCGGCGTTAGCAATTTTGAAGAGGTCGAGCGCGAAGGGAAGGCGCTGGCCCGCTTCCGGCTGATGGAAATGCTGCAGGAAGGCTTTGAAGAGCGCGCCACTTATGCTAAACTTTCAGGCGAGGCGTGGGGGATGACGGAGAAGAAGCTCAAGACGGTCCTGCGCAACCTCGAGCGCCTCGGCGTCGTCCTGTCGTCCACCGAGCTCGATTCGATCCGCGACAAGGCGAACGAAAAGATGCTGCGCGAGGCCGAGCACGAACTGACGATGATCAACACCGCCATCGAGATCCGCGGCGAGATCAAGTTCCTGACCTCGAAGCAGAAGATGCTGACGGAAGTGGTCGGCAGGTTATCAACGGAATCAGGCTTCGGCCGGCCGGGCGACGAGCTCGGATTGGTCAGTGAAGCCGCTTAAGGAGGAGTTAAAATGGTAGCACCGGCATCGTGGTCTGGCGGTTTGAACGGGTTAAGCAATTCGGCCAGTCAGCTTTCCATCCAGCTCGACTTGATCATGGCCGACGTCGGCAAGGTCGTCCGCGAGGTCAACGACGCGAACAATGAAGAGATCTCGACCCTGGATAAGCAGGACGACAAGCTGGATAAAGAGAAGACGATCCAGGATCTGATGATGCTGCGGACGCAGCTGCAGCTCTTCCCGACCTCCGTCAAGGGGAAAGCGGAAAAGATCGTCGGCCTGATCGACGAGGCGCTCAGAAAGCTCGGCGCCAACCCGCTTACTTAAGCGCCGCCGCGACCGCCGCGCGTAATTCGGCGCGGTGACGATGATCGTCGGCCACCGGCGCGCTCACGATCGGCTTGCCGATCCTGATCGTTACCTCTCTGCCGCTCCGCAGCACTTTAACCGGCACGACCGGCAGTTTGGTCTCCAGCGCGATCAGCGTCACGCCGCCTTTGATCTCTCCCTTATCGGTGAAGAAGATAACGCTCTCCCCCCGCTGCAATTTGTTGATGATCGCCAGGACGTCGTCGTGCATCAGGGTGAGGTTTTCCGGGTCCAGCGTCAAGAAACCGAAGGTCGGGACGACCAAGCGGCGGCAGGAAAAAATAAAGTGGGACTTGCCGGGCAAGTAACCGAGAGTCGCCATGCCGTCCCGGGCTTCCGCCGGGTCCTGGAGGTAAATGACCGGACCGGCCGGGATGTTATTCTTGCCTTCAACGCGGACCGCTGTCCGGGTCAGCCGAAGAAAAACCCTGGTCCAGAATTTGCCGAAATTGTGCCACATGATTGTCCTCCTCAAGACTTAGTGCCGCTACGGTAACATAACCTTGTTGCTTAGTCAAACTATTTACGATATTATTCCTTAAAATGAAGCTGAAAAACCGGGTAGCGGTGGTGACGGGCGGTTCCGGCGCGATCGGCGGCGCGATCGCCCGTGAGCTGGCCAGGGAAGGGGCGGTCGTGGTCGTCGGTTTTAGCCGCCATAAAAAAGGGGCGGAACGGGTAGTCAAGGATATTAAGGCCGGCGGCGGCCGGGCTTTTCCGTTGTTAATTAAAGTGGAACGGTCGGCGGCCGTTGCTCAAGCGTTCGCGCAGATCCTCCGGCGCTTTGGCCGGATCGATATTTTAATCAACAATGCCGGTATTGTCCGGGACAAACTCCTCCTTTTAATGTCGGACGCCGATTGGGACAGCGTGCTGGACGTCAACCTGAAAGGGGTCTTTAACTGCTGCCAGGCGGCGCTCAAGCCGATGATCGCCCAAAAAAGCGGCGCCATCGTTAACGTTTCTTCGGTCTCGGCCCTGCGGGGAGTGGAAGGCCAGGCGAATTACGCGGCGGCCAAAGCGGGGATCGCCGGTTTGACCCGGTCGCTGGTCAAAGAGGTCTCTCGTTATAATATCCGGGTCAATTCGGTCGCGCCCGGCCTGATCGATTCGGAGCTGACCGGGAAATTGACCGGGAAATACCTAAAAATGATCCCGCTGGAGCGGTCCGGGCGGCCGGACGAAGTGGCGAAAGTCGTCGCTTTTCTTGCCGCGCCCGACGCTTCCTACGTCCAAGGACAGACCCTGGCGGTTGACGGCGGATTGACGGTTTAACATCACGGAGGTGCCGATGTGGCGGTAAAAGAGAGATTGAAAAAGATGCTGGTGACCCAACTGAACCTGGACCGCGATCCGGCGAAGATCGGCGACAGCGAGCCGCTCTTCCGCAAAGGCCTCGGCCTCGATTCGGTCGATTCGCTCGAGATCATCGTAGCGATCGAACGGGAGTTCAAGGTCAAGATCAACGGCAAGAACCTCAAGAAGCCCGACCAGGTCTTTAAAACGGTCGGCACCCTGGCCGAGTTCGTGGAAAAATTGACCGGTCAGAAGTGAGGCGCCGCGTCGTCATCACCGGGTTGGGCGTGGTCGCGCCCAACGGGACCGGCACCGCCGCTTTTCTCCGCGCCCTGCGGCAGGGCCGCTCTGGCATCAGCCGGATCACCTCTTTTCCCACAACAGGGCTGCGCTCCCGGCTCGGCGGCGAAGTCCGCCGCCTGCCAAATCTTATTCCCGACTTCGATCGAGTCAGCCAGTTAGCCCTGGTTGCCGCCCGGGAAGCCGTTACCGCTTCGGGGATCGGTCCGGGGCCGTGGGGGATCTCGGTCGGCACGGTCAGCGGCGGCATCCTGACGCTGGAGCGGGCGATCTTGTCGGGCCGCCGTCCAGCAAACCTGCCCAAGAAAACTTATCCCGGCGCAACCGCGCTGATCCTTGCCAAACAGCTTAGTTTGACCGGCCGGCAGCTGACCGTTTCCAATGCCTGCGCCGCCGGGACTACAGCGCTGGCGCTGGCGGCCGAAACGATCCGGCGGGGCGAACAAGACGCGGTCCTGGCCGGCGGCTGCGAATCGTTTAACCTGTTAACTTTCGCCGGTTTTCACGCCTTGCGCTCCCTCGATCCCGTCTGCTGCCGCCCGTTCGACCGGGAGCGGCAAGGTTTGGTGATCGGCGAGGGAGCGGCTTTTCTCCTGTTGGAAGAAGAGGGACACGCCCGCCGGCGCGGCGCGGAGATCCTGGCCGCAGTGGCCGGCTACGGGCTTTCGTCCGACGCTTATCATGAGACCGCCCCGGAACCGACCGGCCGCGGCGCCGCCCGGGCGATCAGCTTGGCGCTCAAGGATGCCAGGTTGAATAAGACGGACGTCTCCTATTTTAACGCGCACGGCACCGGCACGCCGCAGAACGACCGGATGGAGACCGCCGCGCTGAAGCTCGCGTTCGGTCCGGCCGCTTATGACCTGCCGGTCAGTTCGATTAAATCGATGGTCGGACACCTGATGGGGGCGGCGGGGGCGGTGGAAGCAGTGGCTTCCGTTCTCGCCTTGCGGCATTCCTTTATCCCGCCGACGATCAATTACCGCCGCCGCGACCCGGCGTGCGACCTGGATTACGTGCCGAACCAGGCGAGGGCCGCCAAGTTGAGCGCGGTCCTCTCGGCTAATTTCGGTTTTGGAGGGAGCAATGCGGTTATCGCGTTCCAGCGGCACGGTTAAACCGGGCGCCGATCTGAAGCGGCTGATCGGCAAACTGCCGCGTTTCCGGAAAATGGACCGTTTTACCGGTTACGCCGTAGCGGCCGCCGGCCGGGCGATCGGCCGGCAGAAACTGCCGGCCGGGACCGGGATCGTGCTGGCCACGCTCTCCGGCCCGCTGGTTAGTACCGAAAAGTTCATCCGCGATCTGGGAAAACACGGCCCCGGGTTGGCATCGGCCCTCCTTTTTCCGAGCACGGTGTTGAACCTGGCGGCCGGCACCGTTTCGATCGTCCACGGGTTGCGGGGGCCGTCGGTCACGGTGATCGGCCGGCTGGAAGAGGCGGTACAAATCGCGTCCGGGATGATAGAATGTGGTCGGGCGCCGGCAATGCTGGCCGGGTACGTGGAAGAAGGCAGCTCGTATATGGGGGTCAAGGGGCGCGGCGCGCAATTTATCCTGTTGGCGAAAAAGGGAGGCAGAAAGCGTGTCTGATTACCAGCTGGCAAGCTGCCTGAAGCATTACAAGAACGACCAGGACAAGGTCGTGAAGCCGAGCGAAACGGTCCGGCTGGCCGTGGAAAAGCTGAAGAAACAGTTCGACCTCTCCAGCTTCCACCTGGAACAGCGGAGCTCGGTCATCGAAGGGGCTTATTCGTTCTCCAGCGTCAGCGACCAGTTGACCGCCAGCGGCAAAGGTTTAACCCCGGAGCAATCGCAGGCGAGCGCGGTCATGGAGTTCGCCGAGCGCTACTCCTGGCTCCACTTCGACTACAAGCATTACGACGGTTACGTCGTCAAACCGTTCAACGAGATCAAAAAGGGGAGCGTCCCGACCGTCAACGAAAGCTATTTTTTCGCCTGTTTTCCCCACCTGACGAACCGGGCGGAGCTGCTCGAGCAGGTCAAGGCGATGCCGCTCAAATGGATCAAGGGGGTCTCGCTCAACGATCACCGCCCGTTCTATTACCCGATCAGCTGGTACAACTACACGGAAACCTCCAACGGCCTGGCGACCGGTAACGCCATGGAAGAGGCGATCGTCCAGGCGATCTGCGAAGTGATCGAGCGGGAGAACGTCTACCGCTTTTACGAAGAGCGGCAAGTCGCGCGCGACATCGACCTGCGCTCGGTCAAGCATCCGCTGGCCGTCCGGGCGCTGACCAATGCCCGGTCGTACGGGATCGAGTTCATTATCAAGGACATCTCCTTTAGTTTGGGTGTCCCGACCGTTTGCGTCTGCGGCACCGACCCGCAGCGGCGCGGCAAGCTTTCTTACCGGGGGTGCGGTTACGGCACCCACACCGACCCGGAAAAAGCGCTGATCCGCGCCCTGTCGGAATATTTCGAGGGTTATTCGCTGATGACCAACGTGGAGAACGAGTTCAAGCTCAACTGGGGGCTGATCATCAGTAAACTGCCGAAAAAGAATTATGGCTTCCTCACTTATTACAACGCGGAGGTGCTCGACCGCCCGGACAAGCCGATCTGGCTCCGGGACATGCGCGACCTGAGCCGCGACGATATCCGCGACGAGATCCTGGCGCTCCTCAAGATCCTGAAAAAGGAGAACCACGATGTCATCTTTATCGACAAGACCAACCCGCAGCTCGGCATCCCGGTCACCCGGATCTTCGTGCCGACCTTCCGGTCGCTGATCGGGACCAGCGTGATCGATCCGGACGACCTGATGAGCAAGGCCTATTACGAGGCGGGCAATAAACCGATGGCGCAGAAGTATTACCGGCAGCTCCTGCTCAAGGATTATTATATGAATCCCGAAGTTTCCAAAGTGAAGGTCGAGCAGATCTACAAGGGGGATTTCCAGGAGCAGATCCAGGCGATGGGCGGCATCAAGCGCGACGTCCGGGTGCTGATCAAACAGATGGAACAAGCGTTAGCCAAAGCCGCCCGGCGAGGCAGCTGACCGGGTCAGGACATTTCGGTGTAGGTCTTGCCGTTGATCACTTGATGCGGCCTGACCGCGGGGACGTCGCAGCGCCGGCAAACGTCAAAGGCCTCGCTGAAACGGGCGTTCAGGTTCTTTTTTTCCAGGGCGATCAGGTCGTCCAGTGTTTTTACCTCTGCGATCCGGCCGATCACGGCCTCCCCGTGGATATCGTTGCAGCAAATATGGATATTGCCCTCCCAGGAAATGAATAGGGTGCTCAGATGGGTAAGACAAAGCGCTTTGGTGCCGGGAGCGCTGGCGTTCTTTTTTGACGCCGCCAGGAAGGCTTCGTCCACCAGCGCGTTGTCGGCCAGCTTTTGCGAGCGGGTGGTGATGATGTGGTGGAATTTGAAGTTGTCCGCGTTGAAGCCGAGTCCGGTAAGCAGTTCCTTCATCTTTTCCAGATCGGCCAGGCCAAAGGCCTTGTTAATGACCGGGGTGAACTGGATGTTCGCCCGGCCCCGGTTATTAGCGGCAGCGTAACGCAGATTGTCCAGGGTCTGCTGGAAATCCAGCCCGACCATCAGTTGTTCATAGCTTTTCTGATCGTAACCGTTAAAACTGATATTATACCTGTTGACCAGTCCCGCCAGTTCTGCAAAAAGCGGGGGCTTGAGCAGCGAAGCATTGGTGATCAAGAGGATCGCGGCGTTAGGCACCTGCTGCTTGATCAGGCGGAGCAATGCCGGCAGTTTCGGGTGCAGGAGCGGTTCGCCGAAACCGGAGATCTTGAACACATTGATGCCGGTCGCTTTAGCCAGGTCGATCGCGGCCTGGACGGTTGCCTCGCTTATCAGCCCTTTGGCGCGCGGATCGTTGCGCGGGCAAAAAACGCATTTGGCGTTGCAGGCGTTGGTCGGCTCCAGTTCGATCTGCTGGCTGTATCTGGCTGGGGTGTTCATGCGCTAATCTTAATATTATGATGGCCAGAAAGCAAGTTTGTTGTTACAATACCGCTAAATGAGGCTGCTCTACGCGAACCTGGACTTCTCCAGCGTGACCGGCGCCCTGAACCGGCAGATAGTCGGCGCCTTCCGGCAGACGGCGATCAAGCTTGAGCTCCTCGATTTTGTCCGGTTGACGCATTCGGCCGCGGAGCGCTTGCGCCAGCAGCACCCGACCTGGCCGCCGGCGGAGATCATGCTCCAGGCTAAAACCCAAGTAGCTATGTCGCTGTGCGAAGCGACCAAGGGGGAACGCGGCAGCTGGCTCATGTTCCTGAACGGCCGTTACCTGCCGTCCGAGGTCATCGCGAAATTAAAGGAAAACGGCCTAAAGATCGCCGACTGGGAGCTGGACGACCCCTATTGCGTGGACGCTAGCCTTAGAGTTTCCGCTTACTGTGACGCGCTTTTTACGGTCGATTCCGCCGCGGTCGAGCTCCACCGGGCCAACTCTTGCCCGACGGTCGTCCACCTGCCGCTGGCTTATTCTCCGCTGCTGGATGATCCGGCTCCCCCGGCCGACCAATACCTCAGCGATATCTGCTTTATCGGGACGCCGTTCCGCGGCTCGCATCGTTTGCGCTGGATCGACCAGGCCGCCGGGACCCTGGCGCGCTATCGGTTAAAATTGATCGGCTCCAACCTGTATTCGGAATCATGGCGCGAGAACCTGCCCAGTTACGAATTGCTCAAAGGTTTTATCCGGGAAGAGTCCCTGCCGCTGGACGAAACGGTCAAATTCATGAGGGGGGCCGCGATCAACCTGAACCTGCACCGGGACAGCTACGGCCAGTCGGTCGACCGGAACGAACGCCGCATTATCGCGCGCTCCCCGAACGAGCGGACATTTTTGCTGGCCGGGCTGGGCGCGTTCCAGCTGATCGATGATACCAGGCCGGACCTGGCCGCTTGTTATGAGCTTGGCCGGGAAGTGGTGACTTTTCGGTCGGCGGCGGAGCTAGAGGAAAAGATCCTTTATTACCTCGCTCATGAGGCGGAGAGAAAGGCCATTGCCGCAGCGGCGCGCCAGAGGACTTTAGCCGAGCATACTTACGGGCACCGGGTCGGCAAGATCATCGAGGTTATTTCCGGGCTTCAATAATGATGTTCGAGGCCGCTTGTTCCAGGCGGGTATCTATCCCTCTCAACTCCGGATGGGCGCTTTTTCCGCAATCGACGAAAATAACGTCGCGGAAGCCGACCATTTCCAGCGTTTCTTTCAGGAATTGGGGGGTAAAAAGCAATTTGTGCCGGAATTGCAGCCAATGGGTCTGGACCAATTTGAAGAAATCATGGTAAGAAACGATGCCGCCGCCGCGCTCCCGCATTTTTTCCGGGGCCATCCAGTAAGCCAGGCTGGGGGTCGATATCCTGACCGTGCCTTCGGGCTTTAGGACCCGGTGTTGCTCCACCAGCATCAGCATGACCAGTGATTGTTCAAAATGTTCAATAAAGTCCTCGGAATAGATAAGGTCGGCCGAATCGTTCTCGAAGGGGAGGGGGGCGCTCAGGTCAAGCCGGCGATAATACTGGCGCAGGTCGGCGGGGATCTTTTCCGCCGGGGCGATGTCGCAGTTTATCCAGCCCGGGAAAACTTTGGGTCCGCAGCCCAAATGGAGTTTGTTCATTCCTGGAAGAGTTCTTCCGCCTTCAGTTTCCCGTCGTAGAGCGCCTTGCCGACGATGCACCCCTCGACGCCGATCGCCCGCAGCCGGTCGATGTCCTCTTTGGTGGTGACGCCGCCCGAGGCGATGACCGGCACTTTGATCTCGGCGGCGAACTTTTCGATGCCGGCGAAGTTCGGCCCCGCCAGCATCCCGTCGCGGCTGATGTCGGTGTAGATAAAGCGTTTAACCCCGAGGGTGGTGGCCTCTTTGGCAAAAGTGAAGATGTTCTTCTTGGTGACGTACATCCACCCTTCGCCGGCGGCGACTTCGCCCTTGGCGTCGATCGCCACGGCGATCTTCTCGCCGTATTTTTCGCAGACATTGGTCAGGAGGTTGGGGTTCTTGATGGCGGTCGTGCCGAGGATGACCCGGTCGACGCCGTACTTGATCAGGTCGGCGATCACGGCGTGGTTGCGGATCCCGCCGCCGACCTGGATCGGGACGCTGGTCTCCTTGATGATGCTTTTAATGACTTCCACGTTCTCCGGGGTGCCGGAGCGGGCGCCGTCCAGGTCCACCACGTGGATCCGTTTGGCCCCGGCGGCCGCCCATTTCTGGGCGAACTCGACCGGGTTGTCGGAGTAAACGACCGCGGCGTCGTACCGGCCCTGCTTGAGCCGGACGACCTTGCCGCCGAGGATATCGATCGCGGGAATGACTTCAAAGCTCATTTGCATAATCTCCCAAAATTCTTCATGATCTGCAGCCCTTTTTCGCCGCTCTTCTCCGGGTGGAACTGGATCCCGAACAGGTTGTCTTTCCAGACGCTCGAGATAAATTCTATACCATAATCGGTCCTGGTGGCAACCGTTGTTTCGTCGGCGGTGACCGCGTGGTAGGAGTGGGCAAAATACATCATCGCCCCTTCCTCGATCCCGTCAAAGATCGGGGCTTTGTGCTTGAAGTGGAGCCGGTTCCAACCCATGTGGGGGATGCTCTGGTTGGACCAGGGAGTGCCGGCAAAATTGAACTTTTCAACCTTGCCGGGCAAGATGGCTAAGCCTTTTTGTTTACCTTCCGCGGACGATTCGAACAGGTGCTGCATCCCGAGACAGATGCCGAGGAACGGCTTGCCGAGCGCGATCGCTTCTTCGATCACCGCTTCCAGGCCGTAGCTGCGCAGCTCAATGATGGCGGAATCGAACGAGCCGACGCCGGGGAGGACAACGCCTTTGGCGCCGCGAATGGCCGCTTTATCCCGGGTGATCTCGGCCGGGATGCCCACATGCTGGAATGCCTTCTGGACGCTCCGGAGGTTCCCGGCCCCGTAGTCGACGATCGCTAGAGACACAGCGCGACCGCTCCCAGGACGCCCGACTCGGAACCGAGCTTGGCGCGGACGATCTTGACGTTCTTGGCCGGCAGGGTGAGGGCGTATTTTTTAAATTCGGACTTGATCGGGTTCAGCAGCAGCTCGCGCATCTTGGAGACGCCGCCCCCCAGGATGACCATCTCCGGGTTAAAGATATTGACCAGGTTGGAAATACCGATCGCCAGGTAATGGGCCGTTTCGTTGATCACCTTGATCGCCTTGGGGTCGCCTTGCCGGGCGGCCAATTCCACCGCGATCGCGTCCATGCCGGAGCGCCGCTTGATCGCCGTTCCGGAAGCGAGCGCTTCGAAACAGCCGACGTTGCCGCAGCCGCAGGTGTACCCTTTGGAGTCGATGATCATGTGGCCGAACTCGCCGGCCGCGCCGATCGCCCCGCGGTAGATCTTCCGGTCGATAATGATCCCGCCGCCGATCCCGGTCGAGATGGTGATGTAAATAAAATGGCGGGCTTGCCGGCCGGCACCGAAGTACGCCTCGCCCAGGGCGGCGCAGTTGGCGTCGTTATCGACGTGGACCGGGACGTGGAATTCCTTTTCCAATATTTTTTTCAGGTTAACTTTTTTCCAGCCGGGGAGGTTCGGGGGTTCGATGACGATGCCGGTCTCGTAGTCGATCGGGCCGGGGACGCCGATACCGATACAGCTGATCTTGGTCTTTTGGCCGCGGATCAAAGCGTAAACCGCTTTTTTCAGGTTATCGATGACCTGTTTTTGTCCCTTCTGGGCCTCGGTCGGGATATTGACGTCGGTGATGATCTTGCCGGTCGGGGCTGCCAGTGCCGCCGCGATCTTTGTCCCGCCCAGGTCAATGCCGATGATCATGCTCTTAGTATATCGGGAAACAAATAGCCGCGCAAGTTTTTCTTATCTGCCTACGATGATAACAGCGTACGCCATTTGCATGGCTGGCTACCTCGTAAGGCGACAGGGTCCTAAAAAGATAGTCGACGGGGCAAACCAGTGAATAAATATATTGGAGGAATAAAAATGAAGAAATTAATTGCGTTCGCTCTTTTTGCGGTGATCACATTCGCTCTCTGCTCCCAGGTTATAGCGCAAACGAATAAACCTGCTGTTTTATCAGGTGCCAAGAATATACCTTGTACGCGTTCGGGTCCCCAACCGAAGATCTGAGGTTTGCAGGGTTCAATTAATGTCAAAGCCCCCGGGTCAAACCGGGGGCTTTTTTTGCCTTTTTAGCCTTTAAAATCGAATGCAAGTTTTTACCGATCCGTCACGATTAGCAAGTGAAGAGGGCGGGATGCAGAACGCCCCTTTTTATTTGGGAGGAAAGAATGTCAAAGAACATCATTATCCTGGTAGTGCTCCTGATCGCGTCGGCCGCTTTTGGCGCCGTCTATTCTGACGGTATTTACGCCCAAAATCCCGATTATCACGTTGCCCGCGCTTCGGAAATTGTCGATATTAACGCCAAAAACGGCACGGCGGTTGCGGTCAAGTACTTGGACAAGGAAGCTCCTCCCGTTGCCGACCTCGGGCAGGTTTTAGCCGACGTTTCCGGCAACTTTAGCGTTGACATCGACGCCCAGCAGACGGAGAACAAGCCGGTCGCCGGGGTCAATGTCAGCGCCAATTACAGCGTGAACAAAGGCCCGGTCTATGTCCAGTATTCCCATACCCGCTGCTATTCCCGCTATGTCGATGAATACTCGTCGGCAGCGAGCACCGATTTTTCCGGCACGGTTAACAACAAGGTAACTTTCGGGGTCAGTTTTGCCCCCGATTACTCCCGCACCGCCAGCAACGTAGCCAGTGCTCCTAATGGCGAGACGGTCGCTTCCGCAGTAGCTGCGCCAGCCGCAGCGGCAACGGTCAGGTCATCCGCGATCAACTAGCTGTTAGATTAACCTTCTTCTAAGATAAGCCCCCGGTAAATCCGGGGGCTTTTTGTTTCTCCCCCTTGACAGATTTTTGTCTCCCATGATATGATGTTAGCACTCAATGGTAGTGAGTGCTAATACCTAAACGAGGAGGTGAGTTTTCATATGGTAAGCAAAAAGTTGACGCCGATCGGCGATCGGATCGTCATTAAGCCCGAACCGGAAGAGACCAAGACCAAATCGGGGATCGTGCTGCCGGACGCCGCGAAGGAGAAGCCGTCGGAAGGGACGGTGGTCGCGGTCGGCAGCGGCCGAATTTTAGACAATGGCCAGAAAGTGTCGCCGGAAGTGAAAATCGGTGATAAGGTCATCTACAGCAAATACGGCGGGACCGAGGTCAAGCTCGAAGGCGATGAATTTATTATCCTGGCCGAGCGGGATATTTTAGCGATCAAAGGATAGTTTTAAGGAGGTGGGATGAAATGGCTGCAAAAGAAATGATGTTCGGAGACGAGGCGTGGCGCAAGCTCGAAAAGGGCGTGTCCAAAGTCGCCAACGCCGTGAAGATCACTTTAGGCCCGCGAGGCCGCAACGTTGTCCTGGAAAAGAAGTGGGGATCGCCGACGATCACCAACGACGGCGTGACCATTGCCAAGGAGATCGACCTGGAAGATCCTTACGAGAACATGGGGGCCCAGCTCCTGAAGGAAGTGGCCAGCAAGACCAACGACATCGCCGGTGACGGGACGACCACGGCGACATTGCTGGGACAGATCATCTTCAAGGAAGGGCTCAAAAGCGTGGTGTCCGGCGTCAATCCCATGGCCCTCAAGCGGGGGATCCAGCTGGGGGTTGACGGCGCGATCGCCGAGCTCAAGAAAGAGAGCCGGCCGGTCGAGACCAAGGAAGCGATCGCCCAGGTCGCGTCCATCTCGGCCAATAACGACGCCGAGATCGGCGACCTGATCGCCGACGTCATGGAAAAGGTCGGTAAGGATGGGGTTGTTACTGTTGAGGAATCAAAGGGCATAGAAACCAGTAAGGATTTTGTTGAAGGCATGCAGTTCGACAAGGGCTACGCTTCGCCGTACATGGTCACCGACCGCGAGCGGATGGAGTGCGTCCTGGAAGACTGCTTTATGCTGATCACCGACAAGAAGATCAGCGCGGTCAAGGACCTGCTCCCGTCGCTGGAAAAGACGGTCCAGGCCAGCAAGCCGCTGCTCATCATCGCCGACGAGATCGAGGGCGAAGCGCTGGCGACCCTGGTCGTCAATAAGCTGCGCGGCACGCTCAACGCCGTCGCCGTCAAGGCCCCCGGCTTTGGCGACCGGCGCAAGGCGATGCTCGAGGATATCGCCATCCTGACCGGCGGCGAGGTCGTCTCGGAAGAGAAGGGCCTCTCGCTCGAGAACATCGACGAGGCGTGGTTCGGCAAGGCCAAGAAGATCGTCGTCCGCAAAGAGGACACCACGATCATCGAAGGGGCCGGCGAAGCCAAGGCGGTCAAGGAGCGGATCTCCCAGATCAAAAAGGAGATCGACCTGTCGGATTCTTCCTACGATAAAGAGAAACTGCAGGAACGGTTGGCGAAGTTGTCCGGCGGCGTGGCGGTCATCAAGGCCGGCGCGGCCACGGAAACCGAGCTCAAGGAAAAGAAGCACCGGATCGAGGACGCCCTGTCCGCGACCCGGGCCGCGGTCGAAGAGGGGATCATCCCGGGCGGCGGTTCGGCCTTTATTCACATTCTCCCGGCGATGAAAAAGCTTTACGATGGGACCGCCGGTGATGAGAAAATTGGCGTCGGGATCGTGCTCCGGGCGCTGGAAGAGCCGCTCAAGCAGATCGCGACCAACGCCGGGATGGAAGGATCGGTCGTGGTCGAACGGGTCAAGAAGGAGAAGAACGGCTTCGGCTTCGATGCCCAGAGGTTTGAATACGGCGACATGTTCAAGGCCGGGATCGTCGACCCGCTGAAGGTCACCCGCTCGGCGCTGCAGAACGCGGCCTCGATCGCCGCGATGCTCCTGACCACCGATGTCTTGGTGGCGGAAAAGCCGGAAGAGGAAAAGGCCAAGATGCCGGCCATGCCTCAGGGCGGCGGTTACGGGGACATGATGTAGTTTAGGTCCCAGGTACCAGGTACTTAGGGGGCCCCGGGAGACCGGGGCCCCTTGTTTTTGGTTGACAAGTCCGGGCTCCGGATGCTAAAATTAATGTGCATTCGAATTGTGTAAGTTTTACCAAGCGAAGTGGGATTTTTCCCGCTTTTTTGCTTTTAGGGGGGGTAGTTATGAAGATCGACCACTTTCATGAGATGCTGGAAGAGATCCAGCGGGAACGGGGTATCTCCAAAGATAGCCTGGTTAGCGCTATTAAGGCCTCCCTGGTATCCGCTATCAAGAAGCGGTTCACCGAAGAGGACGTGCTGGAATGCCGCATTTCCGATGACGGCGAGGTCCGGATCTATAAGATAGCCGAAGGGGCGGAGGAAGACGTTACCCCGGCCGACTTCGGCCGTTTCGCCGCCCAAACCGCCAAGCAGGTCATTATCCAGCGGATGCGGGAAGCGGAAAAAGAGGAGTCTTTCAGCGAGTTCACCAAGAAGGCGGGCGAGGTCGTGACCGGCATTGTCCAGCGGCGCGAGTTCGGCGGCTACCTGGTCAACCTGGGCCGGATCGAGACCGTTCTCTCCATAGCCGAGCAGATCCCCGGCGAAATGTTCCGCGAGAAAGACCGGGCCAAGATGTACATTGTCGAGACCAAAAAGACCCCCAAGGGGCCGCTGGTCGTCGTCTCCCGCGCCCATCCCAATTTGATCAAAAAGCTCTTTGAAATGGAGATCCCCGAGATCAAGGACGGAATTTTAGAAATCAAGACGATCGCCCGGGAAGCGGGGCGGCGGACCAAGATCGCCATCCAGAGCCACGACCCGAACGTCGGCGCCGTGGGGACCTGCGTCGGCCACATGGGCCAGCGGATCCAGAACATCGTCCGCGAGATCGGCCAGGAGCGGATCGACATCGTCGAATGGAGCGATAACCCCAAGAAGTTCATCGCCAACTCCCTGAGCCCCGCCAAGGTCCAGAAAATGGAGCTGAACGAAGCGGAGAAATCGGCCCGGGTCTGGGTGCCGGAAAAGGAGCTGTCGCTGGCCATCGGCAAGGAAGGGCAGAACGTCCGGCTGGCGGTCAAGCTGACCGGCTGGAAGATCGACCTGGTCTCGGACGAAACGCCCAAGACCGACGACGTCAAGAAATCCAAAATGAAGGTCCATGAACTGGCCAAGGAGCTGGAACTGACCAGCAGCGAACTGATCGCCAAGCTGCGGGAGCTCGGTTTCTCCGTCAAGGCCGCCAATTCTTCGGTCCCGGAAGAAGCGGTCGCCAGATTAAAGGAAGGAGCAGAGAGTGGCAGCACCAAAGAAGCAGAGTGAAGATAAGCCCGTCAAGGTAAAGACCGTCAAGGTCAAGGTCAGCGACCTGGCCAAGGAGCTCCGGATCCACATCAAGGAGCTGCTGGCGGCGCTCAAACAGCTCGGGGTCGACGTCAAGACCGCCAACTCTTCGATCGACGAGGAAACGGCCAAGATCGTTTCCGAATTGCTGCGCCCCAAGCCCAAGCCGGTGGCGCCGCCGCCGTCCCCGACCGCCCAACAGCCGGTTGCCGCCGCTAAGGCGGCCGCTCTCAAGCCGACCGGCATCGTGATCAACACCGACGACATTTCGGTCAAAGAGCTGATGGAGAAGATCGGGATCAAATCGTCGGACCTGATCAAGGAACTGATGAAGAAAGGGATCATGGTGACGATCAACCAGCGGATCGCCGCCGAAGTCGCCAAAGAGGTCGCGGCCAATCTCGGCAAGGAGATCACCGTCAAGGCGGCCAGCGCGGTCGCGGACGTACTGCCGCACGGGATGAAGATCGAAAAAAGGGCGCTCCGTCCGCCGATCGTTACCGTCATGGGGCACGTTGACCACGGGAAAACCAAACTGCTCGACGCGATCCGGTCGACCAACGTGGCCGACGGCGAGGCGGGGGGCATTACCCAGCATATCGGCGCTTACCAGGTGGAGGTCAACGGCCGCAAGGTCACGTTCCTCGACACCCCGGGCCACGCGGCCTTTACCGCCCTGCGGGCGCGCGGCGCTAAAGTGACCGATATAGTTATCCTGGTCGTCGCGGCCGATGACGGCGTCATGCCGCAGACGATCGAGGCGATCAACCACGCCAAGGCGGCCGGCGTGCCGATCATCGTGGCGATCAACAAGATCGATAAGCCCGATGCCAACCAGGACCGGGTCAAGACCCAGCTTTCCGAACACGGCTTGCAGCCGGAAGATTGGGGCGGCCAAACCGTGACCATGCCGGTCTCGGCCAAGCAGAAAACCGGTATTAATGAGCTGCTGGAAATGGTCCTCCTGCTGGCCGACGTCCAGGAGCTGAAAGCCGACCCGAAAGCTACTCCGCTGGGCGTGGTAGTCGAGTCCCGCCTGGATAAAGGGCGGGGAGCGGTCGCCACGGTCCTGATCAAGAACGGGACGTTGCGGATCGGCGATATCTTTACTTGCGGCGCGACCTACGGCAAGGTCCGCGCGCTGCTCACCTACACCGGCGCCCGGCTGGAAAAGGCCGGACCGTCCATGCCGGTCGAAGTCCTTGGTTTCCTTGATGTTCCCACACCGGGCGACATGCTGCAGGGGATGGGTTCGGAAAAAGAGGCGCGTCTGCTTGCCGAACAGAAAAAGGCGCTGCTCAGCAAGGTCCAGCGCGGCCGGGTCGTTTCCCTGGAAGATTTCTCCAAGCAGATCAAGCAGGGCGAAAGCCAGGACCTGAACCTGGTCGTCAAGGCGGACGTGCAGGGGTCGCTCGACGCGATCCTCAAGTCGCTGGCGGACATGAAGGTCGGCCAGATCGGCATCCGCATCATTCACAGCGGGGTTGGCCTGATCAACGAGTCCGATGTCATGCTGGCCACCGCGTCCAAGGCGATCCTGATCGGCTTTAACGTCGGCCAGGAAGGGGCGGTCGCCAACCTGGCGGCCGACGAAGGGGTGGAGATCCGGCAGTACAATATCATCTACAACCTGCTCGACGACGCCAAGCTGGCCATGGAAGGCTTGCTGGAACCGGAATACGAAGAGGTCATCACCGGCCACGCCGAGGTCCGCAACCTGTTCTCTTTCTCCAAGGTCGGCAAGATCGCCGGCTGTTTCGTGACCGACGGCAAGATGACCCGCGGCACCGGCATGCGGATCCTGCGCGAAAAGAAGAAGATCTGGGAAGGGAAAATGGAGTCGCTCAAGCGGTTCAAGGAAGACGTGCGGTCGGTCGAGCAGAACTTTGAGTGCGGCATCAACATCCCCGGTTACACGGACTTCAAGGTCGGCGACGTCATCGAGAACTTTGAGATCAGAGAGAAGCCGCGAGGGAAATGACGAGACAGCAGCGAGTCGAAGAGCTGATCCGTTCCGAAGTCAGTGAGATCATCCGCGAGGAAGTCGACGACCCCCGCATCGGGTTTATCAGCATCACCGGCGTTAATATCTCCCCTGATCTGGAGAACGCCCAGATCCATGTCAGCATCATGGGTGACGAGAAACAGAAGCAGGACGCCATGGCCGGCCTGCAGTCCGCCACGCACTACATCCGCGGGGAGCTGGGCCCCCGCCTGGCGCTCCGCCTGGTCCCCAAGATCGCCTTTGTCCGCGACGATTCGCTGGAGCGGGGGAGCCGCGTCCTGCAGATCATGAACAAGCTGGGGAAAAATGAAACAAGCGTTCGCCAAAATAAAAGAACGGCTAAAAAGCGCTAAGAGCGCGGTCGTGACCGCCCACGTCGATCCCGACGGCGACGCCGTCGGCTCCATGCTGGCCATGGGGATGGTGCTGGAGCAGTTCGGGCTCAAGGTCCAGTACTACTGCGCCGATTTCCCGCCCCGGATCTACCGTTTCCTCCCCGGGTCGGAAAAGATCAAGCGGGATGTCCCGGCCGGCCTGATCTTTGACCTGGCGGTCGTCCTCGATTCCTCCGACGTCAGCCGGATCGGCCAGGGCGTCGACCTGCGCCAGATCGCCCGGCTGGTCGTGAACATCGACCACCACCCGGACAACACCATGTTCGGCGACATCAATTACGTTACCCGGGCCTCTTCGGTCGCCGAGGAGGTTTACGACCTGGCGAAGTACCTGGGGGCGAAGATCGACCGGCGGATCGCCGATTGCCTGTACGCGGCGATGATCACCGACACCGGTAACTTCCGCTACGAGAACACGGGCGCCAAGACGTTCCTGATCGCGGCCGAACTGCTGAAGGCGGGGGTCAACACGCACGAGATCAGCACCCGGATCTACGATAACCGCTCGCTGGCCGCGGTGCGGATCGCGGCGCTGGCCATGTCGGGCATGCAGATCACCCCGGACCATAAGGCCGCCTGGACGGTAGTGACGGGAGAGATGATGGACCAGACCGGGGCTAAGGGCGAGGACCTGACCGGGCTGGTCGACCATCTCCGTTCGATCGAAGGGGTGGAGGTCGCGGTCCTTTTCCGGGAAGACAAGGACGGCACGGTCAAGGTCAATTTCCGCTCCAAGGACCGGCTCAACGTTTCCGAGATCGCCCGGCGGTTCGGCGGCGGCGGGCACGTCAAAGCCTCGGGCGCCACGCTGGAGGGGAAGACGGCAGAGATAGTCAAACGCGTGATCGCGGAGGTGGAAAAATACCTCCAGGCCGCCAAGTTCCTGGTGTAACCATGAACGGGATCATCATAGTCAACAAGCCGCAAGGCTGGACGTCTTTTGACGTTGTCGCCAAGATCCGCAACCTGACGCGGGTGAAGAAGGTCGGCCATTCGGGGACCCTCGATCCGATGGCGACCGGCGTTCTCCCCGTTTTCCTCGGCAAGGCGACCAAGAGCATCCAGTACTTCATGACCGGGGATAAGGGGTACGAGGGGGAGATGACCCTCGGAGTGAGAACTGACACCGGCGATGCCGAGGGTAAAATTCTAAATCCTAAATCCGAAACTCTAAACAAATCCGAAATACGAATATCGAAAGAAGAAATTGAAAAGGCCTTTGCTAAATTTACCGGGGAGATCGAACAAGTTCCCCCCATGCATTCGGCGGTCAAGGTCAACGGGACGCGGCTTTATGAGCTGGCCCGCCAGGGGATCGAGATCAAGCGCCAGGCCCGCAAGGTCACGATCTACGATCTGCGGCTTACCGATCGTCAGGAAAACCGCCTGGCTTTTTCCGCTATTTGCTCCAAGGGGACTTATATCCGCCAGCTGGCGGTCGACATAGGTGACGAATTGGGGTGCGGCGCGCACCTGTCGAAACTGAGCCGCTTTTACGCCCATCCGTTCCACATTTCCCAGGCGCTCGACATGGATATAATCGTCACCATGGCAAAAGCCGACATCCTGTCGTCGGTAATTATCGAGCCGGAAGAGATCCTGGACGAGATGAAAGAGGTGGCCGCATGAGCCAGGCCGCAGCCAAAAAGAAGCTCGAAAAGCTCCGGGCCGAGATTCGGCACCACGATCATCTCTACTACGTCCTGGACAAGCCGGCGCTCTCCGACCAGGCCTACGATAAGCTCTACCGGGAACTGGTGGAACTGGAGCGGGAATACCCCGATCTGGTCACCCCCGATTCCCCGACCCAGCGGGTCGGCGGCGAGCCGCTCAAGTCATTCAAGAGCGTGACCCATAAAATCCCTCTTTTGTCCTTAGAAAAGGCTAATACAGAAGAGGAATTGATTGCTTTCGATACCCGGGTTAAAGAAGCCTTGTCCCTCAAAGAGGTTGAATATTTTCTAGAAATGAAATATGACGGCCTTGCCATTTCCTTGAAATATGAGGGCGGAGTTTTAGTTCAAGGTGCAACTAGAGGAGACGGTGTCCATGGAGAAGATGTAACAGCTAATATTAAAACTGTAAATTCAATCCCACTGCACTTACTGAAGGATATTGATATCGAAGTCAGGGGTGAGGTCATCCTTCTAAACGATGACTTTATTAAGCTTAATCAAGCTAGGGAAGATAATGATGAGCCGCTTTTTGCAAACCCGCGGAATGCAGCAGCAGGATCAATTAGACAGCTTGATCCGAAGATCACAAGGGAAAGGCCTTTAATGTTCTACCCATACTATGGGTCTTCTCAAAAAGGAATAGATACTGAATATGAGATGCTGAAATATTTGTATGAGCTTGGATTTAAAGATAATCCATATTTATGGAAATTAGATGGCATTCAAGAAGTGATCAAGTATATACATAGTCTTGAGGAAAAAAGAGAAAATGGTAAATTGCCCTACGAGATTGACGGTGTTGTTGTTAAAATAAATAAATTATCGTATCAATCGAAAATGGGCGCAACAGCTCGGGCTCCGAGATGGGCTATTGCATTTAAGTATTCTCCGGTACAAAAAGAGACGGTCATTGAAGATATTCAGGTCCAGGTCGGCCGGACCGGAGCGATCACACCGGTCGCTCATCTGAAGCCGGTCCACCTGGCCGGCGTGATGGTCAAACGGGCGACCCTGCATAACGAAGACGAGATCAGGCGGAAAGAGATCAAAGTCCGCGACCATGTTAAGGTCCAGCGGGCCGGGGAAGTCATCCCCGAAGTCGTTGAGGTTATTAAGAGCAAACGGACCGGCCATGAGAAAGAGTTCGTCATGCCGAAGAAGTGCCCGGTTTGCGGGGCTGAGATATTCAAACCGGAAGGGGAAGCGATCGCCCGCTGTACCAACGCCGCCTGTCCTGCCCAGGTGATGGGACGGGTCCGGTTGTTCACCTCCCGCGAGGCGATGGATATCGAACATGTCGGCTGGGCGCTGATCGACCAGCTAGTCGATCAAAAGCTGATCAAGGACGCGGCTGACCTCTATACATTGGAAAAGGATGATGTCAGGAGCCTCGAGCGGATGGCCGACAAGTCCGCCCAGAACGTCATCGATTCGATCCAAAAGAGCCTCGACCGGCCGTTAGACCGATTGATCTACGCTTTGGGGATCAGGATGATCGGGCGCCGAACCGCCCAGTTGTTGGCCGACCATTATCATGATATCGATTCTCTCGCCGAAGCTAAGGAAGAAGAGCTCTCCAAGATCCACGAGATCGGCCCCAAAGTTGCCGCTGCGATCGTCACCTTCTTTAAACAGAAGGGGAACCGGGAGCTGATCGCGAAGTTGAAAAAGGCAGGGGTTAGGGTGAAGGGGACAGAGAGTAGGGGGCCACAGCCATTTAAGGGAAAGACCTTTGTCTTTACGGGAGGTCTAACTGCTTACACCAGACCGTCAGCCGAAGAGCTGGTTCGCAAGCTTGGCGGTTCAGCTTCCGGGTCCGTTTCCAAACAGACCGACTATGTCGTTGCCGGCACCGACCCGGGCTCGAAGTACGAGAAGGCGAAGAAGCTCGGCGTTACGGTCCTGACCGAAGAGGAGTTTAATGCCCTTATAAGTAAACGCAAGATAAAACTGAACGAGTAGGAAACCTGCGACTGAACGTCGCGGTTCCCAAGCAAGAAAGGAGAATAAAGATGACAGATGTTAAAGCGAAAATAAGGTTTTCACCGAGAATATTAGATCATTTGGGCATATCGGCTTACAATAGCGTAAAAAAGTGCTTAGCTGAAATTGTCGCGAATTCTTATGATGCTGACGCGACCATTGTAAATATTGCACTTCCAGATGTGCTTGATGAGGATGCCTTTATAGAAATAAATGACAACGGAATCGGCATGTTGCCAAAAGAAATAGTTGAAGATTATTTATTGATTGGCAGAAATAGAAGGACAGATGGGCAAGTAACAATAAAAGGCCGACCGGTTATTGGTAGCAAGGGCATAGGGAAGCTTGCCGGATTCGGTATTGCCACTCGGATTGAAATGATTAGCGTCAAAGACAATATTCAATCACACCTCAGAATCGACAAAAAAGAGCTAGAAGAAATAGTGTCATTGGGGGAAAAAGACATCGATATTCAAACATCAAAAACAAAAAAGACAAATGGAACGATTCTTAGGCTTTACGGCCTGCACAAAGATTTAAGCATGCCTGATTCAGAAGCAGCCCGAAGGCATCTAGTAAAAGCCTTGCCCCGGAAAGCCGATTTTAAAATATTTGTGAATGATGTCGAATGCTCAGCCGAAGACATCCCGGGCACCAAAGTTGTATTTAATGAAGAAATTGAAGGCATTGGAAGAGTAGCAGGTTATTATGTTGTTGCTAATGCCAGACAAAAACAACCTGGGCTCTCTGTTCGGGTTAGAGATAGAAATGTTCAGGACCCATCCTTTTTTGGGCTTGATACAAGGGCGCACGGGTTTTTTACTGCCGAAAAAATAGTTGGAGAGATTAACGCTGATTTCTTAGATCCCACTGATAAAAACGCGGAAGACCTCGATTTAATTAAAACATCAAGAGACGGTTTCTTGGAAGATTCAGCTATCGTTCAGAAATTTACTGAATGGGCCTCGGGATTTATTAAAAAAATAGTTCAAGGCGTTGATGAACAAGAGACAAAGAAGAGGGCGGATGGGATATTGGACGAGCCTGGCATTGTTGCTCAGCTAGATAAATTGCCGCCCCATGTTAGATCCACGGCCACGAAAGTAGCGCGTTCTGTGATTGGTAAGCTAAAAACTGATTCGGATTCAGACGCGAAAGACTTAGTGGAGTGGATAATTAAATATTATGAATCAAGTGTGTTAAAAGAAATTATGCGATCAATAATGTCAGCAGATATTAATGAGGCAAAAAAGCTGTCGGAATTGATAAGGGAGTGGGGGTTAAATCAGGTTAACAGTGTTGTTGGAATTATAAAAACTCAAATTGAAATCATTCAAAAGCTCGAAGAGCTAATTGTCTCAGAAAAGGCATTGGAAATAGAGGTTCATGAGCTGATTGAAGCGAATCTATGGCTTGTTAGAGAGGGGTTGGAATTGTGGAGCTCCGATAAATCATTGAAAACGCTATTAGAAGGAAAGATAAAAGAAATATATAAAGACAAGGCCGCTTTAAGGCCTGATTTAATTTGCAAGTCACGAAATGACGGGAATGAGGCCGTTTTGCTCGAATTTAAACGGCCGACTGAGGTCATTATTATGGAACATGTGACCCAAGCAATGGAATATGAGGGATTAATTAAGAAGCATCGGCCAAATATTCATTTTGAGACTTTTGTAATTGGTAGGCAATATGATCCCAGTGTTTTAGCAACAAAAGATAAATTGGAGAAAGCGTCCGTTCATCTTTGGTCGTTTGAAGAGATACTTCAGCGAGCTAGGGCAAGATTTGAAAAAATATTAGAAATATTGGGACAATAAATGGGAGTAAAATAAAGAAGTATGCGTGAAGCCAAGGCGGTCCTTAAACTAGTTAAAAATTTGCTGGAAAAGCGGAGCGCTCGCCGAAAAGAGGGGCGGTTCGTTGTGGAAGGGCCGCACCTGGTGGAAGAGGCCGGCGACAAGGTCGAATGCCTGGTCTATTGCGAGAACCTGCCGGTCGTCAAAACGCTGGAAGATAACGGGACGCCGTGCTACAAGATCTCGCGCCAGCAGTTCGAGGAAATCTCCGGCGTGGAAACGCCGCAAGGCGTCCTGGCGGTCGTCAAGGAGTTCGGCTTCAGCTTCCGCGACCTGTTAAAAGCGGACAAAACGCTGATCGTCTACTGCCTCGGGGTCCAGGACCCGGGAAACCTGGGGACGATCATCCGCTCGGCTGACGCGTTCGGCGCCACCGGCGTCATCGTCTCCAAGGGGACGGTCGACCTGTATAACCCGAAAGTCGTCCGCTCCTCCATGGGTTCGCTTTTCCACCTGCCGATCATCACCACCGAAGATGATGGGGAGACGATCAAATACCTCAAGGAGCATAAAGTAAAGATTATTGCGGCTGATGGCTCAGCCAAGCAGGATGTTTCTGCCGTTAGTCTGAAGGGGGCTGTCGCGATCTTGATGGGGAATGAAGGGGCAGGGTTGATTAAAAGCATCATTGAGATAGCTGACGAAGCGGCGCGAATACCGATGGTTGGCAGAGCGGAATCGTTGAATGTGGGGATGGCCGCTTCCGTGTTATTATATGAAGCGCTAAGACAACGTAGCGGCGACCTTTAGGTCGCCATGTTAATGGCGGTCTAAAGACCGCCGCTACAGAAAACAAGGTCATGCACTAGGCGCAGAGCCACCCAGACCAGGAGGGATGGCTTAATTGTTGAACTGCGAGATCGACTTTGAGAACACGCGCCGGGTATTCCGCAATCCGCGGGAGCTGATCGAGACCCGCAAACTCTCCGAGCTCCCGGCCTGTTTTGCCCGGATGGAAGAAGCATCGGCCAAAGGTTTACATCTGGCCGGGTACCTTTCTTATGAGGCCGGTTACGGTTTCGAGCCGTGTTTGCGGCACAAGGACGAGTTCGCTTTCCCGCTCCTCTGTTTCGGCGTCTTTTCCCGCTGCCAGGTTACCCGCCAGACCGTCCAGTCCCGGCGCCTGCCGATCACGGCCGACCTCAACCATTCGTGGCCGGAATATCACGCCAATATTAACAAGATCAGAGAATACATCGCTGCCGGCGACACTTACCAGATCACTTACTGCGTCAAGAATAAATTCTCTTACGCCGGCCCCCCGTACGAGCTGTATCAGGCGCTGCTCGGGTTCCAGCCGGTGCCGTATCCCGCTTACATCGGGCACCACGAATACCAGCTCCTCTCCCTTTCGCCGGAGCTCTTTTTCCACAAAAAAGGGCGGGGGATCGTCACCAAACCGATGAAAGGGACGCTGCTGCGCGACGGGAGCTGGCACAATGACCTGTTCGGCAAGCAGTGGTTAAGCCATGATCCCAAGAACCGGGCGGAGAATATCATGATCACCGATCTCCTCCGCAACGACCTGGGGCGGATCTGCCGCGCCGGTTCGGTCCGGACGGTCAAACTTTACGAAGTCGCCAAATACCGGACCGTTTACCAGATGACTTCGACCGTGCAGGGCGAATTGAGCGACCCGGCGATCCCTTATTACGACCTTTTTAAGGCGATCTTCCCGTCCGGTTCGGTGACCGGCGCCCCCAAGATCCGGGCGATGGAGATCATCAGGGAATTGGAACCGGAAGAACGGCGGATCTACACCGGGGCGATCGGCTTTATCTCTCCCGAACGGGAAATGTACTTTAATGTTCCCATCCGGACGATCCTCTTGACCCGTGACTCGGGACCCGAGACCATTTATAGGGGCGAGATGGGGGTCGGCGGCGGAATAACGCATTACTCCACGCCCGAAGGCGAATACGACGAATGCCTCGTCAAATCCCGTTTTTTGACCGCCGCTTTGTGATATAATTAACCGCAAGATGCAAGAGAAAGTCCGGCAGATCAAGGACGAGGCGCTGCGCGTCATCAACGCGGCCCAGACCGTTAGCGCGCTGGAAGAGGCGCGGGTCCGCTTTACCGGCAAAAGCAGCGAACTGCTGAGCCTGCTCAAATCGCTCGCTTCGCTCCTGCCGGAAGAACGGCCCCGGTTCGGCGCCCTCGTCAACGAAACGAAGAACTCGATCGAAGCGGCCCTGAGCGCGAAAAGAGCCACCCTGCAGCAGTCGGAACAATCCCAAAAGATCGCCGCGGAAAAGCTCGACGTCTCCCTGCCGGGGAAGGGGATCCGCCGCGGCCGCTACCATCCGCTGACCCAGGTAATGGAAGAGGCGAAGGATATTTTTATCCGGCTCGGTTTTGAGATCGCCGAGGGGCCGGAGATCGAGACCGAGTATTATAACTTCGACGGTTTGAACATCCTGCCGCATCATCCCGCCCGCGACATGTGGTCGACCCTCTTTGTCGAAGGCGGCCAGCTGCTGCGGACGCACACCTCGCCGGTCCAGGTCCGGGTCATGGAGAAAAGGAAGCCGCCGCTGGCGATCATCGCGCCCGGCCGGGTCTACCGCCGCGATTACGACGCGACCCACTCGCCGGTCTTTCAACAGCTCGAGGGCTTCCTGGTCAATAAGGACGTGACGTTCGGCGACCTGAAAGGGACGCTGACCGAGTTCCTCCGCCAGATGTTCGGCAAGGAGCGGAACGTCCGCTTCCGGCCGAGCTATTTCCCGTTCACCGAGCCGTCGGTCGAGGTCGACGTCGAATGGGAAGGACGGGGCTGGATGGAGATCCTCGGTTCCGGCATGATCGACCCGAACGTCTTTAAGGCGGTCGGCTATGATCCCGAGAAATACTCGGGGTTCGCTTTCGGCATGGGGATCGACCGGATCGCCATGCTGAAATACGGGATCGATAATATCCATCTCATGTACGAGAACGACCTGAGATTCCTGGAGCAATTTTAATGCGCGTACCGATCGAGTGGCTAAAAGAGCTAGTTACCTTCCGGGCCGGGGCGGACCAGCTGGCGGAGATGCTGACCGCCGGCGGGTTGGAAACGGTCGCCTTACCGGACGAAGTGCTGGAGATCGACGTCCTGCCGAACCGGGCCGATGCCTGGAGCGTCAGGGGGATCGCCAGGGAGGTTTCCGCCCTGACGAAGTTCAAAATTAAAAGTTCAAAGTTTAAAGTTAAGGAAACATTCAACAAGAATATTAAAGGGGCAGTTAAAGTCGAGGTCCGGGATAAAGATCTCTGCCCACGCTACATGGCCCGGGTCATCGAGAACGTCAAGATCGGCGAATCGCCGGAATGGCTCAAAAAACGGCTGGAGCTTTCGGGCATCCGGCCGATCAATAACGTCGTTGACGTGACCAACTATCTCCTCCACGAGCTCGGCCAGCCGATGCACGCTTTTGACGCCGCGCTGGTCAAAGAGCAGTTCATTATCGTCCGCCGGGCGAACCCGGGCGAAAAGGTCGTTACTTTGGACGGCAAGGAACATAAGCTGGATAAGGACGTGCTGGTCATTGCCGATCCGGACAAGGCGATCGCCGTGGCCGGGACGATGGGGTGCGCCAACACCGAAGTCAGCGCCGCGACCAAAACGATCATTCTGGAATCGGCCTGCTTTGATCCGATCTCGGTCCACAAAACGTCCAAGCAGATCAAGACCCGGACCGAATCGTCGGTCCGTTTTGAGCACGGCGTCGATTGGCACGGGGTGGCGGAGGCGCTCGACCGCGGCGCGGCGCTGATCGCCGAGCTGGCCCGGGGCGACGTGCTCAAGGGTAAGATCGACACGGCCGGTAAGCCGCACAAGGCGCGCGCGCTCGAGCTCCGGCCGGAGCGGGTCAACAAGCTGCTGGGGAGCGAGATCGCGACCGGCGACATGATCAGCGTGCTGACGCGGCTCGGTTTCGCGGTCAATAAAGCGGACGGCAAAAAGTTGAAAGTTATTGTCCCGTCATTCCGGGAAATGGACATTGAACGGGAGATCGACCTGATCGAGGAGATCGCCCGGATCTCCGGCTACAACCGGATCGCCGCGACCATGCCGAATACCGCCTTCACGGGCAAAAGCGTCGATCGCGAGGACCGGCTCCGCGGCAAGGTTAGGGAGGTCCTGGTCGGCTGCGGGTTGAACGAAGTCCAGTGCTACAGCATGGTTGGCCCGAAAGAGTTCGAGCGGACCGGGATCTCTTTGGAAAAAGCGGTCAAGGTCACCAATCCCCTGACGATCGAGGGGAGCATCATGCGGACCAATATCCTCCCCGGTTTGCTTAACGTGGCCGTCCATAACCAGAACCGCCAGGTCGAGAACATTTTAATATATGAGATCGGCAAGGTCTTTCGGGGAACGGAAGAGAAATGGTCGTTGGGCGGTTTGGCGGTTGGCAGTCCGTTCATGTCGGCATTGGATAAGGGCGAAGTCGATTACTCCTTTGTTAAGGGGATCGTCGAAACGTTGATGAGGGATCTGGGGGTAGAAATGCCGGCCGTGGCGGAGTCGAACAGCTTTCTCTTGCAGCCGGGCAAGGGGTGCGAGATCAAAGGGCTGGGAATTATGGGGGCTTTGCACCCGACCATCCGGCGGAATTATGAATTGACCAAGCCGGCGTTCTTCTTTGAGCTCGATCTGGCAGCGTTGTTCAAGCTGGTCCCGGCCGGCAAGCGTTATCAACAGCTGCCGAAGTTCCCTTCCGTCAGCCGCGACATTTCGATGTTCGTCCCGGCCGGCCTTGAGCACCAGAAGATCGCTGAGCTGATCGAGCGGACCGGCGGCGAACTGGTCGAGGACGTTTTTCCCTTCGATAAATACAAAGACAGCATCGCTTACCGCGTCGTCTACCGCCATCCGGAGCGGACGCTGACCGAAGAAGCGGTCAACGCCAAGCACCAGGAAGTCGTCCAAGCGCTGGTCAATAAATTACTGGTCCGGATCAGGTAACGATCTGTTCAATCGATCCCGGCGGAGGCGGCGGTTAAGTCGCGGACCATTCCCCCCATTCTCGCTTTTATTTCCAGTTGGATTTCCAGGGGAGTAGCGATGTAAATATTGTCCCGGTGACCGGCCGGCGCGACCGTTGTCTCTGCCAGAGTAAAGCCGGCTTTGGTGTAAAAGCCGATGCTCTTTGGATTGGTTTGAGCGGTTACCCAGGCGATCGGATAAAGCGGGCCATAATCGGCGGCGGCGCCGATCCTTTCCGCGATATGCCGGAGCAGGCGGGCGCCTATACCGGTGCGCTGCAGCGGTTCGTCAACGCATAACCTTCTTAAAAAGATGCACTTGACCGGTTTTCCCCGAATGGCGAATTCATCGGCGTAGGCTAAAGCAACCCCGACGACTTTATTATTTAAAAGCGCCACTTCGCTGAGTCGCCGGGCGTCCGCGTGTTTTGTCAGGAGACCGGTTAAATCCGGCTCTTCCCAGTGGCCCTGAACGACAAGATTGATCAGCTGTAAGATCTTAGCGGTATTCCGGGGATTTAGAGAAAAGTATAAAGGCCGGTACTGCAAGTTCGGCCTGTTATTGGCGGCCGAAATTCGGCGGTTAAGATTAGTTTCTCCTATCGTCATGATCTGGATTTTTATCGGCCCGGACGGCGAATGATTTCACTTTTTACGGTGATTACAGTATAATTCAAGACATGGCCGACCTAACCCCGATGGCCCGGCAATACCAGGAAATTAAAAACCTCCACAAGGATAAGATCCTCTTTTTCCGCCTCGGCGACTTCTACGAGATGTTTTACGAGGATGCCGAACTGGCTTCCCGCGAGCTCGACCTGACGCTGACCGGCCGCGGCAAGGATGATAACCGGATGCCGATGTGCGGCATTCCTTATCACGCGGCGGAAGGGTACATCGCCAAGCTGATCGAAAAGGGATACAAAGTTGCCATCTGCGAGCAGGTGGAGGACCCCAAGCTGGCCAAGGGACTGGTTAAGCGTGATATCATCCGGATCATCACCCCCGGGACCGTCCTTGAGTCCTCTATGCTTTCGGACAAGATGAACAACTATCTAATGGCCGTTAACCATGATAAGGGGAGGTTCGGCCTCGCCTTTGTCGACGCGACCACCGGCGAGTTCAAGCTTTCCGACTTTGACTCGATCGAAAAGCTTAACGATGAAATTAAGCGCATTAATCCCTCAGAAATAATAGTTTCCGATCTTTTTCCCCAGGAACCGCGACGCTTGGTCGCAGGTTCCTCGTTTAAAGACGTTTACGATAACGAAACGGCAACGGAAAAACTACTGGAGCATTTTAAGATCAAATCGCTGGAATCGTTCGGCTTGGACGGCAAAGAAGTCGCTTTGGGTGCTGCGGCCGCTATTCTCGATTATCTCAAGGAGAACCAAAAGACGACGCTCGGCCACATCAATACGCTTAAGCCGTACCACACCGCTGAGTTCATGTTCATCGACGCGGTCACCCGGCGGAACCTGGAACTGACGCAGACCGCCCGCGACAAATCGTTCCGGGGGAGTTTGCTTTGGGTCCTGGACCGGACGAAAACCTCAATGGGGAGCCGGCTGCTCCGGCAATGGCTCCAACAGCCGCTTTTGAACGTTAAGGCGATCGAACAGCGGTTGGACGCCGTTGCCGAACTGTTCAACAATGGCTTGTTAAGGGCTGAACTCGGAGCCGGATTAACCAAGGTCTTCGATATCGAGCGGTTAACCGGCAAGGTCGCGACACAGTCAGCTAACGCGCGCGATTTGGTCTCGTTGAAGGACTCTTTGAAGTTATTGCCAAAAATAACCGGGTTGCTAAAAGAGTGCCAATCTAAACTACTGAAGGAACCGCGAGGTTTACTCGCAGGTTCCTTTAGCTCGGAAATTATCGATCTACTTGAGGCGGCGATCGTCGACGATCCGCCGTTCGTCATTAAAGAGGGCGGGCTGATCAAGAGCGGCTACAATGCCGAACTGGATGAACTGAAGAAGGCGGCCGGCGGCGGCAAGCAGTGGATCGCCGAGCTCGAAGCTTCCGAGCGGCAGCGGACCGGGATCAAGTCGCTCAAGGTCGGCTTTACCAGGGTCTTCGGCTATTTCATCGAAGTGACGCAATCCAATCTTGACCAGGTCCCGCCCGATTATATCCGTAAGCAGACGCTGGTCAACGCCGAGCGCTTCATCACCCCGGAGCTGAAGGAGAAGGAATCGCTGATCCTGAACGCCGACGAGCGGATGAAAGAGCTCGAATATCAGCTGCTTGGCGAGGTGCGGACCAAGGTTGCCGCTTTTACGAAGCAGCTGCAAGCGGTTGCCTCAACCATCGCGCAGACGGACGTTCTTCTTTCTTTGGCGGAAGTGGCAGTGGAGAACCGGTATTGCCGGCCGAGAGTAACGGGTAACGAGATACGGGTAACGGGGGGTCGCCACCCGGTTGTTGAGAAAACGCTTAACGAGTTCCAATTCGTTCCCAACGACGTCGAACTGAGCGACAAGCAGAGCTTCCTGCTCATTACCGGGCCGAACATGGGGGGGAAGTCGACTTACATGCGGCAGGTCGCCCTGATCTGTTTAATGGCGCAGATCGGCTCGTTCGTGCCGGCTAAATCGGCCGAGCTTGGCCTGATCGACCGGATCTTCACCCGGATCGGCGCGATGGACGATATCTATTCCGGCCAGTCGACCTTTATGGTGGAGATGACCGAAACGGCGAACATCCTGAACAACGCCACGGCGAACAGCCTGGTCATCCTCGACGAGATCGGGCGGGGGACGGCGACTTTCGACGGGATGTCGATCGCGGCGGCGGTGGCCGAGTTCATCCATAATAAACTGGGGGCGAAAACGCTCTTTGCCACGCACTATCACGAGATCACCCAGCTGGCGGACAAGCACCCGGGGATGAAGAACGTCAACCTGCTGGTCAAAGAGGCCGGCGACCAGATCACTTTCCTGCACAAAATAGCGGACGGCCCGGCCGACCGCTCTTACGGGATCCAGGTCGCCAAGCTGGCCGGTTTGCCGCCGGAAGTTGTCAAACGGGCCAAAGAAGTTTACAATACTCTGGAGATGGTGGAGAACGATCTGGGGAAGACGAAGGTAAAGACGGTTAAGACAAGAGCAAAAAGGGGGAAAATGACCAATGAAGACCAAGCAAGTTTGTTTAGTCGCTAGCCTTTTACTGTTATTTGCCTGCGGTACGGCGAACGCGGCGGTCACCGAGATCGTCGGCGGGATCAGGGACGGCGCGGCACTGGGGATCCAGTTGGAGTCCAGCGTGGCGAAGAACCTGACGCTGCGGGGCGGCTTGGAATTTAACTCGGGCAAGCAGCCGTTCGTCGCTTTTATCGGCGGCAAGGTGCCGCTGACCGGGCTCGGCCGGATGCCGCTCGGCCTGGGCCTTGGCCTGGTCGGTTATTTCGGCAACAGCAAGACCGATCTTGGTCTTTCGCTCTCTTTTATTTTCGGCAATTTCCTCGATATCAAGCCGCTCTTCTTGGAGCTTGGTATTGACGCGGCCGGTTCCGGGCGCCTGCTCGCCCAGCTCGGTTACAAGATCTATTAAGAAGGGAAGGTAACATGAAAAGAACTATCGTTTCCGCGCTGCTCCTGCTCGCGCTGTGCGGCTCGGCTTTCGCCAACCACACCTCGATCATCGGCGGGTTCCGCGACGGCTTAGCTTTTGGTATCCAGGTCGAGCAGAAACTGGTCGGCAAGTGGGAAGGGAATTTTGCCATGGAAACCACGACCGGCGAGGACATGACCTTTGTGGGCGACAATCCTTTTACGCTTTTTGCCGGTCTCAAATACGAGCTGGGGCAGCTGGCCTTAAGCCCGGCCTTTCTCTGCTTTGGCGCGATCGGCAATTACGGGATAAATACGGAGTACGGCGGCTACGCTTCGCTGACGTTCGAGAATATCTACCAGAACCCGGCGTTATACCTCGACCTGGGGATGGACATGTTCAGCGGCCACGGTCACGCCTTTGCCCAGCTCGGTTACCGGCTCCTGGGCGAACCGGCCAATCTTTAACCGTTTAAGAACGGTTTAATATAGATCCGGCTTGCCGCCTTGGTGAAGCCGAGCGTTTGCGCGAACTCGTCGAAGTAGCATTTTTCCCCCGGCAGCGGATAATCGAACGAATAGAGCATCCCCCCGTCCCGCAGCATGCCGAACAACCGGAGCAGCAGCGTGCCGGTCGAGGAAAAATCCCGCGCGTAAAGGTCGAAGAGCTTATTGGTGTAGATCAGGTCGAGCGAGCCGTCGGCTACGCCAAAGGGCTGGAGCAGGTCGGCAAAATGGAGAGCGATCTCCAGTCCTCCCAACTCGGCTGCGTGCTCGGTCAAGCGCTCTTTCAGGCCGTTGATGTTCGGCCAGTGCCAGTCGGCCGCGTGGACCAGCTGCAGCTGGGGGAAATGATCGGCCAGCAGCTTCAGCTCTTCATAACTGTCGCCCGGCCCGCCGATCAGCGCCGTTTTGACCTCGAGCCCCCGGCTGACCGCCGTTTCCCGTAGCAGCCGGACCCCTCCGGCGTAATTTTCATAGTAATCTCGATCCCGATAATAAGAGCGGCTCTGGACCGTGCGGCTGGCGACCTGATGGGCGTAAGCTTCGCTCCGCTGCCAGCGGGCGGGGTTGAGCGAGAGCAGCCTAATTGTCATTGGCGACCCGCACCGAGCGGTAAAAATGGTCGAAAATGGTCCGGAACGCTTCGTAAGTAATCGACAGCCCGGCGGCGGAGAGCTCGATCTGCCGGGTCGTCTCGTAGGGTAAGTGGGCGTAATGGTCGGTCTCGGACCCGGTGAGCTGGAGAAAATCGAGATAAGCGAGCTCGCGCGCCGGCTGGCCGTGCAAAAATTCGCGGCATTGCGCGGCGATCTCGTCGAAGCCGCGCTGCTGGGCGATCACGTCGATCGAGGCCAAATTGGCCATGGTCTCCCAAACGGAAAGGTCCTGCGCCGGCTGATCGCTTTGTTCGATCTTTTGCCGCGTGGCCGCCAGGGTCTGCTGCCATTTATCGCCGACCAGCCGGCGCGGGAACTCGAGCGAGTCGAGCAGGTCGAAAGAGAGCCGCTGTTTGGCGACCTGCGCCCCAAAGACCATCGCGTAAGTGGCAAAGATATTCGCCAGGGCCTCTTCGTCGACGACCAGGCGCCGGATATCCCGCAGAAAAGCGTTGACCTGGTGCGACCCCTGGCTGATCGGCGGGAAAATGCCCGGCATCAGCACGCTGATCCCCGGAAAAAGCGGCCGCGGCCGGACGATCACGTCGACCAGCAGCTGGCTCAGGACGAGCGGGGAGATAGCGGTTATCTTGGCCGGCTCTCCTGCCAGGCTAAGCTCGACCGCGTTCTGGCCGGCGGCCACCGCGACCACCGGTTCGTTCTTGGCGGAAACTTCGGAGGTTAGGGCGACGTCAAGCATGACGCCGTTGGTGAGGTTGGCGAAATTCCTGGCGATCGTCACGGCGGAACGGGCCAAGCCTTGCAATTGCTGCTGGCTCCAACCCCGTTGGCGCACGACCGGGTGCTCGGCTGCCTTGTTCAGGAGCTGGCCGAAGAACAGGTTGTTGTGCAGCGGAAAACGGGCGATTATTTTCGACGTTGAGCCGGTCATCATCTTGCCACTATCTCGGCCGGCAAACGCCGGGATTTCAGCGATTATCCCAAGCAAAAGCCCTCCGTTGCCGGAGGGCTTTTTCGTTCGAACCGCGGGCGGGGCGCTAGAAGTTGCCGCCCAGGCCGAGGGAGAGATAAGGGGCGGAGATCTTTAAGCTCTTGCCGGGATCGGTAAAATCGCCCCGCTTGAGCGTGTCGAACGCGGCGGAGAAATAGCCGAGCTTGGTGCTGAAGAAAAAGGTGCTGGTGAACCGCTTCCTGACGTCCAGGCCGATCAGGTACGCTAGGCCCGTCCCGCTCCGGATAATGTCCTGACCGGTCAAGTTCTCGTTGGTCACGTCGATCGTGTAGCCGCCCTGGGCCAGGCCGAGGCCGAGATCGAGGCCGACGATGAAATTGTCGTTGATGATCGGCTTGTACTGCGCGGCGACCAGCTCAAAAGCGGCGCCGGCGGTATAAGTGTAATAATCGGCGCCGACCTTGTTCGTGGAGCCGCCCCCCAGGCCGCCGAACAGGCCGCCGACCGCCCATTGCGGGGTCATGTTGACCATAAAACCGCCGGCGCCGCCGGTCAGGCTGCTGATGCTCTGGGCCTGGGCGGGCTTATTGTCGTTGATCGAGGCGTTGGGGAGAAAATAATAGAGGCCGCCGGCACCCCCCATGGAGAAACGGCCGGGGACGTAGCCGGTCTTTTTGGCGGCGTCGTCCACGATCTTAAAAGTGATATCCGAGAGCTCGTTCAGGTCTTCCAGCGACATGTCTTGGTAAGTGCTCTTCAGTTCGGCTTTGGTCAGGGCCAGGGCGGGGACGGCGAACAGCAGGGCGAGGAGCAGGAGCGCGATCGTTCTTTTCATCTCGGACCTCCTAGAAGAATTTGGCCTAATTATACTCCGCCATTCTTTAGATGCAAGCGGAGCTCCGCCCAATCCTTGACCCGGATGATGTTCTTTTCTTTGAACGGCCGCCGGTTCCACGGCTGGTCGAGCAAAAAGACCTTGCCGCAATGTTTGGCCAGGACCTCGGCCTCATCGAGATTGTCCTCGACGAACAGGTCGCAGCCTTTCGCCTTGCGGTATTTGGTCAGTTCCCGGGCGTGGTGCAGTTCGTGGTAGGGGAAACCGTGCTTGTTCAGCCATTCCTTGGTCTGGCGGTTGAAAACGGGGAGCCGGCTGGTGATCAGGACCAGGCGGTGCAGCGGGTGCCATTCCAGGAGCGTCTCCAGCGCTCCTTCGAGCGGTTCCGCCCGGGTCAGCAGCTTTTTGCGCCAGGTGGCGAACCAGTAGCCGACCATTTTCAACTTGTCTTCGCGCATGATCCTGATCACTTCCCGCGGGTCGGTTTCGTTCCGCAACCCCATGTGGCGGTTGAAGTAACCGGAGAGGTCGCGAAAAGTGTGGGCGAGGACGTTATCGATATCGATGCCGATCTTCATTGACCGTTATTTTACCATATGGTAGCATGCCCCAAAAGGGAGGGTGTCATGAAGATAAAGGTAGGAGCGTTCGTTTTGCTGTTAGCGTTAGCCGGGCCGGTGCTGGCGATGGGGGACGTTCCCAAGGGGACCGAGTTGGGCAAGCAGCTGACGAGTATCAAACCGGCCGGCGGGGCGACGACGTTCCGGACGATAGCCGATACCTGGGTCTACGCTTTCCGGCCGGACAAGAATTACGGCGACGGCCTCGGCTGGAAAGACATCACCAATCCCGGCGCGCCGTATTCCGTGCCGCGGATCTTCATCGGTTTCGGCGGGAGCGACGTCAAGATCGGCCTGCTGAAGTTCGACCTGAGCGGTCTCGATAAAAGCCGGCCGGTGAAGAACGCCAGCCTCAAACTGTATAACTGTTTTGCCGGGTCCGACGCCGCGGTCAAGGTCGACGCCAAAAGGATCACCCAGCCGTGGAGCGAAACGACCGTGACTTATAAGACCCGGCCGGCCGCCGGCGTCACCGTCTCGACCACGATCCTGCAGGGCGGGCGCAATTACAACGATCCCGGCAAGTGGTACGACTTTGACGTGACCGGGGCGGTGCAGGCCTGGCAGGGCGGGGCGGAGAACGATGGGATCATGCTGCTGCCGCAAGGCGAATCCGGCGTTGATTTCGAGTTCGTCTGCAAGGAGTCGGCCGGCGGCGCGGAGCGCGGCCCGCTGATCGAAGTCAGTTACTAAGCGAGCGGGTTGTACGGCGGTTTGGTGCTCGGCTGGTAGTTGATCGAGTCCAAGGTGATCTCGGCGATCTCTTCCGGGGCGAGTTCTTCACTGACCAGCTTCAGGCCCGTCGCGTTGAGGTCTTCTTCGCGGATCCGCAGGGCTACCCAATCGACCGATTCGATCACCGGGCGATAGAGCTCAAAACATGCCGGCTCTAAAATGACCTGGGCGGCGAACTGGTCCAGTTTGCGTCTTTGCAGTATCTCTTCATGAGCTCTAACGTTTTGCAGGTCTTCAGTCCGGCCAAAAGCGACCATCCCCTGGCCCATATTGACCAAGGTATGAAATGGGCGGCGCTGCCCCCGGGCCAGCAGACCGGACCAGATATTAACATCGCTTGTTCTGCGGATCGGCATTAATCTGTTTTCGTTAACCGGAACGGAAAATTTCACCCGAATGTATGTCAACGCATATTGACATAGAGTGGCTGGCCGGTTATAATCGGGGGATGGCAGGCGGTAATAAATGTTGTCAGCTTGATCTGCAGAACATGGCAAAGTCGCTTCAGACCATTTCGGAACCGAACCGGCTCAAGCTCCTCTGTTTGCTCAAGCAGGGAGAGCGTTGCGTCTGCCAGCTGGAAGCGGCACTGCAGATCAAACATAATTTGATCTGCCATCATCTCAAAACATTGAGCCAACTCGGGCTCCTCAAAGCAAAAAAGCGGCGGAACTTCACGTTTTACAGTCTGGATAAGAAGACCTACAAAGAGCTATTATTCGGCATCAATAAAGTATTAGGAGGAAGATCTCTTGCATAAGCATTTGCCTTTTTTAGACCGTTTCCTGACGCTCTGGATATTCCTGGCGATGGCGGGCGGCGTTGCTATCGGGTATTTACTCCCAGGAATAGAAAAAATTATCAACCAATTCTCGATCGGCACGACTAATATCCCCATTGCGATCGGCCTGATCTTAATGATGTATCCGCCGCTCGCCAAAGTAAAATACGAGGAATTGGGCGACGTCTTCCGCGATTTTAAGGTGCTGGGATTATCCTTGGCCCAGAATTGGGTTATCGGTCCGATCTTGATGTTCCTGCTGGCAATTACCTTCCTGCGCGGTTATCCGGATTATATGATCGGCCTGATCCTGATCGGCATTGCCCGCTGCATTGCCATGGTCATTGTTTGGAACGGCCTGGCAGAAGGGGACACGGAGTATGCCGCTGGGCTGGTGGCGTTCAACAGCATTTTTCAGGTCCTCTTCTACAGTGTTTACGCCTGGTTGTTCATTACGATCCTGCCGCCGCTTTTCGGGCTAACCGGCATGGCGGTCAAGATCAGCATTGGCCAGGTTGCCCAAAGCGTCTTTATTTATCTGGGGATACCATTTATCGCCGGTTTTCTGACCCGGTTCGTTCTGGTCAGAGTTAAGGGGGAGAAATGGTATCACACTCATTTCTTACCCCGGATCGGACCGCTTACTCTGATCGCTTTATTGTTCACGATCATCGTAATGTTCAGTTTAAAGGGGAATATTATCGTTCAGATCCCCTTTGATGTTCTGGTCATCGCGTTCCCCTTACTGATCTATTTTGTGGTGATGTTCTGCCTGAGCTTCCTGATGGGGAGGGTGTTCAAGACCGGTTACGCCAAAACGGTGACGCTCTCTTTTACGGCGGCCAGCAATAACTTTGAGCTAGCCATCGCTGTTGCCGTCGCGGTCTTTGGGATAAATTCGGGGATGGCTTTCGCGGCGGTGATCGGGCCGCTGGTCGAAGTCCCGGTGATGATCGGACTGGTCAATGTTTCTTTGTGGCTTAAAAACAGGGCTTTCGGGGCTTAATCGAAAAATAGTAGTATTATTATGGCAACTAATTGGTACCCGATAATAGATTATAATAAGTGTATCGGTTGCCTGCAGTGTTATGAATTTTGCCCTCACCAGGTGTTGGAAAAGGGCCCAGACAACAAACCTCTGGTAGCGCATCCCGAATATTGTGTTGAGTTCTGTAAGGGTTGCGGTAAAATATGTGATCAGAAAGCGATAACATTTTTCGGGGATAAAAAGTAAAGGGGGAAATACATGGCGGATAAGAAGGGTTTGATCCTTTGCGTCTGTCAGGGGACTTGCCCATCATTTAATAAAATGGATACGCTCGGGGTATTAAACGCTATTCGCCGCGAGAAGCTGGTGGATTTTGTGGCCCTGCACCCCCAGCTATGCGCCGATGATGGTGATCAATATCTGAGAGTATTGCTTGATAATAAAGACATCGACAAGCTTTATGTGGCCGGCTGTGACCCTTTAATGCAGAAGAAGCTGTTCCGGGAAACTTTTGAAGCGGTTGGTTTTGATGCAGCAAAGCATGTTGGTTTTGATGTGAGAAACCTGACCACGGAACAAGCCGTGTCAGCCATCAAAGATCTCATCAAGAATAATCCCTAATAAAGCTCAAGAAGGAGAGATAAATGTTCAAATGGTTTGCCGAGCTGGTCACTTATGACCTTTTAAGATTAACCAGAGGGACGCACCTGGCGGAAAGTCTCGCCTTTTTTCTTTACGATGTCCCCAAGATCTATTTTCTCCTGCTGACGATCGTATTTGTCGTGGCCATTATTCGGACATTCCTGCCGCCGGAACGGATCCGCAAGATCTTGAGCCACGAGAGGGAATTTGTCGGTAATATTCTGGCTTCCGGACTCGGCATCTTTACCCCATTTTGTACTTGTTCCGCTATCCCGCTTTTCATTGGGATGCTGGAGTCGGGGGTGCCGCTTGGCGTCACCATGTCGTTCCTGGTCGCCTCGCCGATGATCAACGAGGTCGCGTTGATCCTCCTCTGGGGATTGTTCGGCTGGCGCGTTGCCGTTACTTACATTTTGAGCGGCATGCTGATCGCGATCGCGGCGGGCTTGATCATCGGCCGGCTGAAAATGGAGCAATATGTCGAGCAATTCGTCTTTCAGGTCAAACAAGCGAACGCGGACGGGGAAACCAAGTTCAGCTGGCACGACCGGTTGCTCTACGCGGTCGGCTATACGCAGGAGATATTTAAGCAGGTCTGGTTATACGTATTGATCGGCGTCGGTCTGGGGGCGCTGATCCACGGGTATGTACCGGTCGAGTTCATTACCAAATACGCGGGGAACGGCAATCCGTTCGCGGTAATTATCGCGGTCGTGATCGGCGTGCCGCTTTATTCCAACGCCGCCGGCACGATCCCGGTCGTCCAGGCGCTGTTCAGCAAGGGGTTGGCTTTGGGGACGACGCTCGCTTTTATGATGGCGGTGACCGGGCTTTCCCTGCCGGAGTTCATCATTTTGCGGAAGGTCTTGAAGCCGCAGCTGCTGCTGACGTTTTTCGGCACCGTCGCGCTCGGCATTATCCTGACCGGCTACTTCTTTAACCTGGTCTTTTAGGAGGGGAAGCATGGAAATAAAAGTTTTGGGTCCCGGGTGCCCCAACTGCCAGGAGCTGGAGAAGAGGGTCAGGAAAGCGTTAGAGGAGTTGAAAGTTGAGGCGACCGTGACGAAAGTGACCGATTACGCCGAGATCGGCAAGTACATCATGATGACCCCGGGGGTCGTGATCAACGAAAAAGTCGTCCACAAAGGAAAACCGCTCCCGCGAGTGGAGCAGCTCAAGGAATGGATCTCAGCCGCTAACAGTTAAGACTTCCGCAACTCAAGATAAATGACCTTGAGGATAGCCGTGATCGGGGCGGCGAAGAAGATCCCCCAGACGCCGATCAGGTTCCCCAGGATCAAGACCGCCAGCAAGATCGTCAACGGATGCAGGTCGAGTTTATTCCCCATCAGCTTCGGCACCAGGACATAGGCGCCGATCGTTTGCAAAATGACGTAAAAGACCACCACCTGCACCGCCAGCGCCGGGGAGACGAGCAGGGCGATGATCAGCGCCGGGATCGCGCCGATGATCGGGCCGATGATCGGGATCAGTTCCGTAACGCCCGCGATCAGCCCCAGGACCAGGAAGAACTTGATCCCCATCAGGTAAAGGCCGACGCCGGTCACCACGCCGATCAGCGTACAAATAATGATCTGCCCCTCCACGTAGCTCTTTAATATGTAATTGGTCTTTTCCAGGATCGCGCCGAGCGTTTCCTGGTGCTGGGCGGGGACCAGCTTCATTACCCCGGCCAGCAGCTTGTCGTCTTCCTTGAGCAGATAATAAACGATCACCGGGATCACGATGAAGCCGATGAACTGGCCGAGCATCCCGACGACCCCCAGGACCAGCTGCTGCAGGAAATTGCTGATGTAATTGAAGGCGCTGTTCAGGCCGGTGGAGATCGCCGCGTCGACCTGGACCGGCAGGCGGATCCCGGCATACCATTGCTGGCTGGAGCGGGCCACCCCCTGGAGCTGGAGGATCAGTTGCGGCAGGTTGAGCGATAACTGGGTGAATTCGTCGGCGACCGGCGGAATGATGAATTCCAGGGCGAGCACCACGACGACCACGAAGACCGCAAAGGCGATCACGATGGAAATGTCGCGGGCCAGGGGGAATTTCTTGGGGAACAGCCGCTCCGTCGCCTTGACCAGCGGATAAAGAGCGTAGAATAAGAGGAGCGACAGGACGATCGGCAGCATGGCCCCCCGGGCAAAATAGAGCAGCACGACGAAGAGCGCGAGCGTCACGATCCTGGCCCATTGTTTGTTGTTCATAACGACCTCCCGGCTTAGTGGTCATGACTATAATCCAAGTGGTTTGTTAAGTCAACTGTGCTATAATTTTTTCGCCCGTGGAACAAGATGCCAAGACACATTGTTCGCTTAACGCTCATATTGGCCCTGCTGCTGGCCGTTGCCCGGCAGGGGGAAGGGGCCGTTAAAATGATCCCGTTACGCGATTTTTTCCGCAACCCGGACAAGGCGAACTTCCAGATCTCGCCCGACGGCCAATACCTCTCCTGGGCCGCGCCGTACCAGAACCGGCTGAACATCTTTGTCCAGCCGCGCGCCGGCGGCGCGGCGCAGCGGATCACGAACGTGACCGACCGCGATATCGCCGATTATTTCTGGAAGGGCGACACCCACCTGGTCTATCTACGCGATTTCGGCGGCGACGAGAACTACCATTTCTTTTCGGTCGATAAGGACGGGCAGGGCGAAAAAGAGCTGACCCCGTTCCCCGGCGTCCGGGCGAACCTGGTCGACGATTGCTACGACGATCCGGAGTGGATCATCATCGGCCTGAACCGGCGGAACAAGGAGATCTTCGACGCTTACCGGCTCAACGTCCAAACCGGCGAGCTTCGCCTGGCGGCGGAGAATCCCGGCAACGTCGTCGACTGGCTGACGGACCACCGGGAAAAGATCCGCGGCGCGATCACCGCCGACGGTCTCGATTCCCGCCTCCTGTTCCGCCAAACCGAAAGCGAGCCGTTCGCCCCGGTCCTGACCTGGGGATACCGGGACAATTTTAGCCCGTTCTTTTTCACCTTTGATGACCGCCAGCTTTATGTCGCTTCCAACCTGGGGCGGGATAAGACGGCGATCGTCCGGTTCGATCCGGCCGAAAAGAAAGAGGTCGAGGTCCTCTTTGAGCATCCGGAAGTGGACGCCGGCGGGCTCCATTATTCCCGTAAGCGGAAGACCTTGATCGCCATCTCTTATTACACCTGGAAAAAGGAGCGCAAATACCTCGACCGCCTGACAGAGGAGATCTTTACCGATCTGCAGGCCAAACTGCCGGGCTGCGAGATCAGCCTGGTCGACAGCGACCGGGCCGAGGAGACGTTCATTGTCGGGACTTACAACGACCGGTCGCGGGGCGTTTATTATTTGTATGAGCTGAAGGCTAAAAAACTGACCAAGCTGGCCGACGTTTCCCCCTGGCTCAAAGAGGACGAGCTGGCGGAGGTCAAACCGATCAAATATCTCTCCCGCGACGGGTTGACGATCCACGGTTATCTGGTAGTGCCGCGGGAGAAAGCGGCAAAGGACCTGCCGGTCGTCGTTAACCCGCACGGCGGGCCGTGGGTCAGGGACCTCTGGGGCTTTAATCCGGAACTGCAATTCCTGGCGAACCGGGGTTATGCCGTCCTGAAAATGAACTATCGCGGCTCCACCGGCTACGGCCGCAAGTTCTATGAGGCCTCTTTCAAACAGTGGGGACGTAAAATGCAGGACGATATCACCGACGGCGTCAACTGGCTCGTCAGCCAGGGGATAGCCGACCCCCAGAAGGTCGCGATCTTCGGCGGCAGCTATGGCGGCTACGCCACGCTGGCCGGGATCACTTTCACTCCCGACCTCTACTGCTGCGCTGTCGATTATGTCGGCGTCTCCAATCTGTTCACCTTTATGAAGACGATCCCGCCGTACTGGCGGCTGGAGTTGAAGAAGATGTACGAGATGGTCGGCGACCCGGAGCGGGACCAGGCGCTGATGCGGGCCGCGTCGCCGGTCTTCCACGCCGACCGGATCAAAACCCCGCTGTTGATCGCGCAGGGGGCGAAAGACCCGCGGGTCAATAAGGACGAATCCGACCAGATGGTCGCCGCGCTTAAGGCCAGGGGGATCGAAGTGGAGTACCTCGTCAAGGAGAACGAAGGGCACGGTTTCCGCAACGAAGAGAACCGCCTGGAGTTCTACGGGGCAATGGAGCGGTTCTTCGCGAAACACCTGGCCGAAAACGTTTCAGCGGAGGTGAAGTAAATGTATATTCCGGTCATTCTCGGTACGGCGCGGGAAGGGCGGCAATCGGAAAAAGCCGCCAATTACGTCCTGGCGCAGGTCAAACAGGCGGGGATCGAGAGCGAACTGGTTGACGTCCGCGCTTACCGGATCCCGGCCACTAATAAGCTCGGCCTGATCCCGGAGGCGATTAACTGGGCGGCGAAGCTTGACCGGGCGGCCGGGTTGATCCTGGTCGTGCCCGAATATAACCACGCTTATCCCGGCGAACTGAAAATGTTCCTCGATCTGCATTACGAAAAGTATTTTAACAAGCCGGTCGCGCTCTGCGGCGTATCGGGCGGCCCCTTGGGCGGCGCCAGAGGACTCCAGGCCTTGAAGTTAACTTTGTTGTCGCTCAAAATGCTGGTCGTGCTGGAAACGGTCTACTTCCCCCTGGTGCAGGAGCTGTTTGCCGGCGACGGCAGATCAAGGACCGGTCGTACGATAAAAAGGTCGCCGGTCTGCTCAAAGGCCTGACCGCTTTGATCGAGTTGACCGGCCAAGGGAAAAAAGCATGAGCGAGTGGAATCAAGTCAAGGGGAAAGATGCCGGCGAACTGAAGCTGTACTCCTTGAGCACTTGCGGCTGGTGCCGCCGGGCCAAGAAGTTCCTGGACGAGGCGGGCGTCGCTTACAGTTACATCGATGTCGACCTCCTGCCGGATAAAGAGCAGGACCAGCTGGCGGCCGAAGTGATGAAATGGAACCCGGCGGAGACTTATCCGACCGTTGTCATTAACGGCAAAACCGGCTTCCTGGCGACCGATACCGACCGGCTGAAAAAGGAGCTTGGGATTTAATGGCGGAGAGCGTCTATCATTTTAACCCCGATAAGGAATTGGTCGCCAGCCTGATCGGCGGCCTGCAGAAAAATCAGGAGCGTTACGGCTACCGGTCATGTCCCTGCCGGCGGGCGTCCGGCAAGATCGCAGATGATCGCGATATCGTCTGCCCGTGCGTTTACCGCGCTCCGGACGTGGCGGAATACGGCTCGTGTTTTTGCGGCCTGTACGTGTCGGCCGAGGTTGCCAACGGAGCAAAACCGCTGGTACCGGTGCCGGAGCGGCGGCCGCCGCGCAGCTGATTGCTTTGCCCATTTTATTGTGCTACAATATTCAACAGAGATTAACCAGATTGACCTCCGATCTCAACGAGGAGGGATGTTCATGAAAAAGGTAGTCTTGGCCGCTTGTTTGCTGCTTCTTTTTACTTCGTTGGTCGTTGCTGAAGGGGTTAAATACCAGATCTACACCGAACGGACCGGCTTCTTAGGGATGGGAGCGAAACGGACGATCATGCTCGATAAAGAGTCCGGCAATTCCTGGGTCTATGAAGAAGGGAAATGGGTTGCGATCCCCCGGGCCGAAGACCAGTTGCGGGCGGAACAGGAAAAGGTTCAGTTTGAGGAAGAGATCTCCAGCCTGAAGAACAAGCAGGCCGAAGAGATCCAGCAGCTAAAGGCTAAACAGGACGCCGAGGTCAAGGCTCTCCTGGCGAAAAAAGAAGAGCCGAAGGTCATCGAGGTCAGGGCCCAGACTATTCGCCCCAAGACCAACTGGCGGCGGGCAGCGAAAAGCAAGACGGTGACCGCCAAGGCCAAACCGGTCGTTGAATCATCGGACGCGGAAGGCGAAGAAGGCCCGCCGTCCTGGCTTAGCGAATAACCGGCTCCGCGATCTCGGCGTATTCGCCGGGCGGCAGCGCGCCCAAACCGATCGGACCGATGGCGGTCCTGATCAGCCGTAAACACGGTAAACCGACCGCCGCGGTCATTTTCCGCACCTGACGGTTCATTCCCTCGCTGATCACGATCTCCAGCCAAGCCGTCGGCACCGTTTTCCGGAAACGGACCGGTTTGCTCCGCGGCCAGAGCCCGGACGGTTCGGCGATCAGCCGGACCTTGGCCGGCCTGGTCCGGCGTCCGCCGATCGTCACCCCGTTTTCCAATTTTTTCCGCTGCTCTTCCGTCGGCGTCCCTTCAACCTGCGCCCAGTAAGTTTTCGGCTGTTTATGCTTCGGGTCGGCCAAGCGATGGTTCAAAGGTCCGTCGTCGGTCAGAAAGAGCAAGCCTTCACTATCATGGTCAAGCCGGCCAACCGCGTAAATGCCGGGCAGGGGAATAAAATCTTTTAAGGTTCGGCGGCCGAGCTGGTCGGTGAACTGGCAGAGGACGCCGTACGGTTTGTTGAAGATGACGTAGCGCATTTTATTAAGTATAATACAAAGGAAAGGGAAGGGGGCAGAAAATGTTAAAAGCGATCTCCGATGCCGAGTTCCCGGCCGAAGTTGAGCAGGCCAAAGGGGTGGTGTTCGTCGATTTTTGGGCGGATTGGTGCGGTCCGTGCCGGATGATGGCCCCGGTCTTCGAGAAAATGGCGCAAAAATACCCGCAGATCAAGTTTTGCAAGGTCAGCACGACCGAGAATATGGCCAAGGCGGGCGAGTACGGCGTTTCCGGTATCCCCTGCATCATCATTTTTAAGGACGGCAAAGAAGTGCACCGGCTGGTCGGTTTCCGGCCGGAGCCGGCGTTCGAGGCCGAAGTTAAAAAGTATGCGTCATAGCCTGATCGTCGGCCTGATAGTGCTCGGCCTGGTCGGACCGGCGCTGGCCATGGGCGAGAAAGCCGCCGCCCCACGGTCTGCCGGGCAATTCGCCTTGCCGCAGAACGGTTTGCCATCGATCGTCAAGCTGGGAGCGGACTGGTGCGCGCCGTGCCGGGCGATGAAGCCGGAGCTGAAGGAGCTGGCGGGGGAACTAAAGGGAAAAGTTAACGTGCTGGATGTTGACATCGAAGAACACCGCGACCTGGCTCGCCGGTACAAAGTCAGATTGATCCCGACCGCGATCTTCTTTGACCGGAACGGGCAAGCGCAAGCGACGGTGACCGGGTTCCAAGACAAGGGACAGCTCAAGGCGAAGCTGAAAGAACTTGGACTTTTCTAACCCTTTGTTCGCTTACCTGGCGGTCTTCCTGGCCGGACTGGTCGCTTCGGCCAGTCCCTGCACGCTGATCATCTTTCCCCTGATCATCAGTTACGTCGGCGGTTACGCCGCGGGCGATATCCGCCGGTCGGCGCTTTATGCGCTCCTCTTTTCGCTCGGCTTGGCGATCACTTTTACCATACTTGGCGCGCTCGCCGCGCTGACCGGCAGCTTGCTCGGCGACGTCGGCGGCTATTGGCGCTATCTGCTGGCCGCGGCCGCCGTCCTGGTCGGCCTGAACCTGCTGGGACTGGTCCAGCTCAATTTACCGACCACCGGGGTCAGCCGGATCAAGCAAAAGGGCTTATTCGGCGCGCTCTTTCTCGGGCTGCTTTTTGGGCTTGCTTCTTCCCCCTGCGCGACGCCGGTCCTGGCGCTGGTCCTGGCGTACGTCGCGGCGACCAGGAATTTGGCCTACGGCGTTTCCCTTTTATTCGTTTACGCGCTGGCGTACATGGCGACGATCTTCGCGGTCGGGGTCTCGGCCGGCGCGGCCGCGGCGCTGCTCGGTTCGGCCCGCTTCCAAAAGATTTCCGCGCTCCTGCAAAAAGGGGCGGGTTTCGTCTTTATCCTGGCAGGAATTTATTTTCTCTTCATGTTATAATAAACCCCGTGAAAGTCTTACTCGCGGGCTATAATCTTGACGCGGAAGTTATCTCGGAATTAACGGCGGGCCAGAACCGCCAGGATGTCACGCCGGAAACGCTCTCCGCCGCTTACGCCCGCATCTCCCGCGACCCCCGGCCGATCGACGAACTAAGGAAAGTCGCCCGCCAGGAAGTGGAGAAAGCGCGCCGCTCCAACGCCAGCATCATCTTCAAGATGGGGCACCACTCGGTCGCGGAACACGCCGTTTTCAATTTTGACCTGATCGGCGTCTCCCGGTTGGCCATGGAGGAGCTGGAGAAGTTCCGGCTCTGCTCCTACACGGAAAAATCGCAGCGCTACCAGAAGCTGGAAGGGGAATACGTTGTCCCGGACGAGATACGCGATACGCAATACGCAACCCGCTTCACGGAGCTGATCGAACGGCAGAACGCCGCTTACGCGGCCATGGTCAAAGAGGGGGTCGAGCCGGAAGACGCCCGTTATGTGACCTCCCTGGCGACCACCGGCCAGGTCGGGATGACGCTCAACGCCCGCAACCTGGAACTGCTGGTCCGGCGTTTCGCCTCCCATCCGCTGGCCGAGGTCAACGTGCTCGGACAAAAGATGTACGAACTGGCCGCGCGGATCGCCCCGTCGATCGTCCTGTTCACGGCGGCCAACGATTACGACCAGAAGAGTTATCCGGCCTTGCGCGCGGCGGTCCAAGGCCAGTGGGAACGCAAAAGAAAAGCGGCGCAGCCGGTCGTGCTGGTCGACCATACCGACCAGGCCGATCTGAAACTGCTTGCCAGCCTGCTGCACACTTCGACCGGCGTTTCGTTCCAGAATTGCCGGCGGATGGCCAAACAAATGAAGCGGCCGGCCCGCCTGGCCCTGATCAAGAAAGCCAACCAGTATCTGGCGTTCTACGACGCGGTCCACCGCGAGTACGAACACGTTTATCTGACCTACGACCTGATCATGTCGAGCAGCTGCTTCGCGCAATTAAAAAGGCACCGGCCGGCGACGATCACCGCGCAGCCGTACGACCCGGCGCTCGGCGTGACGCTGCCGCCCAAGCTCAAAGGGACGAAAGCCGAGGGGCGATTCCGGGAGATCATGGCCGAGACCGATCGCCTGTTCGCCGAGGTCGGCCAAAACGATCCGCTGGCGGCGCAATATCTTTTGACCGGTGCCCACCGCAAAAGGGTCTTGATGACGCTCAACGCCCGCGAACTTTACCACCTGGCCAGGCTGCGCGAAGACGTCCACGCCCAGTGGGATATCCGCGATCTGTCGGCGAAAATGAGCAAGTTAGCCGGGGAAGTGATGCCGTTGACCATGCTGCTGAACGGCGGCAAAGACAGTTATGCCGGGCTTTACCAACAGGTTTACGGTAAGCCGCCCAAGGTCCTGCCGCCGCAAGAATAAAAGGGAGGTGACAACTAAGTTGAATACCGCGATCCTGATCACTTTGATCATTTGCGGGACGATCGTCTTTATCACCATCATCGCGCTCCTGTTCGCCATGTGGGTGATCACCAAGGGGATCTCCATGCAAGACAAAAGATAAATGAGCAGCCAACCCGTTTCACTTGCGCTCATTTGGCACATGCACCAGCCTTTTTACAAGGACCTGGTGACGGGGGAATACGTCCTCCCCTGGGTGCGCCTCCACGCCGTCAAAGATTATTACGACATGGTGGCGATCCTCGACCGGTTTCCCGAGGTCAAGGCGAATTTCAACCTGGTCCCGTCGCTCCTCCTGCAGGTCGAGGACTACGTGAACAACAAGGTCAGCGACCGGTTCCTCGACCTGACGCTGCGCGACCCGTGCGACCTGTCGCTCGACGACCGGATCTTCATCCTGCAAAACTTCTTCATGGCCAACTGGGACATCATGATCCATCCCTACCAGCGGTACCACGACCTGCTGCTGAAAAGGGGGCGGTTCATCTCCCACCAGGAACTGGCCAAGGTGGCCGCCCGGTTCTCGCCGCAGGAGCTGACCGACCTGCAAGTCTGGTTCAACCTGACCTGGTTCGGCTTCATTTCCCGCAACGAGGACCCGGTCGTCAAAGGCCTGATCGAAAAAGGGAAATATTTTTCCGCGGAGGACAAGCGGACCGTTATCGCCAAACAACTGGAAGTGATGGGGAAGGTCATCCCCAAATACCGGGAACTGAGCGAGCGCGGCCAGATCGAGCTGACGACCACGCCGTTCTACCATCCGATCCTGCCGCTGATCTGCGATACCAACGTCGCCCGCGAGGCGCTGCCGTACATCAAGCTGCCCGAGTCGGCTTTCCAGCATCCGGAGGACGCGGAGGCGCAGATTCGGATGGCCGTGGAGTTCCACGAGCAGCGCTTCGGCTGCCGGCCGGAGGGGATGTGGCCGTCCGAAGGGTCGGTCTCCGAGCAGATGATCCCGCTGGTCGCCAAGGCGGGGATCAAGTGGCTGGCGACGGACGAAGCGATCCTGGAGCGGACCCTGAACAAGGTCGAAATGCGGCAGCGGACGCTGGCCGCGGCGGAAATGTACCAGCCGTACCTGATCGAGCACGACGGCGCCTCGGTCGCCATGATCTTCCGCAACCATTTTATCTCCGACCAGATCGGCTTCGTCTATTACCGCTGGAAGATCCAGGACTCGCTGACCGATTTTACTTCGCACCTGAACAATATCCGCATCAGCCTGCCGGAAGACGGCCGGCGCTACCTGACGTCGGTTATCTTGGACGGCGAGAACGCCTGGGAATTCTATCCGGGCGGCGGCAAGGAGTTCCTGGAAGCTTTTTACGGGCGCTTGGCCGGCGACCCGCAAGTTAAGACCGTCCGCGTTTCCGACCATTTGCGGGAGAACCCGCCGGAGCGGAAGCTCCATAAGCTGTTCGCCGGCTCGTGGATCAACAACAACTTCAAGATCTGGATTGGCCACGACGAGGATAACCAGGCCTGGGAATACCTGAACATGGCGCGGCTGGCGCTCGACGGCAGCGATAACCAGACGGCCTGGCAGGAACTTTATATCGCGGAAGGCTCCGATTGGTGCTGGTGGTACGGCGACGACCATTCGTCGGAGAACGACGCCGTCTTTGACGCCCTGTTCCGCAAGCATCTGAAGAACGTCTACACCCTGATCGGCCGCAAGCCGCCGAAATATCTGGATGCGCCGATCAAGCAGATCAGCGCGATCCGGCCGATCAAGGAGCCGGTTTACCTCGTCCAGCCGGTGCTCGACGGCGAGATCACCAATTATTACGAGTGGCTGCCGGCCGGGCATTTTGACATCAACAAGGCCAAGGGGGCGATGCACCAGATCGAGACCCTGCTCAAAGGGATCTACTGGGGCTTCAGCATGAACACGCTGTTCGTCCGGCTGGACGTCAACTTTGTCCTGCCGATCGACGAAATGCGGAAATTCTCTTTTGCCGTTCTGGCCACGGCGCCGGTGGAGCGCAAGGCCGAGCTGGTTTACGACGCGGAGAACCGCCGCTACGACTGGCGGCTGCTCCGGCCGGTGGACGGCCACGAGTACGAGCTGGCCAAGGAGCTGACCAGCTTCGGCGTCGGCCGGATCATTGAACTGGGTATCCCGTTCGCCGACCTGGAGGCGAAGCCGGGCCAGAAGATCGAGTTCGTGGTCGTGGTCTATAAAGAAGGGCAGGAGATCGAACGCTGGCCGCGGGGCGGCGGGATCACGGTCGCGGTGCCGACCGAAACATACCGGGAGGAGCAGTGGTACGTATGAAAAAAGTTAAATTTTTGTTCGGGATCCATTGCCACCAGCCGGTCGGGAACTTTGAGCACGTGCTGGACGAAGCTTATGAGAAGTCGTATCTGCCGTTCATCCAGGTCATGGACGCGCACCCGCGGATCAAGTTCGCCGTCCACTACAGCGGCATCCTGTACGACTGGTTCCTCGCCAAGCATCCCGAATTCATCGACTATTTAAAAAAGCTGGTCAAGCGCGGCCAGGCGGAGATCATGACCGCCGGCTATTACGAGCCGATCATCCCGATCATCCCCGACGACGACAAGCTGGGGCAGATCAACATGGCGAACGGTTTTATCAAGGAAAAGTTCGGCCTGGCGCCGCGCGGCCTCTGGCTGACGGAACGGATCTGGGAGCCGCACCTCCCCAAGGTCCTGGCCCAGACCGGGATCGAATACGTCACCGTCGACGACCAGCATTTTATCTCGGCCGGCATCTCGCCGGACAAGCTGCTCGGCTATTACGTGACCGAGGAAGAAGGGGCGCAGCTCAAGATCTTCCCGATCAGCAAGCAGCTCCGCTACCTGATCCCGTTCAAGCTGCCGGAGGAGACGATCAAATACCTGCACAGCATCGCGACGGAAGCGGGGGACAACGCGGCGATCCTGGCCGATGACGGCGAAAAGTTCGGGGTCTGGCCGGGGACCCACAAGTGGGTGTTCGAAGAAGGTTATCTCGAACGGCTGCTGACCATGCTGGAAGACAACTCCGAGTGGATCGAATCAATGACCTTTGCCGAATATCTGGAAAGCGTGCCGCCGCGCGGCCGGGTCTATCTGCCGACCGCTTCATATTTCGAAATGATGGAATGGTCGCTGCCGACCGAATCGGGCAAAAAGCTGGAGCGGATCATCGGCGAGCTGAAGCACCAGGGGAAGTTCGAGGAGTACAGCCAGTTCTTCAAGGGGGGCTTTTTCCGCAACTTCTTCGTGAAATATCCGGAAGCGAACAATATGCACAAGAAGATGCTCCAGGTCAGCCAGAAGCTGCAAACCCTGAAAAAAGGGAAATCGCTGTTCGGCGAGCAGGAGCGGGATGCCCGCCTGCAGCAGGCGAAGGAAGAGCTCTATCAGGGGCAGTGCAACTGCGCCTACTGGCACGGGGTCTTTGGCGGCCTTTACCTCAATTACCTGCGCCACGCGGTCTACGAACACCTGATCAAGGCGGAAGTCCTGATGGACCAGTACGCCCGGGCTAAAGACGATTACGCCGAGATCGCCGTGACCGATTTTGACAAGGACGGGCAGGACGAGGTCATTTTATCGAACAGCCTGGTCAATCTTTATTTTGCGCCCGGTTACGGCGGGGCGCTTTTTGAGCTCGACTACAAACCGAAAGCGTTCAACCTGATCAACACGCTGGCCCGGCGCGAAGAGGTCTATCACGAAAAGCTCAAGCACGCCGCGGGGGGCGGCGGCCACGGGGTCGCTTCGATCCACGACATCGTCAAGTCCAAGGAAGAGGGGCTGGAAAAGGCGCTCGATTACGACTGGCACCGGCGCATTTCGCTGCTCGATCATTTCCTGGCGGCCGGGACCGACCTGGAGTCGTTCAGCCGGGCGAAATACCAGGAGGTCGGCGATTTTACGATCGCCCCTTACGAATACATGCCCAAGCGGCGCGGCAGCGAGACCTCCCTGGTCTTGCGCCGGACCGGCCGGGTGGGCCAGACGCCGGTCAAGGTCGAAAAGGAGATCATGCTCTATGCCCGGCAGTCCATCGTCACGATCAATTATGAAGTGACGAACCTGGGCCGGGAAAAGCTGGACGCCTGGTTCGGCCCGGAATTCAATTTCTCCCTGCTGGCGGGCCGTTCGGACGACCGTTATTACGAGCTCGATTCGGCGGATATCGACGACAGAACGATGGCCAGCAAGGGGGCGGTCGAGTCGGTTAAGTGTGTAAAAATCGTTGACAAGTGGAAAGGCTTTAGTGTATTATTGGAAATGGATAGGCCGGCTACTTTTTGGCGTTTTCCCATAGAAACCGTGTCTCAGTCCGAGTCCGGTTTTGAAAGGACATATCAGAGCTCCGTTGTCTTCCCGAACTGGCGGTTTTCGCTGGAACCGAACGCCAAATGGCAGGTCAAGATAGTCTTACGCATTGAAGATTAGGAGGAATATTAATGCCTGAACTGCGCAAGGATCCGATCTCCGACCGGTGGGTGGTAGTTTCGACCGAACGGGGGAGGCGCCCGACCGACTTCGGCGGCTCTTCCGTCGGGGCCGAACAAGCCGAGACCAAGTTTTGCCCGTTTTGCGAAGGGAACGAGCCCAAGACCCCGGCCGAGATCATTGCCTGGCGTAAAGCGTCCACTCTGCCCAATACCGCCGGCTGGGACGTCCGCGTCATCCCCAACAAATTCCCCGCGTTGATCATCGAAGGCGACGTGAACCGGACCGGCATGGGGATCTACGACATGATGAGCGGGATCGGCGCCCACGAAGTGATCGTCGAAACGCCCAAACACAACATGAATATCCCCGACCTGCCGGACGAGCACGTGGAAAGGATCCTCTGGGCTTACAAGCAGCGGATCACCGATCTGGAAAAGGACAAGCGTTTCCGCTACATCCTGGTCTTCAAGAACTACGGGACCGCCGCCGGGGCGTCGCTGGCGCATCCGCATTCCCAGTTGATCGCCACGCCGATCACGCCGCGTTACATCAAGATGGAGCTTTCCAACTCCCGAAATTATTTCCAGGAAAAGGAGCGCTGCATTTTCTGCGACATGATCCGACAGGAGCTCGGTTCGGGCGAGCGCCTGGTCTACGAGAACGAGTATTTCGTCTGTTTTGCCCCGTTCGCGTCGCGCTTTCCTTTCGAGCTCTGGCTGATGCCGCGCCGGCACGAGCACGGTTTCCAGCTGATGCCCGACGAGGAAAGGGCGCAGTTGGCCCGCTGCTTAAAGGACGTTCTCTCCCGCCTGCGGAAAACGCTGAACGACCCGCCGTATAATTACGTCCTGCACACCGCGCCCAATTCCGTCCCCCGCCCGGGAAAACCGGATTATTGGGGAACGATTCAGTACGATTTTCACTGGCACATCGAGATCATCCCGCGCCTGACCAAACAGGCGGGCTTCGAATGGGGCTCCGGGCTTTACATCAACCCGACCGCGCCGGAAGAAGCCGCCAAGTACCTCCGGGAGGTGAAAGTGTAATGGCGAGAAAGAAAAAGGTCACGTTCAAGTTCGCCGCGCCGCGAGAGGTCCATGACGTCAAGTTGTGCGGCAATTTCACGAACTGGCAGGAGGGGGCGATCGTTATGAAGCACGCGAAAAGCGGCGAGTGGCAAGCGCAGCTCAGCCTGGAACCGGGCGAGTATCAGTACAAGTTCGTCGCCGACGGCGCCTGGCTGAACGATCCGGCCGCCGACCAGCAGATCGGTAACGACCAGGGGACAACGAATTCGGTCCGCTTCGTGAGGTAAATAGAGCATGCCGGTCAGGAAGAGAGCGGTCAAAACCGCTAAAGATAAGCCCGTTAAAAAGACCGCGGCCGCCAAAAAACCGGCCGTCCCCCGCCGGCGCGCCGTAAAATCCCCGGTTAACGCCGCCCGGCCGGAAAAGTTAAGGGGCGGGGGGGAAGAACGGGTCGAAGAGAGCAAGTATTACGCCGGGCCGGTGATGCAGAAGATCGCCGAGGAAAAACAGTGGGAATTTCCCGGCGGCTACGACGAGAACCGGATCGTCCTGATGGTCCGCGACCCGCACTGGCTTTACGCTTACTGGGAGGTCAACGGCCAACGGCGCGGCGAGATCGCCGGCGAGATCGGCGCTGATCTCCTGAACCGGAGCCGCGAAGTGCTTAGGGTCTACGAGACCGCCAGCTGGCAGTCTTTCGACGTCCTGATCGACGGCGGCGCCCGGAGCTGGTACATCAAAGTGCCGGAGCCGAACCGGACCTACTGCGTCGACATCGGTTTTCTGACCCCCGACGGCCGTTTTATCGCCGCCGCCCGCTCCAACTGGGTCACCACCCCGCTGGACCGGATGTCCGACGTGATCGACGAACAATGGCTGATCCCCGACTGGGAAAAGATGTACGCCCTCTCCGGCGGGTTCGGCCTGGGCCGCGGCTCGGAAGAGATCCGGGAAATGATGCGGCGCCGGCTGGAGCAGGAGTCGGCTTCCGGCTGGATCAGTAGTATGGGCTCGCCGGTCCGCCTGATGGGGGAGCGGCCGTTCTGGCTGGCTGCCAACTGCGAACTGATCGTTTACGGCGCCACCGAGCCTTCGGCGACCGTGACCGTGCAGGGCCACAAGATCGAGCTCCGGCCCGACGGCACTTTTTCCTTGCGTTTTGCCTTGCCCGACGGCAACCAGGTCATTCCCATCGAAGCCATCCGCGATGACGGAGCCGAGCGCCGCAAGATCACCCCGAAAATCGAAAGAAAAACGGACTAAGGATGGAAAAAGGTTATCTCGCGTTAGTCCTGCACGCCCATCTCCCCTTCGTGCGACATCCCGAGCACGAGGAGTTCCTGGAGGAAGATTGGCTTTACGAAGCGATCACCGAGACCTACATCCCGCTGCTCAAGGTCTTTGAAGGCCTGGTCGACGACGGCGTCGATTTCCGCCTGACGATGTCGGTCACGCCGACGCTGGCCTCCATGTTCATCGATCCGCTGCTGCAAGACCGCTACGTCCAGCATCTGGACAAACTGATCGAGCTGACCTACAAGGAGATCGAGCGGACCCGCTGGCAGCCGGAATTTGCCGCGCTGGCCCACATGTACAACCAGCTGTTCATCGAGACGCGGGCGCTCTTTGTCGGCAAATACGGCAAAAATCTAATATCCGCGTTCAAGAAGTTCCAGGACCTGGGCAAACTGGAGATCATTACCTGCGGCGCCACGCACGGCTTCCTGCCGCTGATGGAGGTCAACCAGAAAGCGGTCCGCGCCCAGATCATGGTCGCGGCCAACCAGTACGAGAAGCTGTTCGGCCGCAAGGCGCGCGGGATCTGGCTGCCGGAGTGCGGCTACCAGCCGGGGCACGACGAGATATTGAAAGAGGCGGGGATCAGGTTTTTCCTGGTCGACACGCACGGGATATTGCACGGTACGCCGCGGCCCAAGTACGGCGTCTTTGCCCCGGTCTATTGCAAATCGGGCGTTGCCGCTTTCGGCCGGGACATGGAGTCGTCCAAAGCGGTCTGGAGCGCCGAAGAGGGTTATCCGGGCGACTATAATTACCGCGAATTCTACCGCGACATCGGTTTCGACCTCGATTACGATTACATCCGGCCTTACATCCACGTCGACGGAACCAGGATCAACACCGGGATCAAATATTTCCGGATCACCGGCCAGGTCGACCTGGCTTATAAGCAACCATACAACCGGCAGTGGGCGCTCGACCAGGCGGCAAGCCACGCCGGCAATTTTATGTTCAACCGGGAAAAGCAGATCGAGCACCTGCACGACTGGCTGGGCAAGAAGCCGATCGTCGTCTCGCCGTACGACGCGGAGCTTTACGGCCACTGGTGGTACGAAGGCCCGGCCTGGCTCAATTTCCTGCTGCGCAAGATCCATTTTGACCAGAAGACCATTAAGCTGGTCACGCCGTCGGAATACCTCGACTGGCATCCGCGCAACCAGATCGTCACCCCGTCGATGTCGTCGTGGGGTTACAAGGGTTACGCCGAGGTCTGGCTGAACGGGAGCAACGACTGGCTCTACCGCTATCTCCATAAAGCCGCCGACCGGATGGTGGAGCTGGCCGAAAGCTATCCCAACGCGGCGGGCGACCTGCGGCGGGCGCTGAACCAGGCGGCCCGCGAGCTCCTCCTGGCCCAGTCCTCGGATTGGGCGTTCATTTTCAAGACCGGCACCTGTCCCCCTTACGCTTTCAAGCGGACCAAGGACCACATCGAACGCTTCTCCAAGCTGTACGACGGCATCAAGGCGAACGCGCTCGACCTGCCGTACCTGGGCAAGATTGAGTGGCTCGATAATATTTTTCCGGACATCGACTATCGGGTGTACGCATGAAGGCCATTGTCTTAGCCGGCGGGCTGGGTACGCGCTTGCACCCTTTAACGGTGAATATCCCGAAGCCGATGGTGCCGGTCGCCAACCAGCCGATGATGGAATACGTCATCTATCTCCTGCGCAAGCATAAGTTCAAGGACATTACCGCCCTCCTGTACCACCAGCCGGAGATCATCAAGAACTATTTCGGCGACGGATCGCGCTTCGGCGTCAATCTTTCCTACGTCGAGGCCAAAGAGGATTACGGCACGGCGGGCGCCGTCAAGTTCGCCGCCCAGAGCTTCAAGAACCTGAACGAGCCGGTGCTGATCATCAGCGCCGACCTGATCACCGACTTTGACCTGGAGGCGGTCGTGAAGTTCCACCAGGAAAAGAAAGCGGCCGCCACGCTGGTCCTGACCCGGGTCGCCAACCCGCTCCCTTACGGGATCGTGATCACCGACCAGGCGGGCCGGATCAAGCGGTTCCTGGAAAAGCCGTCCTGGAGCGAGGTCTTTTCCGACACGATCAACTGTGGCATTTACGTGCTGGACCCCGCCGTGCTCGGCGCGATCCCGGCCGGCCGGTCGGTCGATTTCAGCCAGGACCTGTTCCCCAAACTGCTGGCCGACCAGCAGCCGCTTTTCGGCTATATTGCCGAGGGCCTCTGGAAAGATATCGGCGGCCTGGCCGAGTACGGCCGGGCGCATGCCGACATCGCCGGCGGTAAACCGGTCCAGATCGCCAGGGGGGCGGAGATCGCCTCCTCGGTCCGGCGGGAAGGGGTCGTTATCGTCGGCGAAAAGAGCTTCGTGGCCGATGAGGCGCTGCTGGTCGACGTGTCGGTCGGCCGCAATTGCCGGATCGGGCGCGGCGCCCAGCTGCGCCATTGCGTCCTCTGGGACGACGTGACGGTCGGGGCCGAAGCCCGGCTGGAAAAGGCGATCGTCGGCCGGGGCGCCGTGATCGGCGACCGGTGCTTCCTGGAAGAGGGCGTGGTCATCGGCGAAGAGTGCAATATCGGCAAGGACGTCGATATCAAGCCGTACGTCAAGATCTGGCCGAACAAAGTGATCGAAGAGGGGGCGACCGTTTCCCGTTCCATGGTCTGGCGCGAGCGCTGGAGCCGGAATATTTTCGGCCCCTACGGCGTGACCGGTTTGTGCAACGTGGAGCTGACCCCGGAGTTCGCCGCGTCGCTCGGCGCCGCTTACGGCGCGGTGCTGGGCAAAGGGGCCCACATTTCCACTTCCCGCGATTCCCACAAGTCGTCGCGCATGATCTACCGCGCCCTGATCGCCGGCGTGCTGTCGGCCGGCGTCAACGTTTCCAACCTGGAGGAGATCCCGATCCCCGTCAACCGCTACGAGCTTAAAGCGCTGAAGAGCCGCGGCGGGTTCCACGTCCGCAAGTCGCCCTACGACCCGCAGGTGATCGACATCAAGTTCTTCGACGAGAACGGCATGGACCTGACCTCGGCCCGGGAAAAGAAGATCGAACGGGTCTATTCCGGCGAGGAATACCGCCGGGTCGGGATCGAAGAGACCGGCGAGCTGAGCTTCCCGTTCCACCGGGTCGCGGAGTCGTACAAGGAAGGGGCGCTCAGCTGCGTCAATCGCGAAGCGATCGCCGCCGCGCGGTTCAAGGTGGTGGTCGATTACGCCTACAGTTCCGCTTCGTCGATCTTCCCGGCGATCCTGGGCGAGCTGGGGATCGAGGTCATCGCGCTCAACGCGCATATCGACGAGACCAAGATCACCAAGACCAAGCAGGCGTTCGAGAAATCGCTCGAGCAGCTGTCGCAGATCGTCAAATCGCTCGGCGCCGACCTGGGCGTGATGCTGGATACCGGCGCGGAAAAGGTCTTTATCTGCGACGAGCGCGGGACCCTGATGCGGGGCGATCACGAACTGGCGGTCATGGCCGTGCTGGCCGGCAAGGCGACCAAAGCGGCGCAGATCGCCGTGCCGGTCAGGGCCAGCCGGGTGATCGACCGGCTCGGCAAACAGTTCGGTTTTAAGGTCGTCAGGACCAAGACCAGCGCCCGCGACATGATGGAGGTCTCTTCCCGGCCGGGGATCACGATGGTCGGCGAGAACCTGGGCGGCTTTATCTTCCCCGAGTTCCAGACGGCGTTCGACGCGATGTTCACCACGGTCAAGCTGCTCGAGCTCACCGCCCGGACCGGGGCCAAACTGTCGGAGATTTCCGCGGCCGTCCCCAAGATCATGATGATCTGGCGGGACGTGTCCTGCGCGCCGGAAAAGAAAGGGCTGGTGCTGCGCAAGATCGTCGACGAGGTCAAGGACGAAGAGGTCGACCTGACCGACGGGGTCAAGATCTTTGACGGCGAAGACTGGGTCCTGGTCCTGCCGGACCCGGCCCGGCCGATCATCCACGTTTGCGCGGAGGCGGACAACGAAACGAGCGCGCAAAGGCTGATCAACCGCTACATTGAGAAGATCGATGCGGTCATATGAAGATCTTATACGTTTCTTCCGAAGTCGTCCCTTTTTCCAAGACCGGCGGCCTGGCGGACGTTGCCGGCGCGCTCCCTAAAGCCCTCAAGGCGATCGGCCACGACATCCGGGTCTACACCCCGCGCTACAAGAACGTCAAAAGCGCCGAGACCGGTTTCCCGGTCTTTTTCTTCGAGGACCAGGCGCTCTTCGGTTCGCGCGAAAACCTCTACCAGCTGCCGGGCGGGATCGACTATCCTGACAACCTCGAGCGCTTCTCCGCTTTTTGCCGGGGGGCGTTCCTGCTGCTCAAGCAGTTATCCTGGAAGCCGGATATTATCCACTGCAACGACTGGCAATCGGCCCTGGTCATCATGTACCTCAAATTAAAGTACCAGAACGACCCGTCCTGGCAGCGGATTGCCACGGTTTATTCGGTCCATAACCTGGCGTATCTCGGGATGTTCGACAAGAACCAGCTGCCGGCGACCGGTTTCGGTTGGGAGGTCTTTAAACAGGACGGGCTGGAGTTCTGGAACCAACTTGCTCTGGCCAAGGCCGGTTTCATTTATGCCGACGTGATCAATACGGTCTCGAGCACGTACGCCAAGGAGATCCAGACGCCGGAATACGGCTGCGGGCTCGACGGCCTGCTGCGCGCCCGGGCGCACGATCTCTACGGGATCATTAACGGGATCGATTACGATGTTTGGAGCCCGGCGACCGACCCGAACATCCCCAAACGGTACAGTCCGGCGACCATCTCTCTGAAAGCGGAGAACAAGGTCGAGCTGCAGCGGCAGAACAGCCTGCCCCAGAAAAAAGAGACGCCGGTCATCGGGATGATCACCCGGCTGGCGGACCAGAAAGGTTTTGATATCCTGGCCGGCGCCCTGGAAGGGATGATGAAGCTCGGTTGCCAGTTCGTCGTCCTGGGGACCGGCGACAAGAAATACCACGACCTGCTCAACCAGTTAAAGAAGAAATATCCCGACCAGCTGGGGATCAATCTGAAATTCGACGCGCTGCTGGCGGAGCTGATCTACGCCGGGTCGGACATGTTCCTGATGCCGAGCCGCTACGAGCCGTGCGGCCTCGGCCAGCTGATCAGTTTTAAATACGGTACCGTGCCGATCGTCCGGAAAACCGGCGGCCTGGCCGATACGGTCGGCGATTATAACGGCAAAACCGGCGAAGGTGAGGGCTTTGTTTTTACCGATTACACGGCGAAGGCGCTGCTCGACGCGGTCAGGCGGGCGGTCGACACCTATCACAAGAAAATGCTCTGGGTCCCGCTGCAGATCAAGATCATGGACCTGGATTACTCCTGGGACGCCTCCGCCAAGCAATATGTCGGCCTCTACGTTAAAGCGCTGGCCAAGATAGGCATTTCTGCGCTATAATAGTTTATTATGTATCGCCCTGAGATCAAAGTCCTCGACTGCACAATCCGCGACGGCGGCCTGATCAACGAACACCTGTTCGAAGATAAGCTCGTCCGCGCCGTTTACCGGGCGGTTTCCGCGGCCGGCGTCGATTACGTGGAGCTCGGTTACCGCTCTTCCAAGAAATATTTCTCCGCGGATAAGTTCGGCAAAGCCAAGTTCTGCGACGAGGCCTTTGTCCGCAAGATGATCGAAGGGGTCGATTCCCAGACCAAGCTCTCGACCATGGTCGACATCGGCCGGGTCGATCCGGACGACATCCCGCTCAAGAAAGACAGCGTGGTCGACATGATGCGGGTCGCCTGTTACGTCAAGGATATCGACAAGGCGATCGCCCTGGTCAAACATTGCGCCGACAAGGGTTACGAAACGACGGTCAACATCATGGCCGTTTCCACCGCGCTGGTCCCCGACCTGGAAGAAGGCCTCAAGCAGCTGGCGGAATGCCCGCTCAAAGCGGTCTATATCGTGGACAGCTTCGGCGCCCTTTTTTCCGAACAGGTCCATTTTTTGACCAAGCTGTACGCCAAATATCTTAATCCGAAGGGGATCGAGGTCGGGATGCACTGCCACAACAACCAGCAGCTCGGCTTTGCCAACACGATCGAGGGGATCAGGAAAGGCGCCAATTACGTCGACGGCACGATCTACGGGATCGGGCGGGCGGCCGGCAACGCTCCGCTGGAGCTGCTCCTCGCTTTTCTCAAGAACCCCAAGTTCAAGCTCGAGCCGATCCTCGAGATCATCGAAAAAGAGTTCATCCCGCTCCGGCAGCAGATCGAGTGGGGGTACCTGATCCCCGACATGATCACCGGGATCCTGAACCAGCACCCGCGCGCCGCCATCGAAATGCGCTCCGGCAAAGGGACCAAGAGCTTTGTCGAACTTTACCGCAGTTTACTGGGGGAAGGGGAATTAGCTTAAATGTCCGGACACAGTAAATGGGCGACGATCAAGCGGTCCAAAGCCAAGACCGATGCGGCTCGCGGCAAAGTTTTTACCAAGATCATCCGCGAAATAGCCTCGGCCGCCAGGATCGGCGGCGGCGATCCGGCCGGTAATCCCCGGCTCCGCCTGGCGATCGACAAAGCCAAAGCGGCCAATATGCCGAGCGACAACGTCAAGCGGGCGATCGATAAAGCGACCGGCGCCGGCGCGGTCGCCTTGGAAGAGCTGACCTACGAAGGTTTTGGCCCGGGCGGCGTCGCGATCATTATTGAAGTGTTGACCGACAACCGCAACCGGGCGGTCGGCGAAGTCCGCAACATCTTTGAAAAGGGGGGCGGCAACCTGGGCGCCTCGGGCAGCGTCTCCTACATGTTTAAGCGCAAGGGGAGCATCTCTTTTGAAAAAGCGGGGCTCGATGAAGAAAAGTTGACCATGGCGGCGATCGACGCCGGGGCCGAGGATATCCAGAGCGGCGAAACGACGATCGAGGTTATTACCACGCCGGAACAGTTCGAAGCCGTTCGCGACGCGCTCAAGGCCAAGGGTTTCAACCCGACCGACGCGGAAGTCACCATGGTCGCCGATACCAACGTTAAAGTGACCGGTGAAGCGGCGCAAAAACTGCTGAACCTGATCAACAAGCTCGAAGAGCAGGACGACATCCAGGCCGTCCACGCCAATTTTGACATTTCCGACGAGGAAATGGAAAAATTGCAATGAAGCTGGTCGCCGACCTGCACGTTCACACCGTTTCCTCCGGTCACGCTTACTCCACGCTGGCGGAATATGTCGCCCGGGCCAAAAAGATCGGCCTGCAAGCCCTGGCGATCACCGACCACGGGCCGGCCATGCCGGGCGCGCCTCATTATTATCACTTTGCCAACATGCGGATGATCCCCCGGGTCATCGACGGGGTCCGCATCCTGCGGGGGATCGAGGCGAACGTCATTAATGACCGGGGGGAGCTCGACATCAAGCCGGTGGATATCAAATGGGGGGAACTGGACATCGTCCTCGTTGCCATGCATCCCCGCTGCGGTTATCAAAACCAGGGAGCGGCGAAAAACACCGCGGTCATGATCAGGGCGCTCCGGCACCCCGGGATCAACATTATCGCCCATTTGGATAATCCGCAGTTTCCCGTGAACATCAAGCAAGTCGTTGCCGCCGCCAAAGCGCGCAAGATCGCGATCGAGCTCAATAACAGCTCGCCGCTTTCCCGGCCCGGCAGCGAAGCCATGGCGCGGGAACTGGTGCGGGCGGTGAAAGCGGCCGATTGGCAGTTGGTGCTGGGGACCGATTCGCATATCGCTTCGATGCTCGGGGATTTTACCTCGGCCAAGAAACTTCTTAAGCAAGTCGGGCTAAAGGAAAAGAACGTCGTTAATACCTCATGGGCAAAGATCGAAAAATATCTGCTTTCCAAAAAAGTGTCTACCAGGTAGTCAAAACGATCCCGCGCGGCCAGGTGCGGACCTATGGCTGGGTAGCGCGGCGGATCGGCAAACCCGGGGCGGCCAGGGCGGTTGGGCGCGCGCTGCACCGCAATCCGTTCGCCCCTCAAGTTCCCTGCCACCGGGTCGTGGCGCAAAACGGCCTGGGGGGATTTGCCCGCGGGGTCAAAGCTAAGGTACAATTGCTGAGGAGCGAAGGATACCAATGCTAGCCAAAAGGATAATACCCTGCCTGGACGTGACCGAAGGGCGCGTCGTCAAAGGGACAAAATTCGTCGAACTCAAGGACGCCGGCGACCCGGTCGAGCTGGCGGCCCTCTACGACCGGGCCGGGGCGGACGAGCTGGTCTTCCTGGACATTACCGCCTCCTCGGACAAAAGATACATCATGCTCGATGTCGTCAAAAAGGTCTCCGAAAAGGTCTTTATCCCGTTCACCGTCGGCGGCGGGATCAACGACGTGGAGACGATGCGAGAGATCCTGGCCAGCGGCGCCGATAAGGTCTCCGTCAACACCGCCGCGGTCAATGACCCGGCCCTGATCGAGAAAGGGGCGGCGAAGTTCGGCAGCCAGTGCGTCGTCCTGGCGATCGACGCGAAAAAGACGGCCGACGGACATTGGGAAGTTTACACGCACGGCGGCCGGACGCCGACGGGGACCGATGCTGTCGCCTGGGCAAAGCAGGGCGAGAAGCTGGGGGCCGGCGAAATTTTATTAACGAGCATGGACCGGGACGGGACCAAGGACGGTTATGAGCTGGACCTGACCAGGGCGATCGCCGACGCGGTCGGGATCCCGGTCATCGCTTCCGGCGGAGCCGGCAAGGTCGAACATCTCTACGACGCCTTTAGCAAAGGGCGGGCTGACGCGGCGCTGCTGGCTTCGCTCCTTCACTATAAGGAGCTGACGATCAAGGAGATCAAGGATTTCCTGGAACGGAAAGGGATCGCCGTCAGGAGATAATGCCTAATGCCTAATGCCGAACTAAGGATCATTGAGCGGGAATTAAATAAAAATCTGCCGAAAAAAGGCAAGTTAGCTATGGCGATGCGCTATTCGGTCTTGGCCGGCGGGAAACGTTTTCGGCCGATCCTCTGCCTGGCGGTGGCCAAAGCGTTGGGAAAACCTCCTGCCAAGGTTCTCCCTTTTGCCTGCGCCGTCGAAATGATCCACACCTTCACTTTGATCCACGACGACCTGCCGGCGATGGACGACTCCGACCTGCGCCGGGGAAAGCCGACCTGCCACAAGAAATACGGCGAAGCCCTGGCGATCCTGGTCGGCGACGCGCTCAGCACGCTGGCGTTCGGGCTGATCGCCGATCAGCCCAAGGCGGTCAAGGAACTGGCCGGCGCCTTGTTCGAGGTGGTTGAAGGGCAGGTGGCCGACGTTGCCGCGCCGGAGAAAAAACTAACACTGAACCGGCTGCGCGCCATCCACCGCTGGAAGACGGCGGCGCTGCTCAAGGCCTGCGTCCGCGGGACGGCCGCGATCTGCGGCGCGACGGCGCGCCAAACAACCGCGCTGACCGCGTACGCCGAACATCTCGGGATGGCTTTTCAGATCGCCGACGATATCCTGGACGTGACCGCGACCGCCCGGCAATTGGGGAAGCCGGTCCGGGCCGACAGCAAAAAGGGTTTTCCGTTCGTCGTCGGCCTGGCGCGGTCCAGGGCGCTGGCGGCGGCGGAGAGGGACCAGGCCTTGCGGCGGCTGGCGCCGTTCGGTCCGCGCGCCCGGCGCCTGGCCGAGTTGGCTTGCTACGTTACGGAGCGTGAAAAATGATAAAACCGGACCTGAAAGAGTTCAAACGCCTGGCGAAAAAGGGGAACCTGGTCCCGGTCTACAAGGAGATCGTGGCCGACATGGAAACGCCGGTCTCGGCGTTCAAGAAGATCGCCGGCGACCATTCTTTCCTGCTGGAATCGGTCGAAGGCGGGGAAAAGATCGCGCGCTATTCTTTTTTGGGGACCTGTTCCGCGTCACGGGTCGCGAGTCCCGGGTCTTTTGAGGAGATTCGGACATTGCTGAAAGAGTACAAGCCGGTTAGTATTCCCGGCTTACCCAGGTTCAGCGGCGGGCTGGTCGGCTATATCGGCTATGACGCCGTCCGGCAGATCGAAAAGATCCCCAACGCCAATCCCGACGACCTGAACATTCCCCTGATGCAATTTATCATGGCCGACGCCATCCTGGCGTTCGATCACATCAAGCATAAGATCGTGATCATTGCCAACGCGCGGATCGCCGGCGACCCGGCCCGGGCGTACCGGAGCGCTTGCCGGCGGATCGCGGGGCTGGAAGCCAAGCTGAAAAAACCGCTGCGGACGACCGAGCTGGAGACCGGGCGGCGGCGCGCGGTCAAGTTCCAGAGCAACGTCACCCGCCGGGAATACGAAGAGATGGTCCGGCAGGCAAAAGCCCATATCAAAGCCGGAGACATTATTCAGGTAGTGCTTTCCCAGCGCCTGGAAGCTAAGTGCCATGCTGACCCGTTCGATATTTACCGGGCGCTGCGCGTGCTCAATCCTTCCCCTTACATGTATTACTTGCGTTTGGGCGACCTGCAGATCGTCGGCTCTTCACCGGAGGTCATGGTCCGGCTGGAAGGCGGGCTGGCCACCCTGCGGCCGATCGCCGGGACCCGCCCGCGCGGCCGCGACGAGGCCGAAGACAAGAAACTGGCCGATGACCTGCTGGCGTCCAAAAAGGAGCGGGCGGAGCACGTGATGCTCGTTGACCTGGGCCGCAACGACCTGGGCCGGGTCTGCGACTGGGGGAGCGTCAAGGTGACGGAAGAGATGGTGATCGAGAAGTATTCGCACGTCATGCACATTGTCAGCAACGTCAACGGCCGGCTGAAGCGCGGCCGGGACGCCATCGACCTCGTCAAGGCGGTCTTTCCGGCGGGGACGGTCTCCGGCGCGCCCAAGGTCCGGGCGATGGAGCTCATCGACGAACTGGAGAACCGGCAGCGCGGCCTCTATGCCGGCTGCGTCGGCTATTTCAGCTTTTCCGGCGAACTTGATTCCGGCATCGCGATCCGGACGATCTTGATCAAGGACGGCAAGGCCTACGTTCAGGCCGGAGCCGGCCTGGTCTACGATTCGGTCCCGGCCCGGGAATACCAGGAGACCTTGAACAAGGCCAGGGCGCTTTTGACCGCGGTCGAGACCACCAGATGATCAATTTTCGCATGTTAAGATTGTCCGACGCGGCGATCTGGGCCGCGGCCGGCGCGCTGCTCTTCATCGGTTTTCTGGCGATCTTCAGCGCGAGCTACATGATGCAGGCCAAGGCGGGGACCGAACCGCTCTTGCTGGTGACCAGGCAATTCCTGGCCTTGCTGGTCGCTTTGTCCGGCCTGGCGTTCTTTTGCTATCTTGACTACCGCCACCTGCAAAAGGCGGCCCCATTCCTCTACCTTTTAGTGGTGGGATTGCTGGTCGCCGTGCTGCTGGCCGGTTCCGGCGCCTCCGGGGCGCAGCGCTGGTTCCAGCTCGGCTTCTTCTCGTTCCAACCATCCGAAGTGGCCAAGCTGGTGCTGATCATCGCGTTGGCGGCGTTCCTGGGCCGCGGCAAAGAATTCCGCTCCGGCTGGGAAGCGCCGGCGCTCCTGGCGCTGGTCGGCTTGCCGTTCCTCTTGATCTTTAAACAACCGGACCTGGGGACCGCGCTGGTCCTTTTTGCCATTTTGCTCGGCATGCTGGCCGCGGCCGATTCGGCGCCGCTGCTCCTCCTGCTGCTGGTCACGCCGGTCTTGTCGATCTTGCTGCGGCCGCTCTTGTTCCTCTGGCTGCTTTACCTGTTCAGCGTGGCGCTGGCGCTCTTTTTGACCCGGGCGCGGACGTTCGACTGGCTGGCGGTGCTCGGCCTCAATATCGGCGTCGGCGTGGCCTTGCCTTTCCTCTGGGGGACGCTGAAGTCATACCAGCGGCTGCGGATCGTCGCCTTCCTGAATCCCGGGGCCGATCCGCTGGGGGCGGGGTACCACACGCTGCAAAGCAAGATCGCGATCGGCAGCGGCGGCCTGCTGGGCAAGGGGTTTTTGCGCGGTTCGCAAACGCAGCTCCAATTCATCCCGGAGCAATTTTCCGACTTTATCTTTTCGGTCGTCGGCGAGGAGTTCGGCTTGCTGGGCGCCCTGCTGGTGCTCGCCTTGTTCGGCCTGCTGATCTGGCGCGGCCTGGTGATCGCCGGCGCCGCCCGCGACCGCTTCGGGAAACTGCTGGCGTACGGCATCGTCACTATGCTGCTTTTCCACTGCGGGGCGAACATCGGCATGGCGCTGGGCATTTTACCGGTCGTGGGCATTCCCTTGCCGCTGCTCAGCTACGGCGGCACTTCGCTGTTCATGAACCTGTGCGCGCTCGGTATTTTACAAAGTATTTCGATGCGGCGGCAGAAATTATTGTTCTAGAGGTTGAACTTGGCTTCCTGGACGCCGCGCGCTTCAAAGGTCTCATTTTTGACCGAGATAATGACTTGCCGGCAGCTCAGCCATTCTTCGCCCCGTTTTAAATAGACGTTCCCGCTCAACGCCAGGGTCTCAAGCTTATCGTCGTAAAACGCGCTGTCCGACCGGGCTTCCCGCCCTTGCTGGGTGACTTCCACGCTGCCGGTCGCCCGGGCGTCGCCGGTCTTGAGCGAAAAAACCATCTCCCGCGCCGCGATCACGGTCTTTTGCCGCAATAATCTCTTTTGCTCGGGCGAATCGAGCTGGCGCGCGGTTTCCGGCTTGATCTCGTTGGCCGCTTTTTCCAGGACCGTCCGGGTGCCGTCCCGCAAGAGCAGCTGCTGGCGGCGGCGCGAATAGGTGCCGGCGCCGGCCAGCGATAATTTTTTTCCCTGGGTCACTTCGACGTTGCCGGCCAGGTCGATGTCCCGGTCCAGATCGACCGACAGGTCGGCCCGGTCGCACTTGATCAGGGTCCTGGTCCGGCTTTCCTTCAGCCGCAGCGTGATCCGGCCGGCGGCTTTCAGCGCTTCGGTCTCGCCGAAATATTCGAGCGTTTCGGCGACGATGTCGCTGTCCCGCCTGGTCAGGCGGATATTGCCCTGCAGGTTCGCGCTCTTGCGCTCATGGTCGATCGCGACCCGGCCGGCCCGGATGACGCTGTCGTGCTGGGCCAGCGTGATCTTGCCCGCCAGCTCCGAGCGTTTTTCCGCCGGCAAATATTTGATCACCGCGCCGGTCATGCGCAGCCAGTCGGCCTCTTTTTTCGGTTCCCTGGTGAATTTGCCGATGTCCAGGTAAGCGTTGACCCCGCCGGTCGCTTCCACGATCTCGCTGTGGCGCCAGGCCCGGGCGCTGGGCGCGCGCAGGCCGTGCAGGACCAGTTGTCCCTTTTTGTTGTAAAGCTTCCCCTGGCGCACGTCGGTCAGGTAGGTGATCTCCTGGGCTTTATCGGTCCAGCCGCTGCCGGCGTTCAGTTCCCAGACGGTTTGCCCGTCCTGCCTGCCGACCACCCGGGTCTGATGGAATTCCGCCAGCCGGTCGCTTTTATCCTGGGTAAAAAAAGTGTAGTCGCGCGGCGCGATCAGCCAGTAAGCGACCGCCAGCACCAGCAGGGAGAAAAACACGCCGAAAAAAATGCTCTTCCAGGAAAAACTTTCTTCCATGTTGACCATTATAGCAAACATTGCTATAATTCGCTTGATCGTTAAGTCGCTAAAATAAAGAAAGGGAAGGGTAAGAAATGGCAGTAAAAGTCGGGATCAACGGTTTCGGTCGGATCGGTCGGCAAGTGCTCAGCGCGATGGTCGACAAGGGGGTCTTGGGCAAGGAGGTCGAGGTCGTCGCCGTCGTCGATGTCGTGACCGACGCGAAATATTTCGCTTACCAGATGAAGTATGATTCGGTCCACGGCCGGTTCAAGGGGACCGTCAGCGCCGCGGCCGACGACGTGCTGGAGGTCAACGGCCAGAAGATCAAGTGCATCATGGCGACCAAAGAGCCGAGCCAGCTCCCCTGGAAGGACCTGGGGGTCGAGATCGTCATCGAATCGACCGGCCTCTTTACCGATTCGGAAAAGGCCAAAGGCCACCTGGCGGCCGGCGCCAAAAAAGTGCTCATCTCCGCCCCGGGCAAGGGCGAGGTCAAGACGATCGTCATGGGCGTTAATGATAACGAATACGACGCCGCCCAGCACAATATCATTTCCAACGCCTCCTGCACCACGAACTGCCTGGCCCCGGTGGTCCACGTGCTGGTCAAAGAAGGGATCGGCATCGAGACCGGTCTCATGACCACCATTCACGCCTACACCGCGACCCAGAAGACCGTCGACGGCCCGTCCAAGAAGGACTGGCGCGGCGGCCGGGCGGCGGCGATCAACATCATTCCTTCGACGACCGGCGCGGCCAAAGCGGTCGGCGAAGTGCTCCCCGTCACCAAGGGGAAATTGACCGGCATGTCTTTCCGCGTCCCGACGGCCGACGTCTCGGTGGTCGACCTGACCTTCCGGGCCAATAAAGATACGTCGATCGAAGAGATCGACGCCTTGCTCAAAAAAGCTTCCCAGACTTACCTTAAAGGTATCCTGGGCGTGGCCGACGAAGAAGTGGTTTCCACCGACTTTATCCATGACCAGCGCTCCTCGATCTACGACTCGCTGGCCACGTTGCAGAACAACCTGAAGGGCGAGAAACGGTTCTTCAAGGTCGTTTCCTGGTACGACAACGAGTGGGGTTATTCCTGCCGGGTCGTCGACCTGGTCAAGCTGATCGCGGCCAAAAAGTAGGGGAGAAAATGGCCAAACAGACGCTCGAGGACATTAAAGAGCTTAACAATAAGCGTGTCCTGGTCAGGGTCGATTTCAACGTGCCGCTGGACGACAAACAGCAGATCACCGATGATACCCGGATCCGGGCGGCTATCCCGACCATCCAGTACCTGGTCGACAAAGGGGCCAAGGTCATTCTTGTGTCCCACTTAGGCCGGCCCAAAGCCGGCCCGGACGATAAGCTCCGCCTCGCGCCGGTCGTGAAAAAACTTTCCGAACTGCTGAAGCTCCCGGTCGGCTATGTCAAGGATTGCGTTGGGCCCGCAGTGGAGAACGCGGTCGCCAGTCTGCACCCCGGCTCGGTCCTGCTGCTGGAGAACGTCCGCTTCTACAAGGAAGAGGAGAAGAACGACCCGGTCTTTGCCAAGAAGCTGGCGAGCCTGGCAGACCTTTACGTCAATGACGCTTTCGGCACCGCCCACCGCGCGCACGCTTCGACCGAAGGGGTGACGAAATATCTCAAAGGTTACGCCGGTTTCCTGATGGAAAAGGAGATCAAGTTCCTCGGCCAGCTGCTCGAGAACCCGGGGCGGCCTTTCGTGGCGATCCTGGGCGGCGCCAAAATCTCCGGCAAGATCGACGTCATTTCCAGCCTGATCAACAAGGTCGACACGCTGATCATCGGCGGCGGCATGGCCTATACGTTCTTCAAGGCGCGCGGGGTCGAGGTCGGCCAGTCACTGGTCGAAGCCGACAAGATCGAGCTGGCCAAAGAGACGCTGAAAAAAGCGATCGACCGCGGCATCCCGCTGATGCTGCCGATCGACCATCTCGTGGCCGACAAGTTCGACGCCAACGCCAATGCCAAGGTCGTGACCCGGGCCGGGATCCCCGCCGACTGGCAGGGGATGGACATCGGGCCGGAGACGATCACCAAGTTCGGCCACGCGATCAAGAAAGCGAAAACTATCTTCTGGAACGGCCCGATGGGCGTTTTTGAGTTCCCCAAATTCGCCAACGGGACCATGGCGATCGCCAAGCTGGTCGCCGAAGCGACCGCCAAGGGCGCGGTTTCGGTGATCGGCGGCGGCGATTCGGTCGCGGCGGTGGAAAAGGCCGGGCTGGCGGACAAGATGACCCATATTTCCACGGGGGGCGGCGCCTCCCTGGAATTTGTCGAAGGCAAAGTGTTGCCCGGTATCGCTTGCTTGCAGGATAAATAGTATAATCCAGCGTAGCGGACATGGGGGTGTAGCTCAGTTGGGAGAGCGCGGCGTTCGCAACGCCGAGGTCGTCGGTTCAATCCCGATCACCTCCAAATATCATTAAAGGAAAGGTCATGAAAACATTATTATTGTTGGTCCAGTTCGTTGCGGCCGCGTTATTGATCGTCGCGGTCCTGCTCCATTCCGCCAAGGGTGAAGGTTTAGGCGGGATCGGCGGTTCGGCGAAGCTGTTCGGTACCCCCAAGGGGATGGAAGAGGGCTTGGACCGGATCACCTGGGGGTTAGCGATCGCTTTTATGGCGGTTTCCGTTTTGTTGGCCGTTATTAAGGCCTAAAAGGAGGCGTCTTATGGATCTAATGTCGTTGTTGGCCCCGTTCGCTGCCGCTTGGTCGGTCATCTCTCCGCTCATTGTCAGCCTCGTTACGGCCCTGGTCCTGCTGCTCATCGGTTTCCTGGCCGCTAAAGGGCTTGCTTATGCCGTTGTTTACGTGCTGAAACTGGTCCAGCTTGATAAAGGGAGCAAAGCGGTCAAGTTCAACACGGTCCTGGAAAAAGGGGAGGTCAAAAAGGGCCTGTCCGATATCCTCGGGGAGATCGTTTATTGGGCCGTCCTTTTTATCACGGTCATCGGCGTTGCCAAGCTGTTCGGCGTCAAGATCGAGCCGGCTATCGCCAAAGTTGTCATCTACCTGGGACTGGTCATGATGGTGGCGATCGTCCTGGGAACCGGGCTTTTCCTGGCTACCTTGTTAGCCAATATCGTCAAGATCGTCTGCCTGAACTTCGGCGTTGAGGGGGGGAAATCGCTGGCCAGGGTCGTTTACTACCTGGTGATCATTTTTACTTTCCTGGCAGCGCTGTCGCAGCTCGGCTTGCGGCCCAGCTCCATAGTCGGCAAGCTGGATATCCTCCTGGGGGCGCCGGCACTGGCGGCGGCGATCGCCTTCGGCCTCGGCTGCAAGGATATGGCGGCCGATTTCTTGCATAATATCTTCAAAGGCAAATAAAAAATAAAGGAGGTGAAAACATGAAAAAAATCATTGCTTTAACATTGCTCCTGGCTTGCGCTCTGTCCGTGGCGGCACTGGCGGCCCCGAAACGGTCCTTCACGCCGGCTCCGGCTGTGGCGCCGGTCTCGTCGGCTCCGGCCGGCGACGACTGGTCGGGCAAAATGGCGCTGGGCTGCATCGGCGGTACGCCGGCCTTCAAATACCATTTCAACAAGGACATGATGGTAGCGATCGGCGGTAATTACTTTACCTTTACCGGCGGTTCCCAGACCACATTGCTCGGCAAGTTCGATTACACGATGGGGAACGTCGGCGGGGTCCAGACAATGGCCGGCGGTTACATCACCAGCACGTCCGTGGCCGGTGCCAGCCAGACGACTTTCGGCGGTACCTGGGGTTTCCGGACATTGGTCCAGCCGAACATGTCGCTGGGCGCCGATATTATCCTGCTCAGCAGCACTTCTGCTGGCGGCGCGACGACCACCGGAATTTTGCCCGGGGTCTTCATAAACGCGGGTTATTACTTATAAGTATCTTTGACCCGATTTTCCCAAGCCTCCCGCGATTTCTCGCGGGAGGCTTTTTTTATTGCCCGCAGGCCGAAAATATTGTAAAATGGATAAGTGCTAAACTCGATCGCGATCTTTTTGTCGGCGGCGCTGATCTCGCTGCTCGTTACTTTCCCCCTGCTCTGGCTTCTCCGGTTGATCCGGGCCGGCCAACCGGTCAGGGCAGAGGGGCCGGCCACGCATCTGGGCAAGGCGGGGACCCCGACCATGGGGGGGATCGGTTTTGTCCTGGTCATGATCGTTCTGGCCTTGATCCTGATCAACGTGGAATTCCACCCCGCTTACCTGGCCCTGGTGCTGCTGACCCTCTGTTTCGCCCTGATCGGCCTGGCGGATGACTCGCTCAAGATCGTTTTTAAACGGAACCTCGGTTTAACCTTCTGGGAAAAGATTGCGCTGCAAACGGCGGCCGCCGGGGTCTTTGCCATTGTCCTGACCTGGCTGGGACATAACCTGGGAGTGTGGGGCATTATTCCCTGGTTAGGCCTGTACCAGCCGCTGGTCTACCCGTTCTTTGTCGCTTTTATCGTTGTCGGCATGGCCAACGCGACCAATTTAACCGATGGTCTTAACGGCTTGTTGGCCGGGACCGCGACGATCGCTTTCCTGGCGTTCGCCGTGCTGGCCAACAAGGCCAGCCAACCGGAAGCCGCGACTTTCGCGCTGATCGGCGCCGGAGCGGTCATGGCGTTTCTTTATTTTAATTTTCCCAAAGCCGGCCTGTTCATGGGCGACGTCGGTTCACTGGCGGTCGGCGCCGCGCTGGCCGGATTGGCGATCATCCTGCGGGCGGAGCTCCGCCTGGCGGTGATCGGCGGGATCTTTGTCCTGGAGGCGGTTTCCGTCATTATCCAGGTCGGTTCGTATAAAGCCTTTAAACGGCGGGTCCTGCCGATGGCTCCGCTGCATCATTCTTTTGAGCTTTTAGGGATCAAGGAGTGGGTGATCGTGGTCGGTTTCTGGATCGCCGGGCTGGCGCTGGCGATAGTTGGACTATGGAGCTAAAAGGGAAAAAGGTCGCGATCTTCGGGCTGGGCAAAAGCGGCCTGGCGGCCAAGGATAAACTGTCGGCGCTCGGCGCGGTCATTAGAACGACCGATTCCAAAGTCAGCCCGCACACGCTCGACGATATCGCGGGGGCCGACTTGATCGTGGTCAGCCCGGGGGTCCATTTAGATATCCCGGTTCTGCGGGAAGCGAAAAAGCGGGGGATCAAGATCGTGGCCGAGCTGGAGCTGGCTTCCTGGTTCATCAAGAAACCGATCGTCGCCATTACCGGGACCAACGGCAAAACGACCACGACCACCCTGGTCGGCGAGATGCTGAAAGCGGCCGGCCGGCGGGTCTTTGTCGGGGGTAACATCGGCGCGCCGCTGGCCGGGATTGCCGACGCGGACCTGGATTATATCGTGGCCGAGGTCAGCAGCTACCAGCTGGAAGCGTGCGACACGTTCAAACCGTACGTCAGCGTGCTGCTTAATATCCAGCCGGACCATCTCGAACGGCACCACACGATGGCCGAATACATACAGCAAAAGGCGCGAATATTCGCTAACCAGACGGGTGACGATTATCTGGTCTATAACGAGGACGACCCGGAGGTCAAAAAAATGGTACTGGGTGCCAGGTGCCGGGTACTGGGGTTTGCAAAGGAGCGGGCGGCGGAAATCATCACCATCAAACCGGAAGAAATAAAGATCCCGGGGAAACATAACCTGGAAAACGCGCTGGCCGCGGCGCAGGCTGCCGCACTCTGCGGCGTGCCCACAGCGGTCGTGGCCGAGGTCTTAAAGACTTTTCCCGGCGTGGAGCACAGGATCGAATACGCCGTGACGGTCAACGGCGTCGATTTTTACAACGATTCCAAGGGAACTAACCCGGACTCGACCATGGTGGCGATCGACACTTTCCCCGGCCGGGGGATCGTGTTGATCCTGGGGGGCAAGGATAAAGGGACCGACCTGCAGCCGCTGGCCCGGAAGATCAGGGAACGGGTCAAGGCGGTCGTCACGATCGGCGAAGCGGCTGAACGGTTCACGGCGGCTTTAAAAGCTGCCGGTTATGATCAGGTTTATCCGGCCGGGTTTTCACTGGCAGACGCGGTCAAACAGGCACAGGGACTGGCTAAGTCCGGTGACCTGGTCTTGTTCTCGCCCGCTTGCGCCAGCTTCGACATGTTCAACAACTACGAAGAACGGGGGAGGGCTTTTAAACAGCTATGCCGAAGCCTAAAAGCCTAGACTATTTATTTCTGTTCGCCGTCATCGCGCTCTGCGCCGTCGGGTTGACCATGGTCTTTTCCGCCAGTCCGACGATGGCGATGAAATACGGGGACACGCTTTATTTCGTCAAGCGCCAGCTCTTTTATCTGGCGCTCGGCTTCGCCGCGTTGTATTATGCCTACCGGCTCGACCTTGATAACCTGAAAAGCAAAGCCGGTTTGATCATGGTCATGGCGGTCGCCCTGCTGATCGCCGTCTTTATTCCCGGAGTAGGCCGCAAGGTGCTGGGCGCCTCGCGCTGGATCGACCTCGGTATCCTGTCGTTCCAGCCTTCCGAGTTTATCAAGTTCGCCATGGTCCTGTTCATGGCCAAGTGGCTGGCGGACCGCAAAACAGTGCTCGGCGACCTGGTCAAGGGGTTCTTGCCGCCGTTGCTGTTGTTGGGCCTGGTCTCGCTCCTGATCATGAAGCAGCCCGACATGGGGACGAACCTGGCGATCGCCGGGACCTTTTTTGTCATGCTGTTCGTGGCCGGAGCGAATCTCTGGCATCTGGGTGGCCTGGGCCTGCTGGGCATACTGGTGATCGCCGCGCTCAGCATTACCACGCCGTATCGCCTGCGGCGCCTGCTGGCTTATCTTGACCCGTGGCAGGACCCTCAGGGGATCGGTTTTCACATCATCCAGTCGCTCCTCGCCGTCGGTTCCGGCGGTTTGTTCGGCCTGGGCTTGGGCGCTTCGCGGCAAAAGTTCTTTTACCTGCCGCAGCAATTCACCGATTTTATCTTCGCGATCCTGTGCGAAGAGCTCGGTTTCGTCGGCGGCGCGGCGGTGGTCTGTTTGTTTTCCCTGTTCGCGGCCCGGGGCTTCTTGATCGCTATGGCGGCCAAAGACGACTTCAAGCGTTACCTGGCCGTCGGCCTGGTCAGCTGGCTGACAATTCAGGCGCTGATCAATATCATGGTGGTGCTCGGGATCATACCGACGACCGGCATCCCTTTGCCGTTCATCAGTTACGGCGGGACCGCGACCATTATCAATCTGTTCGCCGTGGGAGTAGTGTTAAATGTCTCCAGAAAACCGTAAAGTCGTGATCGTCGCTGGGGGGACCGGCGGCCATATTTATCCGGGGATCGCGGTCGCTCAAGCCCTGGCCGGAGCGGACATCCTTTTTATCGGCAGCGCCGCCGGGCTGGAAAAAGAGCTGGTCCCGCCGGCCGGTTTTAACTTGAAGCTGATCAGGGCGCGGGCGCTGACGCGGCAATTTTCTTACAAGGCGGTGACCGCCCCGTTCGTGACGATCATCGGCTTTTTCCAGGCGTTGGCGATACTGGCGGCTTTTGCGCCCCGGGTGGTGCTGACCATGGGCGGTTACGCGGCGCTGCCGGTCGTCCTGGCCGCCAAAGCGCTGGGGATCAAGCTTTATGTCCACGAGCAGAACGTTCTCCCCGGCGTGACCAACAAATTGGCTTTCCGGCTGGCCGACAAGGTTTTTCTCTCTTTTCCCGAGTCGCTGAAGTATTGCGCGGGCGAGGTGGTCGGTAACCCGGTCCGGGCGGAGATCCTGAAAGCGCGCCGGACCAAAAAGGACAGACAAGTCGTGCTGGTCCTGGGCGGATCGCAGGGAGCGAGAAGCTTGAACCAGGCGGTCGCCGCGGCGTTGCCGAAAGTGGACGGCCGCCGCTGGGAGATCGTGCACAGCGTCGGCCGGCGCGATTTTCCCCAATACGGACACCTGCGTTCCGAACATTACCGGCCGCTGGAGTACATCGCTGACATGGCGGAAGCTTTGGCCGGGGCCGATCTGGTCGTCAGCCGGGCCGGCGCCACGGCGCTCGCCGAATTCACGGTCGTCGGCCTGCCGATGGTCCTGGTCCCGTACCCTTACGCGGCCGAAGACCACCAGGAGCTGAATGCCGATGTCATGGTCCGCGGCGGCGCGGCGCGCAAGATCGCCGACCGTGATTTTACCGCCGAACGGTTCCTGGCCTTGCTGAACGATCGAACGCTCGATCTGCCGCGGATGGGCGAGAACGCCAAAAAACTGGCCCGGCCGGCAGCGGCCCGGCTGATCGCCGAGGCGCTATGGAACTAGATCTCGAACGGGCAAAAAATATCCACCTGGTCGGGGTCGGCGGCTGCGGCGTTTCCGGCATCGCCCGGATACTGCACGAGATGGGCTTCAAGGTCAGCGGGTCGGACCTCAAGGAAGGGCCGAACACGATCCGGCTCAAGGACCTGGGGGTCAAGATCCACATCGGGCACGAATCGTCCCAGGTCCGCGACGCCGACATCCTGGTCTATTCCTCGGCGGTCACCGAAGAAAACCCGGAAATGAAAGAGGCCCGGGCCAAAGGGATCAAGATCGCCAAGCGGGCCGAGGTCCTGGCCTGGATCATGCAGCGGTCCCGGCTGAAGATCGCGGTCGCCGGGACGCACGGCAAGACGACGACCACGGCGATGATCGCCCGGGTGCTGGAAGCGGCCAAGCTCAATCCGACCTACCTGATCGGCTGCGACATGGATTACATGGACGGGAACGCCAAGCTGGGCGACGGCCAGTTCTTCGTCGCCGAGGCCGACGAATCGGACAGCTCGTTCCTCTATTACGCGCCGACCGCCGCGGTCATCACCAACATCGAAGCGGACCACATGGAGCATTTCGGCAGCATGGAAGAGCTGTTCGCGACCTTCGAGCGGTTCGCCGAAAAGGTCGATCCCGAAGGTTTTATCGCGATCGACGGGACCGACCGGAACAACCAGCACCTGAAAAAAGCGGTTAACCGCCGCTTCATCACTTACGGCCTGGATGCCGAGATGCAGTACAGCGCCGCCGACCTCAAATTCGCCAACTTCAGCTCGGCTTACACGCTCCTGCACAACGGCGAAGAGCAGGGGAAGGTCACGCTCTCCGTTCCCGGCTGGCAGAACGTGCTGAACAGCCTGGCGGTCTTTGCCGTCTGCCAGGAATACGGCCTGGATTTCGCCACGATCGCCAACGCGCTGCAGACCTTCATCGGCGCCCGGCGGCGTTTCTCCACCGTCGGGGAACAGGACGGGGTTCTGATCATCGACGATTACGCCCATCATCCGACCGAGATCAAGGCGACTTTGGCGGCCGCCCGCTCGGGTTGGCCGGGGCGCCGGATCATCTGCGTTTTTCAGCCGCACCGGTACACCCGGACCTTCCTGCTGAAAGAGCAGTTCGGCAAGGCGTTCGATAACGCCGATAAGGTGATCATCACCGACATCTACGCCGCGTCCGAGAAACCGATCCCGGGCGTGACCGGCCGGACGATCTCGGACCAGCTCCCGGCGGCCAAAACGACCTTTATCCCGAAAAAAGAGCAGATCGCCCAGGCGCTGATCGGCGAACTGAAAGAAGGGGACATTGTCATGACCCTGGGAGCGGGAGATATCTTCAACGTCGGGAAAGAGATCCTCTCCCGCTTAAAGATGAAACCATGAAACTGGCGCGCAACGAGCCGTTAAAAAAACACACTTCGTTCCGCATCGGCGGACCGGCGGACTATTTTTGCGTGCCGCGGGACGTTGCCGAACTGGCCGAAGCGCTGACCTTTGCCCGGGTCAGGAAAATGGCGGTCGCGATCATGGGGGCGGGGACGAACCTGTTATGTCTGGACAAGGGGTTCCGCGGCCTGGTCATCAAGTTCGCCGGCGGCCTGAACAAGCTGACGGTCCACGGGCGGATGGTCCATGCCGGCGGCGGAACGCCGCTGCCGCTTTTGGTCAACACCGCGCAGCGTCACGGTCTTTCCGGCCTGGAGTTCCTGGCCGGTATCCCGGGGACCGTCGGGGGCGCCGTGGTGATGAACGCGGGCGCCTGGGGAAAGGCGATCGGCCGTTCGGTCGTCCGGGTGGTCGTGCTCGATCAGGCCGGACGGGAAAAGGTTTTGCGGCCGGCCGCTCTCCGCTTCGGTTACCGGCGCAGCGCGCTGCAGAGCGGCAAGTACCTGGTCGTCGAAGTTGTCCTGCGCCTCCGCCGGGGGCGCAAGCGGTCGATCAAGGCGCGCATCAAGGCTTTTCTCAAAGAGCGCCAGGCCAAACAGCCGCTGGGGAGCCCGAACGCCGGTTCGGTCTTTAAAAACCCGCCGGGCAAATACGCCGGCAAACTGCTGGAAGCGGCGGGCTGTAAAGGGATGCGTTTTGGCGACGCACAGGTCTCGCCCAAGCACGCGAACTTTATCGTCAACCTGGGCGAGGCCAAAGCGCGCGACGTTCTGAAGCTGATGACCAGGATGATGGAGCGGGCAAAAATCAAACTTGAGCCGGAGCTGAAAATCATGGTAAAATCGAATTTATGAACGGCAAAGAACTGGAAGCGAAAGCGAACAAGCTGCGCCAGCACATTATCCAGATGACCTGCGCGGCCGCTTCCGGGCATCCGGGCGGCTCGCTCTCGGCGGCCGACATCATCGCCGTCCTTTATTTCCACCAGCTCCGGCACAAACCGCAGGAACCGAACTGGGCGGACCGCGACCGCTTCGTGATGAGCAAGGGCCACGCTGCGCCGGTCCTCTACGCCGCGCTGGCGGAGTCGGGATATTTCCCCGTCGATTACCTCAAGACCTTGCGCCGGGTCGGCAGCGCGCTGCAAGGGCACATCGATATGCTGTCGCTCCCCGGGATCGAAATGTCGACCGGCTCGCTCGGCCAGGGGCTGTCGGCGGCGAACGGCATGGCGCTGGCCGCCCGCCTCGATAAAAAGGCCTGGCGCGTCTATTGCCTGCTGGGCGACGGCGAATGCCAGGAGGGGCAGGTCTGGGAAGCGGTGATGACCGCGGCCCATTATAAGCTCGACAACTTAACGGCGATCGTCGATCACAACAAGTTCCAGATCGACGGCTGCCTGGCAGACATCAAGAACCTGGCGCCGCTGGCGGACCGGTGGAAAGCCTTTGGCTGGAACGTTATCACCTGCGACGGGCATCAGGTCCCGGCGCTCATTGCGGCGCTGGACCAGGCCGGACAGGCAAAGGGAAAACCGACCGTGATTATTGCCAACACCATCAAGGGGAAAGGGGTCAGTTTCATGGAAGCGAACCCGCTCGATTACCACGGTAAGGCGCCCTCGCCGGACGAAGAGAAAAAAGCGCTGGGCGAACTTTGCCGGCTGCCGGGGCCGGACCGATGAGGAGCGAAGCGACCCGCGACGCTTACGGCCGGGTCCTGGCCGAGCTCGGCAAAGAGAACAAGGATATTGTCGTTCTCGACGCCGATCTCTCCGTGTCGACCAAGACCTGCACTTTTGCCAAGGCTTTTCCCGACCGCTTTTTTGACCTGGGGATCGCCGAACAGGACATGATCGGCACCGCCGCCGGCCTGGCGGCGGCCGGCAAGATCGCTTTCGCTTCGACTTTTGCCGTCTTTGCTTCCGGCCGCGCCTGGGACCAGATCAGGATGTCGGTCGCTTATACCCGCCTGAACGTAAAAGTGGTCGTTACCCACGCCGGCATTACCACCGGCGAAGACGGCGCTTCGCACCAGGCGAACGAGGATATCGCCATCATGCGGGCGATCCCGAACCTGACGGTAGTCGTGCCGGCCGACGCGCTGGAGACCGAAAAGGTCATCCGGGCGGCGGTCGCTCTTTACGGACCGATGTATATCCGCCTCAGCCGGCCCAAGACCCCGGTCATTACCGAAGGGGTAAATTACGAATTCAAGATCGGCCGGGGGGTCGTGCTGAAAGAAGGCAAGGCCGCGACGATCATCGCCTGCGGTATGATGGTCGGCAAAGCGCTGGCCGCGGCGGAGATCCTGGGCAAAGCGGGGATCGACGCACGCGTGGTCAACATGCACACGATCAAGCCGCTGGATAAAGAGCTGATCGTCCGCTGCGCGCGCGAGACCGGCGCGATCGTGACGGCCGAAGAGCACTCGATCCTCGGCGGGCTGGGCGGCGCCGTGGCGGAAGTGGTGGTGGAGAACGAAACGGTGCCGATGGCCCGGGTCGGCTTGCACGACGTGTTCGGCGAATCGGGCACCCCCGACGAGCTCCTGGTCAAATACGGCTTGACCCCCGAAAACATTGTCACGGCCGTCCAGGCAGTCCTGAAGAGGAAAAAATGACCAGGCCTTCATGGGACGACTATTTTCTGAAGATCGCCCAGGACGTCTCCGAACGGGCCACCTGCATCAAACGCCAGGTCGGCGCGATCATCGTCAAAGACCACCGGATCCTGGCCAGCGGCTACAACGGCGCGCCAAAAGGTTTTGACCACTGCACGGAGCAGACCTGCATCCGCAAGCAGATGAACGTCCCCTCCGGCCAGCGGCACGAACTCTGCCGCGGCCTGCACGCCGAGCAGAACGCCATCATCCAGGCCGCCTGGCACGGGGTGCGGATCGAAGGGGGGACGATGTACTGCAACTATCAGCCGTGCGTCATCTGTGTTAAAATGATGATCAATGCCGGCATCGTCAGGCTGGTTTACACCGGCGGGTATCCGGACGAATTGGCCCAGGAGATGCTGAAAGAATCTGATCTGGAGGTAGTGAAATATGAAGGTAGGATTTCTCGGTCCTGAGGGGACGAACAGCGAAGAGGCCTGCCAGCTTTACTTGAAAAAGCTCGAGGATAAAGCGGAACTGCTCCCGTTCTCCACGATCCACGACGTGCTCTACGCCGCCGACCGCGGCAAGATCAACGAGGCGATCGTCCCGATCGAGAACTCGATCGAGGGGACGATCGGCACCGTGACCGACATGCTGGTCAAGGACGTCGATCTGCTGATCCGGCAGGAGCTGGTCATCCCGATCTATCATTACCTGATCGTCCAGAAAGGGATCGGCCTTCAGGAGATCACCGACGTCATTTCCAACCCCCAGGTACTGGACCAGTGCAAGGATTTCCTGCGGAAACATCTGCCCGGGGTCAAGCTCCACCTGGCTTACAGTTCCGCCGACGCGGTCCGCCAGGTGGCGACCTCGCTGGGCGAAAAGGTCATCGCGCACGGGCGGGTCAAGGGGAGCGTCTTTGCGGCGATCGGTACGGCTGCCTCCGCCAAGCTTTATAACCTGCGCATCGTTTCCGCCAAGATCAACGCCCAGGATAATCGGACCCGCTTCGTCGTGCTCTCGAAAAAGGACCACCCGCGGACCGGGCGCGACAAGACCTCGATCGTCTTTTCCATCGCCAGCGACCGGCCGGGCGGCCTGCACGACGTGCTCAGCGAATTCGCCGTCCGCAATATCAATCTGACCAAGATCGAGTCGCGGCCTTCTAAAAAGGCGCTCGGCGATTACTATTTCTTCGTCGACATGTTGGGACACCGGAACGACCGGGAGATCGCCGAGACCCTCAAAGAGATCAAGCGGAAGACCTCGCGGCTCAAGCTGCTCGGCTCGTACCCGCGGGGGAAATAAGATGAGCGAACGGCACGGTTCCAATCTACTGGAAGGTTTGCTGCTCGGCGGCATGATCGGCGCGGCGCTCGGTGTCCTGTTCGCGCCGGCCGCCGGCGCCAGATCGCGGGCCGCTCTCCAGCAGATGTTGAGCGAAGTCGGCCTGGATGGAGTGGTGGAGCGTTTCTCCGAGGCGTTCGAAGCCGGCAAAGAAGAGATCGCGAAGTCGCTTAAAGAGGGGGAATAATAATGGTGCAAGTCTACCTGGTCAACGCCCTGATCTTTTGCGTGATCCTGCTGGTCATTGCCCTGATCGTTGGCGCCGTCCAGCTGGTCATGATCCTGTTCGACCTGCGCAAAATGACCGACGAGGTCAAGAACAAGTTCCTGGCGGTCGCCTCGGTCCTCGATATCGTGACGCTGGTCGTCGGCGGCCTGGGCGGCGCGAAGAAAAAGTTCCAGGAGCAGGACGGCTCGACCATGGTGGCGTTCCTCGGCGGTCTGAAGAAAGCGCTGCAGGTCTTTTTCGGCAAGGAGGGTAAATAAGATGGGTAAAATGGGTGGTTTCCTGAAAACGGTCACTTTGGGTGGGTTGCTCGGTCTGGTCGCCGGCTTGCTTTTTGCCCCGCAAAAAGGGGAAGATTCCCGCAAACAGCTGCAGGACGCGGTGGAAAAGGGGAAAGATAAGTTCCAGGAGATAAAAGGGAAGATGGGCGGCTGCTGCGGCGGAGACTCTGATTGCTGCAAAGACTAGAACTGCTGGTCGCCGAGGCGCTCACAGAGCTCGGCGTTAACGAAACCAAAGGCGTCAAGCTAGATATCCCGCCCCGGCGGGAGCTGGGGGATTACGCCACCAACGCCGCGATCGTTTGCGCCCGCCGTTTATCCCGCCAACCGCTTGAACTGGCGGAGGCGATCGCCGCCCGCGTTAAATCCGACATGTTCGACCGGGTCGAGGTCGTCAAACCGGGGTTCATCAACTTCTTTTTGAACGAACAATTTATTCAACAAAGCGTTCTGGGGATCATTGCGAAGGATCGGGCCTGGGGAAAGGGGACTAAGGGACTAGGGACTAAAATACTGCTCGAATTCGTTTCCGCGAACCCGACCGGCCCGCTGCACGTCGGGCACGGCCGCTGGGCGGTCATCGGCGACGCCATCGCCCGCCTGCTCAAAGCGGCCGGTTACGGCGTCGAGACCGAATTTTACGTCAATAACATCGGCAACCAGGTCGACAAGCTCTGGGAATCGGTCCAGGCGGCAAGGAGCGGTCAACCGGTCCCGGAGAACGGTTACGGCGGGGCCTATATTAAGGACGTCAAAGGAAACTCCCAGGAAGAATGCCTCAGTTCGATCCTCAGCGAGCAAAAAACGACCTTAAAACAGCTCGGCGTCGAATTTACCCGCTTCTTTAACGAGAGCGACCTGCACGCCAAAGGCGAAGTTAAAGAAGCGATCGGCCGGCTGGCAAAGAACGGCAAGACGATGGTGGAGGAGGGGGCGGTCTGGTTCAAGTCGCAGGAGATGGGCGACGACAAGAACCGGGTCCTGGTCCGGGCCGACGGGACGCCGACCTATTTTGCGGCCGATCTTGCCTATCATCTCGACAAATACGCCCGCGGTTTTGACCGGCTGATCGATATCTGGGGGACCGACCACCACGGTTACGTGAAAAGGGTCAAGGCGGCGGTCGCGGCGATGGGCCTGCCGGCGGAGAAGCTGGAGATCATCATCGGCCAGCTGGTGACGCTTTACCGCGGCGACGAACCGGTCCGGATGTCGAAAAGGACCGGCGAGATGGTCACCCTGCAGGAAGTGATCGACGAGACCGGCGCCGACGCGACCCGTTTTTTCTTCGCCGCGACCGACGTCAATTCGCACCTTGATTTCGACCTGGAGCTGGCCAAGAAGCAGTCCAGCGACAACCCCGTCTACTACGTGCAGTACGCGCACGCCCGGATCTGCAGCATCATCAAGAAGGCGGGGGAGGAAGAACGCCGGGGCAAAGCCGACCTGTCCACCCTGACCGAACCGGCGGAGCGGGAGCTGATGCTGAAGCTGATCAGTTGGCCGGACGTGGTCGAGGGGGCCGCGCGGCTGCGCCAGCCGCACAAGGTGACCGAATACGGCAAGGAGCTGGCCACGGTCTTCCACCACTTTTACGAAAAATGCCGGGTGATCGGCAATCCCGCCCGGCTGGTCCTGGTCGACGCTTCTCGAATCACGCTGCGAAATGTGTTAGAATTATTGGGTATCAAGGCACCGGAGGCCATGTAAATGAAGTACGCGTTCTTCAAAGGCAAGATCGTCCCGTTCAGCGAAGCGAAGATCGGGATCATGACCCACGCTTTCAACTACGGGACCGGCGTGTTCGAAGGGATCCGCGGCTACTGGAACGCCGAAAAGAGCAACATGTACATCGTCAAGCTGCGCGATCATTACCAGCGGCTGGAGACGTCGACCAAACTGGCGCTCCATTCTTCCGTCAAGTATTCGTTGTCGGAACTGGAAAAGATCACCCTCGAGCTCTGCCGGAAGAACGACTATAAGGAAGACATCTACATCCGGCCGATCTACTACAAATCGCAGGAGAAGATCGGGCTGGGCCTGACCGGCATTGAAGAGGATTTCTGCATGTTCGTGTCGCCGTTCGGCGCTTATCTCGACATTAGCAAGGGGATCAGGGTCTGCGTCTCCAAATGGTGGCGGATATCCGAGAAGTCCGCGCCGCAGGGGGCCAAGATCAACGGCGCGTATTTCAACTCGTCGCTGGCCAAGGCCGAGGCGCTGGAAAAAGGGTTCGACGAAGCGATCCTCCTGTCGCACCAGAGAACGGTGGCGGAAGGTTCGGGGGAAAATCTTTTTGTGGTCAAGGACGGCAAGCTGATCACGCCGCCGCTCTCAGAAACGATCCTCCCCGGCATCACGCGCGTCTGCATTATGACGCTGGCGGAGAAAGAGCTGGGGGTCAAAACGGCGGAACGGCAGATCAAGCAGGACGAGCTTTATACGGCCGACGAGCTCTTCTTCTGCGGCACCGGCGCCCAGGTCTCGCCGATCGTCGACGTCGACGGAAAACGGATCGGCAGCGGCAAGCCGGGGCCGGTCACCATGAAACTGCAGAGCCTCTACTTTGCCGCCGCGCGCGGCGACAACCCCAAGTACGCCGACTGGGTAACACCCGTTTATTAATGATCACCGGCGTCGGCGTCGATATCATCGAGATCGGGCGGATCAAGAAAGCCGTGCAGAAGCACGGCAAAAGTTTCCTGCAAAAAGTCTACACCCCGAGCGAGATCCTCTACTGCCAGCTGCTGAAAAGCTACCGTTATCCCGAACTGGCGGTCCGCTTCGCGGCCAAAGAGGCCTATTCCAAGGCGCTCGGCACGGGGATCAGGGGGTTCGGCCGCTCGAACAAAGGGGTCGGCTGGCTTGATGTCGAGGTCGTCAACGATAAACGGGGCAAACCGCTGATCGCCGTCAAGGGGCGGGTCAACAAGAAGATCCACGTTTCCCTCTCCCACAGCCGCGACCAGGCGATCGCTTTCGTCGTACTGGAAAATTAAAAGTTGCATAGTTGTTGCTATTTTTGTTATAATTTCTCATCATGAGAGCGAGATTGCTCCTGGGTGCGTTGGCGCTTGTCCTGTTTTTTACCTCAAGTTCGCCGGCCGATACTTATACCGTAACCAATTGTAACGATTCCGGGGCCGGGTCCCTGCGCGAGGGGATAACCTCTTCCACTTCCGGCCGGATCATCGAGTTCAATATCCCGGCCACCGACCTTAGTTACGAAGCGATCCCCGGCGGTCACGCCTGGATCATTAAATTAATGACCTCGTTGGTGGTCAGCAACCCTAACATCTATATTAACGGCTCCACCCAGACCATTAACCAGGGCAATACCAATCCTTACGGGCCGGAGATCGTTATTTCCTCGGAGGTCAGCGAAGGCAGCCCCGGGATCGCGCTCTATTCTAACGGTAATACGATCGAAGGGATGGTCTTTAGTTACTACAAAGGCGGCTACACGATCGACTGCGGCACCGATTACAACACGATCCGCGGCTGTTATTTCGGCACCGACGCGACCGGCGAGGTTGACACCACGACCGCGATCGCCGGCATCTGGCTCCACGGCAACTACAACCTGGTCGGCGGCTACGCCACGGAAGCCAGGAACCTGATCTCCGGCAATAACAGCTGCGGGATTCAATGTACCGGGAGTATCGGCAACCTGATCAAGGGGAATTATCTCGGCGTTAACCGGACCGGCAGCCGCGCCGTAGCAAGCGCTGTCGGTGCGGCTGTCAACCTCTACGGCGACGGCGTGAATTGCTTCAGCAACATTATCGGCGGGGCGACGGAAGCCGAACGGAACCTGATCTCCGGCAATAACGTCGGCGTCCAGATCATGGGCACGACCGCGCTCAGCAACGAGGTCAAGGGGAACTACATCGGGACCGACGCCGACGGGATCACGGCTATCGCCAATTACTACGCCGGGGTATATATTACTAATGCGAACCTGAACCTGATCGGCGGGAGCGCCGAAGGGGAGCGGAACGTCATATCGGGTAACGGCACCTCGAATTATTACGGCCTCTGGATCATGGGAACCGCTCAACACAACCGCGTCTTTGGCAATTACATCGGCACCACCAAGAACGGGACATACGCTCTGGCCAACTATAACGGGATCAGGGTGGAAGGGCCTTACAACCAGATCGGCGGCGGAAATGCCGGCGAGGGTAACCTGATCTCCGGCAACACCCGGTACGGCCTTTATTTATACGGCGGAACCAGCAACGAGGTCAAGGGGAACTATATCGGCACCAATTGTCTGGGAGACAGCCCCATCCCCAACAATTATCATGGGGTTTACGTCAACAATTCCAGTTACAACACGATCGGCGGCACGACCGAAGGCGAGCGGAACATCATCTCCGGCAACGGCTCCGGCTCAAATTATTTCGGCATATGCGCTTCCGGCACGTCACAGAACAACAGGCTGATCGGTAATTATATCGGCACAGACAAGACCGGCACGGATTATCTTAGTAATTATAACGGCATCAAGCTGGAAGCGCCTTACAACCGGATCGGCGGGAGCGGCAGCGGCGAGGGGAACGTGATCTCCGGCAATGCCTATTACGCGATCCAGGTCATGAACACGTCGAGCGCGGAGATCCGGGGGAACCGGATCGGCACGAACCAGGCCGGGACCGGCCGCCTGCAAAATATGATCGGCATATACGCCTATAATTCCTACGGCTGTATGATCGGCGGAACGCAGGAGGGCGCCGGGAACTTGATCAGCTGTAACAATATCAATGTTTATCTCAATTATTCGCTTATCGGCAACACGGTCCAAGGGAACCTGATCGGGACCGACGCCGACGGGACCAGCATCCTGCCCGGGTATTCCGGTTCATATTATACGGACTACGGTGTCTATCTTGCCGATTCGAGCTACCAACTGATCGGCGGCGCCACGCTGGAAGCGCGCAACGTGATCGCCGGCCAGAATTACGGCATAAACGTTAGCAGCCCGAGTTATCCCGCGTCCGGCACCGCGTATAACCGGATCCTGGGCAATTATGTCGGCGTGGACAAGACCTCCAACAGCGCTTTGCCGAACATGTACGGTGTTTATCTGGGCGGAATGTACAACGATATCGGCGGCGGCGCGACGGGCGAGGGGAACGTGATCTCCGGCAATTTTAATTCCGGCGTGGAGCTGCACGGTGACTATCTTTCGGTCAAAGGGAACCACATCGGGACCAACGCTTCCGGTTACGGGATGATCCCCAATAATTCCTATGGTGTCGGTAACTACGGCGGTGTGATGATCTTTCCGACGACCGCCAATTTCAATACGATCGGCGGCACGGCCGAAGGCGAGCGGAACATCATCTCCGGCAACGGCGGCTACGGCGTCGTGCTGGGCTACGATTCCTACAGCTATACCACGGCGCTGAACTCTAACACGATCCAGGGAAATTATATCGGCCTGAACAAGAACGGATCAGGCGCGCTGCCGAATTCCGTGGGCGGCATCTTGATGTCCTGCTATAACGCGGGTGGCGCGTCCAATAGCGGCAATCAGGTCTTGAACAACCTGATCTCCGGCAATACCGGTTTCGGCCTGGTCGTCGGTTACAACATCGATAATACGCAGATCAATAATAACCGGTTCGGGGTGACCGCGGCCGGCGGCGCGCTCGGCAACAGCAACGGCATCATGGTCTCTCAGCCTTTTTATACGACCTACATCAGCGGCAATGAGATCGCCAATTGCACCGGCGACGCGATCCAGCATACGACCAGCGGTCCCATTTCGGGCGCCAATAATACGATAGTTAACAACGGCGGTTACGGCCTGCTGATCACCGGTGCCGGCCCTGTCGTTATGACGGACGGCACCATTGAAGCGAACGCGTCGATCTATGGCGACCGGGAGACTAAATACGCGATCTATAATAACAACAGCGGCACAATGCATTATTTTAACCGGACCGATTGGGGCGAACCGACCGGGCCGTACGATCCGGAAGATAACCGGGCGAGCGGCCGTTATTTTAATCCGGTCGGGCAGGGGCAAAAAGTCTCCGATTACATAGTTTACGACGATTTTATCGGTTGGGGAACGGTCACGCCCGCAGCGCCGACCGGCCTGGTCGGCACCGCCGAATCGGCCAACACGGTCCGCTGGAGCTGGACCGGCAACACGACCTGGGAATCCGTTTACCAGGTGGTCAGCGCCGAGACCGGCGCGGTGGTGGCCGAAGCGCCGCACGGCGTCGCCTCGACGGTCGAAGCGGGGATGACCGGCAGCAGTACTTATAACCGTTTTGTCCGGGCCTGGAAGATCGACGCCAGCTCCGAGTCCGGCGTGGCTAGTGCGACTACGCCGACCCAGGAGGGGCCAACCGTTACGGTAACCAATCCCGTTGCCGGTGGAAAATACAAGACCGAAAACATTCCCGCCACCCCCATCGTCTTTGCGATGGGAGGGCCGAACGGCGTCCAGGCGAACAGCGCCTCGATCTATTACTCGCTTAACGGCGGGACGGATTACATCCTGATCGATACCAGCGTACCGACGAATGAACCGTATTATATCAATACCGTTCCGACCTTTGAATCGGCGAACATGAGGATTAAAGTTACCGGTCTCGATGGTTACGGCCAGCTTGGCACCGGCGAAAGCGGCGCCTTCCTGCTTGACGCCCGTCCACCGACCGCTGAGGTGATCGCGCCCAACGGCGGCGAGCGGGTGGGGGCGACCTATCCGATCAGGTGGAGCGCGTCCGACACGGTCGGCCTGGCAGCCGCGCCGATCACTATCCAATTCTCCAGTGACGGCGGGGGCAGCTGGTCGACGGTAGCATCCGGCCTGACCAATACCGGGACCTACGAGTGGACCGTGCCGTCCCTGGCCACGACCAGCGGCCGGATCAGGGTCAGCGCGGTCGACCAGGTCACCCGGGAAGCGACGGCGATCAGCGCCGCTGATTTTACGATCGACGTTGTACGGCCGACGGTGACGGCGATCGTCCCGGCCGGTAGTGCGACCAATGTCCCGACTACCGCCGAAGTGATCGTCACCTTCTCCAAAGAGATGAGCCGGGAGGCGGCCCAGAACGCTTTTACCCTGACGGCGGTCGCCACGGCGGCGGGCGCTTTCAGCTGGAGCAGCGACGGCCAGACGATGACCTTTACGCCGGCGGCGATCCTGGCGCGGAGCGGCAATTATACCGTGACGATCGGCCCGGGCGCCGTCGACCTGATCGGCAACAGCTTGACGGCGTTCAGTTCGACCTTCACCACCGTCGCCGGCAAGCTGGCCGCTTCGCTCAAGGCCAATAACGCCGATCTCCGGAACGGCGATTACGTTATGAAACGGCCGACGTTCAAAGCCAATATTACCGACGACGTTTCGCTCGAAGCGAGTTCGCTGAAGATGCACCTCGACGGCGCGCTGGTCAATCCTTATATCGTTGCCAACTCCGACCGGGATTACACTCTGATCTTCCAGCCGGCGGGGGAACTGGAGGACGAAACGGTCATGGCCCACAGCATCAGCGTGGAGGCGAACGACATAGAGGGCGGTTCGCTGAACAAGCTCGTAACCGGCCTGAAAGTGGTCGCCGCGGGCAGTTCTACGGCCCTGGTCGGCGCGGTTTCGGTCTACCCGACAACTTACTCGATCGCCCGCGACGTGACCACGACGGTCGCGTATAACCTGAACCAGGACGCCGACGTCAATCTCGTCATCTTTGGCCCGGCCGGCGAACCGGTCTGGAACCGGCGGTACGCGACCGGGACCAACGGCGGGATGGCCGGCTATAACGCCATCGCGTTCAACGGTCTTTCCGATACTTCCGGCCTGGCGCTGGGGAACGGGATCTACGTTTTCCGGATCATGGCCGGCGGCAAGGTGATCGGTAAGGGGCATATCGTTATATATGATTAAAAAACTGCCGGTTTCTTTACTCCTGCTGGTCACGGTCGCTTCGCTGGCGTTCGGCTTGACCAAAGTCGCCAACGACCCGACCCGGATCGGGGTCGGCGCCCGGATCCTCGGCATGGGCAAAAGCTACATCGGCATGGCCGACGACCTGGAAGGGATCTTTACCAATCCGGCCGCGCTTGCCCAGATCAACCGGCCGCAGGCGACCAGCATGTCGGGCAAATTCCTTAATGAATATAATTATCTTAACCTGGGGACAGCCGTGCCGACCAAATACGGCACGTTCGGCTTCGGTTACGTCGGCAGTAATGTCGGCTTTACCGCGGTCGCCGCGACGATCGAGGCGGTGGACGGCATCCGGATCATCCCGACCGGCGGCGCCGGTTCGAATTACGAATACAACAACCGGGTGTTCCTCCTTTCCTGGGGCGCGACCTTTTACGAACTGCCGGTCGGCGGCACGCTCAAGTTCTTCGGCGTCGACATGACCGGGCAGGGGATCACGAACGGGAGCGCCGCCGGCAACGATCTTGACCTGGGGATCAACTACCGGCCGCTGCAATTTACCAAGTTCGGCCTCGTCCTGCAGAACATCCTGCCGGCCGGTATGGGGGGCAAGATCACCTGGAAGAGCGGACTGGAAGAGAGTTTGCCTCATGTCGTCAAACTGGGGGCCAACGTCAACCTGCTCGGCGAACAGGGGATCTGGGTCCGCGGCAAACACGAGGTCCGCTTAAATTTTGACGGAGATTTCACGCCGACCAGGCCGAATATCCCGGCGCTTTATCACACCGGGATCGAGTGGTCGCCGATCGACCTGCTCGACCTGCGCGCCGGCATCGACCAGGAAACGGTGGGGACCGGCACCTCCGGCGCGCTGGAGGCCTCCAATAACCTGACCTTCGGCCTGGGCCTTTACTTCAACGATTTCCGTTTCGATTACGCGTTCCACCAATACAGCCAAACGGGCGACAATGATACCCATTATTTTTCCATCTCTTACGGCGTCGGCAAGAAGGACCGGACGCCCAAAGGGGCGCTGTTCGCCCTGCAGCCGGCCGATAAAACGGTCATCCGCGGCCAGCGGGTCGATTTCCAGGGGAAAGTCTTAAAGAGCGAGGTCGCCCATCTGACCATCAGCGGCTTCGAAGCGCCGCTCAAACAGCAGCAGGTCGACGTTGCGCTTCCCCTTAAACCCGGCAAAAACACGATCGAGATCACGGCGTATAGCGATAAATGGGCACCGCTCGGTTCCGACCAGGTCCGGTTGTTAAGCCTCAAGAGTTTTACCGACGTGACACCCGATTACTGGGCGCAGGCGCCGATCGAGAACCTGGCGACGCTCGGCATCATTGCCGGATACCCGAACGGCACTTTTTTGCCCGAAGCGGGCGTTACCCGGGCTGAGCTTTGCGCCCTGCTGATGCGGATCAAGGGGATCGAGATCAAGCCGGGCTGGCAGCAAGGGTTCATGGACGTACCGGCGACCCACTGGGCAGCGCAACACATTATCGAAGCGGTCAAAGAGAACCTGGTCAAAGGCTATCCGGACAGCACTTTCCGGCCGAACAGTAAAGTGACCAGGGCCGAAGGGCTCTCGATCCTGGCCCGGTTCGACCGTTTGACCAAACCGCGGCTTTCCGTCCTGCCGTTCAGCGACATTAACGGCCGCTCCTGGGCTTATAACGAGATCGCCGCGGCCAAAGAGGCGGGCTGGCTGACCTTCCTCAGCGGTAAGAATTTTGAACCGAACCGCGCGATGACCCGCGCCGAGGTGGCCGAGGTCCTGGCCAGGACCTCGCAAATGGCCGCCCAGATCCGCACCCTTAACACATGGTAAAGCGTCTCCCCAAACGAAAACCGGATAGCCATAAAGGCGATTACGGCAAGGTCCTGGTCGTTGCCGGTTCGCGCGGGATGCTCGGCGCCGGCGTTCTAGCGGCGCGCGCCGCTTTGCGGACCGGTTCCGGGCTTGTTTACTGGGCCGTACCCGACGACCTTGTCAACTTTGCCAACACCATTACGCCCGAAGTCATTGTTGTTTCCCTTAATGAGTTGGCTAAGGTCCAGCCGGATTCGGTCGCGATTGGCCCCGGCATCGATCCACAGCAAGATATTAATAAATTAATTCATCAATTATTGACTTTAAATTCTAAATTAATAATTGACGCGACCGCTTTGCCAGCGTTAACCAAGAGCCCGGATTTGCTCAAGCCGTTCGCCAGCCAGGCTGTTATTACGCCGCATCCGGGCGAGATGGCCAAATTGCTTGGTCTGACGGTCGAGGCCGTTCAAGCGAACCGCCAAGGCATCGCCCTGCAGGCGGCGGTGAAGTTCGGCGCGGTCGTTGTCCTCAAGGGTAATCGGACCGTTATCGCCGAGCCGGCCGGGAAGTTCGCGATCAATAAAAACGGTAATCCGGGGATGGCGACCGCCGGCGCCGGCGATGTCCTGACCGGGATGATCGCCAGTCTGGCCGGGCAGGGCTTTTCCGCCTGGGACGCAGCCGTGACCGGCGTTTATTGGCACGGTTTAGCCGGCGACCAGGCCGCCAGGCTCTGCGGGGAGCAATCGCTTACCGCTTCTGATATCATAGCTAACATCCACCATGGTCTACAAAAGAGTCGCTGAAAACGTCGGGGATAAAACGATCCTCCTTTTTGAGGGGCTGGGCCGGGTCGTGATGCTTGCCCAAGAGACGATCCGGGGGATCCTGGCCGGGAAAACCCGACTTAAGCTGACGCTGGAGCAAATGGTCAAGATCGGCTACGAGTCGGTCCCGCTGGCGCTGGTCGCTTCCGGTTTTGTCGGCATGGTCTTTGCCATGCAGATCGCCACCGAGTTCGTCCGCTTCGGCGCCGGCAAGTTCGTCGGCGGGGTCATGGCGATCGCCATGGCGCGCGAGCTGGGACCGGCGCTGGTCGGCATCGTCATTGCGGCGCGGGTTTCCGCGGCCATTGCCGCCGAGCTCGGCACCATGCAAGTGACCGAGCAGATCGACGCGCTCAAGGCGCTCGGCAGCAACCCGGTCCGCTACCTCGTCATCCCGCGCTTTATCGCCAGCGCCCTGATGCTGCCTCTCCTGACGGTCGGCGCGATCGTCACCGGTTTTGTCGGCGGTTATTTTGTCGCTGTTCTGGTCGGCCACATCAATCCGGTGGAGTACCTGGAAACTGCCCGTTCGCTCCTCACGCTTTGGGATATTTTTGGCGGGCTGACCAAGACCTTTTTCTTCGGCATGGTGATCGCCGTCGTCGCCTGTTACAAGGGGTTGAACGCCGCCGGCGGCGCCAAGGGAGTGGGGGAAGCGACCACTTCGTCGGTCGTCACTTCGCTGATCAGCCTGTTCGTGCTCAACTATTTCCTTTCCATGGCGTTCTTTAAATGATCAAGCTAAACAAATTAAGTAAAAGTTTTTGCGACCATAAGGTGCTCGACGGGGTCGACCTGGAGATCCCCGACGGCCAGGCGCTGGCGGTGATCGGCCCGTCCGGCTGCGGCAAGAGCACCCTGCTCAAACTGCTGATCAGGCTGGAAGAACCGACCGGCGGCAGCGTTACCGTCAACGGCCGGGATATCGCCAAGCTCGACGAGGAGGGACTGATCGGCCTGCGGCAAAAGGTCGGCATGATCTTCCAGTACGGGGCGCTCTTCGATTCGCTCTCGGTCTACGAGAACGTGGCGTTCGCCCTGCGCGAACACGCCAAATTGCCCGAGCGGGAGATCGCCAGGGTCGTCAAGGAAAAACTGCGGCTGGTCGAAATGGAGGGGACGGAAAAGCTGATGCCGGAAGAGCTGTCCGGCGGGATGCAAAAAAGGGTCGGCATCGCCCGGGCGCTCGCTTTTAACCCGACGATCATCCTCTACGACGAGCCGACCACCGGGTTGGACCCCATCACCTCTGTTACGATCGAGAATTTGATGGTAAAATTGGCCCGTGAGCTGAAGGTTACCTCGGTGCTGGTCACGCACGTGATGCAAACGGTGCAGCGGGTCGCCAACCGGGTCGTCATGATGAACGAAGGTAAATTCATCGAGCTTGGTTCGCCCGCCGAGGCGGCCAGGTCGAACGAGCCGATCGTCAAACGTTTTATTACTGGAGGGGTCTAATAATATGGGTTTATCCACCGCGGCCAAGGTCGGGCTTGTCACCATCCTCGGTCTCAGTCTGCTGGCCGCCGTTGTCGCCTGGAAGACCGAGATCTTCATGATCGGCCAGGGGTACGAAGTGATCGCTTCGTTCGAGAACATCGAAGGGTTGACCATCGGCTCCGAGGTCCGCTTCCGCGGCTCCAAGATCGGCAAGGTGATGAAGATCGATCCGGGCCCGTACGACATTAAGATCTTCTCGGTCGTGGATAAAAGCATCAAGATCCCGGCCGATTCGGTCCTGCGGGTCTCTTACGACGGGATCGTCGGCGTGAAATATCTGGAGATCAAGCCGGGGACCTCCGAGGTGATGTACGTTAAAGGGGAGATTTTGCCCGGGACCCGCACTTCGGCGATCGTCGATTTCGTCGATATCGGTTCCAAGAACCTGGAAGAGACCAGGGCTATTCTGCAAGCCGTCCGCAAGATCATCGAGAACCCGGCGCTGCAGCATTCGTTCGTCAACGCGGTGGTAGTGGCCGACCGGACCGCGATCCAGCTGGAAGAGCTGACCAAGGAACTGCGGGCGACCAACAAGGGGATCCAGGATATCGTCGCCGATCCCAAGTTCCAGGCGAACGTCAAGGGGACGATCCACGAGACCGAGCGGACCCTCTCTTCCGCCAACGCCTTTTTCGCCAACATCGGCCGGGTCAACATGCGTGCTTCGGGCGGCGTTGATGTCGGCTCCACCGCGAACGCGGTCCGCGGCGACGTTGATATTATCCAGAGCGACCAGACCTATTACCGGCTCGGTTTCGGCGAAGGTCCGAGCCGGACGCCGGCGCTGCTCGACTTTTTGCTGACCAATAAATCGAACGATCGTTTTGGTTTCCGGCTCGGCGTGATCAACAGCCAGCTGGGCGGCGGGTTGGTCCTGTATCCGAACGCCAAGGGTAACATTCTGGCCGATATATACGATATCAACAACCCGCGGCCGAACAATCCGAAAGTCAGGCTGGGGTACGAACACGAAATGCAGGATTACATGGACCTGCTGCTGCAGGGGGACGACCTGCTTAACGCCGGGAGCCGCAACTATATGTTCGGCGTCCGCGTCAAGCCGCAGGGGCAGAGGCTGTTCTAGTCCTTATTTGTGTTTCAGGACCCAGCCGTTGCTGCCGCAGACGATCGAGCCGGTAAATGACGGCGCCCCCGGGATAAATACCCCTTCAAACGTCGCCGGAAAGCCGGTTAAACTGCGGGCCCAATTCACGCCGTTATCCGTGCTTTTGTAAATAACGCCTTGACTGGAGACCAGCAAGGCGGCATTTGTATCAAATAGCGCTTTATGAAAGTTTTCCGAGCCGCCCGGGCCCAAGTTGATCCAGCTCGAGCCGTCGTAATATTTGACATAACCGTTGTTCCCGGCCGCAACCATCGTATAAGGGTCCTGCAACTGAATGCCGTGGACAAAGCTGCCGGCTTCCGTGGAATCAAGGTAAGTTGCGCCTTGGTCCCCGCTCCAGAGGATCTTGCCGCCGGCGGTTACGACTTCCCAAGTTAAGTTGCTGGCCGCGTTAAAATCGACCAAGGCTTCGGTGGTATTGATGACCCGGAAATAATAAGCCCAGGCGGTAACCGTCGGATCGGTGCTTTGGAAGATTGAACCATCTTGATTGATTATGCCCAGGGTATTTCCCGGCATGCTAAAGCAGGCGATCAACGGTTCGGAGGTCGGATTATTGGTAAAGGCAGTTACCCAATTCGTGCCGCCATCGGTTGATTGTAAAATGACCGAGCTGTTCTTTCCGACAATAAACATGCCGGCATCGATGGAAGTCGCGGCGGTCAGGTGAGCGGTGCCGACTTTTTGCGCCGTCCAGTCGGTCGGTTCACCCGAGCTATTTTTCGTCAAATTGCCGGTCAGAACGAAAGAAACAGAGGCTGGATCGAATGTCCAGCCGGCCTGCCAGAATGTCATGCTCCAGAACCCGGCCGGGACCGAGCCGAAGGAGAAGTTCCCGGCTGGATCGGTCGTCGTGGTGCCAACGCCTTCGATCGTGACCAGCACGCCGGCGATCCCGTACCCCATGATATTGGCCGTTCCGTTGACCGTGTACGTCGCGACCGGGCCGGTAGTGGTCGTTGTTGTGGAAGTGGTAGGCGTGCCGGTAGTCGTTGGTCCGGTGCCGGTCGTCGTGGTCGTACCGGCGGCCGTGGTGGTCGTTGCGGCCGTTGTTGAGGTGGTAGCGGGCGTGGTGGTCGTGGTCGCGCGCTCGAGCGGGGCGCTCGAAGTGCAGCCGCTTAAGCCGACCAGCAAGACGAGGATAGCTAACGGAACAAAATATTTCATTTTTTCCCTCCGACGGCAATTGTAACATTGACTATTATAGTGTGCAATGATATTATTGCCTGCGAATATGAAGAAAACCGGCTTATTTCTAATGCTGGTTTCCGCGGTTGTCTTACTGACCACTGCCTCTTTTGCTGCGGTTAAACCGTTTCAGATCATCGATTCGGTCTCCCCATCGTCCATTATGACCGGTGAGAGCCATGAGCGGATCACGATCACCGGCCGCGATCTGCAACATGTCACGACCGTGGAGTTCACCCCGGCCGCGGGCCTGACGATCGACCCGGGGACGCTGACCGTCGTCTCCGACAGCCAGATAACTTTTGACCTGACCTGCGACGTTACGGCCGAGGCCGTCGCCCGCAACATCCGCGTTATCAAGAATGACGGCTCCAGCTACGAAGTGTTCGCCGGCCTGATGGTCGTCAACCTGGCGGTCACGCCGCCGGCGATCAGCGGCATGTCGCCGTCCGGCGCGAACGCCGGGGAAACAGTTTTTGCCACGATCGAAGGGGCCTTGTTCGATCCGGCGGCGGTAGTTTCCAACCTCAGCTCCAGCATCACCATTACTTCTTATGAAGTGGTCACTTCCGGCCGGATCACGGTCGGTTTTTCCGTCAGCTCGGCTGCTTCCGGCGGGGTGGCGCCTTTTGTCGTGACCAATCCCGATTCCGGTTATGCGACCTATAATTTCGCGGTCACCAACACCGATCCCGCTTTCGCGGTCGTCGGCGTTTTTCCGCCGATGCCCAGTTTCCCGCGGGACGCGAATAACGATATCACGGTCAGCAATTTCGCCCTCTACGTCACCGGCGTCAGCCAGGACGCCACCGTCAGCTTTTCCGACCCGAACGTCAAGTCCTCCCAAACCGTCGTTTCGCCGGAGGCGCTGATCCCGGGCACGACCCAGCGGGGGGTCATCTTCCTCGGCACGCTGACCATCGGCAAGGCGGCCACCGGCAGTTCGGTCCAGATCACGGTCAACAATCCGGACGGTACGACCGCCAGCACGAGTATTAACTTGATCGATAAGAACAGCTTTGCCGATTATATCGGCCTGATCCTGGCCGGGCCCAGCTTTTATACGCCGGAAGACGAGATCAAGGTCAACGCGATCATGAATAAATTGCCTTCCAGCCTCCAGTTCGTCATGGTCGGGCCGAGCTTCTCCCAAAAGACCGATTTTACCGTCCCGACCGGGGGAGGAACGGTCTTTGCCGCCGGCTCAGGCCCGGGCAAGGTCCGCTCGCTGACCGTTCACCCCCTGGCCGGCGAACAAGCGCGAATAACCATTAAGGTGCCGGCCCGCGATGACCTGGGTAAAGAACAGCTCGGCATGCTGATCGGCGCGATCAGGATTCCGGAAAACAACGAAATGAAAAAGCTGAGGATCGTTATCGCCAGATGAGAAAGGCCTTATTAGCCATAATAATGGTAGGCGCGCTGGTCGCGGGGATGGCGGCGGCCCAATTCCAGGCCGTCGACCCGTCGGATCGCTGCCTCAACGCCCGGGTGATCGGCCTCGGCCGGACTTTCGTCGGCCTGGCGGATGACGCTTCGGCGCTCTACATTAATCCGGCCGGGTTAGCCCGGACCAGGGATTGGCAGCTCGACACTTTATCCGGCAAGTTCCTGGAGGATTACAGCTACCTGTCGCTGGCCGGAGTTTATCCGACCCAGTACGGTAATTTTGCCCTGGGGCTCGGCGGCTATTCGATCGGCGGCGCTTATGCCACCAAGATGGTCGAAGGTTCCGACCCGAACGATCCGATCTACGAGATCGACATGTCCCAGCCGCAGATCAGCAACAGCAATTACGTTTATTCGCTCGCTTACGCGACCGGCCTGGAGCGCCTTTACAACAAGTTAGCCTGGGCGGACAAGGTCTCGCTCGGCGCCAATCTTAAGCTTTTTAACGTCGGACTGTCGGGCGACTCGATCAGCAACGGCAACGCGACCGGCACTCAGCTGGACCTGGGTTTGCTGGTAACGCCGCATAAAGCTTTGACGCTCGGCGCCGCCTTCCAGAACGTTCTGCCCGGGTCTCTGGGCGGTACGCTGAACTATGCCAGCGGCCACAAGGAAGGATTCCCTCATAACGTGAAGGTCGGCGGGGCGCTAAAATTGCTCGGCCAGCAAAATGCGCTTTATAAAACGGGCCAGGAAGTGATGCTGCTGGCCGACATGGATTACCAGATCCAGGTAGCCAAGACCTTGCCGCTCTACCACTTGGGCGTGGAATGGTCGCCGATCACGATGATCGCCATCCGTGCCGGGATCGACCAGGCGATCGAAGGGGACGGGACCGGCGCCAATATCCAAACGGTCAACAACCTGGCGGGCGGCGTCGGGGTCAAATACGGCGGTTTCCGCTTCGATTACGGTTACCACTCTTTTGTCACGCTGCCCGGCGTCTCCAATTCGTTCTTCTCGCTCAGCTATTCGCCGGTCAAATTGGTGGAGGAAACCGGCGAACGGCTTACCGTCCAGTCCGACAAGCTGATGACCTACGACGAGAAGTTGGCGGTCACCGGCGCGATCAAGGACCCGCGCATCCGGAGCCTGCTGGTCAGCGGCCGGCTCGCGAAGTTCGACCTGAAAGGGAACTTTAACCAGCCGATCGACCTGACCATCGGCAAAAATGCCCTCGTAGTGGAAGGGAAAGACGCGGCCGGCAAGCTGATCGACCAGAAAAAGGTCCGTGTCCTCCGGCTCCAGCCGTTCCCCGACGTCCCTGAAGGCTACTGGACGAGAGAAAAGATCTCCTTGTTGGCCATGCAGGGGGTACTGACCGGTTATCCCAACGGCACCTTCAAGCCCGAAGGGAATATTACCCGGGCGGAAATGGCTACATTATTAATGAAGTCGCGGGGCGCGAGCCTTGAATCGGCGGCCAATGCCGGCTTTAAGGACGTTCCCGTCAAGCATTGGGCGGCCAGATTCATCGCTCAGGCGGCGGAGCAGGGGATCGTCAAGGGTTACCCGGGCAACCTCTTTAAGCCGAACGGGAATATTACCCGGGCGGAAGGACTGGCGATGATCGCGCGGTTCGCCGGGATCTCGGAAGAGACCTACTCCAACATTTTCCCCGATCTGCCGGCGACCCACTGGTCGGCCGGCCTGGTGGAAGGCGCTTTCCGGGTCAACATCCTCGATTATCTCCAAGGGAAGAACTTGGAACCGAACAAGCTCCTCTCCCGCGCCGAAACGGTCGAGATGCTCTATCAAACGGATTACATGCAGTGGGTCTTGAAGAAGGATCTGCTGAATTGGGACTCCTACTAAGCTTCGTTATTCAATAAAGGGGGAAGATTCAATGAAAAAGATATTAGGGTTAATTATGGTTTTGGGTATTCTGGTGGCGGCGAGCGGTGTTGGGTGGGGGGTGGTGCCGAACAAGATCAGTTTTACCGGTAAGTTAACCGGGCTATCAGGCCCGCGGCAATTGACCTTCACTTTTTACGACGCGTTGACCGGCGGAAATCTCGTTGACACGGCCGATCATCCGGTTACGGTCACTCCTGATCCCACCAGCGGCATATTTTCCACTGAAATCGACACGGCTGGCACCGCCCTGGTATTTGACCGGCCTTACTGGGTGGAAATTAAGGTCGGCGAGACCGTCCTCTCCCCGCGCCAGGCGCTTAACACCGTGCCTTACGCCTTTCGGGCGGCGTTGGCGGACAGCGTTGTGGGCGGGAGCGGAGGTGGACAATGGTCTTCCTCCGGCAGCAACATATATTATTCCGGCGGTAATGTCGGAATAGGCTCAAACACTAATCCAACAGCCAGATTGCAAGTAGTTGGACCGACCAGCGGCGGTGGTTATGGGGTAACCGGGGCGGCCATGGGGAATATCGGGATCCTGGGCGAAGGAGTGGAGGTTGGCGCCGGCGTTGCCGGGGTAGGCGATAACGGCTACGGTGTTTACGGGCGCAGCACCAATAAGATCGGGGTATTCGGCGGCGGCGGCGCCGCCGGCGGTTCGTTCGAAAGCGTCAGCGGCTTCGGAGTATTTGCCAAAGGCCCCAAGAATTTCTTTTCCGGCAAGATCGGGATCGGGACCTTAAACCCCGAAGTTCCGCTTGACGTGATCGGCGGCGGTTACCTGAACGAGTACAGCAGCGCTTCTTACCCGTATCTGTCGTTCCGCCGCTATCGCGGTTACCCGACCAGCCCGAGCGCCGTGCAATACGGCGATGTCCTGGGCGGCATCTTCTTTTGGGGGTATGGCAACGGCTTAAGCCGTTCCGGCGCCAGCATCAGGGCGATCTCGACGGGAGCCCCTGTGTCTTATGCTCCCAGCTTGTTGTCTTTTTCTACTTCCAACGGGTCCGTGTTTGAAGAGCGGATGGTCATCAATGATGTCGGCAATATTGGTATCGGGACTGGAACCACCAATCCAACCAGCAAGTTACAGATTAAAGGAACGACCAATACGTCATATGTTTATCTGGGCGCCAACGAGGATATCTATCTGCGGCCGGGGAAAGACACCGGCAGCCTGATAATCGATCGGGGAAAAGTCGCGGTCGGGACGACGAGTCCAACCTCGCCGCTGCATGTTGTCGGCCCGACCAGCCTGAAATATGCCGCCAGGTTTGAAGGGGGGAGCGACGGCGCCTTATACGTCAACGGCAATTCCCATTTGTTCGGCAATGTCGGGATCGGCACGCCAGGTCCCTCCTCACCGCTGCATGTTGTCGGCTCAACGAGCTTGAAATACGCCGCCAGGCTGGAGGGGGGAAGCGATGGCTCCCTCTACGCGGATCGGATCGATGCCTATGCTACTTCCAGCTTGGGTATCGCTTTGAGAGCGAAAAGCTCGAAATGGCATGCCCTTTATTCTTATGCTGATGTTGTTGACGGCTTGGGTGGGGATGGGCTCAACGCGACCGCGCTCAAAGGCGCCGGGGTATATGGACAGACGCTTGGCTCTTACATAACAAAATCCGCTCATCGGCCTTCTACCGCGCACGACGGCAAAGCTGTCTATGCCCACGCTTCCGGCAATAGCGGCAACAAGATCCTGTATTACGGCAACCTGGATACGACGACGACCGGCTATAAGTACCTTGCCTGGCTGGAAACGAACGCCTCGGAAAAATTTACCGTTGACTCCAACGGGGGAGTCTGGAAAGCGGGCTCGGTCGCCGGCGGCGATTATCACGGCAAGTACGCCGACATCGCCGAATGGATCAAGGCCAGCGACAAGGCCCTGGAGCCGGGCGACGTCGTCGTGCTCGATCAAGCCAACGCCAAGAACATCAAGAAAAGCGCGCGGCCGGCCGACAAGCTGGTTGCCGGCATTATTTCGGAAAAACCGAGTTTTCTCGGCGGCTATCTTGACGAATTAATGGACAAGAACACTCCCGACGCGGAACAGCAAATGGCCGCCAAGGGGTACGTTAAGCTGGCGCTGGCCGGACAGGTCAAAACCAAGGTCTCGGCCGAGAACGGTCCGATCGAGATCGGCGACCTGCTGATTACTTCCGCTACGCCGGGCTGCGCCATGAAAGCGCCGGAAAATCCCCGGCTGGGAACGGTGTTGGGAAAGGCGCTCGAGCCGTTAAGCGCCGGGACCGGCAAGATTATCGTGCTGGTGACTTTGCAGTAATCGGGTTGCTCGAAAAGCCGAAAATGTAAATGGAATAATGAAAAAACTGTCCCTTATCTTTATTTTGCTCTGGCTGGCGACTTCCGCCGGCGGCGTTGATTTGAAGGCGGTCGTCCCCGGCGGGTCCGGGCAGCCGCAATCGGCCGACGGCCAGATCAAACTGATCGACTTTCAAGGCGAAGCGCCGGCTGGGAAAGCGACGGAGGGTAGTACGACGCTGATCATCGGCGGCGCGGCGCTGCTTGGCGCGGCCGGCCCGGCGCCGGAAGTCGAAGGCTGGGTGCCGCTCGCCATTAAACGGCAGGGGAAAGATCTGGAGATCAGCTGGAATAACGACCTATATCCCGCTCCGCGGCTCTTTGCCCTGGACAGCGCCACCGCCGGCGACTACCAGAACAATTACGACGACAGCAAGTGGTCCCTGGTCGCGGCTAACGGCGCCCTGGTCGCCGGAGTTACCGGTTATTCTTATTCACCCGGCAAATTGGTCCACCAAAACCAGGTCGGGACCGGTACGGCGGCCATGTATTACAAAGGGATCCAAGCCGGAGCAAGCCCGGCGGCCTATTTCTCGCAGGCGGGAGCGGTCGGCAAGATCAACGTTACGGTCGGGCTGGACTGGAACATGGTTTCGCCGACCGTTTTTGCCAATTCCTTGAACAAAACGCTCGGGACCGACTTCATCGCCGGCGACGAGCTTTACAACTGGGACAATTCGAGCCAGCAGGCCTTGTCCAAGGTCGCCGTTTTCGACGGGACCGCCTGGCAACTGGTCAATTCCGCCAGCTGGAACAATCTGGCCAACGGCGTCGGCTACGGCTTGAATATCCTCAACCTGCCTTCCGGCCAGACGACCCGGACCATCACCTTAGTTGGGAATGTCCGGCCGGACAATTTTGCCGCCGTGATCAATAAGGACTGGAACAAGATCGGCGCTCCTTTCCCGCACTATACGACACTGAACGGCAACTCGGGTTTTACCGCCGGCGTCAGCCAAAGCGGCGACGAGTTTTGGATGTGGGACCTGGCCAGTAAAGGGCTGACCAGGGTCAGCAAGTTCAACGGCAGCGTCTGGACGCCGGAATTCGTCCTGCGGCCGGGCGTCGGCTACGGTTACAACTATATGGGCAAGGAGACCGAGCCGCTGCCCTGGCAGATCAATAAGCAATAAGGAGGAAATGTTGACATGAACAAATTAAAACAAAAGGGGGTCTGGCTGCTGCTGGGTTGGTTGGCTGTCGCCGCTCTTTCGCCCGCCTGGGGCGCGCTGTACGCCGGCAACGTTTTTCTCAGCGCTACCGTCTTGAACGGCACGCAGATCGTCGGGGTTTTCACCGCCAAACCGCACCAGAACACGCTCGCGGCGGACGGGATTGCCACCGCGGTCGTTGCCGACAACCAGACCTATGCCGGCACCACCTACGCCAAAATGATCAGCATTGAAAAATGCCCGGCCGAAACCGCTTATATTCTGTTGAAGGGGGGAGGGATATACGCGGTCACCAGCGTTAAGCTGAAAGACTCATCGGCGCCCAACATTGTCCTGCCCAAGCCGGATTTTTACACGACCGGCGATCCGCAACCACCGGTCATCGGCGAGATCAAAAAGGGATTTGAAACGGCCAAAGTGCTTTCCCTGACCTATGATCCGGCTTACGACTATTCCGGCACCGGGATCGAGATCATCGGCAGCGGCAGCGGCGTGCTGAAACAGGGCAAGGTGGCGGAGTACTCGATGGGGGAGATGGTGAACGGCGTAACGCTGGAAAGCAGCAAGACCTACACCTTTAAGATCTGGGGGATCGTCAGCGGAGTGACGGAGAACCAGGCCAAGTCGAACGCCAAGGACTTCACCATGAACAGCGGCGGCGCGCAAAACGCCTCGACCGAGACCTATAAACTTTCCGCCGCCGGTTTTGGCTTGAACACCCTGGCGATCTCGTTCGACCGCGCTAAAGGGGAGGTCAAAGGGATCGGCGGGATGAGGGTCGCTACCCAGGGGACCGTCCTGACGGTAGAACGGGTGATCAAGGAGATCAACCGCCAGGCGGGCGGAAAACTGATCGTTAAGTCTGTCGGCTTTTACGATAACGCCCGCAAGGTCCAGGTCGGATTGTCCCGGGTCGATGCGGTGCTTACCGATTCGATCGCGGTCAACGACACGGCGCAGAACATCCTTGACCGCGACGTGACCGGACAGCCGCTGCAGATCGCGGTTACCGATGACCTGTGGTTCGAACTAACGGGGTATAAATAAGAACAAGTGCGACGTTTCCTGCTTATAATTTTAATAGCGTTGTTGGCCGGCGGAGCCGCCCTGGCGGACCAGCAGGCCCCCTTGTATCCCAACGCCTATTGGGTGACCGGTCTTCTCCGCCAGAGCTTGGCGCCCGCCGGGACCTACCGCGTGGTCGCTTGCCGCGACAAAGCGGCTGCCGCGGCGGCTTACGGTTATTGCGACGTCAGGGTAGGTTCGGAGAACACTTACGCCGTCAACCTGCTCGAAGATAACCGTTTTATGCCCGCCGTCGGGGAAAGCTATTATGTCGGCGTGGTCGGCAAGCCGGACGTTAACGGCGATATTTACGGCGTCAACTGGAAGGAATTTACCGTCGGACCGGCGAACAAGGGGTACGTGCCGTTCGACCTGACCTTGGTCAAAGGGCAGGGCATCGACGATCCGACCAAACCGCCGATCGGCCCGGACTCCGGCCTGATCAATCACGCGCAGATCGAGCGGGTTGCCGACAGCCCGGGCTCCGGGATCAGGTTGCAGTGGCTGTATTCCGACGCTCTAGCGGTCAAGCGGGCGGATATCTGGCGCCTGGCCGGGGCCGGAGAGACCTATTCCGCCAATAAGACCTGGCTCCTGGCCGCTGCCGATCTAAGCGCGACCGAGTGGATCGATAATTTTAAGGACGCGGCCAATAACGAGATCAAGGTCGGCAACAACATTAACGCGTACTATAGGATCATTCCCGCCGGGACAGTGCCCGGGCCCAGCTCGGCCGACCCGAAGATCTTCGATCCGCTTAATAACGAAAAGACCGTAGGCAAAGTTGATATCGTTTTAAAAGAGCAATACAACGCGATCACGGCCCCGTTCAAGCTGGACAATTATGCCTTGTCAGCCCTGATCGGCGAGCAATTGGCGGAAGGTGACCAGATCCATTACTGGAACGATCGCGACCAGACCTACAACATCATGACCAAAACGGCCAATTGGCCGTCTTACACTTTTAAGGAAGTCGAGGGCTTCTTTGTTTACCTGTCCGATCCGCAGAACAAAGGGCGCCGCGAATACCTGACCCTGGTCGGTTTCGTCGGCGGCTTCCCGGCCGGTTTCACCTGGCCGCTGGGCAAAGAGTACAATCTGCTCGGTTATCCGTATCCCGGCAGCGACCTGGCCAACACCCTCGGGTTCCGGCCGAACGAAGGCGACCAGTTCCACCAATGGAACTGGATCAGCCAGGGATTCACTTTAACTACCTATGTCGGCGGCCAGTGGAAGGATGAGGCGGTTACCGTCCTTGCTTTAGGCGAAGGGAAATTCTATTACGTTCCCCTGACCAGTCCGACTGATAAGTGGGAATTGAAATTCTAAGGAGGATGAGCGTTTATGCGTAAAATATGGCTGAAAAGGTCGGTGATCATGCTGCTCTTGCTGCCGCTCCTGGCGACGCAAACGTTGGCAGCCGGCATCGTGCTGAAGATCGCGGAGAACGGCTTGCAAGGCTGGACCGGCACGCTCAACCCCGATTACACCGGCGGGAACGCCGACGCTGCCAATATCGAATTCTTCAAGGGCTCTATCCCCGGACCGCTGGAAACCGGCGGCCGCTTCGCTCCCGCTTACACCTGGCTGCCGGGCGCCAAAACCCATCAATACGACGACACCGGCGTTAACGGCGGCAGCGTTTATATCCGCAGCTGGGACGGCCCGGCCCGGACCCAGGGAAGCTATTACGGTAAATCGGCGCCTTATGCCGCCGCGTCCGGCGCGCAGCCGGCTTTACAGTACCCCGTTGCCCCATTTAAGACCGACTTCCTGGCTGACAAGCCGAAGAACGCCCCGATCATCAATGCCGTTGCCGAAGCGAACAAGCGGATCGGGGAGACGCCGAACGTGGTGTTGAACCTGGCGGTCGACTACAGTTACAGTTTGGGCATGCCGAAGATCGAAGTGACCGGCTACGATCTTAAGTATTGGATAGCGCCTGAGACCGAGCCGGCCGACAATGACGCTAATCGGGTAGTTTCGCTCGGCGGCACGACCTTTAACCTGCCGGCCAATGACCCGGTGACCAATGCTCCGTTCAACAGCGGCACCTACTATTTTAAGGTCCGGGCCAAGAACTGGTTCGGTGCCGGTCCCTGGAGCGTTACCAAGGAATGGAAAACGCTGAGCGGCGCCGCAGGCGGCCCGAGCACCAAGACTTATGATTTTAACGTCGTCAGCGCCCTGGGCGTCAACACTTTTGCCGTTCCCTTTACCACTATTGCCACACCGGACGTCACGACCGTCAGGAAATTCGTCAGGCAACTGAACAACACGGCCGGCGGCAACGTGGTCGCGCTTTGCGGATACTGGGACAATACCGCCAAGGCCTTGAAAGGCGGGCCGGTCACTTACAAGAGCGCGACACTGAACGCCTTTGACGCTGAAACCGCCACTATGTTGGGCGGCCTCGGCAATATCGTCGCTGACCGTGCCTACCAGATATCGGTCACCCGGGACGTCAGTTTGTCCATTACCGGAACGAGGTAAAGAACCAGCTAATGCTAAAAAGGGTCATCTATCTTAGTTTGTTCGTCATGGCCACGGCGCTGGCAGCGGCTGCGCTGCCGCCGTACCCGGTCGATTACCCGCTGACCGGTAAAGTGACCGGTCCGACCGGCGTCGGTCTCGGCGGCCGGACGATCAGGCTGTATCGCGACCAAACCAAGGGAATAGCAACTACGCTTACCAATCCGGACGGCACTTTCCGGCTTAACGTGTTTGACGTCTGGCCCGACGGCATCAAGGTCGGCGACGATTATACCGTTGATTCGCCCGTCAAGGACGGGGCGGAGGGCAAGCCGCTGACCGGCAAATACGTTACCGGCTACGGCTACGATGCCTTGCCCGGCCCGCTGGTCTTAACGGTAACGGGGTCAGCGGCCCCACCGGCCGGTCCGGCGACGCCGGAAACGGGCGTTGTTCCGCTGCTGGAGCCGGCTCCGACCGTGAAACTCTATTTCGGCAACCGGGTCTACCAGCCCAACCTTTACTGGGTCAAGGAGAAAGGGGACAGGCCATTCATCGTTTCGCCCGATACCAACCTGAAAGTCGAGGCGGCGATCGAGCTCCCTTACACTTTGGCCAAGGATATCGAATCTTACAAGATCGTGGTCGACGAAGGGACCTCCGCGTCCCGCACGGTCACGCTTAATGCCGCTAACGTCGAGAAAAAGACCTATGCCTCTGGCACGACGGCGGATGAAGGCTACATTACTTCTATGAACCTAAAATATAAATTCGACGAGCCGCTGCTCGAGGGGAAACACGAGATCAGCGTGACCGTCCGGTCCAGCGGCCTGCGCGGTACCGCTGCCGTCAGCGCTCAGTCCGCGACCATTGAGGTCATGGGCGGGCCGCTCCGCGTTATCGGCATCCCGATCACTTTCCCGAGCCCGTACAGCATCATCAAGGACGGGACCGTCAGCATCCAGTACGAACTCTCCGCCAACGGCAACGTTACGGTTTACCTGACGTCGCCGACCGGCGAGATCGTCAAAAAATGGAACTGCGCCGCGGGAGCCGAAGGCGGCAGCGCCGGCGTTAATAAACTTACCTGGGACGGCCGGAGCGACCAGGGTTACCAGGCCGGCAACGCCATTTACCTCGGTTCGATCCTCTCGCGCGATGAGAATCGCTTGCTGGCCAAGTATAAACTGACGGTCGTGAACTAACGAAAGGTGAAGGGATGAAAAAAATATTATTGTGCCTGTTACTGATCGCCGCCGCGACGGCTGTGCTGGCCGCGACCGAAGAGGCCGGCCTGATCTGGTCGCTGCCCGGGACCAAACTCGCCCTGCCGGCGCTCTTTACCGACGGCGAGGGCGGTATCGTGCTTTTTTCCCACGATGTCGGCGCTTATGACTCGGTCAACAAGACGATCAGCAAGATCAGGGCCCAGGCCCGGCGGATAACGCCCACTGGTTCCCTGCAGTGGACGACGGTCCTTGGCACCAACGAAGCCAGCAGCTCGGTCGGCTGGGGGAGCGGTTTTTCCGCGCAGAAAAACGGCGCCCGCGCCGCCGATTATAATTACGTTTTTGGCGTCAACCAGATCAAGCCGATGTACACCGGCCGGGCCGGCGCCGTCACTTTTCGGAACACCAGCGCCGCGCCGGCCCGCGTGGCGCTCGACGACGGAGCGGGAGGCTTTTTCGCCACGATCGGCGGCACGGGGGTCCTATACGGCTTGAAGATCGACCAGACGGGAACGCTGACCACCACGATTAACCTGGTAGCAAAACCCGGAGTGGATATGACCGATGTCAGGGAAATGTCGCAGACCCCGACGCTGATCAAAACTTCCGACGGGGAATACGCCACGGTTTGGATAGAGGCGGCAACGTCAGAAGGCGGGATCGATCTCGACACTTCCTCGATCGTCTATATACAAAAAGTCGACAGCAGCGGGAACATGCGGTGGGGCGGCGGGACAACGAATACCGCTTTGCGGCTTACTCCCGCCGCGCTCCTGGTGACCGACCCCTTGGCAACCGGCGAAGCGAACGGAGAGATCCCGGTGATCGCCAGCGACGGGGCCGGCGGAGCCGTCGCTTTTTGGGTCCAGGACATGAGGAACTGGCAGACCCAGCGCAAGATCTGGGGGGCCCACATTCTCGCCAATGGCACTTTTGCGCCCGGCTGGGCGTCGATGGATATGCATGTTCCGAGCGGGACGATCGCCAATCTTTCCGCCATGTCGACGCGTGAATCGGACGGAAACAATTACTACTATATCGCTTTTAATACTTCGCCGACCACTTTGGAAGAATATTTTGTCATGCAAAAGTTCCAGGCGAACGGCTCGGCGGCCGCCGGTTGGCCTCCCGGCGGGATCCTGATGGATAATGAAGGACGCAGTACCGGTTATTTGGCTCCCGATGGCCGGGATGGCGCGTTGTTCTCGTATACCGCCCATCCGGACAGTTTGCCGGCGGGACTCAATTACGGCCGGGTGGCGCGCGTTACCAGCGGCGGCGGCCTGGCCTGGAAAGCTAACCTCACTACGGGCTTTGACTACCCCGCGCCGTTGACCTCGAAAGCGACCGCGGCCGAGATCATATACGTGTCCAGTACGCTTGAGGGCGCGCAATTTAGGGTGGTAGTTACTAAATTAAATCCGTTGGACGGCTCGTTCAACTGGCAAACAAAGATCGGTGCGCCGGGGATCGATTATTTCGGCTTGCCGGTAAGGGACGGAGCGGGCGGCGCCATCGTTACCTGGTGGAACAGGGATGCTCTTCCCGTTGGTGAAGCGGACATGCTGCCCAGAAGGATATATGCCCAGCGGATCAGCGGTTCGGGCGAGGTGTTGTGGCAAAACCAGGCGATGATCACCGTCGAATCCGGCGCCGCTGATAATGACTATTTTACGGCCGGCGTTAGCTGTCTTGGCACGGGGGAAGCGAATGTCCTGACCATGCCGCTGGTCGGGGTCACCGGATTGCTCGCCCGGGTCGGCGACCAGTCGGTTGACCAGCTGCTCTACAACGCGCAAAAGCTTGATGCTGCTTCCGGACGCAAGCTGTGGGGTTATGACGGAACGACTTTCCATGTCTTACCTACTTATGACACTGATAATATCGGTTCTCTGGCGGTGGGAGCCGATGACCGGGGCGGAGCGATCTTTACCTGGACCTATTCCAAAGAGGTATACGCCAGCTGGGTCGACGCCAACGGTTCGCCGGAAGCGGCCTTTTTGTCCGGCCCGGCCGTGGTGGCGGTCAAGACCGCCGCCACCAATAATACCTTCCCGCAGGTCCATTACACCGGCAGCGATACCGCCGTTATCCTGTGGGACCATAATAATAGCGGGCTAAAAACCTTCCGCGCGCGCACGCTGAGCCGGAGCGGGGCGCTGGGCGCCACCAACGTGCTGGCCAGCGGCCGCTCGGGGATGAACGTGACCAGGAATTCCTACCAGCTGGCCGACGGCCGGATCCTGGCGGTCGCCGACGATTTCCAGGTCAACAAGGGGAGGGGCCTCTTGATCAGCACCGCCGGCACGCTGCTTGGCAGTATAGAAGCCCCCGCCGGCCATGTGCTCTCCTCGGTCGCCCCGGCCGACGACAATACCGTGCTCTTCTCTTATTGCGCTTCCAGCGAAGCTTATAAATACGTCGGCGGACAGATCTACATCAATAAAGTCCCGGTCAGCAGCTGCGAAGGGGCGGCTTATCTTGTCGATCCGGCCACGGCCTGGCAAGTGCTGGGCCCGTCCGTGCCCCAAAGCGCTAACTTCGGCTATTCGCTTAACTACGACGGCAGCGGCGGCGCGATCGTGATCTTCATGGACCTGCGCGGCTTGTCGGCCGCCCAGGCCCAGCGTTTCAACGACCTTTACCTGGCCGACGGCTTGGACGGCATTTTATCGGCCGAAACGATGGCCATGCCGATCGCCGTTTACGGCCAGCGGCTGGACCGGAACGGCAACCGTCTTTGGGGGGAGAGCGGCGTCAAACTTTCCGACGGTTCCAAGGCGCAATTCTGGCCGGATAGCATCGCCAGTACCCCGAACGGAACGGCGATACTGGCTTATCTGAACATGGATACTTCTTATGACAAGGGACAGATCGGCGTTTTCGTCGAACCGCTGATCCCGGTCCGGAAGGTCGGCGCGATCGGCAGGAGCAACTTTTCCGTCGCGGCCGACGGCCTGGCGATCTCCTCCGCCGAACGGCGCGATTCATCGGCCAGCCCGGAAGTGATCGTGTCGCTGGCGAATCCGGGCGATATCGCCAGCCTCAAGGTCTACGTCAACAATGAGCTGAAGCTCAACAAGACGACCGGCCTGTCCGCCACCAATACCTTTACCCTCGACCTGTCGGTCAAAGGGACCTACGATATCAAGGTCCTGGTCACCGACCGGAACGGCAATGAATCGGTCATCAGTTTCACGCTGGAGTCGCCGGGCGCCGGCGTCATGGCGGTCGTCGGCACTCTGACCATCGCGCCCCTCCCTTATACGCCGACCGCCGGTGCGGCGACGATCAGCTATGTCCTGGCCAACGACGCCAGCGTCCGGCTGCTGGGGATGTCGCCGGTCGGCGGCGAACCGATCATCAACCGGACATTCCCGGCCGGGACCCAGGGAGGAATGGCTTCTTATAACGCGGTCAGCTGGGACGGCAAGGACCAAAGCGGTAATTATGTCGGCAACGGCATCTACCCGGTCAAGCTGTTGACCGCCGACGGCAAGGAATTAGGGAAGGCTTATATCGTTGTTAAGTAAGGTTTGCTTGACCGGCTTGGTCCGGTAAAGCATTTCCGCCACTTCGGCGCGGGTTAAGTTCCGGTTCGGCTCAAAATTCTGGCCGCTCAGGTAATTGAGTATCCCGCCTTCTTTGGCCGCCATCACGTCCAGCACCGACCAGTGCCGGCCCGGCAGGTCGGGGTAGGGCGCCTCGATCAGTTTGCCGCCGGCGATCGACAGGTCGGCAAAGCGGGCGATGATCGTCACCCCTTCGGCCCGCGAGATCTTCCCGTTCGGCTTAAATAAGTTGCCAGGATATCCTTTAGCCAGCCCAGCATTAACTGCCAAAGCGATGTATTTTGCCGCCCAGTGTTTCGAGTTTAGGTCTTTGAATTTCGGATTTGTTTCGGATTTAGTGTTTAGGATTTCGGGTTTTGCCTTGACCAGCAAAGAACATAACTCAGCCCTGGTAATATCCCCCTCGGGCTTGAATAGCCCGCCCGGATAGCCCGAAATAATGTTAAGCGTCGCCAGCGCCTCGATCGGCAGTTTCGCCCAATAGCCGGCTCCCACGTCGCTAAAACTGACCAGCCGGACGGCCCGCCAGCCGATCGTTTTCAGGTTATTCCCGGCCGCGTCCAACGCTTCCACGGAGAGACTGTTAGCGCCGAGCTTCAGGCTCAGTTCGGCGTCAAAATAATTATCCTCGTTGATCGGGATCCCCGCTTCCACGGTGCCGGCGATCCGGTCGATCACTTTCAGCAGGCGGCCGTTCTTCTCGTAGACCTTGACCGAGATCGGGTTGGTCCCGAGCATCAAGTTGACTTCCGGCGCCCCCTGATACGTGACAAATTGCCGCTTGGGCGCTGCCAGGCCGGGAATGACGATCCGGGCAACCGCCCGGTCCGTTACCAGTCCGCGCAGGTCGATCTTTTCGCCGTAAAGGATCGAGCCGCTTTCCGGGGTAATGATCTTGAGATAAGTCTTAACGACCGGCGGCTTGGGCTTGCCCACCCCGTAAGAGAGCGAGAAATAATTGGTGGCCGCCGAAGCGAGCCCGTAATAAGCGTGGTAAGCGTAATCAAAGCGGAACTCGTCAAAACTGAGGCCGACGCCGTAGGTCAGGTCGCCGCTCTCCGAACCGAGCCGGACGGCCAGTATTTCTTGCGGCGACCATTCCAGCCCGAGCCGGGTAGCGGCCGGATTGCTGCCGTGGGTCGGATAGAACTCGTAATCGAGGCCGAGCGCCAGCTCCTGGCCGCGCCAGCTGATCTGACCATTCTCACCCAGTAGTCCGTATTTTAGCCCCAGCCTGGCCAAGGCCGGGAGCGATTCCTGCACTCCGCTGCTCCATTTAACGCCGCCGCCGAGCGCGGTGGGGACGATATTCTGCAAGACCAGCGCGGTCGTTAGCTGCCTGGTCGGCTGATATAGCGCGCCGATGTCCAGGTCAAAACCGGAGGCGGTCAGCGGATTGATGCCGGAACCGGCCAGGTTCTGGGAATAAAGCTTGAGCGACGTTCCCAGCTTCAGGTCGCTGATGTTCCACTGGGGGAACTGGCATTGCTTGCCGTAAGAAAAAAGCAGCGCGGCATTGTTCCACTGGTAGCTGACCGTGCCGGAGGGCGAGGGGAAATACTTTTCTTCGCCGCCGATCACGATCACTTCGGGCGAGGGAGCGGTAAAAGAAAGCCCGCCGCCGGTATAGGCGACGCCGAAATTGCCGAAGCGGCTCGGGATAACGGTCGATAGCTGGGCGTAATCCATCTCGTTGGCGAATTTCCCCGACATTGAAGAGAGCTCCCACTTTTCCACCAGGGATAAGCCGGCCGGGTTGAGGAAAATGGCCGAGGGATCGTCGGCAAAGGCGGTAAAAACCTTCCCCATGCCGAGCGGCCGGGCGCCGACGCCGAGCCGGGTAGGATCGTTGGCGATCCGGACTTGGGCAAGAGCCAGGTTAGCCAGCAAGCAGAGGGCCAGACCAGCGCACAGTTGTTTTGCCTTCATCTTATGGGCAATCATAACATACGACGGTCACATTTCAACCGGCAAGTTAAGCTTGACAGCTCTAGGACGAGGGTGTACGATTTCATTCATCAATTCGTTTTGAGGGGAGGTGCAGGAATGGCGGAAGTCAAAGGTTATTGCGTTAAATGCAAAAAGAAGACCGAAATGAAGGACGCGAAAGCGGTCACTTTAAAGAATGGCCGCAAGGCGACAAAAGGTGAGTGCCCGAAGTGCGGGACCAAGATGTTCAGGATCGGTGGCTAATTAACTAGTTTTTTCAATACGTATTGAAAAGGGCCGCGTTGAGAGACGCGGCCTTTTTTGTTATAATTGACCCCTGATGCCGCACCGCAACAAGTTCGTTCACCTGCACTGCCACACCGAGTATAGCCTGCTGGACGGGGCTTGCCGCATCCTGGACCTGGTCAACCGGGCCAAGGAGCTCGGCATGCCGGCGCTGGCCGTGACCGACCACGGCAACATGTACGCCGCGGTCGAGTTCTACCTGGCGGCCAAACAGGCCGGGATCAAGCCGATCATCGGCTGCGAGATGTACCTGGCCCCGCGCTCCCGCCACGATAAGGAGACGAAAGAAGACCGCTCGCCCAACCACCTGACGCTCCTGGCCAAGAACGTGACCGGCTACAAGAACCTGATCAAGCTCGCCTCGCTCGCCTCGATCGAAGGCTTTTACTCCCGGCCGCGGATCGACCGGGAGCTGCTGGAGCAATACCACGAGGGGCTGGTCGCCATGTCCGGCTGCGCCGAGGGGGAGATCGGCCGCGCCCTGCGCCAGGGGGACGAGGCAAAAGCCAGGAAAGCGCTCCAGTTTTACCAGCGCCTGTGGGGCGACGATTTTTACCTGGAAGTGATGGAGCTGGGCCTCGACGAGTTCCGGGAACTGAAACCGCAGCTGATCGCCTTTGCCCGGGCCAACAAGGTCGAGATGGTCGCCACCAACGACGTCCACTGCGTCAAAAAAGAGGATATCTACCTGCAGGACGTCCTGGTCTGCATCCAGACCAACTCGTTCTTAGACGACGACAAACGGCTGAAGTTCAACACGCAGGACATCTACCTGAAGTCGTACGAAGAAATGGCGGCCAAGTTCGGCGACATCCCGGAGGCGCTGGCCAATACGCTGGTCGTCGCCGCTAAGTGCAATTTCGAGCTGGAGACCGGTGTGCTCCACCTGCCGAACTTCGCGGTCCCGGCCGGCGACACGCCCGATTCTTTCCTGGAAAAGCTTGTCTGGGACGGGGTCAAAAAGAAATACGGCACGCTGCTGCCGCCCGAAGTGATCGACCGGGTCAAATACGAGCTCTACACGATAGAGAAGATGGAGTACGCCTCCTATTTCCTGATCGTGCAGGACTTCATCAACTGGGCCAAATCGCAGGGGATCCAGGTCGGCCCGGGCCGCGGTTCCGCCGCCGGCAGCATCGTCTCCTACGCGCTCAGCATCACCAACATCGAACCGCTGAAATACGGCCTGATCTTTGAGCGCTTCCTCAACCTGGAGCGGATCTCGATGCCCGACATCGACGTCGACTTTTGTTTCGAGCGCCGGGGCGAAGTGATCGAGTACGTGACGAAAAAGTACGGCAAGGACCACGTCGCCCAGATCATCACGTTCGGGACGATGGCCGCCCGGGGGGCCATTCGCGACGTCGGCCGGGTCCAGCGCATGCCGCTGCCCGAAGTGGACCGGATCGCCAAGCTGGTCCCGTTCGGTCCCGATATCGACCTCGACAAGGCGCTGAGCAGCGTCAAGGAGCTGAAAGAGCTCTACGCCCGGGACGAAAAGGTCCGGCAGCTGATCGATACCGCCCGGGGAGTCGAGGGGATGGTCCGCCACGCTTCGGTCCACGCCGCCGGCGTCGTTATCTCCCAAGCTCCGCTGATGGAATACGCGCCGCTCCAGAAACTGGACGAGAACTCGGTCGTCACCCAGTACACGATGAACGACCTGGAAAAGATCGGCCTGCTCAAGATGGACTTCCTCGGCCTGCGCAACCTGACCATGATCGCCCACGCGGTCGAACTGCTGAAAAAAGGGCGGGGGATCGAGATCGACATCAACGCCCTGCCGATGGACGACTTAAATACCTACCGGCTCCTCTCCGCCGGCGAAACGATCGGCGTCTTCCAGCTGGAAAGCCGGGGGATGCGCGCCCTGATCAAGGACCTGAAGCCGTTCACCTTTGAGGAGATCATCGCCCTTTTGGCGCTCTACCGGCCGGGACCGCTGGAAAGCGGCATGGTCGAGGATTTCGTCAAACGGAAGCACAAAAAGGTGCCGATCAAGTACGAACTGCCGGAGCTGCAGCCGATCCTGCGCGAAACCTACGGCACGATCTTGTATCAAGAGCAGGTCATGGAGATCGCCTCCAAGGTCGCCGGTTATTCGCTGGGGCAGGCGGACGTGCTCCGTTCCGCCATGGGGAAGAAAAAGGTCAAGGAGATGGCCCAGCAGAAAGAGTTCTTTATCGAGGGGGCGGTTAAGCGCGGCGTCTCCAAGCACAAGGCGGCCGAGCTTTTTAACCTGTGCGAAAAATTCGCCGGTTACGGCTTCAATAAATCGCATTCGACCAGCTACGCCCTGATCTCGTACCAGACGGCGTTCCTCAAGGCGAACTACCCGGGCGAGTTCATGGCCGCCCTGTTGACCTCGGTCATGGGGAACACCGACAAGGTCCGCATGTACCTGGCGGAAGCGCAGCGGCTGAATTTAAAAATATTGCCGCCCGACGTCAACGAAAGCGAGCGGACGTTCACGGTGACCAAGGAGGGGATCCGCTTCGGCCTGACGGCGATCAAGAACGTCGGGACCGCGGCGATCGATTCGATCATCGCCTGCAAGACAAAAGACGGCCCGTTCCAGTCGTTCGAGGATTTTTACCGGCGGATCGACACCCACGCGGTCAACAAGAAGGTCGTCGAGAGTTTGATCAAGGCCGGGGCGTTCGATTCCTTCGCCCGGGGGCGGGCGTTCCTGCTGTCGAACTACGAGAAAATGATCGGCCAGGTAACTAAGGAGCTGAAAGAGCGGGCGAACGGCCAGGAAGCGCTGTTCACCATGGCGCCCCAGTCCCCGGTCCCTGGTTCCCAGTCCCTGGGTGAGACCAGCACGGAAATCCCCGAGTTCAGCCCGGACCAGCTCCTGCGCATGGAAAAAGAGCTGCTCGGCCTCTACATCTCTTCTCATCCGCTGGAGCGGCTGCGCGAATCGCTCGACGCCCAGACCAGCCAGGACGTCGCCGATATCGCCGAGATGAACGAGGGAGAACCGGTCAAGGTCGGCGGCCTGCTGGCCGACTGCAAACGGATCGTCACCAAGCGGGGCGACGCCATGCTGCTGGGGAACCTGGAAGACCTGACCGGGACGATCCCGCTGGTCGTTTTCCCCAAGGCCTACGAGAAATGCGCCCCGTTCCTCAACGACGACGAAGCGGTGATCGTCAAAGGAAAACTGAACCGCGATTTCCGGACCGAGGAACTGAACATCCAGGCGGAGACCGTCGAGCCGCTGGTCGAGCTGGAAAAGGTCCGCTCGCTCAAGGTCGAGCTGGTGGACTTGGCCGATAAAAAAGTGTTAGAGTTAATGAAGGATGCCCTGATCCTGCACCACGGCGGCGATCCGGTCTTTATCCGGATGGACGGCAAGAGCGTGGAGCTGAACCGGGCCCTCTGGGTCGACATCAATACCGACCTGATCCAGCAGCTGGAAAAACTGCTCGGCGCGGGGGCGGTCAACGTCGAATTCTCGGTGCAAAGAAAAGGAGCTTTAAATGGACCTGGCGAAGATAAAATTTGATGCCAACGGCCTCGTTCCGGTGATCGCGCAGGACTACAAGGACGGCGCGGTCCTGATGCTCGCCTACATGAACAAGGAATCGCTGCAAAAGACGCTCGACACCAAAGAAATGGTCTACTGGAGCCGCTCCCGCAAAGTCCTCTGGCACAAAGGGGACACTTCGGGCCACATCCAGAAAGTAAAAGAGCTCTACTACGACTGCGACGCCGACGCGCTGCTGGCCAAGATCGAGCAGGTCGGCGACATCGCCTGCCACACCGGCAACCGGAGCTGCTTTTTCAACAAAATGATCTGATGGAAGCCGACCGGATCGTTATCAAAGGGGCGCGCGAGCATAATCTCAAGGACGTAAGCCTGGAGCTGCCGCGCAACAAGTTCATCGTCTTCACCGGCTTGTCTGGCTCCGGCAAGTCGTCGCTCGCTTTTGACACCATCTACGCCGAGGGGCAGCGCCGCTACGTCGAGTCGCTTTCGGCCTACGCCCGGCAGTTCCTGGAGCAGATGCAGAAGCCGGACGTCGACAATATCGACGGTCTATCGCCGGCGATCTCGATCGACCAGAAAGCGCCCGCCCGCAACCCCCGGTCGACGGTCGGCACCGTCACCGAGATCTACGATTATCTCCGCCTCCTGTTCGCCAACATCGGCATCCCGTATTGTCCCAAGTGCGGCCGTAAGATCGAACGGCAAACCGTTCCCCAGATCGTCGACCTGATCGTCGGCTCGCTGGCGGGCAAGGCTATCCAGATCCTGGCGCCGGTCGTCCGCGGCCGGAAAGGGGAGTACAAACAGCTTTTCGAGGATATCACCAAGGACGGTTTTGTCCGGGTCCGCGTCGACAAGAAGCTTTACGAGATCGGCGAGGTCCCGGCGCTGAACAAGAAGGTCAAGCACGACATCGAGATCGTGGTCGATCGGCTTACCGCCTCGGCTACCAATCAGAAACGGCTGGCGGAATCGGTCGAGACCGCGCTGAAATACGGGAACGACCTGGTGATCGTCGCGCACGGCGAAGGGAAAAAAGCCAAAGACGAGCTCTATTCCCAGAAATTCGCTTGTCCCTATTGCGGCACCTCGCTGGACGAGATCACGCCGCGGATCTTTTCCTTCAACAGCCCGTACGGCGCCTGTCCCAAATGCTCCGGCCTGGGGAACAAGCTGGAGTTCGACCCCGACCTGATCATCCCCGACAAGAACCTGACCATTGCCGGCGGCGCGATCGCCCCGTGGGGGGAAGCCGCTTCCTATTACGTCCAGAAGCTGGCGGCCGTCGGCCAGGCGTACAAGTTCGACCTCGACACGCCGATCAATAAATTGAGCAAGGAACAGCTCAACGTCATCCTTTACGGGAGCAAAAAGCCGATCAAGTTCACTTACGAGATGGAGCGGGGGTACTGGGAACACGAGGGGGAATTCGAGGGGGTGGTCAATAACCTCCGCCGCCGCTATCTGGAGACCCGCTCGGAGAACGTCCGTTACCACCTTTACCGCTACATGAGCGCGATCCCCTGCCGCGATTGCGGCGGCCAGCGGCTGCGCCCGGAGAGTTTGGCGATCAAGATCGGCAACCGCTCGATCGCCGACGTCTCGGCTTACGCGATCAAGGCGGTCATGCGCTGGCTCGACGAGCTGGCATTGTCGGAGCGGGAGCAGACGATCGCCAAACAGATCGTCAAGGAGATCAGAGCTCGCCTCAAGTTCCTGATCGACGTCGGGCTCGATTACATCACCCTGAGCCGCGAATCGGCCACCCTGTCGGGCGGCGAAGCCCAGCGGACCCGGCTGGCGACCCAGGTCGGTTCCGGCCTGGTCGGCGTCCTGTACATCCTGGACGAGCCGTCGATCGGCCTCCACCAGCGCGACAACGGCCGCCTGATCGAGACGCTGGAGCGTCTCCGCGATCTGGGCAATACGATCATCGTCGTCGAGCATGACGAAGAGACGATGCGGCGCGCCGATTTCCTGGTCGACATCGGGCCGGGGGCGGGGCGCCACGGCGGCGAGATCGTGGCGACCGGGACGGTCGCCGATATCATCAAGGCTCCGCGCTCGATCACCGGCCACTACCTGTCCGGCCAGCAAAAGATCGCCGTTCCCCGGGAACGGAAAAAAGGGAACGGCCAGTGGCTGACGATCAAAGGGGCCAGGCACCATAATTTAAAAAATATCGATGTCCGGTTCCCGCTCGGCGTTTTTACGGCGGTGACCGGGGTCTCCGGCTCGGGCAAGAGCTCGCTGATCAACGACATCCTTTATAACGCCCTGGCCAAAAAGTTCTACCGGTCGCTGGAAAAAGCGGGAGAACACGACGCCATCACCGGCCTGGAAAATATCGACAAGGTCATTATTATCGACCAGACGCCGATCGGCCGGACGCCGCGCTCCAACCCGGCGACCTACACCGGGGTATTCGACCACATCCGCAACCTGTTCACCATGACGCAGGAAGCCCGGATGCGCGGTTACAAGACCGGGCGGTTCTCCTTTAACGTGAAAGGGGGGCGCTGCGAAGCGTGCGGCGGCGACGGCCTGGTCAAGATCGAGATGCATTTTCTCCCCGACGTCTACGTGCCGTGCGACGTCTGCAAAGGGAAACGGTATAACCGGGAAACGCTCGAGGTCCACTACAAGGGGAAGAGCATCTACGACGTGCTCGACATGACGGTGGAAGAGGCGCTCCAGCTCTTCGAGAACATCCCGCAGATCGAGCGCAAGCTAAGGTCGCTCTCCGACGTCGGCCTCAGCTACGTTAAGCTCGGCCAGTCGGCCACCACGCTCTCCGGCGGCGAAGCGCAGCGGATCAAGCTGGCCACGGAACTGGCTACCCGGTCGACCGGCCGGACCCTCTACCTGCTCGACGAGCCGACGACCGGCCTCCATTTTGACGATATCCGGAAGCTGCTGACCGTTTTGCACCGCCTGACGGCATCCGGCAACAGCGTCATCGTCATTGAGCATAACCTCGAGGTCATCAAGACCGCCGACCAGGTCATCGACCTGGGCCCCGAAGGCGGGGACGAGGGGGGGCGGATCGTCGCCGAGGGGACGCCGGAAGAGGTCGCCAAGGTGCCGCAAAGCTATACGGGCCGCTACCTGAAAAAGGTCTTATGACCACGTCTCAGGCTTTTCTGGTCCTAATCATTTGCATCATTGTCGTAGTCTTTATCTTGATCTATAAAGGCCAGTACAAGCCGCCTTCCTATCCCGGTTTCGGGCGTTGAAATCGTCACCCGAATAGAGTAAAATTAACATTCCAATGGCAGACGAGAAGATACCCCCACAAAATTTAGCCGCCGAGCAGTCCGTGATCGGCGCCATGCTTCTGGACAAGAACGCCGTCGTCCGCGTCCTGGAGCTGCTGGCTCCCGCCAGCTTCTACCGCGACGCCCACCGCTATATCTACGAAGCGATCATCGAGCTGTTCGACCGGGGCGAACCGGTCGACCTGGTCACCGTCACGGAAGGGCTCCGCAAGGCCGGCAAGCTGGACGCCGCCGGCGGCTCGGTCTACGTCACCGACCTGCTCAATTCGGTGCCGACCGCGGCCAACGCCGAGTACTACGCCAAGATCGTCGAAGAAAAAGCGCTGCTGCGCCGGCTGATCGAGTCGGGCACCGCCATGGTCGGCGAGGCCTTCAGTAATCCCGACGACGTCGACCAGGTCCTCGACCGGGCGGAAAAATCGATCTTCGACATCGCCCTGAAGCGCTCCCGGGAAGGGTTCCAGAAGATCGACTCGGTCATCAAGAAGGTGCTCGATAAGATCGACGCGCTCTACGGCAAGAAAGAGTCGATCACCGGCACGACGACCGGTTTCCCCGATCTCGACCAGCTGACCGCCGGTTTCCAGGCGTCCGACCTGATCATTATCGCCGCCCGTCCGTCGGTCGGTAAGACGGCGTTCGCTCTCAACATCGCCCAGGAGGTCGCGATCAAACACAAGATCCCGGTCGCGATCTTTTCCCTGGAAATGAGCAAGGAACAGTTGGCCCAGCGGATGCTCTGTTCCGAAGCCGAGGTCAACGCCCAGCAGCTCAAGACCGGCAGCCTCTCCGACACCGGCTGGAAAAAGCTCACCCGGGCGCTCGGCCGCCTCTCCGAGGCGCCGCTCTTTATCGACGACACCTCTTCGATGACCGCGACCGAGATCCGGGCCAAGGCCCGGCGGCTCAAGATCGAAAAGGGGCTCGGCCTGGTGATCGTCGACTACCTCCAGCTGATGCGCGGGCGCGAGCGGTCGGAGAATAGGGTCCAGGAGATCTCGGACATCGCGCGCTCGCTCAAGACGCTGGCCCGGGAGCTCGAGGTCCCGGTCGTCGCCCTGTCGCAGCTTTCCCGGGCGGTCGAACAGCGGCCGGACCGGATCCCGCGGCTGTCGGACCTGCGCGAATCGGGCGAGATCGAGCAGACCGCCGACCTGGTCATGATGATCCACCGCGAGGATTATTATAATCCGCAATCGGAGCGGGGGAATATCGCCGAGATCATCATCGCCAAGCAGCGCAACGGCCCGGTCGGGACCGTGGAGCTGGTCTTCCGCAAGGATATCGCCAAGTTCAGCAGCAAAGAAACCAGGTATGAAGAGGTCGCTTAGCGGGTTTTTCCTGCTGGTCCTGCTTGCCCCGGCTTTCGCCACCCTGCAGGAGCTGACCATCAATGCCGACACGGTCAACGTGGAAAAGGCCCGGCATCTGATCGAAGCGGCCGGGTCGGTCGAAGCGGTCTACAAAGATATCGTCCTGAACGCCGCCCACGTCGTTTACAACACCAGCGCCGAATCTTTTTACGCCGACCAGGGCTTCCGGCTTTATTACAACGGCATCACCTTCGAGGGGCAAACGCTCGACTACCGGCTGGTTTCCCGCGAGGGGACCGCGACCGACACCTTTTTCCATTACCAGAAGGTCGAGCTGGGCGGGCGCCGGCTCAAGCTGGACGCCGATCAGATCGAGATCAACGGGGCGAATTTTACCACCTGCGACCTGGAAGAGCCGCATTACCGGGTCACCGCTTCGGACATCCTGCTTTACCCGCGCTACGGCTGGCTGGTCGCCTACTGGGGTTATTTCTGGCTGGGGCGGGTGCCGGTCGTCCCGATGCCGACCTATATTTACGATTTTAACGCGGCCGACCGGGCGCAGAAAAACCTGCCGCCGTTCCCGGCGGTCGGCAGCGATCCGGACGACGGCACTTACATCAGCGAGACCTTGGCCTGGCACCTGCGCCGGGAGCTGTCCGGCACTTACACGCTCAGTTACGCCGCGAACAAAGGCTTGGGCGGCGGCGCCCAGGCCAATTACATCGTCAACGACCACAACACCGGTAACGTCCGGCTTTACGGCAACGTCAAGGACCGGTTGTTCGGCGGTTTGACCCATTATTACGTCTTCGGCGGCGAGGTCGGCGGCCAGAAAGCGGGACTGATCGACCTGTTCCCGCTGCCGCATTACCGGCAGTTCGAGCTGGAAACCGACCTTTCGTTCCGGGAAAGATTGAATTACCAGCGCGTCAGCTTCACCCCCGGCTTCGCGCTCCGTTCCCGGCGCGGCGAGGTCTGGCAAAAAGAGGCCAAATACGACCTGGAGCTGAAGAGCGCGCTGGTGGCGGAAGAGGGGAACACCCGTTTGACCGCCGGTGGCTATAATCTCCGGTTCTACGGCGATTTCCAGGAATTTCCGGTCGGCTATGTCACGCCGTCGCTCGTCTTGGACTCCACTTATTACGGCAACGGGACCCGCTGGGTCAAACCGCAGCTGGCGCTCGATATCGCCAAACGGTTCTCCCGCGACTTCTCCCTCTCCGGCACTTACAGCCATTATTTGACGGTCGACGGCACCAGCCCGTTCCTTTACGAGCTGTACCGCTTCCGGGGGGTCGACCGGCTCCAGTCGACCGTTACCTTCAAGAGCGGCGAGACCGGCGGCAAGCTCCACGCTTCCTACTTTCTTGACAACTGGTCGCCGGAAGATATAGACTATTCTTTCCTTTTCCGTCTGCATTGTTACGATCTGGAAGCGACCTATCGCTCAATGAGAGGAGAATTCCTGCTGTCGTTCAGTCTGGCGGCGCAGTAAAAAACCATGTTCATTACATTCGAAGGCCCGGAAGGTTGCGGCAAGTCGACCCATTCCACCAGGTTAAAAAGTTACCTGGAGGGGAAAGGGCGGCGCGTTTTGCTGACCAGGGAGCCGGGCGGCACCCAGGTCGGTAAAGCGATCCGCGCGCTGCTGCTCGATCCCGCCAGCATTTTGGACGACACGACCGAGATCTACCTGTTCGCCGCCGACCGCTCCGAACACGTCAGCAAGATCATCCTGCCGGCGCTGGCCGAGGGAAAAACCGTCATCTCCGACCGCTACGTCGATTCGACCGTCGCCTACCAGATCGGGGGGCGCCGCCTGCCGGAAGACCTGGTCCGCTACCTGAACATGGTCTCGTCCAAGGGGCTGATGCCGGCGCTGACGATCCTGCTCGACGTTTCGCCCGAGATCGGGATCAAGCGGGCCACCCAGAACCGCCAGGCGGACCGGTTCGAACAGGAGATCATCGATTTTCACGCGCGGGTGCGCGCCCAGTACCTGGCGCTCGCCGCCGCCGATCCGGACCGGATCAAGGTGATCAAGACCGACGACAAGGATATCGACCAGGTCCAGGCGCTGGTCCGGGAGTTAGTGGATGCAAAGCTCCGAGATTAGGGAAAAATACCTTAAATTTTTCGAAGCCAAGGGGCATAAAGTCCTGCCCGGCTCGTCGCTGGTCCCGGCCGATCCCACGGTCCTGCTGACGCTGGCCGGGATGCTGCAGTTCAAGCCGATCTTTCTGGGCCAGGAAAAGGCCCCGCAAAAACGAGTGACCACCGTGCAGAAGTGCATCCGGATGATCGACGTCGAACGGGTGGGGCAAACCCCGCGCCACCACACTTTTTTCGAGATGCTCGGGAACTTCTCCTTCGGCGATTACTTCAAGAAAGAGGCCATCCAGTTCGCCTGGGAGCTGCTGACCAAGGAATTCAAGGTGCCGGTCCTGAAGCTGAAGATCGCCGTCTTCGAAAAGGACGACGAAGCGTTCGAGATCTGGCGCAACGATATCGGCTTGCCCAAGGAGATCATCTTCCGGCTGGACGAGGAGAACAATTTCTGGTCGGCCGGGCCGACCGGCCCGTGCGGCCCCTGCTCGGAGATCTATTACGACACCGGCGAGGAGCACGGCTGCGGCAAGCCGACCTGCGCCCCCGGCTGCGATTGCGACCGCTTCTTGGAGATCTGGAACCTGGTCTTTATCCAGTATAACCGGAACGAAAAAGGGGAACTGCTCCCGCTCAAGCAGAAAGGGATCGACACCGGCATGGGGCTGGAGCGGATCGCCTCGGTCCTGCAGGGAGTGCCGGATAATTTTGAGACCGATCTCTTCGTCCCGCTGATCAAGCAGGTCGAGTCCCTGGCAACCGGCAGCAACCGGACCTCGGTCCGGATCATCGCCGACCACAGCCGGGCGATCACCCACCTGATCAGCGACGGCGTTTTCCCGGCGAACGGCGGACGCGGTTACGTGCTCCGCCGGTTGATCCGGCGGGCGGTTTCCCACGGCAAAAAGATCGGGATCGACCAACCGTTCCTGACCGACCTGGCCCGGACGGTGATCAGCGATATGAGCCAGGCGTATCCCCAGCTCAAGGAGAAAGAGGCCGTGATCTTTGCCACGATCAGGGAAGAAGAAGAAGGTTTCCGGGCGACCCTGGAAGCGGGGATGAAATGGTTCGCCGAACTGGCTGCCGCCAAAGAGATCAGCGGCGGCGCCGCGTTCAAGCTGCACGACACCTACGGTTTCCCGATCGAGCTGACGACCGAGCTGGCCAAAGAGCAGGGGATCAGCGTCGACCTGCCCGGGTTCGACCGGGAGATGGAAGCCCAGCGGGGCCGGGCCCGGCAAACCGGGCTGACCGAGCGGAAGATCGACCTGGCGGCGCTCGACCTGGCCCATCTTAACCAGACGAACTTCACCGGCTACGAAAAGCTGGCCGACGAAGGGAAGGTCCAGGCGGTCTTCCCGGCCAAGAACTTGGTCGTGCTCGACAAGAGCCCCTTCTACGGCGAGAGCGGCGGGCAGGTCGGCGATACCGGGCTGTTCGCCTGGAACGGGCGGGAAGCCCGGGTCACGAACACGCTGGTCTCGCCCAAAGGCGTACTCTTGCACCAGCTGGACGACGTCAGCGGCCTGAAAAAGGAACAAAAGGTCAAAACGACGCTCGACTGTTCCCGGCGCCTGGCCACCCAGGCCCACCACACGGCCACCCACCTCCTGCATAAAGCGCTCCGGGAAACGCTCGGCGAGCACGTCAAACAGGCCGGTTCCTACGTCGGCCCGGATAAGCTCCGTTTCGACTTCAACCACTTCCACGCGCTGACGCTCGAAGAGCTGCAGCGGGTCGAACTGCTGGTCAACCAGCGGATCGCGGACAAGCTGAAGGTGGAAGTGCTGAAAAAGTCGTACCCGGACGCGGTCAAGATGGGGGCGATGGCGCTGTTCGGCGAAAAGTACGGCGACAGCGTCCGGGTGCTGAAGATCGGCGACTACAGCCTGGAGCTCTGCGGCGGCACCCACGTCAAGAACACCGGCGAGATCACCTTTTTCAAGATCATGTCGGAAGGGGCGCTCGGCTCGGGCGTCCGCCGGATCGAAGCGATCGCCGGCCAGGCGGCCAAGGTTTACATTATTTTCCAGGCCAAGTCGCTCCGCGACCAGGTCGAAACGCTGATCAGGAAATACCGCGACCTGCAGCACGCAAAAGAAAAACTGGGCGGCAAAAAGAGCCTGGAGACCAACATCTTTGAGATCGAGGTCACCGAGCTCGAACGGCTCGGCAAGTGCGTGGACAACCACGATTCGGTCAACGTCGACAAGTTCCTCGAGCACTTGCGCGGCCGGGTCGACTGGCTGCAGGAGCGGGTCGCCAAAGCGGAGCGGGAGATCGCCGGGCTGAAGACCAGCCGGGCAACGGCCGCGGTGACCGAGTCGGCGGCCGACCTGCACGAGTTCGCCGGCCAAAAAGTCTACCTCGGCGCCCTGTCCGATGCGACCATGGACCAGCTCCGGGCGGTCGCCGACAAGGTGAAGGGATGGGAGAACATCGGTGCGGTGGTCGTCGCCGCCGGCGCTCCCAAGCCGGCCTATCATGTCTTTGTCGCCCAAGCGCTGATCGACAAAGGGATCACCGCCAAACAGATCGCCGCGACCCTGAACGCCGTGACCGGCGGCAAAGGGGGCGGCAAAGAGGACAAAGCCGAAGGCGGCGGCGGCGACCCGGCCAAGATCGCGGCCGGCCTTGAGGCGGTCAAAAAGTCGCTCGCATGAGGATCGTCGCCCTGGATTACGGCAGTAAACGGATCGGGGTGGCGGTTTCCGACCCGCTCGGTCTGATCGCCCAACCTATAGCCACGCTCGACCACGATCAAGCCATCCCCCAGCTGATAGAACTTCTCAAGCAGTTCGACCAGGTCGAGGAGATCGTGGTCGGCCTGCCGAAAAAACTCTCCGGCGAACTCGGCCCGGCGGCGGCCAACGTCCTTACCTTCGTCGAGGAGCTGAGGCGCGCTTTGCCGATCAAGATCGCTACCTATGATGAGCGGATGACCACGGCGGCGGCCGAAAAGACGCTGATCGCCGCCGGCCTGTCCCGAACCAAGCGGAAGCAGGTCATCGACCGGTCGGCCGCGGCCAATATCCTGCAAGATTACCTCGAACGGAGAAAGAAATGAAGAACTATTTCATCTGGGCGGTCATTATCATTTTCGTGTTGCTGATCTGGCCGGCGAACCCTTTTGATCTGTCGACCCGCCGGGCCACGGTCCCGGCCGGCGCTTCGGTCCGCGCGGTCGAAAAGCTTTTGCAGTCCAACGGGACCCTCCCCAGGCTGACCGCTTTCCGGGTGCTGATAAAATTGCTCGGCCTGTCGGGCCAGATCAAGGCCGGGGAATACTCTTTTTCGCCGTCCGATCCGCTCCCCCGGATCGTCACCCGGCTGGTCATCAACGAAACGGTGCCGGCCCCGATCCAGACGGTGACGTTTCCCGAAGGGACGTCGATCTACAAGATGGGGATACTGCTGCAAAAGGGCGGTTTCGCCGGTTGGGCGTCGTTCCAGGGGCTGGTCAACGAGGGGATCACCGCGCCGCTCCGGGAAAAATACTGGCATATCTTCAAATACGTTCCCTCCGAATCGCTGGAGGGCTATCTTTTTCCCGACACTTACCAGTTCTACCAGAGCGCTTCCGCCGAGGTCATGGCGGCGGTCATGGTCAAGCGGTTCGACGAGGTGGTGATGCCGTTCTGGGCTGGGGCGCGCAAAGACACCCCGCTGACGCTGCACGAAGCGCTGACGCTCGCCTCGATCATCGAAAAAGAGGCGCAACGGGCGAACGAACGGCCGGTCATCTCTGCGGTCTTCCATAACCGGTTGAAAGCGGGCATGCCGCTGGCCGCCGATCCGACCGTCAAATACGCGCTGGAACGGCCGAGCAAGCGGGTCTTTTACGAGCAGCTCGACGTCCGGTCGCCGTATAACACTTATAAGCGGAAGGGGTTACCGCCCGGGCCGATCTGTAATCCGGGGTTAGATTCACTAAAAGCGGCGGTCTATCCGGCTAAAACCAATTACTTTTTCTTTGTGGCTAAACCGGACGGCAGTCACCAGTTTTCCGTGGATTGGCAGGGGCATCAAAAAGCGCGGTTCAGGAGCAAACCTTAGCCGAACAGTTTATCCAGGAAGTCCTTGGCCTTGTCCGCGACTTTTTCCGCCTCGTAGAACGCCTCTTCCAGCTTATGCACCGCGGCTAAAGTGTCTTTAAAGGTCCCGCTGATCTTATCCTGCGGCAGGTAACGCTTGAGCGCGGCCAGCTGGAAACTGTAGGTCGGATTGCTCTTGGGGGCCATGGCCATGTAATAGCGGTGGCCGCCCGGCACGATATTGTCGTCCCAGAACTTGAGGAAATCCGCCTTGCTGCAGGTCTGGGTCGAACCGGTAGCCGGGTTATTGACGTATAAATGGGTCACTTCGCCGCGTTCGTCGGTCTTGTAGCCGGAGACGGTCATCCAGTGAGCGCGCTGCGCGTTGGCGATAAAGTTGCCCGGGGTAAAGATCTCGCTCCCTTTCTTGCCGCCGTTGATCCCCAGCACGACCGGCGGGATCCCCATGTCGAGCAGGGCGGTCAGGTCGGCGAGCGAACCGTTGTTCTCCTGCCGGACAGTCATCCCTTTTTTGTCGGCCGCTTCAATAAGCCGGTTCGGGCTGGAACCGACGGTGCAGGAGTCGAACTTGACCCCGCTGACCCCGTAATAACCGAGAGCCATGTTCAGGGAGGTCGGACCGCACGCGTTATGGCCTTGCAGCAGGCGGGGAACGGACAATTTGACCTCTTTTTTCAGCGAATAATCGATCAGCGTGCCGGCCGTTTTCAGCGGCTTGACCGCCGTTAACTCTTCCGTCGCTTTCCCCTGGATAACGCTCTTGAACGATTCGATAAAAGAGGACGAAACGCTGATCCCTTTTTGGGGCGTTACCGGTGAGAGCGTGCTCAGCGGTTCGGGACTGATCCGGCGGTAAGCGTTATTGATCATGCCGCTTATTTATCGGCCTGATCACGCGAAAACTTGCGTCTGTCTAGCGGCCGGTTATTCCCATTCGATGGTCGAGGGGGGCTTGCTGGAGATATCGTAGACTACCCGATTGACCTCGGGTGTTTCATTAACTATCCGGTTGGAGATCTTTTCCAGCAATTCGTAAGGCAAACGGGCCCAGTCGGCCGTCATCGCGTCGAGCGAGGTGACCGCCCGGATCGCGACCGTATTAAGGTAAGTCCGCTTGTCGCCCATCACGCCGACGGTGCGGATCGGCAGGAGGACGGCGAACGACTGCCAGATCTGCCGATAAAGACCGGCTTCTTTTATCTCCGAAACAACGATATCGTCGACCACCTGTAATATTTTGACCCGTTCCTCGGTCACTTCGCCGATGATCCTGATCGCCAGGCCGGGACCGGGGAACGGCTGGCGGGAAACGATATCTTCCGGCACGCCAAGCTCCTTGCCGAGGACGCGGACCTCGTCCTTAAAGAGGAGCCGGAGCGGCTCGATCAGTTTAAAACCCATCTTTTCCGGCAGTCCGCCGACGTTGTGGTGGGTCTTGATCTTCTTGGCGACCTTGCCGGTCGTCGTACCGGGAACGGCGCTCTCGATCACATCGGGATAGAGGGTCCCTTGAGCTAACCAGGGGATCTGGCCGAGCTTCTTGGCTTCTTCTTCGAACGTCCGGATAAAGTTCTCGCCGATGATCCTCCGTTTCTGTTCCGGATCAATGATCCCCTTGAGCTGGCCAAAGAACCTCTGGCCGGCGTTAATGTTGAGGAAATTCACCTTAAAGCGTTTGAGGAAGAGCTCATCGATCTTTTTCGCTTCGTTTTTCCGCATAAAACCCTGATCGATGAACATGCAGATCAGCTGGTCGCCGATCGCTTTGGAGATCAGGGCGGCAACGGTCGTCGAATCGACGCCGCCGGAAAGAGCCAGCAGGACCTTGTCCTTGCCGACCTTCTCGCGGATCTCCTTGACCTGCTCTTCGATGAAATTGGCCGTGGTCCAGGTCGGCTGGCAGCCGCAGATGATGTAAGCGAAGTTCTTGATGATCTCGATCCCTTTCGGGGTGTGGACGACTTCGGGATGGAACTGGACGCCGTAGATCTTTTTCTCCGGATCGCCGGCGGCGGCGTATTTGGTGTTATCGGTGTGAGCTAACTGTTTGAAGCCGGCCGGCAGGCCGACAACGGTATCGCCGTGGCTCATCCAGCACTGCAGCTGGCTGTCAAGACCGGCAAAGATGTTTGACTGGTCGTCGATCAAGAGATCGGCCTTGCCGTATTCCCGTTTCTGCCCCGGCTTAACTTCGCCGCCGAGCTCTTTCGCCATCAGCTGCATGCCGTAACAGATGCCGAGGACCGGAATGCCGGAGGTCCAGAGCTTTGGGTCGGCCTTAGGCGCGTCCTTTTCGTAAACGGAGGCGGGGCCGCCGGAAACGATGACCCCTTTGACGTTCCGCTTTTTCAGTTCTTCGACGGAGATATCGTGCGGGTAGACTTCGCAGTAGACGTTGCACTCCCTGACCCGGCGGGCGATCAACATCGAATATTGCGCGCCGAAATCGAGGACGACGATCAGGTCGTGCTGCGCCATTACTTGTACATTCCCAGCGACTGGGCTTTCTGGTAAACCTTCCCCTCGGTCATGATCGACGGGGCGATCACGACTTCCACCTGCTGCATCTCTTTTAACGTTGCCGCACCGAGCGTCCCCATCGAGGTCCGGAGGGCGCCGACAAAGTTCATCGAGCCGTCGTCGAACCGGGCCGGGCCGTGAATGATCTCTTTGAGCGGGCCGATCGTGCCGACCTTGATCCGGGAGCCGCGCGGCAGGGTCGGGGACGGGGTCGCCATCCCCCAGTGGAAACCACGGCCGGGCGCTTCGGTCGACTTGGCGATCGGCGAACCGATCATCACCGCGTCGGCGCCGCAGGCGATCGCCTTACAGATGTCGCCGCCCACCACCATGCCGCCGTCGGCAATGATGGGGACGTAAACGTTGTTCTCCTTGAAGTAAGAATCGCGGGCGGCCGCGCAATCGGAGATCGCCGTGGCCATCGGAATGCCGACGCCGAGCACGCCGCGCGAAGTGCAGGCGGCGCCCGGGCCGATGCCGACCAGGACGGCCGCGACGCCGGTCCCCATCAGCGTTAGGGCGACTTCGTAGGTGACGCAGTTGCCGACGATGACCGGGATCTTCATTTCCGTGCAGAACTTCTTGAGGTCGAGGACCTGGGAAGTTTTGGACTTATGCTTGGTCGAGAGAACGGTCGACTGGACGACGAAGATATCCGCTCCGGCGTCGCGGGCGATCGGGCCGAGCTCCAGCGCTTCCTGGGGGATCGACGAGACGGCGGCGAGGCCGCCGGCGGCCTTGATCTCCTTGATCCGCTTGACCACCAGCTCTTTTTTCGTCGGCTCCAGGTAAAGCTTTTGCATCAGCGGCACGTATTCTTCTTTCGGGACCGCGGCGATCTTCTCCAGCATCTTGTCCGCGTCCTCGTATTTCGCCCAAACGCCCTGTAAATTGAGGACCCCCAGACCGCCGAGCTTGCTCATGGCCACCGCGATCTTGGGGCTGACGACGCCGTCCATCGCCGAGGCGATGATCGGGATCTCGAACTTGCGCCCGCCGATCGTCACCGAAACGTCGGTATCCTCCGGGTTGATGGTGATGATCGAGGGACAGAGCGCGATCTCGTCGAAACCGTAAGCCCGCCGGGTCTTTTTGGCCTTGCCTAATTCGATATCCATTTACTTTTTCCTCGCTTTCTTGATCTTATTCTTGTCCTTGTTCTTGTCCTTGGCGGTCGCGATCATTTTTTCGAACTCGGCCATCAGCGGTTCCGGCACCCAGACCTCGCCGCACTCCTGGCAAACGTAGGCGGGGACCGATTCCATCATGTAGAGTTTGCCCCCCTGGTAATCTTCGAGGTTGACTTTTTCCAGCTCCAGCGGACCGCCGCACGCCTCACAAGCCTCCGGCTCTTCGCCCAAAAGCGACCGGTACTTTTCCAGGTCGTCGTCCTTTTTTTTCTGGTCGTTTTGCGTCATGACGGATTTGCGATTATACTATAATCCGCCCGGCTTGGCAAGAAAGCGCCGCGTGTGTTATACTTACGGCGGAAAGCGAGGAATAACCATGCATTTCAACATCGACAACGTCCGCCGCACCGACCCGGAGATCGCCGCCCTGCTGGATAAGGAGCTCGACCGCCAGCAGAACAACCTGGAAATGATCGCCTCCGAGAATTTTACCTCCCGCGCGGTGATGGAAGCGTGCGGCTCGGTCCTGACCAACAAATACGCCGAAGGTTATCCCGGCAAGCGCTATTACGGCGGCTGCGAGTTCGTCGACGTGTCCGAATCGATCGCCATCGACCGGGCCAAAAAGCTTTTTGGCGCCGACCACGCCAACGTCCAGCCGCATTCCGGCTCCCAGGCGAACTTCGCCGCCTACGTCTCCTGCGTCAAACCGGGCGACACGATCATGGGCCTCAACCTGTCGCACGGCGGGCATTTAACGCACGGGTCGCCGGTCAACGTCTCCGGCCTCTACTTTAATTTCGTCTCCTACGGCGTCCGCCAGGACACCGAAACGATGGATTTCGACCAGATCCGGTCGCTGGCCAGGGAAAATAAGCCCAAAATGATCGTCACCGGGGCGACCGCTTATCCCCGGACGATCGACTTCGCTAAGTTCCGCGAGATCTGCGACGAGGTCGGGGCGGTCCTGATGGTCGACATCGCCCACATCGCCGGGCTGGTCGCGGCCGGCATCCATCCGTCGCCGGTCCCGGTCGCGGAGATCGTCACTTCCACCACTCACAAGACCCTGCGCGGCCCGCGCGCCGGGTTGATCCTGTGCCAGGAAGCGTACGCCAAGCAGGTCGACAAAGCGGTGTTCCCCGGCATCCAGGGGGGACCGCTGGAGCACATCATCGCCGCCAAGGCGGTCTGCTTCAAGGAAGCGATGACACCAGAGTTCCGGCAATACCAGGTCCAGACGGTCAAGAACGCGCAGGCGCTGGCGGCGGGCCTGATCAAGAACGGCTTGCGGCTCGTTTCGGGCGGGACCGACAACCACCTGGTCCTGGTCGACTTGCGGCCGTTCAAGGTCACCGGCAAAGAAGCCCAGCCGGCGCTGGAAGCGGTCGGCATCACGGTGAACAAGAACACGATCCCGTTCGATCCGGAAAAACCGAGCGTGACCTCCGGCGTCCGGATCGGCACGCCGGCCCTGACGACGCGGGGGATGAAAGAGAGCGAAATGGCGCTGATCGCCGACCTGATCGCCCGGATCCTGCGCCACCCGGGCGACGAAAAGATCAAACTAGAGGTAAAGGAGCGGGTGCTGACGTTATGCCGGCAATTCCCCCTTTACCGGTAGAAAGACGAACTGATCAATGATCGAATTGACGAACGTTTTTAAAACTTACCACAGCGGGATCGAATCGCTGTACGACATCAATCTCCATATCGGCAAGGAAGAGTTCGTCTTCCTGGTCGGCTCGTCGGGGGCGGGGAAAACCACCCTGCTGAAGCTGGTCTACCGCGAGGAAAGGCCCACGGCCGGCAAGGTGGTCGTCGACCGGGTCAACGTCGCCGAGCTGGACGGCAACCAGGTCCCGTTCCTCCGCCGCAACATCGGCGTGGTCTTCCAGGACTTTAAGCTCCTCCCCAGGCGAACGGTCTTCGAGAACGTCGCCTTTGCCCTGCGCGTTACCGGCGCGCCGCGCTCAACCATCCGCCGCAAGGCGATGCAGGCGCTGGAGCTGGTCGGCATGCTCCGCCGGGTCAACTCTTTCCCCGACGAGCTCTCCGGCGGCGAAAAGCAGCGGGTCTGCATCGCCCGGGCGATCGTGAACAACCCGCCGATCCTTTTGGCCGACGAACCGACCGGCAACCTCGACCCGGCCACTTCCTGGGACATTTTGCAGCTCCTCGACAAGATCAACAAGCGGAACACGACCGTGGTGGTCGCCACGCACAACAAGAGCATCGTCGACGAGATGAAAAAGCGGGTCGTCGTGCTGGAGAACGGGCGGCTGATCCGCGACCAGCAGCTGGGGATGTACCATGTTTAGCAGCCTGGAGTTCTTTATCGTCGAAGCGTTCCGCTCGATCCGGCGGGGCGGCCTGATGACCTCCGTCGCGGTCGTCACGATCACCGTCTCCCTGACCATTTTCGGCACTTTCCTTCTCCTGATCCTCAACATGGGGAACATCGTCGGCGTCGTCTCTTCCCGGCTCGACCTGGTCGCTTATTCCCAAAAGGACCTCTCGCTCGACGAGGCGGCGGCCATTCAGGTCAAACTCTCCAAGCTGCCGGGCGTGGAGAAGGTCGATTTCACCTCCAAGACCGAGGCCTGGAACCGGTTCAAGGGCGATTTCGGCGGCAAGTTCGCCCTGGACGAAGTGATCCGCGAGAACCCGCTGCCGCACACCTTTGCCGTCCGCGTCCGCACCCCCGACCAGCTCCCCGACGTCGCCCGCACGGTCTCGAACCTGCCGGAGATCGACGAGGTCCGCTACAGCGGCCAGCTGATCAAGCAGATGCAATCGCTGGTCGGCGCGGTCCGCTTCGGCGGCCTCTCGCTGGTCATTCTCCTCTCGCTGGCCACTCTGCTGATCGTGGTCAACACGATCCGGTTGACCGTGCTGGCCCGCGAGACCGACATCTACATTATGAAACTGGTCGGCGCGACGAACAGTTTCGTCAAGTGGCCGTTCATGATCGAAGGGGTCATAATCGGCATCCTGGGCGGGCTGGCCGCTTTCCTGCTGCTGAAATTCTCCTACGATTCCACGGTCCTGCGCCTGTCGCAGGCGCTGCCGTTCCTGCCGCTCGTGACCGACCAGTTCCTGCTCGGGCTTATTTACACCGCCACGGTGATCGGCGGCATGTGCCTGGGGATCATCGGCGGCTACATTTCCGTCTCACGCGCGCTGAAGAACGAAGCATAGGAGGAAGTTAAATGTTAACCTGGTTAAGAAAGCACACAAAAACGATCATGATCGCCGTCGCGGTGGTGTTCGCCGGCTCGATGTTCTACGGCCTCGGTTTTTCCGGCCAGCAAGGCGGCTCGGGCGGGGGCGGCTCCAAAGGGATCGCCAAAGTTAACGGCCGGGAGATCGACCAGGTCCGCTACCAGGAACTGCTCAACCGGGTCGCCCAGAGCTTTGGCGGCGACATTTCCCCCTCCGACATGGCGATGATCGAGAACCTGACGCTGGGCCAGGCCATCGACTTCACTTTAATGGTGGAAGAAGCGCGGAAGAAGGTCAAGGTTTCCGGCTCCGAGATCGACGGCACGCTCGACCAGATCATGAAGCAGCAGCAGATCCCCTCGAAGCGGGAGCTGGAAGTCGCCCTGAAACGGCTCGGCCTGACGGTCGGCAAGTTCCGCGACCTGCTCCGCGACGACATCCTGCTCCAGAAATTCCAGCGGAAAATGCAGGAAGAGATCAAAGTGACGCCCGACGACCTGCGCGAGATCCGGGCCAGCCACATTTTGCTCAGCAACGAAGCGACCGCCAAGCTGGTCCTGGCCCAGCTCAAAGCGGGCGGCGATTTTGCCGCGCTGGCCAAAGCGTATTCGCGCGATCCCGGCTCGGCCGCCCAGGGGGGCGATCTCGGTTACTTCAAGACCGGCAGCATGCTCCCCGAGTTCGAGCGGGCCGTCCTGGCGCTTAAGCCGGGCGAGCTGAGCGGCATCGTGAAGACGCCGTTCGGCTACCACCTGATCAAGGTCGCCGATTCGCGGCTGCGGAAATTCTCCGTCCCCGACGCCCAGGTGGAGCAGCTCGTCCTGCGCGAAAAGCAGGAGAGCACGATGCGCCAGTGGTTCGGCAGCGTCAAGGCCAAGGCGAAGATCGAGGTCCTGAACCCGGCCCTGCGGGCGCACGATTACCGGTTCAAGGGGATGGCGCCGCTGGCCATAGCCGAATATAAAAAAGCGATCGCCCAGGACCCGGCCAATCCGTTCCTGCCGATCTACCTGGGGGACACTTACATGATGCTGGGGCGCAAGGACCTGGCGCTGGTCGAATACGAGAACGCGGTCAAAGTGCAGGGTGGTAATCCGGCACTATACCTGGTCTTAGGCAAGGCCTACGAAGCGGCCGGCGAGCGCAACCTGGCGGCAGAGCAGTACAAGAAAGCTTCGCTGGTCGCCGGCGACAGCCGCGACGTCCACGAGAAGCTGCTCAAGCTGTTCCAGCAGATGAAGCGCCCGGCGGAAGTCGCCCGGGAAAAAGCGGAGCTGCAGCGGATCGGCAAGAAAGAAGCGTTCGAGAAAGAACTGACCGGAGGTAAATAACCATGAACAAGCTGAGCGTTTTTGCGCTTTTGCTTATAATTATGGCCGTTATCTCCGCCGGCTGCGGCGGCGGAGGCGGAACACCGACCACCACAACCACCACTGCGGCCGTGACTACGACGACCACCGTCGCGACCACGACAACTACCGGCACTCCGGCCACTACGACCACTACTGCTGCCGGAACGACGACCACAACGGCGCCGGCCCCAACTACTACCACCACCACGGTCACGACCACTACCACGGCGGCGCCGACCACCACAACGACCGTGACCACCACCAGCACCACCGTAACGACGGCGGCTTTCACGATCATCGAGATCGATTCGATCAACGATGTCGGCAAATACACCAGTCTGGCGATCGACGGGAGCGGTTACGGGCATATCAGCTACTACGATGTGACGAACAGCGCTTTAAAATATGCGACAGACCTCGCCCTTTATCCCGGTTGGGGGGTAGAAACGGTCGCCAATTGGGGAACGATGGGGACCTATACCTCGATCGCCATCGATAACGACCAGAAGAACCGAATCAGCTGTTATCATGATACCGGCGTCAGAAATCGAACGGTTTGGGCAAGCGGTGAGGCGGGCAATTGGAGCGTGGCCACGGTTGAGGGGAGTAATAACACCGGCACGTATTCGAACATGGCAATCGATAGCGCCAATCGGCCGCACTGCGTTTATAAAGCCAACTTGGATGTCGGCCATCTTTGGGCTATCCCCGGCTGGATGTACGACACACCAACCGACGGAACGCCTGACAGCGGCAATGTCCTGGGCGGAATATCTTACCGGATAAAACTTGGGGCTCCCGATCGGCAGCATCTTTGTTACGTCAATTCTTCGAACCAACTGAAGTACACTTACGGCGATATCGACGACTCTTGGCTTGTCACTCCGATCCTGCTCAACGGCGGCGGGGCAGTCTACAGTGAAGACACCTCCCTGGCGGTTGACAACAACGGTAACGTCTACATTTCTTACGCGACCGCGACCGGGAAAATGATGGCAACGACCAACCTCTTCGGCGATTTTATCATTTCGACCGTCGAAGCGGGGAGCACTTTCACTTACAATTCGATCGCCGTAGCCAGTTCGAATGAAGTCTGCATCGCTTATTACGATTCGGTAGCCAAAGACCTGAAGTTCGCTCGCCGAAACTTTGACAGTTGGGACATAACTACGGTCGATTCAACGGGCGACGTCGGGCAATTCTGTTCGCTGGCGCTTAACGGCAGCAAAAAGGCCTGCATCAGCTATTACGACGCGACGAACGGGGACCTAAAGTACGCGGTCGAGCAGTAGTTTAACTGGCTAAAGCGAGCTGTTCGCCGGCGCCGAGGATCTGCTTCAGTTTGTCGGGGGTCCGGCCTTCGCAGTAGATCCGGAGCAGGGGTTCGGTGCCGGAAGCGCGGAAGAGGATCCAGCTCCCGTCCTCAAAATTGAACTTCAAGCCGTCCAGGTCCTCGATCTTCGTCACCTTTAAACCGCCGATCGCCTGGGGCGGCCGTTTCTTCAGCGCGACCACGGCCGTCTGCGCCTTGTCGGTGTGCAGGTCGATCCGGTCGTAATAGTAAAAGCCGTGCTCGGCCATCATCTCGTCCAGGATCTGCCCCAGGGTCTTCTTTTCGATCGCCATCAGCTCCAGCAGGGCCAACCCGGCCACCGTGCCGTCCCGCTCGGGGATAAAACCTTTCAGCGCCATGCCGCCGCTCTCTTCGCCGCCGAGCAGGATATCTTTTTCCAGGATCAATTTGGCGATGTACTTAAAACCGATCGGCGTCACCGTCAGCGGCAGGCAGTACGACTGGCACAGCTTGTCGATCAGGTTGGTCAGATTAAAGGTCTTCACCACTTCGCCGCTCCACTTCCGGTGCTTGACCAGGTGCCGCAGCAGGAGGCAAAAGATGTTGTGCGTGTTGATGAAGCGGCCGGTGGCGTCGATCGCCGCCAGGCGGTCCGCGTCGCCGTCGAGCACGATGCACACGGTCAGCTGGTCCGGATGCTGCAGCGCCGATTCCCGGACCAGGGAGAAAGATTCTTCCAGGTTGACGGGGAGCGGCTCGGGGTTGACCCCGCCGAACAGCGGATCGCGCCAGCCGCGGATCTCGGTAACCTTGATGCCGAGCTTTTGGAAGTTGCCGATCCCGCTGCCGTACATCGGATCGATCAGGATATTCAGGTTCGCCGCTTCGATCGCGGGCAAGTCCGCCAGCGTACTGACCTTTTTCAGGTAAGCGGGGTCGGGATCGAACAGGGTGATGTTCTTATCGGCAATGGTAAAGTATTGCGAGCTTTTCAGGTTCTGCTCCACCGCCCTGGTCGTTTCCGGAAAAGCGGAGCCGCCGAAACCTTCCTTGATCTTAAAGCCGTTCCATTCGGGCGGGTTGTGCGAAGCGGTGATCATGATGCCGGCGCCGAGGCCGAGGTTGTTGACCGTGAAAGAGAGCGTGGGCGAGGGGAGCGCATGCGCCATCAGCAAGGTCTTGAGGCCGGCGCCGGAACAGACCTCCGCCGCCGCCCGGGCAAAATCTTCCGACTGGAAACGATTGTCGTAGCCGACCGCGACCCCCTTGTCCGCCAACCCTTTCTCCTTGAGCAGGTCGACCAGCGCCTGGGTCACCAGCCGGAGGTTCTCGAAGGTGAACTCGTCGGCGATCCTGGCCCGCCAGCCGTCCGTGCCGAATTTGATCATTCGGTCGGCTCCTCGGCCGGTTCCTCGTCTTCGGTCGCTTCACCGGTCACCGGCTCGAGCTGGTCGCCCGGCTGGTGCAGGTCGCAGCTGCCGCCCGGCGCGTCTTTCTGCCAGAGCGTGGCGGCGCGGACCCGGTTAGGCGGGCAATTCGGCCCGGCCAGCTTGCCGCTGTCGAGGCAGAGCCGCACGGTAACTAACCCTTCCGGCTGCGGGAAATCGAGCACCGGCTGCCCGGCCAGGACGATCCGGTTATACGCCTGCCAGATCCGCGGGCAGATGGCGACCTCGGCGATCCCTTTCATCGGCGTATTGTTGTCGTTGCCGACCCAGACCCCGGTCACCAGCTGGGGGACGAACCCTTCGAACCAGGCGTCCTTGAAGTCCTGCGAAGTGCCGGTCTTGGCCGCCGCCGGCCGCTCGATCCGGCCGCGGACGCCGGTCCCCCGCGTCAGGACGCCTTTCATCATGTCGACCATGATCGCCGCCACGTTCTCGTCCAGCACGCGGCGCTCGATGTTCTTGTGGTTAAAAAGGGTCACGCCGTCGCGGTTCTCGATCTTGACGATGGCGGTCGGCTCGACCCGGATCCCGCCGTTGGCAAAAACGCCGAACGCCGAGGTCAGCTCCAGGATCGTCACTTCGGAAGCGCCGAGCGCCAGGGAGAGGCCCGGCTCCAACCGGCTTTTGATCCCCATTTTCTGGGCGACGTCGATCGCGCTCTGGATGCCGACCCGCTCCAGCAGCTTGATCGACGGGATATTGAGCGAACGCTCCAGCGCCTGCCGCATCGTGACCGCGCCGTGGAACTTCATATCAAAGTTGTTGGGCGACCAGGTGCCGCCCGGGTTCCAGCGGTTCGGCCAGACCTGGAAAGTGGTCTGGGTATCCTGCAAGATCTCGCCGGGCGAGATCCCTTGCTCGATCGCCGCGGTATAGACGAACGGCTTGAAAGAGGAACCGGGCGGGCGCTTGGCCTGCGTCACCCGGTTGAACTTGCTTTCGAAGAAATCGGCCCCGCCGACCAGCGCCTTAATGTAGCCGGTCCGCGGGTCGATGGAGACGAGCGCGGCCTGGGAAAAATTATACATCTTCCCTTCGGCGGAGATCGTCCGGGTGATGATCTCCTCGGCGGCCGCCTGCATCCGGCTGTCCAGCGAGGTGTAGACCTTGAGGCCGCCGTGGTAAACCAGCTCCTCGCCGTATTTATCCGTCAGCTCCTGCAGGACGTAGCTGATAAAGTAGGGGGCGATCTCCCCCAGGCTTTTCAGGTTTTTCGGCGAGAATTCGAGGCTGGCGATCGCCGCCAGCTTCCCTTCGCGCTCGTTGATCAGGCCGTGGTCGAGCATTTTATTGATCACGAAGATCTGGCGGAGCTTGGAACCCTTGAAATTGCGGTAAGGCGAGTAGAGCTCCGGCCCGCGGATCAGCCCGGCGATCATGGCCGATTCGGCCAGGTCGAGGTCCGCCGCGGTCTTGCCGAAATAAAGGTTGGCGGCCGATTCGATCCCGTACGCGTTGTGTCCCAGGTAAACCTGGTTCAGGTAGAGCTCCAGGATCTCTTCCTTGGTGTAGCGCCGCTCGATCTGCATGGCAATGAGCGCTTCCGCCAGCTTGCGGGTCAGCGTCTTCCTTTTATGTAAGAAGAGGTTCTTGGCCAGCTGCTGGGTGATGGTACTGCCCCCCTCCACGATCCGGCCGTAAGCGAAGTTCTTGATCCCGGCCCGGATGATCCCGTAAAAATCGAGCCCGTGGTGGCCGTAAAAGTTGGGGTCCTCGGTCGCGATCACCGCTTTCTGGAAGAACGGGGAGATCTTGGAGAGCGGCACCACCTGCCGGTTCTCTTCCTGGTGAAAGCGGGCCAGGACCTTGCCGTCGGCCGAAAAGAGGATGGTGCTTTCGCTCGGCAGGTAAGAATTAAGGACCTCGGTGTCCGGGAGCTGGACGATGATCTGCAGCGCCAGGCCGGCTAAAGCGGCCAGGACGATCAGAAAGATCAGCAGGAAGAATTTTTCCCGGCGGACCCGCTTTTTCGCCATGATTGAAAAATTATAGCATTTATGGTACATTTTGTCAGGCCTGCCTGTCGGTGGGCGGGGAGGCAAGTATGGCAACGAAAATCCTGATCATTCACGGGCCCAACCTGGCTCACTTGGGAGAGCGGGAAGTGGCCGTGTACGGCAATTTTACCCTGGCCGAGATCGACGAAAAACTCCGGGAACTGGCGAAAAACGAGGGTGTCGAACTGGACATCCGCCAGCTGGACGGGGAAGGGGAGATCGTCGAAGCGATCGGTAAGGCGCGCAAGGAGTGCCGGGCGCTGGTCATCAATCCGGGCGCTTACACCCATTACAGCGTGGCGATCCGCGACGCGATCGCCGGGGCCGGCCTGCCGACCGTCGAGGTCCACCTCTCCAACATCTACGCCCGCGAGGAATTCCGCCATAAATCGGTCATCGCGCCGGTCGCCGTCGGCCAGATCTCCGGTTTCGGCGTCAACAGCTACCTGCTCGGGTTAAAGGCCGCGCTCGCCTCCCTCAAGCAATGAAGCCCGCTCAGCGGCAGGCGATCAAGATAGCGTGCGCAGTCATGCGCGCGCTCCGGGTCAAGCCGGGGCAAACGGAGCGGCAGATCGCCGCCTGGATCACGCAGGAGCTGGCCGCCCGGGACGCCAAACCGTCGTTCCCGCTCATCGTCGCCGCCGGCCCGCGCTCTCTGGACCCCCACGCCCGGCCGACCAACCGGCGCCTGCGGGCCGGGGAGCAGGTGGTCGTCGACCTGGGAGCCAAATACCGGGGTTACTGCTCCGATCTCACCCGGACCTTCTTTATCGGCAAACCGACCGCCAAGTACGCGGCACTTTATGCTATGATAAAGGAGGCGCAGCGCCGGGCGATCAAGGCGGTCAAGGCCGGCGCTTATTGCCGGGAAGTCGATATCAGCGCCCGGGAGCATATTAAGCGCCTCTGTTTCCGTTCCTGCCGGATCAGCGAAAAGCTTTGCCCGGGCGATTGTTTCATCCACACGACCGGCCACGGGGTCGGCGTGAAGATCCACCAGCATCCGCGGATCTCGCTGAAGAGCCGGACCCGGCTCAAGGCGGGCATGGTCATCACGGTCGAACCGGGTATCTACCTGCCGGGCTGGGGCGGGATCAGGCTCGAGGACATGGTCCTGGTCACCAGGACCGGCTGTCAGCTTTTAACGAAAGGTTGTTAATAACATGAAAAACGTCGCGATCATCGTTGCCGGGGGGAAAGGGAAGCGGATGGGGGAGCCGAAACAGTTCCTGAAGCTGGGCGGTAAGCCGATGCTGGCCTGGACGGTCGACGTTTTCCAACGGACCAAGGCGATCAACGGCATTATCCTGGTCGTGGCCGAGGACCAGCTGCCGCTGGCTAAAAGGATCAAGGCCGACAAGATCATCGCCATCGTGCCGGGCGGCCGGGAAAGGCAGGATTCGGTCCGCAACGGACTGGCCGCCGTCCCCCAGGCAACCCAGATCGTGGTGATCCACGACGGAGCCAGGCCGGCCGTCACGCCCGACCTGATCAACAATACGCTCAAGGAGGTCCGGGATTGCGGCGCCGTGATCGTCGGCGTGCCGCTGAAGGACACCATTAAAAAGGTCCAGTACCACGGCCCCAAGATCATCGAGAGCGGCACGGTCGACCGGAGCGGCCTCTGGGCGGCGCAAACGCCGCAGACCTTCACGCTGCCGATCATCAAAAAGGCCTACGGCCAGCTCCGGGACAACGTGACCGACGACGCCATGGCGGTGGAGAAGCTCGGCATCAAGGTAAAAATGGTGATGGGGAGCTACGAGAACCTGAAGGTCACGACCCCGGAAGACCTCAGGATAATGGCCGTAATCTTGAAAGGAAGGAGCAAATAGCTTGTTTGACTTACTGGTCGCTTTTATACTCGCGCTGCTCGGCAATTTCACTTTCGTCGCCGTCACTATTTCCTGGTTCCTGGCCCAGTCGATCAAGGTCGTGATCTACTACTTTACCGAAGGGCACTGGAACTTCTGGCACTTTTTCGAGGCCGGCGGCATGCCTTCCGCCCATTCGGCCTCGGTCACTTCCCTGACGCTCGGGATCGGCCTGACGCAGGGGTGGAGCTCGCCGCTCTTTACCATTTCGCTGGTGTTCGCCCTGATCGTGATGTACGACGCGACCGGCGTCCGCCGGGCGGCCGGCAAGCAGGCCGAGATGCTGAACAAGATCATCGACGACATCTACGCCAACGGCAAGGTCCGGCTGGAAAAGCTCAAGGAGGTACTGGGCCACGATCCGATCGAGGTCTTCTGCGGCGCCGTCCTGGCCGTCGTCATTACCCTGATCACGCACTATGTCTACTTTACTCGATAAGATCAAACTGCCGGAAACGCTGCGCGAGCTCTCCACCAAACAGCTGGAGCAGGTCGCCGGGGAGATCCGCCAAAAGATCGTCGAGGTCACGTCCCGGACCGGCGGCCACGTCGCCTCCAGCCTGGGAGCGGTGGAGCTGACCGTCGCCCTGCACGCTTCTTTTGAAAGCCCGCGCGACAAATTCGTCTGGGACGTCGGCCACCAGGCCTACGCCCACAAGATCCTGACCGGCCGGCTCGCTTCCTTCGAGACCCTCCGCCAGGCCGGGGGGGTCTCCGGCTTCCCCAACCGGGCGGAAAGCCCCCACGACATCTTTACCGTCGGCCACGCGTCGACCTCCATCGCGCAGGCGCTCGGCCTGGTCAAGGCGCGCGACCTGGCGGGGGAAAAGCACGCGGTCGTCGCGGTGATCGGCGACGGCTCGCTGTCGGGCGGCCTGGCGTACGAAGCGATCAACAACGTCAACAACCTGGGGAGCAACATGATCGTGATCCTGAACGACAACGAAATGTCGATCAGCAAGAACGTCGGGGCGATCTCCAACTACCTGACGCAGGTCTCCACCAGCGGCGCCTATATCGAGCTGCGCAACCGGATCGAGAAACTGGTCAAAAAGATCCCGCGGGTCGGCATTTCGATGTTCGAAGCGGCCCGCAAGCTCAAGGACCGGACCAAGCATATCGTCGTCAGCTTTAAGGTCGACGTGATCTTCGAAGAGCTCGGTTTCAAGTATTTCGGCCCGATCGACGGGCATAATATCCCGTTGATCATGAGCACGCTCCACCACGCCCGCGAGGTACCCGGCCCGGTCATGGTCCACGTCCTGACCAAGAAGGGGAAGGGGTACCCGCCGGCCGAGAAAGACCCGACCCGGTTCCACGGCACCGGCCCGTTCGAGATCGGCTCCGGCAAGCCGCTGAGCGGCAACGGCAAGGTGACGTATACCCAGGCGTTCGGCAAGGCGCTCTACGACCTGGCCAAACAGGACAACAAGATCGTCGGCGTGACCGCCGCGATGCTCGACGGCACCGGCCTGGAGGAATTCGCCAACGCTTTTCCCAAACGCTTTTTTGACGTCGGGATCGCGGAAGAATACGCGGTCACTTTCGCCGGCGCGCTGGCCCGCGGCGGGTTCAAGCCGGTCGTCGCCATTTATTCCACCTTCCTGCAGCGCGCTTACGACGAGATCGTGCACGACGTCTGCCTGCAGAACCTGCCGGTCACTTTCGCCGTCGACCGGGGCGGGATCGTCGGCGAGGACGGCGCGACGCACAACGGGATCCTCGACCTGGCCTATCTCCGTTCGATCCCGAACATGACGGTCATGGCGCCGGGTGACGATGCGGAACTGGCGCCAATGCTCGGGTTTGCCGTTAACCATTCCGGCCCGATCTCCCTCCGCTACCCGCGGGGCTCGGCCCAGCTGATCGAGCGTAAATCGTCACCCGAGATCGCGCTCGGCAAGGGGGAGATCGTTTACCGGGCGCCGCTCCCCAGCTCCCAATCGCCGATCACCATCATTGCCGTCGGCTCCATGGTCGCGCCGGCGATCGAAGCGGCCAAACGTTTCGGCAACGGCCGGGTGATCAACGCCCGGTTCGTCAAACCGCTCGACCGGGAGCTGATCGTAAATAGTGCCAAAGATTCCGGCCTGCTCGTCACGGTCGAAGAGGGCGGCCTGGATGGCGGCTTCGGTTCGGCGGTCCTGGAACTGCTGGAACAGGAGCAGGTCAGCGTCAAAACGTTGCGGCTCGGCCTGCCGAGCGCTTTTATCGAGCACGGCCGGCGGGAAGACGTCCTGGCCAAATACGGGTTAACGGGCGAAGGGATCTACCAGCGGATCAAGGAAAAACTATGAAGACCGATATCGAGATCGCCCAGCAGGCGAAACTGAAGCTGATCGTCGACGTCGCCAAGCAAGCCGGGCTTAACCTGGCCGACGTCGAGCTGCACGGCTGCTACAAGGCCAAGATCAACCTCCAGGCCTTTAAGCACCTGGCCAAAGCCAAAGAGGGGAAGTTGGTCCTGGTCACCGCCATGACCCCGACGCCGCAAGGCGAGGGGAAGACGACCACCACGATCGGCCTGGCCCAGGCCCTGCCGAACTCCGTCGTCTGCATCCGCGAGCCTTCGCTCGGGCCGGTCATGGGGATGAAAGGGGGCGCGGCCGGCGGCGGCTACTCCCAGGTCCTGCCGATGGAGGATATCAATCTCCATCTGACTAGCGACATGCACATGGTCACCTCCGCCCATAATTTATTGACCGCCATGCTCTACAACCATATCCACCAGGGGAACGAGCTCGGCATTGATGAGAACCGGATCGTCTGGCGCCGGGTGATGGACATGAACGACCGCGCCCTGCGCGGCACGTTCGACATCACCGCCTCGTCCGAGGTCATGGCGATCCTCTGTTTAGCCAAAGACCTGGAAGACATGAAGGCCCGGCTCGGCCGGATCATCGTCGCCTACAACCGCCAGGGGAAACCGGTCACCGCCGCCGACTTGAAGGCGCAGGGGGCGATGGCGCTGCTGATGTTCGACGCGCTTAAACCGAACCTGGTCCAGACGATCGAAGGGGGCCCGGCCTTTATCCACGGCGGCCCGTTCGCCAATATCGCCCACGGCTGCAACACCCTGATCGCCACCCGGCTGGCGCTGAAGCTGGCCGATTACGTCATTACCGAGGCCGGGTTCGCCACCGACCTGGGAGCGGAAAAGTTCTTTGACATTAAATGCCGGGCGGCCGGCCTCCAGCCGTCGGCCGCCGTCCTGGTCGTCACCAAACAGGCGATCGAGCGGCACGGCTACGCCAACGTCGCCAAGCACGTCGGGAATTTACAGCTGTTCGGCGTCCCGGTCGTCATCGCGGTCAACCGCAAGGCGAACGACACCGACCAGGAGATCGCCGCGATCCTGGCGGAATGCGCGGGGCTCGGCGTGCCGGCCGAAGAATCCGACGTTTGGGCCAAGGGGGGCAAGGGGGGGAAAGCGCTGGCCAAAGCGGTCGCCCAGGCGGCTGCCGGCCCGTCCAGCTTCAAACCGCTTTACGACCTCGGTTTACCGCTCAAAGACAAGATCGAGCTGATCGCGACCAGGATCTACGGGGCGGACGGGGTCGACTACACGGCCAAAGCGCAGGCCGATCTCGCCTTGCTGGCCGAGAACGGCTTGAGCAACGTGCCGGTCTGCATCGCCAAAACGCAATATTCGCTCAGCGACAACCCGAAAGTCTACGGCCGGCCCCAGGGCTTTAGAATAACCATCCGCGAACTGAAACCGTCGGCCGGGGCGGGGTTCGTCGTCGCGCTCGCCGGCGACATCATGACGATGCCGGGCTTGCCCAAGCACCCCGCGGCCGAGAACATGGACGTCACGGCCGACGGCAAGATCACGGGGCTATTCTAATGATCAACCAAAAGAAAATAGAAAAAGCTGTCCGGGAAATCTTACAGGCTATAGGAGAAGATCCCGACAGAGAAGGCCTTAAGGAAACCCCTAAACGCGTGGCCGCCTTATATGCCGACCTCTTCTCCGGTCTGGCGGTCGATCCCGGCCGGGAACTGACGCTCTTCCAGCAGGGCGAGCACGAAGAGATGGTGATGTTAAAAGACATCCCGTTCTACTCGATCTGCGAACACCACCTCGTCCCGTTCGTCGGCCGGGCGCACGTCGTCTATATCCCGACCAAGGGGCGGATCACCGGCCTCTCCAAGCTGATCCGGGTCGTCGAAGGTTACGCCAAGCGGCCGCAGGTCCAGGAACGATTGACCAGCGAAGTGGCCGATTGTTTAATGGCTAAGCTGAAGCCGCAAGGCGTCCTGGTCGTGATCGAAGCGGAGCATCTCTGCATGTCGATGCGCGGGGTTAAAAAGCCGGGAACGAAAGCGGTCACCTCCGCCGTGCGCGGTATTTTTCAGCGGGATGCCAAGGCTCGCTCCGAGGCCCTGGCCCTGATCAAGTAGGCAGTTTCCCCTTTATAAAAGCCATCAGCAATTCAGCCGTCGACTGGTTCAAGCCCTGGACGTTGAGCCGGCCGGTCTGGCGCGCTTCCAGGATCCGGTTCCGGTGCTCAACCCCGAGCTTCTTCCCGAGTTCGACCCCGAACTGGTCGAAACTGTTGATCCCCCAGATAAAACCTTTGGCCGCCGCCCGGTGTTCGGTCCAGGCCAGCAGTAATCCGGCGGTGAACGGGGTCAATTCTGATAATAATAATGAACTGGACGGGCGGTTCCCCGGAAAGTTCTTCGGCAGGTAATCGTCTTTTTTCCCGAACGCCAAAGCGTCGGGTTGGGCAAAGAAGTTGGTCATCAGCTCTTCGTGATGGGTCACTGAGGTCGGTGACGCTTCGCCGAGGGGGTATTGCGGCTTGATAAAACCGATAAAGTCGCACGGGATGATCTGGGTCCCCTGGTGCAGCAGCTGGTAGAACGAGTGCTGGCCGTTCGTTCCCGGTTCGCCAAAGACTACCTCGCCGGTATCGTATCTGACCGGCTTCCCTTCGCTATCGACCAGCTTGCCGTTGCTCTCCATTTCGACCTGCTGGGTGTGGGCCGGCAGTCTGCCCAGGGACTGGAAGTAGGGGAGCAAGGCCCTCGTCTTGTAGCCCATAAAGTTGATGTTCCAGATATCGAGCACGGCGGAGAGGACCGGGATGTTCTCTTCGAACGCGGCGTGCAGGAAATGGGTATCCAGCCACCGGGCCCCGTCGAGTATTTTGGCAAAGTTATCGTAACCGAGATAAAGCGCGAGCGGCACGGCGCCGACCGCCGACGTGGCGCTGTAGCGCCCGCCGACCCAGTCCCAAAAACCGAACATGTTCGCCGGGTCGATCCCGAACGCCTTGACCTTGTCGGCCGCCGTGGAAACGGCGATAAAATGTTGCTTGATGACCTCGGGTGAAGCGCCGAGCGCTTTCCGCATCCAGGCCTTGGCCGTCTCCGCGTTCTTCATCGTCTCGGCGGTGGTGAAAGTCTTGGAAATGATGATCACCAGCGTATCTTTCGGGTCCAGTCCCGCCGTTTTCCGGGCGAAGTCGGTCCCATCGACGTTCGCCACAAAGCGCAGTTTCTTGCCGGGCAGGGCGTAAGGGGCGCACGCTTCGGCCAGGTATTCCGGGCCGAGATAAGAGCCGCCGATCCCGATCGCGACGAGATTGTTCAGCTTGTTCTGCGCGGCGAACGCCTTGACCTGCGCCAGGACCTCTTTGACCTCGGGGTAGCGGTCCGGATCGCGCAGGGCGACGTGGAGGACGGCGCGCCCTTCGGTGACGTTGATCTTCTCGCCCTTGAACATCGCCTTGATCTTGGACCGGAGGCCGGTCGCTTCGGCCAGGCGGAGCAGGAGAGTGACGGCGGTCTCATCCACCAGTTGGCGGGAATAATCGTAATAGAGGTGCGGGGTCTTGACGCAGCGGCGGGCGAACAGCCCTTTCAGGTCGGCCGCTAACCCTCTCCGGTGGCGGCAAAGCGCTTGATATTCGTCGGTCTGGTCGAAATTTGCTCCTGACATCAAGGAGCATTATAACAGACTTACGCTTTTTCCCCAAATATCAGCGCCGGCGCTTCCGCCTGGAGCCGGGCCAGCAGCGCTTCGCCGCTCCAGCTTTCCAGGTAGAGCTTCATTTTCGGCTCGGTGCCGGAGGGACGGATGGCGAACCAGGAACCGTCTTCCAGGATGACCTTAACGCCGCCCATCGGCGCGCCGTTGCCCGGCGCCTTGGTCAGGACGCTGACGATCTTCAGGCCGGCAACCTGGCCGGTGATCTTAGCGGGATCGAGCGCTTTGAGCGCCGCTTTCTGCTCGTCGGTGATCGGGCCGTCGACCCGTTTGTAGAGCGGGTTGCCGTATTGCTTGACCAGCACGTCGCGGTAGATCTGCGACGGGGTCTGGCCCGTCTTCGCCAGGATCTCGGCCGAGAGGAGGGCAAGAGCAAAACCGTCCTTATCGGTCGTCCAGGTCTGGCCGTCCAACTGCAGGAAAGATGCTCCGGCGCTCTCTTCGCCGCCGAACGCCAACCAGCCTTCGCTCAAACCGGGGACGAACCATTTGAAACCGACCGGCACTTCGTAGAGCTCTTTGCCGAGGCCGGCGACGACCCGATCGATCATGCTGCTGCTGACCAGCGTCTTGCCGACTTTCAGGTTGGCGGGCCAGTTCGGCCGGTTCTGCATCAGGTACCAGATGGCGACCGAGAGATAGTGGTTCGGGTTCATCAGGCCGTCGGGGGTGACGATCCCGTGCCGGTCGAAATCGGGATCGTTGCCGAAGGCGATAGCGAACTTGTCTTTCAGGCCGATCAGGCCGGCCATCGCGGCGGGGGAAGAACAATCCATCCGGATCGTCCCGTCGGAGTCGACCGTCATGAAGCCGAAGGTCGGGTCAACCTCTTTGTTGACGACGGTGATGTCCAGGCCGTACATTTTCGCGATCGGCTCCCAGTAGTGGACGCCGGAGCCGCCGAGCGGGTCGGCGCCGATCCGGACCTGGCCGGCCTTGATCGCCGCCATGTCAACGACCCGGCCCAGGTCGCCCGAGAACGCGCCGACAAAATCGCGCCGCTGCACCCGGCTGCTCGCTTCCGCGAACGACGTCATTTTGACCCGTTCGTTCTGGAAGGTGAGGTATTCGTTCGCTTTCCCCTCGATCACTTTGGTGACGTCGGTGTCGGCCGGGCCGCCGTGCGGCGGATTGTACTTGAAGCCGCCGTCGGTCGGGCCGTTGTGAGACGGCGTAATGACGATCCCGTCCGCCAGCTCGGCGCTGCCGGCCGCTTGGCGCCGGTTATGGTTGATGATCTGCCGGGAAATGACCGGGGTCGGCGAGAACTCGTCGTTAACGTTGCTGACCACTTTAACGTCATTGGCGACCAGGACCTCGAGCGCGGTCTTAAAGGCCGGGTAGGAGAGCGCGTGGGTGTCAAAACCGATGAAGAGCGGCCCGGTGATCTTCTGCGCTTTGCGGTAATCGCAGATCGCCTGGGTGATCGCCTGGATATGCTGCTCGTTGAACGAGCCGTTCAGCGACGTTCCCCGGTGGCCGGAGGTGCCGAACTCGACCCTTTTCCGCCACTTAACCGAGTAGTAAGCGGCAACAAGCTCTTTTATATCTACCAGAGTTTCTTTCGGCGCCTGTTTGCCGGGAATTCTTTCTGCCATAAAAATATTGTATACTATTTACCGTAATGGTTAAAGGGACAATGGCCATAGTTGATCTCGCCGGTATAAAAGTCGACAACGTCACGCTGGAGGAAGCGGCCGCCAGGGTAGAAATGCTGATCGCCACGAACAAGCCTCAGCTGATCGCTACGCCGAACCCGGAAATGATCGTCGCCTCCCAGACGGACGCGGAGCTCAAGGCGATCCTGAACGGTGCCGCCCTCCGCGTGCCGGACGGGATCAGCATGGTCGTCGTCGCCCGGATCCTCGGAACGCCTTTGCAAGAGCGGGTCAGCGGGATCGACCTGATGCTGAAGTTGGCCGAGATTAGCGCCGAAAAAGGGTACAAAGTCTTCCTAGCCGGCAGCGCTGCCGGTGTGGCCGACGAAGCAGCCCGGCAACTGAAAAAACGTTTTCCCAGCCTGCAGGTGGTCGGCACCTATCACGGTTATTTCGGCGGTGACGATTCGGAACTGCTCAAGCTGATCCTTGACGCGGGCCCCGATCTCCTCTTTGTCGGGCTGGGGGCGGGGCGGCAGGAAAAGTGGCTGGATCGTCACCTGGCGGAACTGAAGTGCGTCGGCATGGGGATTGGCGGCAGTCTCGACGTCATCTCCGGCCGGAAGAAAAGGGCCCCCCGCTGGACGCAAGTTTTGTACATTGAATGGTTATACCGTTTAGTGACCGAGCCGCAGCGCTGGAAAAGGCAGCTGGCCTTGCCGCAATTCCTCTATCTGACATTGCTGAAAAAATTGTAAAGGGCTAAGACTTAAGTGCAACGATATTTATGGAATAATCGCTTTAAGATTTTGGCCGGCGTTGTTTTCTCCGTAATTTGCCTGCGCTTTGTATTTCAGAGCAAGAGTTACTTTATGTTAAGCATGTCCGACGAGAGTTCTTACCTCTTCCTGGGGGTAAAGCTCCTCAGCCTGGGATTTCCGGCAGCCAGCTGGGGACCGCTCTATGCGCTCTGGTATTATCTCCTCTCTCTGTTCCAGCCGGCCCCGCTCGAACTGTATTTTTTGAGCGCCGCCCTGATCGCCGCCGGCCTGCCGATCGCGCTTTTCCTTTTGGCGCTTTCCCTGGACATCCCGCTGAGCGTGGCGCTGCTCATTGCGCTTGGGTTTCTGACCTCGATGTTCAATTTCCCGGTTTATCCAAAAGTCACCAACTTCGCCTTTATTTTTATTTGCCTGACACTGGTCGCGGCCAAACGCCTGCCGTCCGCGCTCGCGGCTTTTGCCGTGCTCGCTCTCGGCGCGCTGATCGCCGCGTATATCCGGCCCGAATACAGCCTGGCGCTGGTTATCTTTTTGGCGATCGTCCTGTTTCTGGTCATCGGTCGCTTAGCCAAACGGCAAAGGCTCGGCCGGATCGAAGCGCTGGCCCTGGCGCTGCTGTTTGTCTCGGGAGTTTTGTTTATTTTCCGGTTCGGGATCCCGATCGGCGACCGGAGTTTTGTCGCTTTTGGCCAGCACTTTCAGATAAATCACGCAAACTGGAAAAAAACCGGGCCGATCCCTTTCGGTGACTGGCAGAGCACCACCCGTCACTATTTCGGAAAGGCCGATTCGATCTGGACCGCCTGGCTTAACGCTCCCGGGGCAGTCGCCAAACATATTCAAACGAATGTCGTTAACACCCCGGTCAGGGCGATCCGCCCCTTTATTTACAACAGCTTACAGGCGCCGGCCCGGTACAATAAGCTGGTCCGCCGCCTCAACGCCTTGCTCTTGCTGGGGGTAACGATCTATGCCGTTTTAGGCCGCAGGCGATGGATGGCCAAGGCCGGGGTGAACTGGCGCGATAACCGAACGATCATCATCGGCCTGGCTGTATTCTCCCTACCGCCGCTGCTCTCCTGCCTGATAATTTATCCTAGGTTTCACTATCTTGTCCTTTTAAACTTACCTTTGGTCCTGATCATCGCCTTGTTTTTGACCGGAAAAACGGTCAATGAACAATGGGATACGGCTATCTGCGCTATCCTGTTGTGCCTGCTCCTCATCATTAATCCGGTGATAAGTAAACAGAGCGAATACGGGAGGAGGGCGCTGCGCAATAACAATATGTTGACCACGATGATCGCCGAAATGACTTCATTGGCCGGCGGCAGGGAGGCTAACTTCCTCGCGACAGGGCAATTTGACAGTTTTTTGGGGGCCAATCTGAAATATGTTGACGTCGACTCAAAGGAAGCGGTCTCTTTCCCTCTTTTTATCCGGGCAAGGAACATCAGGCTAATAGTGGTCAATTACAACCTGAAAAACAGTCAGGCTTATAAAAGCGATCCCAGCTTCAGCCGTTTCCTCGATCATCCCGAGCTTTTCGGTTTTAAAAGGCTAACGATCGAGAACAGTCGGGACTACATTTTGTACGATCAAGCCTTTCTCAAATCACGCAAATAATGATATAATCCCCAGTGAATGAGCGAAGTTTTACTGGAGATCGATCTGCCCGGGATCAAGCCCTTTAAAAAAGGGAAAGTCCGCAACGTCTTTGACCTGGGCGATTCCTTGCTTTTGGTCGCTTCCGACCGTATTTCCGCCTTCGACTCCGTCATGCCGAACGGGATACCGGACAAAGGGGCCATTCTGACCCAGATCTCGCTCTTTTGGTTCGACTTCACCCGGAACATCATCAAGAACCATATTATCGAGTCCGACGTCGATAAATACCCCCAGCAGCTCCTCCCGTTCAAGGATAAGCTGGCCAAGCGGTCGGTGATCGGCAAAAAGGCCGAACTGATCCCGGTCGAATGCGTCGTCCGCGGCTATCTCTCCGGCTCCGGCTGGAAAGACTACCAAAAGACGCAATCGATCTGCGGGATCAAGCTGCCGGCCGGGCTGAAAGAGTCGTCCCAGCTCCCCGAACCGATCTTTACCCCGACGACCAAGGCGGAGCAGGGGCACGACCTGAACATCACCTTCGAACAGGTCGTCGATCAGGTCGGTAAAGAGACCGCCAACACCATCAAAGAAAAAACGATCAAAGCTTATCAATCCTGCGCCGAATATGCCGACAAGAAGGGGATCATTATCGCCGACACCAAGTTCGAATTTGGCTTCCATGGCGGCGAGATCATCATTATCGACGAAATGCTGACCCCCGATTCGTCCCGCTTCTGGCCTAAGGACCTTTATAAAGTCGGCCGGTCGCAACCGAGCTACGACAAGCAGTTCCTGCGCGATTACCTGGAATCTATCGGCTGGGACAAGGAACCCCCGGCCCCGAAACTACCCGAGGAGGTGGTGCAAAAGACCAGGGAAAAGTATCTAGAGGCTTACAAGAAATTAACCGGGAAAGCGTCTCTCTAAAGGAGGACTCTCATGGATATCGGCAAATCATTCGTTGATTCGTGGAACATTTACATCAAGAATTTTATCGTCATCCTGCTGGCCAGCATCGTCTCCGCGATCCTCGGCTTTTTGATCGCGCCGACGGTCGGTTTGCAGTACATGTTCGTCAAGGCGAAAAGGGGAAGCGCCGTCGCGTTCAACGACGTCTTTGCTCCGTTCAGCCGTTTCTTCAGCGTTTTCTTCGGCGGCATCCTGATCGGCGTCATTTTCATGCTCTGTTTCGTCCCGGCCGCCGTCTGCTTCAATTACAACTGGGGCGCCCTGGGCGGGTTGCTGCTGGCGGCCGCGATCATCGGCGTTATTTATCTGGGCGTCTGCTGGCTTTTCTCCCTGCTGCTGATCTTTGATAAGGGGCTGTCGATCATGGACGGCTTAAAAACGAGCCGCGCCCTGGTCACCCAGAACGGCTGGTGGAAGCACTTCCTGCTGGTCATCCTGGTCGGGATCGTCGCCGGGATCGGCAACATGTTCTGGGGGATCGGCGCGATCTTGACCATCCCGCTGGGGACTGGAGCGATCGCGAACGCTTATGCTGACGAAGCGAAATAACACCAAAAAGATCAAGATCGGCAGGATTGAGATCGGCGGTGGCAACCCCATCGCCGTCCAATCTATGACCAAGACCAAGACGTCGGACATCGACGCCACGGTCAAGCAGATCAACGAGCTGGAAAAGGCCGGCTGCCAGATCGTACGGAGCGCCGTACCCGATCGGGAGTCGGCCCTGGCTCTCAAGGAGATCAAGCGGCAGATCAACCTGCCGCTGGTCGCCGACATCCATTTTAACCACGAGCACGCGATCATCGCGGCGGAATCGGGCGTCGATAAGCTCCGGATCAACCCGGGGAACATCGGCGACCCGGCCAAGGTCCGGGCGGTCGTCAAAGCGGCCAAGGACCACGGGATCCCGATCCGGGTCGGCGTCAACTCCGGTTCCCTGGAAAAGAATCTGAAAAAAAAATACCAGGGGCACGTGACCGCCGAAGCGCTGGTCAAAAGCGCGCTGAGCAATATCAAGATCCTGGAAGAGAACGATTTTCACGATATCGTCATTTCGCTCAAGGCGACCTCGGTCCCCATGACGATCCAGGCTTATCTGGAGATATCCAAAAAGACCTCTTATCCGCTCCACGTCGGCATTACCGAGGCCGGCATCCCGCGCACCGGCATGGTCCGTTCCGCCGCCGGGATCGGGGCGATCCTCTCCCAGGGGATCGGCGACACGATCCGCGTCTCGCTGACCGGCGACCCGCTGGAGGAGGTCCGCGTCGGCTACGAGATCCTCAAATCGATGGAATTGACCTACCACGGGGTAACGATCATCTCCTGTCCGACCTGCGGGCGGGCCGATATCGACGTGGTCAGCATCGCCAATGAGATCGAGGAGCGGACCCGGCAGATCAAGCAGCCGCTCAGCGTCGCCATTATGGGGTGCGAGGTCAACGGCCCGGGCGAGGCGGCCGACGCCGACGTCGGCCTGGCGGCCGGCATGGGGGTAGGGCTCATTTTCCGCGAGGGGCAGATCGTCCGTAAGGTGCCCGAAGCGGAGATGATCGAAGCGCTGATGGACGAGATCGAGTCGATGACCATTAGATAGGAAGGAAAAAAAACCGATGATCGAAAGGTATACGCTCCCCAAAATGCGGGAGATCTGGTCGGAAGAGAACAAGTTCCGGAAATGGCTGGAGGTGGAGATCGCGGCCTGCGAGGCATGGAGCTCGCTCGGCAAGATCCCGCGCGAGGCGCTCGCCAAGATCAAGCGCCGGGCCGCTTTTGACGTCAACCGGATCAACGAGATCGAGAAAGAGACCCAGCACGACCTGATCGCCTTTTTGACCTCGGTCGCCGAAAAGGTCGGGCGCGATTCGCGCTACATCCACCTGGGGCTGACGTCCTACGACATCGAAGACACCGCCCGCTCGATCCAGCTGCGCGAGGCCGCCGACTTGATCATCAAGGACGTCGACGAAGTGCTCAAGATCCTGAAGCGGCGGGCCAAGGAAGAGAAGAACACCGTCATGATGGGCCGGACGCACGGCGTCCACGCCGAGCCGATCACCTTCGGCCTCAAGCTCCTCGTCTGGGTAGCGGAGATGGAGCGGAACCGGGAACGGCTCCTGCACGCCCGCGACGTCATCGCGGTCGGCAAGCTCTCCGGCGCCGTCGGCACCTACGCCGCGGTCGACCCCCGCGTCGAAGAGTTCGTCTGCAAAAAACTGAAGCTGAAAGCGTCGCCGGCCTCGACCCAGGTGCTGCAGCGCGACCGCCACGCCGAATTCCTGACCACGCTGGCCGTGGTCGCCGCCACGCTGGAACAGTTCGCCACCGAGATCCGCGCTTTGCAGAAGACCGAGTTCTGGGAAGTGGAAGAGCCGTTCGGCAAGGGGCAAAAGGGCTCGTCCGCCATGCCGCACAAGAAGAACCCGATCACCTGCGAACGGATCGCCGGCCTGGCCCGGGTCGTCCGGGGGAACGCCCTGGCGGCGCTGGAGAACGTCGCCCTCTGGCACGAGCGCGACATCACCCATTCGTCGGTGGAACGGATCATTTTTCCCGACACCTGCCAGCTGGTCGACTATATGCTGCAGAAGTTCGCCTGGGTCATGGACGGGCTGGTCGTTTTTCCGCAGAACATGCGGCAGAACATCGACCGGAGCCGCGGGATCATCTTCTCGCAAAAGCTGATGCTAGCCCTGACGGAAAAAGGGCTGACCCGGGAAGAAGCTTACAAGGTGGTGCAAACGGTCGCCATGAAGTCGCGCAACACCGGCAAGCAGATGCGCGAGCTGATGCTGGAGGACCGGGACACGCTGAAAAAGCTTTCGCCGGAAGAGATCAACAAGATCTTCGACCTGCGCAACCATCTCAAGAACGTCGAGGTCATTTTCCGGAGGTTTGGGCTGTAATGGCAAAAATCAAGGTCTACGTCACGCCGAAACAGGGGGTCCTTGATCCGCAGGGGAAGACAGTCGAGTCCGCCCTCCACACGATGGGTTATAAGAACGTTAGCAACGTTCACATCGGTAAATACATCGAACTGGAAGCACCGGAAAAACAGATCGACGAAATGTGCAAAAAGTTGCTGGCAAACCCGATAATTGAAGATTACCGGTATGAGGTCGTCGATTAGATGAGATTCGGCGTCATTGTTTTCCCCGGGTCGAACTGCGACCACGACTGTTATAACGCCGTCAAGGACGTGCTGCAACAGCCGGTCGAGTATGTCTGGCACCAGGAGAAGAAGCTTGACCACCTGGATTGCGTCATCGTTCCCGGCGGGTTTTCCTACGGCGATTACCTCCGCTGCGGCGCTATCGCCCGTTTTTCCCCGGTCATGGAAGCGGTCAAAAAGCACGCGGAGAGGGGCGGTTTAGTGATCGGGATCTGCAACGGCTTCCAGATCCTGACCGAGGCCGGACTGCTGCCGGGCGCCCTGATCCGCAACCGGGACGTCCATTTCATCTGCCGGCACATCAATTTGCGGGTTGAGAATGATAAAACCCCTTTTACCCGGAAACTGAAAAAGGGGCAGATCCTGAATATCCCGATCGCCCACGGCGAAGGGAACTACCAGTGCGATAAAGCAACCCTGGCGGAGCTGAAGAAGAACAAGCAGATCGCTTTCACCTATTACGGCGAGAACCCGAACGGCTCGACCGCCAATATTGCCGGTATTACCAACAAAAAACACAATGTTTTGGGGATGATGCCGCACCCGGAACGGGCGGCGGAAGCGCTCCTCGGCTCAGCGGACGGCCTCGGCATTCTGCAGTCCATCCTTAAATAGCTTTTTTTCACAAGTTTTACCCCTTTTAATACGATAATATCTGTAAGGAGACCATCCAAGAATGGCAGGAGTCACAGTAACCAATAATACGTCCGTGGTCAACCAGGGAGCCCAGCTCCAGGGGACCAACGGTTTTGAACTGAACCGGGAAACCGGCACCATGACCTATACGGTCCGGGCCGGCGATACGCTCGGCAAGATCAGGGCGAGAGCGGTCGGGTTTGCCCGGGCTAACGGGCTGTCGCTCGCCGGCGGCCAGAGCGTCGGCCAGATCGCCCGGCAGAGCGGGATCGACAATGCCGACCGGATCCAGGTCGGCCAAACCATCACCATCAACACCGGCAGCGTCCAGTCGGAAACCGCGCCGGCGCCGGTTTGCGACAGCGCCCCGGCCGCCGCGGACCCGGCCGACACGGCCGTAGTGACCACCCAGAATACCGGACCGATCTACGATGACCCGTCCGCGTCATATAACCCGATCGTGGAAGCGACCGAACGGTACACCGGCCCGCTCGACGAAGCCAAACGCGCTTTTGCTGAACGGATATTCAATACCCTGCAGGCCAAAGGGGTCATTAGTCCTGACGCTAAGTTTTCAACCTGGTGGGGGATGGGCGGGGTAGGCAACGACATCACGGCGCTGATCTCGGACGGCGACCACGACGGGTTCCTGGAGGTCAATTCCGACAACCTGTTCCAAACGCTGCAGGGCGAGGGGCTGCTGCGGCAGGACAAGGCCAATTTCACCAACGCGCTTGCGACTATTGCCAACCGCTTTTTCGAAGACGCCGTCAGCGGCCAACAGGCGGTAGCGGGCACCAGTTCACCCGGTGATCCATCCACCATGAGCGCCCAGGAATTCGACACCTACGTTCAGAACACCTACCGGGGAAAATTGTGCGGCAACCCGGAACTGCAGGCGGCGTTTATCGCCGACCTGGAAGCGTTCATGGCGCACCACTTCGTCGGCTCGCATATCAACGTCAACGACCGCTACGTCTGGACCCCGCAGAATGACGGCCAGTTGTCCCGGGATGCGTCGGGTAAGGCCCGGGCAGACTGCGGCGTTTACGCCAACTCTTATTCCTATTACTTTCACGCGGCAGGACTGCAGACGGAATATTTCGGCACCAATCTCTACACGCCCGGCGGCGTTTCCGGCGGCCATCTCCAGGCGGTTGGCTATCTCCCGGGCGGCGGTTTCATGCTGATGAATAACAACGACCAGGCGGTGCTGTCTAACCAGAACTTTTCCAGCCGCAACGCCAAATCGCTGGTCCGGGGCGTTTTAACAAGTGACCCGGACAACGGCGGCTTTGGCCGGCAAACCCAGATCTACGGCATTTACCAGGGCCGGACGTCGCAGGCGGTCACGGTAATGCAGCAGCAGGCAAGCGTGCGTAATACCTCCCTGGGCAGTTTGCAGGACGCGGTTAATTCGTATAGCCGCTACGAAGGCGGTTTGCACTTCATTACCGACGCCTCTTTGGACCAGTTGGTCGCCAAAGCGGGGCAGGCCCGGATAACGAACGCCGCTCTCGGGAACGTTATGGCCTGGGGGGCGACCAATGAAGATGTGGCGCTCAATTTACTGGAGCGGGTTTATCTGCCGCAATTGAACAAAATGGAAAGAGCGTTGAATACCCTGCAGGACCTGTTGGCGGACCCGACCGATCAGAACCAGCCGCATTTATCAGCCAGAGATTTCCCGATCACGATCAATGTCGATGACGGGGAATCCAGCTCAAGCCTGACCTTTAATAACAAAGAGGAATTGGAAACCTACGTACTTGACCAGCTGATCTTTGTTGACCAGGCCCGGGAAAGCATTAACGACCACTTAGCGGCGCTCAAGTAACTGCTGATATTCCGCCCGGATCTGCCGGATCGCTTCTATCCGCTGTTTTGCCTGAACGTTCTGCGGCGCGAGCTTGAGGACAATATCATAACAATCGAGCGCGTTATCGTATTCGGTCAGGTATTCGTGGATCCGGCCCAGCCGCAGCGGCGGCTCGATCTCACCCGGTTTTAAGCGCATCGCCTGGACATAGACCGTGATCGCCTCGGTTATATTGCCTACCTTATTATGTAAGGCCCCCAGCGTTAAAAGCGCTTTATAGCGAATTTCCGGGTTATTAACCCGGCTAATGACCGCCTTAAGCTGGCCAATAAGCTGGTTTTCGGTCGCTTTATCGATCTCCGCGGCCGCCTTGACCAGATTATCGATCGCTTTAAAGGCCTTACCATATTGCTTGGTATTAATGAGCACGGCTGTCTGGTCAGCCGGTGAAACGCCAGCCAAGGCAGGCTTAGCCTGAATATATGCAGGGGACAGATAATCTTCAGCCATATCTTTATTATTATCGAACTAATCCGGGAATAATTTCAGCACTTTATTTTGCTGTTCACTAAGGTTGTGGATAAAGGGGAGGTGACGATATTTTTCGCCCTCCGGAGCCAAATACTAGCCATTCGTCACCCTTGCGTAACTCCACATAAGATATATTATGCGACACTGTAACATAGCCAGAATTACCTGTCAACTAGGCCTTAATTAGGCCCCTTCTTATGGCGGCGTGGTCATAGGGCTAAGGCCCAGATGCAAGTTTTGCCTTAATTAACACGATAAATATAGTAGAATGGCACAATTCATTGCGCCCGTTATCGTTAATCCCGGGCTGCAGGCAGAGGCAACTGCCGGCAACCAGAGCGCGACTTTCACCGCGACCGACCGGAAGCTGATCGAGGAACGCGGCGGCGCACTCGATAAAACGGCCGATTTTAAAACGCTGTTCATGCGGCGCGACTTTACCAGCAAGGTCGAGAACGAGCAATCGACCGTTAAGCAGGAAGAAGATATTACCGAGCTGGAAGCCCGCAAACGCGAGCACGCCAAGATGCTTAAGCATTCCAACCGGATCAACCCGCACGAACGGGCGACGATCTCCCAGCCGGCAGCGCCGGAGGCCGCGATCATCCCCGCTCCGATCATCCGGCGCGGCAGCAGCGAACCGGTCCTGGCCAACCTGGAGAGCGTGGAGGTAAACGAAGAACCGGCAGAGAAAAAGCTGAGCAAAGAAGCGGCCAAGATCGCCAAGGAGCTGAACCTGGACCCGATCGAGCTGTTCGAGAAATTCGCCCTGGAACAGAACGAGCTGCACAGCCTGATCTACAAGATCAAGGAGCTCCACTTAAAACGGCTCCTCTCCAACACCAGCGAAGAGTTCGTCGCGCTGACCGAAGAGATCAATAAAGAGACCCTGGCCTCCGGCCGGGAAGAAGCCAGGCAATGGTTAGCCGGCCAGCTGGATGACCTGACCAAGGGCGCGGCCGAATACAAGATCAAACTGCTTAAATCGCTCGATTCGATCGGCCTCGATCCCCACCAGGAAAAAGCGGTCAAATGGCTGCAAGGGGTCGTCGCCCGGTTATCCGCCTCGCGGAATTAAGCCAGCCCCAGCAGTTTATGCGCCTGCGGTATCACGCGAACATCCTGTAAATAGCGCCGCGCGCTGGCGTGGAAAGCGAACAGCTGCTCGGCGGTAGGCCGGTGCTTGACCTGGCCGTGCGGCGTAACCGGCTGGATAACGGCCACGATCTGCTCATCGACCCCGGCGATCAACTTGGCCGCTTCAATGATCTCCGGCACTTTGGTCTCGGGCACGACCACGATCTTGGCAAAAACCTCTTTCAAGTAAGCTGTCTCCAGGAACCGCTTGTGCTCTTTCCAGTAAGCCGACTCGCCGGTCGCGGACGGCAATTTGAGATCCATCGCTACGATATCGATCTGGTCGATCACCTCATTAAGATGGTCGGGCAGCGTCCCATTCGTTTCCAAGTAAACCGGCAATTTGAGCGCCGTTTTCGCCGCCGGCAGGAACTCCTTGAGGAAATCAACTTGTAAAAGCGGCTCGCCGCCGGTCAGGCTGAGTGAATGGTCCAAACCGGGCTTTTGCAGCCCTGCCAGCAGTTCGACCAGTGACCCTACCCCGACCGGATTCCCCCTACTCTCCCACTTATGGGAGCCGGGAACGGCCTCAAGGCGGTAATTGGGCGTTATTTCGAGCGCCTGAGGGCTGTCACAATACTGGCACGAAAGATTGCAACCGGTAAAACGGACAAAGAGCTGGCGCTGGCCGAGATAAAGGCCTTCACCCTGAAAAGAAGAGAAGATCTCCGTTAACTGGGCTTCTTTGGCCATAATTCCTCCATTTCCGGAGCAGTCCAACGCGTCGAATTCCTCAGGGGAGAATCCTTTTTGATAAAGATCACGTCAACCTGGCCGAGCGCGTTATCATACGGGCGGTAACTGAGACCGACCAGGTCAAAGACGACGAAACCGAGCTCCACCATCCGCGCGATCACTTCGCTGATCAAAGCATTGCCCGGATAGAACTGGTAAAGCGAGGTTTCAATGACCGCGACCTCGCAGCGGTCCAATATGCCGGTCGCCCCGGCCAGGACTTCCATTTCAAACCCCTGCACATCGATCTTGAGCAGGATCGGCTCTCTCCAACCCGGCTGCGGCTTAAGACTGTCCAGCCGGATAACATCAATAGTTTTCAAGCTCTGCGGGTCCGCTTTTTTGCTGAACAACAGCGAAGAGCCGACCAGGTCCGCCGATACCCTGATCTCCTGGGAACCGGCACTGCGCCCGGCCGCCGCGTTCAGGTATTCACCCCGATACCGGCTCAGGAGTTTTTCCCGCCCGACGGCGTATTCCGCCAGCGGCTCCAGCCAGATATAGTACGATTCCGGGAACGTGCGGATGATCGGCGGCGTGCCGCTCCCCGCGCCGACATCAATGACCGTGGCCGGGTAAAAACCGCGCTCCTTGAACCAGAGCAAACCGGCTTCCATCGTTTCTCGGGCCAGCGGCGTTTTTTCGCGTTTGACGAGCAGGGCAAGATAGCGCTCCAGCGACAGCTGCTTGGCGCAGCGCTTGACGCTGTAAGCCCTGGCCTTTTCCCCCAATAACGCCTTGTTGGCCGGATCGTTGTAGAGGGCCATTATCTTATCGGCCAAATCGTCCTTTTTCTGCGGGTCAAGCACGTAACCGCAAGCCGCTTCGCTGACGACCAGCGCCGTTTCGGTCCGTTTATCGGCCAGCGCGAGCACCGGCCGGCCGGCGGCCAGCAGGGCGTACAGCTTGCTTGGCACGCTCAACCCGGTCGCCCGTTCATCCAGGACGACCAGACCGACGTCGGCGGCGGCATAAACCTCGTTCAATTGCTCCTTAGGAACGAAAGGGCGAAAAAGGACGTTGAGCAAGCCATGCGCGGCCGCCAGCTTCATTAATTTTTCTTTTTTCCGGCCTTCGCCGCAGAAGAGGAAGACGATGTCCGGGTTATCCCTAAGCCGCGCCGCGGCTTCGATCACCCGCTCCAGGGGATGCGCCATTCCCATGTTGCCGGAATAGAGGACGACGAATTTACCCTGGAGATTGTAGCCCTTCGTCAGCGCGCTTTTCTCCTTGGGAAGCGGCTTAAGCTGTTTCTCGTCGCACCAGTTCGGCACCAGGAAAACGTTCCCCTCCCCCGGCCGGAGCTTGGCCCTGATGACCCGCGCCATGCAGCGGCCGATCACGACCGTGACGTCGGCCGTCTTAATGAACTGCCGGTGCAGGATATCCCAGCCGACCGCCAGGATGCCGCGCGAATTCAGGTAACCGAGCTTAACGGCAATGTCGGGATAAACGTCGTAAATGACGTAAAGCAGCCTGACCCGTTTAAGCTTTTTCAGCAGCCAACCCAGGAGCGGCATGAACGGCGGGTCCGATAAAAGGACCACGATATCGTTCCGCCTGATCAAGCCGAGACGGAAAAAGCAGCGGAGGAAATAGGTCAGCGAATTGAGCATCCGCATCAGGACGTTCCGCTGGAAGAACGAGGAATTCTTGATCCGGACCAGGTTAATGCCGGGCGCGTACTCTTCCCATTTGGGTTGTTCCCGCGAGGAGCGCTGGGCAATGACCAGGACAGGATAGCCGTTGCGGGCGAAATGATCCGCCAGATCGGCCATGTACTGGCCGGTCGCGTTGACCTCCGGCGCGAAATGCTGGGTTAAAATAACGACTTTGCGCTCAAGCATGTTTGTCCCCTGCTTCTTTTTGCATCATTGCGATCTGCGCCAACGCCCGGGCAAAGATCGCCGGCCAATTATAGCACTCTTCGACCAGGCGCCGGCCTGCTGCGGCTAAAGCTTGCCGCCGGGCGCGGTTCGCCAACAGATCGACGATCTGCCGCGCCATCTCCGGCGCGTCCGCGGCGATAACGATGTTCTCGCCATTCTTAACTTCCAGCCCGTGCGCCCCCAGGACCGACGCGACTACCGGGACGCCGAGCGCCAGCGCTTCCAGCACTTTCAGTTTGGTCCCCGCCCCCAGCTGATGCGGCACGACCGCGATCCTCGCTTCCCGGTAATACGGCCGGACATCGTCGACCGTGCCGGTGACCGTGATCCCCTTGATCTGCGCCAGGGCGCGGATCTCCGGCCCCGGATCGCGCCCAACCAGCGTCAGGGCCGCGTCCGGCACCGCTTGCCGGACGAGCGGCAGGACCGTTTTGGCAAAATAGACGGCGGCGTCGGCGTTCATCGTAATGTCGAGCGAACCGCAAAGAATAATATTATTCCCCGCGGCCTCCTCTTGGACCGGCTGGTAGTAAGCGGTGTCGACCCCGTTGGGGACGACCAGTACCCGGCAATGGCGCGGCAAACGGGGCGCGATCTTTTGCCTGTCCTGTTCGGAAACGACCGCCACGGCGTCGACCCGGCGAAAAGCCAGTCTTTCCAGCCAACGGGTCTTGATCAGGTTTTGCCAGGCGTAAAATTTATAAGACCAGCTCGGGTGCCGCAAAAAGCTCCCCCAGTAGTCCTGCTCCAGGTTATGCAGGTCAAGGACCGTGTAACACCCTTTGTCCCTTTGCGCCGGCAAAAAGGCGGCGCTAGCCAGGTCGTGCGCCCAGACCAGGCATTGATCGAGATGATCGAGCAGGTCGACTATCTCATACCGGGTATCCGGAGTTAACAGCTTGAAGGCCTTATACGGCAACAGGGAAAAGAGCGAGCGCCGGACAAGATCATCAGTTTTTTCGCGCGGCATGATATTCAGCAGCAACTGGCAGCGCTTTCTGAGACTTTCCAGCTCCCGGCGATCGGTCCCGGCCGCAAAAGCGGCCAGCGAAACGGGATATTTGGCGGCGAACGCCTGCAGCGAATGGTAGATCCTGATCTTGCTGCCGGAGGTCAAAGGGAGCGGCGATTCCGGCGCGATGATCGCGACTTGCTGGATGACGAACGTTCCCGGACGCGGACGCTCTTTGACGATCGGCCGGGTAAAGAAAAGCGGCAGCTGTTGGTAAGTCCGCTTGGCGAAGTTGCGGGCCCGGCGCGCCGCCCAGCGTAATCGGCCGGCCCGGCCGGACAGTTGGCCGATCGTCCGGTACCAAGAATCCCGGCGCCGCCTGGTAGCGCCGCGCTGCGCGTAGAGTTCCAGGAATCTGCGGCCGTAGTTGCGGCGACTGCTATTTTCGTATTCTTGCTGCCGGGCATTCGCTCCCAGCGCGGTATAGCGGGTCCGGACCTGCGCCAGCTCCTGAAAAACGGCGGTCCGCTCGTGAAAACGCTTGGCCTGCGCGTGGTCCCTTTCCACGGCCAGGAATTCCTCGATCTTTTGGAACTCTTCCCGCCCGACCATTTTCATCCAGTAGTCGCAATCGGCCACGTACTTCAGCGTTTCGTCAAAGCCGCCGTGCCGCTCGTAAACGGACCGGCGGAAAAAGACCGCCGCCTGGGCGAGAAACCCGCCGCTCAAAAAATGATCCTGCTCGATCGGCGGGATGAAAAACGTCAGGAGTTTGCCGGAACGAGTCAACTTGATCATGTCGCCGTAAATAAAACCGGCCGCCGGGAAACGGGCGAAGGCTTCGGCCACCGTCTCCAGGGTCCACGGCAGATAGAGGTCGTCGGAATTGAGGTAACAAAGGATATCCCCCTGCGCCAGGCGCAAACCTTTATTGATCGCGGCGTACATCCCCGGGTCGCGTTCCGACCACCAGCGCATATTATAGGAACCGGCGTTCTTCTTGAGGATATCCAGCGTCCCATCGTTGGAGACCCCGTCAATAACAATATGCTCAAAGTTTTTATAAGACTGGCGCTTCAGCGAATCGATCGTCTCCTGGATGAACTCACCCTGGTTCAAAGTCGCCGTTATGATCGAGACCAAAGGTTTGTTCATAAATATTTGGCGATCGCCGCCCGCAGCGGCCCCGGATCGGGCGGTTGCGGCGGTGCGCTCTCCTCCCCCTGTTCCGGCAATCCGGCGAGGAGCTTGGGCAAGTCGGCCAGCGTGTCGAATTCGTGCACCCCGTCCAGCCGGTGGTAAGAACGGGCCGCGTGCCGGTTCGCGACGACGGGAACGCCGGCGATCAGCATTTCGCAGATCCGGGTCAGGGCGCCGGAGCCGCTCAGCTGGTAACACAGTACCGCCTTGACCCTGGCCAGCAGTTCATCGTGCTGTTGGTTGGTCAGCTCGCCGAGCAACCGGACATTGTCCGGAAAGGTCTTGTTCTCAAAATAGCGACCGGTATTGTAACCGGCGACCAGCAACCGTTCCCGGCACGCTCCACCCCAAAAGGCAAGCGCTTCGCTGATGCCCAACCGCGTTGGCAAATTATTGGCGGTGCCCATCAGCAAAACGTCATTTTTAGCACCGCCGCTGCGCGCCTGGCGGACCGCCATTAAACGGTCGACCAGCGGTTGGACGGGATAGTAAGGGAACAGGATCGGCTTTTGTCCCAGGTTGCGGAGCAGCCAGTCTTCTTCCTGCGCCAGCAGGACGACTTCGTCGCAGCCGGCCAGCGTCTCCAGCTCTTGCTGCAGCAGGGCGCGGGCCGATTTCACGTTAGGGTGAACGAACGAGAGCGACTCGATATTCTGGCAAAAAGCGATGACCGGCAGTCCGAGCTTCTTGACCCTATCGTACAGCGGCAGAAAGTAGATCGGGTCGTCAATGATCACCAGCGCCGGCGCTTTGGCGGCGGTCAGCTTATCCGCCCATTGGCCGGCGATCGACCGGAACCGGATAGCCATTTTATTCAGGTCCGGGCCCCAATCAACGGCCGGCGATAATCGCGCCAGCGCGCTTTGCACGTTGACCGCGACCTCCCGGGCGTTATGCCGGAGCTTATTCTCCGGCAGCCAGTCGCCGCGCGGCGCGGAAACCAGTTCAACTTCAAAGCCGGACAAAGCGGTCAGCATCTGCATCATCCGGTGGCAGCCGCCGCCCCGGTCAATGGTCGGCAAAAAGCGGGAAAAGTAGATGAGCTTTTTCATTTTTTCTTTCCCAACCGGCGCTGGAAGCGTTTCCAGCCGCGATAAAAACCGCTGTTCCGGAACCGGGAACGGGCGGGATAATAATAGAACTTGCGGAACATCCCAAAGGTCCGGCCGCAAAACCTGCCCCAGACCCGCAGGAGGTTGAGCGGCAGGTACGGCAGCGGGCAGGATAAAATAACGAAGCTGGTCATGATCACCGGGTTGACCGGGGTCTTGAGCGAGAAACTTTTGCGCAGGTAATCGCCGAAAGAGACGACTTCCTTGGCCAGCAGGTAATGCCCGCCTTGCGACGGATCGTATAAAAGATTGAGTTCCGGCCGGACGATCAGCCGGTAGCCGCGCCGGCGCGCCCGGATCGTGAATTCATAGTCCGAGAGATAATGCGGGAGGAAAAATGGGCGGAAGCCGCCGAGCTTGATGAGGTCGCCGACCCGCAGGAACAAGCCGCGGGACGAGAGGCAATCGATTTCGCTCTCCGGCACGTTCTTGGGAAATCTTAAGATCCGCCAATCGGCTTTCGCGCCCGCGTCGTAAAGTTCGCCGGTCCGGCGGTCATAATTGGCGGCAAAAAGCAGGCAGTTCCGCTCTGCGGCCATGATCCGGTCGGCGGTTGCCAGGAATTCGGGGCCGAACTCGGTATCGTTATTAATGATCAGGACCAGGTCGTCGGCCGGCAGGGCTGTTCGCTTGATATGCAGATAACCCTGCTGCATCCCCCCGCCCCACCACCATTTCCCTTCCCCCTTGATCACCGTCAGCCGTTCGATCCGCCGCCGGACCTGATCGGCGGTGCCATCGGTCGAACCGTCGTCGACCAGGATTAACTGGTAATCTTGGTGGGTCTGCCGCCGCAGGCAATCGACGAACTTTTCGGTATATTCCCAGCCGTTATGGACCGGCAAAATTATATGGATAGTGCTCATTGCTGTTCCACCCGCAGATAAAGTTTCTCGTGCAGGCGCGCCATCGCCGGCCAGGCATAGGTCAGGGCTTTTTGCCGCGCTCTTTGGCCCAGCGAGCGGCGCAGCCTGCCGTTTTTCCGCAAATGGTCGAGCGCCTCGGCATAAGCGGCGACGTCGCCGCGTTTGACCAGCGTCGTCCCCGTTCCGGCCACGATCTCCCGGACCGCAGGGAGCTCGGTGGTGATCACCGGCAGGCCGCACGCCATTGCTTCCAAAAGCGCCCCGTTAGCCGAAGCGTTTTGCAGTGGGAGCATAAAAATATCCGCCCGCCGGTAAAGCGCGAGCAGCTGCTCGTCGCTGAGCCTGGCATGGTGGCGAACATTGCGCGGCAGGCGCGCCGGCCGTTTGCCGGTCAGCAGATGGAACTCCAGCGACCGGTCGTCCCGGAACTTTTCCGCCACTTGCAGGAATGAATCGTGATCGCGCAGAAAATTGCCGACGGCCAGACAAACGGTCTTGCCGCCCGGTTTTTTCTCGGCCGGCGCAAAGAAATCGGTATCGATCCCGAGGGGGATGGCCGTGATCCGGTCGGCCGGCAGGAACCGGCGAAAATAATCGGCCAGACTGGGCCCAAAGACGATGGCGTGATCGACCAGCTTGATCACCCCGTCGTTGATGTAGTCTCCCTGGACCTCCGGCGCGTGGTGAAAAGTGGCGATCAACTTCGGCTTTTTCCCCCGGCCACGGATGATCTTCAGGAACCGGGGCGAATACTGCATGTTCCGCTCCGCGTCCAGGTAATGGATAATGTCGGCCCGCTCCCTCACCTGATCCGCCAGCAGCCGCCACTCGGTCACCAGGTTGTTCAGGCAATAGACCGGCCGGTGGTTGCGCCTGACCCGTTTCAGGGCGAATCTTTTCAGGCGCCAATAGCCGATCGGGAAAAGATTGTTGCCGTGCGGCGTCGTGTAGATGGTCTGGCGGAATTTGTCGTTGTTGAGGTAATAAAGCAAAGGGCTGTAACCGGAATGCCGCCCCCAGTTGGGAAGAAGTGAATGAAGAAGGGACAGCTTCATCGTCCGGCGGCCCCCGCCCGCCCGATCGCGTCGCAAACCCGCGCGATCTGTTCCTCGGTCAGGTCGTAACCGGAAGGGAGATAAAGACCGGTCTCCCACAGCCGGCCGGCGACCGGACAATCGACCTGGCGGCGACCGGGTAAATTCCGTAAACAGGGCTGCTGGTCCAGCGGGCAGAAAAAGGTCCTGGTCTCAATGCCGTCGGCCGCCAGACGGGCGGCCAGCTGGTCGCGGCTGCAGCCGAACTCCGGTCCAACGACCAGCGCGTACATCCAGTAAACGCTCCGCGCCCACTCTTTTTCTACCGGCAGGCGCAGTCCCTTTATCCCCCGCAGATAACGCTCATATGTCCGGGCGATCGTCCTTTTTGTCTCGATGATCCGGTCGATCCTCTTCAATTGCGACAAGCCCAGGGCGGCTTGATAAGAGGTCAGGCGGAAATTATAAGCGAGGACCTCGTGGCGGAACCGGGGGGTCGTAAAACCGAGATTGCGGAGCAGGCGAAGCCGTTCGGCCAGTTTGGCGTCATTGGTCACGACCATCCCCCCTTCGCCGGTCGTGATCACTTTATTGGCGTAAAAACTGAAACAACCCATGGCGCCAAAGCCGCCGACTTTCCGGCCGCGGCAGGTCGCGCCGTGCGCTTCCGCGCAATCCTCGATCACCGTCAGCCGGTGCTTCCCCGCGATCGCCATTAGCCGGTCCATGTCGACCGGGTGGCCGTAAAGGTGAACGGGAATGATCGCTTTAGTCTTTGCGGTGATCAACGGCTCGACCAGGTCCAGGTCAAGGTTCCCGGTCTCGTTTTCCGAGTCGATCGGGACCGGGACCGCCCCGTTATGAACGGCCGCCAGCGCGGTCGCGATGTTCGTAGCAGCGCTGACCAGCACTTCGTCGCCGGGACCGATACCGGCCGCGGCTACCGCGAGCTGCAGAGCGGTCGTTCCGCTGGAAACCGCCACGCCGTGGGAACAGCCGCAAAAGGCGGCGAACCGTTCTTCAAACTCCCGAAGACTGTCGCCGAACGAACCGGAGATCTCGCCCCGGCGCAGCGCGCTCTCCACCGCGCGGATATCCTCTTCACTGATCTGCGGCTGGAAAACTTCGATCTTTTTTTCAGGCGGCATCGGGTCCCTCCGGCCGGTAATGAGTTTCCCAGTCGATTTCGGGGCGGATCACCCCTTGCCGTTTCTTAACCTCCATTTTGCCTTCGGCGCTAAAGTCGTTCATGTCAAAGGAGATCACGTTGTCGAGCGTCAGGAGCTGCTCGCCGTTCCCTTTGATCCGGACCGAAACGGAAAAACTTTTAGTGTTCAGGATGTTCGCCGGCACCCGGCAGCGGCAAAGATATTGGCCGGGCAAGCGGACCGGCCGGACGATCCCTTCGGCGTCGCTGTCGTAAGCGGTAAAGACCGTGTCCCCCTGCATCGTCGAGACCGTCAGTTCGATCAGGCAGCGTTCCAGCAATTCTTTGACCGTGTAATCGAGCTCGATGGTAAACGGCTTTTTCCGTTCCAGCCGGCTGGAGATCTCGCCGGCGGCGTCGCGCAGCCGGACCGCGTTCACGACCAGCGGGATAGTTTCCTCGTCTTCGACGGCGCTCTCTTCCGGCAGCCACTCGCCGACGTCGTCGGAACAATTGGTCAGGTATTCGGCGATCACGTCGTCCGCCGGGCCGAGCCGGTGGGCGCGCCCGCCGTCCAGCCAGAGGACTTGCTGGCAGAGAGTGGCGACCGATTGGACGTTGTGGCTGACAAAGATCACCGTCCGCCCTTCGCGGGCGACCTTGAGGATCTTCGCCATGCTCTTGCGGCGGAAATCGGCGTCACCGACCGCCAGCACCTCGTCAATGATCAGGACGTCCGGCTCCATGTGCGCGGCAATGGAGAACCCGAGGCGGACGATCATGCCGGAGGAATAGCGCTTGACCGGCGTATCGAGGAACTTCTCCACGCCGGAGAACTCGACGATCTCGCCGAACTTGCGGTCGATCTCGCTCTTTTTCATCCCGCGGATCACGCCGCTCAGGTAAATATTCTCCCGGCCGGTCAATTCCTGGTGAAAGGCGGCGCCAACCTCCAGCAAAGCCGAAACCCGGCCCCGGATCTCGACGGAGCCCTCGGTCGGGTCGGTGATCCGCGAGAGTATCTTGAGCATGGTGCTCTTGCCCGCCCCGTTGTGCCCGATGACGCCGAGCGCTTCGCCCTGCTTGACCTCGCAGGAGATGTCCTTCAGCGCCCAGATCATCTCGTCCAGGTCCCCGACCCGCCCGCGCAGCAGCTGCCCGCCCTTCTTGAACGGAGCCATCAGCACATTACTGACGGCGTCACGCAGCGTGTAGTATTTGGCGCGCGGCCCGGCAATGCGGTACATTTTGCCGAGGCCGCTGATCGTGATCGCCGCTTTGCTCATTTAAGCCACATCCGCGAAAAACTTCTCCATCCGCCGGAAAAAGAACACGCCGGTCACCAGAATGACCAGCGAGATCAAGACCGAGATCCAGATCAGCGGCCCCGGCACGTATTTTATCCCCAGCAGCGACCAGCGGAAACCTTCCACCACCCCGGCCATCGGGTTAAAGCCCAGCAGCCAGCGGAGCGACCGCGGCAGCAAACTGCTGGGATAGATCACCGGCGTGGCGAACATCCCCAGCTGCAGCAGGAACGGCACTATGTAACGGACGTCGCGGAACATGATGTTGAGCGCCGTCAGCCAGAGACCGATGCCGACCGAGGTCACTACCGCCAGCAACAGGAAAAACGGCAGCCAGACGATGTCACCGGTCAGGGGTATCCGGTAAACGACCATCATACCGAGCAAAACCGTAAAGGCCAGCAAGAAATCGATCACGCCGGAAATGATCGCCGCGACCGGGATCAAGAGCCGGGGAAAATAGACCTTGTTGATCAGATTGGCGCTGGAAACCAGGCTGGACGTCGCCTGGTTGACGCCGTTGGAAAAGAAGGTCCAGGGGAGCAGCCCGGCATAACTGAAGACCGGGTACGGGATCCCGTGCGACGACATCCGGACAATCCGGCCGAGGAAGATGCTGAAGATCAGCATCATCAGGAGCGGCTGGAGGATCGCCCAGGCAAAGCCGAGGACCGTCTGTTTGTAGCGGACCTTGATGTCGCGCCAGACGAAATAGTAGAGAGTTTCGCGGAACCGCCAGAGCTCCCGCGGGTCCACCATGAGCCAGCCGTGCTGCGGCTTGATGATCGTCAGTTCCTTCTTAGGCATCGAGCGTATACCCCATTTTCCGCAACCAGCCGGCGTAACGTTCGTTCAACATGGCGATCTGCCCGGCGGTCAACGCCTGTTTATAACGGCCGATCACGCCCCGGTTGAAATGCAGATCGTCTTTCTTCTCGTCGCTTAATTTCTCCGGCCGATAGCGGTCAACGATCTGCTCGATTATCCGCTCAGCCAACGTCAGCCTTAAATGGCGGGCGAGCCGCCGGAGCTCTCCCGGGGTATCCGCCAGCAGGTCCTCGTAACGGACCCGCAAGACGCCGCCGATCCGGTCCCATTCGGACCAGACCCGTTGGTAGTTATCGATCAAAGGAAGCAGGTCAGCACAGGTCGAGTAAGCGCCGAAATTGGTCGTTATCCCTTGCGCCCGCAATTTCCGGCCGTGGTCAAGGGCGGAGACGACCACATCCCGCGGGTCGCGAAAAATATAGGTTGCCTTGATCGTGTTGAGCCAGAGCAGCGGCGCCAGGTAGAGCGGCAGCGGCGCGTGGGTCTTGACCGCAAACGTGTGGCCAGCCTGCCTCACCCGATAAAGGCGCAAGATGCTGCCGGGGGACAATTTGCGCACGTAACATTCATTGCCGACCATGATCTCTCCCAGGGAAAACCTTTCCCTGATCTGCCGCGCGTCCGCATAGCCGGCGGCCACCAGCAGTCTATTGGCCATTTCGACGTACCAGGCGGAACCGGATTTGATCATGCCGCCGCAAATCACGATCATCGGAACAGCTCCTTAACGCGGTTCGGGACCAGCCGGAGCGACGCTTTAAGCACCAGCCATCTCAACTGCCACACTTTCTGCGGCAAACGCCGGAGCCGGGACAGCTGCCTGAAAACCAGCCGCTTCAACCGCCGCGCTTTCTGCGGCAAACGCTGGAGCCGGGACAACTGCCTAAAAACCAGCCGCTTCAACCGCTGCGCTTTCTGCGGCAAACGCTGGAGCCGCCGCACCAGACGGTTACGCCGCTGGCGCAGCTGCCAGATCAGCGGCTTGATCATTGGTGCGATCCTGACAATGGTCTCTTTCCATTTGACGAACCGGTTCCCGGCGTGCAATTTCCTAAGTTCAGCCTGAAAACCGTCGTCCAGCCGCTCGATCCGCTCGGTAAAGAGTTGTTGCGCGTAAGCGTATAGTTCGACGTCCAGGGCGTGGTACCGGCGGATCAGGCCGATAACTTCCTCGGGAACGCTGGCCAAGCCGGGTCGGGAACAAGAAACGTTCCGCTTCGCGTAATACGGCATGCTCCAATTGAACTTGCGCCGGAACATAAGGATCGACTCGTCAAAACGTTCGGTCAGCCCGAACCCGGCGAATTTCTCTTTCAGCATTCTCTTGGCTAGTTCCAGATCGGCACGGGTAACCGGTTCTTCTTCCTTCCTGCCGACCAGGAACCGGACCTGGTAATTATCGACATGATCGAATTCCTGCTGGCCGACATACTGGCCGAGGGTTAGATTTTTAGCGATAAAAGCGTTATGCCGTGGATGATCGACGTTATTCTTGAGGTAATAATAGAGCGAAACGATCAGGTCGACCGGATCGCGCAGCAAGGTGGCATACTGGCATGGCCGGGTAAAATAGCGGTGGAGCCCGTAGGGGAAATGACCGATCACGCAATCCAGCTTATCCCTTTCCGCCTGCGGCAGTGCGGCCAGGTCCGCTTCGGTCGTCCCCACTTCGTAGACCCGGAACAGCCGGTCGCGGGCGTATTGGCCCTGCAGGATCGAACCGAGCGTGGTGCCGGCGGTCTTCGGGATATGCACAAATAACAGGATCTTTTCGTGTTTACGCTTATTCATCGTCTTGCTGTTCACGACCATTAATTATAACATTTTGCCCCGGATCGCGCGTAACCGATCCTTGAGCCATTTGACCGGTTTTAAACGGGCGGCGTAAAAGAAATTGACCCTTTTAAGCCTGACAAGATCATGGAAGTAGCGCCGTTCCTGTTCGCGCACCCGGCGGTCGAACAGTTCCCGCGCGTCACGGTACAACTCGACGTCCGCGGCATGTTGCCGCTTAACTTTGGCAAGCAGGCGCTCCGGCAGGTCGGCCAGCCGCGGACGCCCTTTGGTGACGTTCCGGCTGGTATAATACGGCGTTTGCCAGCCAAACGCTCGCTGGAACATGACCATTGATTCGTCGAACCGTTCCGCCAGGCCGAACGCGGCATAACGATCGGCAAGATATATCCGGGCCAGCGCCGGATCGCTCCCGGATTCGCCGGTGACGAAGCGGACCTGCGGATTGGCTTGCCGTCCGCACTCGTCCTCCTCAATATACCGTTCCAGGGAAATCCGTTCGGAAACAAGTTTGCGATGGAGTGGAACATTGGGGTTCCGCTTGATGTAGTAGTACAGCGAAACCGCCCGGTCCACCGGCTCCCGCAGCATCGTCGCGTATTCGGACGGCCGGCCGAGATAACGGTGGATGCCGTAAGAGAAATGGCCGATCACGCAATCATACCGGTCCCGCTCTTCTTGAGACATCGCCCTGAACTCCTCTAGAGGCAGGCCGTTGATATTATAGATCTTGAGGGTTTTGTCCCGGCCGTACACCCGTTCGATCGCCGTGCGGACCGTCGAGCCGGCAGTCTTGTGAATGTGGACATAGATCAGCGTTTTGTCCCTGTTCATGAAAGATTAGCTATCCAGGGACTCTGGGGTTGAATAGACTTTGACCTGGGAAAGAAAAACCGTGAAACCGAAAAAGAAGACGGCGACGATCGCCAGCAGGGCGAAGAATTGCTGGAGATTGGACTGGATCATCGCCAGGGCGACCGAACCGAGGACGATCTCGATGGAGTACAGGGTCAGCACGGTCGCTTTTTGCGACAAGCCCATCAGGTGGATCCGGTGGTGGGAATGGTCTTTCCCCGCCTGGCTGAACTTGATCCGGTGCAGGAACCGGTTGGCAAAAACGAAGTAGGTGTCGAAGATCGGGATGCCGAGCACGATCAGCGGAATAATGAACGAGATCAGCTGGAGCCGCTCGATGTTCAGGGAAACGGCGATGTCCCAGAGGCCGAAGACGTTGAGCCGGATCGCCATGACCGCCAGAATAAAGCCGAGAAAGGTCGAACCGGCCTCCCCCAGGAAGATCGAGGCCGGGTTGAAATTATAACGGAGAAAGCCGAGCGTCGCCCCCATCAGCGCGGCAGCCAGGAGCAGGACGTCCGCCTGCCGGCTGTTGACCGCCAGGACGGCAAAAAAAAGTCCGGCCAAACAGGAAACCCCGGCATCCAACCCGTCCATGCCGTCGAGCATGTTCATCGAATTGGTCATGAAGGTCATGAAGCCGACCGTCAACAGGACGTTGATCAGGTCGTTGTGAAAAAAGGAAAAATGGACCCCGGTGAACCAGACGAAAAAGGCCGAGAATAAAAGGTGGTTCCAGATCTTGTAGCGGGCGCGCATCTTGAGCCCGGCGTCATCGAGCAAGCCGAAGAGGATAAAGGCGAGGCCGGCAATAACCAGCCCGACGTTGAACCGGTTCGGACCGCCGAAACAGAGGAGCGCGGCGGCCAGCGCGATAAAGACCGCCTCCCCGCCCGTCAGCGGGATCGGCCGGTCGTGGATCTTGCGGTGCCCCGGCTTGTCCAGGACGCCGAACCGGTTACCCAGCCACTTGGCCAGCGGGGTTAAAATCAGCGCCAGAACAAGGGAAAATAGAAAGGCCAAAGGATAAGACCACATCGTCATTATTATAGAATAATCGACGCCCTGAAACAAGGGAGGCCGGCCTAAACAACGCGGATGCGCCCGAGCCGGCGCAAAAAGGAAAACAGCAGTTTTTCCAACCAGCCGTATCTTTCCGGATATTTGCGCAGGAATCCGGGGAGCGGCTGGAAACGCCGCTCGTCGAGGAGGACGCCGTGCCAGGGAAGTTTCCGCGCGCCGCGGATAAAGACCGTGCCGTCGTAACCGAAGAAGATGTGGGTAGCCCCTTTCGGCGAGCTCCGCAGCGTGGCCGGTCGGTTGTCCGCGATCAGAAAAAGCGGAAAGTCTTCGGCGCGCACAAAAAAGGCGTTAAATTCCAGGACGGCGACCAGCTCGTACCCCTTTTTCTTGCCCAGTTCGACCAGGGACAATAAGCTCGCGCCTTGGTTGACCCGGCGATCGGCCGGTTGGACGAACTTAACTTCGTTGGGGATCGTCGGATTGAACTCGATCACCACGACTTTCGGCCGGTAGCGCTTGATCGCCTGCCAGACATGATAATCGTTGCCGTCGATATCGATCGATAATAGATCGAAATCAACCGGCACGGGACCGCCCGCCAGGATCGCGTCGAGCGAATCATCCCGGCCAAAACCGACATAACGGTTCAGCACCGTCACCTGCCGTTCGCTGCGGCATCTCTCTTGCAGCGCCGCCGCTCTCTTTTTGTCGCCTTCGATCAGGACGGCTGAATAACTTTCTTGTTCGATCAGCCGGCGGGTATTGCTAAGGTGCTCGCCGTCCCAGGCGCCGAATTCCACGCACCAGCGGTCCCGCGCCGTCAAGGTTTCCAGGACTTTGGCGATAACGCCGTCCTCTCCCGCCTGGGAGTGGACATTGGCCGCGTGATCGGCCAGCCAGGCCGGCGCCCGTTCCATCAGCTGATGATCCCGCGCAGGTATTCCTTGGTCAATTCCTGCTGGGGGGCGCTAAAGAAGGCGTCGGCCGGCCCGTGCTCGATCAGTTCGCCCAGGTACATGAAAATAACGTAATCGGCCAGTCTTTTCGCCTGGCGCAGGATGTGCGTCACGACAATGATGGTGTAATCTTTTTTCAGCGCCAGGAACCGCTGTTCGATATGCTGGCTCGACTTGGGATCGAGCGCCGAGGTCGGTTCATCGGCCAGGATGATCTCCGGCTGGACGGCCAAGCCCCGGGCCAGGCAGAGCCGCTGCTGCTGGCCGACCGACAGCCGCGAAGCCGGCCCGTGCAGCCGGCCTTTGACCTCGTCCCAGAGGCTCGCTTCTTTCAGGTAGTGTTCGACCAGCTTGTCCAGCTCGCGCTTATCCCGCTGGCCGTGGATCCGCGGGCCGAAAGCGATATTGTCGTAGATCGACATCGGCAGCGGGAACGGTTTCTGGGAGAGCAGCCCCATTTTTTTCCGGATCTGCGTCACCTCGGCCTGGGGGTGGAAAATGTCGTCGCCGTCGACCAGCACCTGGCCGCTGACCCGGACGCCGTCGGCCGAGTCGATCAGCCGGTTGAACGACTTGAGGAGCGTCGTCTTGCCGCAGCCGGACGGGCCGATGATGACCGTCAGCTTCTTGTCCGGAATGTCGACGGAAACGTTCTTTAAGATCGGCGCGTCCCCGTAACTGACGTTAAGGCCGCGGACGCTGATGTGGGTCTTGCTTGCCATGGTCACTCCCTATTTTATAATATTCCGCGAATAACGGCCAGCCGCCAGCCGCGCGGTGATACTGACGCCGAGGACGATCAGCATCAAAACCAGCGCCGCCGCGTAGCCGCGCGCCTGGACCTGCGGGAACGGCGTGCCGAGCTGGAAAAAGATCGCCAGCGGCAGGGTCGCGACCGGCTTGAAGAGCGAATACGGCAGGGAATCGGTAAAACTGGCGGTGAACAGGACGGCCGCCGCGTCGCCGATCCCGCGGCCGAAGGCGATCAGGACCGCGGTCAGCAGACCGGGGAGCGACTGCCGGACGACGACCCGGAGCGCCGCTTCGGTCCGGTTCGCGCCGAGCGAATAAGCGGCCTCCGCCAGCTCCTCCGGGACCATTTTCAAGACCTCGTCCATGGCGCGGGCCATGATCGGCATGATCACCAGCGCCAGCGTGATCGTTCCGGCCAACAGCGACGCCGGGAAACGGAAAAAGAGCATCAGGGTAAAACCGAACGCGCCGTAGACGATCGACGGGATCCCCCAGAGCAGGTCGAGGAAGAACCGGACCAGCAGGGAGAACTTCGACTGGCGGCGGCGGAAAACGTTGAGATACAGGACGATCGGCAGGCTGATCAGGGCCGCCAGGACGGTCGCCCCCAGGCTGACGACCAGCGAGCCGACGATCGCGTTCAGGATCCCGCCCCCCTCGCCCAGGTAATAGCCGCCGGACGGGGTGCTGATCAGCATCTCCAGGCTCAAGGCCGGCAAACCTTTGAAGAGGATCGAGAGAATGATCAAAAGCAAGCTGCCGACCACGATCATGGTCGACCCGATCATCAGGGTGATGAATAGCCGCTCCTCGAATTTGCGCCTATCCATCAGGCGTCACTCCGCGCGCTCCGGAGCAGGATCCCCCAGCCGACCATGTTGAAACCGATCGTCACCAGGAGGAGGATCAAGGCGGCAAAGAGGACGGCCGCGTCGTAGAGCGGGACCGACATCATCTCGCCGTAAGTATTGGCGATCAGGGCCGGCAGCGGATAAGCCGGGTCGAAGAACGACTGCGGAAAACTTTGCAGGCTGCAGCCGGCGACCATCAAGACCGCCATCGTTTCCCCGAAAGCGCGCGACAGGCCGAGGATGACCGCCGCGATGATCCCGGGGCGCGCCCGCCGGAGGACCGCGAGCTTGACCGCTTCCCAGCGGGTGGCGCCGAGCGACAGGGCTGCCTCCCTGATCTCGGCCGGCACCGTCCGGAGCACTTCTTCAACGACCGAAATAATGATCGGAAAGACCATGATCGCCAGGACGATGCCGCCGGCCAAAGCGGAAAAACCGGTGTAGTTGTCCGAACGGAACGGGAAGAACGGAAGCCACTGTTGGCAGAAAGGCATCAGCCAGTCGCGGACCAGCGGCACGATGACCAGCAAACCAAAGACGCCGAAGATCACCGGCGAGATGCCGGCCAGGAGGTCGATGACCGGACGGATCAGCGCGGCGACCTTTTTCGGCGCGAACTCGGCGAGGTAGACCGCGGTCAGGATGCTGAGCGGCACGGCCAAGATGATGGCGATCGCCGTCACCCAAAAGGTGCCGATGATAAAGGCCGCCAGGCCGAATTCCCCGTTGGTCGGATGCCAGGCCGCGGAGAACAGGAGCTTGGCCGGCGAGGCGCCGGCTATGACCGGCCAGGCCCGCAAGAGCAAGCCGAGCGCGATCAGGAAAGCCAGGCTCAGCGCGAACCAGCAGAGCCCTACCATCCCCCGACGCGACAGGTTATCTATCAGTCGGCGGAAAGCCATTTCAAGAGTTTTTGCCGCTCGCTTCTGACGACCGGCAAACTGGTCTGGACCCGGTTAACGACCGCGGTCCCTGGTTCCGACAGGGCGAATTTAATGAACTCCGCGACCAAACCTTGCGGTTTGCCTTTAGTAAAGAGATAATTCTTCCTGGTCGCCGGATAGCGGCCGGCTTCGATCGCCCGGACGGCCGACGGCCGGTCGTTGAACAGTTCATCCGCGTCGACCTTGCCGTTCTCGTTGGCGTCGATCGGCAGCAATTTCGCCCCCGCGACGACTTTCCCCCGGGCGTCAAAGACGTAACTGAAGTTGTTATAGCCGATACCGATCGGGTCGCGCCGGGCCGCTTCCAGCAAGCCGGGGTCACCGTAAACGCCGACCCCCCGCAGATCTTCCTGTTTCTTGTTACCGAGGAACTTGGCCCAGCTGGCCGCCGCGCCGCAGGAATCGGAGCGGGTGTAAACGTGGACCGGCTTGTCAACGTCGCTGTCGGCCAGTTCGCTCCAGTTGGAGAGCTTGCCGGTCATGTAGAGACCGATCAGCTCTTTTTTCGTCACCCCTTTTCTCAGGAGATCGCCAAGCGCCGGATTCTTATCGCTGACGACCGGGAAGACCGCGTCGTGGAGGATGTAGGTGGCAACCGCCCCTTTAGCCAATTCCGCCGGGTCGGGATCGCGGGAAACCATGCCGATATCCGCCATCCCGCCGATCGCGTCGGCCGCTCCTTTCCCGGCCCCGCCGGCGGAAACGTCGATCCTGACCCCGGGGTGCAGTTTATGAAAGGCGTCGCCCCAGGCGACGACCGTCGGATAGATCGCCCAGGCGCCGGAGACGGTAATGGTCCCCTGGAGCTCGGCCGCACCGGCTCCAAATCCTAAAATCGAAATACTAAATACTAAACAAACCAGAAATCTTAAATTCCAATATTTAAACATTGTTTTCCTCCCTTTAGAAAGTGACCGTCGCCTGGACGGAGAGCGCGTTGTTCTTGACCTGGACGGTCTCTTCCGCCTTGATCTCGTAGTTCGCCTGGACCTTCGCCATTTTGTTGAGATACCAGTTCAGGCCGCAGGTCGCGATATTGCTCCGGTCGCCGGCCAGCGCCGTGTTCGAATCGTAACTGTCCAGCCGGTAGACCAGCTCCAGGTCAGGCCGCACCTTGACGCCGGCCAGCGCGTACCAGCCAAGCTTGTCGGTCGAGCCGTCCTTGCCGGTAATGTATTCCCCCTTAAAGAACGTTTTACCGAGCGCCAGAGTTGCTTCCAACCCGGCCCGGAGCTTGGTGGCCTCTGTGGTCCCGGTCCAGCCCTCATAACGGGCCAGGCCGAGCGACGCCCCGGGGAAAGGATAATAAACCAGCCGGCCGCACAGGTCTTTTCTTTCGTTATCTTCGTCATAGATCAAGCCGCTCCCGTTGAACGCGCCGACCGCGTATTCAAAGACTTTCTCGTCGCCGCCAAGATCGAGGGCGCCGCCGAGCTGCGCTCCCAGGTCCCGCCCCTGCGAACCGTTGTCCCGGTCGGGAACGAGCCGTTCCGTCACCTGCGAACGGTTGATCGTGTCGAGCTTGGCGTCCGATTCCAGGTTCTCGCGGCCGAACGGCACCTTGATCTGTCCCGCCTTGAGATCGAGGCCCTCGAGCAGGTAATAAACGACATAGGCGTCCAGGATGATCGGCCGGTTAATGACCCGGGTCGTCTTGCTGGTCACCGCGCCGGTGCCGGTCTGGGTGACGGTTTCGACCACGGTCCGGTACGGCTGGACCGCGTCGATCTGCAGTTCGTAACCGACCTGCCGGGAAACGTCACCCTTGAAATCGAGCCGCGCCCGCCTGACCTTGAGGTTGTCGGCAACATTGGCAGTTTCATCGGCGCCGTACAGGACCTGCATCGTGCCGCTGACATTGATCTTGCTCTTGCCGTTGACCGGGAACGCGGTCACCAGCGCCTTTTCGTCGTAGGTCTTGAGCGCGGCGTCGGCCCGGAGCGCCGCCGCCGTCTCCGCGCTGACCACCCCTTGCGCCACTAATTGATCGAGCAACAGCTCATCAACGTTGACGGCGCGGGCGGGAACGGCGGCGAACAGGACCAGGGACAGGGCCAAGAGACCAATAACACGGTTTTTCATCTTCTTACCTCTCCTTTACCTATATTAATTCGGCCAGGGTCAATTTTTCCATCCGCCGGGCGACATAATCGCGGATCTCGCGGAAGACGGCAATGATCTTGCGCTCCTTTTCGAGCGGCGAACGGGCGTAAAAATACTTGCTGACCGATTCGACCGGCGCCAGCGCGCCGTCCATCAGGCGGATCACCGCGGCGATCTTGATCTGCCCGGCGGGCCGGGCCAGGCGATAGCCCCCCTCTTTCCCTCTCTTGCTCTTAATAAAATGGTTGTTCTTGAGCACCACGAACAGCTGTTCCAGGTATTTGTGCGGCAGGGAGTATTTGGCGCAGACTTCTTCGGTGGTGGTGAACCCCTTTTTAGCCCGGCGCGCCAGGTGGATCAGGGCGAGGATCGAGTATTCGCTTTTGGTGGTAAGTTTCATATCCCTACTTATCCTGTAGGGATTATATGGTTAAGCGGTTATTTTGTCAAGCCAGTTTCAGGACAGCGCCTTCTTCAGTTTCAGCCGGAACCAGCTCTTCTGCAAGATGGAAGCGATGTACGAATCCGGCACCAGGCGGCCGCGCTGGATCTCCCGGCGTTTGCGGAGGATCACGCCGAGGCGGGAGAGAAAAACGGTCTTGGCCCGCAGGTAGCTGAAGAGCCGCCGCTGCCGGATAGCGTAGACCAGCGCCCCCAGGTTAAAGATAAAATGCAGCGCCGCGTACTTGGCCAGCAGGCGGGTCGGCATATTCTTGAAATAGACGTATTCGACGTTCCGCTGGCTCAAATAGACGTAATTGGCGCTCAATTGGCCGATCGTGGCGGAAACTTTGTGGTAGACGATCGCTTCCGGCACGTAAAGGCACTTATACCCCGCCAGCTGGGCGCGAAAGCTGAGATCGACGTCTTCATGGCTGAAAAACAGGTCTTCATCGAGCAAACCGACCCGCTCGAACAACTCCCGCCGGTAGATCGAGGAAGAAGCCGACGCGCCGAAAACGTAGCGCCGCTGCGCGTAAGCACCCGGCGTCCTGACCCCGTGCCCGATCTTATGCGGCGTGCCGGCGATGGTGTAACTGTCGCCGGCGGTGTCGATCTTGACGCGGTCATCGGCAAAATAGACCCGCGACGCGCAAAAACCGGCTTCCGGGTCGTTATCAAGCGCCGTCTTCAACGCAGCCAACCAATGCCGATCGACCTCGGTGTCGTTGTTCAGCAAAGCGATATAGCGCCCCCGCGCGACCTTGATCCCTTCGTTGCAGGCGCGGGCGAACAGGTGGTTCTTGTCCAGGACGATATACCTGACCGCCGGATATTTGCCCCGGACCAGCGCCGCGCTCCCGTCGGTCGAAGCGTTATCGACGACGATGATCTCAAAATCAAAATCGGCCGCCTGCGCGCAAAGCGTCTCCAGGCAGCGGTCGAGCAACGAGGCCTTGTTGTAATGCGGGATCACGACCGACACGGCGATCGTCTTTTCTGCCGTGCCGGTTAAAGCGTCCCGGGTCGCCTCCAGATAGGCCCGGCCGAATTTCCGGTCCGGCTCGAGATAGCAGCCCTCGCCCCATTCGTTCCAGGCGTTGACAAAAAGGAGCCGTTCCTCACCAGAAAACGTCCGGCAGGTATTTTGCAACATCTTTTCCAGGAACTCGCGGTATTTGGCGGGGGTGCTGCCATGGTAAATATGCGCCGGTATATTGCGCCGCCGCGCGCTGTTATCCCAGCCGGGAAAAACGCCCCGGAACCGTTTGTAACCGACGTCCGGCTTATTCAGCATGTTCCGGACAACGGTATCGTAATAAAAGACCCGGTTATCCGCGTAACCTTTCCTGGTAAGGTCCTGACCGAACAGCGGCTGCCCAACCGAACGCGCGTCGGGCGCGAACTCGATCGTCGCGTCAAACCCCTTGACCAGCCCGTAACCGTTGCCGCCGAAATTATTCTCCACGTTGACCAGGTAAAGGCCAGGCAATCCCGCCCCGGCCGCCGCCCCACGCCAAACGGCAGCCGTCCGCTCCGGGTCGGGCAAACACTGGGCCAAATGCACCGCAAACAGCGGCTTGCCGTCCACCCGGATATAACGCCGGTCCGCGAAGATCGGTAATAAATAATTAATATGGTTGAGATCGTCGGCCGGGGAGTATTCCTGCTTGAGCAGCATTTCCTCCTCCAGGCCGTCCCAGCGGCGGGTCCAGTTATGGTTCCCCCAGCAAAGGCAAAAAGGGAAGTCCGGTTTCCCGGAAGCGAGCATTTCCCGGAGCGGCAATGCCAGCATCATCTTCCCCATCGTCCAGTAATGGTAATAGCAAAAACCGTATATCCCGTACTCCCTTGCCAGTTGGGCTTGGTTCTCCCGCACCTGCGCCGAGCGGAGGTCGTAGTAACCGAGCTCCGCCGGCACCCGCGGCTGATAGTGCCCCGGGTAGCGGGACTCGGCTTTCTTGACATTGGTCCATTCGGTAAAGCCCTCGCCCCACCAGGCGTCGTTCTCCGGGACCGGGTAGAATTGCGGCAGGTAAAAAGCGATCAGCCGGGCGAGTTCGGTCATCGGCCGGCCAATTTCCCGGCCAGATATTTCTTGAGCTTTTCCCGCGCCGTTCCCGGCGGGGCGATCAGCCGGCTCAGTTTCGACAGCTTGACCGCCAGGCGCCAGTTGGGCGACTCGACGATCTGCCGGAGTTGCTCTTCCCGGCGTCCGAGCAATTTTCGCTGCTCTTCAACGGTCCGGCCAATCTGTTTTCGTTCCGCTTCAAGCTGCGTTAACGCTTCGTTTATTTGCGTTAGTACCCGCTCTTTTTCCCACAAGGTCGGGACCAGCGTGGCCGCTCTTCCGGCCGCGGCAAAAAGCAAAGCAAAGAAACCGTTCTGCCGGGCGGCGGAGAGAAATCCCCGAAACTCCGCGCTCACTTCCGGCCCCACCGCCAGTACGCCGAGGCCGCAACCGTGCTCGAATTCCAGCGACGGATAGCGCGGCGCTATTTCCCCCCAAAGTTTATAGACGCCAAAATCCATCCGCCGGATCTGGGTATCGTGGAAGAGCATTACCCCTTGCTTGCTCATCTTGGGGAACCACGATTCATAGTCGTGTTTGACCGCCTCATACGTGTGATACCCGTCGATATGGAGGAGGTCGATCGAGCCGTCGGGGAACCGGGCCAGCGCTTCGTCGAACGGCATTTTCAGCAAGGTCGAGAAGCCGGCGTAATTTTTCCGCTGGTAGTCAGTCAGCTTGTTATAAACCGAAAGATCATAAGCGCCGTTATGGAGATCTCCTTCCCACGTGTCTATCCCGTAGCATTTCGTTCCGGTCTTTTGTTCTTTGACCGCCTGGCAAAAAACATTGTAGGAACCGCCCCTAAACACGCCAAGCTCGACATAGTTGGCGGGCCGCAGCAGTTCGACCAGGAAAAAGGCGAACGGCAGGTGTTCGTTCCAGGTCGAATCGGCCTGGATCGTCTCCGGCTGCCGGAAAAGCCCGGCGTATCGTTCAATACTGAACGTCATTCGAGGGATCCTTTAACCGACATTTTTCCTCCTGATCAGGCAATCGCTGGACGAACAAACGCAATCGGGCGTTTTCTTTTCGCCATAATTATACAGGTATTCCCGGCAGCGGCGATAGCCCGGGCCGTTCCAGATCGTGACCAGATCATCCGTCAATAAATTGCCGACCTTGCCTTCCGGTCCGTTGACGTCGCAGCAGGGATAAACGTCGCCGTTCCATTGCACGAACATCGCCCGGAAAACGTATCCGCAAAAGCGGTTGTAAAGAGCGGGCTGAAGCAGAACGTCCTCTACGGCGATCGGCAGCGACCGATCCGCCCGGGCGAACGCCGCCGGGTCGGTCCTTTGGACGCAGTCCGAAACGATCCCCGCCCGATGAAGCGACGACCGCCACTCCGGATCGTAGAGAAGCATCGGTTGAAAATCGATCTGCACCCCCAATTCTCCGGCCATCGCCCTGGCCGCTTCCTGCTCATACTCGTTGTAGCAATTGACCAAATAGTTCCAGACCACCAGCGGCGTTTTTAAGCCGAGACGGGACTTAGCCGCCTGGATCCCGGCTATATTTCGCAGGACGAGATCAAAATCGCCGCCGCGGCGATAACGGCCGTAAGTTTCCCGGCTGGCGCCGTCAAGCGCTACCCGCATGACCGACAAGCCCGAGCGGGCCAGCGCTTCAAAGTCGAGATCGGGCAGCGACAGGTTGGTGCTCAAATAGCTGGTTATCCCCTTAGCCGCGGTCAGCTCGATCATCGGGATTATCTCCCGGTTGAGCAGCGGCTCCCCCTGATTGAACATATTGATAAAGGTAGCGACCGGAGCGATCTTATCCAGGATCAGGCGATAATCGGCCAATTTCATGAAACCTTTCGGCCGCTCGTTTTGGCCGCTGCCGGTCGCGCAAAAAGGGCAATGCAAATTGCAGGCATTGGTCGGTTCAATAAAGTACATCGCCGGCAGGTCGCAAGTATAATCGGCGTAAAGCTGCGGCCGGGCCGGCGCGGGCAAAAGGCGTGCCATCTTAGCGCCTCACCAAAAAGCCTTCCGGCGCGAAAGTGAAACCGAACTTTTTTTCCGCCGCGGAGTCGTGCTCATAGTCGCCCGGATATTTGCCGAAGTATACCCTGATCGCTTCCAGCGGCCCGGGACCGAAGTCCGGCAAGACCGGATGTCCGTTAATATTGCCGTCCTCCACAACGAGATAATCCCCCGCCCGCGTCACCGGCCGGAGCGACTCCATTTCCGCCAGCACGTGCGTTTGCGAGTGGTCGCTGTCCAGGATAAAAAAGGCCGGCCCCGGGAACTTCCGGCGCAGGGCAAGGATCTCTTTGGCCACCCGCGGGTCGGTCGACGAGCAGGTCATGGTCTGGATATGTTTGTGCCGGCGGAGCCGCTTTCCGGTCGCCTCATCAATGGTGATATCCACCGTCAGCACCCTGGATCGCTCGTTGATCGCCCGCAGGATCGTGGAAAAATAGAGCGCTGAGCCGCCGTGATGCGTGCCGAACTCGACGAGGAGCGACGGCTTCAGCCGGAAAAGTATCTCCTGGTAGTTCCACATGTCGCTGACCGATTTGAGGCAGTCGACGCCCAGAAAGTTGGTCGCTTGCCAGACCTTGTTATCGTAATACCACTCATGGTAAGCGCGGGTTATTTGTTCGTTGTCCATTTATTCTTTCCTCCAATAGCAGCCGGTCCAATCGATCTTGATCAGTTCCGCTGTTATCCCTCGCGCCGACCGATAATCGTCCACGGCCCGGCGGCACGGTTCGAGTGCCCCATAGTCGTCAATAATACAGAAGCCGCCGCGCGAAAGTTTGGGATACAGGGCATCGAGCGCTTCGATCGTCGAGCCGTACATGTCGCCGTCAAGCCGGATCAAGGCCAGTTTTTTCAGCCGGGGATCGTTCAGGGTGTCCTTGAACCACCCTGCAATGAACGCGACCTGGTCGTCCAGCAAGCCGTAACGGCGGAAGTTGTTCATTACCGCGGCTTTAGATACTTTCAGATATTCAACTGAATGAAGATTGTCCTCTTTATCCAAAGGATGCTCGGCACTGTCCGGTTCAGGCAATCCCTGGAATGAATCAGCGACAAAGACGGTCCGGTCGGTCACGCCGTAGGCCGCCAATATTCCCCGCATAAAGATGCACGCCCCGCCCCGCCAAACGCCGGTCTCGATCAAGTCGCCTTCGATCTTTTCTTTGATGACCGTTTCCACGCAAGCTTGCAAGTTATCCAGCCGTTTAAGCCCGATCATCGTATCGGCATAGGCCGGCCAGAAACGCCCCTCCGCCCGCGCTTCCGGGGCCACTTTGATGTCTCTGACCACCCGGATATCCCGGTCAAGCGCCGACAGGAGCCGATAGAGCCAGGCAACGATTTTCTGCTTCAGCGGCAGCCGAAATTGGATGTATTCATCCACCGGATGCGGCGGCTCCGGCCAGAGAGTATAGGCCAAGGCTTTCTTTAAAAGATCAAGGTAAAGTCTTATCGGCTGATCATCCATGGTAAGTATCGGCAACCTTCCTTTATGAGGGTTTGAGCTTTATTCATTATTATAATACAATAATACCATAAATGTTCGCTCGCACACCTGAGGCCAACGCAGGTCATCTTGGCAACAGCAAACCGCTGATCTTTGTCCATATCCATAAAACCGGTGGCGTCACGCTGCGCGAAGTTTTATGCCGGCATTTTCCGTCGCGCTCGATTTACACGATTGATCCCCACAATCATACTGTCGATGACTTTTACGCGCTACAGCAAGCAGAGGTCGATGCTATTATGTTCCTGAACGGCCATTTTAACTACGGCCTGCACCAGCGCTTTTCCCGCCCCTGCACTTACTACACCATGCTAAGAGAGCCGGTCAATCGCGTTTTATCGCTGTATTATTATTTACGGAAAAGGAACCCCCTTTTTGGCGACATCAATCTTGAAACGTTCTGCCAGCAAAAATATCATTTCAATCAACAGATCAAGCATATTGCCGGCATCGACCCGAAAAAAATAATCGGCAAAGAAGACTTGGAACTGGCAAAAGACCGTCTGCTGAACGATTACCTGTGTTACGGTCTGACCGAGGAATTCGACCTTTCCCTGCTGTTACTGCAGAAGAGACTAAAGCTGGAACACGTTAATTATGTCAAATTGAATGCCACGAACGCCCGGCCCAAGCTAAACGAAATATCGGACGAAATAATCAAGACCATTCGCCGGAACAATTCTTACGATATCGAGCTCTACGAGTACGCCAAGGAACGTTTTTACGACCAGGCGGATTGTCGGGAGATATTACGCGGCAACCATTTAAACCTGTTTCGGTTTAGGAACTGCTTCACCACCCTGTCCCATAAGGCCAGAAGGGCCGCCACCTGGCCGTTCAAGATCATTGCCAATCGTATCTTCCCCCCAAGAAATTGAATAACGCTTCGTTATAAGGCCGGTAAAATTCCGCCAGCATTTTGGCCGTTGCCGGGTCGATCTTGGCCTGCCGGTACTTCCCCTGTTGGCGGTCGGTCAGCAGCTTTTCATTCCATTTACATTTCGGCAAGCCCAGGAATTCAACTATCTCGTCCAGGACCCGGGTCCGTTCCCGCCGCAGCCGCCCGCTTTCCAGGATCAACAGCTGCTGCCGGGGAAAATATTTCAGATAGTTCTCGATCTGTTCCAGATACAAACCCATCGGCAGGTAAACCCGGTCCGGCCGTGAGCGGGGGATAGGCGCACCCTGCCCGATCGCGTCCAGTTCGTCGCGAACAACCCGGTCGAAATCGCGCTGTTCAGCCAGTTCAGCGTGTTCTCCATGCCCGATAAAGTTGTGGTACATATTCCATTGGGAAAAAACCCGCTCGACCGGATCGCGCAAAACCATGATCAACTTCATCTCGGGATTATATTGCCGGATCCTTTCGGCGGCTTTGGGGTTGCAAAGGTAGCCGACCGACGCCTCAAAGGTCAAAGCGTCCCGATTGGCGGAAGTGACCAGCGGAAAGTGCTCATGATACCAGGAATCCCCCTTCGCCAAATTATTACCGTCGCAGAAATAACAGACCTCTTTTTTCAGCGCCGGCACGATCAGCGGATGCTGCGGCAGATAGTGGAAAAGCGCGTGCGTCCCCCCTTTTTGCGTCCCGATTATCAGGAAGGTCGGCTTTAGATGCGTAGCCGGCAGAATAGGCTTTGACCCGGCCTCTCCCGTATTGGCCCGCCGCGTCTCTTCCAGGTAAGCGTGGCCGTAGCGCCGGTCCGGCTCCAGATAGTTCCCCTCCGCCCATTCGTTCCAGGCGTTGATGAAAACGATCCGCTTGTCCGGTGTCCGGTCCGCCAGACCGGCGATCGTCGCTTTCAACCAGCTGCCGTACTGTGCCGGTGACGAGTGCTCTACGACCAGGCCGTCGCGCCCTTTGCGCGGCGTATTGTCCCAGCGCGGAAAGACACCGGGATAGTACGGATACGATCGCTCCTGGCGACGCAGCATGTAAGGCCAGATCCGCCGGTAATCCCAAACCTGGACGCCGAATAAAAACCGCTTAAATTTAGCGGACAGTCTCTCCAGCCAGGAGCGCCGTTCGTTAAGCACCGCGCCGCATTTCCGCCAGTTTGGCTGGAACTCGACCGCCGCGTCAAACCCCCAGCGGCGGGGATCGACGCCGTAAGTACCGGTCGTTTCGATCGAGATCAGGTAAAGCCCGGGCAAACCGCTCTCCCTGGCCAGTTCCCGCCATAAGGCGATCAGCCGCTTGATCTCCGGTATCTGGTCCGCCCGGTAGATCAAAAAGACCGGCTTCCCGTCGATCTTGATCGCGCGCGGATCGCGCAGCGCCGGGAGCAGCCAGGCAAAATGGCGCCGGCCGTCATCGTCGCCGCCGTACGCCTGCTCCTGCAGGACGTCGAGATTTTCGCCGGTCCAGCGCCGCGACCACGGCTCGTTCGCCCAGGCCAGGCAGAACGGCAGGTCCGGTTTGCCCGACGAGATCATTTCCAGTACCGGCCGCTCCAGCAAGAGTTTGCCGTTGAACCAGTAGTGCCAGTAGCAAAACCCTTCCAGTCCGTATTGTTTCGCCAGCGCGGCTTGCTTTTCTCGGACTTCCGGCACGCGCAGATCGTAAAAACCGAGGTCGGTCGGCGTCTTGGGCTGGGCGTGCCGCGGAAAGAGCGGCCGGGCATTCATCACGTTGCGCCACTCCGTAAATCCCTCACCCCACCATTTGTCGTTCTCCGGGATCGGGTGGAACTGCGGCAGGAAAAAAGCGATCAGCCTGGCGGCTGTTCCGGCGCCGGACGCGCCTTCTCCTTCGGCCGCTCCGGCGTTAACATTCCGCAGCACGGCGGCCACTGCTTGGCGCGCCGCTTCCGGGGAAAAATGCCGCCGGACATTCTCCAGACCGCCTTGCGACAACCTGTGCCAAAGCAGTTCGTCGTTGTACAAACGGGTGACCGCGGCGGCAAACTCGGCCGGCCTTTCCGCGGTCAGCACGTCCTCGCCCGGCGTCAGGTTCATCCCTTCGGCGGCAAGCGGCGTAGCGACCACCGGCACGCCGTAAGCCATGCTCAGGTTGATCTTCCCCTTGACCCCCGCCCCGAAACGGAGCGGCGCGACCGACAACCGGCAGCGCTCGAGATACGGAGCGATATCGGGCACCTGGCCGGCGATGATCACCCGCTCCGCAGCTAGGGCGAGCAGCTCCGGCGGGGGATTACCGCCGATAACGAACAGTTTGACGCCGGGCAGCTTCCCGCTGACCAGCGGCCAGACCTCTTTAAGAAAATAGAGCATGGCGTCCAGGTTTGGCGCGTGGCGAAATCCGCCGACGAAAAAGAGGTCGCGGCGCTCGCCGAAAGGCGCGCCCCGGCCGACGACTTCCTGGATCGTCGGAACGACCTCAACTCGGATCCCCAGCCCCTCCCGCTCGATCAGCTCTTGCTCATGGCGGCTGACGACCAGGGTCACATCGGCCCTGAGCGCGACCCCCAGCTCCCGCTGTTTGAGCGATCCCGCCAGGCGCCGGCGTTCCGGATCGCCGCTCAGCTCCGCCCCCCGCGTTTCGCGCAGGTAATGGAGATCGACCGTGTCAAAGATGATCCGCGCCCGGCTGCAATATTCCCGGACCAGATCGATGTAGTGCTCCGCTACGCTGACCCGGCTGAGCAGCACGACGTCAAAGGCCGGTCCGTACTGCCGCAAATAGCCGGCTAACCGGCCGTTGTACCTTTCCGCCAGCACTTCTACCCCCAGATCATTCAGCGCCCTGACATAATCGGCCGGATAATAGCGGTTATGCGGGAAAAAAGATATCTTGTATCCCAGCTCCCCGGCTAGCTTCAGGAGGTGCCACATCCGGAGCGAGCCGGCATCCTGGTCCGGCAGACAGACCGTCTCGTCGATCACTAACAGCCGCTGCGCGACCGCGCGATCCCTTTCCCGCTCAAGCGGGGAACCGGGTTCGCCATGGCGCGCCAGAGCGGCCCGCCATTTCACGACGAATTTTTCCCGGTTCAGGAGCTGATAACGTTTGACGCCGGCGGCCGTGTCCGTGCCGCAGGAAACCCCTTCGAAATGGACGATCTCCGCGTTCGGCTGGTAATAGACCTTCTTGCCGGCGCTCCGGACCTTGAACGCAAGATCGACATCTTCGTAATAAGCCGGACTGTAATTAACGTCGTACTTGCCGACCGCGAGAAAAAGAGCGCGCGGCAGCATGACGCAAGCCCCGGAGCAGTAATCAACTTCCCGAGCGTAATTGTATTCCGGCCGTCCGGGATCGTCCCCCCGGCCGTAGTTCGCGGCCGAGCCGTCGCGCCAGACGATCCCCCCCGCCTCCAGCAAACGGCCGTCGGGAGAGAGGAACTTGGCGCCGACCAGACCGGCAGCCGGATAAGTAGCAAAGGTTTTCAGCAGCCGGTCCAACCATCCCGGCAAGACCAAGGTGTCGTTGTTCAAAAAGAGCAGATATTCGCCGGCCGCGTGCTCCGCCGCCAGGTTGCAGGAATACAAATATCCCCGGTTGCTTTGGTTGCGCAGCACGCGCAGGCCCTTGACCGTGGCCAGCACCGCCGCGGTCTGGTCGGTGGAAGCATCGTCCACCATGATGATCTCGTAACCGAGCCGCTCGTCGGTCCGCTCCTTGATGGCCCGCAAACAGTTAAAAGTGTATTCCAGCTTATTATGGACCGGGATAATGATCGAGACCCGCGGTTTATCCGCGGCGGCGAACTCCAGCGGCTGACGGCCGATCTCCGCCAAAGACACCCTGGCGGCCAGCGCCTGCTGCACTGCCGAGCCTAACGCCAGGCCCGGTTTCGGCTCCATAACCCGGCGCGCGGCACCGATCCCCCAGCGGACCAAACGGAGGGCTAAACGCGCTAAGCGAGACAACCCCTGTTTAGCGGAACGAGCCGGGCCCGTCAGCCGCCACGAGAGAGAATGCGTCAACAGCTCCATCTCCCCGACCTTGTTTCTCTGGGCAATGACCTCTTTTCTCAAGTCGCTGACCGCTTCCGCCAGTTCCGGAAAATAGAATTCGGCGCGGGCGGCGGCATATTCAGCCCTGATCCCATCCAGCACGGCCTCTGTTCCGCCGGTGCTGTCCGGCCGCGCCATGGCCAGCAGCGCCCGGTAAGACGCGGTAACATAAGGGAGATCGCCGGCGTCGGTACTTTGCGAACGTTCGTCATGGTGCTTCAGGCTCGGTTCCAGGAACCGCCTGACCCCGCCCAGCGCGCCCGTCAGTTCGTTGGGGAATTCCAGCCCAAATTGCGCGGCCAACGCGCTGATCGTGCCGGACGGGTCTGCCAGCAGGTCGTTGAACGAGACCATGACCCGGCGGCAGCCGCGGCTGCGCAGTTCCGCTTCCAGCATGTAGTTCAGCCAGAGCGCGGCGGACTTGGCCGGCGAAAAACCGTTCCTTTTTTGCAGCGAGCCGAAGACCTCCAGCGGATGGCGAAGCGGGATAATGAACAGCGGCTCAATCGCCAGTTCAGCCAGCGCTTCCAGCCAGAGCGGCAGGAGCAGGCAAATGCGGGGGTCCTTGATCACGAACAACCCGGCGCCGCTGAATTCGCTCTGGATCACTGCCCGGAGCGCTTGCCGGCAGTCGGCCAGCGTCTCGCTTTCCCACCATCTGTCCGGCAGGGGGAACGGGCTATCCCAGGCGGAACCGAGCTTTTTCAGGATCCGTTCGTTCACCTGGTAAACGCTCTCGTTCTCGTAAAAACCCCGCTCGTTCTCCGCCAGCGGGGTCATGATGTTCTTCCCCAGGTCGCAGCCCAAAAGCGACAGGGTACCGGCAAAAGCGGATGTTCCGCTCCGGTGCATCCCTAAAACGATTATCGCCTGTTGCTTGCTCATGTCAGCGGTTGGTCATACTCCGGAAATAGCTTAAAGAGAAGACTCTCTTTCTGTCTGACCTGCTCGTACAGCTTTCGGTCGTAATACTGCCGCCAGCCGGCCTTCCCCTGCCGCGCCGGCGTCGCGTTGCTCCGTTCTTCGGCCAGAATAAAACGAATATCCTCGTCATTATAATCCATTTTTTGCAGGTATTCGTAGAGCTGGCGATTAAGGTCTTCCGTGCGCAGAAAAGTGACCGCGGCCAGGCCAAGATCGGCCTCGCCCAGCTCGCGGATGGCCCGCCGCGGATCGCGGGCAAAGAACTGGATAAAGGCGTAGCTGATCATCCCGATGTCCGCCGTTAAAAGCTCATGGTCGGTCCGGCTCCTGATATCGTAAATATTGATGAACTCGACGTATTCCGCAAAAGTGAGGTCGGGAAAACGCGGAAAGCGCTCCTTGATCTCGGGCAGGAACCGCGCCGGCTGCTGCACCCAGTTACGGAACTCGTAGGTGGAAACGTAGCGATCAAAGGGATTGCGAATACAGCTGACGATCGGCTTGGGCCGGTCCTCGGCCGGGATCTGTTCGCAGGTGCCGTGGACGTTATTGACGCCCGCGCCGTCGATCCGCTTCAGGTTCGGCAGGAGCAGTTCGCGGCAAGTGCAGCGCCCCCCGCTCCGCTCGCTTAATTTCTTCAGCGCGCCGGCCACGAACAGGCCGCCGGTCTTGGGAAAATGGAGAAAGACGAACTTGTCGGTGATGATCATCGCCCGGCCCTCAAGCGAAAAAGGGCCGCGTGTTCCCCGGCGCTTTTCTGCCAAGCGAACTGCGCCGCGCGTTCCAGCCCTTTTGCCCTCAGGGCAAGACGCAGCGGCCGATCAGCCGCGATATTTTTCATCGCTCCGGCGATCTCGTTGATCGAGCGCGGGTCGATGAGGAGCGCGGCGGCGCCGGCGACTTCGGCGCAAGCGGTATTGTTGGCCGTGATCACCGGACAGCCGCAGGCCATTGCTTCGACGATCGGCAAGCCGAACGTTTCGTGCAGCGAGGGGAAAACCAGCGCCAGCGCGTTCTGATAAAGCCCGGCTACCTCGCTCCGCCCCAGCGGCTGGCTGACGATCTCGACCCCGGCCGGCACTTGCCCCGGCCGATAACCGAGCGCCACGATCTTAAGCGGCGGCCGCTCACCGGCCGGCAGCCGTTCATAAGCGGCGATCAACCGTTCAAGGTTCTTTTTCGGCTGGTAAGCGGAAACGTGAAGAAGACAGCGTCCGCGCCCGGCCGTATTATCGACGGGACGAAAGAGCTGGTGATCGACGCCATGATAAATGGCGGTAATTAACTTCTCCGGCAGGCCGAGATACCGTTCGGCCTCTTTTTTAGCGTATTCCGAAACGGCGATCACTGCCGAGATCAGCCCTGCTCCCCGGCGCCAGCCTAACCTGGTTTCCCGGCGGGCAAAATAGCCCTTAAGCTGTTGGCGCCAACCCGGGCCGTAACAGTCGCGCAGCGGCAGCGCCAGGTTCGCCGCTCCGTGGAAAGTAACGACCAGCGGCGCCGCGGCGTTCTTAAATATTTCGCTTGGCCCGTTCCGCCCGGCGCTCGGCTGCCAGTAGAGGTCAACGCCAGCCGGCAGCACCGGGCCGGCAAAAGGGACCAGCGCGCAACCGGCTTTGGTCAGTTCCGGCGCCAGCGCGTCGATATAGATCCGGCTGCTGTCCGGCAGCCCGGCGGGATAAAACAGGCCTATCCGCAGGGCTGTTTCAGGCAAAGTACTTCTCCGCCAGGTAGCCGACTATTTTATTAACTGTTTCATCGGTAACATTACGCAGGTTCTTTTCATAGGCTTGCCGATCACCGGCCAGCACGACACACTCGTAGGCCGGGAAATAATCCACAAAAGGGTTATTGCTCACTATTTCCCCGCAAACTGCTCGCAAGACCGACTTGGAATAAGTGTTCGCTACAATCACATCATCGTCCGTAAAGGTCTTCTTGAGCGGGACCGGCGAGGTGGTGACCAGGAACTTGCACTGCGGGCTGTATTTTCTGATCAGTGAGATAGTATTCTGCAGATAATCCCGGCACTGATCGTAACTTAAGCGGACAAAAACAAATCGTTCCTGTTCCCCCGCTATTTTATCGTGCGGATACCTCTGGATGAACAAGCCGGTCTTTTTATCAAACCAGACCTCAACCAATCCTAGCGTGATGACCGCAACTTGTGCAGAAAAAGCCTGGGCCACAACATCGTAGATCTCCTGCCGGCGCGCCAGCGCCCGCTCTTTCGTGACCGGCACATACCCGCCAAGGTGCAGATCGATCGCTCGACCATCGGCCAGAGCATATAATAGGGGTTCCAGTAAAGCGGGCTGGACCCTGCCCCCCGACAACATCACTTGCTCGCACCATTTCAGCTCCTGAAAGATAGTATCCGGAGAAAATTTATTCAGGATACCGTTCGGCCGTATCGTCGGCCCCATTTCTTCGCGTGGTGCGCGGAACAGCAACATCGGGACATTAAAGCCGTAACGCTTTAGGTGTTCCTCGATGTTACGCGCGAAACAGCTGCCAACCGTATAGATCTTATCGCTCTTATTAATACTGAAGGAAGGGACGATCTCGGGTCGGACATCCGGGATCAACCTGGTCCGGGCCTGTTTCCATTCGGAACGGTCCACCTTCCCCTCATTTTCATTGCGCGGACAGCCCAATATGGATCGACGAAAAAAACCTAAAATATTCATTTTAATGTTCCAATCCGCGCTTGAATTTATCTTGAACAAAAGCAAACTGCTCTGCATAATACGCCGCTAATTCAGCGGCGATCCCGGCCGGCATCTCTCCGCTTGGCGCGCTGTTGATCTTTGTCTTCATCAGTTCGACCGGCAAACTAATATTGGCTGCTCCCAAATATGAATAGACCTGACTGATCACCTCGGCTGGCTTTTGCACAATATCATCATAGAAAAGGTAAAGGATCCGATCCGGTTGGAAGTGGCTCTCGTAAATAGTGATATTCCGACGATACTCTCCATGTCTTAGTTGTTGCGGATGCATGATCGTATCGCACATGGCCTGCCCATCAAGCTCGCTGGGCGATCCTATCCCTTCCTTCAAACAAAGATAACGGAAATTTGACCAGGCCCTTTTTATCGGATTTCTAATAATATAAATAAGCTTAAGCGCTGACAGCTTATCAGCCATACAAGCAACTCTTTGATCAGATAAAGTAGCATAAAATGGGGTTATTTCTCCTCGTATTTTGTGGTCCCAGCCGGCTTTAAATTGTTCTTGATACCACAACCAATCCGCGCGATCGTTCATATCGTAATAAGGCCGTTTTCCCATCCATTTCTTCCCCAATCCCTGATAATCGCTAAAATCCGGTTTTTCGTCGAAATAGTGCAGTTCTTTTTGCGCCGGCAGGTAGATACCCGGGTGACTCAAAAGCATCCGGTGAAGCCAGGTTGTCCCCGCCCGCTGCGCGCCGATGCAAATAAAGTTCGGTAAGATCATATTGAGGCGGTCAGGCGTTTGTTTATCGCGTCTATGACCAGGGCCGCCACCTCCGCCACGCTCAACTTTTCGGTATCAAGGACCAGGTCCGGCCTTTCCGGCTCTTCGTACGGGGCGGAAACCCCAGTAAAATCAGAGACTTCGCCGTTCTGAGCTTTCCGATATAGGCGTTTCGGGTCCCGTTGCGCACAAACCTCTACGCTCGCCTTGACATAAACCATGATCATATTTTCTGCGCCGACCTTCTCTTTGACCAACCGGCGCAGTTTTTCATAAGGGGTGATGAAAGAGACGAGCGTGATCAGCCCAGCTTCCCGAAAAAGCGCCGCCACTTCCGCGACCCGGCGGATATTTTCCGCCCGGTCGGCGGCGGAAAAACCGAGATCGGAATTCAAGCCGTGCCGGACATTGTCGCCGTCGAGCCGAAACGCCGGCTTCCCGGCGTCGTGCAGCATTTTCTCGACCTCTACGGCGATCGTCGATTTGCCGGAACCGGATAGCCCGGTAAACCAGACGACAAGACCGCGCCCGCGTTCGGCGGCGTTGACTTTACCGTGATGCCAGGTCAGGTTTCGGCCGTTCATGGGCGAAAGATCGCTCCTTGTTCCTGCAACAGTTCTTTGATCTGGCTGGCGGCTTGTTCGACCGGCTCGTCCGGCGGCAGGTGAAGATCGATCGCCAGGTCATCCGGCAACCCCGCTCCGACCCAAACGATGCTGCTCCGGTCGGTGCTGATGACCGTTTTAATGATCTCCAGGTCGCTCGGCGTCAAGTCGAGCGCGGTGACGATCAGGATCACGCCAGCGTCGAGCATCAGGTGCGAGACCTCCGCCAGGCGGCGCAGATGCTCGAACCGCTCGTTCGGATGTTTCCCCTTGATGTCGGCGTCGACCCCGTAGAGGACGTTGCCGATGCCGAGGAAATAAACCAGCTTCCCCTCGTCGAACAACCGTTTCTCCAGCTCCCGGGCGACCGCTTTCTTGCCGGAATCTTTCCGGCCGGTGATCAGGATCAGGGCGGAACGCTGGCTGTATTTCTCCGCCCGGGACTCGGCGGCGATCTCGCTCTTTTCCCACTTGTAGTTGCGCAGCATGACCTTTTCCCGCAGGTCCTGCTGCTCGTCCGGCAGGGTATCCTCGATCAGCCCGCCGCCGGCGATCTCATAGTCGTCGATCAGGACGAAGCGCCCCGTCTCCACCAGGTCCGCCGCCTTGTCGAGCGCGACCGCCTGGTCAAGCTTCAAGACGCATTCGGCGATCTCGTGCCGTTCGACCCTCTCCCGCTGAATGACCGCCAGCGTCGACGCGTCCATCACCTTATTGACCTGCTCCAGTTGCGCGCCGACCTTGGCGTTACCGGTCTTGAGCAGATATTGCTTGCCGCTAACGAGCGGCTCCCGGCCGAGCCAGAAAAGCCGGGTCTTCAGGCGAGTGGCGGTCTGCGGTTTGGTTTCGCCGGCCAGAACGGCCAGCTCGCCGCGCCGCACGTAGATCTGCTCCGTCAGCGTCAGGCCGACCGCCTGGCCGACCCGGGCGCTCCGGCGCTCCGGTTCGTTGAACGCTTCCAGCGCAGCGACGACGCTCTTCTTGCCCGACGGGAAAAAGACGATCTCCGCGCCGGGGCGGACCGTCCCGGCGACGATCGTGCCGGCGATGATCCGCCGGTTATCACCGTCGCGCGTGAACTTATAAACGGCCTGGACCGGCAGGCGGAACGGCTTGTCTTCCGGTAATTTGGCGGCCTGCAGGTCGTCGAGCGTCGCCAGCACGGTCTTCCCCCGGAACCAGCCGGTCGAGGTCGAAGCGCCGGCGATGTTGTCGCCGGCCATGCCGCTGACCGGGAGAAAAGCGACCGGCTCCAACCCGATCTTCGCCAGGTAGTCGCGGTATTCGCGGACGATCCGGTCAAATACTTTTTGGCTGTATTCGACCAGGTCCATTTTATTGATCAAAACGGCGACCTGCTTGATCCCGAGCAGGGAAAGCATGTAACCGTGCCGCTTGGAATTCTCCTTGACCCCTTCCGCCGCGTCGATCACCAGGAGAGCGGCGTCGGCCTTGGCCGCGCCGGTCACCATGTTGCGCAGGAACTCAATGTGCCCCGGCGCGTCGATGATCTGGTATTTGCGGCGGGCGGTCTGGAAAAAGCAGCGGGCCGCGTCGATGGTGATCCCCTGCGCCTGCTCTTCTTTCAGCGCGTCGAGCAGGAAAGCGTACTCGAACGGGCGGGCATTGCGCCGGCACTTTTCCTTGACCTGCGCCAGCTTCCCTTCCGGCAGCGAATTGGTATCGGCCAGCAGGCGGCCGATGATCGTGCTCTTGCCGTGATCGACGTGGCCGACGATCACAATGCTCATTTTTTCTTTTTCTTTGGCGGGCGCGCTCACATGTACCCGCCTTTGCGCAGCTCTTCCAGCCCGCCGCCATCTTCCAGGTCCTGGGCGCGGCCCGCGCGTTCGGCGATGTTCGCCAGTTTGCCCGTCTTAAGCTCGGCGATCACTTCCGCGACGTTCCGGGCGGTCGACTTGATCGGCTTGGTGCAGGGGGCGCAGCCGAGCGAGCGGTAACGGGTGCCGTCGCCCCGGTCGTAATAGAGGTCGACTGTCGGGATCTTTTCCTTGGCGATGTATTCCCAAACGTCGAGCTCGGTCCAGTCGAGCAGCGGGTGGATCCGGACGTGCGTACCGGGGGCAAAGTCGGTCTTGTACTGGTTCCAGAACTCCGGCGGCTGCTCCGCGATCTCCCAGACGTTGCGCTGGTCGCGGGCGGAAAAATAACGCTCTTTGGAGCGGCTCCCCTCTTCGTCCGCCCGGACGCCGACGATCACGCCGGTGAACGGTTCCGGTTCCCGGTCCAGCTCGTACCGGCCGGTATCGTGGTTGAGGCGGTAACGCGGCGCCGTCCCGTTGATGGTGTTGGTCAGCGCGTCGGTTTTAAGGACCTTGCAGCATTCCAGGCGGCTGGCCTTGCCGGCCGGAAAGGTCTTCCCCTCTTCCAGCGCCGGCCGGTTCTGGCCGAAGATCATGTCCAGTTTCCACTCCCGCGCCAATTTATCCCGGTAAACGATCATCTCCGGGATCTTATGGGCGGTATCGATGTGGACCAGGGGGATCGGCACGTGGCCGAAAAACGCCTTGCGGGCCAACCAGAGCAGGACGGTGCTGTCCTTGCCGATCGACCAGAGCATGCACAGTTGCTTGAATTCGCTGTAGGCTTCGCGCAGCAGGTAAACGGACCGGTTCTCTAGTTCGTCGAGGTGCTTCACCTATATATTATAGCATAACAGCAAGGAATAATTAATCGCCCTGCCGCCCGTCAATCAACGGCGTAGAAGCGGAGTTTGCCGTAAAAAGCGTTGTTGAGCTGTCCGATCAGCCGGCCGTTCTTATCCAGGTAGTCTTTTATCTCGGCCTGCAATGCTCGCCGCCTGCTCAACCCATGGTATTCCCGCCCCTCGGAGAATTCCCGGGCGCCAATGATGTAGACTTGCGGCCGGAACCGGCTGCGGGCCTTGGTAAAAGGGACTTTTTCGCTGCCGTAATACACATGGTCGTAAAGCGCCAGCCAGTAAGTGGTCGGGCCGTAGATCGCGGCAGCCGGCGGCACGATCCGCCTGATCCGCGCCGCCAGCTGCCGATAGCCGGAACCGGCGTACAGCCGGAAGAAAAGCAAGTTCCCGGCCAGCTGGCTGGCGACCAGCAGCCCGATCAGACCGAACGCTCCCCAGCGGACAAGCTCCCGCCCTTTTTCGGCCGCTCTGATCAAGACCGCCGCCACCAGGATCCAGAGATAAGGGGCAAAGGCGGTGGTGTAGCGGGCGGTTTTGTTGACAATGATCAGCCAGAGGAGAACCAGCCAGGTCACGACCATGATCAGTAAAAATCGGTCGGCTTTTTTCCTGTTGGCTAGGGTATAGGCCAACGCCGCGATCGCGGTCATAAAAACATGAAAGCGATAAGGGAAAGCGATCAGATCGGCATAGCGGTCAAATAATTCGCCGCGCAGGCTGTGCCATAACCAGCCGGGGCCAAAGACCGGCCCCATCCGGCTGCCGACCAGATATTGCCCGGTAATAAAATAAAACTTGTCGGGATACGTCAGGACCAGAACAAAAATGGCATACGGGAGGATCGCGATAACGGCCCCGGCCAGGCATAGCCAGCTCGAACGCCTGGTGAACACCGCCCGGCCATTTTCAGCCAGCATGATGAAAAAAAGCGCGGCCAGGCCGATAATGGCGTTCGGATGAGCAAGGAACGCCAAGCCGGCAAATACGCCGGAAAGCAGGAAACGGAGGCTGCCGCCGCGGCGAAAACCGGAAAGCAGAAAATAGACGGAGAAGAGCAGAAAAGCGGTCAGGAAGATCTCGCCCCGGATCGTCCGCGCGGCCAGAAAAAAGAAGTTGTCGGCGGCGATCAGCGCGGCCGCCGCCAATGCTACCCGGTCATCGTACAACTGGCGTGCCAGGAGAAAAGTGCCCAGAATGGCCAGGAGGCCGAACAACAGCGATAACGCTCTCCCCTGCTCCAAACCAAAGCCAAACACCTTAAAGGTCGCAGCCAGGAGCGGTCCCTGCAGCGGAGAACCCAGGTCGAGCCGGTCGCTGCCGTCATCCGCGCCCCGGAAGATCGTCATTTTGGGAACCCCGCTGCTGAGCAGAGAATAGGCCGGGACACAGAGCCAGGACTCGTCCGTTACGACCCGCAGGTCAAGGCGAAAAGAGGCAACGGCCGCAAAGATCAAGCAGATCAGGATCAGCAGCGACAGGGTTTTATTCATTAACATTCCTCCCTGACCACCTGCCGCAGGTTATCTATGACATATGCCTGGTCAGCCGCGCTCAAGGTATTATAAAATGGGAGACGAAGCAGGCGCGCGGCGGCGCTTTCGGTCACCGGCAGATCGCCCTTTTGGTAAGCGAACTTGCGCCCCATGGGCGACAGGTGGAGCGGGACGTAATGGAAGATCGCGTCGATCCCCCGTTTCTTGAGGCGGGACATGACCCGGTCCCTGAGCTTCCGCGACGGCAACATAATATAGAACATATGGTAATTCTGCTGGCAGTGGGCCGGCACGAACGGCAACCGGACCTTCCCGGCCTCGGCCAGGTCCGCCAGCCCGGCCCGATAGCGGTCGTAGATCTTCTTTCTGCGCCGCTGGATATCCGCCTGCTTTTCCAATTGGGCGTAAAGAAAAGCGGCCAGGATATCGGAAGGGAGATACGACGAACCGATATCGACCCAGCTGTATTTGTCGACTTCTCCCCTGTAGAACTGGTTCCGGTTGGTTCCTTTTTCCCGGATGATCTCCGCCCGTAAAATGTGGCGGCGGTCGTTGATCAACAATGCGCCGCCCTCGCCGCAGATAATGTTCTTCGTTTCATGGAAACTGAGCGCGGCCAGCTGACCGAACGTCCCCAGCGGGCGGCCGCGGTATTTGGACCCGATCGCCTGGGCGGCGTCCTCGATCAGCGCCAGTTTACCGGCGGCTGCCTGCCGGACGATCGGCGCCATTTCACAAGCGACACCGGCATAATGGACCACGCAGAGCGCCCGGCTTTTGCGGCTTATCCGCTGGCCGATCAACCGTTCGTCGATGTTCAGGGTGTCTTCCCGGATATCAACAAAGACCGGCTTTGCCCCGCGCAAAACAAAAGCGTTGGCGGTGGAGACGAAAGTGTAAGAAGGCAGCAGCACCTCGTCGCCCGGCTTGATCCCGCAAAGCAGCGCCGCCATTTCCAGCGCGGTGGTCGCCGAAGTGGTCAGCATGGCGCGGCGGCAGCCGATGTTCCGCTCCAGCCGGCGCTGGCAGAGCTTGGTGAACTTGCCGTCGCCGGACACCCAGCCCAAACGGTAAGCTTGCTTAACGTTGTCAAGTTCGCCGCCGGTCAGATAGGGTTTATTGAACGGGATCTTTTTCATGCCGCCTCCGCGACCGCGATCAAGGAACTGCCGAATGGGAACCGCACTGCCCGGCCGATGACCGCTTCCAACCGGCAGACCAGTCCCAGCAAGGCATTGGCCCAGCCGGGGACCGAGGCCTCATCGCCGCTGGCAAAACGCCGCAGGACAAAAATAATGAGCGCCGGCACGAACAGAAAATAGGCGATCTCCTTCACTTGATAACCGCCCGCCGTCAGTTCCCGTTTTAATTCCTCCGGCGTGTACCGTTTCTTATGGCCGCTCTCCTCGTCGTAGCGGCTCCAGAGCCTCTTTAAAGCCGGCACGGTTACGATTATAAAGCCTCCGGGCCGCAAGAATCCAGCGGCTTTATTCAGCGCCGGCACCGGTTCGGACAAATGTTCGATCACGTCCCCCATGATCACCAGGTCATACTGCCGGCGCAGTTCGCCGGGGACCGGGTCGCTGATCAGGTCGAAAAGAAAAGAACGCTCGGCCGCTTGTTGCAAGAAAGGGAGCGACTCGCGGTAACAATCGGACGCATCGACTCGCCAGCCGGACTGCCGCAGATAACGGGCGATGTTGCCGGAACCGGCACCCAGCTCCAGGATCTTTTTCGCCTGTTTGGCGCCGCCCGCGTAACCGGCGATCTTTGCGCCGATCAACCGGTTCCTGGCCGTGAACCAGAATAAACGGCGGTGGCGCGACAATAAAGAGATCTCTTCGGGACGGTAATCGGCCGTTCTCATGCTTGGTACCATTTCCTTAAGGTAACTTCCGGCCTGATCAGCTTGAACCGCAATCTGGAATAGAGCGAGAGCACCGGCAGATTGCTCAAGGCGATCGTCGTTACCACCTTTTTCAGTCCTCTGGCTTTCATGGTCTGCAACACGGTCAGGCAGAAACCGTATCCCAACCCCCCGGTGTGGTTTTCCTCGGCAAATCCCCCCAGCACGAACTCCACGGTATCTTTAGCGCGCCGGCAGATCATAAATGCCCTGATCCCGCCCTGATCATCATCCAGAACAAAAATGTCGTTCGTCCCCTCGTTGATCAGGTTGCGGGCCCATTCCCGGTAGCGGTCCGAGGCAAGGCCGGCGCCCAGATTCGGATCATGATGGAAATGCCCGTGGCTGATCGAGCGCAGGGCGATCTGTTCGATCGCTGCCTGGTCGCCCGGTCCGGCCGGGCGCAACGGCAGGAGCGCGTTTTCGTCGATCTCGTAACCGTCGAGCTTAACGGTCGGGCTGATTTTCGTTTCGTAATAGTGAAACCCGGCCGCTTCCAGCAGATGAATCGCCCTCAGGTCGCCGATCGCGACCGTGACTGTCACGCATTTCAGCGCTTTGGCCGCCGCCCAGTCATCGATCGCCCCGAGCAAGCGACGGCCGCCATCCTCCGACGCGATCGCCAGGTCGGCGATCATCCCGGTATTGAACCCGAAGACTTTAGCGTCCCAGGGCGTGGTCTGTGCGGTTGCCGTATTCTCCCGGTCGGCCGACAATCTTATGCTTTCTTGGGTCGCCAAGCCGTTCATTTGCTTCTCCAGCCCCAAATATATTGCGGCGCTGCCGGCCCGGTATTAAAAAGCAGATCGATGATCGAGACCTGCTGTTCGAACGGCCGGTACAGCTGCGGATACTCCGGGTAACCGTTGTAGTCTTTCCAGATCAGCTCGATCCCCCGCTCCCGGAACATTTGCTCGTTCAGGTAATTAGCGGCCGACGGCCCGGTCACGTAAGAGGTCGCGCCAACTTGCTGCAGCAAGCTTAACAGCCTGGGCGCCCCCCGCCCGGTCAATTCGTATTGGCGGGAATCGGCGTATTGCCTGGTCACGCCGAGCAGCTCGCCCATTATCCGCCGGACCAGGGTCTGGTTCAGTTCCGACAGGCTTTGCCAGGTTTTTTCCCGGTAGATCTGGCGCCAGAACGGCTCGTACCGCGCAAAATACGGTGATTGTTTATAGGCCTCGGCTATCTGGTTAAAATGCTTCTCCTGCCACTTGGACGAATCGAGCCGAACCTCGTGGATCAACCGGGAAATATCCGGGCCGCAAGGGACGGTAAGCCACTTTAGCCCGTTCGGCGTCTTGATGCGGTTCCGGTTCCGCCAGTCGTTCCGGGTGAACTGCACGTCGTCATAAAAGACAAAGAGGTCGACGTCGTTGATGATGTCAAAATAACCTTTCCAGGGGAGGTAATTGGATTGGATGACCGCGACTCTCATCAAGTTCTTTTCGTCATTTGCCTGACCTGGTAGCGCTGAGGCGCGTTCAGATAACCGATCATCCGCATCAGGTACTCGCCGATCAGGCCGATCGAGCAAAGAATGACGCCGGCAAAGAAACTGATCATGATCGTCGTCGTGGCAAAACCGGGGACGGTAATAGCGCCGGTCAGCTTTTGGTAAACGGTCAAAAGCAGCAGGCAGAACGCCAGCCCCGCCGTCGCCATTCCCAGGTAGACCATCAGCCGCAAAGGAATGGTGGTAAAATTAAAAATGAAGGTCAGGGTCAGGCCGATCAGCTTGAGCAGGGAATAATTGGATCGGCCAACCCGCCGCGGCTCGTGCCGGACCACGACATTCCCGACCCGGTCGCTGATCAGGCAGATCAGCGCCGCGATCGTGGTATCTCGGCCGGCAAAAGCCACGACCGCGCTTCTCAGCGCCCCGGTCATGATGATGAAGCTGGAAAAGCCCATCGTCCGCGGCTTGTTAAGGACAAAAGTAACGACCCGGTTCGCCAGCCCGCTCCCCAGGTTCCGCCAGACCGCCTGCTTTTTATCGGCTGGCACGGCCATGACCGCATCGAGCGCCGGTTCGGCCGCCAGGGCGGCGATCAGCTTGGGGATCTCTTCCGGCGGATGCTGCAGGTCGTCGTCCAGGGTAATGACAAAGTCGCCCGCCGCTTGCTGCAAACCGCACATCAGCGCGGCGTGCTGGCCGGAATTCCTCATCAGCTGCAGCGCCCGCGCCCGGCCGTCGACCCGGCAGATCTCAGCCAGCGCCGGCCAGGAACCGTCGCGGGAGGAATCGTCGACATAGATGATCTCGAACGAACCCTGGGCCGCCGCCGACATGACCTGCGTCAAACGGCGATGCAGTTCGTCCAGCGTCGCCTGCGAATTATAGACCGGCACGACGATAGAATAGTTCATTGTTCGCCCTTCATTGCTCACCGGAATATAGTATAGCGTTTATGTTTTAGTCCTGCCAAGACGCTCTCCAGTTTTTTGGCCGGCAGATTGCCGAAATAATTGCGCGGAGCCGAGCGCAGGACCGCGCGGTCGCCGGTCCGCATCCACCGGCCGATCACCCGGTATTTCTCTCCCCACTTCGCGCCGATCGCCAATCCGACCAACCAGTTAAAAAGGAGTAATCCGGCCAAAGCGGCCGTCAGGCCAAGCTTGACCAGTTTAGCCCGCCCGCTCAGCCAGGCCGGGGAACGGCCGCCGGCGATCAGGTAGACCGCACCGAGCGCGAACAGCATGCCAAAGATCTTGTAGCGCGAGGTCAGTGCCGAGCTAAGCCCCATTTCGCTCCGGCCAAGATAGATCAATAGCCCGGTCAAGAGGGAAAAAGCGATCAGCGCCAGGGCGAACAAACGGCCCTGGTCGATCCCTTCTTTTAAACGGCGGGCAATATCACCGGCATTGTAAAACAGACCGGCCAGAAGCCCGCAACCGACGAACAAAGAACCGGCTTCCGCCGCCAGCGTCAAAACTTGCCCGCCGCCGACCCGGGCGGTCGTGAAGATCCCGCCCGCGTAGATGAGCAGGTAGATCGGCAGCTTGAGGATGCCGGTCAGGCCAAAACCGACCGCTCCCGGCTCGGGTTGAAGGCCGATAAAATAAATGACCGTGATCGCCAGCGCCGCCGTTACCAGAACACCAAAGTAAAAAGACGCCAACCGCCGACGGTGCCAATGATATCCGGCCAGGAGGCAGACGACCAGCACCGCCGCCAGACCGGGCATTTGCGAATAGGCCGCCAGGACCAGCAAGGCGGCTAACGCGGCCAGGGCCAAAGACTTATTAGCGAAGCGGTCGGGCAATCCGGCGGCCAGAGAGAGCGCGCCGACGGAAAAAAGGGCGGCCAGGTTATAATCGAGCTGAAAGCCCCAGATCAGGTTCTGGTAATTGAGCGGCGAAAAATAAACCGCCAGCAGGCCGGTAATTACCAGGTCGCGCCGCTTAAGCGCCTGGTTCAGGAAAAAGACGTAAGCGGTGAAGACCGCCCAGTTCGCCAGCACTTCCCACAGGATATTCCAATGCGAAACCCGCGCCAGCAGCGCGAAAGCCAGCTTCGGGAAGAACATCCGGTGGACGCTGAACGACTGCCAGAGATAGTGAAAGTTGAAACTGTCGATATTGGCGGCGAGCGACCACTGGTCGGCCACCGGGAACGGCAAATGGAACTGGATAACATACCAGAGCGACGCCAGCGCCGGGCCGAGCAAAAGCCAGATCATCGCCGTGTTAACCGGAAAGAAGCGAACAGGAACAGGCTCCTGACCGTCTCGTAGACCGTTTTACCGGCAACCAGCGCCAACAAACCAAGGTAAGAAACGACCGCCAGCGGGTGCCAGGAGCTCCGGTAAGAATGTTTACGGAAATAGTAATAGGCGGACGAATGCATTTCGTAGATCATGAAGATCCTGGTCTTGAGCGTTCGCCGCCCCCCGCCCTGGCCGGTCAAATGAGTGATCTCCGCCTCCGGCGTGAACCAGACGCTCCAGCCGGCGTCCCTTGCCCGTTTGCACAGGTCGGTGTCTTCCCAGTACATGAAGAAGCGCTCGTCCAATAAGCCGATCCGGTCAAAAACCGCGCGGCGCACCATCATGCAGGCGCCGGAGACCCAGTCGACTTCGCGGACCGAATTATAATCCCAATCGGACAAGGTATTGCGCCGGGTGACCGGATTGCCGGGGAAAAGCTTGCTGAGCAGCGAAGCCCGGCCGAACATCGTATCGAACGGAGTTTTGTAAAAAGAGCGGCAGTTGCGCTGGACCTTGCCGTTCGGTTTATAGAGTTTCCCCGCCAGGATGCCGGTCTTCGGGTGCCCCTCCATAAAAGCCGCCATCCGGCCGCAAGCGTCGTTGCGGAGGAGCGTGTCGTTGTTCAGCAGCAGGAGATATTTCCCCCTGGCGGCCCGGATCGCCTGGTTATTGGCCTTGGCGAATCCGACGTTCCGGTCGTTGCGGATCAGCGTGATCTGCGGGAACTCGCGGGTGATCGCCGCTAGACCATCGTTGGTCGAATCATTGTCGACCAGGATGATCTCATAACCGGGGTCAACCGTTTTCGCCCGGATCGAGCGGAGGCAGTTCAGGGTCAGCTCCCCCGCGTTATGGTTGACCAGGCAAACGGACAGCAGCGGCTCGCTCATTTACCAACGACCGACCTGACCGCCGAAGAAGCGCCCGGCCCGAAACTGGCGGCTTTGGCGATATTGTCCCAGTTCTGCTTGAACCAGTCGATCGCTTGCGGCAAACCTTGCTCAAAGGTCGTGTTCGGGGTGTAGCCGATCACTTTGTGCGCTTTGTCGACCGAGGCCAGGATCCGGCTCTTGGTGTCCCATTTGCGGCGCGGCGCGAAGTTGATCCCCGCCTTGTTGCCGGTCAGCTTATTGATCATTTCCGCCAGCTGGCGGATCTCGATCTCGCGCCCCGAAGCCAGGTTGAACTCTTCGCCAACAGCCGACGGCATGACGCCGGCCCGCAGCAGCCCGTCAACAATATCGCCGACAAAGGTAAAGTCCCTGGTCTCTTCGCCGGTCCCGGTGATCGGCAGCGGCTTGCCGCTCATCGCCCAGTAGATGAAGTTCGGGATCACGTTCCGGTACTGGCCCGGGATCTCGCCCGGCCCGTAGGAATTGAAGAACCGCGTCTTGACGACCGGCACTTCGTACTGGTGCTGAAAGAAATTGGCGTACAGTTCGCCCAGCATCTTGGTGATCTGGTACGGGGTGGACAGGTGGAGCGACATAAAATCCTCCGTGAGCGGCATCGGCGCGTGGCTGCCGTAGATCGAACAGCCGGACGAGGCGTAGACAAAGCGCTTGACCTTGGTCAGCGCGCAATACTCCAGCAGTTTAAGCGTCCCCATCCCGTTGACCTGCAAGTCGCGCTCCGGGTGGTCGAGCGAGTTCTGGTTGGCGAAAAAGGCCGCCAGGTGAAAAACGTAATCGGGCGCTTCAAAAAAGACCCGCTTGAGCTTGATCTCGTCCAGGATATCCCCTTCGGAAAAAAGGACGTTCGGCAGCGACGGGATGTTCCACCTTTCCGCCGACGAGAGATCGTCGAGCACGATCACCCGTTCCGCGCCGAGCGACGCGATCGCCCGGGTCAGGTTCGAACCGATCGCCCCCGCCCCGCCGGTGATCAGGACCTTTTTCCCTTTATACTCCGCCTTGTAATCCATCTTTACCCCTCCTTAAAGATCGCGAAACAGTTCTTCGTACGCCTGGACGCAGGCCTGGCGGGAAAAGAGCTTCTCCGCCGCCCGGCGCCCGTTACTCCCCATCTGCCGCCGGGACCGCTCATCATTGTACAGACTGACGATCGCCTCGGCCAGCGCCGCCGGTTCGCCCGCCGCCACCGCCACGCCGCAGCCGTTCTCCGCGATGATCTTCGGCGCGTCGCCGACCAGCGGCAGGCTGGCAACGACCGGGATGCCGGCCGCCATCACGGAAAGCAGTTTGCCGGGCACCACCGGGGTGACCAGCGTCTTATCGAGCACTACCAGCGAGAGCGCGGAAGCGTGCAGCACTTGCGGATACAGGGCGACCGGCTGGGTTGGGATGAAGCGGACATTGTTCAGGCCAAGCTCAGCGGTCAACTTCTCCAGCTCCGGTTTCTTGGTCCCGTCGCCGACCATGATGAACAAGATGTCCGGTTTGTCCCGCAGCCGTTCCGCCGCCCTGATCACCACTTCCAATCCCTGGGCGAAACCCATGACGCCGGCGAACGAGACGACGAATTTATCTTTCAAGCCGTATTGTCGGGCAAAGGGATTGTCCTTGTCCCCCGGTTTGATCAGGTCGACGTCGACCCAGTTATAAATGACCCGGACCTTTTGCGCCGCGGCCCCGTGGTTGACCAGATATTCCTTGTTCCCTGCGGAATGGACCGTCAAGGCGGCGGACCGCCGGTAAATGAACCGTTCCATCATTTGGGACACCTTGATCAGCAAACGGCTCTTGAGCAGGCCGAGATCGATGACCGTTTGCGGGTAAAGGTCCTGGATGTTGACCACGACCGGACAGCGCTTGATCTTGCCGAGCCAGTAGCCGGCGATGCCGAGCGGCAGCGGCGGCGAATAGACCAGAATGACATCGAACCGGCCGAGAAAAAGCCCGCCCCAAAAGAAAGTCAACCCAAGAAGAAAATGCTCCAGTCCGCGAACTACCGGTATGTCCCTGGCGAGCGGGGGAGTCTGATAACGGTAAACCTGAACACCGGAAATAGTTTCTCGAGAAGGTATCTTGCCCAAATCGACCCCGTCGGCGACGTTATATTTCGGCAGCCGGGTGATCACCGAGACTTCGTGCCCGTTCTTGACCAGCGACTCGGACAGTTCAAAAAAGAGCGTCGAGCACGACTTGGTCTCGGGCGGGAACGATTCCGACAGGATCAGGATCTTCATGCCGGCCCCGCCTCGACCTTTTCCGGTTGGCCGCTCCTGATCGCCGCTTCGATCGCGAACGTCGCCGCGGTGGCGTTCCAGTATTCCCGGAAGCCGACCGGCGCGCGGCCGCTTTTGACCGCGGCGCAGAAAGCCCGGAATTCCGCTTCGTAACCGCGGTCCAGGCTCAGGAACGACTTCTTGGTCGCCTGGCCGTTCTTGGCGTGGAAGAGCGACTTAAAATTATCGATCACGCAAACCGCGTTGCCGCTGAACAGTTCGAGCCGCTCGCGCGGCAGCAGCCGGTCGCCCTGGGACGCGTAGAGGAGCGAAGCGACCGAACCGTCGGCCAGCCGCAGGCTGATGACCATGTTATCCTCGCCCTTCTCCGCCGTCGCGCTCGCCTGGACGCTCACGATCAGCGAACCGGTCAGCGCCTGGATCAGGTCGAGAAAATGGCAGACCTCGCCAACCACCCGCCCGCCCCCTTCGGCGGCGTCGTGGACCCAGCTTTCTTTCGGCACGAAACCGGCGTTGACCCGGCAGTTGATCACCATATTGCCCGGCTTACCCAGCAATTCGCCGGCTTTTACGGTCAGCGGCGCGAAACGCCGGTTAAAGCCGACCATCAGGATCGCGCCGTTCTTGGCGGCCGCCGCCTTGTAGGCCGCGGTTATTTCGTCCAGCTCAGCCTGGTTCAGCGCCAGCGGCTTCTCCACAAAGACATGTTTTCCCGCCCGCAGGGAGTCGATGACCATTTTGGCGTGCAGATTATGGCGCGTGGCAACGATGACCGCGTTGACGCTCTTGTCCGCCAGCAGCGCCTGGTAATCGGTCGCGCAATAAGCAAAGCCGTATTTCCGGCCGGTGTGCTCCGCCTTGAACCCTTCGGCATCGACGACCGCGACCAGGTTGGCTGCGCGCAGCGACTTTAAGGCCGGCAAGATGCTCGTATTGGAATGCAAACCGGCGCCGATCAGACCGAGGTTGACCGCGTCGGCCGGCCGCGCCGCCGCCGCGGTTATCGGTAATGAGACCTTCCCCGTCGCTGGTTTTTCCGCTCCGTAGCTCAAAAGCACTCCCAGATAAGGAGCGGTCCCTTTCAGGATCATCTCGTATGCCTGCAGCGCGTCGTCGATCGGGAAACGGTGCGAGATCAACTCCTTGACCCGGACCTTCCCGGCGGCAATGAGATCGAGAAAACAAGCCATGTTCCGCTGGGTTGTCCAGCGGACCAGCGGCAAGGGATAATCGATCCCCTTTGACTCGTAGAGCGGATCGAACTTGCCCGGGCCGGTCGCCCGCGACACGATGACCGACAGCTCTTTCTTGAAAAACTCCTGGCGCGGCACGTCAAGCGAGATCATGCCGCAGGCGACGATCCGCCCGTGTTCGCGGCTGATCTCGGCCGCCAGTTCGATCGGTTTGTTGTCCTGGGAACCGGCCATGATGATCACCGCGTCCGCCCCGAGCCCGCCGGTGAATTCGTTGACCTGCTCCGCGACGTCGTCGCGGCCGATCAGCGCCGTCCGGTCGCAGCCGAACTGCTTCGCCATCTCCGCTTTCGCCTGGCTGATGTCGATCCCGATCACCTGGCAGCCGAACGCTTTAAGCATCTGGACCGTTAACTGGCCGAGTAAACCTAACCCGACGACCGCGACTTTCTCGCCGAACGTCAGGTTGGCGACGCGGATCGCGTTGAGCGCGATCGAGCCAAGCCCGACAAAAGCCGCCTCTTCGCACGAGACCCCCTCCGGGACCGGCACGAACATGTTCTTGGTGATATAGCTCTGTTCCGAATGCGTGGCGTAGCCGTCGCCGAAACAGGCGATCCGGTCGCCCGGCTTGACGGCGGTGATCCCCTCGCCAACCCCGGTCACAACGCCGGCGGAGCTGTAACCGAGCGTGACCGGCGAATCGAGCCGGCTCATCGCCGCTTTATAAGTGTCCATCAGGCCGTCCACCTTGATCTTGCTGATGACCTGCTTGACCAGGTCGGGCCGAGCCAGCGCTTTGCCGATATAACCTTTCTTGGCCAGGGAGATCATCAGTTTTTCCGTGCCGACGCTGACCAGCGAGTTGACCGTCCGGAAAACGACGCCGCCCGGCCGCAGCAGCGGGTCCGGCACCTCGGCCAGCATTAATTCGCCCGATTTATAGTTCTGGATCAACTGCTTCATCTTCGCTCCCCTTCCTTAATGTTATTCACTGATCGGTTTTTGCCGGAACGTGTACATGATCTTATGGAGCAGGTCAGAGACCGGCGATTCGTAAAAAGTGTAATTGATCACGGGGTGGAGCCAGGCCGACAGCGCCAGGTAACTCCAGATGTCACGCTTTAAGTAAAAGCGGTCGGAGACGAACCGGCCGATAGCCTGGTTCAGCTCGATCTCCTCCAGCCGCGGGACCAGTTTATTCTTATAAGCCAGGTAATAATGCCTGATCTGCCGGAGGTCGACCTTCATCAGCCGGGACGCCACCAGGTCGGCGGCCTCAAAGCTGTCCGACGCCAGGACCCAGCCGAGATCGAAAGCGTCGCCGACCATCGGCCCGCTCCGCGTCAGGCCGTAGGTCCCGTCGATGATCGTGTATTTGTTCTTGATCGCCCGGTTGATCGCGAAGATCGCTTCGTTAAAGACCGGGTGATAGCGGAGCCGCATCACGTTGGGGACGCACCCCCACTGGTTCTTGTAAGAGAGGCTGATCTGGGTCATGGCGTGGACCTTGGGGACCGGCAGGGTAATAAAGCCTTCGATCTCGTCGGTCAAGAGCCGCGGGATCTCCACCTTGAACTCCCGGCCGAATTTATTGATCGTCAGGAAGCCGAACGGGAGCTGGGAAAGGTTCACAACCCGGATCCCGTACTTCTTTTCGTAGTCGTAAAGCCCGTAATCGTGGAAAGCGTCCTTGACCGCGTAAGAATTGTAGCCGCCGTCGGATTCGCCGACGATGATCCGGCAACCGTATTCCTTAAGGAGCACGATCAGCGTCTCGAGCAGCGCCGGCGTGGTCGTGACCCCCGGCTTGAACTTCGGGTAGGTCAGGTTCGGCTTGAGGAAGACGAGCCGTCCGGCCAGGCCTTTATCCAGCCCGGTCCAGACCGCGGCCGCCCGTAACTTAGCCGGCAATTGGCCGGCGATCTCGTCAATAAATACTTTTGCCACGCTAACTAAGCTCCTTAAATACCGCCAGCAAGCGCCTGGCGGTTTGGCTCCAGCGGAATTGTCCCGCGCGCTCTTTCCCCCGGGCGATCAGTTCCTTTTGCAGCTTTTCGTCGGTCAATACCCGGGTGATCTTCCCGGCCAGGTCGGCCGGATCATGGGGGTCAAAAAGCAGTCCGGCCTCCCCGACGATCTCCGGCAGGCAGGTCGCGTCAGCCGCCAGGACCGGGAGCCCGGATGCCATCGCTTCCACGACCGTCAAGCCGAAACTTTCGACCAGCGACGGCAATATAAATATACCACCCTGACGGTAATAGTCAATCAGGGCTCGCCCCTTTTGCTCGCCGGTAAAAACGACCTTAGCCGACGCCGCTTTGTGCCGGCTAAGGAGCTCCGCCTGATACCCGGGCGCGACCCGGCCGACCAGGACCAAACGGTGCGCTGCTTGCAGCGCCGGGCTTAACAAGGCGTACGCTTGCAGCAGTAATTCGTAATTTTTCCGTTTGGAGATATTTGAGACCGACAGGATGTAACCGGGCCGGGCGTCCGGCGCCGGCTTGGCGGACGCAAAGTATTCTGCCGCGACCCCCAGATTGATGGTCACCGCTTTTTTTAACGGTTTTCCCAAACGGCGCTCGACCAGGGCGCGGGAATGAGCGGAAGAAAAGACCACCCGGGCGGCTATCTTGATCGACAGCTTGCCCAGCCAGAATAAAAGCCGGTTACGAGTCTGCCTGACCCGCCCTTCATTGCGGAAATAATGGAACGGGTCAATGTTCTGGATCCAGAGCACTTGCCGGCAGGGCGCAAAAAATGAGGCCAGGTTCGCCGGGCTTAAAAGAACGTCTACCCGATTCCGCCGGATCAAGAAAGGGAGCTGCAACTGTTCCCTGAACAACCTGACCAGGATATTTGGCGACCTGAAGCCGACCACCGTCAGGTTGCGGCTGCTCGTGACCGCGCCGGTGATCTCTATCTGCAACTGCGCCGGAACAAAAACGAGATATTCGTTCTCCCGGTCTTCTGTCAGCAAGCCGGCCGTCAGTTCGCGGGCGAAAGAGACTCCGCCGCCGATCTGGGCCGAGAGAAAGTTAAGCGCGATCTTCATTTCCGCAACATCCCTTTTAGCAAGTGCACCGCTTCCAGCCAATCATAACCGCCCCAGAGCTTCAGCTTGAACTCGAACAGACTGTCATCATAATCGACCCGGAGACGGCGCAGCGCGTAGATATCATCTTTCCCGGAATGCCGCCCCCAGATGGTAGAACAAGCAGCAGCATAGCCGGCCTTTTGCACCAGTTCCTTGATCGTCCGGGTACATTCCCGGGCTTGTCCATAAGGATAAGCAAAGAACCGCACCTGAATGCCCAGTTTCTTCTCGATCGCCTCTTTTGAGCCTTGAAGCTCCTGGAGGGCCTCCGCCCGGCTTAAGGCGGACATTTTCCGGTGCGTAATGCCGTGAGAGCCGATCTCGATCGCCTTATCCCTCACTAGTTGTTTAAGCATCTCCCAGTTCATGATCTTGCCTTTATACCCTTTTTCGGCCCGCTCCCAATCACCGGCGCTGCCAATATGCCGAGTGGGTAAAAAGGTTATTCCCCTGATCCCCGCTTGGCAGAACCGTGGGGAGACATGCGCAAAAACGCCCTCATAACCGTCGTCAAAGGTCAGCACTACTAACGGTTTTTGCGGACGATAGGTGCCGTTAAGATAGTCCAAGGCCTGATCCAAGCCCGTAATTTCATAGCAGCGGCGCAGGTATTCGACCTGCCGCTGGAAACGCGCCAACGGAACATTGTCGGCGTAAAGCAGCTCTTTTTCCGCGACCCCGTGATACATGAGAATAAGCACTTTTTTCCGGCGCAGTAACAATTGCTGCAGGAAAACGGCAGACAAAAAGGCCAGGCCGGAATACAAATACAAGCAAGCCGCCAGGTTCTTCACCGTTCTTTTAATCATGTCCATCCTTTAATAAATGTCAAAATCACCAAAGGTCAAATACCAGTCGTTCAGATCATGCGTCTGGGCGGCATCCAGCAGACCGCCGTGATTGCGGATGATGATCGGAAAAGGGCCGGACTTGAAGCGGTCCGGACAGCGCCGGAAACCGGCAAGGGCCAGATATTTTTCCAGGCTGGAGTTGGGCGTAACCAGGCAAGCGACTATCTCCTTGTTCATTTGCCGGAACATTTTCTCCGCCGCCTCGAGCAGTTTACCGGCGACGGCTTTTTGCCCCTCGCCTTCCGCCAGCAACATGTCTACGATGATCCCCATTACGCCGTTCAGCCGTTCGCTTTGCGCCAGGACAACATAACCGGCCAACCGGCCAGGCTCTTCCGCGACCAATATTTTATAAGGCTCACCGGGTTTGTCCAGGTAGCGCCAGCGCAAGTATTCGGCATCCCTGATCCCGGCATTGATGAACTGGCCTTGCGCTCTCGCCCAGAGGTCGTCAAAGCGCCGATCGATCTCGGCGGTACTCCGGATGTTCAAGCCCGGGCACGGTTTCACGGGCCGGGCGAAAAAAACTACCTTCAGCAGCAGGGAGATGAGCGGCGAAAACAGGTTTAAAACCAGCTTTAACGGCTGCCGGCGAAAGACCGCTGGCAATAACTGCTTGATCCCCTGGACCTTGACCATCAAGACCATCTTCCCAATGTCCGCGAAAGCCATTTTCGTGACGGTCCCCCGATAGGCCTTCTCGTTCGGACTGCCGTAAGAAAAGGCGATCCCCAAGCGCGCACATTCGTCAAAAGCTTCTTCCGCCAGCAAGACGTGGACCCCCTGGCCGCGATGGTCGGAGCGGGTCAAGGTGTTCAGGGCGATCGAGCCAAGCATCTCCTTCCCTCTCAGGCGGAACCGCAGCGGCATCAGCACATATTGGCCGATCAGCTCGCCTTGCGACTTGGCCAGCTGGATGAGCGCTTTCCCGGCCGGATTTTTCTGGTATTCCCAAGTGAAATACTCCTGCGTCCAGCGGTCGTCGTCCTGATGTTCCTGTTGCCACATCCGGAGCATCGCCTGGTCATCGGCCGGCTGGTACGGGTGCGCCTCCCATTTATACCGTCTGGCCAGCAGCTTCTTCAGTTTTTCCATTTCAGGCCGCATTATTATTATCCTGCTCCTTTAAAGCCACGCCGAACAAGATGAAGATCAGCCAGTTGAGCGGGAATGATTCCGTAATGATCCCGGTCATTGAAGTGACTAAGATCAAAGGGACCGTCAAGATGATGGTCGGGTTGATCCCGCTCATTTTATTCCGCCAGGCAAAAAGGAAGCGGTTCAGCATAAAAACGATAAAAGCTACCAGGAAAACAAGCCCGACCTGTGATAAGGCCGAGGCATAAAACGAATCGGCGATAAGGATATCCTCGTCCCCGGTCATGCCCGGAACGATGTTATACGTTTGGATCGTCGCCGCCGCGTTGCTCCCGATGCCGAGGCCTTTGCCGATCGCCATCTCCTTTATCCCGAAAGTTGAGATCATCTCAACGAAGATGCTCAAGCGGGTGCTCCCCGATTCCGAAATGATCTGGTTGCGCCCGGTCAATAAGGGGAGATTACTGAACGCGACCAAAGGGATGATCAAGATGACCGGAACCAGCATGTATTTGATCAAGACATCGACCCGGGCGTAAACCAGGAAATACACTACGGCGATCACCGCCAGGCTGACCAGCCCGCCGCCTGAAGCCGCAAACAAAATAAAGACTATCGATAACAGATAAAAGACCCAGGTCCGGATCTTGACCTTATTATGGCGGGCCAGATCATCCCCCATTTGCAGGCAAAGCACGTAACAAATGAACGCCGCAAAAGCGCCCGGCGCCGTAAAAGTGCCGAAGACGCGCGAACCAAAGAGCGCCGGCATCCCGTAAAAAAAGCTCCGCTGGACCAGGGCGACCGCAAATTCCAACAGACAAACGGCGAACAAGACGTTCTTGATCCGACGGAACGACGGCAGGTCAAAAAAACGGTAACTAACGAACACCAAAATGAACGGGGAAAAGACCCGCACCCCGACGATCGCCATCATCGGCTCATAAAAATACGTACTGGCGGCGGACAAGAGCAGCAAGCCCATGAGCAGCCATAGCCAGGCGTTCTCTACCAGCTTGCGCCTGGCGACTAACAGGTCAATCATAAAAAGGACGGCGATTATCCCGAGCACCAGGTCTTTGATGATCTTGATCAAAACCATCGGGCCGGAGCTCATAATGCCGCTGAAGCCGGGGAAAGATGTCAAGAGCTCCTGCCAACCGAAGATCGGGGTTAGCATGAATATAATCAGAATTAAACCATTAACGATCGATCTGATGGTGATCTTCACGGCGTTTTATCCCGGAAATATTTTTTCTTGATCATGCTGGCCAGGAACCAAATGCCATCGCCCTGCGCGATGAATGAGCCGATCTTTACTATCCTTAACAAGATTTTCAAGAGCACCGGCCGCCAACCGGATTCTTTGGCCCCGTATTTCGCGAATATCCTTGCCCGGTCCTTTAAATGGATCCCGCCGCTGAGAATGAACGTCTTGGAAAGTTCATGGACCCGAAAAACGGCCAGCTGATCGTTGAGCTTGCCGAACCGGCCGCCGGCAAAAGCGAATTTGGTTATCAGGTCGTTATCCATCCCTTGCGTCAGTGCCGGGTCAACCCCCCCGACCCTGTCATATATGGCGCGCGTCCAGAACGCCGACAGTTGGTAAAAAGCGAAATAACCGTAGAGCAGCCCGTAGCCCATTAAACAGGGGATCGGCCGCATCACCCTTCTTTCATCATAGATCTTCCCGGCGCCATCCATCAATAAGAGATTTCCATAGATGACGTCGATATCCCGGTGCCGGTTATAATATTGCGCGACTTTGTGCAATGTCCCCGGCGGGTAAGTATCATCGCTATTTAACCAGGCCAGGATCTCCCCCTTGGCGCGCTGGAACCCTTTCCTGATCGCGTCCGACTGCCCCTCATCCCGTTCGCTGACCCAATAGGCGATCCGCTTTTCATATTTTTTGATGATCTCGACGCTGTTGTCGGTCGAGCCGCCGTCCATAATGATGAATTCCAGGTTCGGGTAGCCCTGCTCCAGGACGGATAAAATGGTTTTCTCCAGATACTGCCCCTGGTTGTATGACGGGGTCACGATCGAGATCCTGGGAAATGATTGATCCATGACTACGCCAATGCCTCCCGATAAACTTCTTTAGTTTGGGCCGCAGTCTTGTCCCAGGAGAACTTCTTTAACCGCTCATAACCTTTCGCTACCAGAGCGGCCCGTTTAGCCTGATCGCCGATGACCGCGGTAACCGCCTTAAGCAGGTCCGCGCCGCTTTTCGGCTCAAAATATTCCGCCGCCTCACCCGCCACTTCCGGCAAGGAACTGGCATTGCTGAGGACCACGGGACAGCCGCAGCTGAAGGCTTCCAGCACGGGTAAGCCAAAACCTTCATACAATGAAGGAAAAACAAAGGCTAAAGCGTTCTGGTATAAATAAGCCAAGGTGACGTCACTATCAATGTAAAAACCTCTGACCCGCCCATGCAACCCCAGCTCAACCAACAAGCGCTCCTCTTGCTGAGTAAAGGCCGGACCGGCGCAGACCAGCAGCAGATCCGGATCGGCCAGTAGTAAAGGCCTGATCGCGCGCACCAAAAGCTCATAATTCTTGTAAGCCTGGCGATTGCCGACGTACAGTAAGTATTTGGGCGGGACCCGCCGGCTGATCGCCGGCCCAACCGCAACCCGGCCGCCGCCCAGGGAACTGGCGAGGTGCACGACCGTGACCTTGTCCGGAGCGACGTTCAAGACCCTGACCAGGTCTTTTTTCGTTTGCTCGGAGATCGCGATGATCCGGCGCGCTTGCTCGATCAACCGCCGTTTCCGGGCGGCCAAAGGATGATGCGGGGCGAAATATTCCGGATAAAGCTCGTGGATCAGGTCATGAACGGTCAGGACAAAAGGTTTATTGCCCAAAGCGCTCAAAAAATAATCGTCGTAATAAGTCGGGTGAAAAAGGTCGTAATCGCCTTGGCGCAATCGTTTTAGCGAATTAGCCTGATTCAGCCAGCCGAACAGCCTGGCCTTGCCGCGAAAATCGCGTCCGCCCAAAAAACCGCTGGCAAAAGAGAACCGCCCGCCGCCTACCGTCCGCAGCGCTTTTAAGTGTTCATTATCGCTGTAAACCAGCGCCAATTCGCTGGTTACTTGCCGATCAACAGCGAAAGACCGGAGCAGTTCGCAGAAATACCGCGAAACGCCGCCGTAACGGTGCTCGGTAAATATCTGGTGATCGTATAAAACTTTCATTTTGCCGACCAATAATCGAGGATGTCCCGCAATGACCGGCGCAGATCGTATTGCGGCCGCCAGCCGGTCTCTTTGGCGATCTTTTGATTGGCACCGACGATCATTTTGATCTCATTGGGCCGGATCAAGGCCCGGTCCACCTTGGTCACGACCTCGATCCCCAGCAGCTCGGCCAGCAGCGCGACCAGGTCGCGCAGGCTGTGCCCCTGGGCGCTGCAGATATTGTAAAGCTGCCCCTTGGTCCCCTGGCGGAACAGTCCGTGATAGGCCCGGACAACGTCGCGCACGTCGCAGAAATCGCGGACCACGTCGAGGTCGCCCGTCACCAGCTCGCACTTATGAAGACCGCGCTTTTTCGCCTCGACCAGCTGTTTAGCGAAGGAAGCGACCACGAACGTCTCCCGCTGTCCCGGCCCGATGTGATTGAACGAGCGGGTCATGATAATGTCCAGGCCGTAGCCGTCGACGAACAACCGCGACAGCATCTCCTGCGAGACCCGCGCCACGGCGTAAGGGCTGGCCGGGCGGAGCGGGCTTTCTTCGGTGAGCGGGAGCTCGTTTTCCGCCACCTGGCCGTATTCATCGGAGGAGCCGACCGAAATGATCCGGCAATCCAGGCCGAGCTTGTGGACCTGTTCCACCAGGTTGAGAAAGATATTGGTGTTGTGCTGAAAACTGAGGATCGGATTTTGCCAGCTGAAAGCGACGCTGCTGAAGGAAGCCAGGTGGAGGATCCGGTCGGGCCGGAACCGCGCGAGCAGTTCCCTAAGCCCGGCGTTATTCAGCAGATCGAGCGGCGCGTATTCGATCTTTAACCCCGGATAACCGGCAAATGCCGGATCGGGCGGCGCGATATCCACCCCCAGCACTTCGGCCTGCTCGCCCTGCCCGGCCAGATAAGCGATAAAATGCTGACTGACGAAACCGGAAAAACCGGTGACCAGGTATTTCGTCATAACTTCCTGATCTCCCGGGCCGGATTGCCGCCGACCACGGTATAGGCCGGGACGTCGCTCGTGACCACGCTGCCGGCGGCGACGACCGCTCCCTCGCCGATCGTCACCCCTTTGAGGATGATCGCGTTAAAACCGATCCACGCCTTATCTTTGATCACGATCGGCGCCCGTTTGACCTTGGCCCAGTCTTTCCGGCCTTTCGCCAGTTCCAGCACGTCGTTAGCCCGCTCCGACCAGTTGAGGGAATGGGAATTATGGTCAATAATCTGCCCCCCCCAGGCGATCATGACGTCGCTGCCGATCTCGATCCGGTCGGCGCAGATCAGTTTGGCGCCGCCGATGTAACAGCGATCGCCGACCGTGATGCCGGCGCCTGATCTTTCCAGGTAAAATTCTCCCTGGACCAGGCAATCGCTCCCGATCGTCAGTCGGCAGTCGGCTTGCGCGTGGACGGCCCGAAAAACGATGGTCGACCGCAATCCGAGAGAAACTGTCCGGCCCAGCTTTCTGGCCGCCGACCACTCCGCGATCCTTATCAAAATTGCTTTAATAAATCCCATATCTTTACTCCCACAACCCCTTTTCGCCTAAGATAAACGAGCAGATCGCGTCCAGGCTGGCGTTGGCGCCCGGCTGCAGCTCGGCGACCGAACGGTATTTGAGCAGGACCGGATTATGGACCCGCAAATGCTGGGCAAAGAACGGGAAATCGATCATGTAACGGAAAAAGAAAGTGTAAGCGTAGCGCCGGGCCGTTTCGACCGCCTGCGCCGGCTTGATCAGTTCCCGGCCGTCGCAGAGCGCCGCCAGCGCCGCGGCGAATTCTTTTTGGTCGCGCGCGTCGATCGTCAGCCCCTTGTTCTTATAATGCGTCTTGCCGGCAACGATGACCGGCTTCCCCTTGCAGGCGGCTTCCAGGCCGGTGATCGAGGTGTTGACCAGCACGCCGTCGGCCAGTTCCATGATCATGTACGAGCTGGTCGGCTCCTCGGGGCCGATCACCACGACGTTCGGCGGCAGTTGGGGATATTCCCGCGCCAGGAAATCGGCCACCTTTTCGCGCGAGGCCAGATGCCGCGGTTTCAGCTCGGCCGGATGGACGCGGATGAACAGCAGCGTGTCGGGCCGCGCGCCGATCTGGCCGATCACCGCCTTAAGCCAGTCAAAAATGCTGGGGAACGACTCGTCGCAGCCGACGACCGCGCTGTCCCACAGGACATTGGTGAACAGGGCCAGGACCCGGCGGTATTTCCGGACGTTATACTTGGCCAGGAACTCCGGCCGGTTAAAATCTGGCTTGTCCCATAATTTGATCTCCGACCGTTTGCCGTACATTCGCTCGTCCAGGTAATCGTCCAGCACCTTGTTCTCGGCCGCCGTCAAAGGTTTGTCTCGCCATTTTTCCCAGGCCTTATCGATCGGGAACCAGACGACCGGCGTCGTGTCGCTGAAGACCAACCGATCGATGAGATAACCGCGTTCGTAAGTAATGTGCCTGATCCCCCGTTTCTTGGCGTGTTCGACCAGGAGCATCCCGGGATAAAAAAGACCGTTGATCACCACGACGACGTCCGGCCGGTATTCGTCGAGCAAGCGGGCCTGCGCCCAGTGAATCAGGAGCGCGGAGATCAGGAGCCGCCGGTAGGCGGCGTAATACTCCGCCGTCGGCTGTTCCCGGCCGATCCGGAGATAATGCAGGAGCGACGCCTTGATGACGTCGTCGAACCTGAGCCCTTCGTAAACGAAATCCTTCAAGCGGTCGTCTTCGGCCGGCAGCAGGGCGGCCGCCTTTAAAGCGTCGTCTTGATTAACATATTTGCTGGCCAGGAACGGCCGGTAACCGGCCGCCGCAAAAAGCGCCGCGCTCTTCTGGGAACAATTCCGGCAGATCGCGGGAGTATCGCTGTCGATCAGCCGAAGCTCGCACATCGGTAATGGGAGATCGCAGAGAAAATTGCGGCATTCGTGCCCCCTGCCCTCCAGCGCTTTCATCAAGGTCAGTTCCCAAGTCAGCGCGACTTCGAAATAACCGAGCGGAAAGAACAAGACCTTTTTCCCGCCCTGAACAGGGGCCGGCCGGCGCCGCCTGAATATCTTTTTGACCTGGCCGATCAGGCGCCGCCGCCCGAGTAAACCGGAAACCGTTTCCCGCAACCGTTCCTTGAGGCTTAATTTCACCTTTTCCATGCTAAACCCCACAACAGCGCCCGTTCCTGCCGGTCAATAAGCAGGTAAACCGAGAGATAAGCGGCGTACAGAAAGACGGCAAAGAAAAAGAGCTGGCCGAGCGAAGTGAACGCGAACCACTGTTTGCATAAGACGGTCAGGAAAAAGAACGAACCGGCCAAAAGATACGGGCCAAGAACGACTTGCCGGAGAAAACCGGCCAGGCCGATCTTGAACAGTTTCGTGAACAGTCCGATATAGATGATCTGGCAGATAATGTAAGCCAGCACTGTTCCAGCCACCAGGCCGCCGATCCCCCACTGCCGGATGGTCAAAAGGGTAATAAGCAAATTAAGGACCGCGCCGAGGACGGAGATATTGAGCAGCTCCCTGACCCGGTTCATGCCGACCATCATCGTGCTGCCGACGCCGGTCAAAACCGTCAACAAGCAATGCGACAGATAGAACCGGGTCAAGAGCGCGTAAGCGGCGTATTCCGGGCCGACCCAGATCCCGAGGAACTCACCGGCCAGGGCCATGAAGAAAACGAGCGCCGGCAGGGTCAGGAGAGCGGCATATTTGGTCGCCTTCAGGAAAAGCAGGCGGAGCCGGTCCTCGTCGCCGGCCGCGTCCAGGTGCGAAGCGAACGGGATCAGCGCTTGGTTCATCAGCGACATGATGGTCAATACGATCATATGGACCTTGTTGATGATGTCGAAATTGGTCATGACCGCCATCGTCAGGAAAGCGGCGATCAGGATCTTTTGCGTGTTGTTGAAGATCAGGCCGACGATACGGGAGACGATCAGCTTGCCCCCCATGTTGAACAGCTGCTGCAGGATCCCGAACTGGAAAGCGAACGGATTGAGCGTATACTCCGGCAGTAGCCGAACCGCCGCGCAGAGGTAACAGAGCGCGGTCAAAAGCGACATCGCGAGCGACGCGCCGACCATCAGCCAGAGACCGTTGGCATAGGTGAGCAGGAAATAGATCAAGAGCGCGTTAACGATGGAAGTGCCGATCGTCGCCCCGCGCAGGATATCATAACGCTTCAACCCTTCGACGACCGCGGAAAAACCCATCAGCGGAAATTGAAAAAGGAAGCTGAGCGCGATCAGGTTAACGAGGACGCGGACCGCCGGCAGGTATTGGAGCGGCACGTTGAACCACTTATCGAGAAAGAGCCCGTTGATCAAAAGCAAGATGACCCCGGCGACCACCCCCATGGCCAGGAAGAAAAAAATGACCGAATTGACCAGGTGGTTCAATTTTTCTTTCTCGCCCCGGGCGTGGTACTCGGCGACGTACTTAACGGCCGACCCCTGCATTCCCAGGTCTAGGAGGGAGAAGTAGCCGCTGGCCGAAAAGATGCTCAAAAAGACCCAGATGCCGTACTGGTCGGTGCCTAACCGCCGCAAGATGAGCGGGGTTAAAGCGAACGAGAGGATGAAACCGAACGCCAGGTTAACGATATTTATTATAGTACTGTTGACGATCTTATCTTTCACGATGGTACTCCGCCGCCAGCCCGGCGATCCGGGCCAGGACCCGTTCGCTGACGTGCCCGTCGGGCTGGAAAAAGAAAACCTCGGTCAGCTTCCGCCGTTCCCGCTTCAGTTCGGGCGTCAGAACAGATTTAAAACCGTTGTTAACGTGCGTTTCCAGCCGACGCCGAAAGTCGTCACGGCTAATTGCGACCTCGATCCCCCGGTTCTCGTCAAAGGGGATCAGGTCTTGCTTCGATTCCGGCGCCTTTCCCCAGTAAGTATAGATCAGCGGTTTGGCCGTCAACATCGCTTCCAGCATGGCGGTCGAATGAAAACCGACGGTCAGGTCCGCCTGCACGATCAGGTCGTTCGACAGCGCGGCGCCCGTGACCAGGCGGACGTTCGCCGCGTTGGCCGCGGCGATCTGCGCCCGAACCTGCTCGAGGTTCCGCGCCTGCGGGTGGACCTTGAAGATAATGTTGATCTGCGGCGCCCGCCGGGCAAGTTCGCATAGTTCGGCGTGGATATCGGCCAGCAAGGCGTCCCAGTTATAACCGCGGTCGAACATCTCTTTCTTAATGTAGTTGTCGCTCTCAAAGTCAAAATAAAGAATGGTCTTTTTCTCCGGGTCAAGATCGAGTTCCCGGAAAAGTTTGCCGCGCTCCGCCCACCGCTCCGGCTGGTTCCAAAAATCGGACCTGGGCTGGCCGACGACCGTGATCCCGGCCGGATCGGGAAAACCGGAGCGCCGGTAATACTCTTTCTGCCGCTCGCTCCAGACCAGGACGTAGTCGCAGATCGGCGGCATATAGCGCTTGATCAGTTCCGCCTGCGTTTCGTAAAAGAGCGGCGAGATCGTCCCCTCTTTATCTAGTACGATGAACGGCAAGCCGACCGCCTTGCAGGCCGCCACAAATTCGCGGATCCAAAAAAACTGGTCGGACGGCGAAACAAAGACGAGCCGGGGCCGTCGTTTTTTTAGCGTCCGCAAAACGCCGACGAGCAGCGCGCGAAGCGCGGCTTTCCCCGCCGCCAGCGCGGGATCGACATAACCGTAGAAATCGCTGGCCGAATCGGGCAAGTAGCAGCGGGCCAGCGCGTAGAGGTCGTTGGGCGCGATCGTTTGGATAACGGCCGCGTCAGGCCGCCCGTTCAGCGCGTGCCGCAGCGCGGCGATATCCTGGTCAAAATGGTGGTTAATGATCAGGATCGGCAGCCGGCCGTCTTTGCCGCTGCTCCCCGCCAGCAGAGCGCGCAAGATCTTCCAGGCCAGATATTTTTCTTTCAGCTTCAGCCGCCGGGCCGGGCCGGCGATTAGGCCGCGGACGGCTCCCGTTAAACTACTCATGATCAGCCACCCGGAAATATTCGCGCTTGTTTAAAACCGCCCTGACCGCCCGGGTGATCTGGGCGCGCAGGAAAGAGAGCGGCGCCAGCGGCTTTTCCACCTCGAACAGCAAAATATTGTCGCCGCCAAAACCCGCCTTAAAAGTGGAGATACTGAGCGATTTGCGGTCGGCCGTCCGGTAGAGGCTGGAATAATCCTGAAAACCAAGGTCGTAACACTTATCGCCCCGCTTTTTCAGGTCGAGCATGATCTGCCAGTGCAGGTAGTGGCTCGGCTCCAGCGCGGCGTACGCCGGCTCCAGCGCGCCGGAATAATAATAAGCGGCGACGCCGTAGCGGAGGATAAAGGCGTAGTCGACGATCTTCCCTTCCGTCTTGATGACGTAGAGGAGCGCCAGCCCCCGCTCGATCAGTTCCTGACGAAAATTAAAGGTCGGGAAATCGCCGAGCGCCCCCTGATAACCGCCGCGCTTGCAGACTTTGACGCAAGCGTCGTAGAAATCTTTCATGATCGCCGGCGTGAGATTGCTTTGATCATAACAGGCAAATTCCAGTTTCTGCTTTTCCGCTCTCTTGACCAGGTACCTGGTCCCCTTTTTCAGGTTGTTCCACAGCTCCGCTTCCGGCTTGGTCAGGTCGACGCAGCGGTGGAGCATAAAGGAAGCGTTCAAATAACCGTTAGGCAACAGGTCGCAAAGGAGGTTGCGCTCGGTTCCGGCCAGCGCCCCCGCCGAGAGGTGCGTCGCCTGAAGCGCTATTCTTTTCGCCCGATCTTGAACGGCCAAACGTTCAACCTCGGCGACCAGCGCGGCCATGACCCCCCTTTTCTCCCGGTAATTGAGCGCCGGCGACAGGAGCGGCCCGGCCGGTTCAATGCTTTGCAGCGAGCGGCCGAGCAGGTAAAGCGGCAGCTGGGCCAGGACCCGGCCGTTCTCCACGATCAGGAACGAGCGGTTCCGCGCTCCGTACAGCGCGACAAAAGCAAAGACCAGTTCGCTTAGATGATACGCCCAGGCCCCCTCGTGCCGGCGTGCCGCTTCGTCCCACAGTTTTACGTTATCCGGCGTTAATTTGACGATCTCCATGTTCTAGCGGATGATCCCCCAGCTGACCGGCGTCCCTCTTTTGACCGCCTTTTTCAGCTTTTTGCCGATCAGCTTATCGTAATATTTCGGCGGCAATCCCAAACCGGGCCGGATCGCCCGCATGTTCTCCGGCGACAGTTTCTCGCCGGCCTGAAGGTCTTTAACGATGTAGAGCGAGCGGCGGAACTTGAGCGAGCCTTTTTCCGCCGCGGTCGAGCCGTACTTGACCGCACCTAAAGACAACCGCGCCCGTTCCGTTTCGGCGACCAGCGCTTTCAGCTCCGCCGGTTCCAGAGAAAACGCCGCGTCGACCCCGCCGTCGGCCCGCGCGAGGGTAAAATGCTTTTCCACGACCACCGCGCCGAGCACCACGCCGGCCAGTGCCGCCCCGATCCCCAAAGTATGGTCGGAAAGGCCGACCTGGCAGCCGAAACGCTTTTGCAGGTCGGGGATCGTGAGCAGATTCGAGTTCTCCGGCGAGGCCGGATAAGTGCTGGTGCACTTAAGAAGGACGATCTTATTATTCCCCGCTTTTCTGGCCGCGCCGACCGCTTCCGCGATCTCCCGCTCCGTTGCCAAGCCGGTCGACATGATCAGCGGCTTGCCGGTCGCCGCCGCTTTTTTGATCAGCGGCAGGTCGACCAGTTCGAACGAGGCGATCTTGTAACACGGGACTTTAAGCTTTTCCAGAAAAGCGACGGCGGTGGCGTCGAACGGCGAACTGAAACCGATCATCCCCAATTTGCGGCAGCGGTCAAAGATCGGCTTGTGCCATTCCCACGGGGTCGCCGCCTGGCGATAAAGGTCAAAAAGCGACTTCCCCCGCCAGAGGCTCTTTTTGTCCCTGATCGAAAAGGCGCCGCCGGTCAGGTCGAGCGTCATTGTTTCGGCGGTGTAGGTCTGGATCTTTAGGGCGTGCGCTCCGGCCTTGGCCGCCGCGTCGACGATTGCCAGCGCCCGGGCCAGCGAATGGTTATGATTACCGGACATTTCGGCGATAATGAACGGCGGCTGGTCCGGTCCGATCCGGCGCCGGCCGATATTAATGTTTCTCATGTTACCCCCTTAACCCCAGGACCAGGACCGTACCCTGCCCGGCGTCTTCATAAGCGAACAGTCGGGTAAATCCGGCTTTTTCAAAAACCTTGACCGAGGCCGGATTCGACTCTTTCGCCCGGGCGATCAGGCTGCAGCCGGCCATTGCCCGGCAGCCTTGCGCGATCAGCGGCGCGCCAAAGCCTTTTCCCCGCTGCGCCGGCGCCAGATTGATGCTGACTTCAGCAAAGCTGGTTCCCAGCAGGTCAAACCGGAGCAGGCCGATCTTTTCCCCGCGTTCGCTTTCGGCGATCAATAACCGGCGCCGCGGATCGCTGAACGCGCCGGCGAACCATTTCTCGTGCTCGGCCGCGCCGACCGGCGCCTGGTTAAAACTGACCTTGACCGTGGCCGGGTCGTTCCGCCAGTTCAGGATATCGGCGCTGTCCGCCGGGACCGCTTTTCTCAGTTTAATTGTTGTCATATTCCTTCAACCGGGCGATATCCTGTTCATAGTCGCGCAGGTCGCCGGGCGAACTCTTGTCCGTCTCCACCGTGACCAGCGCGTCCGCCGGTAAAAGCCGGAGGAGCGCCGGAAAATCAAAGTTACCCTGCCCGATGTGGCTGTGGCTGTCCAGTACGCCGTGCCGGTCGCCGTCGGTCAGATGGAACATCGCCGGCTTTAACCGGAGGAATTCCCGCAAGAACGCCAAAGGTTCCTGCCGCTGGGCGTTGGCCGCACAGATCGCGTGGCCGATATCGAGACAAAAGCCGACGCCGGCCCCGTCCATGACCAGCTTGATCTCCGCCGGGGTAGTCCCGTTGCAAATCAGGTCATCGTCGAGCGCGTGATACGGCTTATTCTCGATCAGGATCCGGCGGTCTTTGATCAGCGCCAGCTGGCGGGTGGTTTCCTTGATCTCGCCGGCGATCCCGGGATGGACGATGATCTTATCCGCCATCAACCGGTCGGCGAACTGCTGCGCTTCCCTGATCAGCGTCAGATTTTTCGCCGCCTGCTCTTTTTTGGCCAGGTTCATTCCGCCGCGAAAGTGCGGCGCGTGGATAACGTAAGGGACCTTTAATCCGGCCCACAGGGTGCCGTATTCCTCATAAGAGGCCGGGACGGTATACAGTTCGACGTACTGGCAAACCCCGGCCCGCAAAAGCCGCTCCGCTTCCTGGCGGTAATTCGCGTTGGTCGACCATAATTTAAGACCGAAACGATACATTCAGTTCAACCTTTTAAAGCCGGAATGGCAGACCGGCCCTTTCAGACAATCGGTCGGGTCGCCTTTTTTCAGCGCCGCGCCGATCGCCGCGAACGCTTCGTCGACCGCCTGTAAATATTGCCCGACTTGTTCCGCCTGATGGGCGTAAGAAGCGTAAAGCGCGTTCGCGGCCAGGAAACCTCTCTCCAGCATCAGCTGGGTGAACAAAGTCTTTAAGACCAGCGGTTTTTCATATTTGAAGTCAAAATGGGCGAGCGGCGCGATGCCGGAAACGTGAATATCCAGCCCGCGGCGCTGCGCCGCCTTCTGCCAGCCCTGCTGGACGGCCTCGCCGGTCCGGACCAGATGCTCGTGGACCTTTTTCGCCCGGAACTTCTTGATCGTCGCCAGCGCCGCGGCCGGCCCCAGCCGTTCGGTCCAATAAGTGCTGCTGATAAAAGTATCCTGCGCCGCCTGCATCGTTTTTTTCGTCCCGATGATCGCCGCCATCGGCACGCCGTTGCTGATCGCCTTGGCAAAGACCGCAATGTCCGGAGTGACGCTCAGCAGCAGATGGGCGCCGCCGGCCGTCAAACGGAAACCGGCCGTGATCTCGTCAAAGACCAGGACGATCCCTTTTTCCCGAGTGACTTTTCTGATCGTTTCGTAAAAGCCGGGCTGCGGCGGATCGTTGCGCGGCGTTTCCATGACGACCACGCCGATGTTCGGGTTCGCGGCAAGCGCTTTATGAAAACCGGCCAGATCGTTATAAAGGAACGTCAACGCCGTCCCTTTTAATTGACGGTGAACGCCGGCCGGCTGCAGACCGGGCAGCAGATGACCATCGAGTGCCCGGTCGTCGCCAAGGTTGGCCGCCAGATACCAGTCGTGCCAGCCGTGATAACCGCAGAACAAAACGTCTTCCCTGCCCGCCTTGGCCCGGGCGATCCGGGTCGCGACCGCCATCGCCTCGCCGCCGGAACGCGCGTAGCGGACCATCTCCGCCCACGGGTGGAGCTCGATCAGCAGCTCGGCCAGTTCCACCTCTTCCGGCGCGTTCAAGGTCGTCATCGACCCCTTGTCCAGCGCGGTCTTGACGGCGGCGTCAACATCATCATCAGCGTAGCCGAGAATGCAGGCGCCGACCCCCATGATGCTCATGTCGAGATATTTGTTGCCGTCCAGGTCCCAGACCTCGCACCCCTTGGCCTTTTCGTAATAAGCCGGCCAGAGATCGGGCAGGAACATTTCCGGCCGTTTGGAAAGCAACTGGGTGCCGCCCGGGATCAGCGTTTTCGCCTTTTTGTACAGCGCCTGCGACTTACCCATTACCTATCACCTTGTCCTCTCTTAATGATTTGGCCATCCCTTCGTTCCGGTTGATATGGTGGTTCAACTGCTCGATCGCCGGTTGTGCCCGTAACAAGTCGAGCACCGCCGCCATGCCGAACAACGGGTCTTGTTTGTATAGCTGCCGATAGATCTCCCGGACAAAAGCGAGATCTTCCGGGTTGTCGAGCGTCCAGCGTTTGGCGGACAGGTCGACTTCGTTCTCCACCCCGGCCAGTTTAAACAGCTCCGGATGATTGCGAATGTACGGGGTCACGTGCTCCCGCTCGGAAGTCAGCCGCGCGTTAAGCCACGCCTTTTTCAAGGTTTCCAGGCTGAACACCTCAACATCTTCACCGTCCGGATAAGTCTCGCGCAGGACATTGGCGGTATAATCCGCTTTGGCCTGCAGATGGCGGCTAATGACCAGGTCGATGACCGCCGGGTCCATCAGCGGGCAATCCGAAGTGATCCGGACGATATGGTCCGCGCCAAAGAGGAGCACCGCCTGGTAAAACCGGTCGAGGACGTCATTTTCCGAACCGCAATAAGACCTGATCCCCAGCCCGGCGCACAGCTCGACGATCGTCTTGTCCAACTGGTTGACCGTGGTGGCCACGACCGTTTCGCCGATCAATTTACTCGCCTGGACGCGCCTGACGACATGCTCCAGGACAGTCTTCCCCTCCAGCTTGTTCAAGACCTTGCCGGGGAGCCTGGTCGATCCGGCCCGGGCTTGAATGATCGCCAGTATCCTTTGTTCAGCGGGCATCGCTTTTCTCCTTCGTCCAATTGAACGGCAAGATGATCGCTTCGTCGTCTTCTTGCAGATCCGCCAACTCCGGCAACTTACCGGCCTTCGAAGCTGTCCGTTCGGCAGCGACGATCTCCTGTAAGTTCGCCAAGCTGTCGACGCCGACGACCGCTTTGTCGACCGCCCCGTTCGCCAGGGCAAAACCGAGAGCGAGTTCCAGTAAGGATAATTTATGCCGCGCGGCCAGGTCGCGCAAGGCGGTCAGCTTCCCTTTCACGCCGTTAAAGTGCGCGGAGAGCGCGGCGACCGGCCGGAAAAACAAGCCCTGCAGAAAAAGGGAACGGACATGGACCTCGACGCCGGCTTTTTTCAGCCGGTCAAAATACCGGGCAAACCGGCGGTCGAACAGATTGTACGGCAGCTGGACCAGATCGATCCGCAGTCCGGCGGTTAACAGCTTTTCCAGTTCGGCCGGATAATAGAGCGAAAAACCGATCTTCCCGACCTTCCCTTCGGTCCGCAGCGCTTGCAATTTTTCCCAGACGGACGGATCGTTCTCGTAAGTCTTAAAGTCGTGCAGTAAAAAGCCGTAAAGCGCACCGGCCTGAAGCCTGGCCAGCGAAGCGGCCAGCGCCCGCGCCGGATCGGCCGCGTTTTTTTGCAGTTTGGAGATCAGCTGGAACCGGCGGCCGCCGCCGGCCAGGTAGCGGCCGAGCCGTTCTTCGCTGTCGCCGTAGGCGGCGGCGGTATCGAGCGTCGTGATCCCGCTCGCGGCTGCGAAGTCGAGAATTGCCGTGACTTCCCGATCCGGGACTTTACCCCGTTCGTTGTTGATCCCGTAGTCGAGCCCGAATTGGGCCGTGCCCAGGGCAAGCTTGCTCATAACACCTCTTTGACCGCCGCGATCACCGTTTTAACGTCGTCGTCGGTCATCTTGGGATAAAGCGGCAAGGTGATCGCCTGCTCATAGTAGCGCTCCGCTTGGGGACAGGCGCCCGCCTGGTAACCGAGCTTTTGGTAATACGGCTGCAAGTAGACCGGCAGATAATGGACGTTGACGCCAAGCCCCTTGGCCCGCAGCCGGTCGAAGATCGCCCGGCGGTCGCCGGAGAACCGGACCGGATAGAGGTGCCAGCTCGACCTGACCCCCGGTTTTTCCACCGGCAGCGTCAGGCCTTTCAGCCCGGCCAAGGCCTGGCCGTACTGCATAACGATCTCGCGCCGCCGGCTGACAAAACCGTCCAGTTTTTTCAGCTGGCTGAGGCCGAGCGCGCATTGGAAATCGGTGATCCGGTAATTGTAGCCGAGCGTTTGCATTTCGTAATACCAGGGGCCGTTATCCTTCTGCTCCAGCCGCGCGGCGTCGCGGGTGATGCCGTGGCTGCGGAACAATAACATTTTTTGGTAAAGCGCTTCGTCATTGGTCGTGACCATCCCTCCCTCGCCGGTGGTGATGTGCTTGACGGCGTGGAAGCTGAGGGCGGTCAGGTCCGAATATTGGCAGGCGCCGATCTTGCCCCCCTGGTATTCCGCGCCGAGGGCGTGGGCCGCGTCCTCGATCACCGTTAATTTATGCTGCCGGGCGATCTTTTGGACTTCCGCCAGATCGACGGGATGGCCGTTAAAATGGACGGGGATGACCGCTGTCGTCCGGGAATTCACTTTTTTCGCCAGCTCGGCCGGGTCAATGTTAACCGTATCGGACTGGACGTCGGCAAAGACCGGCTTACCGCCGCAATAGAGGACGCAGTTGGCGGAAGCGACGAAAGTGATCGGGGAAGTGATGACTTCGTCGCCGTTCTTGATCCCGGCGGCAAAACAGGCCGCGTGCAGAGCGGACGTGCCGGAATTGAGCGCGACCGCGTATTTGACGCCGCAATACTTGGCGACCGCCTGTTCGAACTCGCCGACCAGCGGCCCCTGCGTCAGGTAAGGCGACCGCAAAGCGTCGATCACGGCGGCCAGATCGTCATCGTCGAGCCATTGCGTGGCGTACGGGATCATCTTCAGGCCTCGATCATTTTCCGGAGCTGCGGGATAGTGAGCCACTGGCCGTTGTTATCGCTGCTGTAGGAAAAATTCTCCGGCACCGGTTTGCCGGCGGAGTGATTCTCCTTGCGCCACCAGTGGAAAGCCGGCTGGATGACGTAGCAATCTTCCAGTTCGACCGTATCGCGGGCGTCGTCGACCGAGATCATCACCTCGTGCAGTTTTTCGCCCGGCCGGATGCCGACCACTTTGGTCTTGCAGGCCGGGGCGATCGTTTTGGCCAGATCCATGATGTTCATACTCGGGATCTTGGGGACGAACAGCTCGCCGCCGCACATCCGCTCGATATTCTTGATGACGAACCGGACGCCCTGCTCCAGCGTGATCCAGAACCGGGTCATCCGCTCGTCGGTGATCGGCAAAACCCCTTCTTGGGCCTTGGCCTTGAAGAACGGCACGACGCTGCCGCGGCTGCCGACCACGTTGCCGTAGCGGACGACCGCGAACTTGGTGCCGGTCGCTCCGGAATAGGAATTGGCCGCCACGAACAGCTTGTCCGAACAAAGCTTGGTCGCGCCGTAGAGGTTGATCGGGTTGCAGGCCTTGTCGGTGCTCAGGGCGATGACCCGCTTGACCCGGCGCTCGATCGCCACGTCGATGATGTTCATCGCGCCGTTGATATTGGTCTTGATCGCTTCGGTCGGGTTGTACTCCATCGCCGGCACCTGCTTGAGGGCGGCGGCGTGGATGACGTAATCGACACCGTCAAAGGCCCGCATCAGCCGCTCCTTGTCGCGCACGTCGCCGATAAAATAGCGGATCCGGTCGGCGTGGTCGGCGAACTGCTGGGCCATTTCGAACTGCTTCAGCTCGTCGCGGCTGAACACGATCAGTTTTTTCGGCCGGTACTCGTCCAGCACGATCCGGCAGAACTTCTTGCCGAACGAACCGGTCCCCCCGGTCACCAGGATCACGGCGTCATTGAACGGATGCTTAGCAACGGTCTTCTTTTTCATTAACAGGCCCCCTTTATTTATTCCCGATTTTTTGTAAATACCAGTCATAAGTCAGGCGTAACCCGGCGGCCAGACCGACGCTCGGTTGCCACCCCAACCCCTTCAGCCGGGAAACGTCGAGCAATTTTCGCGGCGTACCGTCCGGTTTGGAGCGGTCCCAGACGATCTCGCCCCGGTAACCGACGACCTCTTTGATCAGCCCGGCCAGCTCCTTGAGCTTTAAGTCCTCGCCGCAGCCGATGTTGATCAGCTCGCCGATCTCCTTGGCTCCGTACCGTTCGAGCAGGAAGAGGCAGGCATCGGCCAGGTCGTCCGAACACATGAATTCGCGGTAAACTTCGCCCGACCCCCAGAGCGTGACGGTTGGGCTGTCGTTGACTTTCCCCTCGTGGAACTTGCGGATCATCGCCGGCAGGACGTGCGACGATTGCAGGTCAAAGCTGTCATTGAGCCCGTACTGGTTGGTCGGCATGACCGAGAGATAGTCGGTGCCGTACTGCTCGTTATAATAGCGGCAGAGCTTGATCGCCGCGATCTTGGCGACCGCGTAAGCCTCGTTGGTCGCCTCCAGCGGGCCGGTCAGCAAATACTCTTCCTTGAGCGGCTGCGGCGCCAGCTTCGGATAGATGCAGGAAGAACCGAGGTTCAGCAGTTTTTTCACTTGATGCTTGTAGGCCGCGTGGATCAGGTTCGTCGCGATCATCAGGTTATCGTAAATAAACTCCGCCTTATAGGTGCTGTTGGCGACGATCCCGCCGACCTTGGCCGCGGCAATAATGACGTATTCGGGCCGGTGCCGGTCAAAATAAGCGTTCACCGCCGCCTGGTCGCGCAGATCGAGCTCGGAGATATCCCGATAAATAATGTTGTCGTAACCGCCCGCCTGCAGGCGCCGCAGCAAGGCGGAGCCGACCAGCCCCGTGTGCCCCGCCAGGTAGAGCTTGGCGTGTTTATCCATTTAGCGTACCGCCGCTTCCCGGGCGACCGTTTTCAGATCGGCCTCGACCATGAGCGAAACCAGACTGTCGAATTTGACCTTCGGTTCCCACCCCAGCTCGGCCCGGGCCCGGGCGGAATTCCCGAGGAGCAGGTCGACTTCCGCCGGCCGGAAGTAGTTCGGACTGACCTCGATCAAGACCTTGCCGCTTTTGGCGTCATGGCCTTTTTCGTCGACCCCCTTCCCTTTCCAGACGATCTGCCGGCCGATCCGGCCGAACGCTTTTTCGCAGAATTCCCTGACGGTGTGGGTCTCGCCGGTCGCGATGACATAATCGGCCGGTTTTTTCGCCTGCAGCATCAGCCACATCGCTGCGACGTAATCCGGGGCGTAGCCCCAGTCGCGCTTGGCGTCCAAGTTGCCCAAGACCAGTTTGTCCTTTAAACCGAGCTCGATCCCGGCCACGGCCAGCGTGATCTTCCGGGTGACGAAAGTCCGCCCGCGCCGGGGCGATTCGTGGTTGAACAGGATCCCGCTGCAGCCGAACAAGCCGTAAGACTCGCGGTAATTCACGGTGATCCAGTGGCCGTACAGTTTGGCGGCGCCGTAAGGCGACCGGGGATGGAACGGGGTGGTCTCGCTCTGCGGCGCCGTCTCCGGCAAACCGCCGAACATCTCGCTGGTCGAGGCTTGGTAAAAGCGGGTCTTGATCTCGGTTTCCCGAATGGCGTCGAGGATGCGCAGCGTGCCGATCGCGTCGGTCTCGGCCGTATATTCCGGCACCTCAAAAGAGACCTTGACGTGGGACTGCGCGCCAAGATTGTAGATCTCGTCCGGCTTGACCTTTTCGATCAGCCGGTTGAGGCTGGAGGAATCCGACAGGTCGGAATGGTAGGTCTTGATCCGGTCAAAGAGATGGTCGATCCGTTCGGTGTTGAAAACGGAAGCGCGCCGCAGCGTGCCGTGGACCTCGTACCCTTTGTCTAAAAGGAATTCCGCCAGATACGACCCGTCCTGCCCCGTTATCCCGGTGATCAACGCTTTTTTCATCGCTCGCTCCTTTTTTTCCGCTCAGCCCTGGCCGCGTTTTGCCATGTATTCCTGGAAAAACGCCAGTAAAAAGCCGGAACAGAGCCCGACGACCAGGCCGGCCATCATGTTAACTTTCATTTTCGGCTTGCTGGGCGAGGTCGGCGCCACGGCCGCGTCAATGACGGTGAAAGGCGGGACGTCCTTGGCCGCGTCCAGCTTGGTCGATTCGTACTCTTTGCGCAGCATCATGTAGACCGAATTGTAGATCTCGAAATCGCGCTGGATACCGCCCTGCGCGCCCAGAATGCTGCCGGACGACCGGGGGGCGATCTTCAGCCGTTCCTCCACCGCGCCCAGCTCCGTTTCCACCCGCGGCAGTTCGGCGGCAATATACTTCAGCTTACGCTGGGCTTGCGTGGCATTCAGTTCGTTCCAATAATAAGCGAGCGCCTCCGCGTAGCCGTTCGCGACGTCGGCCGCCAGCCGGGGCTCGGAGGCCTCGACCCGGAGCTCCATCAGGTTGCCGCTCATCTTGACCGGTTTGAGCATCCGGCTGACCGAGCCGGCCAGGCCGATCCGCTTCAATTTTTTGTTATTCCACCCCTTGATCCGTTCGGTCAACTTGAGGTCGTCTAAGACCTTGCCCGCGACGGCGTGGCTCTTGATCAGTTCCATCAGGTCGGAGTTCGTGCCGCCCATCCCTCCCGCGGCCACGCGGCGGAAAGCGCCGGCGATCCCGCCGAGCGCGCTGTCGCCGTCGGCCGCCCGGATCAACACGGTGGCCCTGGCTTCATAGACCGGTTTCTTAAGCAGCGTGTAGACATAGGCCGTTGCCAGAAAGACCAGGGTCACGGCCACGATGGTCTTCCAGCGCCGGGCCAGGATCTCGACATAAGCCCGCAAGTCGATCTCTTCTGCGCCGATATTGCTCTGGTTCATGTTCATTTCCTTCCTTTCCTTACAGCCTGGTGACCGAAGTGTAGAGCGAGAGGCCGAGCAGGATCGTGTTGACGAAGCTGCTGAAGTCGGCGACGTAGAAGAAGTTGCCCGGCACGCCGATCACGTCGCCCCCCATGATCTCAATGTCCTGTTTCTCGTTCCCGCCGTAAATGGCGGCGCCAGCGTTGATCTTCAGCCTTTGCGGTTTGCCGTTAACTTGCCTGGTCACGGACACGTCGCCCAGCAAAGCCCGGGCGGTCGGACCGCCGGCGTAGCTAATATAGTCCGACAGGCGCCGGCCGGGGACGAATTCGTAACGGCCGCCGTTCCTGACCTCGCCGTAAACATAGACAAAGGTCTCCTTGCCGGAATAAAGCAGCTTTTCGCTCTGTTCGCTGCTGGCGATCTTGCTGATCAGCTCATTGGCGGAATCGGGGATCTCGACCACGTCGCCCGCCTGGATCCTGATATCCTTGGCGAGGTCGCGGCTGCGGTAGGCTTCGAAAATATCGGCTTTCAGCAAGGTCTGGTTCCCTTGCTCGTCACGGCGGTGAATGTAAGCATACCGCCGGGAACCGCCGCTGGTAACCCCGTCGGCCAGCTCGATCACTTCCGAAACGCGCGAGTTGTCGTAGACCGCCATCGGCCCCGGGGTCTTGATCATCCCGGTCAGGTAGATCTTCACCTTTTTCGGCTGGTTCAGATTGACGAACAGCTTGTATTGGTCCTTGTAGTTCGACCGGATCAACCGATCGATCCTGGTCTTGGCTTCGGCCAGGCTGAGCCCGGACAGGTCGATCTCGCCGATATTCGGGAAGAACAATTTGCCGTCCGCCCCGATCGTCAAAAAATGGTCGACGGAGAGCTGGGCGTCGCCGAGCAGGAGGTGAATGGCCAAAGTATCGCCCGGACCCAGCCGGTAGCTCTGCGGATCGATCGGCGATTCCAGCGGCTGGTCGCTGGCCGATTGGACCTTGTTGGCCGTAGTGCTGGAACCGACCGCCTGCCGGAGGCTCGGCGTGCTCAGCCCGAGCAGTTCGTAATCGACGGCGCGGACCGGGAGCGCCGGACCAAGCAGGACAACGACCAAGACCAGGGACAAAACGCGGCTTAACTTCTTCATTTATTTCCTCCCTTTGACCAATTGCGGTTTTACTAAACGGAGTATCTCTTCGCCCAGGATCCGGTATTGCCCGCCGACCTTGCGGGCTTGCAGTACGCCCCTTTTGATCAGGCGTAAAAAGGTGGAACGGGATATCTTGAGGAGGGATTCGGCCTCTTCGGCGGTGTAGATCTCTTTTTCGGCAACTTCAACCATACCCGGTCAGTTTATCATATAGTGTCAAGATGTGTCAAGTGGTGTCAGGCAAAGGACGCCCGATCTGTGGTATAATTCCGGCCATGCAGAGATGGCTCTTGATCATTGCCTTGCTGGCAGCCGGGACCGTTGCCCTGGCCTGGGACCGGATCAACGTCCAGTTCGTCCGGCAGCCCGGCACGCCCTACTTTGTCGGCCGCCCGGAGATCAATATCGACGCCGAAGAGTTCCAAACCTTAGTCCTCAAGATCAGTTCGCCCCAGGGCGGCACCGCCCGCCTCTTCTGGGCGACCGATTTCGATCCGCGGCTGAACGAGCCGAAAAGCGTCTGGTTCTTCCTGAAGAAGTCGGCCGAACCGCAGGAGTATCTCTTCAATCTCCGGTCGCAAAACCCTTATTGGTCCGGTTACGTCGGCCAGCTGCTGCTCCTGCCGGAAAATAACGCGGATGACTGCCAGGTCGGACCGGCCTGGGTGACCACCAACAAGCTCGGGACGACCCTCGCCTCCGGCTGGCAAGAGTTCTGGGGGCCGCGGGGACGGCTGGTCATCGGCAGCACGATCAACACGATCCAGAGCCCTAACCTTTTTGGCCGGCCGTTCCTTACATATATATACTGGATAATTGCCCTGCTCTCACTGGGGATACTCGGCTGGGAAGCTTATAAATGGAACGGGCTTAAAAAGAGACCTTCCTTTGAGACGGTCATCGCGACGACCGGCCAAGCGGCCTTTATAATAACGGTCATCTGCTGGGGCGTTCTGGAAGCGAGCAGCCTGATCAGCAACTGGCTGGACGTTCAAGGACACTTTAAATACGTCGGCCGAAGCTATGCGGATCAGCTGGTCACGGCCAATACCGGCGACTTTTATCCGTTCATCCGGTTTTGCGAGCAAACTATCCCGCTCCGCGCCGGGTTCGACCAGCGGATCCCGCCGATCTATAACGATATCAAAGCCAGGTACTATTTATATCCCCGGCAGTTAAGCACTGTGGAGGCCGATTATCTGGTCGTTTACGACCAACCGGTCGAACCGGCCGTCGCCGGGAAATATGTCCCGTGGAAAACGTTCCGCCCCAACGCTTACATCATGAGGAAGAAGAGCTGATGATCTACCTGGGACTGTTGACCGTACTGCTGGTCCCCTTGGCCCTTGGGCTGGGCGCCCTCTCTTTTCTGCTCGGCAATGACCGCGGCAAGTTCACCGCGCCGGAGAAGCTGGCCCTCAGCTTTTTGCTCGGTCTCGGCTTCCTGACCCTGCTGATGTTCCTGGCGGGAATGAGCGGTCTTAAGCTGACATTCCTGACGGTCGCCGCGCCGGCCTTGCTAGTTACCGCGGGCTTGATCACATACGCGCTGAAATCCGGCCGTTTTTGCCTCGATCGGCCGGAGTTCAAGTTGCCCAATGAACCATATCAGCCGATCGAATGGCTGCTGCTCGGCCTGCTCGCCCTGAAAACGCTTTACGTTTACTTTACCGCTTTGATCAAGCCGCTGGTCGACGTCGACGCCTTCCAGCAATACTCGATCGTCGCCAAAGCGATCTTCTTTGACGGCAGCTTCACGCTTCCCTACCTGTATCAATTCTACGGCGACAAGCCGCTTCTGCCGTTCCTTGCCCAAGGCTGGGCTTTTCTGGGGATGGGTGCCGCCAATGACGCGCTGTTCAAGGTCCTTTTCCCAACCGTCTTTCTGGCGCTGCTCGTTATCTTCTACGCGGTGGTGCGGCGCTCCGCCGGCCGGACCATGTCGCTCCTGTTCACTTTCCTGCTCAGCACCCTCCCCCTGCTCGTCTACCACACCACCACCGCTTACGCGGACGTAACGATCACCGCCTACTACGCGGCGGCGACCTTTTACCTTTATCTCTTCATGAAAGAACGGGCTAAAAGCAGCGCGGCGGTCGGTTTCACGCTCCTCGGCTTTGCCGTCTGGGCGAAAAAAGCGGGCTTGATCCTGGCCGGCGTCAATATCCTTTTCCTGGTCATCTTCCTGCTGGCCGATAAAGAGCGGCAGTTATGGCGCAAGGCCGTGATCCCCTTCGTTATTTTCCTGATCATTATCTCGCCTTGGCTGGCGCTGGGGCGGCTGGGAACTTTCGAGACCGTGATCCGGTCGTTCATCGGCGCGAAAACGGCGCCGCTCGCGGCCGCGGCCGTCGCCCAGCCGGCGCCGGAAGAGAGCAAGCTGCCGGTGATCGCCGCGATCTTCGGCCGCAAGCTGTTCCTCTACGGCGATTGGCATCTGACCTGGGGTTTGTTCGTCTTATCGCTGGTCTTCTTCTATAAGCGGGCGTTCCGGCCGCCGCTCGTCTACCTGCTGGCGATCATCCTGCTCGATTTCTCTTCGCTCTTCGTCCAGTTCGGCTCCGGGGAAACCTTCCGCTGGTTGTTGGACGGGACGCTGTTCGACCGTTTGGTGATGAACGAGGTACCGGTAGTGCTCTATTTCGCCGCGCTGGCGATCATTCCCGGCTGGACGGAGCGTTTACCGGCAGACGCAGGCCGTGCGCCCGCAAAAAAGCGCACAAGCTCTTGAAGTGTTCCCGGGTCGCCCGGGTGAAGAGCCGGTTCGCGCTTGCCCGCTCATGCCGGTGGAACATCGCCGCTTCGCCGACGTAAGCGACCTGCCACCCCTTTTCCCAGAGGCGGAAACAGAGATCGACATCCTCGAAGTAGAGGAAGTATTGTTCCCCCATTAAACCGACCGCCTGCAGCGCCTCTTTCCGCGCCATCATGCAGCCCCCCAGGACCCAATCGACCAGCCGGTCGCCGCCGTGGTCCCAATCCTGCATTAAGTAATAGCGTTCGATCGCGCTGCCGGCCATCAGGCCGCGCAAGGGAGTGAACCGGTAGAGATAGGTCCGCAGGTCGAGGAACCGCCTGACCGAATATTGCAGGGTTCCGTCCTCGTTGAGCAGCCGGCAGCCGGCCAGCCCGACTTTCGGGTTCTTCTGCAGGTAGTCGAGCAGCAGTTCGATCGCGCCGGGAATGACGATGATATCCGGGTTAAGGATCAGCAGCCGCTCATGGGCCGCCGCCTTGATCCCCAGATTCACCGCCCGGGAATAACCGAGGTTATCGGGATTATTGATCAGCTTGACGGCCGGGCGGTTTTTCAGCCAGGCGAGCGCACTGTCGCTGGAATGGTTATCGACGACGATGATCTCGTGCGGCATTTTCAGGTCGGCCTTTTTCAGCGATTCGAGGCAATTCTCGATCTTGCCGGCGCTGTTATACGTCACGATAACGATCGACAGGCCCGACCGGAGGTCGTTCTCCAGCCGCCGCTTGCTCTGCTCCATGGCGCCGCGCAGGTCGGCGGGATCGTAGCGCAGGACCCGGCGCCCCCGGCTCGCGTCGCGGCCGACCAGCCGGACAGCGGCCAGCAGCACCACCGACAGTCCCCAGAAAACGAAGAGGATGACCCGCGACATCCACCATAACCGGCCAAGGAACAGGAAGATGATCAAGACCGACAGGCTGACGGAAAAAACGCCGAAGATCAGCAGGAACTCTTCCAAAAGCGCCCGCTTCTGCCGCCGGTCGTAAAGCCCCAGCAGCCAGAAAATGCAGGGAAAGGTCAGGTTAAAGAGCAAAAGGACCAGTAAGTACTTATCGAGGTAGAGCGAAGGATGCTCTTTGACGAGAAAATCGCCGAAGTGCTCCCGCAGGAAAAAAGCGGCGACGGCAGAGATATTGATAACGACCAGGTCGATCAGTGCTCTCATTTTTTACCAGCTAGGAGGTATTTTAACAGATATAGCGCGCTGAACCAATAAGCGCCGGCCAGAAACCCGATCAGGCGCGGTCCGTCGGTCCCCCGCCTGGAGCGCTCCGTTCGCCGGCAATACTCCGCCAACGGGGCGGCAGCCTGCGGCCAAACCAGTTCGGCGGCTAACTTTTTACTGTTTTGCCGGCACTGCTCGGCAAATTGGCGGTCGGCGGCCAGCCGCTCCAGCGCCGCGGCGACCTCGCCGCTCTGCTGGTAACCGACAACGATCCCCGCTTGCCCGGCGGCGATCCTGGCCGACAGGACGTCGCCCGTCGTCGTGACCACCGGCAATCCGGCCCAGAGATAATCGAGCAGCCGGCCCCGGAAAGCGTATCTCGTCTCGGGCGTGTCGCAATGGAGGTTGAGGGCGATATCGGCGTCAAGCAGGTAGTCGCCCATTTCGTCATACGGCGTCCGCTGGTTAACAAAGAAGACCCGTTTATCCAGTAGATCTTTCTCCCGGGCCAGAGCGACCGCCGCCCGGAGCTGCGGCTGCTTGTCCCCTTTGACCGAAGGATCGAGCGCGGCCAGGCCGAAGAAGACCAGCTTAACCTTCTCGTCCCTGACCAGGGCGATCGCTGCGACCGCCGTGAGCGGGTCGAGCCACGGCCAGATCCCGCTCGACCAGAGGACGATCGTGTCGCTGGCCGCTATCCCGGCAACCCCACCTCTGAGCAAATGCCTTTTCTGGACCGGCGGGTCCACCCTGATCCCGGTCGGCACCACTGCCAGCACAACGGCCTGGCTGCCGGCCTCCGCCAGCCAAGGCAGCCAGAGCGCTTTTTGCCGTTCGCTGGCGCAGAGCACCAGGTCGGCACAAGCGAACATCACCCGGATCCGGCAAGCGTCGATCTTTTGCATTAGGGCGGACTTTTTGGCGTTCCCTTTTTCCGTTTCCAGGTGTTCCAAATGGAAAGGCGAATAAGCGTCGATCACGATCCGCTTACCCAATAAGCGGGCCAGTAAAACCCGGAAAAGTCGGAAATAATAGATCTGGACGATGACGATATCGCTACCGATCAGCTCTTGGAAAAATCGCCCGAAACCGGTGGCGCGTCCGGCAATCGCCACGTGATGGTCGGCTGCCAATACCTTGGCCAGCTCGTGGACCCGCAAGCCGAGCCCCGACATCTGCCGGCCGACCGCTTTATCGCTCAGGAACAAGATCTTGGCCATTATTTCCCCCGGAATATATTGTAGCGAAGTTCGCGCAGGACCCGCGCCCGCTCCCGCAGCAGCTTTGTTTCGTTATCGATCACCTGCAACTGCGCGTCGGTCGCCGTCTCATAATGCAATAAAGCCGGAGCGGCCGCGTTGATCATTTTGGTCCGGCCGTAGGTCAAGACCGTCCCCCCGATCCAACCGCCGGCATAGACAATAAGAAAGAGAACGGTCAGATACTTGCCGATCTTCGGCGCCAAGCCGTTCTTGTCGACCAGCAAGAGCCAAAGAACTCCCAGCAGGAAGAGACCGGCAAAAGAGTGGTAGCGGGTCGCCTGCGACATCATCAGGCCGAACCAGCTCCGCGAAACGGCGGTCACCGCCGCCGTGATCGCCGAATAGCCGAGTAAACAATAAGCAAAACCGGTCACGGCGATCGGCAGGGTTCGGCTCCGGTAAACCGCCCAAGCGCCGGCCGCGAGCAACCCGAGGCCGGCCAGGAACGGCAGCAGGAGAAAAAGATTGTAACCGAAGATGATCGCCCCTTTAGGGGGCAAGACAATACTTTGCCCCAGATAAGCGACAAAGAAAGCGGCTAAACGGAACGGATGGAGCAAGCCGAACATTAAGCCGCCGTGCTGCGGCGGGCTTTGGTAACCGCGCAGGTAGAACGCCAGGACCGCGAGCAAAAAGAGCGCCAGGCCGCCGGCTAATTGGTAACGCCGCTGGCGCAAGGCCAGCAAGGCCGAGACCAGCACGCCGCTGATCCCGTTGGCGAACGAAAAGATGGCGACGAACAAGGCCGCCGCTCCCGCCGCCAGTGCCGGCAGCTTTCCGTCCTCCCGGCTGAACAGGGCGAACGCGGTCACGACCATCAGCAAACTTAACGTCAATTGCAGCTGCCAGCCGTTAACTAAATTTATGGAATTGGCCGCCGTCATCTGAGAGACGATCGCCAGGAGGAACAAGCCCCGCGCCGCCTTATCTGACGAGACCCGCCGGAACTGGCGGTAGATCAGCCAGTTCAGGGCCAGATAGAGCGCCAGGTTCAACCCCGTTTCCGCCAGCATGTTCCAATGGGTCAGGTGAGCGAGCCCGAGGTAGATCAGCCGCGGGAAAAAGATCCGGTGCTCGTTGTGCAGCGCCCAAAGCTGGCCGAAGGTGAACCCTTTAAAGTAAGGGACGATCGCCCACTGATCCAGGTACGGGATGTTCGGCGTCAGCGCCAGGACAAAAACGAACAGGAGGAGCGCGTTCAGCCAGAAGAAAAGCCGGCTCACGCCTTACCCCCCATGGCCAGCGCGGCCAGTTTCTGCCCGTATAAGATGCTCTGGTCGACGGAGCGGTCTTCCGGGAAATAGTGCCCGGTATCGGCCAGGAAAAAGCCGGGGACCGGCGTCGGCATCGCCGGCAGGAGCCGGCTGAAACCTTTGACCGGCACCGGCTGGGCGAAACGGCTCTTCTTTAATTGGTAGTCGATCACGTCGCTTCGCTCCAGGCCGGGGACGATCATTTGCAGCCAGCGGAAATACCGGTCGAAGATCGCCTCGGCCGGCGCCGCGTAAAGCGGGTCCGACACGTCCAGGTAAAGCGGGATATAAAGGAGATGGCGGCCGCCGTAACCGGCGGCCGGGTTCAGGTTGGTGTATTCGATCAGGCCGGGAAGCTTGATCCGCGGGTCCTTGACGTTGAGCCAGAAATTATCGGTCAGCCGCCGCTTCAGGACCAGCAGCAGGCAGATGACGCCGATGTTCTTGATCCCGGCCACCTGCTGCCGGTAAGCCGCCGGCAGGTCGGTTTCCAGCGCCGCGACCGCCGGCAAAGGGATCGTCGAAATGACCCGGTCAAAATCGCGCGACTTGCCGTCCTTAGTCCGCACCTGCAATCCGCCCGGTCCCCGTTTGACCGCCGCAACTGGTGCATTGGTCAGGATCGTCCCCCGCCCCGCTTTGATCCGCGCCGCCAGCGCGCTGAGCAGCGTCTCCGTTCCTCCTTCCAGATAACCGGAAAACTCCCAGAGGAGAGCCCGGCGGGAATTAGCGACGCGCCTGATCCGCGACCAGATCCAGGCGGCGGAGATCTCGTCGGCATAATGCCAGAATTTGAGTTCGAGCAGCGTCCGCCAGAGGATCTCGTAAGTCTTCTCTCCCAGCCATCCTTTAAGCCAGTCCGCGGCCGACCGCTCCTCCAGTTTGCGCCAGTTGCTGAAGAATTTGGCATAGAGGACATTCAACCCGTAGCGGAGCTTTTGTCTAAGCGACAGCCCCGGGAACGCCAGCAGGGAGAACGGGTCGCCGAAACGGTAATGTTTCCCGTTGTAGTAGTACGACATTTTGGTCTGGCGCCAGTGGAGCTGCGGTTTTAAGCCGAGCTCGCCGATCAGGGAGAGATAATGGCGGTCCGGCAGGCAGATAAAATGGTAATAACGCTCCAGGCGAAGCCCCTGCCAGTCAAAGGATGCCGCTAGGCCTCCCAACCGGTCCTCCTGTTCAAAAAGGGTGACCGCGTGGCCTTGTTTGGCCAACTCGTAAGCGGCCGACAGTCCCATGACGCCGCCGCCGAGCACGCCGATATTCAGTTGTTTAGCGCCACTGTTTGCCATATAACGGATGCCGCAAGACTTGGTCCTTCATTCTCTTCCCCGGACCGAGATAGTACCAAATATAATACCAAAGGAGCGCCCCCCAGCAGCAAAGTTTCAGAACAAAGGTGTGGAAGATCACCCAGCGAAGGAGCTTGCTCTGCCGGAGGAGCTGCTCGACGAGCGAAACGGTGTTATGCTTGGCCGGTTTAAAGTGGAGGTTGAGTCCGCGAATATCGGCGCCGACCACCTTGATCTTCGTTTCGTCCGCCTCCCCCAGCCCGGCTTTAGCGCAATTAGCGATCATTTTGATCTGCCCCGGCTCAAAGCCCATCAGCCGCGTCATCACCGTGTCGGCCGCGACAATATCGCCCGACGCCATGATGAGGTCGGCGATCTTCGGGCTGCCCGATTTCGGGCCGTTCCCCTCCATGCCGATCGTCCCGTCGACCACCGTGAAGCGCGGCTTGACCGCCAGGTTGATGTCGACCAGCACCTGGTTGACCACCGGGTGATAATTGTGCCGGAACTCCGGCAAACAACCCCACTGGTTCTTGATCGACCCGGTGATCGTCGTTTTCCCGTGCGTCTTCATGACCGGTATCGTGATCAGTGTCGTTCGCGTCAGGATCTCCGGCACGGCGAGCTCTTTCATGATCAAGCCGTTATCAAGCTTAACCTTAACGAACTTCCCCTTGGACATGTTGATCCACGGGAGCCGGTATTTTTCGCACAGCGCCAGGATCCCGGTCTGCCGCACCGCCTTTTCCACGTCGACCAGCACCTGCCCGGCCTCCACGACGTAGAGCTGGCCGACGTGCTCTTTGATCGTCGTGATGACCCCTTCCAGCACCCACGGGCTGGTCACCGCGCCGGGGAAAAAAAGGTCCCAGCCGAGGTTCGGCTTAAGCGCCACCGCAGCGCCCCGCGGGATAAAGTCTTGCCAGCGGGCTAACTCCATCGCTTTTTTGACCGCGGCCATGACGTCGCCTTGCACTTTGACGACGCTGACGAGCGCCGGCTTATTATCGTTGCTCATTTAATATCTCCTTGGCGGCGACCGTCACCTCTTCCGGCTTGATGTCGGCCAGGCACTGGTTCTTTTGGCAATCGGGCCAGACGCCGTTCCGGTAGCACGGGCTGCAGCTCCGCCCGGCGTAGAAATAGCGGTGGCGGTAATTGAGCGGCGCCAGCTCCCGCGGCTGGGTCGGCCCGAACAGGGAGAGCGCCGGGGTCCGAACAGCCGCCGCGATATGCAGCGGCGCCGAGTCGTTGCCGACAAAAAGCCGGCACTTTTTGATCAGCGCCGCCATGGTCAGCAGATCGCTCCGGCCGGAAAGATCGATCGCCGGTTGTTTCATCCGCCGCAGGATCTCGGCGACGATCGGCTTGTCGTCCTGGTTGCCGAGGAAGATTATCCTGGCCCGCGCTTCGCTGATCAGGCGGTCAGCCAGCGCCGCGTAGTATTCCCGCGGCCAATGCTTGAGCGGGACAACTTCTTTCGGGTTACGCCCGCCCCCCGGCGCGATGGCAACTACCGGGTCGTGTTCGGTCAGGCCGTACTGGCCAAAGATCTCGTCCGCCCCCTGTTCAGCGGCGGCCGGGAGCGCGATGTCCATGTCGATCTCGTCCGCCCGGATCCCGAGCGGCGTTAAGCTTTTCTGGTATTCCATGATCTCGTGGATGCCGGGGTCTTCCTCGACCGCCAGGGTCAGGCCGAATTTATTGCCGCCGCGGGAAAAGCCGAGCCGCTCCCTGATCCCGAGCAGCGCGGCAAAGAGCCGGAAAGCGAGCGAGCGGTGCCAGACCACGGCCAGGTCGTAACGCCGCTGCCGGAGCGACCGGATCAGCCGGAGCAAAGTGAACGGCCGGCAGCGGAAGAAGACCGAATCATCGACCGTGATGATCTCGTGCAAATTTGGATTACCGGTAATGATCGGGGCCGACCAGCGGCCGACCAAGAGATCGATCTCGGCTTGCGGGTAGCGGCGGCGGAGCGCCCGGAGCGCCGGCGTGATCAGCAGCAGGTCGCCGATCGCCGCGATCTTGATGACCAGGATCCTTTGCACGCTCACTCCTTCACCCCGCTGATCTTGATCTGCGGTGAGCCCAAATGCGGCCAAAATGCCCGCAGCAGGCGGGAAAGGAGCTGGACCGGGAGCCTGGCGGAATGCTTGTGGGCGATCAATAAATATTGATAGCGGATATCCTTCAAGCCGAGCGCCTGGAAATGGTTCTCCAGATGCCAGGCGGTGTAGAGGGCGTAATGCCGGTCTGCCGTCTGGCCTTGCCGCTCTTCGTAGCCGCCGTAATGCGTCCGGGCACCGAGATGGTAAGCCCAGAAGGAAGCGTTGTCGGTAATGATCGCCAGGCGCCCCCCCCTTTTCAGCACCCGGACCATCTCTTGCAGGACCAGGTTCGGGTTTTTCAGGTGCTCCATCATGTTCTCGGAATAGACCTCGTCGAAGGTCCCGTCGGCGTACGGCAAAGGTTCGCGGTCGACGTCGCACCGGATGACGCCGGCCCGCTGCGGATAAAGGTCGACATGGTCGGTCCCGTAGGTCTGGCCGCCGCAGCCGACGTTCAAGATCTTCATATCGCCGTCCCTCCCGCTATTTGCAACCATTCCCTGAACGCCCCCCGCGGCCAGAGCCGGGCCGCGTACAAACTTAACCGTACCAACCTAATCGCCAGCCGCCGCCAGAAGCCGAAACGATAATACTCGGTCAACAGGTAGCGCTCGCTCCGTAAAAAAGCCCCGGCCTTGACCGTCTGGCCGACCTGCGCGGTCGACCGCCCGACCAGATGATTGATAGTACTATCCGGCGCGAAATAAGTAAACAGGCCGGCGCGGCGGAGTTTCTCCGCTACGATATATTCTTCCGAACCGAGGAAAGTTTGTTCATCGAGCAGGCCGATCTGTTCCAGGGCGGCGCGCCGGAAACAGAGAGCGCACCCCGGCACGGCGTAGACGCGGCTCGGCTGCCGCAAATTAAGCCTGACCAGGCGCGCTGTCAGATGGTAAAGCGGCGTCGCCAGGAGCAGGTATGACCAGAAACCGAACCGCCGGACGATCGGTTTTTGCCAGAAACGCTTACCGGGGAGATCAAGAACCCGCGGGGCGGCTAAACCGGCCGCCGGATCGTGGGCCAGCACGGCGATCAGCGGGGCCGGGAAATCGTCGCCGGCCAGCGTATCATTGTTCAGCAAGATAATGTAAGCGGGATCGAACCGGTCGAGCGCGTAACGGATGCCGGCGTTATTCCCGCGGGCAAAACCGCGGTTCTCCTTGAGCGGCAGGATATCTATCCGGTCGCCGAACCGTTCCTGCAGCTGGACGACCGAACCGTCGGTCGAGCCGTTGTCGACCACTACTATCCGGAAATCCTGCCGGTTACCGGCCAGCAGCGCAGCGGCGCATTCCGCGGTATCACGCCAGCCGTTCCAGTTCAGGACAATTATCGCGGTTTGCGCTTTCATTGGAGCAGCTCCAGCAGGGCCTTTTTGACTTCCTCAACCGACAGCCCGGTGACGCATTCGCTCGTCGCGCAGACCCCGCTCTTGTAACAGGGAAAACAGGCAACCGGCCGGTAAAACGCGCGGACGTGCTCCCCGCGCGGCGTCCAGACCACCGGCGGAAAATTACCGGAAGTGAGGATAAGCGTCTTTTTGCCGAGCGCGGCGGCAAGGTGCATGCCGACCGAATTGCCGCCGATAAAAGCGTCGGCCAGGTCGATCAGGACCATCAGTTCAAAGAGCGAAGTTTGGCCGGTCAGGTCGAGCGCCCCCTCCCAAGCCCCTCTCCGCCCGCCGCCGACGATCACGGTCTTGAGGCCGGTCTCGTTTGGCAATTCGGCCAGCAGCGCGCGCCATTTTTCCGGGAGCCAGTCTTTTTCCGGCGAAGCGGTGCGCGGCTGCGCGATCAGCAGTTTGCCGGGGCCGACCAGCGAGCGGAGCCGGGCGGCAGCTTTGTCCCGGGCGGGATGACTACGCAAAAAAGCGGCGAACGAGAAAAACGACTCCGGCACGCCGACCGCGGCCAGTTCGTTGGCGGTGTTCTCGAGGATCGTCCGGTCGAGGTTAAAGCTGACCGGATGGGTGTAGAGAAAGCCGAGCCCCGGCTCAAGATAACCGACCCGGTAGCGGGCGCCGCCGAGCTTCATCAGGAGCGGCGCCTGCGAGATGTTGCTCCGCTGGTCGATTGCCAGGTCATAGCGCCGCCGGCGAAGCGTCAAAAGGAGCTTGGGGAAACGGTAAAAGCCGGCCAGGAAGGCGATCAGCTTGCGCCGGCGGCCTTCGCGGCAGACGTGGAAATCGTCGTAGACGAGGTAGTCGTCGAACAGTACGCCGGCAAAGATCCGCGCCATCGGCAGCGACCAGCGGGAGATCAGGAGCGTGACGCGCGCCCCGGGGCAATTGGTCTTTAAAGCGTGGAGCGACGGCATGGAGACAAAGATGTCGCCCAGGTGGCCGAAATTGACGACCAGGATATTCTGAAACCGGCGCGGATCGACCGCCCCCTCCTGCCGGCCGGAGAGCAGCGGACCGGCCAGGCGGTCGAGCAGCGTCATTAACCGGTTTATTACTGGTTTGCGGTACGTATAACGCATTTTCGTCCGACGATCATGACAAAGTTTTGACGGCGCCGAGCCATGTTTTCAGGCATTGGGAGAGAACGCGCAGGTATTCCCGGCTGGCATCGGTCCAGATGAATCCCTGGAACTTGTCCGCCTGCGCGGCGAGCGCGTCGGCTAAGGCGGCGTAGGCAGAGGGGTAATCGCTCCCGGACAACTTGAGATCGTGGAGCCAATCGGTCACCTCTTCCAGCATCAGGATGCAGGCCAGCTCCTGGGTCAGGTCTTTCAGGTAGTTGTGGGAGTTGCGCCGGTGGTCGACGATCGGCGTACCGACCCTGATCCGGTGGCCGAGCTGCCGGGCACAGGCCTGGAGAAAATAGCCGCTGAAGATGTCGCCGTAACGGTCGATCGACAGCCCGATCAGCGGATAGCCCATTTTGGCGAAATAGTACGCCGCGATCGCGTCGCGGGACATGGCGGTGTTCTGCGTATTGAGCGGCGACCAGGTGTCCCGGCCGAGGAAGAACGACCGGCCGCGGAAAGATCTCGCCTTAGTCGGCCCGTGCAGGCAACTGACCGCGTCGATATCGGGATGACCGAGCCAGAGCCCGGCGTTGATCCGCACCACCCCGGCTTCTTTTTTGGTCGTGACCGCCGCCGGCTGGTGCCGCTTTTTGTACGGGAAGCCGCGCGGATAGGTCCGGTCGGTATCGATCTCCAGCAGCTCGCAAATGTTGTACCAGCCGAGGTTAGAATCGATCGTTTCCAGGCTGACCTGCTGGTTGACGACCAGGTGTCCGCGAAAAAAATCTTTGGTCGGGTAATTATCGTCGTCGATCGAGATCATCACGTCACAGCGTTTTTCGTAGGCCATCAAGTAGCCGATATTGCGCCGGTTGTCGGAATTGTAAGGGACGATCTCTTTGATCTTGCCGAGCTTAGCGAGGTAAGCGTCCTGTTCCTCCACTGTCGGACAGGCCACTGCGAAACCGCGCGCGCGGAGCGCCGCCGCTTGCTCAAAGATCCCGGCCGGGGTCTTCTTGTCCGGGATCACGATCATCGTCAGGTCGCCCTTGACCTGTTCTTTCTCCGCCGCCGCCGCGTAATCGTTCAGGAACGCGCCGTCGCCGATCGTTGTCACGACCAGGGAGATCTGGCCGCTCATCGCTTCGCCCCCTGCCGCGCCACCTGCTCGCTGATCCACTGGTAGGTCTTTTCCAATCCCTCGCGGAGCGGCCGGGAAGGCGCCCAGCCGAGCTTCTCGCTGATCAGGTGGTTGTCAGACTTCCTCCCCCTGACCCCCTGCGGACCGGGGATATGCTTGATCGTCACTTTCTTCCCCGCGATCGCCATGATCATCTCCGCCAGCTGGTTGATGGTGACCATCTCTTCCGAGCCGATGTTGACCGGGCCGCTGAAATCCGCCGCGAGCAGGCGCCCGATCCCTTCCAGGCACTCGCTAACATAGAGGAAAGAGCGGGTCTGCTTGCCGTCGCCCCAGATCTCGATCTCCCCGCCCGCCTTGGCCGCCGCGATCTTGCGGCAGAGCGCCGCCGGCGCTTTTTCCCGGCCGCCGTCCCAGGTGCCGTAAGGGCCGAAGATGTTGTGGAACCGGGCGACCCGCACCGCCAGATGATAATTCCGCTGGAAAGCGAAATAGAGCCGCTCGCTGAACAGTTTTTCCCAGCCGTACTCGCTGTCGGGCGCCGCCGGATAGGCGGAGTCTTCCGAGCATTTCGGGTTGTCCGGGTCGTTCTGGTTGTATTCCGGATAGATGCAGGCCGAGGAAGAATAGAAGATCTTTTTGACGCCGGCCAGGCGGCTCGCTTCCAGCATGTTCAGGTTGATCATCGCGGAGTTATGCATGATGTCGGCGTCGTTCTCGCCGGTAAAAACGAAGCCGGCCCCGCCCATGTCGGCCGCCAGCTGGTAAACCTCGTCGAACGGCCGGTCGGTGACGCCGCGGCAGAGCTCCACGCTCCGCAGGTCGCCTTTGACAAAATCATCGGCGGCCGTCTCCCAGAACTCCGGATATTTCAGGTCGACCCCCCGGACCCAGCACCCTTCCGCTTTCAGCTTCTTCACCAGGTGGCTCCCGATAAAACCGCCCGCCCCGCAAACCAAAACATTCTTTTTTCCGCTCATCATGCTCCTCCTTTAATAATAATATGGCTTTGCACCGCCGGCAGCGCCCGCTTTTCCGTCCGGCGGAAATACCAGAGCGTGCATTTGCGCCGCCGCTTGAGCTTTTTCGCCCAGCCGAGCGGCCTTAGAATCACCGACTGCAGCAGTAGGAGCGCCAGCTGCCACGAATTTTTGATCGGCTTGACCTCGAGCCGGTGCTCGGCGGCGCCGACATAGCGCGAGCGCATGTACTTTTCCGGCGTCAGGTCTAGGTCGGTCGCGTAGGTCGGCACGGAGGCGACCGAAGCTAAGCCGTGCCGGTAAAGGATCAGCGTGTATGCCCAGTCCGCCCCCATGGTCAGGTCCCACTTGCCGACCCAGAGCTCCCAGACCGACCGGAGGTCAAGCCGGAACCGGCGGGCGTAAAAAGCGGAGATCTGCTGTCCGGTGGGGAATTGATATTCGGCCAGGATCAGCTCCGTCGCCTGGCGGGAAAAAAGAGCCATGCCAGCCCCGATGTTCCAGCTGAGCGCGTAGCCGTTCTTATATTCGAGCATCCGGCTTTCGTAGCTCCTAACCGTCGCGGCGCCGACCGCCAGGCCGTCGCGCTCGCCCAGCACGAACAATTCCTGCAGCGCTTCGTACCAACCGGGTTGAAAGACGATATCGTTCTCGATCAGGCCGCAGTAATCGTAACCAAGTTCCAGCAGGCGGCGCAGCCCGAAACGGATGGCGACATCGGGGCCGCCTTTGAGATTGGTGTGGACCTCCAGCAGGCGGGCGTGCTGGAACTTATGCTCCAAGGGGAGTTTTTGCGCCTCCGCACCGTCGCTCCCGTCGAGCCAGATCAGGTCGATCGGCGCGGTATCCAGGCTGGCCAAGCTTTGCTTCGTGTATTCCAGCCGGTCCTTGGTGCTGAAAACGAAAGCGATCCGGGCTTTAGCTTGCATGCTTCTCTCCGATCAGCTCGGTGACGAAACCGGCCAGGAACGGGACTTCGCCAAATGCGAACAGTTCGAGCGCGTAGACAACGCCAAAAGCGGCGGCCGCCAGAATGACGCCCGGCAGCGCCGGCCAGAACGCGGTCACCAGCAGGAAAGCGGCCAGGCCGCCCGCCGTGGCAACGACCGGCACCCAGCAGCGGTTGAGCACGTCGATATAGATCTGCCGGTAGGTAAAATAGATCATGATGCCGCCGACCAGCAGTTCGGTCAACAGCGTCGCCCACGACGCCCCGATCATGCTGAGCGGCGGGATCAGGATCAGGTTCAGGACCAGATTGGCGAACGCCCCGGCGGCGACCCCGAGCAGGAATTCTTTCCCCCGCCCCATCGGGACCATGACCAGCGTGCCGAACATGCCGGAATAGATGATCGCCACCACGTTCCAGATCAAGATCTGCAGCGGGACGATCGCCGGGGCGTAGGCCGCCCCGTAGAAGAGCTTGACCAGCTGCGGCGCCAGCAGGCAGAAAAGGGTCGTCAGCGGCAGGAACGCCAACAGGCTCAGGCGGGCGTATTTTTCCAGGAATCGCTTGACCGCCGCCCGGTCGTTGGCGAAGCGGTGGCTGACCAGGGGAAAGGCGGCCGACTGCCAGAGCATTAGAAAGCCGAGGACGATAAAGAAGAGCTTGTAAGCGGCGTTGTAATAACCGACCACTTCCGGCTTATCCATCAAACCGAGCATAATCGTGTCGAGGTTATAATAGATCTGGATCATGATCGCCGAAGCGCCGAGCGGCAGCGCTTCCAAAAGGTAATCCCACCAGGTCGCGAGCGAGAGCCGGGGCTGTGAAGTCCGGGTAAACCGCCGGAACAGGAGAACGATCAGGACCAGCGCCACCGCGCTCCCCACCCCGGCGGTGATGAACGGGACCACGACCAGCTCGCGGCTGGAGTGGACCAGGAAAATGATCAGGCCGAACAGGAGGAGCGACGTTGCGATCTTGCCGACGGCGATCAGGTCCATCCGCTCCAGCCCCTGGAAGACCCAGTCGGCGTTGAGCGCCCGGGCAAAGAGAAAGAGGAACGAACCAATGAACAGCCAGCGCATTTCCGGGGCCATGGGCAGGAGGAAAAGGACGGCGACCGCGCCGGCAAAGACCACCGCGGCGATCACCAGCCGGATCGCGAAGATATTGAGCGAAATAACCGCCGCCTGTTCCCGTTGCCTGGCGATCTCGCGCGTGCCGAAGAGCGACAGCCCGGAGTCGACCAAGAGGATCAGATACGCCTGAAAAGCCTGCGCGTAATTGAGCAGGCCGAACGCCGCCGCGCCGAGCACCCGGGCCAGGTAGATCAAAGCGAAGAAGTTCAGACCCCGGCTGACCAGGTCGCCGAAGACGAGCGAGGAGAAATTGCGCGCGATCCGCCCGGTCGCTTTTTCCTTCATCCGACCCCCCAGTAGGCTTCGCCGAGCCGCTCGCCGACGTTGATGGCGCGGAAGCCGTTGGTCCGGGCGGCCGCCGAGCCGATCAGGAGCAAGGCGTCGCGCTCCTTGACCTCGCCGATCTCGCGCACCCGCCGGTAATCGAACCCTTTGAGGGCCAGCTCGATGATGTCGGCCAGGTCGTCGTCGCCCAGGACGACGAACTTCTTCTGCCCCCGGTTGAACTCTTCGAGGACGATCCGGGCGATCTCCGCTTTGACCTGCTTGACCAGGTCGACCGTCTTCAGGATATATTTGTACGACTTTTGGGCCTTTTCCGCAAAGCCTTTCGGGGTGATCAGGTATTCGACTTTTTTCGGGGTGAGATTCGTCGTCTTGACCAGGCCGCGCTTGCCGAGCCGCTTGAGGATGACGTTGACCGCGCCAAGCGAGAGCTTGGTCCTGACCGACAGCTCCCGCTGGGTCAGGTCTTTCCGGCGGGCGATCTCTTCGATGATCTTCAGTTCGTTCTCATCGACCATATGTTCACCTATCGTTCAGACAATGAACATTGTAGCGGTTCGGGCCGTTCTTGTCAAGTACCGGTCGTTAATAGATGTCCAGCGACAGCTGGAGCGACTGGGCCACCGCTTCGTCCATATTAATGTAGCGGTACTGGCCCAACCGGCCGAGGAAGAGCACTTCCGGCTGCTTGGCCGCGATCTCCTCGTACTGGAAAAAGCGGTCGTGGTTCTCCTTCAGTGGCACCGGGTAGTACGGGATATCCCCTTCCCCCGTGAACGCTTTCGGGTATTCCCGGCTGATCACGGTCCGCGGGGCTTTCTGTCCGGTCAGCCGTTTGAACTCGGTGATCCGGGTGAACGGCTCCGGTCCGGGGTAATTGACGACCGCGACCGGCTGGAAGAACTCCTGGTTGACGGTCTCCGGCTTGAATTCCAGCGACCGGTACGGCAGGCGGCCGAAGCAGTAGCTGAAAAACTCGTCGATCGGCCCGGTGTAGATCAGCTTTTTCCAGCTGACTTTCTCCCTGACCGCCTTGAACGGGGTCTTCAGCCGGACCTCGAGGTTCGGCCGGTCGAGCAGCCGCCGGAAAAGTTCGCCGTAGCCGGCGGCCGGCATCCCCTGGAAAGCGTCGCGGAAATAGCGGTCGTCGCGGTCGGTCCAGACCGGGACCCGGGCGGTGACCTGCGGGCTGATCTCTTCCGGCGTCATCCCCCACTGCTTCACGGTATAGTGCAGGAACAGTTGCTCGTAGACCCGGTCCGCCAGCTGGCGGATAAGCGGCTCGGTCGCCCGGCGCAGCTCCAAGATCGGCACCCGTTTGCCGGCGCCGAACCGGCCGATCAGCGCCGAAGTGATCTCGTTCGCTTCGCGGTGGTCGAACAGTTCGTCGACCGTGTTCAGGTTGACCGGTAAAGTGACCAGGCGGCCCGCGACCTGCGCCTTGACCTTGTGTTCGTACGGCTGCCAGTCGGTAAAGCGGGCCAGGTATTCCCAGACGACCCGGGAATTGGTGTGAAAGATGTGCGGGCCGTATTTATGGACCAGGATCCCGTCGGCGCCCGGCTGGTCGAAGCTGTTGCCGCCGAGGTGGTCGCGCTGGTCGATCGCGATCACTTTCTTGCCGGCCGCCGCCAGCCGCTCCGCCAGCACCGCGCCGGCAAAACCGAGGCCGACCACCAGGTAATCGCATTTATCCATGTTCGCTCAATCGCCGGCTAAAGGCCAGCAGCTCGCCAAATGCCCGGGCGGAAAAGACGAACAGGCGCCATTTACGGAGCTTAACTTCGCCGCTCCGCCGCGGTGCGTGACGGACGGGGATCTCCTTGACCCGGTAGCCGAGCTTCTTGGCCGCCACCGCCAGCATGGCCGACGGGACCAGCGCCTCCGGCCCGATATATTGCCGCGCTTCCAGCCAGAGCGTTCGCCGGACCAGCTTGAACGGGACGTTGGCGTCCAACAGAGCGGTGCCGAGGAACAGGCGGATGATCCACTGGAGGACGCGGGAGATCGCCAGGCGGACCGGCGGGTCTTGCCGGTCGACGCGCCGGCCGATGATCAGGTCGGCGCTCTCCCGCTCCGCCCAAAATGCCGGGAACGAACCGAGGTCGATCTGCTCGTCGGCGTCGAGCAGCAGCAGCCAGGGGGCCTCGCTCTCTTCGATCCCGTGGTAGAGCGCCGGCCCATGCCCTTTATTCGCCTGGTTAATGACCTTGAGCTGGAGGGGGTATTTAGCGGTCAAGCCCCGGAGGATCTCTCCGGTCGCGTCGCGACTCCCGTCGTTGACGACGATCAGCCGGCTATGCTCGACCCGGTCCAAAATGGCGCCGATAACGTGTTCGACCGCGGGAGTAATGCCGGCAGCTTCGTTATATGCGGGGACAACAACTTCAAGCTGGCGCACTGCGATCATTCAAATACGATACGGACAAAACGGCGTTTCCCGACTTTTAACTCGTGTTGTTTTGTTTGGTCAACGAGCAGAGTATTGTCGCTGACAAACGAATCATCAAGCGAAACCCCTTTTTGATCTAATAAACGTTTCGCTTCCGATTTTGAATCAGCACATCCGGTCGAAACCACAACATCAATTATCCCCCAACTATCCCTTTTTGGTAATCTGACTTCTTTTCTATCCTGGGGTTTTCCCCCGGACTTAAAGACATTTTCGAACTCCGCTTCGGCCGCGAGCGCTTCCCGCTCCGAATAGAACCGGGCGACTAAAATGCGCGCCAGCTGCTTCTTCGCCTCTTTCGGGTGCAGCGCCTTGACCTCGGCCAACGGCTTATCGGTCAGCAGCTCGTAATAGCGGTGCATCAGCGGATCGGAGATCGACATCGTCTTGCCGAAGATCTGGGCCGGCGGCTCGGTGATCCCGATATAATTACCGAGCGACTTGCTCATCTTCTGGACCCCGTCGGTCCCCTCCAGCAGGGGAAGGGTCAGGATGACCTGCGGCTCCTCGTTAAACTCCCGCTGGAGCTCCCGGCCGACGAGCATATTGAACTTCTGGTCGGTCCCGCCGACCTCGACGTCCGCCTTGACCTCCACCGAATCGTACCCCTGGATCAGCGGATAAAGGAATTCGTGGATCGAGATCGGCCGTTCTTTCTCGAAACGGTTCATGAAATCGTCGCGCTCCAGCATCCGGGCCACCGTGTATTTACCGGCCAACCTGATCGTATCCTCGATCGTCAGCTTCTTGAGCCAGTGGCTGTTATAGACGACCTTCGTCTTCTGCGGGTCGAGTATCCTGAATACCTGGTCCTGGTAAGTTTTCGCGTTCTTGGCCACTTCTTCCTCGGTCAACGGTTTGCGGGTCTCCGATTTACCGGTCGGATCGCCGATCCGGGCGGTAAAATCGCCGATAATGAAAATGACCTCGTGGCCCAAATCCTGGAACTGCCGGAGCTTGTTCAGGATAACGGTGTGGCCGAGGTGGATATCGGGGGCTGACGGGTCCGCCCCCCACTTGATCTTCAGCGGCCGCCCCTTCTGCAGCTTGGCCGACAGCTCTTCTTCCGGGATCAGCTCGCTGGCGCCGCGCTTGATCAGCTCCAGATCGCTCATGCCGCCCCCAGTTCCGCCAGCGCCTGCTTGATGACGCCGGCCGGCACGTCGTTGCGGATCACGACGCGGCCGAGCTTTTCCGGCAGGACAAAGTTGACCTTGCCGGCCTTGACCTTCTTGTCCATCCCCAGGTAAGCGATCAGTTTCTTGGCCGGCAGCCCGTCGAGCCGCGTCGGCAGTTCCAGTTTCTCCAACAAGCCCTTGAGCCGCTGCACCCCTTCGTTGTCGAGCATCCGCATCTTATTGGCGATCAGCGCCGCCGCCAGCATGCCGATCCCCACCGCTTCGCCGTGGTTGTAGGCCCGGTAGCGGGTCAGCGATTCGACGGCGTGGCCGATCGTGTGGCCGTAGTTGAGGACCATCCGCAGGCTTTTCTCCTTCTCGTCCTTCTCCACGATCTTCGCCTTGACCTTGACCGCCTCCAGGACGATCGTTTGCCAGAGCTTGAGCGCCGCCTGCTTGCTCTCCTCGTTCTCGAACGCCTTGGTGTTCAGGTGGTGGGCGTTCGCTTCCAGGAACTTGAAGAAGTCGGCGTCCTCGATCACGCCGTACTTGACCACTTCCGCCAGGCCGGTCCGCAGCTCGCGCGCCGGCAGCGTGGCCAGCGTGGCGACGTCGATGTAGACCCCCTTCGGCTGGTAGAAGCAGCCGATCAGGTTCTTCCCCTTCGGGTGGTTGACGCCTGTCTTGCCGCCGATCGCCGCGTCGACCTGGGCGAGCAGCGTCGTCGGCACCGGCAGGTAGCTGATCCCGCGCATGTAGGTCGCGGCGATGAAACCGGCCAGGTCGCCGATCACGCCGCCCCCCAGCCCGATGATCAGGGAATCGCGGTGGGCGCTCATTTTCACCAGCGTGTCGTAGAGCTTGGCCGCTTCGCGCAGGTTCTTGTACCGCTCGCCGCGCTGGACCTCGATCGTCTTGCACTTCGCCTTGATCCCCCGGCGCACGGTGTCGCCGTACAGGTCGTTGACCAGCGGATCGGTGATGATAAAGACGTCCCGCCCCAGCTTCGCCTCCTGGAGATATTTCCCCAGCTCGGCCAGCGTGCCGGAGCCGATCTGGATCTCGTAACCGCGCTCTTTCAGGTCTACTTTGACTTTAGCCATTCTTTTATTTCCTCTGCTATTTCCGCCGGTTCTTTGCCCGGCGTATTAACCGTCGTCTCGGCCGCCTGGCGGTAGTACGGCTCCCTTTCCCCCAGCCGCCGCTCGATCTCCGCCAGCGGGTCGGCAACTTTCAATAACGGCCGGTGCGTCTCGCTCTTGATCCGCTGGTGGATCGTCGCCGGATCCGCCCAGAGCAGGACAACCGGGCCGAGTGCCTGGAGGAGCGCGACGTTGTCCGGCCGGAGCACCATCCCGCCGCCGGTCGCCAGGACAAAGCCGTCGTAATCCTGGAGCGTCTGCAAGACCTCCGTCTCCAGGTCGCGGAAATGCGCCTCGCCTTCCTTGGCGAAGATCTCCGCGACGCTCCGCTTTTCGGTCTGCTCGATCAGCTCGTCGGTATCCAGGTAATTATAACCCAGATCCTGCGCCAATTGCCGGCCGACCGCGGTCTTGCCGGCCCCCATAAATCCGATCAGTACGATGTTCATACTTCATTGCCCCCGGCGGGATTCGAACTCGCGACCAACGGTTTAGGAAACCGCTGCTCTGTCCATCTGAGCTACGGGGGCAATCAAGCTCGTACCTCGCCGATAAAATTCCTGATCGCCTTGAGCGCCGCCTTTTTCAGGTTGGCCTTTGGCCGGACAAAGCGCGGCGTCCAATCGCTTAAACCCAGGAGATCGTAAGAGACCAGGACCTGGCCGTCGCAAAACGGGCCGGAGCCGATGCCAATAGTCGGCACCGAGACCGCCGCCGTTATCGCTCTGGCCAGCTGCGGCTCCACCATTTCCAGGGTGATCGCGAACACGCCCGCCGCCGCCAAAGCCCTGGCCTGCTTGAGCAGTTTCACCGATCGTTGGACCTTGGGTTTCCCCATGGTCTGGGGCAGATAGCCTAAATGCCCCATCACCGGGATTCCCGCTTCGATCACGGACTTGACCCCTTTGAGCCCCTCGATCTTGACCGCCCGGGCGCCGGCGCCGATCAACCGTTTGGCGTTCCGCACCGAGACCGAGCGGTAAGGCATATCCGCCACCAGCAGCGCTCGCTTGACCCCTCTGGCCGCGGCTTTAGTATGGTGGACCATGTCCGCCATGGTGACCGGACGGGTATTTTTATGACCCAGAACGACGTTCCCCAGCGAATCGCCGACCAGCACGATGTCGCTCCCCGCCTCGTCCAGGATCCGGGCGAACGGATAGTCGTAGGCGGTCAGCATTACGATCTTTTTGGCCTGACGGACCTTCGCGACCGTTACTTTCTCGTTTTTTTCCACGGCAATAACCCGTTCTTCGGTTTCTCGACCTTGTAGAGCGAAAAGAGCTTCTCTTCCAGCATGTCCTTGGTCAGGTAGCGGGTCAGGTAGCCGTTCTCCGCCAGGGAGATGGTGCCGGTCTTTTCCGAGATGACGATCGCCAGCGCGTCGGAGACTTCGGAGATGCCGACCGCCGCGCGGTGCCGGGTGCCGAGCCGCTTGTCGAGCAGGCGGCTTTCGGAGATCGGCAGCAGGCAGCTGGCGGCCATGACCCGCTCCCCCTGGACGATGACGGCGCCGTCGTGGAGCGGCGAGCGGGTGTTAAAGATCGAGAGGAGCAGCTCGGCGGAGATCAGGCCGTCGACCTTGGTCCCCGACTCCTGGTATTCGTTCAAGCCCGTCGCCCGCTCGATGATGATCAGCGCGCCGGTCTTTTCTTCCGCCATCTGCTCGGCGGCCTTGACCAGGTGGCGGACAAAGTAGCTGCCGTGCGGCGCCGGGCCCAGGCCGAGCGTGCCGACGAACCGGCCGCGGCCGAACCGCTCCAGCATCCGGCGGAGTTCCGGCTGGAAGAGGATGATCAGCATCAAAGCGATGATCGCGGCAAAGCGGTCGAACAGCCAGTTGATCGTGTAGAGGCCGAAGTAGCGGCCGCCGACGTAAACGAGCAGGATCAGCAGGAACCCGCGGATAACGGAGAGCGCCCGCGTCCCCTGCAGCCAGGAGAGGATGTAATAGACGATCACCGCGACGATCGCGATGTCGACGAAATCGAGCCAGCGGAGTTCAAGCGGCGTCATTGGCCACCAGGTCGTCGTAGCTTTCGCGCTTGATAACGACCGACGCCCGCCCGTTGTTGACCAGCACCATGGCCGGCCGCGGCACGCGGTTATAATTGGACGCCATCGAATAGTTGTAGGCGCCGGTGCAGGTCGTCGCCAGGATATCGCCCGGCGTGACGGACGGGAGCGGCGCCTCCTTGATCAGGATATCGCCCGACTCGCAGAACCGGCCGACCACGCGGACCGTTTCGTCCGCCTGCGCTCCCGCCTTATTGGCCAGCAGCGCCTCGTATTTGGCGTCGTAGAGGATCGGCCGCGGGTTGTCCGACATTCCGCCGTCGACGATGACGTACTTACGGACGCCGGGGATGTTCTTGACGACGCCGACGGTGTAGAGGGTGATCCCCGCCTGGCCGACGATCGAGCGTCCCGGCTCCACTATCAGTTTCGCGTCGGTCTTCCCTTTCAGGACGCCGGCGATCCCGGCGGCGAACTCTTTAATGGTCGGCGGCTTCTGTTCCGGCAGGTAAGAGATGCCGATCCCGCCGCCCAGGCCGATCTCGCTCGTCCGGTACTTTTGCGTCAGCTCCAGCAGCAGCTTCGCTTCCTCAATGAACGGCTTGGCGTCGAGGATCTGCGAACCGATGTGGGCGTGAAAACCCATTAATTGGACCATTTTGCATTTTTTGACCGCGGCGACGAAGTCTGCCAGCTGGTCGAGCGGGACGCCGAACTTGGAATCGATCTTACCGGTCTGGACGAACTCGTGGGTGTGCGCTTCGATCCCCGGGTTGACGCGGACCATGACGTGCGCCCTGGTCCCCTTTTGCGCGGCGAGCTTTTCCAGGTTGCCGAGCTCCTGTTCGTTGTCGATCATGAAGCGGCCGATCCCGGCGTCCAACCCTTCGGCCAGCTCCTTGAGCGGCTTGTTGTTGCCGTGGAAATAGATTTTCTGCGGGTCCGCCCCGGCTTTGAGCACGGTATAAAGCTCGCCGCCCGACGAAACGTCGAAGCCGAGCCCCTCGCTTTGCGCGATCCGGGCGATGCCGACGGCGCAGAGCGCCTTGCAGGCAAAAGCGACTTCGCTGTTCGGGTACGCCTGTTTGAAGGAATCAACGTAATCGCGGCAGCGGTCGCGGAGCGTCTTTTCGTCGACGACGTAGAGCGGCGTGCCGAACTCTTTGGCCAATTCGACGGCGTCGCAGCCGCCGACTTCCAGGCGCCCGTGCTTATTCGTTTTGGCGGTCAGGGGTAAGCTCATTGCGCCTCCATCATCAGCTTATATTCGATCGCGTCGACCAGCGCCAGCCACGACGCCTCGATCACGTTGGTGGAGACGCCGACGGTGTTCCACACGTCCTTTTCGTCGGCCGATTCGACGATCACGCGGACCCGGGCGGCGGTGCCGGCGGCGGAATCGAGGACGCGGACCTTATAGTCGGTCAATTTCATCTCTTTGACCGCCGGATAGATATTTTCCAGGACTTTGCGCAAAGCGGTGTCTAAAGCGTTGACCGGGCCGTCCCCTTCGCCGCTCGCGTCGTAGTGTTTCCCCCGGACGCTGACCTTGACGTGGGCCGAGCTGTTAAAGAGCTTGGACGCTTCTTTCTGCGAATTGACCTTGAACTCTTCCAGCGTAAAATACGGCTCATACTTGCCGACCGCTTTTTTCAGCATCAGTTCGAACGACCCCTCGCCCTCTTCGAACGAATAGCCCTGGTTCTCCAGCTCTTTGAGCGTCTTGATCAGCTCTTTGGTCTCGGGCGCTTCTTTTTTCAGGTTGACACCGTACTCCTCGGCCTTGACCAGCAGGTTGCTGACGCCGGAGAGCTCGGAGATCGTCACCCGGCGCTCGTTGCCGACCAGTTCCGGCTTGACGTGCTCATAGGTCCCCGGGTGTTTGACGACGGCGCTGACGTGGATCCCCCCTTTGTGGGAGAACGCCGAGCGGCCGACGTACGGTTGGTGCGCCGACTGCGGCAGGTTGGCGATCTCGGCGATATGGCGCGAGATCTCGGTCAGTTTCGTCAACTGTTCGTCGCTAACGCAATCGGCCTTGACTTTCAGTTTCAACAGCGGGATGATCGAGCAGAGATTGGCGTTGCCGCAGCGCTCGCCGAGGCCGTTGATCGTCCCCTGGACGTGAGTACAGCCGCAGTAGACCGCCATCCCGGAGAGCGAGACGGCGCATTCGGAATCGTTGTGGGCGTGGATGCCGAGCGGTTTCTTGACCTTCCCCTTGACCTCGCCGATGATCTTTTGTCCTTCAAAGGCGAGCGTGCCGCCGTTCGTATCGCAGAGGCAGAGGACGTCCGCTCCCGCCGCTTCCGCCGTCTTGAGGACCTTCAGGGCGTATTCCGGATTCGCTTTATAGCCGTCGAAAAAGTGTTCGGCGTCAAAAATGACCTCTTTGCCCGCTTTCTTGGCAAAAGCGATCGTCTCGCTGATCATCAATAGATTTTCGGCCAGCGTCGTCTTGAGCGCGTCGGTGACGTGAAAATCCCAGCTCTTGCCGAAGATCGAGACGGCCGGCGTCTCCGCCGCCAGCAAGGTCACAATGTTCTTATCATCCTCGACTTTAACGCCCGGGCGGCGGGTCGAAGAGAAAGCGACGATCTTCGCGTTCTTTAGCTTGACGTCCTTGATCGCCTTGAAAAATTCGATATCTTTGGGGTTGGAACCGGGCCAGCCGCCTTCGATGTAGTGGACGCCTAGCTCGTCGAGCAGTTTGGCGATTTTTAGCTTGTCCTCCAGCGAAAAGGAGATGCCCTCGGTCTGGGCGCCATCGCGTAAAGTTGTATCAAATAGCTTGACCTGCATAGGAGAATTATAACATAACTTTACCGGGCGGCGCAGGGGTCAGTTTTAGTCCCAACCGGCCAGACGCGCGAAGAGCCACCAGGCGGCATAGGCCTTCCGGTTACCGTTCAAGGCCTGCGTGTGGGCGGGCGAGCAGTCGAACCAGTCGACGTCTTGCGTGTGAGCGCTTTGCCAGTCGGTCGCCCAGTTATGGCCGCCGTCGTAATCGCAGTTGTCCGTCACGTGCTTATCCCCGTAGTAAACGCCGTCCGGGTCGTAGCATTCGATATCGTAAAAGTCGTACAGGATCTTGCCGTGATCGATGCAGTACTGCCGGATCTGCTGGTCGCGCAGGTGCAGGTTGCCGGTCAGGCCCGACCCGTCCGCGTGCCCGGTCATGTAGACGAATTTCACCCCCGGATAATCCGCTTCCAGCGAGCTCATGGGGAGAAGATAAGTGTCGATCATCGTCTGCTCGGTCCGGCTCGAGGCCTGGCCGCACCACGACCACATGATGACGTTGATGGTTGGATGGGAATCCAGGTATTCCCGGGTCTCGTTGACCCAGTCGGGATAATAGCCGCAATCGTTCGCCAGGTAAGAGCCGTTACCCTCGAACATATGGAGGTAAGTTCCGCCCGAGCTGCCGGACGCGCTGTACTGGAAAATATTGTTCGGGAGCGAGAGCCCCAGCCCGCCGCCGTTGGCAAAGGCGATCAAGCCGGTCATGCCGGTGCTAAGCTGGCTGCCGTGCGACGTATGCCCGTAGCCGATATGCAGGGTGTTTTTCGCCTGCTCGATGGCCGATTGCGGGATTTGGGTGATGTCGGTGCAGGTGTGGTCGATAATGATCGCCCCGCCGCTGACCGTTGTCGTGGTCGTGGCGGTCGTGGTGGTGGTCGTCGTCGTGGCGGGTGCGCCGGTCGTCGGACCGGGGCCGGCGGTCGTAGTGGTTGAGCCCGGCGCCGCGGTCGTGGTCGGCGTCACGGTGGTCGTGGTCGTAGCGACCGGCGCGGCGGTCGTGGTCGTGGTCGGCGGGGACTGTGTCCCCTGGCCGCAACCGAGGCCCCAGGAAGCCAGGGCCGCCAGGAGGAGCACTGCTGCCCCGCAGGAAACGTAAAATAAAGTAGCCCCTTTAGCGAAAGTTCTCATGCTGCAATCCTATCTGAATATTGGGCGGGACTCAAGCCCTTTCCGTCAATTCCCGCAAGGCGTCCTTGCCGTTCCATCTGGCCGGCGCGGAGCCGCTTTGCGCGAGTTTTTTTGCCAGGGCAATGGCCGTCGGCCTAGTCCCCACCCTTCTCTTGCCGATCTGCCGCAAAGCCCAGTTGACCGCTTTTTTGACGAAGTTCCGCTCGTCGGTCGAATATTTTTCGATCAGGGGGAAAAGCGGCAGAAATTGCTTGTCCGGCGTTTTTTTATCGTGGACGGCCAGCGACGCCATCATGGCGAACCCGGCCCGACGGACGAACTCTCTTTTATCCCGCGCCCACTTTTTCGCCTTTGGCCAAGCGAACGGGGTCCGGTCGAACAGGTTCATGATCACCTGGTCGCAAATATCCCACGAGTCGAAATCCTTGACCCAGCTCTCCATCTGTTTAACGGTCACTTGTTTCGGGTCGTCAATGAGCCCGGCCAGGATCCGCGCTTCGTGGATCCCGGTTTTCCAGAGTTGGAGGGCTAACTGATGGTCCTTGCCGAGCTTTTTCCCCAGCGACCGGAGGAAAGGCATGCTAAGGCCAAGGGTATTCTTGGCGTTGATGCCAAAGCGGGCCATACCGGCGACATTCCGGGGGTTCCGGTGCTTCTTGAGCAGGGCAACTACCGCCTTACTATCCATTCCCGGTTATTTGGCCGCGCCTTGCTCTTTCAGGTAGCCGTTATACTCCCGTTCGGCCGGCGTTTCGAACATGGAGAAGAGGCCGAAGGCGTTCCAAAAGCTCGGCTGGCGGCTCTGTTTATCCTGCTCCGATTTCGTTTTCAAGTACTGGAGCGCCAGATCTTCGCGCGCCGGGTCGGTGGAGAGCTTCAGCTTATCGTACTCGTTCTCGTATTCGCGCGAGCCGAAGAGGAGATCATAACCGCCCCAACCCATCACGACAACTCCCGGGACCATGATCGTGATGCCGAGCGGGATCGTGGCCAGGGCGACAAATAAATTATCCCTGATCGCAAAAAGCGAATAGCCGGCCGCCGTCACCGCGCCGCCGACAGCCAGCTTGATCAAGCCGCTCCCCCAGCGCCACGCCGATTCTTCGTTGGCCATATTCTTGATCCGGTCGGTCGCCGTGGGCGGCGCCGCCTGGGCGGCGATACCGAGCGAGAAGGTCATTAACAGCACCAGCGCGATCGTTTTAGTTTTCATTTCGTCCTCCCTTTCGGAAAAATTATAGCACTTTCCGGCCGGAAAACCGCTGAAATTATCGCTCCTTTTTGCCGGATATACCGGAGATGGGAAGTTCGATCGGCAGCAGCAATATTAGACCCCAAGGGATCTTTGCCCGCCAACCGGTTTTAGCGGGCCGGGCCCATTCCATTAAACACGGTTTGCGGCAGTTCCTGACGCAAGACGCGGGCGGAGCTGTTTTCTACAAAGAGTATCCCGTCCACCGGGAGCGTCTGCATCTCGGCCTGAAGAGCGGCAACGAAGAGATCAAAGTGCTCGGCGGTCTCCGGGGGATAAGCAAGCTCTTTGTCGGCGTCAGGGAAGAAACGCTCTCGGCCATGCCGGTCAAAGTGTTATACGGCTGGAAGAGCAAAAACGATTGGGGTTTAGCGGAAAAAGCGGCGCTCCAATGCGTTCTGGCGGAAAAGAGAGACGGCTGGTGGCAGATCCTCCTGGAACCGGTAACACTAAGCGCGCTGACGGAACACCAGCAATTGATCCGGGCCAACAGAGCGCTGACCGTTGCACTGACCGGCGGGCTGGGCAGCAATGTCCTGCGCCGTTTTTGGAACGTCAACCGGCCGATCGCCCGCCTGACCTACAGTTTTCATGGCCGGCAGTCGTATCTCGACGGTTTCCAGGGATACGAGAAAGTTTTTTCCCTGATCACGGAAGAGGACGGCAAGATCGTCGCCCGTTTTTACGCCAATGAAGCCGACGCCGACCGGGGGGAACGCCTGATCAAAGGTTTGGTCCTGGCGAAAAAAGGAACAGACGGCGGCTGGGCGCCCCTGAGCAAGCCGGAGCTGTTCTTTGCCACGCCGTCGTCTCCAACGCAATACGCTCATCTGGTGAACTCGCGGATCAAGGGTTTCCTGCTGGCAGAGCAAGCGGTCGGCGCGGCCCACGAGATCGGGGAGCGGACGGTCATTGGCGGTTCTGTCCGGCTGCATCTGCCCGGCGGTTACGTGCAGTTAGCCGGGTTTACGGGGTTCGACGCGGTGACGGGGACGATCGTTAACGAAGGAGAGGAGAAAACCTTCTATTCCTGGCCCGACGCGGCGGCCAAAGAAGCCGGTGCTCTGCCGATCGTTCCGCACGGCCAGGTCGTCGCCCGCCGGAACGACGGGGAATGGGAGATCGTCTGGTTCGACCTGGACTGGGGAAGCCGCGAAGAGCGGGCAGCCACGGTCAAGCTGGGGAACTTTCTTTTTGCGACAGCCGGCGACCGGACCAGGACCGAGCTTTGGCCGGTCAAGCAGGTCAATTTATACGGCCGGCGGCGGCCGATGTTATTGCGGACCATTCGCCAGAACGCTTTCAATTTATCGGTTACCGGGATCGAGGGGGTCAACGGCCGGGTGGTTTCTCAAGTCAGGGAATTCGGCCGCCGGCTCAAGCTGATCGAATTCTGGCCGAACGAAGACGCGCTCGATAACAACGAAGCGCCGTTCGCCGCGCGGCTGATCACTTTTAACCTGAACGGGCACAGCGCGCAAAAAGGCGGCACCTGGGTCCCTTTCTGGCACAAGGTCGACGGTTCGGCCGCCACCCTGAACGCCTTTAAAAAACTGGTCAGGGAGGAAGTTATCGGCTTCAACGAATTAAGCGACATTCTGGGGGACAACCATTTCTTCTATCGCGGTTATCCGGTCTTCGGGATCATCGACGCTTTAAATCCCGATATTTAGACCTGCGCGAACACCACGCAGTAATTATGGCCGTATTTCTTGCTGCACCTGGGGCAATAAGTGAAGTAGAAGTAATATTTTAACGCTTTCTTCCCCTTGCCTGCCAGGTATTTATCGAATTCTTTGATCCATTTGGGCGGGGCGCTGTAGGGGCCGTCGAAGACCTTGCTGATGAATGTGCCGGATATTTTAACGTTTTCCGCGCCGGGGACTTCTTTGGTCACGGTCATGTACAGTTCGGACTTCCAGGGCGAAGGGTCGTAGCTCATCAGGATAAAATCTTTCATGTCCGGCGCCGCCCCCGCCTCCTGCACCCGTTTCCACATCCGCGTCACCGCCGCGCCGTACATCCAGAAGATCGGGATATGGAAGATCTGCGGGATAGTTTCCCTGACGAACGGCTTATTGTTCCAGTTATGCGTCTTTTCTTCCCACGGTTTGGGGTCGAACTTGGGGCAGCAATCGTCTTTGCTCATTGGCATGGTTATCGTTTCCTCCCCTTGCTGACTCCGCTAATTATAAACAGCGCGCCGATCAGAAGCAACGGCAGACTAATGATCAGGAATATATCGAGCCGGCGATAAGTGTGAAAGAATATAGTAAAGATAACCCCCATTATTAGAAAAAGCCCTCCGCCGACCATTTCCCTTTTCCAAGCGATAACTAAGCAGGCAATCAGGATAAATGACGGGATAAGATGGATGAAGAGAGCAAGAACGGTCCCCCAAAACCCATAACCAGCACCAAACACGTCGAGGGCAAAGAGACTAAGGAAAGCCATGTAAAGAATTGCAAGAATTCTGGGTATCAAGATTAATATATTATTCATTGTTTTCCCTCCACTAATACCACCGAATTATCGAACTGGCGCTGGGGGGCGGACCAATACTTGGGGAGAAGTTTGTCCTTTTCCGCGGGAGAAACTAACCGGTAACCATGCTTTTCGTAGAAGCGGATCGCCCAGACGGCGGCTGCCCAGGTGCCGATCAGAATAGGCCGGGTAGTTTGCGCCTTTAAATACTCGAGCAGCTTGCCGCCGATACCGTGGCTGCGCGCGGCGGTGCGGACATAAGCGTGCCGGATCAGCGTTACATCCTTCACATCCTGCAGCCCCATCACCCCAACCAGCTCGCCCCCCTCTTCCCAACCCCAAAACTTGACCCCCTCCCCGATCTCCTGCCGCAACTCTTCCAGCGGCATGTACGGCTCATGCCAGCAGTCGGCCGGGATAACGCCTTTGTACGCCCGCGCGGCATCGTTGATTATCGCTTGGATCGCTTCTATGTCTTTATCATTGCAGGGGCGGATCATGCTTTTATTCTCCCACCACCGCCTTTGCCTGTCAATTATTCGCCAATTGACAAATACCCCTCAAAAGCCGATAATTTCCCGGGAGCGTGAAATAAACATGAAAGATAACGGGATGTTCGGTGGAGTTTACGGCTTGGGATTCCTCGGCGCGGCGGTGTATTACGTCCAGCACGCGACTTCGTTTTTTAACGGCTTGCTCGGCATCGTCAAAGCACTGGTCTGGCCGGCAATGTTGATGTATAAAGTGCTGGAAATGCTGAAGATGTAGTCGCCGGGCGGCTTACTTCATTCCGCCGTAAACGGCGAAATTGTAGTACTTCCAAAAGACCTCGACAGAGCGGAAACCGCATTTTTTTAAAGAAGAGAGCTCGTGCAGCAGGATCGCCGGCCGGTCTTCCGCTTTATACTTCTTGTACCGGTCGGCCGCAAAAGCCGGCGACGACGACCGGAGAATAAATTCCTGCCATTTGGCCAGGTTAACCGCCTGCATGCGCTTGTCCGGCGCGATAATTATATCGGCGTTGATAAACATCCCGCCCTTTTTCAGCGCCCGGAACACTTTCCGGTGAAAAGCGTGCTTGGCGGCGTCGTCCTCCAAATGGTGCAGGGTCAGCGAGGAGACGATCGCGTCGTACTTCCGGTCTAATTTGTAGGCCGCGGCGTCCGCTTCGACATATTCGATCCCCTGGAACCGCGCCAGCTTCTGTTTCGCCGCCGCCAGCATGTTGGGTGAAAGGTCGAGACAAACCAGCCGGGAATTCGGGAAGGCCGCCTTCAGGTTGCACGCGATGTTCCCCGTCCCCGTGCCGATATCGAGCAAGACGACCTTTTGGCGCCGGGGAAAAGGGAGCAGCTCGACAATAACTTCGATCATCTGCCGGTAATGCGGCACGCTCTTGACGATCCCGGCGTCAAAAACCCGGGCTTCGCCGTTAAAATGCTCGAACACCTGACGCCAGCGGGTTTTACGCACTAATATTTCTCTTCTTCCCGGTTTTTTTGCTCGATCGTCTTGAAAGAGTTGGCAAGGACGTCGTCGTAATCCTGGGCCAGGAATTCGGTTATTAACTGGGTCTTGATGATCGCGTTGATAAAAGCGTCGTTCTTGCTGATCAAACTCAGCCTTTTCACCTGGTTCTGGGCCGTGACCGACAGGACCGCCTTAAAATCGGCCAGGAGCGCGTTCACCTTGCCGCAGTCCCCGTTCTTTTCCCAATAGATATTTAAATAGATCCGGGCGCTGGACTGGGTGGCGTTCATCAGCGGATTGACCCCGTAAAAATATTTCCGGTATTGCACCGCTACCTGGCAATAGTGGATCAGGCTAAGAGTGGAAAGATAGACCAGGGCGTTCTGCATGTTCGTGTCCGAGAACCGCCACAGGTCGGGCCGCCACCCCTTGTAGACGGCGGTCACCTTGTCAAAAGAGACGTACTTATCAAGCGCGTCCAGAAAAGGGAGAACGGGCCGGATCGCGTCGCAGATCCCGCCATCCTTTAACCGGGGGCAAAAATCGCACCGTTGGAAATCGACGGTCTTTCTGACTTCTTGGGGTATCTTCGTTTCGTCCGCCCAGTATTCTTTGGTTGCCGCCTTAACGCGGCTGGCGGTGATATCGAGCCGGGTGGCATCCGGAAAAAGGAGATAAAGCCCCTTTTCGGCGTACTCGTCCAGGGGCAAACTAACGATCTTGCCGGCCATAATACTTGGTATTCTCCCATTCCCGACTAGCAGAGTCAATTGTCAAATCTTTTCGTATCAGATAGAATGTTGAGGATAATCATCGGAGGTGTCGCATGGAAAACCTGTCGCTGCAGTACCAGCTCCTGATCGTTGTCGCCCTCATCTGGTCGCTCTATTGGAAAGGCCGGTCGCTCTGGGCGGCCGCGAAGAACGACCAGCCGGCCTGGTTCATCGCCCTGCTGGTGATCAATACGGTGGGGATCCTGGAAATAACCTATCTCTGGTTCTTCCAGCGGAAAAAAGCGTAGTTTAAATCCGCCGGTAGGTCGTAAATTTTTCGATATGCGACCGGACCGGCATGAACTCGTCCAGGGAAAATAAGCGGAGGAACCTGTCACCGCCGAAGATCGCCTGGCGCTCGACGTCGGCCGCGTTGGAGATGATCAGCGTCCCCGGCCGGGTGTCCAGCAGCCGCTCCCTCATCCTCTCCCGGAAACCGGCGTGGAACGGCTTGAAGAAATAGAGGAGATCGAAACCGGTCAGGTCGGCCGTTAAAAAGTCTTCGCAACGGAAAGAGACGTTGTCCAGCTCCAGCCATCCCCTGATTTGCTCCGCGGCGGCGAACAGCTTCTCATCCTGCTCAAACCCGACGACTTTTTTAAAGGGAGCCACGTCGCAGATCTGGCCGAGCCCCATTCCCAGGTCCGCCATGGTCGTTTCGTAAGGGAGATGGAGTTTCTCGATGGCCAGCAGGAACTTTTGCGTCGAGCTCCCCAGGTAGGTCGCCCGGTGCGGCGCCGCGGTCGGAAAACTGCTGCCGCCAAGCTGCCGCTCCGCTTGGGCCGTTAAAGTTTTTACGGTATTGAGCCGCCGCCAGGCGCTCCGCATTTCGGTCCGGCTGATCATGGTTAGCTGCGCGTATGCCTGTCGATCGCTTGGCTAAGCAGCGACTCTTCGTGAACGTTGTAAACGGCCTCCAGCTGCTCGATCGCCCGCTGGTCGGCCAGAAAGAACGAGCGGGCGTTCCGCAATTTATCGAGGCGCGAGAGGAGCAGCCGGGCGTTAAGATGGACATAGAGGACCTTTTTCACTATTTCCGCCGGCACGGCCAGGGCGGGATTGGCCTTGAGCGCTTCCGTCAGGTCGCCGAGCATCCGCCGGGAGAGCGTTTCGGTCCGTTTCAGTTCGGCCAACAAGTACTTGTCGTGTAACAGATTGCCCGCTTTTTCGGCCGTCTCGAGCCGGCGCTGGAATTTTTGGATCCGCCGCTCCGCCTCGGGGAAACCGGTCCGGACCTTATAGATCCGGCGCTGGAACACCGACCGGGACGTAGCCGCCGTAATATTGCCCATTTTTACTTCACTCCTTTTCTGCCGGTAAAACGACCTGATTGGTCGCGCAATGGATCCCGCCGTTCGTCCCCCAGGCCCAGCTGCCAAAAGGCCGGGAAGTCGTTTCCACCCTGATCCCCAGCCGGCGCAGGATCATGACCGACCGGCGAGCGGCCGCGTCCATATAGACCCCGCCGCCCGGCAAAGGGAGCGAATTGACCGGCATGCCGTCCTCGTCGGGGAGCGTGCCGGACAGCTCGGGCCGGACCTGCTCCACGAGCCGCTCCAAAAACGACCGGTTCTCCCGGTAATAACGTTCGGAAAAAAAGAGAGCGTTCTCGGCCGGCAGGTGGAGGACCTGCATGTCGGCATGGTCGGCCGGGATCAGGATCGGCTTGTCGCCGCCCACCTCTTCGATGACCGCCGGCGGGAACAGCTCCATCCAGCCGGTCGGGATCCGGTAAACTTGCTTCCCCATTCGCTTTAGAGTGTGTTCGCTCTCGCCGATCGTCGTCATGGACAAAAACTCCGCCATTGGGTCGGCGATGCCGCCGAACATTGCGAGATCGGGACGGACCTGTTCGGACAGGAGGGCAAAATTATCGGCAATGATCACCTCTCCCCCCATCCCGATCCGGCTGTGGTTCCGCTTCAGGCCGACGGCCCAGTTGAAAAAACCTTGCCAACCGTAAGGATTGTGTTCGCCGGGGGCGACGTAGACAGTATCTTTTTGCTGGACGAACAGGTCGCGGGGAAAAGCGATCGAGCCGGTCGGCTCATCGTGGCTTGGTTTTGCCAGGAAGATGATGTCGCGCTCCGCGACCCCGGCCTCCTTGACCAGCTCCAGTTGTTGCGGATCGGCGTATTCGTAAACTTCGGGATCGGGGGCGAACGCCGCCACCCGATGGCCGAGACGGGTCAGGTCGCTCATCACAACGAGGCGGGCCAGGTCGCGCCACGGCTCGTCCCAGACCATCTCCTGCCGCATCGTCAGGTAAAGGAGCGGATCGTGGATCCGGAAATCTTCTTCGGTCTCTTCCACCATCCGCCGGTCAAAACCGCCGTGGACGACCCGTTCGGCCAGCGGCAGCACTTCTTTTTGATGCAGGGCGATGCCGGCGGTATAGAGCCCCAGCAGGCCGATCTCCTGGCCGAATTCCCTTTCGATCCGCCGGAAATGCGAGCGCTCCATGGCCAGCGTCCGGCAGGAGGTAAAAAGGACGGTCTGGCGCGGCGCGGCAATGGTCGGCACTATAATTTCCTCTCCAGTTCGCAAAACAGCGTCCGGTCGGCATGGCCGATCAGCGTCATGATAACGCCCCGGTCGTCGACCGAGCGCGCGCGAATCACCCGGAGGGCGATGTTTAAACCGGGCTGGTCGAACCTGATGCTCAAGCGGGCGCAGAGCGTCCGGGCAATGGTCGCCGGCTTCGCTTCGGCCGCGCGGAGCAGCTGCTCCAGGTCGACGCCGGGCCGGCCGACCAGGTCAACGACCCGCTGCGGCTCTTCGTTAAGCACCATCCAGAAGCGGAGGCGGAGCACCGGGTCTTTTCCCGTCGCGTAGCGATAGATCTCCGCGCCGGTCAGCTTGCGCGCCATCAGCCAGTCGACTTTCATATTATCGGTGCCGAGCCGGTGCCAAACCGACCGGCAGCCGCGGATAAGAGAGACTCCCGCCATAAGCTGCGTACCTCCGCTCATTTATCCCCAAAGAACGGCGATAATTTCACCTTTTCCTTTGCATTCATTCTCCGGTCTGCTAAAATCAAGGCATGGACCTTTTCTCCAACGAACCGGACCTGTTATCTCTGTCTTACGATCAGGTCAAAGCTCTGGCGGAAAAATGCACCAAATGCCAGCTCGCCAAAGGGCGGACCAACGTCGTTTTTGGCCATGGGCCCGTCCCCTGCGACCTGATGCTGATCGGGGAAGCTCCCGGCGCGGAAGAAGATGAGCAGGGATTGCCGTTCGTCGGCCGGTCCGGCCAGCTGTTGACCCAGATCCTCGCTGCGGTCGGGATCAATCGCCCCAATGACATCTACATCGCCAACACCGTCAAATGCCGCCCGCCGGAGAACCGGGCCCCGCTGGCGCCCGAACAGGAAGCGTGCCGGCCGTACCTCGAAGCGCAGATCCATTTCGTCAAACCAAAGATCATCTTGCTGGCCGGGTCGCCGGCGATCAAAGCGGTCCTCAAGACCGACGAGCCGATCACCAAGATCCGCGGCCAGTGGCTCAAGCTCCCGGGGACCGATATTTCGGTCATGCCGCTCTTCCACCCCGCCTACCTCCTGCGCAATCCTTCTAAGGAAAAAGGGAAACCGAAATGGTTGACCTGGCAGGATGTTCAGGAAGTCCGCAACGCCCTCGATTACCTGAAAAAGGTCTCGGAATTATCTAAATGACCCCCTCTCCGGTCTATTTTGCCGACGATCCCGCCCAGGTATCCGCACTTTTTCTCGCCGCCGGGCTGGATAAACTGGTCGCGCCGGGGGCCGACGTCGCCCTCAAGATCCACTTCGGCGAGCCGGGGAATACGGCTTACCTGAAACCGGACCGGGTCCGGCCGGTCGCGGAACTGATCACCAAGCTCGGCGGCAAACCGTTCTACACCGACTGCAACACCCTCTACCGCGGACCAAGGCAGCAAACCAAAACCCACCTCGACGTCGCGCGCGACCACGGCTACTTCCTGGAGCGGGCCGGCGCCGAGGCCGTCATTTCCGAAGAGAGCGACCAGGCGATCGTGGCGGTCGGCTTAAAACACTTTCAGAAAATCTACCTCGGCGGCGTCATCGCGCGGACCGGCACGCTCATCGCCCTGACCCATTTCAAGGGGCACGAGCTCTCCGGCTTCGGCGGCGCGCTGAAAAATATCGGCATGGGGTGCGGTTCCCGGCTCGGCAAATTAAAAATGCACCAGGATTGCGCCAACTGCGCCGAGGTCAAGACCTGCCGCCGCAACCAGACGCTGGAAGCGTGCTGGGTCGGGCCGCCCGCCCTGGTCCAGGAGCGGTTCGTCGAATACGCGGCCGGCGTCGTCCGGGGCAAGAGAACCGGCTTCGTCACTTTCCTGACCGATCTCTCGCCGCAGTGCGACTGTTACCCGCGCAACGATCCGCCGGTCGTCCCCGACCTCGGCGTCCTCGTCTCCGCCGACCCGGTCGCCATCGACCAGGCAGCCGCCGACCTCGTCAACAAAGCGGCCGGGCGCGACGTCTGGCGCGCCCTTTATCCCGATGTCGATTGGACGACCCAGCTCGTATACGCGGAGTCGCTCGCCCTCGGTAGCCGAAACTACGAGCTTGTGGTAAAATAGTCCCGACATGGACTTCATTGCCGAGACCTGGAACAAAGCCAAAAAACTGAACAAGACGATCGTTCTGCCGGAAACCGAAGATGCCCGCGTCCTTAAAGCCGCCGAACTGATCCATAAATCCAAATTGGCGCAGGTCGTGCTGATCGGCGAAGAAACGGCGATGCACCTCGTCGCCGGCGCCGGCGACGTCGACCTTGCCGGCATCAAGGTCGTCAATCCGCTCAAACACCCGAACATCGACAAGTATATCCAGCTGCTCAAGGAGCGGCGGGCCGCCAAGGGGATGACCATCGAGAAGGCGCGGCATCTGATGACCCGCGACTACCCCTACTTTGCCGCCATGCTGGTGGACCAGGGCGAGGCCGACGGCCTGGTCACCGGCGCCACCCACTACACCGCCGACACCCTGCGGGCGACGATCGACTGCATCGGCAAGGCGCCGGGCCAGTCGATCATCTCCAGCTTCTTTACCATGGTACTCAAGGACAAGCAGTTCGGCGACGACGGGGTCCTCTTTTACGCCGATTGCGGCGTCGTGCCGAACCCGACCGCCGAGCAACTGGCCGACATCGCCGGGCAGACCGCCGACTCGTTCATGAAGCTGATGGGGAGCGAGCCGCGGATCGCCATGCTCTCGTTCTCGACCAAGACCTCCGCCGTCCACCCCGACGTCGACAAGGTGATCACCGCCACCAAACTGGCGAAAGAAAAACGGCCCGAGCTCCTGATCGACGGCGAGCTGCAGCTCGACGCCGCCCTGATCCCGGCGATCGGCCAGCGCAAGGCGCCGGGGAGCCTGGTCGCCGGCCGGGCCAACATCCTGATCTTCCCCGACCTCGATGCCGGCAATATCGGCTACAAGCTGACGGAGCGGCTGGCGGGCGCGCAGGCGTTCGGCCCCTTGCTGCAGGGCGAAGCGAAAGCGGTCAACGACCTGTCGCGGGGTTGCAGCGTGGACGACATCGTCAACGTCACCGCGATCACCGCGGTGCAGGCGCAGTAGTTACTTTTTATACCACTCGGCGTAGAACTGTTTGAACTCGGTTTGTTTCTCTTTGATCTTCAGCCACCAGTCGCGGTTGTGCCGGTACCAGGCGACCGTTTGCTTCAGGCCGTCCTCCAGCTTCGTGGCCGGTTTCCAGCCCAGCTTCTTGATCTTGGCGCAGTCAATCGAATAGCGCCGGTCGTGGCCCGGCCGGTCCTTGACCCAGTCGATCAGCTCTTGGCCGAGGCCGAGCTCCTGCAGGATCAGCTGCGTGATCTCGAGGTTCTGCCGCTCGTTGCCGCCGCCGATGTTGTAGATCTCGCCTTCCCGGCCTTTTTGCCGCACCAGGTCGATCGCCGCGCAGTTGTCGGCGACGTACAGCCAGTCGCGGATATTCTTGCCGTCGCCGTAGAGCGGCACTTTCGCCCCCTGCAGCAGATTGGTGATAAAGAGCGGCATCACTTTTTCCGGGTACTGGTACGGGCCGTAATTGTTGGACGACCGGGTAATGATGGCCGGCAGTTGGTAGGTCTGGTAATAAGCGCGGACGAGCAGGTCCCCCCCCGCCTTCGACGCGGCATACGGGGAATTCGGTTCCAGGTTCGACTCTTCGGTGAACGAACCTTTGGCGCGGCTGCCGTAGACCTCGTCGGTCGAAATGTGGAGGTAGCGGGCGACCCGGAACTTCTTGGCCGCTTCCAGCAAGGTGTAGGTGCCGTAGACGTCGGTCTGGACGAACGAGCCGGCCGAGACGATCGAGCGGTCGACGTGGGTCTCCGCCGCGAAGTTAACGATCTGCCCGCCGCAGCCGAGCCGGGCGACGGCTTCCTCGACCGCTTTGGAGTCGGCGATATCCCCCTTGATAAAGGAGTAACGGGGATCGTTGGCGACGTCGCTTAGGTTCTCGAGGTTGCCGGCGTAGGTCAGCTTGTCGAAATTGACGATCTCGAGGTCGGGATGCGCCCGCAGCGCGTAGCGGATATAGTTGCTGCCGATAAAGCCGGCGCCGCCGGTGACCAGCAGCTTCATAGCTCGATCCTGCCCTCCGCCAAAAGGGTCGCTTTCTCCAGCGATTCAAAGGTCCCGGCGTCGCTCCACCAGCCGCTCAAAACGTCATAGGTCAGCTCGCCCCGCTTCAGATAGGCGTTGTTGACGTCGGTGATCTCCAGCTCGCCGCGGCCCGACGGCTTGAGCCCTTTGACGACATTAAAGACCTCGTGGTCGTAGAAGTAGACGCCGGTGACGGCAAAATTGCTCTTCGGCTTTTTCGGCTTCTCTTCGATCGAGACGACCTTGTCCCCCTTCATCTCGATCACGCCGAACCGGTGCGGATCGGCAACTTCCTTGACCAGGACCTTGGCCCCTTTCTTCTGCTTTTCGAACTTGCCGACAAAGGGCGCCAGCTTGTCCTGGAAAATATTGTCCCCCAGGATAATGACCATGCTGTCCCGGCCGACGAAGTTCTCCGCCAGGCCGAGCGCCTGGGCGATGCCGCCCGCCTCGTCCTGGACCTTGTAGGTAAAGCGGCAGGAAAACGCCTTGCCGCTGCCGAGCAGGGTAACGATGTCCCCCATGTGCTCGACGCCGGTGACGATCAGGATCTCTTCGATCCCCGCCTCCGTCAGCTTCTCGATCGGATGGTAGATCATCGGTTTGCGGCCGACCGGCAGCAGATGCTTATTCGTCACCTTGGTCAGCGGATAGAGCCGCGAACCGGTCCCGCCCGCCAGGATTATCCCTTTCATGATTTCCTCCCCAGCACTTTCTTTTGCGCCGCGATCAGCTGACTTATCGCCTTGGCCGCCAGTCCGAGCATCTCGTCCAGCGTCTTCTTGCTGAACGGCTCGCCTTCCGCCGTTCCCTGGACCTCCACCAGCTTGCCCGATTCGGTCATCACCACGTTCATGTCGACCTCGGCCCGGGAATCTTCGGCGTACGGCAGGTCGGCGACCGGCACGCCGTCGACGATCCCGACGCTGATCGCCGCCAGGTACTCTTTGATCGGATCTTCCGCGATCTTCCCCTGCTCCCGCAGCCACTTGACCGCGTCGCAGAGGGCGACGAACGAGCCGGTGATCGACGCGGTCCGCGTCCCGCCGTCCGCCTGGATCACGTCGGCGTCGAGCATGATCGTCCGCTCGCCGAGCTTGTTCAGGTCGATGACCGCGCGCAGCGACCGGCCGACCAGCCGCTGGATCTCGGCCGTCCGCCCTTTTAAGGTCTTTTCCCGCTGGGCGCGGGTCGTCGTCGCGCCGGGCAGCATGGCGTATTCGGCCGTTACCCAGCCGGAACCGGTCCCCCGCTTATGGTCCGGGACCTTCTCCTGCACGATCGCGGTGCAGATCACCTTGGTGTCGCCCATCTCGATCAGGACCGACCCCTGGGGGTATTTCAGGTACTTCCGGGTGATCTTGGTCGGACGGATCTGGGCCGGCGTCCGGTTATCGTCGCGCTTCACTTCTCCCCCTTGGCCGGCACGCTCTTCGTCAACCGCTCGCGTCCCGCCTTGACGGTGCGCAGGACCCGGGTCGAGGTCGCTTCCAGGTTCGCCAGCACTTCGTCGGCGTACTTGTCGGCCCCTTCGCGGATCTCTTTCGCCATCTGGTACGCCTGCTCGATGACCTCGATCGCCTTGTTCTCCGCCGGCGGCCGCCGGTCGTTCTCGGCCGTTTCCGCCGCGCTCTCTTCCGCCGCGCCGGCCTTCTTGCCGCCCCGGCCGAACGGCGACTCGCCGCCGCTGCTGATGACGTTGCGCATCTTGTCGATGATCTTGAGCACCTTTTCCTCGTCGATGACCAGCTTTTTGGTGAACGGCAGCCGCGGACTGTCGATGATGACCGATTCCAGGGTATCGAGGATCCCGAGTATTTCCATGATTATCGCGCTCCTTTTTTTAGTTTGCGGGCGACCGCCGCCGGGACGAAACCCGAGACGTCGCCGCCCAGATCGGCAATTTGTTTGACGAAACTGGAACTGAGGTAGGAATACTTGTAATCGGTCATCAGAAAGACCGTTTCGATCCGGGGGGCCATTTTCCGGTTGGTCAGCGCCATCTGGAACTCGTAATCGAAGTCGGAGACCGCGCGCAGGCCGCGGACGATCGCGTTCGCCTTTTTCCGCCGGACGTAGTCGACCAGCAGCCCGTCGAAACTGTCGACCGAGACGTTTTTCAGGTGGGTCACGGAACTTTTGATCATCGCCAGCCGGTCGGCAAAGGGGAAAAAGTGGGCTTTTTCCGGGTTGCGGCTGACGGTGACGATGACCCGGTTGAACAGCCGGGCCGCCCGCTCGATCACGTCGAGGTGCCCGTTGGTGATCGGGTCGAAACTGCCGGGATAGATCGCTATTTTCATGTCGCTTCCTTATAAAAAGCCAGGATCGTTTCGCCGTAACGCGCTTCGCGCACCAGCTTCAGCTTGCCGAACTCGGCCGGCAGCGTGTGCTGGCGCCGGTGCTCGGCGACCAGGGTGCCGCCGGGCGCCAGCAGTTCGGTCTCCGCCAGCCTGGCCAGCGTCTTTTCCAGGACCGGGCTCTCGTACGGCGCGCCCAGGAAGATGATCTCGAACCGGGCCCCCTTGCCGCTCAAGATGCCGATCGCCCGGACCGCGTCGACCGCGTAAACCTCGGCCCGGTCGGCAAGACCGGTCAGGTCCAGGTTCTCGCGGATCAGGCCGACGGCGTTCCGGCTCAGGTCGACAAAGATCGCCAGCCGCGCGCCGCGCGACAGCGCTTCGATCCCCACCGCCCCGGTCCCGGCAAAAATGTCGAGAAAGCTCGCGTCCGGCGTTTCCGTCGCCAGGATGTTGAACAACGCCCCGCGCGCCTGGTCAGTTAAAGGCCGAATGCTCCAGTTTTTCTTTGGAGTTTTTAGCGTTTTCCCTTTGGCTTTCCCAGCGATGACGCGCAATTTCTGGCTCTTTTCCGATCAAATCCAGCGCGGCCGCCCGCGCCTCTTGCAGGATTTTTTCGTCCCTAATTATATCAGCGACGCGGAAGTTTGGCAAACCCGACTGGCGGCTGCCGAGCATTTCGCCCGGCCCCCGCAGGCGCAGATCCTCTTCGGCGATCTTAAAACCGTCGCTGGTCTCCAGCATCGCCTTGATCCGGGCCTTGGCGAACTCGCTTTTCGGGTTGCCGATCAGGAAGCAGTACGATTCCTGGCAGCCCCGGCCGACCCGCCCCCGCAGCTGGTGCAGCTGGGCCAGGCCGAAGCGCTCGGCGTGCTCGATCACCATGACGGTCGCGTTGGGAACGTCGATCCCGACCTCGATCACCGTCGTCGAGACCAAAAGCTGCAGTTTCCCCTGCAGGAACTTTTTCATCACCTTCTCCTTCTCCTCGCCCGAAAGTTGGCCGTGGATCAGGCCGACCCGGAACTCGGGAAAGACCTCTTTTTGCAGCCGCGCCGCCTCTGCCGTCGCCGCCTTCAGGTCCAGCTCGCTCGATTCTTCCACCAGCGGGCAAACGACGAAGACCTGCCGCCCCTCTTTGATCTTCTGGCGGATAAAGTCGTTGGCGCCGCTCCGCTTGCTCTCCGGCACGTAGTAGGTCTTGATCGGGGTGCGCCCCGGCGGCAGCTCGTCGATGATCGAGCGGTCGAGGTCGCCGTACAGCGTCAGGGCCAGCGAGCGCGGGATCGGCGTCGCCGTCATCACCAGCGTGTGCGGCGCCGTCCCTTTCTTGATCAGGGCGGCGCGCTGGTGGACGCCGAAGCGGTGCTGCTCGTCGATCACCGCCAGGCCCAGCGCGCGGAACTTGACCTTCTCCTCCAGCAGGGCGTGCGTGCCGACGATCACGTCCTGCTTCAGTAAACCCTCCCGTTTCTCGTCGCTCCCGGTGGTCGCCGTTAACAGATCGACGCGGCAGCGGAACGGCTTCAGGAGCTGTTTGAGCTTCTGGAAATGCTGGTTCGCCAGGATCTCGGTCGGGGCCAGGACGATCGCCTGCAGGCCGCTGCGCACCGCCAGGTAAGCGGCCTCGGCCGCCAGCACCGTTTTGCCCGAGCCGACGTCCCCCTGCAGCAGCCGGTTCATCGGCCGGTCTCTTGCCAGGTCGCCGACGATCTCCGCCATGACCCGCTCCTGCGCGGCGGTGTAGGCGAACGGGAGGCTCCGGCGGAAAGCGGACAGCTCCGCGGCGTCCACCTTCAGCGCCGTCCCCCGCAGTTCGGTCTGGTATTGCTGCCGCCGCAGCAGCAGCCCAAGCTGGAAGTTGAACAGCTCTTCGTAGGCCAGATAATTCCTGGCCGGCTCGAGCGCCTTAAGATCGGTCGGTTGCTGCAGCGTCCTCAGGGCCGCCCGCGCTTTCTCGTCTTTGATCAGCGGCAGGCAGTCGTCCAGCGCGCTCTTGATCACCGAGCGGAGCTTTTTCGGGTAGAGCCCCTCGGTCAGGTGGTATTTCGGGACGATCCCCGGCGGGTCGCCGGTGTCGATCTCAAAATCGCGGACCTGGAGCTGCAGCAGCCCGTCGTACTGCGAATATTCGACCTTGCCGGAGACGATCAGCTTCATCCCCCGGTGAAAGAGGCGGGCCAGATACGGCTGGTTGAACCAGATCGCCTGGATGGTCGCCGTTTTGTCGCTCAGGTAGACCTTGAGGAGGGAAAAGCGGTTCCGCGTCCGCTGCGCGTCGACCCGGAGGATCTCCCCCTTGACCACTTCCAGCTCGTTGGGCCGGACCCGGACGATCGGCCGGATCTCGCGCCGGTCTTCGTAAGCGCGGGGGAGAAAATAGAGCAGGTCTTCGATCGTGACGACCCCGACCTTGGCGAAGATCCGGGCCAGCTTCGGCCCAACCCCCTTAAGATACTGTATCGGGGTGTCCAGTTTCAGATTTGACATCGTCTGGAAATTATTCTATCATAGTGGGGTCATGAGTCGTAGATGTTTTATCTGTGATAAGAAAGCCGTGGTCGGAAACTCCGTTTCCCACTCCAACCGCAAGACCAAGCGCCTGTTCAAGCCGAACTTGCAGAAAGTGCGGATGCTGGTCAAGGGGAAAAAGCTGCGCGAATACGTCTGCACCAAGTGCCTGAAGGCCGGTAAAGTTACTAAGTCTTTGGCTCGCGCTTAAACCGCTGCGTCGCGATCTCGTCCATGAACTTCAGCTCCAGCCCCGACATCAGCTTATTGTACTCTTCCAGCTTCTTTTCCTTGTGCTTTTCCATGATCTTTTTGTCCTTGACCGCTTCGATCAGCTTGGCGCGCTGCTCTTCCAGCAGTTTGCTGGCCTCGATCACCTTTTCCACCTGCTCTTCCAGGTCGTCCTTTAAGACGTCCAGGTGGGCGCGGCGGCGCAGCACTTTCTGGAAATCGGTGATCGGCCCCTTCTGGAACACCCCGCGCAGCTCCGCCTCTTTCCCCTTCTTCTCCCGGGCGATCGCCTCTTCCCGCTCTTTTTCCTCCAGGAACGCGCGGTTCTTTTCCGCGAACTTCTCCTGCTCCTTCTTTTCGCGGATCGCGCGGACCTTGAGGACCGCGGTCAGGTCGTATTTGAATTTTTTGCCCGGTTTGGGCGCCCTAGCCATGTTCGCTCCTAGCTAAAGATGCCGAGCAGCCGCTCGACCGTCTCTTCGAACTCGATCTGCTCGAACGTCCCCTGTTTCAGGAATTCGTTGACCTGGTCGATCTTCGACAGCGCGTAATCGATCTTCGGGTTGCTCCCCTTGACGTACGCCCCGATATTGATCAGGTCCTCCGCCTCGGAGTAGCGCGCCAGCACCTCGCGCAGCTTGCCGGCCGCCGCTTTCTGCTCGTCGGATACCAGGTTGGTCATGATCCTCGAAACGCTGTGCGGCACGTCGATCGCCGGGTAGTGGTTGCGCGCCGCCAGGTCGCGGGACAAAACGATGTGGCCGTCCAGGATCGAGCGGGCGTGGTCGGCGATCGGTTCGTTGAAGTCGTCCCCCTCCACCAATATCGTGTAGAAAGCGGTGATACTGGCGGTTTCCGAGGTGCCGGAGCGCTCCATCAGCCGCGGCAGCATGGCAAAGACCGACGGCGTGTAACCTTTGGTGGTCGGCGGCTCGCCGGCGGCCAGCCCGATGTCGCGCTGCGCCATGGCAAAGCGGGTGACCGAGTCCATCATCAGGATGACCTTCTTGCCGTCGTTCCGGAAAAACTCGGCGATCGCGGTCGCGACAAAAGCGGCCTTGAGGCGGATCAGCGGCGGCTGGTCGGACGTGGCGACCACGACCACCGATTTTTTCAGGCCTTCTTCGCCCAGGGATTCCTCGATAAAATCGCGGACCTCGCGGCCGCGCTCGCCGACCAGGCAGATGACGTTGATGTCCGCTTCCGCGTTCCGGGCGATCATCCCCATCAGGGTCGATTTGCCGACGCCGGAGCCGGCGAAGATCCCGATCCGCTGCCCCTTGCCGACCGTCAGCATCCCGTCAATCGCCCGGACGCCGCAGCGCATCACGTCCGTGACCCGCGGCCGCCGGACCGGATCGGGCGGATCGGCGTCGAGCGGCGCGTCCGCGATCCCCAGGATCGGCTCTTTGCCGTCGATCGGTTCGCCCAGGCCGCCCAGCACCCGGCCCAGGACGTCGTAACCGACCCGGACCTTGAGCGGATGGCCGACCGCCGTGACCTGCGCGCCGGGCGCGATCCCGGCCGTGGAACCGAGCGGCATCAAAAGGACGCGGCTCTCTTTAAAGCCGACCACTTCGGCGAATTGTTCGCGGCTCTCTTTCTCGATCCGGATCGAACAGAGGTCGCCGACGGAAACGCCGCCGACCTGCGCTTCGATGATCAGGCCGACGACCTGGACGACCTTGCCGATCACCCGGACCAGGTCGGCGCGGTCCACCGCTTGGTGGTATTTTTCAAAATCGATGGCGGTGACCATGTCAGTTGGTCTCTTCGCCGCTGACCTTTTGGAGGGCTTCTTCGATCGAGCGGAGTTTGGTGGCGATCCGGGCGTCGATAAAGCCGAGGTTGGTCTCGATCACGCAGCCCCCCGGCTCGATGTTGCTGTCCTCGATGATGGAAAAGCTCTTGACCCCGTCGAGCATCCCGGCCAGCCGGTCCTTGTAGCGCTTCAGGTATTCGGCGTCCTCGCGGTTGACGCGGACGATGATCTGTTCGCGGTCCGAGACCCGGCCGATCGCTTCGGAAACGATGTTGAGGGAAACGTCGCGGTGGAGGGAAACCTCGGAGCGGATGATCTGCTCGGCGATCTTGAGCGACAGCCGCAGCAGCTCCGCTTCGGAATCCTTGATGATCCTTTTGCGCTCTTTGACCGCTTCGTTGACGGTCTCCAGCGCTTCCTCGATCCGGGCGGCCGCTTCGTCCCTTCCCTCGTGGCGTCCTTCTTCCCTCGCCCCTTCCCTGATCTGCTCGGCTTCCTGCAGCGCCTGATCGACGATCCGCTCGGCTTCGCTTTTCGCCCGGGGAAGATCGTCGGCCGCGACGCGGACCGCTGCCGGTCTAACGACCTTGGGCGGCGCTTCCCGGTGCGGCACGCTGACGGCCGGTTTCTCGATGAGGAGTATCCCTTTTTCTTCCAGTTGGTCGCGCTTGATCAGGCCCATGCTAAAAGACGCCGCTGCCGAAGAGCTGGCGCAGTCGCGCCTCGATCTTCGGCCGGAGCGCGTTCTCCTTGAGGGCGGGCAGCAGTTCCTCGATCGCCGCCTTGCCGCGGGGGAAAGCGCGCAGCGCCCCTTCCCTTTCCTCGGCGGGCAAAAGCGAGAGGATAAAGGCCGCCAGCTGCGGCCGTTCGTAAAGCAGCGGAGCGTAAGTTTTGCGGGGCGCCGGCGGGGCCGCCGGGGCCGGCTCGTAAACGACGCCGCTCGCTTCCGGCAGCGCCAGGTAGCTGTTGTATTCGCTCAGGACCGCGGCCAGCGCGTCGGGCGACGGCGACGGCAGGTGGTTGATCCCGGCCGCGATCAGGTCCGCCAGCTCGTCCGGCAGATAACGGAGCACCCGCGAGGAGGCGTCCGCCCCGAGGATCGATAAAAAGATCGTCGCTTTTTCCCTGCCTGTCAGCGTCATGTTATTCGCTCAACCATTTTTTCAGCAGCTCCGCGATCCGCTCCGGGTTCTGCTCGGCGATGTTCCTGACCTGATCGAGCTTGGAGACGCTCTCCCGGGCCAATCCGGGATTGACCGGCGCCGCCGTTTCCGCCGCCGGCGCGGCGGCCGTTGCCGTTCCCTTGCGCCGGCTGCTGATGAACCAGAAACCGCCGACCAGCAGGGCGAACGCGACCCCGGCCCAGGCCAGGCGCCGCGCGGTCAGGAGCGTTCCCCAGATCTTCAGCGACCCGCTGCCGGCCGCACCGGGCCCCTTGGCGGGTCCCTTGACCGTGATCAGCGGCGGGCTTGCCAGGTGGAACGGCACCCGCTGCAGCAGGATCCGGTCGCCCCGTTTCTTGTTGTAACTGACGGCCGCGGCGACCGTCGTCAGGGTCGCTTTTTTCAGGTTAGCGTTGAAGTCGACCCGGTTGTCGATCAGGACGATGGTCGACACTTTCTTGATCTTCAGGTCGCGGGCCTTAAGCTCGACCTCTTTGGCCGGTTTGACGTCGACCGTGACCTTGACGATCACGCTGTTGAGCGGATAAAAGCGGTTGAGCAGTTCCTGCGCCTTGCCGGCCAGCTCCTGCTCCAGCTCCCGCCGGCTCTGGACCTTGAGCCGGACCTTTTCCGCCGCGGTCAGCGTGGCGGTCCCGGTCAGGACCGGCCGGGCGGCCGCTTCGGGGCTGGCCGCGACTTCTTTGGTCGCCGCCGGCCGGGCAATTGCTTCTGTGGTCAGGACCGGCAACGGTTTGGTGATGATCAATTCCGGGCTCGACGACACTTCCGGCTCCTTGATCTCGACCGGCTGTTCCGCCGGCGGCGGCGGGGTTAAGGCTTGTTTGGCGGTCAGGAACATCAGCTTGCCGGTCAGGATCCGGCCGGTGTCGTCGACCACGGTGACGTTCTCCACCTGCAGGTTTTCCACGCTGCTGGCGACCAGGTGGACGATCCCGTTGATCTTTTCCGGCGCCAGCATGAAGCCGGGGCGCAGGCGGAGCATCACGGCCGCGGTGACCGGGGCGGTCGTGGCGGCGAACAGTTTCGATTCGGGGATCACGACCTGGACGGTGGCTTCTTCCACGCCGTTGATCCGCCTGATCATCCGCGACAGTTCGCCGGAGATCGCCCGGATCAGCTGGATCCGGCGGTCAAAATCGGTGGCGCCCAGTTTCGATTCGTCGAAGATCTCCCAGCCGACGACGCCGCCGACCGGCAGGTTCTTCTCCGCCAGGCTCAAGCGGGCCTGATCGGCCTTTTCCTTGGGGACCGCGATCGCCCGGCCGTCGTCCCGGATCTCGTACTGGAGGTTAGTCTCCTTCAGCCGGGCGATGACGTTGGCCGCGTCCTTCAGGTCGAGGTTGGAATAGATCACCGTGTAGCCCGGTTTCTTGTTGGCCGCGCTGATCGCCGGCGCGCAGCTCCGGAAAAAGAAGAAGAGCGCCGAGAAAAGAACGACCGCGACCACGCCGCCGATCAAAAGCAACCGGCGCAAGTCGAAACCGCCGCCGCCACCAGCTGGTTCTGCCATCATTGCCCCTTTCTTTAATAAACTCTAAACACTAAACTCTAAACGCTAAACCAATGAACTAGATCTGGATCTGCGTTATTTCTTTGAACGTGTTGACCGCCGAATTGACCGTTGTCACCGCCAGCTGGGCCATTAAACTGGCCTTGGACTGGGCGACCATCACTTCCTGCAGGTCCGCCTCACCCTTGATGTACCGGTCGATCAGCTGGTTCGCCTGGAACTCCGACTTGCTGACCCCTTCCAGCGATTCGATCGCCTTGGCCAGCATGTCCTCGAACGGGTTCCCGGAAAAAGCGGTCTTGGCCGCGGCCCCAACCCCCTGCCCGATGCCGGCGGACGGCGCGGCCGCTTTCACGCCCAGGTCATCCTCGCCCAGCAGCTGGGCCAGTCTCATGTTCGCCGTGATCGGATCGATCCCCTGTATCATTTAATGTCCCTCCTCGGTACGCTACTGGATCGAGAGCGTGTCCTGCATCATTTTTTTCGTCGCGTTGAACGCGGTAATGTTCGCTTCGTAGATCCGCGAGACCATGATCATGTCCACCATCTCGGTCGACATGTTGACGTTGGGCATCTGCACGTAACCGTCGGCGTCGGCGTCCGGATGGCCGGGATTGTAGACCTTCTGGAACGGCGTGTTGTCCTCGACGATATCGCTGACCTCGACGCCGCCGGCCCCGCGGTAGAGCCGGAGCTGCGCGTTGGCCAGCTCGGTGACGAAGGAGAGCGGCTTTTCGTTCAGCACCGCGATCTTGCGCCGATACGGGCCGCCGAAAACGGTGCGGGTCGTGTTGATGTTGGCCAGGTTGGCGGAGATCAGTTCCATCGTCCGCCGCTGGGCCTCGACGCCGGTCACGCTGATATCAAGGGCTTGATCAAATCCCATCGCTCATTACCTCCTGCCCTGCGTCGCCACGGTTTTCAGGACGTTCAACTTGGAAGCGATCAGTTTGGTGTAAGCCGAGTACCTGACCGAATTGGCGGTCAACTGCGCCAGCTCGTCCTCCAGCACGACGTCGCTGTGGTCCTGCCGTTCGACCGCTTTCATCAGCTGCTCGTCAAAGGTCATCGCCCGGTACCCGGGCGTCTTGGCGTTGGCGATGTTCTGGGCGATCACCGTCTGTCTCTGGGTCGCGATCCGCATCGCCTTTTCCAGGCCGCCGAACGAACTGTCGAAAATGTTGACCGCTTCGACCATCACTTCACCTTCTTCTTCAGCGTTTCGATCGCCTTGTTGATGACCCGGCATACTTTGGGCCGCGACAGTTTCAGTTTTTCCGCGATCGTCTTCTGGTTGATCCCTTTGTGGAAGAACAGCTCCACGATCTGCCGCTGCTGCACCGGCAGGTCGTAAACGGCCGTCCTGATCCGCTCTTTCAGCTCGGCAAAATCGCTCTCGGAGTCCGGGGTCCCCTCGCCGGAGACCTGCGGCTCGACGCCCGCTTCCGACATCCCCTGGATCGACAGCAGGTACATCAGCGCCGACGCGGAAACGATCTTCTTGATCCGCTTCAGCGCCTGTTTAAACTCGTCCTCGGACAGCTCTTTCTTCTCGAGCAGCTCGTCCGCCTCCGCCTCCTTCTTGGTGGCGACCGCCTTGACCCCTTTTTTGGCCATGTCCCGGACCATGACCTGGACCCGGTACGGGACCGGGCTGTAGTTCTTCAGGCCGTCCAGCATCTCGCCCCGGATCCGGTAAGAAGCGTAAGTCTCGAACTTGACGCCGCGCTTGGGATCGAAATTCTCCCAGGCCTTCATCAAACCGACGGTGCCGTCGGAGACCAGGTCGTCGTACTCGATATTGGGCGGCAAACCCTTGCCGGAAACCATCGAGGCGATCGAATGGACCAGCGGCATGTACGCCTCGACCGAGCCGTGGGTCGCCACTTTTACCGGGCTGGAGGCCTTTTTCGCCGTCTTGCTCATTTTGCCTCGCTTTCACCGGCGGCCGGCAGCCACTGGCCGCTCGCCTGGGCGCTCTTGACCAGGTGTTCCGCCATCTTTTCCGCCATCAGGTCGGCGTTGACCAGCGCGGCCGGGTTGGCGAACCCGCTCTCCTCCGCGCCGCCGAACGCCGGCGTCGTAAAGACCTGTTTCAGCATTTCTTTGTAGAACAGCGTCAGGAACTCGGTCTGGACCTTTTCGTTGCGCGTCCGGGCAAGCGGCACCGCGCCGCTTAACGCGCGGTACTGGGCGAGCGAGCCGATCTGGTTCGTCGTCAGCCCTTCCATTAGATCACTTCCAGCTCCGCTTTGATCGCGCCGGCCCGTTTCATCGCCTGCAGGATCGCGATCATGTCCTTATGCGAAGCGCCGATCGTGTTCAGCCCCCGGACCAGCGTCGCCAGCGTCGGCGAGCCCGGCACGAGGGTCATTTTTCCTTCTTTCTTTTTCATCCGGGCGCGCCCCTGGGCGGTGTAGCGCGTCTCTTCCTGGGCGCTCTCCGATTCGCGCCCTTCCGAATACAGGTCGAGGTTGCTGATAAAAACGTCGATGCCGCCGTAAGAGACCGCCACCGGCGCGATCACGACGTTCTCGCCGATGACCACGGTGCCGGTCCGTTCGTTGATGACGATCTTCGCGATCGTATCGGGGGTCACGGTCAGGTTCTCCAGCCGGGCGATCGTCTCGATCACGTCCTCCCCTTCGATCGGCACGTTGACCGTGGCGGCGTCCTTGGCCGTCGCGGAAAAACCGGCCCGCCGGACCGAAGCGACCAGCCGGTTGGCGGTCGTGAAGTCCGGCTCGTTCAGGACAATGGTGATCCCGCTCTTGCCGAGCAGGGTGACCGGCACTTCTTTTTCGACCAGGCCGCCGCCCGGGACCCGGCCGACGGTGACCTGGCGCTGGCGGGAGTAAGGGATGCTGGGCGAGGACGGATCGGCGCCGACGATCAGGCTTCCCTGGGCGACGGCGTAAACCTGGTCGTCGGCCCCCTGCAGCGGGGTCATCAGCAGCGTGCCGCCCTGGAGCGAAGTGGCGTCGCCGACCGAAGAGACGGTGACGTCGAGCTTTTGGCCGACCTTGACGAACGGCGGCAGCGTGGCGGTGATCATGACCGCCGCGGCGTTGCGCGATTTAAAATCGACCGTCTGCGGGACGACCCCCATCCGCGACAGCAGGTTGGTGAGCGCCTGCTGGGTGAAGCCGGTCTGGGTCTTGTCGCCGGTATTGTTCAGGCCGACGACCAGGCCGAAACCCATCACCTGGTTTTCCCTGGCCCCCAGGACGTAGGCGATATCCTTGACGCGGGCGGCCGGCGAGACCGCCAGCGCGCTCCCCGCCAGGATGACCAGCGACAGTGTAATGACCAGGCACTTCGTTAACCGCATTTTCCCTCCCGTTAAAACAGCCAATTGAATATCCGGGTGATCCAGCCGGGCGCGCTGCTGTCGGCGACCGAGCCGGTCCCCTTGACCGCCAGGTTGGCGTTGGCCACCTGGTAGGAATAGATCGTGTTGGCGCCGCTGATGTCCTTGGGCCGGACCAGGCCGGTGATCGTGATCTCCTGCAGCTCGTCATTGACCTCGACCCGGTGCTGCCCCTTGATGTTCAGGTTGCCGTTCGGCAGCACTTCCGTCACCCACGAAGCGATCCGGGCCGTGACGTTGTTCCCCCGGTTGGTCGAAGCGTCGCCCGCGTACTTGTTCTGCGCCGTAAAGGCGACCTGGGAATTGGTCCCGATCACCGGCGCCAGGCGGGCGATCGTGTGCGTCAGCTTGGCGCTCAGGTCGTCCTTGACGTCGGTCTTGGTGCCGGCCAGGCTTTTGGCCGACGAGCTTTCCAGAACGATGATGTTAATGATGTCGCCGACCTTGTAGGTCTTCTGCGTCGAGTACGGCGAGGCGCTGTTCTCGTTCCAGATCGAGTCCGCCGCGGCCAGCGAGACCAGCAGCATGCCCAGCATTACGGCCGTGATCGTTTTTTTCATTCCATTTCTACCTCAACTTCGTTTGCCGATTTTACTTTCGCCTTTATGACCTTGCCGGAATCCAGCCGCTTGACCCGGATCAGCTGGTCGGGGTAACCGGGCTCCAGCGCTTCGCCTTTTGCCTTGATCGCCAGCCCCGGGGCGGAAACGACGATCGTCACCGAGCCCCCCTGCTTGATCAGCGCCGGCGGGCCGACCATCCAGGCGAAGATCGTGCTGTTGGCCGGGATGGCGATCTTGCTCTCTTTACCGACCAGCGTCACGGTGTCGCCGAAATACTTCTGCGGCAGCAGCGCGATGTCGCGGCTCTCCAGCTTCAGGTCTGCCAGGGCCAGCAGTTCGCCTTTCTTGATCTGCCGGTTGGCCGCCGCGATCTCGCGCCGGACCTCGACCTTGGTACGGACCAGGAACTTCTCTTCGTTCTCGCCGTCGGTAATGATCAGCGGGAAGATGACGTTGCCGACCGGCTTGAAATCGGGCAGCACCGGCAGGAGCTTGATCTCGGCGCTGCCGTACGCCTGCAGCGACGCAAACGTCTTGTCGGCCTGTTTGAAGGTCAGGCTGATCTCCGCCTGGGTCCAGTCCGGATGCTTGCCGACGATATAGTTCTTAATGACCGTGCTGACCCGCTGCTCCGGGTTATCCAGCGCCGGCGCGGCGCCGGCGATCAGGAAGACCGCCAGGCCGGCCAGAATAAAACGCCCCAAACGATTGATCATGCGTTTACTGCTTCATCCTTTCGAGCGTGGTCATCATCGTTTCGTAGCTCTGGACCGCCTTGGTCACGGTGTCGAACACCCGCTGGACCATGACCATCCGCATCATCTCCGAGATCACGTCAACGTTGCTCTGCTCCAGCGAGTACTGGTTGATGCTGCCGAAACCGGCCTGATTGGCCGTGCCGCTGACCGGCTCACCCGAGGCGGCGGTCGCCTGATAAAGATTTTGGCCGATCGACTTCAGGCCGGCCGGATTGGTAAAACGCGACAGGGTGATCTGCCCCAGCTCGCTCAGCGTGGTGCTCCCTTCGGTCGCGATCAGGACCGTGCCGTCCTGGCGGATCACGACCGAACTGGTCCCTTCCGGAATGACGAGATTATTGGCCAGCAGGCGGCCGTTCGGGTCCGCGAAGTTGCCGTCGTTATCGACGTGGAAATTGCCGGCGCGGGTGTAGGCATCGCTGCCGTCCTGCAGCTTGACCTGAAAGAACCCTTCGCCCTGGATGGAAATATCAAGCTGGTTGCTGGTGACCTCGACCGCCCCCTGGGCAAAATCCTTGGGGGTGGAGGCGACCCGGACGCCGGTCCCGTATTCCACGTTGACCGGCGGCGTTTCGGTGCCGGACATCGCCTCGTACAGCGTGTCCTTGAAGCTTTTCTCGACATAGAAGAGGCTTTCCATTTCCGCCCGCGATTTCTTGAACGCGACCGTCTTGGCGTTGGCCAGGTTATTGGTGATGTTCAGGATCTCGTCCTGCATCGCGGAGAGGCCGGTAGCCGCAACGTATAATGGCTGGAACATTTTACCCTCCTCTGTTCAGTCTAACTATTGGCTCGCGCGGCCCAGTTCCATCGCCCGGGCCAGGTTGCCGTCGCGGGTGGAGATGATCTTGGCATTGAGCCCGTAGAGCCGCTCCATCATGATCATCTCCATCATCTGGTCGACCACGTTGACGTTGGACGCTTCGACATAGCCCTGGATGACCCGCGGGTTCTCGATCTCCTGCATGACCACGCCGGCATCCTTGCGCTTGAACATGCTGCCGTTAAGCTGGTCCAGGCCGGATTGCTGTTCCGGCTGGACGATCCGGAGCCGGTCGACCCGGACCCCGTCAACGTTGACTTCGCCCGCCTGGCTGATCTCGACCTGGGCGCCCGGGGTGACGATGATCGGCCCGCCTTCACCCTGGACGGGGAAATTGCCGGCGACCGTCAGGAGCCGGCCGTCCTGGTCCAGTTTAAAGCGGCCGTCGCGGGTATACCCGTCTCCCCACTCCCCGGAGACCACGAAAAATCCCTCGCCGCCGATGGCGATGTCGAGCGGGCTGTCGGTCTTGACCAACGCCCCCTGTAAATTGCTGTAGAACGACCCTTCGACCTGCGGTTTGACCGATTGCATCTTCTGGTTGGCGGTTTCGAGCTCGAGAGGGAAACCTTTGATGACCACTTCCGACTTTTTATAGCCGGGGACCTCGGCATTGACCATGTTATCCATGAGTTTTCTGACCCGCTGGTCAGTCGACTCCAGGCCGGCGCCTCCGATCTCCAAAATTCGGTCGGTCATGCTGAAAAAATTATAGCTTACCGGGGCAAAATGTCAATCGGAATTATGAGACTTTCGCTCCGCTGGAGATATCCTTCTCGACCGTCAATAAAACGACCGCGCTTTTGTCTTCGTTGGACGCGGCCAGCAGCATGCCGTGCGAGGTCACGCCGCGGATCGCCCGCGGCTCCAGATTGGCCAGCACCACGATCTTGCGGCCGACCAGTTCCGCCGCCTGGTAATGCAGCTTGATCCCGGCGACCAGCTCGCGCTGTTCCGTCCCCAGGTCGATCTGCAGCTTATAGAGCTTGTCCGCGCCGGGGATCTCCTCAGCCGCCTTGATCTCCGCGATCCTTAAATCAAGTTTCTTGAATTCGTCATAGGTAATGTTGTCCATTTTGCCCCCCTTCTCGAACCAGATTATAGCATGTGCTATAATCTGGGGCATGGAAATTATCGCAGTCGGCGTTTCCGTCCTGACCCTGATCGCCCTGGCCGGGCTCTTCATTAAACTGAACGCGGCCGGACAGCCAGGCAGCGACCGGGCGATCGACATGATCCAGAAACAGATGGAAGAGATCCGCGGCTCGGTCACCAAGCTGTACGCCGACAACCAGACGATCCTGCAAAAGGTCAACACCGATTTTGCCCAGACCATCCAGAACCTCGACAAGAACACCAACGCCCGGCTGGACAACGCCGCCAAGGCGATCAAAGACGTCTACGGCCGGCTCGGCGAGGTCCAGGAATCGACCAAGAAAGTGACCGAACTGGCCCAAAGCATCTCTTCGCTGGAAGAGATAATGAAAGCGCCCAAGTTGCGCGGCGGCATGGGCGAACTTTTCCTGAGCGACCTCCTGGGGCAGATACTGCCGGCCCCCTATTACGAGCTGCAGTACCGTTTCAACAGCCGGGAAACGGTCGACGCCATCATTAAGCTGAAGAACCTCATCATCCCGATCGACTCCAAGTTCCCGCTGGAGAACTTCAAGAAAATAGTCGAAGCGGAGAGCGACAGCGACAAGCTGAACGCCAAAAAACAATTCATCCGCGACGTCAAGAAACATATCGACGCGATCCGGAAAAAATACATCCTGCCGGAAGAAGGAACGTCGGATTTCGCCCTGATGTACATCCCCGCCGAGAACGTCTATTACGAGATCATCGTCAAGGACGAGAACATCGACGACGACAAGGGGGTTTTCCGCTACGCGCTGGAGAACAAGATCTACCCGGTCTCGCCCAACTCATTTTACGGCTACCTGCAGACCATCCTGCTCGGCTTGAAAGGGATGAAGGTCGAAGCGCAGGCCCAGGAGATACTTAAAAAAATGTCGCAGCTGGCCGGGGATTACATGAAAGTCCTGGAAGATTTCGAGAAAATGCGGACCCATTTAAAGAACCTGTCCGCCAGTTTCGACTCCACCGATAAGCGGCTGACCAAATTCGGCGACAAGCTCGATACCCTGGAGGTCCACTCGGACACCCCGCTCCTCCCCAACCCCTAAACCGCCGAACTCGGACAGATCTCGTTATAAGGGCAATACTCGCAAGCGCGGAAATTGGGGGTGGCGTGATAATCGCCCGCCCGCAAGCCGGCGGCGACCTGCTTGATCTTCCCCCAGGCCTTAACCAAGTCCTTTTCCGCCGGTTTGACCGAACCGACCAGGCCGGAATCGAGAAAATAGAGTTCCAGCGCGTCCGGCAGCTTCCCAAATAACCGCTGCCAGGCGATGGCGTAAATATCGAGCTGCAAACTCTCTTTGACCTTTTGGTCCGCCTTTTTCTGGTCGCTGACCTCCGACGACTTAAAATCGACAATAATGATCCGCGACCCGCGACCCGTGACCCGCGGCTCTTCCACCAGGTCGATCCGCCCCTTTAGCTGGATGCCGCTTTCCACGACGGCGAACTCGTGCTCGATAAACTTCGGTTTTCGCCCCCGCTTTTTCTCGGCCAGATAAAACCGTTTCAGCGCTTCCTCCCCCGCGCGGAAACGCCGTTCCTCGTGTTCGCGCGAAATGAAACCCTCGGCGGACCAGTTGGCGGTAAAAACGGCCAGCAGCTGCTTGAGCGAAAACTTGCGGCCCGCCTTTTTCGCCGTGAAATAAGCCTGGACCGCCTGGTGGAGCGCCTTGCCGTAAATGATCGCCTGGTTCGGCAGGAGCGGCACGCGCAGGACGTGCACGTATTTGTATTTGAGCGGGCAGGTCAGATAATCTTCGATCTGGTAATGCGATAAGGGGATGATCTCGTCCGCCGTCTTGCGCCGCTCGGCCGGGATGACCGGCTCGGCGGCGGCGAACAGCTCGATCTGGTTGAGCAGCGGCTGCTTGAGCAAAGTAATATCGGCCCGCGGCAGGTCGAGCGCCTCCAGCACGAACTGAGAGACTTTCCGGTCGCGCTTGCCGCCGTAATCGACCGCGGAGGTAAAGTAGAGCTCTTTTTGCGCCCGCGTCATGCCGACGTAAAAGAGCCGTCTTTCTTCCGCCAGGTTAAAGTCGCCGGCCGGCACCTCTTCCTTGACCAGGCCGAGCGGCAGCTCGATCGGCTGCCGCCGGCTCCTAACCGGGAACCGGTCGCTGACCAGCGAGACGAGAAAAACGACCGGGAACTCCAGCCCCTTGGCCTTGTGGACCGTCAAAATATTGACCGCGTCGGTGTCGAGGTCCGGCTGGGCCGACTCCGGATCGTCCCCCGCCTCTTTCAATAAGTTCAGGTAGCGGACGAACTCCGCGACCCGGTCGACCTCGGCGATCGTCTTGAATTCCCGCACCCGCTCAAAAAAGCGGGCGAGGTTCCTGAGCCGGCTTTCGTTCTCCAGCGATTCCACGCCGGTCAGACCGGCCAGATAGCCGCTCTTCTTCAGGAATTGGTAAAGGACCTCGCCGGTCGATTTCTTTTTGGCGAATTCCAGGTAATAAGCGATATCGGCCATGATCTGCCGGAGCACCGCCCGACTTTCCTCCTTAACATCATCAAGGACACGTAACTCGGAACTCGCGACTCGCGACTCCCCAAGATGGGTGAAAACGTGATGCAGGGTCAGGTTGCGCCGGGCGGCGAAAGTGTTGATCTTTTGCAGTTCCAGCGGATCGAGCCGGTACAGCTCCGACAGCGCCAGGTCGTAGAGCGCGACCGAATCGGTCAGGTCGCCGAGCACTTTCAGGAACGAGACCGCCAGCCTGACTTCGGGAAAAGAATAGAGCCCGCCCCCGCCGGAGAACTGGTGCGGCAACTGCAGCACGTTGAGCGCCTGGCGGAACGGCTCGGCGTCGGAGTTGGACCGGACCAGGATGGCAAAATCCTTGAGCTGGTATTCTTTTTGTTCGGCCTTCGCCCTGATCGTTTGCGCGACCCAGTCGGCCTCCGAGGAGAGACGGTCGAAATGCCGATGCTCGACCCGCTGCCCGCCCGCCCCGCCGGCCGCGACCAGTCGTTTGTCGATCCCCGACCGGACCTCCAGCCGCTCCGGGTCGTTATGGCGGACCAGGCGGTGGGCCGTGTCGAGGATCATTTGGGTGGAACGGTAATTTTTTGTCAGGACGACCTGCCGGCAGCGCGGATACGCTTTGGCAAAACCGAGGATATTGGAAATGGCGGCGCCGCGAAACTTATAGATCGACTGGTCGTCGTCGCCGACCACGGTCAGGTTGGCCTTTTTACCGGCCAGCAGTTTGAGCAGGGAGAATTGGGCGTAATTCGTGTCCTGGAACTCGTCGACCAGGATATACTTGAACCGCCGCTGGTATTCCCGCCGCAAGGCCGGTTTTTCCCGCAGCAGCCGGAGCACCATGTTCACCTGGTCGCCAAAATCGATGAACCCGTGCTTGAGCTTTAGCTCCTGGTATTTTTTGTAGACTTTGGCCACTTCCAGCTGTTCCGCTCCCCCTTGCTTCTTCGCCCAGGCCAGGTACTCCGCCGGTTCGACATCCTCGTCTTTGGCCCGGGAAACGGCGGCGATCAGCGCTTCGACATGCTTGGTCGGGTCGCCCAGCGAGCGGTAATGCTTAAGGGGAAACTCGAAGATATGTTCGCGAAAGAAGATCAATTGGTCGGCTTTGGAGAGGACCCGGTAATCCGGGCGCAGACCGAGGTCGAGCGAGTGGTCGCGCAAGACCTTATCGCCAAAAGCGTGGAAAGTGGCGATCGCCACGTCAACGTAACCGTAAGGGACGAGCAGGTCGACCCGCGACTCCATTTCGTCGGCCGCCTTGTCGGTAAAAGTCAACGCCAATATTTCGCTTGGTTTGGCCTTTTTTTGCGCTATTAGCCAGGCGATACGCCGGGTAATGACCGTGGTTTTACCGGTCCCGGCGCCGGCAATGATCAGCAGCGGCCCTCCCTCCGAGGTCACCGCTCTCTTCTGCTCCGCGTTCAGGCCGGCAAGGATCTCCGTCATGGGGGCATTATAACATTATTAAATGGACATATTAACGCAAGTTTTAGCCGACTTTCTCCGATAATATAGGTGAAAGTTAATATAGCCTGTTGCCAACTCGTCCTGATGGTCAGAGAACCGCAATAAGGCGAGTTTTTCATTTTTAGGAGGGAAACAAATGACACCATTGAACGTTAACGGTTCCAACGCGCCCCGGGGAAGCGCCCGCTGCGCCGCCGATACATATAAAGGATCGCTGCGCGAGCTCGGCGAGATATTAACGCAGCGGCCGGGCATGACCCTGCAGGCCGGCGATTGGCGGATCCAGAAGGAAGGCGGCCAGCTGGTGGCCATTAACCGGAACGGCGAACGCCGCGTCGGCGATGACGCCGTCCGCAGCACTCTTTACGAAGTCTACGGCCGCCGGGGCGACAGCTCGGGCAGTGTTTACCGCGCGCTCAGCGCCATCGGCCGGGACCTAGCCGACCCCGATTCCGACGGCGTCTGGCAGAACTCGACCGGACCGATCGTCATCGATCTCGATAAAACGGTCGCCGCCCGCGGCCAGGAGTTCCATTATGTCGATTCGTACGAATATTACGGGACCGGCAGTTCAGCCGACGTAGCGACTTACTCGACCCACGCCGATTACGCCGCCAGCCAGGGCCGGACAGGCGAAGCCGTCCGCTACTATGAAATGGCACTGAATAACGCGGTTCCCGGCTCTCCGGAACAGACAGAGATCCTTGCCCAGCTTGGAGCGCTTAATACTGCCCGACAACCGGAGCAGGTCCCGGTCGCCGAACCGGAAACGCTGATCGCGACAGTTGCAGAAGAACCGGTGGTCGCCGAGATCCCGGCCGCTGCGGAAACGGTCGTGGCCGAGACACCCTTACCGGTCGGCACGCCGGAAAACCCGGTCGAGCTCAATATGGGGACATACCAGGTCTATGGCCAATTGACGACACCGCAACAGCCGGTAGAAGCGGAAGTAGTCGCCGCCGCGCCGGAAGAAACGAGTTATGATTATAGTCAGCTATTGGCCGGGCCGAACATTGTTGGTCTCGGCGCCGAAGAGCCGGCCGCGACCCCCGTTCTCCCGACGACGCCCGCGACTCCCGCGGTGACGGAAACCACGATCTCGGCCGGCGCCGTACAGACAGCGCCCGTGGTCGAAACCCCGGTCATCCGGCAGGCCGATCTCCCCAGACGCCGGGACGCAGACAATCTCGCCAACATGGGGGCCATCCTTTCCCGGTATATCAACAGCGACTTCAACCGCGCGCTCGATAACCTCGGCGTGGCCGACGTCTCGCTGACGGTCGAACTGGCGATCCATCCCGACGGGACGCTCGATGCGACGATCAACCTGGAAAGCGGCGAATTGCCGGACGGCGTGACGCCCGAAGCGCTGGCGCGGGGGATCGAATCTAAATTTAACGGCCGCAACTATTTCGGCCAGGTCAGGGATTCGGCGGGGGACCAAATGGTCAGGCTGCCGATCAACCGGACGATCTGAAGTTTAATTATTGAGGGCCGCTGCCGGGATCAGGATCGAACCTGTTTGCCGCTCGATCAGGTTAACGCCGCCAGCCGGCGCCAACTCCGCCCAATCGCCAAGACCGAGAAAGTCGAGCGAGTTTTGGCCCAGCGTCCTTAATCCGCCGGCCGGGAACAATTCAACTTCAACATAACTTTCACCGAGCGTTCGCGCCAGGTAAGCTCCGTAATTCGACCCACCCTCCTCCGCCGCGATCTGACCGGCATGGGCCGCGTGGTGCCGGAATCCGTTGTAAACCGCGAAACGGACGCCGGCTTGCATTAAGCGATCGGCCGTTCTCCGCCCCGCTTCCTCGGCATATTGCCAACCGGTAAGCTGGACGGTCCGGTCGGAGTACCAGTCGGCGCGCCAGATCGTCTCCGCCGCCTGCGCTTCGGTCATGCCGCCGGGATGGACCCTGATGCCGTAACGCCGGGCGGTAGTAATGATCCGCAGCAGATCGGCCTGGTCAACGTAGCGCTTGATCGTCCGCCAAAGCGTCGGCGTCGAGTAAGTCCCGATCCGGCCGGTCTCGGCGAAATAAGCCAATTCCGTTGCGATGATCGGTTCGTCCAATAGCTGCTCTACCACCAGATCGGTGATCCCCTCTTCGGCCAGTAACGGGATCACTTCGTCGGCAAAATAAGCTTTGGCGGTCCGGTAATCATAACCGGGTTGCGGATGGAATTCCCCGAACGCGATGACCTGGGGAGCGCTCTCGGCCAGGAGAGAAGAGACGGCCTCCGTCACGGAAGTAAAATGGGAGACTGCGCCGGTCCCCGCCCCTCCGTTCTTGGCCGAACAGACCGGCGGGGTTCGCCCGTACAATGAAGAGACATTATAGGTCAGCGCCGCGATATTCATCTGGCATTGTATCGTTCGCCCGCCGCGGCAATTTCATGATTTCCCCTGAAATTCCGCCTCCCCCGCATCGACAACAAAGCAGAATGACAATGCTGATCAGCGGCGGGTATAACGTTGTCGCCCAATCGTCCGCGCCGGCCGCGGCGCCGGCGGAAGCCCCGGCGGCCAAAACGGCACTGGTCCATTATGACGACCTGGCCCAGGCGCTCTCGCTCATCATTGGCGACCAGGTCAAAGTCGTCTCTTTCGGCGCCCTGCCGAAAAAGGAATATTCCAATCTCCCTTCCCCGCTTGCCAGTTTTAACCGGCAGGCCTTGCCGCTCTTGAAGCAGAAAGGGTTTTCCGCCCTGGTCCTGGCCGACTTGCCTTCTTCCTCCGCCGCGGAGACCGAAGCCGCTCATTATCCCCGGCAAAAACAGTTCGGGCCGGAGCTGACCGAATGGTACAGTTTTGCCCACGATTACTGCGGCATCACGGAGACGTTCCGCCAGGCGCAGGCGCTCGGCCTCTCCCTGCACGGGGTCGCCGCCAACAATGTCCAGGAATATCTGCGGACCCTGCAGCAAAATGCCTGGCCGGTCAAGGCCCGCACCTTGAGAACGGTCGATGTTCTGCTGGGCCAGGGAAAATCGGTCGTCACTTATCATGAACTGACCGCCAACGACGTCGCCCCGCCGGCAAAAAAAGCCGACTCTTCTTTCGGTTGGGAATTAAAAAAGCGGTTGAACGCCGGTTACGTGGAGATCGATCTTATTCAACCGGAATTGGTCCCGGCCGCCAAAGGGGATGAGCTGATCGGCGTGCACGATTGGCAGAAATATATCCCGGCCAAAGGGGTTAACTTGCTCCGTTTCAAGAACGGCCGGCAGGTCGTTATCCTGCCGCGGTTCAACGGCGTCCGGCAGGAACAGCGGGCGGTCAAACAGCCGGTTTGCGAATAACTACTTGATCACGACCCGGTCGACCCCGTCGATCTCCATCACTTCCACCCGGACCTCTTCCTTCTTCGCCGTCGGCAGAACCTTGCCGGTAAAATCGGGATGGATCGGCAGTTCGCGGTGGCCGCGGTCGATCAGCGCCGCCAGCTCGACCTTGGACGCCCGGCCGTAATCCTTCAGGCCGTCGAGCGCGGCGCGCACCGTGCGGCCGGCAAAGACCACGTCATCGACCAGCACGACCACCTTGCCGTCGATCTTGAACGGGATCTCCGATTGCCGGACCTCGATGTATTTCCCCTTGCTGGTCAGGTCGTCGCGGTACAGCGAGACGTCGAGCTTGCCGACCGGGACCTTTTTCCCTTCCTGGGACTCAATGATCTCGGCCAGGCGCTTGGCCAGCGGTACGCCGCGTTGCATGACGCCGACCAGCAACAGGCCTTCGACCCCTTTATTGGTCTCGATGATCTGGTGCGCGATCCGCCGCAGGGCCCGGTTCATCTCCACCTCGTCCATCACGACTTTGACATTGGTATCCGGTTTAAGTTTTTTTGCCATTATAACCATCTCCTCGTGAACGTATTATATCACAGTCCCAGCCGCGCCACTTCCTGGACGGCCGCCAGGAGCGGATCGGCGGCGGCCGCCCCGGCCCGGAAACCGCCGTCCCGGCCGATCGCCGCGTAAGCGCTGGCGTCGGCGTTAAAAGCGAGCCCTAGGTCCGCTTTTAACTGCGCGACCCTGGCCCGCAGCTCGGCCAGGTTTGGCTCGACCGGGTTCGGTTCCAACCCGCCGAACAACACGTCCCTTTTGCCGTGCAGCTCTTCGACCCGGCAGCCCAGACGCTGTAAAAAGAGATCGACATAACCCCGGGCCGCGCCGAACAGCGGGTCGACCACGATGAGCGGCGCGGCTTTCCTGATCCGGGCCTGATCGAGCTGGGCGGCCAGGTAATTAAAATAGCGTTCGCGCGGCTCGAACCGTTCGACCGTCCCCTTGTTCCCGCGGCCGATCTGGCTGACGGCCGATTGGTAATTGAGCAGCATCTGGTTGGGGATATTCGCCGGTTGGGCGGTCGAGCGCTCCAGGAAGACGTAGGTTTCGATCTCTTTCGCGCAATCGGCCAGGCAAAGGGCGCCGCCGTGCTTAATGAACTTGAGGCCGCTGAACCGGTGACCCCGGCCGCTGGCGGTCACGGACACCGCGCCGGCCGCTCCCCGGTCGACCGTCTCCCAGGCGACGATCGGCGTGGGGGTATCTCGTTCGGTAAAAAGAACGTTAATGCCGGCCGATTCCAGCAGCTTGGCAAGCTCCACCGCGAACCGTTCAGCTTGGAAACGGGGATCGTAACTGACCAGGAAAGGTTTTGCCGCCTGGTCGTGGGTGAGCAGAAAAACGGCGATCGCCCGCCCCACCTTTTTGACGTTGTCATAGGTGAAGTCGGCCGAAAGCTCGGCTACCCAACCTTCGGGACCTATTTTTATCATTTTAGTAAATCGGAGGAGGGAGGATTCGAACCCCCGTTACCATTGCTGGTAAAGACGCTTTCGAGGCGTCCGCCTTCAACCACTCGGCCACTCCTCCAAGAAAAAATTCGGAAGGGGAGAGATTCGAACTCTCGTTACGGTTTCCCGTAAACACGCTTTCCAGGCGTGCTCCTTCAACCACTCGGACACCCTTCCAGAAATATGCGCCCAGGGCGATTCGAACGCCCGACCCCTTCCTTCGCAGGGAAGTACTCTATCCAGCTGAGCTATGGGCGCGCTAAACACTATAATAACACAAAAAAGGGGAGCCGCGAAAGCTCCCCTTTTTGTCAGCTAAAGAAAATAAATTATCTAAAAAGCACGTGATGGAACTGGACGATCGCCGGGCCCAGGACCAGGGAAACGATCGACATCAGCTTCAATAAGATATTCATCGCCGGACCGCTGGTATCCTTGAACGGATCGCCCACGGTGTCGCCGACGACCGCCGCCGCGTGGACCGGAGTACCCTTCCCGCCCAAGTAACCGTCTTCGATCAGCTTCTTGCCGTTGTCCCAGACCGCGCCGGCGTTGGCCAGCATGATCGCCATCGGGACGCCGACGCAGAGCGAACCGGCCAGCAAGCCGCCGAGCGCCTCGCCGCCGAGCACGACGCCGACCACGACCGGGATCAGCACGGCGGAAATGCCGGGAACGACCATCTCGTGCAAGGCCGCGGTCGTCGCGATATCAACGCATTTCTTGATCTCCGGCTTCGCCTTGCCTTCCATCAAGCCCTTGATCTCCCGGAACTGGCGGCGGACCTCTTCGACCATCTTGAACGCCGCGCGGCCGACCGCCTGCATGGTCATCGAAACGTAAGCAAAAGGGATCAGGCCGCCGAGGAAAAGGCCGATCACCACGTCCGCCTTCAGGATATCGATCGATTTAATCCCGACCGCCTGGGTGTAAGCGACAAAAAGCGCCAGAGCGGTCAAGGCCGCCGAACCGATCGCAAAGCCCTTGCCGATCGCCGCCGTCGTATTGCCGAGCGAATCGAGCGTATCGGTGATCTTGCGGACCTCGGACGGCAGGCCAGACATGGTGACGATCCCGCCGGCGTTATCGGCGATCGGGCCGTAAGCGTCAACCGACATGATGATCCCGGTCGTGCCGAGCATGCCGACCGCGGAGATAGCGATGCCGTACAGGCCGCCGAACAGGTAAGAGACCCAGATCGCCGCGCAGATCGAGAGGATCGGGAAAATGGTGCTCTTCATCCCGATCGCCAAACCGGCGATGATATTGGTGGCCGGGCCGGTCTTGCAAGCCTCGGCGATCTCCTTCAGGATCTTGCCGGAAGTGTAAAATTCGGAAATGATGCCGATCGCCATCCCGGCCAGGATGCCGGAAAGGATCGCCCAGAAGATCCCGACGTTGCCGACGACCATCTTGGTCAGGAAGAAAGCGGCAATGATGAACAGGCCCTGGGCGACGTAGGTCGCGTAGCGGAGCGCCGCCTGCGGGTTCATCCCCTGGATCACCTGAATGAACAGGACTCCGACGATCGAAGCGACCGTGCCGGCCGCGATCAAGAGGATCGGCAGGATCATCCACTGGAACGGCGCGCTCAGCATCAGGGCGCCGAGCGCGATGGTCGCCACCACGGCGCCAACGTACGATTCAAAGAGATCGGCCCCCATACCGGCTACGTCGCCGACGTTATCGCCGACGTTATCGGCGATGACCGCCGGGTTGCGCGGATCGTCTTCGGGAATGCCGGCCTCGATCTTGCCGACCAGGTCGGCGCCGACGTCGGCCGATTTGGTGTAAATACCGCCGCCGACGCGGGCGAACAAGGCGATCGAAGAAGCGCCCATGGAATAACCGCCGACGACCGCCGCCTTCAGGGCGACCCCTTTAACAAAGAAGAAAATGAGGCCCAAGCCGAGCACGCCGATCGAAGCGACCGCCATTCCCATGATCGCCCCGCCGGAAAAAGCGACGCCGAGCGCCTGGGCCTGGTTCTTGCCGGCCGCCGCGTTGGCGGTGCGCACGTTGGCCCGGGTGGCCGCGTTCATGCCGATGTAACCGGCCAGCATGGAACAAACGCCGCCGAAAACATAGGCCAGCGCCACATATATATTGATCAGAAAGGTCAGCACCAGGAAGATAAAGAGGATAAAGATCAGGACTACCCGGTATTGCCGGTTCAGGTAGGCCATCGCCCCTTCATAGATCAGGCCGGAGATCTCTTTCATCTTCGCCGTCCCCGCCGGCATCTGCAGGATTTTCCAGAACAGATACCCCGCGAACAAGACACCCAGCAGACCGGCGGCCAGGGACCAGGAAATGTAACCTAACATTTTATTACTCCCTTCGATTTTCCAAGATCAAACAGGACGCATTATAAACTATGCTATAATAAAATTCAACAGTCCGATTGTTTCGTAAAAATATGTTTATCATTACCGAACGGCAATACAATATAATCATGAAGCAAGCCCAGGCTTGCTTCCCCCAGGAGACCGGCGGTTTTCTCGGCGGCCACGACAACCGGATCCTGGGCGTCCTGCCGATCCCCAATAAAAACCTGGGCGACCGGACCCAGACCTTCGCCCTGGGCGCCGACGACATCGAGCTCGCTTACCGGTTCCTGGTCAAGCATAAGCTGGAGTACCTGGGCGTTTACCACAGCCACCCGGGCGGCGTGCCGCTCCCCTCGGCGCAAGACCTGACCCATAACCAGAAATACCTGTTTATCGTCGGCCTCAAAGACCGTTATAATCCGGAGCTGTTCGCCTGGCGGGTCGAGAACGGCCGGCTGTACGCGGAAGACATCCAGATCATCAGCGACCTGGGCGCCACCGTGGTCGATATCCGGACCGGCCAGCCCCAGCTCTCCGCCGGCGCTACGCCCCAATACCTGGACCGGCTTGCCGATATGGTCGACGGCATGGTCGGCGGCCGGATGCCGGTCTACCCCAAGCTGGACCCGCGCAACTGGGACGCCTCCAGTTTCAGCACTTTCGCCTGAGGTTGAAATCAGGTCAATCAATGGGCGATATTCTCCTGATGCGCAATAAACGGCTCTGTCTTGCCCTGCTTTTTTGCCTGCTGGCCGCCGGCCTGGCCGCGGCCCGGGACCTGCGCCCGCACCGGATCGAAAAATTCCTGGAGCGCTATTGCCCTTCCAGCCCGCTGCGCGGCTACGGCCGGGAGATCGTCGAGCAAGCCGACCGCTATCAGCTTGATTACCGCTTATATATGGCGCTCGCCGGCGCGGAAAGCACCTGGGGGAAGAACTGCCCGAAACGGAGCTACAACTTTACCGGGATCAGCAACGGCGGCGCCCGCTTCCGCTCCATCAAGCATAATATCCAGTACACCCAGGCGACGATCGCCGAGAAGAAATGGTACCGGAAGTTCCGGAAAACGAAAAATCTGATGGACCTGATCAGGGTTTATAAAGCTGTCCCGCCGTTCGACCGCTACCTGCGCAGTCTCAACTTCACGATGGATATGATCGCCGCCGTCCCGGCCGAAGAAGCCGGCGCGGTCAAGCTGGCGCAAAGCGCGGGGTCAAAGAAAGCGGCAAAACCGGCTGGGGTGAGAAAGCTGCCCGCCCGGGCGAAGCCCGAACTGTTCGCCGCCTGGAACACCATCCGCTACGACCGCTACGCGCCCCGGTCGCTCAACAAGATCGCTCAGTAAGGGGCGTACTGCGAAAAAATGTATAACAGGTAACCGCCGGCCGCGATCAGGAATACCGCGGTCAGATAGCTCATCGTGAACAGCCAGTGCTCCCAGCCGTACTGGTGCCAGTCATAACCTTTCGCCCGGAAAAAGTTCTTGTTTATGTAATCATTGAACGCCATGAACTTTTCGAACAGGAGCAGCATGGCTAGACCCGACAGCAGCCCGGTCAACCCGCCCAGCAACACCAGCGCTTTTAAGACGATCGGCATTTTTTTCTCCCCCTTTAACAATTCTTTTGAAATTCGGCCGCCAAATCAAGGATATTGTAGCATGAAGATCGCCAGCAATGTCCAGCACTATTTGCGGCTCTTGGCCGGCAGGCCGAGAACCTTGCCGGTTTTGCGGCCGCAGGTCGAGATGGCCGAATTGGCCGGCCTGGCGCGGCACGCGACCAAAAGCGTGGAGTCGCTCGGCCGGGCGCGCCTCGAGCTCCCCTGCGAATACCGGACCGCTTTTGTCCGCGACCGCGACCGGATCATCTATTCGCCCTATTTTACCGCCCTGTCGGGCAAGACCCAGGTCTTTTCGCCGGAATCGCTGCCGCTGCCGAGCAGCCAGCAGGTGCATACCCGGCTCTTTCACGTGATCAAGGTCGCCCAGCTCGCCCGCGATATCTGCCGGGCGCTGGGCTTGAACGAAGACCTGGCCGAGGCGATCGCCCTGGGGCACGACCTGGGCCATTCGCCGTTCGGCCACGAGGGGGAAAAGATCTTGAGCGAATACAGCCGGGAAAAGCTCGGCGAACCGTTCAAGCATAACCGGCAAAGTTTGCGGATCGTGCGGGAGATCGCCGACCTGAACCTGAGCTATGAGGTGCAGGAAGGCATATTGAAACACGACGGCGAGACCAAGGACGCCGTCCTCCGCCCCGGCAAATATTCTCTGCGCGACAACGAGCCGGCCTCGACCCTGGAAGCGTGCGTGGTCAGGCTTGCCGACCGCCTTTCTTACCTGCCGCTCGACCTGGAGGACGGTATCCGGCTCGGCCTGGTCAGCCGCGATCAGCTGCCGTCCGGGATCACCGAGATCCTGGGCAGCCAGACCAGCGAGATGATCAACGCGCTGGCGACGAACGTGATCGAGATGAGCGCCGGCCGGGGCGAGATCGCGCTGAGCCCGCTGGTCCGCGAACCGCTCGACCGGCTTTTTGACTTCAATTACCAGCACATTTACTACAGCCGGCGCAACGTCGAATTCCGCAAAAATATCGCCGCCTGCCTCAACGTCCTGATCGGTTATTTCGCGGAGCAGCACCGGGGCGACGCCCGGGCGGTGATCGACAACATCGTCGCGCTGACCGACCAGCAGGCGTTCGCCCTTTTCAACCGGCTCCGTTTCGGCAATCAAGCGCCCCCGCGCGCCAATTTATGATAAAATTGACGCTGCCATGAAAACCGCGATACGCCTGGCCGCCTTTTTATTGACGCTCGGCGTGATCTTGTCCGCCTGCTCGTTCAACCAAAAGGGGCATGTCCCCTCGGCCGACGAGATCCTGGGCGAATGGCAGACCGTGGCCGGCGCCGACGCTTCCGATTACTATTTTTCGGCCGGCGCGGACGACGTTCACTATTTCAACACGACGCTGACCGGCCGTCCTTATGAATCGGGGACCTACACGATCAACGGCGACAAGCTCCTCCTGTTCGCCAACGAGAACAACACTTATGAATGCTCCGCGCTCCTGATCAAGGGGAACGCTCTGCGTTACGTCCAGGACGGGACCGCAGTCGTCCTGCGGGGGAGCGACCGGAGCCGGCGCTGCAATCCGGTCTTCCGTTTCCTGCGCAAACGGAGCGGCCTGGTCTTCTCCGGCCCGCTGACCACGACCTTTCCCTGGCTGCTGCCGGGCGGCGACCAGGTCGACGTCGACGGGTTTGAAATGACCGCGACCGTGCCGGTGGACGGGGATTTTACCGCCGTCAACCAAACGGCCGGCGCGATCGGTTCCGCCCTGGTTAAAATGGGGTTTAGCGCCGACCAGCTGAACGTCACCGAGGCGATGAACGGTTACCGGCAGAACGAGCTGGTCTGCCAGATCTTTTTGCAGGAAACCCCCGACAACCAGGCGGTGATCATCGTTCGCTGCGGTTTGCGGAAGTAGCGCTTACTCGTAGCGGAGCGCTTCGATCGGCAGCAGCCGCGAGGCTCTTCTGGCAGGCCAGAGGCCGAACACCACCCCGACCAGCACCGAAAAGACAAAAGCGAGCAGGACCGACTGCGCGGTGATCACGACCGACCAGCCGGCAGCCGCGCCGATCGAGAACGAAATGATGCCGCCCACCCCTACTCCGATCAGCCCGCCCAGACCGCAGATCAATACCGCCTCGACCAGGAATTGGGTCATGATGTCGCGGTCTTCGGCGCCGAGCGCCTTGCGCAGCCCGATCTCGTGCGTCCGCTCCATCACCATGACGAGCATGATGTTCATGATGCCGATGCCGCCAACGAGCAGACTGACCGCGGCGATCGCCCCCAGCAGGAAAGAAAAAGTCTGGACCGTCTCGCTCGCCGCTTTCTGGATGTCGGCCATGTTCCGGACGTCGTAGCTGTCGGACAGGGAAGCGGGCAAGCGATGGAGCCGAACCAACAGCGGACCGATCTCTTCGGCCAGGCCGGTCAAGTCGTCGGCACTCTGGGCCTGGACGTCGAAATTGCTGATGTAATCGCGGCCGAGCAGCCGGTGCATCGCGGTCGAGAGCGGAACAAAGATCTGGTCATCCTGGTTCATGAACCCGCCTCCCCCTTTTTCCGGCAGGACGCCGATCACCTGGAAATTGATCCGGTTGATCTTGATCCACTTGCCGAGGGGGTTCCCGTCCGGGAAAAGCTGGTCGGCCACCTGCTTACCGAGAACGGCGACCTTGGCACGCAGGTGCTCTTCCGTCTGGGTAAAGAATCTCCCCTGGACCGGAACCGCGTCGCGAACATACTGGTAATCGACGCTCGTCCCGTTAATACTGGTGCTCCAGTTCCGGTTGCCGTAAACGGCCTGCCCCCTCCCCTGGACGTAAGGGATAACGTACTTCACCCCATCGAGCGCCTGCAGCGCCTTCAAATCCTCGAGATTGAACCGGGGGACCGAATCGGAGCCGAGCGAGATCCCGCCCTGCCGGAACGACGTCCGGACGCTGAGCAAATTGGTCCCGAGCGCCGAGAGCGACTGTTCCACCTGCCGCTGGGCGCCGGTCCCGATCGCCAGCATGGCGATGACCGCACCGACGCCGATGACCACGCCGAGGATCGACAGGAATGAGCGGAGCTTGTTCGTCAGCAAAGAGAGAAAGGCCTCATTGAAATAGTTCGCCAAACGGCTCAGGGAAAAGAGATTAAAATTGCGCGGCTTGAGTTCCGGCAGAGAAACGGCGCCGCCTGCCGTTTCCCGCAATCGCTCGTCGGAAACGATCCGGCCGTCGGAGAGCGTGATCCGCCGGCTGGCTTCGTTCGCCAGGTTCGGTTCATGGGTCACCATGATAATGGTATTACCCTGGCGGTTGATCTCTTTGAATAAATTGATGATCTCCTGGGCGGACTTGGTATCCAGGTTTCCCGTCGGTTCGTCGGCCATGATCACCAGCGGTTTGTTGGCCAGCGCCCGGGCCAGCGCTACCCGCTGTTGCTGTCCGCCCGACAGTTCCGTCGGCCGGTGGCGGAGACGATCGCCGAGCCCGACCCTGCCCAGCAGTTCTTTCGCCGCTTTACGGCTCGCCTCCGTGATCCCCTCATCATAGACAAAAGGGAGCATCGTATTGGTGACGATATCGAGCCGGGGGAGCAGATTGAACGCCTGGAAGACAAAACCGAGAAGATGATTGCGCAGACGCGACGTTTCCCTTTCGGTCAAACGGGAAACTTCCTTGCCCAAGATCCGGTATTCGCCGCAATCCGGCCGGTCCAGTAAACCGAGAACGGCCAAGAGGGTCGATTTACCGGAACCGGAAGGCCCCATAATGGCCACAAATTCTCCCGGTTCGATCGACAGAGAAACGTCGCGCAGGGCGTAGACCGGTATTTTGCCGCCGATGTAATAAGTTTTACAAAGGCCTTTGATCTCGATCAAGCTCATTAGCGGCTACGCTGGGTACCGAAGGGATTCAGATTGGGCGGGCCGCGCCGCTGGGAAAGCGCGTCGGTCATCGCTTTGGTCGGGACGGCCACTTTCTCCCCCTCGGCCAGGCCGGAAATGACCTCGATGTTGTCGCCGTTCTCCAGCCCGGTCTCGATCTGGACTGCCTGAGCGGTCTTGTTATCGGCGCTCGGCTTGAAAACGTAGACCGCTTTACCCCGCTTCTTGATCGCCTTGAGCGGCACGGTCAGGACCCCTGCCCGAGCGTTCTGGGAAAAATTGACCGTGGCGCTCATTCCGGCGCGGAAGAATGACGGCACGGTATCCGGGATAACGTCCACTTCGTAAACGGTGACATTGCTGACGACCTTGGATTCGTAGGCGATATGCTCCACGCTCCCGTTGATCTCTTCTTTGGGATAAGCATCTAGGACGATCTTGACCTGCTGGCCAACCTTGATCCGGCCGATGTCGGTCTCGTCGATCGACGCCTTAACGATCAATTTATCGGCCATCACCAGGACAACGTCGTTACTGGTCAGACTTTGCCCCGCTTCCACGCCCCGCTGGATAATGAAACCGTTGATCGGCGCGATGACCGGCGTCGGTTTGTACATTTCTTCCCACCGCTTGACCTCTTCTTCCCCCTTGGCCCGGGCGGCATCGATCAAGGTCGCCCGGTCGAGCGAGCTCATCCAGGCGATGATCTGTCCTTTGTAAACTTCCTGCCCCTCGCTGACGAGGACCGATTCGATCCGGCCGGCGACCGGCGGCTTGATCTCCAGGCGATTGCGCGGCATCACCGTGCCGGTTGCCGGGATGCTCGATTCGATATCCCCCTTGGCGGCGCTCACCAGCTCGAGCGGGACCTCTTTCTTAGGAGCGCAGGAAGTCAGCATTAAAACCCCGACGAACAAGACCCCCAAATTTCTGATTTTCATTTAACGTAACCTCCGTATGAGTTGTACCACGCCGCTTCGGCATAAAGGGCCGCTTTCTTCCGTAATAATAAATTCCGCTGGGCGCTGATGTAGTCGTTCTCGATCCGGTCCCATTCGTCGTAGCTGACCAGGCCGTTGATGTACTTTGTCCGGGCGATCTCCGCCCGCAGGGCGGCGGCAGAGAGCGACAGCTGGGCGGTCTTTTCCGTCTCGAGCGCGTCGAGCAGCGCCTGGTAAGCGGACTGCAAGCCGTAGCGGAGGTCGTTGCTGGCGTTCTGGAAATCCTGTTTGGCCTGATCGTACTGCGCCGTATAAATGACCCGATCCGCAATGTTCGCCCCGCCCGGGAACAATGAATAAGACAGGTTCAGCGACCAGCTGTTGCTGTTGCTCTGCGGCGGCCAATCGGTGCCGCTTCTGCGGTACGAACCGCTCAGGGAAACGTTCGGCAGGAACTCGCCGATCGTCTGCCGCAGCGCGATCTCGGCCCTTTCTAATTGTTTCAGGTTCATCGCGTTGGCCGGAGCCGCCGCCAGGAGCTGGCCGTAATCGGGCACGGCCAGGCTGTTGGCGGCCAGTTCGCCGTCGGCCTTTGCCGCTTCCGCGGAGATGAGCTGGGAAAGCTTAAGGCCGGCCAACGTCTGGGCCCTTTCCGCCGCGGTCACGGCGGCGGCGGCATCGGCCTGGTCGGCTTGCGTCCGCAGCAGCGCCCCTTTGTCTTCGCGGCCGCTGTCGTAGCGGAGCCCGATCAGATCGCTGTTATTTTTCCGGCGCTCCAGTATTTGCTGGTAGAGGGTGACGTTCTCGTCGGCCAGCGCCAGGTCGACGAACGCCTGCCGGAGCTGATAATAGACGTCGGCTTCCGCTTTTTGCAGGGCCGCTTGATAATAATCGTAACTGGCCCGGGCCGACTGGGCGCTATAATAGTTATCCAGGCCGGCAAAGAGCGTCTGGGAGACGCTTAAACCGTAAGACGAGCTGTTGGCCGTCGTCGCCGGGGTTCCTGAGGTCGACTGGCCGGTCGAAGCATTGGCCGAAAGTTGGGGAAGGAAAGACGAATAGCTGCGGTACAGGCTCCACTGCGCCACCTCGGTCTGTTTGCGGGCGCTCTTTAGTTCCGGATTGTTCCGCTGCGCCAGTTTGAGCGCTTCCGGCCAGGTGAGCGCTGAGGCGGACGCCGCCAGATAGACAGCGGCCCAAACGATCGTCAGTGTTCTCTGCCAGGACATCTTGGTTTATTCTATCACTTCTGCGGTCCGCGGCCAAACCCGCGCGGGCGCGGCGGCCGCATCATCCCCTGGAATTTTTGCCGCTGGTCCGGCGTCAGGCTGGCCTTGAGCTCCAGCAACGACTTGACCCGTTTGATCTCGATCTCGGTCCGCCAGCCGTTGATCTCCTTGATCGACTGTTCGATCAGCCGCTGGTCCGGCTTGTCTTTTTCCAGCTCACTCCGTAATTTATCGGAACGCTCCTTGATCTTGTCGAATAACGGCTTGTTCTCCTTTTCCAGCTTCTCCCTGGCCGTCTTGAATTGCGCCTGTTGGGCGGCAGTTAAGTTTAACCGCTGGGCGATCTGTTTGCCCGGATCGCGCTTTCTCTCTTTGCCGCCCCACCACGGGGCCGCCAGAGAGGCGGTGCTAAAGACCAGCACCAGCAAGGCTAACGCTACCGACTTAATTATCACTTTCATATTATTTCCTCCTTTAAACCCATCCTGCCAGATTAGACAAGCCAAGTCACGCAAAGGTTCCCTCACTCGCCGAAAACATAACTAATCAGCGGACTGCCGTTAATGGCTTGGCCTTCGTTCAGGTAGCTGGCGATCGTCTCGTCACTGCCGGTCTCCAGGTTGACAAAAAAGACCAGGCCGACCAAAAGCACGGCTACCGCGCCGGCCAGCGAGACCGCCGTCGGCCAAACCCAGGCGACCGACCTAACAGTTGCCCGTTGCTTGATCGCGCGGTAGAGCCGATCGGAATCGAACGGACCCCTGACCTTTTTCAACTCTTTCAGGTATTCGTTATAATCGGTCATTTTGCTTCAACTCCTTTTGCATGATCGCCCGGGACCGGGCCAGGTTTGATTTAACCGTTCCGACCGGCAACTCCATTAGCCGGGCGATTTCCTCGAGTTTGTACTCTTCGACGTCAGCCAGCAATAAAATGGTCCGCTGGCGCGGGTTGAGCTTCTCTAACGGCTTGAGCAGGCTGGTCGCTTCAACGTCCGATGTCGGGATGCTCTCTTCGAACCTTAAACCGGCCAGGAGAACGGAAAAAAGCTTATAGCGTTTCTGTTTCTTGACGTAATTGATCGCCGTGTTGACCGTGAGCCGGTAGAGCCAGGTCTCCAGGGAAGAGTCGCCGCGGAATTTCGGCAAGGCCTGATGGACCTTGAGAAAGACCTCCTGAAAAAGGTCCTCCCGGTCATGCTGCCCGGCAACATATTTATTAACCAGGCGCCAGACCTGGTCCTTGTGGTCCAGATAAACTCGGTCGAATTCGTATGCAGCCATGGCTGTTGCCATACATTATATTGGACAATTGGGGCGGTTAAAAGGTTCCGCGCCGGTCAAAATGAGTAAACGAGCCGGACAAGCCCCATCTTGCTCCCGCCGAAACCGAGCGGATCAGCCGAAGAAGGCGGCACGAATTCCGACCCGTCCGGACCGCCCAGCCACATCCCCTCCAGGTATAAGTCGAGGTTCTGGCCGATATTGCGGGCGTATTGCGGGTAGACCATGTAGCTCTGGTCATCAAGGTTGGTCAACAAGGAAACAGTAACGGTCGTGATCTCATCGATGATCTTATTGCCGCTAAGATAGAGATAATCCATGCCGACCGATTCCGCCGTTCCCCAGTTATAATTGCCGCTGTTCCGGCTACCAAGGCCGTTGTAATAATACTCGCAGTTGAGGCCGATCCCGTTATCGAGCGTGTAATCGCCGCCAGCGACCGCTTGAGCGACATACCCGTTCAGGCCCGGAACGGTCTTGACCGCGATCTCTCCCCTTACCCCGACATCTTTAATGATATCGCCGGCTGTTTCTAAACCGACCTGATGCCCGAGCGTCCCCTGGTCGACGTAGCTGAGTGCCAGATCGAACGATCCGGTGTTCCCCTTTACCCGCAACCCTCTCCCCGTTTGCTCCCAGGGTTTTCCCGCGACTACGAACGCATCGACCCCGCCCGCTTCACCGACCGGCACTTCCAGGCGGACCGCTTCGACATTGGTCTTATCTTCATCGCGGACGGCGAAGGAGAGGACCATCGGGTTAAAAATGTCGACCGGGTTCCAGATATAGCCGGTCCCCCAGGCGATCCGCTGTTTGCCGGCGGTCAACGACCAAAGATCGGTCCGGTATTTGGCATAAGCCCGGTCAAAGACCAGTTGGTCCAGGTCGGTCGCGCCGGTGACCAAGATCGCTTGCGATTTGGCGAGGAAATAATAGCGGGGCTCAAGGTGGATGGCCAAATTATCCCCGGCTTGCTGGTCGAGCTTCAGCCGGAGTTTGTTCAGGTCGCCAAGCCCGGCGCTGCCGTTCTTCTTGAGCAGGGTCAGCAGGTCGTTCTCGTAGGAACCGGCAAGCTGCAGCCCGAACGCCACGCTCCCCAGTATCCACCACCCGACCCCTATCACCAGCAGTCTTCTCACTTTGTCAAATTGCCCTGGGTAAAGACCTTGGCATCGACAGGCAGGTCGAACTCGATCTTGGTGGTGAACAGTTCGGTCTGGGAATTCGCCCGCAGCAGGTTGCTCATCGTCATGTAGGTCGGATAATAACGCACCCCATAGCGCCGCACATCCCCCATGGTCATTTCTTTTAATTTTTTTCCGGAGAGGGCGAACAGGTCTTCCCGGGCCGGGACGAACAGTTCTTTATCGACATAAACGACCCGGCGGAAATAAGTGACATCCTTGACCTTGGCGGTCAGGTCAACCACATAGCAACGCCGCTGGCGGCGGACCAGCTTCTCCCCTTCGCGAAAAGTAAGCGGGACAACCTCTTCGGAGATCAGTGTGGCGGTGTATTTTTCCAGCAGCTTGCTGCTCTCCAATGCATCCTCGTAGCTAAAATCAGAGCCCATCATCGACTGGCGGAGCATCGCCCCGGAGATCTTGATGATCTTATCGACCGACGGCAGGTACATCCACATATTATCCTTGATCTTGAGGTACTTGACCCCTTTGTCCCTGGCCGGAGAGAGAAATTCAGCATAGCCCGTATCGGTCCCCTTATCATAGCCGATCATCGTCTTCTCCCTGACTTCCTGATCAACATGGATGACCATCTTCGATTCCGACCGGGCGGTCTTGAACGTCATATTAGCGTCGACCTTATTGATTATTTCCTCCCCCGTGATCCCCCAGCACCCGGTCCCCAGCACCCAGATCATCAGGATCGCGAGTTTATATTTCATGTAACGCCTCCGTTGGTTCTAATTTTGCCGCCCGCAAAGCGGGAAAGACCGCCGCCAATACGGCACAAGCCATGCCGACCACAAAACCGCTGAAAACATAGGTCCAGCTGAAATCGCAGTAATAAACAGTAAAGGTCGGAAAATCCATTTTCTCGACGGAAGCAGTCACGTCCAGGCCGTAAATGCTCATATAGTAGCTCAAAGCGGCACCCAAAAACATCCCAATTACACTCGCCAAGGCGCCCAGCACCAGCGCTTCCAGCAGCACCATAATTATCAACTGACGGTTGGTCATCCCCAGCGCCTTCATCATCCCGATCTCCCGCGTCCGCTCCAGCACCGTCATGAACATAGTATTCAGAATGGTAAAAGCGGACAGTAAAACGATCAGGATCAAGATAATAAGGTACAGATACTTGATCAGGACCAGAAACATATAAATTGAGCTCTGGTCCTGCCAGGCGGTTACTTTATAACCCGGTCCGAGCGTGGCGGCGATCATTGACGCCACCCGGCGGGCGGCATCGGCTTTTTCGGTGATAATGAAAATCTCGCTGGCGCTGCCCGGGAGTTCGAGCAAATACTGCGCGCTCTCGATCGGGATCAAAAAGACCTTCCGATCAATGGTTGGCGAAGAAAAATTAAAGATCCCGACCACGGTAAAGTTCTTGGCGCTCAAGGAACCGTAGGCGGTCTGGGTCACAACCGTTAAGATGTCCCCCAGCTTAAGTTTAAGGTCCTTGGCCATGTTCACTCCGATATTGACTTCGTCTGTGCCGGCGCGGATCACCCGTCCCTGCACAATATTCTTATTAAGCTCAAGGATCGACTCCTCCGCCGCCGGTTCGATCCCCATGCCCAACGTCTGCTTGGTATTCCCCGCGTAATCCAAGAGGACGCCGAACTTGAGCCGGCCGGTAACGGTCTTGATCCCGGGAGTGGCCGCGATCTGCCGCTGCACCGCGCGATAATCGGCGATCGAATACTGGAGCGGGAACATCTTTTCACGCCTGGCGAACTCTTTGGTCAAGACCCGGACATGCCCGCTCTGGAACCGGATATAAGCGTCGGACATGTCCTTGACCGTTCCTTCGATAAACGACCAGGCAAAGATCAAGATCGCCACCGAAAACATGATCGAAGCGCCGGTCAGTATCGACCGCCGGGTATTGCGGAAAACATTCCTGATCGCCAGCTTTAAGATAAAATTCATCCTAATATTTTCTCAAGGCCTCGGTCGGCTCCAGGCGCGAAGCGACCAGCGCCGGATAGATGCTGGACAGCAAGGCGACCACTACTCCGAAACCAAAGACCTGCGGGATCAGGTCAAGATTCCAGGCGCCTAAAAACACTCCGGTCCGAAAACCAATATTGCCCCAGTCCCTCATCGCGAAAGAAAGGTCAAAACCGAACCGGGTGGTCCAGAATACCACCAGCAATAATCCGGCCAGACAACCGAGCGCGCTCCCCACCACCCCGATCATCGTCCCTTCCAGGACAAAAAGCCCAACGATCTGCCGGCGCTTCATCCCCATGGCGCCAAGCATGCCGATCTCCCGCGTCCGCTCGAACGCCGCGATCAGGATAGTATTGCTGATCCCGACCAGCGCAATAATGATTATGCAGGCGAAAATGATGTTCTTGCTCATGGCATGAGATTCGGAATGGGCGACAACATCTTCCGCCACTTCTTTCCAGGTCCAGAGTTCCAAGCCGGGGAAGCGGCCAGCGTATTGCTTCTTAAAAGCGTCGATCTGTTTGACATCTTTCAGTAAAATATTAACTTCGGTCACACCCTGCCCCAGATCCAGCGCTTGTTGGGCCAACCCCAGGGGGACAATGATCGAGTTCGTATCAATGGCATAGTCATCGCTCTTGATAACCCCCTTAATTGGCAGATCGAGCGCCTGGAAAGTCGAATACTTGGTCCGGCAGAGAACGGTCAGCATATCACCCGGACTAACATTGAAATCCTTCGCCAAGTCAGCGCCAACGACCATTGCTTCTTCGGCCCCAGCCAGATACTCTCCCTGATTAACCGCTTGCTTCATCGTAAAAACGGTCTGATCCTGGGCCGGATCGACCGCCAACCCGACGGCCGGCAACTGGTCGACGCCGTTTGACAACGTCGAACGAAAGCTGAGCCGGGGCGCCGCCGCCTGGACCAGCGGGTCGGCCCGCAAGACCGCCAGCACCGGCGCCGGGTCAAAAGCTTTCTCGATGGGCAAATTATCGATATCTTCCTTGTAACCTTGCGGAAAATACTTGAGGTGGGCGTTTTCGTAATTGATTATTTTCTCATAGGTTTTAAGATCGAGGCCTTTAAAGTAAGAATCGAAGATGATCAACATTAAAATGGCAAAGGCCAGCGCCGACAGGGTCAACAGCGTCCGCCGGAAATTACGGAAGATATTTCTATACGCCAGCTTGAGCAACATCCGATTCTATTTGTCCGTCGCGGACGCGGATCAGCCGCCGGGCATGCTCCATCACTTTGGGATCGTGGGTGGAAAAGATGAACGTCGTGCCGAGGTTCTTGTTCATCGCCTGCATCAGATCAAGGATCTCGTGGCCGGTCTTGGTATCGATGTTCGCCGTCGGCTCGTCGGCCAGGACGTAATCGGGATTCTTGACCAGCGCCCGGGCGATCGCCACCCGCTGCTGCTGTCCGCCGCTCATTTCGCTGGGCAGTCGGTTGGCCAGATCGGCGATGCCGACCGAAGCCAGCATCTCCATCACTTTCTTCTTGCGGATGCCCGGCCCGTCCTTTTTTAAGAGAATTAAAGGGAATTCGACGTTCTCAAACGCGGTCAGGACCGGGATCAGGTTAAAGCTCTGGAAGATGAAACCGATATGTTCGTTCCGGACGTCGGCCAGCTGGTCGGGTTTCAGGGTGATGATATCGTGCTCCTCGATAAAGACTTTCCCCCCAGTCGGCTTGTCGAGACAGCCGAACAGGTTGAGCATTGTCGTCTTGCCGGAACCGGACGGGCCGGCAATGGCGGCAAAGTCCCCCTTTTCGATCGCCAAGTTGATCCCCCTTAAAGCCGGCACCTCCAGCTTCCCTACCTTATAGTTCTTGACCGCATTTTCCATTTTAACGACTGCCATGTTATCTCCCCCTGTTACCGACAATTATAGGCCGGAACGGAAACTCGTCAACCCGCTTTCATCGCTTCGGTTGGCTCCAGTTTGGCTGCCCGCCGGGCGGGCAAGATCGAGGCCAGAACGGAAAAAAACACTCCCATCAGAAAACCGGTCCCGATCGTCAGCCAGCTGAATTCTCCTTTGTAAACATAAGAGAGCGGGATCTCGATATCCCTGATGCTCTTAAAAGCCGCCGTATAATCGATCCCGGCAGTGCTGACGTAATAAGCGAGCAGTGTTCCACCGGCGGCGCCGGCCAGACTAGCCATTACACCGAGAATCAACGCTTCCAAAGTGATCAGCCGGCCGATCTCCCCTTCTTTCATCCCAAGCGCTTTCATCATCCCGATCTCGCGCGTCCGCTCCATGACCGCCATGAACATCGTGTTGAGAATGGTGAAGCTGGCCAGGAGAAGGATGAAGGCGTAGATCCCGGCGTACATGTACTTGATCAGCACCATCATGTAGAACAAAAAGCCGTTCGCCTGCCACGGCACGGCAATTAGTCCGGACGGCAAGGTCTTGTCCAGCTTTTTTGCCACTTCGACCGCCCGATCATGATCCCTGATCAGCAAAAAGATCTCGGTCACCCGGCCATCGAGGTCAAGGAGCTGCTGCGCTTGATTAAGCGGCAAATAGAAGGTCCGGTTATCGATCGAAGGGACACCGAGGCTAAAGATGCCGGCGACTTTCAGGTTCAAGCCGGAGAGCGAGCCGTGCGCCGTCTGGGTGATGACCGTGAGCGTGTCGCCCGCTTTCAGGCCCAACTCTTTGGCCAGGCCGAGGCCGACGACCGTTTCGCTGGTCCCGCCGGCGAACATCCTACCGGACACCATTTTGCCTGACAGACCGATGACCGACTCTTCCTTGACCGGATCAAGGCCGACGCCGAGGACCGGCTTGTTCCTCCCCTTGATATCCATCAGGACGCCGAACTTGATCCGGCCGGTCGCCAGCTTCACGTTCGGGTCCCGTTCGATCTGATTGATGACATTCTGGTAATTATAAACCGTGGCGCTAAGCGGCAGCATCGTCTCCCTTTTCCGATAATCGGCGTTCATGATCCGGATATGGCCGACCGAATTGGTCACGTAATTCTGGAACATCCCGCTGATGATCCCGGAAACGAACGTCCAGAGAAAGATGACGACCATCACCGCGAAGGCGATCGAGAGCCCGGTCAGGAACGACCGCCTTTTATTGCGCAAAACATTCCTTAAAGCTAATCTGAACATCTTATTTCCTCAACGCCTCGCTCGGCTCCATTCGTGAAGCCACTCTGGCCGGATAAATACTGGTCAAGGCTGACACGACCAGACCAAAGATAAAAGCGACCGGAAACATGATCAGATGCCACTGGCCGGTGAACTTGCCGGTGGTCCGGTAGCCGATCGGCCCCATCTCCCGCATAAAGGCGGAAAAATCGATCCCGTACGGGACCATCCAGAAACCGATCAGCAGAGCGCCAAGGATGCAACCGGTGATGCTGCCGAGCAGGCCGATCATTGTCCCTTCCAGGACAAAGAGCCGGACGATCTGGCCGCGTTTCATCCCCATCGCCCCCATCATCCCGATCTCCTTGACCCGCTCAAAGGCGGCCATCAGGATCGTGTTGGTGATGCCGATCAGGGCGATCAAAACAATGCAGCCGAAGATCGTGAAGGTGCCGGAATATTTTGCCTTGGAGATGGCCAGGACATCTTCGGCCATCTCTTTCCAGGTGGCGATCTCTAAGCCGGGAAGTTCTTTGGCCAATTTATTCTTGAACTGGTCGACTGCGTTGATATCCTTCAACTTGATGTCGATCTCTGTGACACCCCGGCTCAGGTCGAGCGAGCTCTGGCCGACGTCGAGCGGGATGACGATCGAATACCAGTCGATCTGGGGATCCTCGGTCTGCAGGACCCCCTTGATCCGGAGGTCGAGCGCCTGGTAAGTATCGTATTTGGTCCTGGCCAGAACGGTCAGGTAGTCGCCGACCCCGACCCCAAAATCATCGGCCAGCTTCTTGCCGACCAGCATCGCCTCTTCGGAGCTGACCAGGAACTCGCCTTGCGTTAACCCCTGCTTCAACAGAAAGACCGACTCGTCATCGGCCGGGTTAACGGCAATGCCGATCGCCGGGATCTGGTCGATCCGGTCGGAAAGCATGATCCGGAAGTTGACCCGGGAAGTGACGCCGGCAACTGCGGGGTCGCGGCGGACAGTATCGATCACCCCGGCCGGCGCGGTGATCAATTTATCAAGCGGCAGATTATCTTTATCTTGCTGGTAACCGCGCTGGAAGATCTTAACGTGGCCGGTCTCATAATCAATGATCTTGGCGAAAGATTGGGCATCGATCCCGGAGAGCATCGAGTCGGCCAGCAGCATCAGTCCCAGGCCGATCGCAATAGCAATAAAGGTAAAGAAAGTCCGGCGGAAATTGCGGAAAATATTACGCCACGCCAACTTAATGAGCATTTAACGCCTCAATTGTCTTCGAGTTGTTCGTCGAGTATCCGGTATGCGTCCTTTTGGGTCAACCGCTCCATTTGCGCCCGTTCGGTGATCAGCTCCCGCATCAGTTCGGCAAAAACGGCCGGGTCCTTGATCCGGAGCCGGCCCAGGTCCCGGAGCATCGCCTGGCGGATATCGGCCAGCGCGTTCCAGTTGTCCTGCAGGGTCGAGTATATATTGGCATTCTTCCTGATCGAAACGACGTATTGATAGAGGTCGTACAGGACCCCGTAGGCCTTGGCGTCATCGACCTTCAAAGTTCCCCCCTGCCAGCGGGCCAATCCTTCCCTGACGAGCAGGTCCGCTTCCGCCTGGGTCAGGGGTTCTTTCCCCTTGTATAGCTTAAAACAGGCAATGACATCGGGCGGCAGCGCCGCTTGCTCGTCGGCATTGAGCGGCAGGTCCAGATAAGCTTTGTAGCTGCCGCTTTCGATCGGCTCAAGCAGGTCGGCGCGCTGCGGGTCCTGCGTGAACTGGTAGCAGATCGTGTAGAGATCGAAGTTCCGGCTGGCCGCGGTCGCGGCGTTAAAGCTCTCAAAAGTCGAGGCCATCACCCTGATCAGGTCGCCGACCAGCCGCCGCTGTTCCATCATCAGGTCGCCGGTCGTGTGGACCAGCTCGGGAGCCGGCGTCCGGCCGTCTTTGGTCAGCAGGATCGGGAAGCGGCCGAAAGTGTTGCTCCCCCACTTCGCGCGGACCAGCTTGTCGTTGTCGTCCCGTCCCAGGTCGTAATATTCGTAGGTCCGTTCCCGGCGCGACCCGTTCAAGTCGTCGTTGATCGCGTCCGGCACGTTTCCCCAGCTGCCGTCCGTTTTCCGGTACGACCAGTTGCCGCCGGTCTTCTTCAGCTGCGCCCCCTGCGGCACGACGGTCGTGTCGTAATAAAGGTTGGAAACGTAATTATCGACCTTCCGCAAGACGGAATAACTGCCGGGGGGCGTCGGGTAAGCGATGTCCTTGGCGAACAGCGGATAACCGTTCTTGTCCCGCCCCTGCATGATATTGACCTTCTGCTGGAAACCGGCTTCGATCATCATCCGGGCAAAAGGTTTATCTTTTAAAGAAATTATCCATAAGTTGGATCCCGGATAGACTATCGCCCTGACGGAGCCCGGATCGGCTAACTGCGCCGCCAGGCCGGTAAGATCGTCGTTGAAGTTCACCATCTCCGCTAGGAACGGGAGCTTATCGTACCCGGCCGGCGCTTTCTCCGCGTACGGCTTGATCGTGATCCGGGCGCCGACCGGCAGGACTTTGTTCAATATATAAACGTTAAGCGGCGAGACGTGCATGCAGCCGTGGCTTTTATATAAGTTGCCCAGCATCGCGTTAAGCAGGACGCCGAAGTTGTAGTCGTTGAGCGCCTGAACTGAAGAGATCTCCGGCACCGCCGTTTCCCCCGAGGCGGCGGCGCGGATCAGGCCGCGGAGCGCCTCTTTCTCCCGGGCGTTGAAGATCGACTGTTCTTCCGCCGTGCTGGCAAAATCGGCAAAGGTCAACCGCGGCTTGCCCCGCTTGGGGATAACGACCTGGCGGAACTCCAGCCGGTCGTTCAAGAACCGCTCCAAGGCGATGACCCGGTTATCCGGAGAGTACAGGCCAAAGGCGTTATAATCGCGGCGCAGCTTGGCCCGTAAATCGCTCAAGACGTCCCAGTGGTCGCGGACCATGACGTACCAGCCGGCGTTCTTGTCAAAAACATTATCGTAATCGCGGACAAAGTTATACAAGCCGAGCTGGCGCTGCTTTTGATCGGGCAGCAGCGGATATTTCCCCGCCCGTTGATCACGGAACGCTTTTTCCACCCGGTCGTCGATATTCACTTTATCGGCCGCGTTCAAGGGAAAACCATTAAAGAGCTTCACATAACTGCAGGAAACCGGATCAAGGCTCGCCGCCGCGACCTCGCCGCTGGATACCAGAAAATCATGAACGGCGCGGTAGAGCTTGAAGTTCTCATTCCCGGCAATGCACGCCTCCAACGAATCGGGGCCCGGCACGGTTAAAAGCTGGGCGAGGTCCTTGATCAAGACCGATTGTTCATAAAGGAGCTGCCCTTCGCAGTAACCCAGCTCCGGATAGCGGTTCCGGCCGTCCACCGTCCAGAGGAGCGCGTACTTGCCGAAATCGTTCCCCGCCCAGCGGGCGCCGGTTATCTTCCCCTGTTTATCCAGATTAATATCGAGATAGTTCTCCGTCTGCTGGCCATACGGCTGGTTCAGATCGTTAGCAATGAAACCGGGCGCCTGGTACCACTTGCGGTCGTCGTTCTGGAAAACCCAGTTCCCTTTCTGCTTGACCAGCCAGCCGCCGAACGGCACGATCGTGATATCGCGATAAGCGTTACTGAGGTAATGAGCGGTCGTCCCGAGGATCTTATAGTCGCCGGGGTCGGTCGGCGTGGAAAGCGAGCTATCCCAACCGATCCGCCCGTCCGGGTCGGCAGAGAAAACCAGCCGGTAGTCTTGGGCTGGACCGGGCGACGTCTTCATCTTGACCAGCGGCTGGTCGCCGACCAGGACAAATAGTTGGCCGAGCCCGGGATAAACGACCAGCCGGGCGTTCCCTTTCTTGAACATATCGGCATATTTATTGACGTCGCCCCGGGTCGTGACCAGTTTTCTGAAGACCGGCGCCGCCGCGTAGCCGTCCGGCAGCGTTCTCTGATTGTAACTTTTGATCGTCAGCTTCGCCCCTTTGGGGACCGTTCTGACCAAAAGGTAGATATCGGAAGGGGTAAAATGCAAACAACCGTGGCTATCGTAGAGAAAACCGAGATGGTCGCCGATGAAATCCGCCAGGTTGGTCCCGTTGAGCAGCGCCTGGCTTTCGTAAGTCGCGGCCTGGAGCGGCGCCAGGCAACAGAGCAAGAACAGCGCCGTCCAGAAATATCTCGCCATTACCGGTCGACTATCCTAAAGTTCGGGTCGAACTTGTCCTGCAGCTCCATCAGCTCGATAAGCTTAAAGATGTTCCCTTTGATCTTGATCTGGCCGGCAACGATCTTGTTCTTGAACGACGCCACCCCCGACAGCACTTCGTTCAGCGTCGAGCGTTTGAGCGTGACCGTGACGTCCGCCTTAGCGGACTGCTTCCCGGGGAAGTAGTTTAAGACCGAATCGGCCACCGTCAGCAGATATTTTTCGCCGGTGTCGGTCAGGACCCAGTTGATCCTGATCGTCTTCCCGTTCGCCTGCGGGCCGTTCAGGCGGATCGCCATGAAGTCAAAGATCATGTCGAGCGACATCGCGCCGATGACGTCGGGGCTATTCGTCTTGGCCGGGATCCTGACTATCCCGGCGCGCAGCTCGCGCGCCCCGGTCAGATAAAAGTTGCGCCAAACGCCGGACTCGGCCTGGTAGCCGAGCTGTTCCAGCGCGTCCGCTTCCAGCTCGCGCGCCGCCTTGTTCCCCGGATCGGCAAAGACCACGTGGTTCAGGACCTGGGCAACCCAGCGGTATTCCCCTTTCACAAACTCCTTTTTCGCCTTACTGATGACCGCCTCGGCGCCGCCCATGAACTCGACGTATTTCTTGCCGGCGGCAACCGGTGTCAGCGGGTCAAGCGTCGCCGGGTTGCCGTCGAACCAGCCGAGGTACCGCTGGTAGACCGCTTTGCTGTCGTGGTTGACCGTCCCGTAGTAACCGCGGTTATACCACGCCTGCGCCAGCGTCTCCGGCAATTTGATCTGCTCGGCGATCTCGACCATGTTCAATCCTTCATTGGCCAGGCGGAGCGTCTGGTCGTGGATATATTTATAAGCGTCGCGCTGTTTGGCCAGCATGCCGGTGATCTTTTCGCTCCCCCAGCTCGGCCAGTGGTGGCTGGCGAACATGACGTCGGCCTGGCCGCCGAACAGGTCGATCGCTTCGTTCAGGAAATAAGCCCACGACTTGGCGTCGCGCACCTTGGCGCCGCGCAGCGTGTAAAGATTATGCAGGGTGTGGACGCAGTTCTCCGCGATGCAGAGCGCCTTGTACTGCGGGAAATAGAAGTTCATCTCGGTCGGCGCTTCCGTGTTCGGCGTATACTGGAAGACGATCTTGACCCCGTCGATCGTCCGCGTCTCCCCGGTCTTCTTGATGACGTCGGTCGGCGCGATGATGGTGATCGTGCCTTGCGAGACCGTCGGGCCAAGGCCGGCGTTCAGCTGCCCCCTGGGCCCTTTCGGGATCAAGTTGCCGTACATGTATGCTGCCCGGCGCGACATCGCGTTCCCGGCCATGACATTCTCGCTGACCGCTTCCTCCAGAAAACCTTGCGAAGCGATGATCTTGACCTTTCCCGCTTTAACGTCCGCTTCGGACACGACCCCCTTGACGCCGGCCCAGTGGTCAACATGGCTGTGGGTGTAGATCACGGCCACGACCGGTTTCTGGCCGACGTGCTTATGGACCAGCGCCAGGGCCGCTTTCGCAGTTTCGGCGCAGACTAGCGGGTCAACTACTATATAACCGGTCTTGCCCTCGATAAAACTGATGCAGGACAGATCGTAACCGCGCACCTGATAAACGTGATCCGTGACCTTGAAGAGGCCGTGAATATAGTCGGTCCGGGCATGGCGCCAAAGGCTCGGGTTGACGGTGTCCGGACAAGCCGGGTCGCCGTCCAGGAAAGCATACTGCTGCAGGTCCCAGACCGCCTTCCCCTGATCGTCGCGAACGATCAGGCCGGTTTCCGCGGTGATCAAACCACGCGCGGCATCGGCAAAATCTTCATTATTATTAAAAGGAAGTTGTTGCCGCAGCGCGGCATTGAGCGCTTTGGTCTGGTCCGAGGCGTCTTTCGGTTCAGCGGCAAAAGCGGTCACGGCCAGAGAGAGGAGCAGAATAATGGCCCAGGTCGTTTTCTTCACGATCGTCACTCCTTTTGCGGGTCTGCCGGTTATTATATCACCAGATCTGCTTAAGCGTGTATTTATCCGGCTCGAACTTCATGTTCGGGTCAAAGAGCGCGTCCATCCACTGCAGCGTCTTGATCAGCGTCTTCTGCTGGAGATCGGGCCATTTGCCCTTGATGTCGACCTGGATCGAATTGGCCAGTACGTCGAACCCGATCGTCACCGGAAAAAGGACCTGCCGGGCGAGCTTCCAGTTGCTGCCGCGCGAGAATTTGACCCCGAGCGTAAAGTCCGTTTCGCCGGAAAAAGCGTAATCGCCTTCGATCTTCAGGTCCATATTAGACGCTTTGGCATAAGCGTTATCGATCGTCAGTTTCTCGTCCGCGACCTGAAAATTCCCCTCGATACTCTTGAAGTCCGGCAAGGTAAAGCCCTTGTTAACGCTGGCGATCCCCTCTTCGATGATCTTGAAGATCGGCGCCGGCTGGAGATTAGCGTCGGTCATCTTAAAATAACCGCCCCCTTTGATCGAGGACAGATCGCTCCACGGGGCCAGACAAGCCCCGTTGGCCGCTAGTTTGCCGGCCATCCCCTGGAACCGTTTGTCGGTCGAACCGAGCGCCGCCAGGTCGAGATCCTCAAAATGGAGCTCGACGCCCCAGCGGTCGGGATCAAAGACAAAGCCGCCGCCAAAATAGCCGTGGTAAAGCGGCATGACGGGAATGACCGCCTGAAAACGACCGTTATTAGCTTTGAGGTTGAGGATAAAAGAACGTTCTTCCGCTTTCTTGATCCTGAAGTTGCGGAACGCCACGTCCAGCCAGCCATCCAGGCTTTTCCCTTCACCATACCGCCCCTTCAGATAACCGGCCAGGACAACCTTCCCCTTCAGGTCTTTCTGCGTTACCTCCTGGGAGAGGCCGGGGAGCACCAGCACAAACTTCAGATCGATGAGGTCGGCAAGATCAGGCAAACTGACCTCGCCGGTGACCGCGGCAATGAACCGGAGCTGCCGCAGGTCGGTAAAAGTGATATTGGCCAGCACCCGGGACGACTCGGCGGTCAGCAACACGCCGGCCGTTGCCTGCCAGTTCGGATAGAACTTCATCTTGATCCCGGCATAGGCGTCTTGCACCGTCCCCTCCAACCGAAGCTGCTCGAGGTCGTCCCCCTTCTGGGTCATTTCGCTATGCAGGTCGAATTTCCCCTTGAACGATTCGCCGCTGAATCTTTCGATGGCGAACCGGTCCCCGTCGATCAGCGTCTTGAGCCGCGCCCTGGTGATCAGTTTGTTGCGGCCGGAAAAGATCGCCAGGTTATCTGCCGTTAGTTTAAAGACCGTCCCTTTATTGACCAGCCGCCCTTTTTCCAGCCGCGCTTTGTAGCCGAACGTCAGATTGCCGGAACCGCTGTACTCGCCGTTGCGCAATGCTCCTTGTTTGACGTTGATCTGTCCGGCGTAAGTCGCTTCCCGGCTGGCAACGGAGAATTTAACGGTGGCGGCGACACTCTGGGCTTTGAGATGCCACGGCCGGCAGAGATCATCCAGATAATATTGCCAGTAATCGTTGAGGCGGACGGTCTTGACCGCCGCTTCGCCGCTCACGCTTTTTCGGGCGGCATCGGCCTTGAACCGGGCGGAAAATGACTCCTGCCGGGGGTCGGCCGCTTCTCCCCGGAGGTCGACCGCAAACTGCCCTTTCCCTTCCCAGCCGATCGCCAGGTCGACTTTCGGGAACGAACGCGTTAACTCATTCTTTTTGTTCGCCCGGTCGGCGTAATTGACCGCGGCGTCGTTGAATTCGATCCGCTCCAGCGCTACGCTCCACTCCTGCGTCGCCGTACTTTGGCGGTCGATCTTGAGGAGCGGAGCAAAATTCCAGGCGCCGGCCTTGTCCCGCTTGATATTGAGCGTCGCTCCACTAACCTTGAAGCGGGTTATCCTCACCTTTTTCCAGACCAGCGCCAGCCAGTCCAGGTCGGTATCAACCTCCGCCGCCTGAAAAACCAGGTCTTTCCCTTTTGGCTGCTCGACATAAAGCTCGATCTTTTTGAAGAGGAATCCCCGGAAAGGATGGTAGTCGAGCCCGCGAATGTAGATCTCGATCGGCAGGTCTTGGTTGGTTCTGGACAGTTCCTTGAAGACTGCCGGAACGATCACCCGGGGAAGCAGGTAAGAATTAAAACCGTACCAGGCGCCGGCCGATAAAAGAGCGGACAAGACCAGCAGCAACGCCAATAGTTTAAATAATCGTTTAATCACGCTGGCGTTTTATCTTTCGCCAAGTAGCAGAGAAGCATACCAAGCAACGCCAGCGACAGGCCGAACAGAAAGGCCCCACGGAAACCGGCCATCATGACATCAGTGTGCTGGCGGACCTGGTTAAGCATTATGTTCATTTTGGCGATATCGAACAGGACAACCTGCGCCAGGACCAGCATGTAGAAAGCGATCCCGACCGAGGAACCGGCGTTCAAGGCGATCTTGTAAACGCCGGAAGCGACCCCCTGCTTGTCGGCCGGCGCCTGCGCCATGATCAGCTTGTTGTTCGGGGCGATAAAAAGCCCCATCCCGCTGCCAAGCAGGAACATCGCCCCGGCAATATAATAAATGTTCGAATCGGGCGACAAGCAAAAATAAAGCGCAAAAGCCGCAGCCGCCAGACCCATCCCGGCCAAACAGATATACCTTGAGCCGTACCGGTCCGACAGGTTGCCGGCGAACGGTGCCAGCAGCATCATCATAACCGAAGGGACCATCGCCAGCAGGCCGATCTCACCGACGGAGAGATGCCGCATCATTTGCAGATAGAAAGGAAAGAGAAAGCTGTTGCCGATGTGCATCCCCAGGGCGATAAAAGCAGCCAGGACCGCAAAGGTAAAATTGAGGTTCCGGAACAGGTTCAGATCGAGCAGCGGGTAAGCGCAGCTCTTTTCCCGAAGGAAAAAGGCGCCGAACGCCGCCAGGAACGTCAGGAGGCAAGCCAGGATCAACGGATCGGTCCAACCGACCCGGATCCCCTGGTTAAGCGCGTACAAGATCGCCGCCATGCCGAGCAGCAGAACTATCGCGCCCAACAGATCAAATCTCGTTTCCCTGGCCGGCGGTTGTTTGGACGGCAGGAGCTTAACTGCGGCCAGCAGGATCAGCAAGGCAAGCGGCGCCGTAAAAAGAAAAACGCCGCGCCAGCTGATGAGCGAGTTCATCAACCCACCGAGTGCCGGACCGGAAGCCAACCCGAGCCCCTGAAAAGTCGCGTACAGGCCCAGGGCTTTCCCCTTCATGTCGGTCGGCAGGAAAGTCGTCAGCATGGCAATGCAGATCGGACTGTACATCGCCTGCCCCAATGACTGGAAAACCCGGGCGGCTAAAAGCGCCGGGAAGGTCGGGGCCAGAGCGCACGCCAGTCCGCCCAGGGCGAACAGACCGAGGCCGAGACAGAGGACCAGCTTGTACCCCTTCATGTCGCCAAGCTTGCCAAACCCGAGCAGCGTGCCGGTGATCGTGAGCAGATAAAGGGTCGGCAACCAAGAAACCACGCCGACTTTTACGCCAAAAGAATTGGCGATCGACGGGAGGGAGATGTTGAGGCTATTGTAATCAAGGGTGATCAAAAAAGAGATCGCGGAGATGATCGCGATCAGCCAGAATTGCTGCCGGCGGTCGCGGACGACATGGTCTTCCATTTTATTTCTTGTCGAGGCGGTGGTCGCAATCGCCTTTGGCGGCAAAAGCGGCCATATCCGCTAAAGCAGTGTCAATGATCCGCCTGACCGCTTCGTGGCTGTTGAACGCATTATGCGGGGTTAGGACCACATTCTTGAATCTTTGCAAGAAAAAGCCTTCGAGCGCCTTTTTAAAAGCTTCGGCCGGGGGCAGAGCATCCGTTTCCATCGCCAGGATGTTCTCTTCCTTGATCCAGACCTGCTCGCCTTCGAAGGTGTCGAGCGCCACCCCGCCGAGCACTCCGTCCTTGACCGCCTGCAAGACCGCGGTCGTATCAACGATCGGCCCGCGGGCGGTGTTGACCAGGAGTAATCCCTTTTTGACCAGCTTCAGGGAATCGGCATTGATCAAATGGTGGTTCTCCTTGGTATAAGGGGCGTGAATGCTGATCAGGTCCGAGTTCTTCAATAGCTCTTCGAGCGGCACGTATTTAACGGCAAACTTGTCGATCAGCCCCTGGTTCGGGTAAGGATCGAAGCAGATAATGTTCAGCTCAAAGCCCGCCGCCATCTTGATCAGCCGCTGGCCGATCCGGCCGGTACCGATCACCCCCAGCGTCTTGCCGAGCATATCGTTCCCCCTGACCGCTTTCTGGTCAAAGATCCCGAACATACTGCGGATAAAAGTGACGCTGAGCCGGCGCGAGAGGGTCAGGAGCAGGGCGAACGCGTACTCGGCCACGGTATTTTCGCCGTAACTCGGGACATTGATCACCGCTATCCCCTGCTGCTTTGCCAAGGGAAGGTCGATCTGGTCAAAACCGGTAGTGCGGGTGCTGATCAGTTTCAGTTTGGGGAGGACATCAATCACACTTTTATCAACGGCCGAAAAGGAGACCGAGATCAGCTCGATCTCCTTGAGCTCCGGCAGCATGCCCTTGGTCAGCAGGCCGCTCTCGGCTTTCACGATCTCGATCCCTGCCCCTTGGCAGGCGTCATTAATGATGGGGAGCTCCCAGCCCTCCAGGTCGAAGAATGCCGCCTTCATCGTTACGGCCTCAGCTCTTTGCTGGGCTGGGCCGTTTTCGCAGCGGCTTTGCCGACCTTCAGTTCGCCGGTCTTGGCGTATTCCAGGATCTCCTTGATCGTCATCCCTGCCAAACCTAGTGAGACCAGCGTCCGGCCGTGCAGGAAGTAATCGGTATCATTATATATGTTATCGATATCGATGATGCTCCGGATCGCCGGGTCTGCCACACCCGCCAGACCGGCATACTCGTGCATCGTTACCAGGATATACGGCGTATCCTCCGCGATATAGCGTTCCTGCGGGCTTTTCGGCGCGTCGTAGCCGAAGGCGTTATGGATCGGCGTGATCTGCGAGAAATCATGGATATCCTTGGCGTCGATGTGGTACCAGAGCTTGATCAAGGAAATGAACGAGTCCAGTTGGAAGCCGAACTTGGCGCCGATAGCGATCCGCTCGTCGTCGACCTTCTGCTGGACTTTACTGACCGAGGGCGACATCCCTTCCTTGTAGAAGAAGAACTCGCCTTTGCGGCTCTCGAACGCTCCCATATTCAGCGTCGCGGTCACCGGATGGGCAATGATGTTCAAATTGTAAAAATGGACCTCGATCACGTTCTGCTTGACGTCCAGCTCCAGCGGCATGATCGCTTTCATCGTTTTCACCGCCGCCGCGGTCCGGTTCGCCGGGAAGACGCCGAACTCAAAGGCGTCTTTCATCCCGCCGATAAAGATCTTGGCCGGGCCGACGATCCGGCAGGCGTAGGGGATGGAGGCCGCTTCGCAGAAGGTGACATTCTTCTTGATCCCCGCTTCGCGCAGCATCTTGGCAAAGATCAGCGACGCTTCGTTCCCCGGCAGGATGGTAAAAAGATGGCCGTCGCGCAGGTGCGGCATCATCTGCTTGAACATGTTCGCCTGGGCAAAAGCCGGCACCGGCATGATGATGATGTCCGACCAGTCGAGCGCCTCTTTGATGTCGGTGGTCACCTTGGCGACCTTGGCGGTCCCGCTCAAAGCGCTCTTGATCGTCAGGTCGCCCTTTTTGAACTCCGCGACCGCTTCGATGGCATTCCCGTTCTGTTTGATGCTGTCGAGCGCTTTCGCGAAATCGGGATGTTCGTAGAGGCAGATCTCGTGGCCTTTGGTGGTGAGGTGGAACGCGTGGGTTTGTCCGGCATTACCGGCGCCGAGCACTGTAACTTTAGGCATCGATGTTTCCTCCTTGTTCCGGTTGCGCCTTTTGCGACCTGGCAGTATAATACCTTCAACGGGAGGAAAAAACAATGAAAATAATCAAATGGGGATTGATCGTGATCGTCGCTCTGGTTTTGATCGTCGCCGCCTGGCTGGCTTACATGGGGGTTTTCTCCACGCCCAAAGTGACCGTCCAAAAGGTCGGCCCCTACACGCTCGTCTACGAAGAGTACGTCGGCCCTTACTCCAACACCGGCAAAGTGATCCAGCGGGTCTACGACGGCTGCACCCTGGAAGGGGTCATGACCGAAAAAGGGTTCGGCATTTACCTGAACGACCCGAAAATGGTCGACCAAAACAAGATGCGGAGCGAGATCGGCTGCGTCCTGGAAGCAAAAGACTTTGGTAAAGCCCGGCAGCTGCGGAAAAAGTTCAAAATTAAGACTTGGCGGGCCAGCGACTGCCTGGTCGCCGAATTCCCGATCAGGAACAACCTATCCTACATGATCGGGCCGTTCAAAGCCTATCCGGAGCTTAATAAGGCAATGAACGCCAAAAAAGCCGAGCTGGGCGCCTGCATGGAGCTCTATGACATGCCGGCCAGGAAGACGCTCTACATCTTCCAGCTCGCCAAATAATGAAGAAGCGGCTGCGCCATTTAGGATACTTAGCGCTGTTGGCCGGGCTGTTCATGACCTTGGGCTGCGCCCAGGTCCCCCTGGCCACCACCAATTACGAACCGCAGGTAGACCAACCGGGCTTAAAGAGCGTCGTGATCGGCAACGACACTTTTGCCGAATACACCTTGCCGGATTGCCGGATCACCAGCGCGATCTTCGAATTTAACAACGTTATCGCCGTCAGCCTGGAGATCCGCAACCTGACCGGCCAGGACCTCGGCGTTAAGGAATATGCCGTCTCCCTGGCCGACGGGCGCGACCTGAAGCCGGTCAAAATGCTCACGCGCCAGGACCTGGTCGCCACCCGGGCCAAGATGTCCGGCGGCACCGGCGGCGCCATCCAGGACCAGCTGATCCAGGCGACCGTCGACACGATCATGAACACGATGAACACCCCGACCAAAGAAAAACTGATCAAGATCATTGACCAGGGGATCGCGGAATATTTTGATTTTCGGCCGGTCTACGCCAACGACCGGCGGGGCGGCGTCCTCTGTTTTGTCCCCGACTTCCAGCTGGAATATCCTTTGACCCTGACCGTTAAGATCAAAGGGGAACCGCACATCATTAAGTTCCTCCCCCAGGTAAAAAAGGATGTTTAAATTACTCGGAATAACGACCTACGCGCTGGTGCTGCTAACGCTCCTGACCGGGCTAAGAAGGGTCAAGCTGCAATATCATCGGTGGATAGCCTACGCCGCGATCACCGCGGCCACGATCCACGGCGTCCTTATCATCCTGTTCGACTAGGCGCTAATCTTTCAGCCGGCCGTGGACGATCACCAGGGCGAGCACCAGCGCCGGCAGAATGAAGTCGCCGAACATGATGCCGGGACCGGCGTTCCAGGCGGCAACGTTCGCCTTGAGCAGCACTTCCCGGACATGCCCGACGCCGCAGCCCCAATAGACGACCAAGACGTTAAGCGCCGCAGCCAGCCAAAACTCCCGGCGGAAGAAAAGACAAAGGATGCCAAGCACGCCGATCCCCAGGTTCATCATCGCCACTTCATACTGGAATGGGCTGCCAGCCGCCCAGCCGATCATTTGCGCGGTGTAATCCGCCCTGGCCGTGTGCATATACGCGCCGATCAAGCCGCCGACCCCGATGTCGATGACCAGCAGGTAAAGAGCGATGATCCCAATGATGTTTTTGAGCGTCCGCGGCTTCTTAGAGAAAAAAATGTTGGCCAGCGAGACGGCCAGCGCCAAAACGAACATGAACAGCCACATAATGGATACCTCCTGGCAGGAATTATAGCAGAATCCGTTGTATAATAACGCCAGGAGGAATTCATGAACAAACTACTATTCGCGCTCACCGTCCTGCTTTTTGTCGCCACGACCGCCGGTGCCATGGGAACAGCGCCAAAACCGCCGGCGGTTGCCGACCTGCAAACCGCCGTGCAAAACGAGCTCAACCGGATGAACGGGGTGATGAAGCTGGCGGCGATCAAGCTGGCCGCCACCGACCTCAAAGGGCTGAATGCCCGCCAGGCCCTTTATGACGTCTATAGCGACGTCAATTCGGCGATCGTCGTTTCCTCGATCAGCCTGGACGGCACGCTGCTGGCCGTTGAACCATCCGCCCGCTATTCTTCGGGAGTCGGCCAGAGCATCACCAACCAGGCCCTTTTCCAAACCCTGCGCTCAACGAACAAACCGGCCATGGGCCAAATGTTCCTGGCGGTCGAAGGGTTCAACGCCGTAGCGCTCGGCTACCCGATAGTTTCCCAACCGGACGGCAAAACGATCGGTTACACCACCCTCGTCTTCCAACCGGACGCGCTGATCAGGAAGATCGTTAACGACCAGGCCGGCGGCGTCACCTTTGAAGCGCTCGCCATCCAGCTCGACGGCAAAGTGATCTTTGACCGGGACATCCTGCAAGTCGGCAAAATGACCTTTTCCGATCCCGGCTATGCGCAATTCCCCTCGCTGGTCGCTTTTGCCCAACAGGTCGTCGCCACGCCGGAAGGGAGCGGCCATTACGAATTCCTCGACCGGGACCGCGCCACCACCGTCCATAAACAGGCAACCTGGGCGACCGTGGGGCTCTACGGCACGCAGTGGCGCCTGATCGTCTCCGCGGTGCAATGAACAACCGGCTCGTGCCGCTGGTCCTCGCCGCGCTGGTGCTGGCGTCCGGCTGCGCGGATAACCGGCCGGTCAAGGTCTACAGGTTCATCGACTCGGTCAAGCATGCCGATTTTGACTACCAGGCGCTCCAGGAAATCGATCGGCTGCCGACCCCTTACCCGCCTGGAAGCCCGTTCCAGGTCGGAGAGCTGCCGATCGCGGGCGGCGACGGCACTCTCTACAAATTCCAGGCGGAATACCGGGGGCGCTCGGCCGAGGCCGGCAAAGAACGCTTCCACGATATCCTGGTCGTGAAACTGGACAGGGACGGCAAAGTGGCCGACGCTTTCCATTACACCCTGGAATGGGCGGATAGCCCCAGCCTCGATCTTTTCCGCGCCGGCCGGCGGGGCTTCGTCCTGGAGAACGGCCTCACCCTCGACCGCTTCGCCTTTACCAATCCGCAAAACCGCTTCCACGAACGCGGCGTGATCAACCTCTACTCCGCGAACGAAGCGACCCGCTTCCTGGCCAGGCTCAAAGAGCTCGTCCGGCAGGACAAGAAAACCGAGCTCGCCGGTCTGGTACATTACCCGCTGGCAGTGACCACCGGCCGCGCGACGATCCGGCTCAAGGGCCAGGCCGACTTCAGCGCCCGCTACCCCGAGCTGTTCACTCCCCGGGTCAAGGAAACTATCCTGGCCCAGCGGCCGGAAGAGATCTACGCCGACTATCGCGGCTATATGATCGGCAACGGCGCCCTCTGGTTCGACGACTGGGGCCAGGGGCTCAAGATCATCGCGCTCAAACCTTGAGCCCGGCGTTGCGCGCCGCCGCTTCGTGCATTATAATTGAGTAATCCGGTTACACAACAGGAGCGTGTGGAACATGCGCAAGTTTTTTCTGGCAGCCGCGGGCTTAGTCCTGATCGTCCTCTTGGTCATCAGCTGTTCCAGTCTTTTCTCCACTCGGGGCGATAAATACTGCCAGCAGGCGATGCGCTTTGAGGGACACGGCAATTACCCGAAAGCGCTGGAATACTTTAACCTGGCGCGGACCGCTTACCGCCAGGAAAAGAATTGCTGCCTCGGGCGGGAATGTTGTGCCGGCTACTGGCGGGCGCAAAAAGTGATGCTTTCTTACCCGCATTCACTGGAGGCGGTCAGACGGCTGATCACGCAGTCCTATCCCAAGATCAGCCAGGCCCGGATCGATCAGGTCATTAAGGATAACCGAATCGATAATTTGACCATGGGCGGGAAAAAATATTATTTTGCCGATCTCCTGAACACACTTTACCACCTCTACCCCGATTTCCGGGCCAGTCAGCAGGGAACGGCCCTGGGCAAAGGGCAAGACCCGCTCAAACTTTTACTGGCGCTGCTTAAACAGCAGGCTGCCGGTCCGGCCGACAAAACATTTTTTATGCCTGCCACCTACCTGGCGAGCGGCCGCGCGGTGCTCAAACGGGCGGAATTGCCCGCGGCCGGGACGTTCAAGATCTGGATCCCCCTGCCGATCGCGACCGCCGCGCAAGACAACATCAAGATCGTGGCCATTGAACCGGCCAAATATGTCAAAGGTCCGTTCCTGACCAGCGGCGATATCGGGTTGGCTTATCTGGAGGTACCGCTGGACACCCTGAAGAACGATCTCAAAATAGAGGCAAGATACGAATTCCGTCATTTTGCCCAGCGGTTCAAGATCGATCCGGCCAAGGTCGGCAGTTACGATCGGAACAGCCAGCTTTATCGCCGTTACACCCGTTCCGCCCGGAACATCATCTTTGACGCCGGGATCAGGGACACCGCCCGGAAAGTCGTGGCCGGGGAAAAGAATCCGTACCTGGCCGCGCAAAAACTTTACTACTACGTGGTCGAGCAGATCAATTACAGTTTTATGCCGCACCTGGCGCTGGAGGTCCTCAAGGTCCCGGAATCGATCTATGTCCACCGGCACCGTTTTGGCGATTGCGGCGCCCAGAGCATCTACTTTGCCGCGCTCTGCCGTTCGCTCGGCATCCCGGCCCGCTGTCCCGGCGGCTTGCAGACTTTCCCCATCGGCCAGCGCGGGGCCGGCGATCACTTTTGGGCGGAGTTCTATCTGCCTGATTACGGGTGGATCCCGGTCGATACTTCGGTCGGCCAGCTTGTCCGTTATTATCCGGGGTTAAGCAAAAGCGAGCGCCAGGCTTATATGGCTTATTTCTTTGGGGGGCAGGACAATTGCCGCTGGCAGATCCAGAACGATGTTGACGTGCCGCTGACGCCGGAACCGGCGGAACCGCTCTTTTTCGCCATGGCTCTGCAGGCGCCGACCGCCGTTTGCGACACCATGCCGGAGAGCGCCGGCAAGCTGCTCGGCGAGCGCTGGGTTTGGACGGCTAAGAAATTAAATAAATAGGCGGGTTATTCGCCGGCCGCTTTTTCGTTCTCGGCGACGAACTTCTTGATATCCTCGAGGTGATCGAGGATCATTTTCGCCTTGGCCATGCCGAAGGAGAACGGATATTTCTCGTCCTCGCTCCTCTTCAGTACGATGGTCGGCTTCCCTTTGAACTCGCTTCTTTCTGCGATCATGTTGTTTAGCTCCTTTCCGTTGATACAGGCATTATAGCAGATTACCCCAAATGTTGGCGGAAGAATCTTGCGGTCCGTTCCATGAACAAGCCCCATTGCGGGCCGAACTCATGGCGCTCGCCGGCGTAACGATAATAAGCGACATCCTTGCCGGCTCTTTTCAGCTCGGCCGCCAACCGGTCGGACCAGGCGATATAACACGACTCATCCCTGGTCCCGTGGTGGATCGCGACCGGGGCAGTTACCTTGTCCAGGAAATTAATGGCCGACATGTTGCGCCAGAACTCGGCTGTCGGCTCCGGCGAACCGTATTTGGCCAAAAGACTTGCGCCCGGCCCCCCGTGGTTCCGCCGGCCCCAGCGGTTGAAGTTATCGATGTAATCGGCGCTGACCGGCGCGTAGAGGACGAAAGCTTGGGCCAGGTCGGGCTTGGTCGTCATGATGTTAAGACAAATACCGCCGCCAAGCGAGTGTCCCATCATCCCGATCTTCTCCTTGTTCAAAAATTTATAGCCGCTTTGCTTGACCGCCAGGACAACGTTAATGACGTCTTCGACATAGCCAAGGCGCAAGCCACTTTCGCTGTCCGGGTCCTTAGCCGATAAACCGTGATTGCGGTAGTCGGGATGGATAACGACGAAGCCGCGCCGGGCCAGGTAATCCTGCTCGCGCTTCAAGCCGCGGCCGACGGTGTAGAGCCGCGGCGGAATGTGACCGTGGTTGGTGATAACGACCGGGAACGGCCCCTTGCCCACCGGTACGTTCATGATACCGGAAATGTTCAGCTGTCCGCTCAGATAATTGATCAGATAGCGGGTATACTGGGCGTTTCTCGCCAGCGTTTTGACGATCTTCAATTCCCGCCCGTCAAACTGCTGTGCGGCGATCTCCGGCAGCGACTCCGGGTTAAACTCCGCCGGTTGTTTGGCTGCCGCCGGGGCGGCTAAAACAATCGCCATTAGCAATAAAGCGAATCTTGCCCGCATCGGCCCAATTGTAGCACACTGAAATCACCGACGTCGGCTAACGATATATCGCTGTCATGCATCTTCCGCCGATCTTAGCGCAAAGAGGCCATTATTTGGCAGGCCGTGACGGCCTGGTCAGGTCAGCCCATTTCACCGAGCTGCAACTTTCGCGGCAGAAACCGCACGTTTATTACACGCCGCTGATCGCCGGCGATCCCGCCGCGATCACGCCAGGCAGCCACCCGTGCAATTCCTTCAGCGACAGGCCCGATCTCCAGTTCACCGGCCTGGAAAATTGCGTCCGGCTGGAAAAAGCCGGCGGACCGGCTGTTTACGTCATGGATAATCACCTGATGGCTTATTTTGCCTGGCACGAGGCCCGCTTGACCGGGCACCTGAAAGAAGGGGCAATATTACTGCACATTGACGCCCATCCCGACGATAGCCTGCAACCGCCGCCCGGCAAGATGCTGACGTTGGGTGACGCAGCCAATTTTATCCGGCGGGAACTGAATAACGCCAATTTCATCATGCCGGCGCTACGGCAACAGCTTCTGGGGGAATTCTGGTGGGCCTACACTTTTTTAACTAACGGGCGGCTTTCGTTCGGCTGTCCGGGAGGAATGGTCGGCAATTCCAACCAGCTTCCTCTTGGTCGTATACAAATCAGGCCACTGAGCAAAGAGGTCCCGCTTAGCGAGATCATTAGCCGGGCCAGCGGCCGGGAACGGTTCGCCCTCGATATCGACCTCGACGCGATCGTCAAGATAAAGTACCAGGGCGCGCTGCCCGACGCGGAGAGTTTCACGGCGGCTGAGGAATTTTTGGCCCTGATCGCGCAGCAGGCCGGGGTCGTCACCATCGCCACCAGCCCCGGCTTTGCCGACCAGCTGGTCGCGATCCCGCTGGCTCAGCGGTTAGCTGCTAAAATAATCGGTAATTAGCGGCGGCGGCGGTGGCGGGCGCCGTAGCTGCTCATGCCGCGCTGGCGCCAGTGCGAAGTATCGGGCTTGGCCTGCGGCCGCATCACTTCGATCGAAAGCTCGGGATGTTTAGCGACCGGCAAGGCCGTTCTCATCAATTTCTCGATATTGCGGACATCGCTGCTCTGCTCCGGCGTGGCAAAAGTCACGGCATGCCCCTCCTGCCCCGCCCGCCCCGTCCGGCCGATCCGGTGGACATAGTTCTCGGCGTCGTCGGGCAGGTCGTAGTTAACGACCAGCTCGATGCCGGTCACGTCGATCCCCCGGGCGGCAATGTCGGTCGCCACCAGGATCCGGTATTTACCGGACTTAAAACCGTCCAGCGCTTCCCGGCGCTGGGAGAGCGACCGGTCGGAGTGGATCTCCGCCGCGTTATAGTTCATCCCGCGCAGGCCGCGGGTGATGCGGGAAGCCCCGCGTTTGGTCCGGGAAAAAATGAGGACGGTGCCGCGGTACTGTTCCAGCATCGTGCCAAGCAGCTTCGGCTTGTCTTCTTTGCGGATAAAAAAGACCTCCTGGGTGACTTTTTCCGCCGCCGTGCCGGAAGGCGCGACCTCCACCTGGACCGGCAGTTTCATGTAGGAACGGGCCAGGTTGACGATCGACCCGGGCATCGTCGCCGAAAAAAGCATCGTCTGCCGGTCGGCGGGGATGTGGCGGGCGATCCGGGCGATCTGCGGGGCAAAACCCATGTCCAGCATCCGGTCGGCTTCGTCGAGCACAAAGATCTTGACGTCGGCCAGGTTGACCGTCCGCTGTTCCAGGTGGTCATTGAGCCGCCCCGGGGTAGCGATCAGGATCCGCGCCTGCCGGCGGATAGCTTGCACCTGCAGGTGCATCGAGGCGCCGCCGATCAGGACGGCCGTCCTGATCCCGGAAGAGCTGACAAAAGGCCGGAGCGCATCGTCGATCTGCAGGGCCAACTCCCGGGTCGGCGCCAGGACCAAGCCCTTGCCTTTTAACGCGGCTAACCGCTGGATCATCGGGATGCCGAAGGCGAGCGTCTTGCCGGTGCCGGTCTGGGCGACCCCGATCAGGTCTTTCCCTTCAATGCAGGTCGGGATCGCTTTCGCCTGGATCGGCGTCGGCGTCACGAATTTGAGCCGCTGCAGGATCTCCAGGAGACCAGGGGCGATTCCGAGGCCGAAAAAATTGCTGTTTGGCATATGGTTGATTATACCACGGTTCGCCGAATTGGCGAAATTTTCCGCTCTCTTGTTCGATAAATTCTGGTCATGTTCCACTTATCAGCGAGTGACCCGCGGGTCCAGATAATGTTCCATCTCCGGCCAGCCCAGCTGGCACAGCCCAGGGTCCCGATCAAGGAACGCGCCCTGAAAGCAGCCGAGACCCAGGCGATCTCCTACGGGCAAGCTCGGGAACATATCGACGAGCGGCGTTTTACCATCGGCCAGGTCGATTTTGCCCTCTCCCGCGAGGGAGAACTGGCCGATCCAGCCACGACCGCCACATTGATCGCCAATCTCGGCTCGATCTTCGACCAGGCTAATGTCAATTTGGCGCTCAAGGGGAACGGGCCGACCACCCTCAGGGTTGCGCTGCATGCCTACGAAAAGACCGTCTCGCTCAATGATAATCCTCTCTATCTGGGGACCGACGCCGGCCGGCTCCTTGACCTGACTTTTCTCCTGATCAAACCGACCAATTTGCTCGAATTAAGCGGTCTTTACGTCAAAACGCCCGCCCGCGGGATCGGCGGCCGGACGCTGGCGGCGCTGTACAATACCGCCGTCACGCTGGGCGAAAAGAAGATCATTTTTTCCACTCTGGCCAATGACCACGCCTGGCAATTCTACTTCCACCTGGATTTCGGCAAGCCGGTCAACGTCTTTTGGAATGAGTGGGAACTGCCGCTCTGACCAAAAACCGCTTTATTGTGCTATAATTATACACAAACAGGAGGACACCCATGTTAAAAAGGTTTCAAGTATTGTTGGAAGACTGGCAGGCCGATCACATGAAGCAGATCGCTGAGACCTATGATCTCAGTTTCTCAGAGGTTATCCGGCTGGCGCTTTCGTTGGGGATAACGACCGTTATCAAGAGCGTTGACCCCAAGTTCTCCACCACCGTTGACGCGAGCTCGATCAGGACGTTCCTTTCCCCGAAGACAACGGAAGACAAACGCCATCAGATGCTTTCCAAGCTTTATTTTGAAGCGCGGAAGGCGGCCGACGTCGGCAACGAATTTTTAGCTAAATCCCGGGCCAAGTAAAACCGCTACTCGAGCAATTTCGCTAATTGCCTAATGGCGTTCTCCTGCGACAACCGCTCCAGGCGGGTCCGAGCCAGCATTAATTCCCTCATGAACGAATGAAAGATCACCGGGTCTTTGACCACGAAATCATTGAAGTCCCGGAGCATCGCTAATCTTAAACCGCTCAGCTCCTGCCAGTAACGCCGCAGCGTCGCGTAATGGTGGGCGTATTTCTCGACCGTCACTACGTACATGTAATTATCGTAGACCAAGCCGTCGATCTTCCGCTGGTCCAGCTTCATTTTGAGCCCTCCCCGATTGGACCGGTAAGCAGCCACCGTATCCGGCGGCAAAGTCGCTTCCTCGCTCGCCGTCCTGGGCAGGCCGTAATGCAGCTTGTAGGCGGCCCGTTCCCGGTCCCCCAAAACCTCGCCGGAGTTAACGCCGCTGACAAAATCGTAACAATCCTTGTACAGGCCGAAGTTGGGGCTGTTATCAAGACAATCGTCCAGCGCGTCGTGCGGCGCCGCCAGGACATAGATCAGATCATTGATCAGTTGCCGCTCTTCCATGATCAGGTCGCCGGACGAATGGATCAGCTCCGGCCAGGCGGTCCGGCCGTCCTTGGTCGTGATCAGCGCGTACTTGCCGAACGGGTGGCTCCCCCACTTGACGCTGGCGACCTCGCCGCTGGCGTTGACGGCCGGGTCGTAAAAAGTATATTGCCGCGCTTCGCTCGGCTTGTTCAGGTCGTCGGCCACGCTAGCCGGCAGGTCGCGCCATTGGCCGGTGCTGTCCTGAAAGGACCAGTGGTCCCCCCGGCTGACGATCTCCCCGCCCATCGGGATGATCGTCGTATCGCGGTAAAGATTGGAAACGTAATTGGTCGTCCGCTTCAAGATCCGGAACCGCCCGGGCGAAGTTGGGTAAGCCAGTGCGGCTTCAAAGACCGGACGCCCCTTGGCATCGCGGCTCATCACCATCTGCATCACTTTTTGCGCTCCGCCCTTGACGGCTAACCGGGCGAACGGCTTACCATCCAGGCTAACCAGCCAAAAACCAGAGCTCGGATAAACGTCGATCCGCACGGCTTTCCGGTCGGCAAAGGCGGCTTTTAACTTTTCCAGGTCTTCCGCGTAATTGACCAGGTTGGCCAGCGGCGGCACGGCGGCGATCGCTTCTGCGCTGAGCCGGTCGGTATACGGGTGGACGACCATCTCCGCCCCAAGCGGCAGGATCTCGTAAAGGAAATAGCTGTTGCGCGGGGAGACGTGGATGCAGCCGTGGCTCTTATAGAGGTCCCCCAGGATATCGTTCAGGATCAGACCGAAGTTGTACTCGTTAAGCGCCATGACCGAGCGCAGAGCTAACCCGCCAGCCTCGCCGCTTGCCGCCCGGCGGATGACCGTTTTCATCACCGCCCGTTCGCGCTCGGTGAAGACCGAGGGCTTTTCCACGGGACGGAAAAAAGTCGAAAAGTTCAGCTCCTGGACATACTTCGCTTCGCCGGGCGGCGTGACGGTCCGGTATTCCAACCGGTCGGTTAACCACTCCTCCAGCACGTTCTGCCGGTTTTCCAGCGCATAAACGCCCATTCGCGTAAAGTCGGCCCGCAGCTGTTCCCGCAATTGCCGGAAAAACGGCCATTCCCGCCTGATCCGCTCATACCAGCCGGCACGCCTGGCCAAGGCCAGCTGATCGGTCTGCACCTGCCAGTAACGGCCGAGAGCCGCTCGCCGCGCCCCTTTTTCCCGCGGCAGCCGGTCCTCGGTGAATTCGCCGACCGCTTTTGCCTCCGCCGGCGTCAACGCCGGTTTTACCGAGCCGCTGGCCTGATAGTTTGCCAGGTCGCGGTTCCGGCTGACGGCCGCGTCAAAATCATCCGGTCCGGGCGCGGTCAGCAATTCGACCAGGTCCTTGGTCAACATGACTTGTTCAAAAACCGCTCCGCCGGGAGCATAGCCGCTAAACGGCGAACCGACCCGGCCGTCGACCGACCAAAAGAGCGCGTAACGTCCGAACCGGTTGTCGCCCCAGCGCGCCGCCGTTATCCGGCCGTCGCTATCGGTCTGCACGTCGAAATAACGGCCAACCCGCCGGTCGGGAGCGGCGGCCAGGTCGGCCGCGATCCGGCCCGGCAGCCGGAACCACGCTCCGCCTTCCTGATAGCTCCAGGTCCCGTTGACCGGCTGGAGCCAGGCGCCGAACGGGACGACCGATTCTTCGTAGAAAGCGCCGCTTAAATAATGATTGGTCCGGGCCGACAGCTTGTACCATCCGGCCGGGGTCTGTTTGTTCAGGAACGGGTCGTTGGGTAAAAGAAAGTCCTCGACCGGGCCGGCCGCGACCCTGACCTGGGCGTAGGGCGCTCCGTCCGCCAGCAAGAAAAGACGGCCGAGCGAGGGATAAACGGCCGCCGACGCGTTCTGGCCTAATCTTTTCTGGTGTTTCTCGATGTCGGTCTCGGCCAGCGTGATATCGGCCAAAAACGGTATGGCCTCGGGCCGAAAAGAGGGATCAGCGCCGGCCAGGTGATACGGCTTGACCGTTAACGGCAAACCGACCGGCAGGATCCGGTAAAGCAGATAGGCGTCGACCGGGGCAAAATGCAAGTCCCCTTTGCTGGGGGCGATTGCGCCGAGCATTTCGTTGAACAGTTTTCCCCAGTTGGCGGCGTTGATCAGGCGGAGACTTTCAAAGCCGTCCTGCGCCAGCGCGCCGGTCACCAGGGCCAGGAGAAGCAGAACGGTCGATATTGGCTTGCGCATCTTCCTTGATATTGTACTACAAAATTGATATTCTTGCCGTGGATGAAAAACCATCTGGCCCTGGTATTATTGCTTTGTTGCTCGGCCGCCTGGGGCGTGAACGCGCCGCCCGCTTTCGCGCCGCAAACGACCCCGCTGCCGCCCCCGGACGCGGCCAACGGCACGCTCAATGAGCCGCCGGCCTCACCCGCCGCTGAATACCAAAAATACGAACGCGAGCGCGGCGTGTTCGGCCGCTCGCTGGACGCCCGGCTCAGCGGCCTTTACCTCTATAACCGGACCGGCCAGCAAGGCTTGTTTGGCCTGGTCGGCGGCGGCTGCAATATAGTATTCCACGATCCCTCTAAGCTGGGGGCGCTGCTCGGTCTGGCCGAAGACGCGCTGGAATACGAGACCGGACTCGGCCTGGTAATCGGCAACGGGCTCAACAGCCAGGCCATGTTCTCCCTGCCGCTCAATCTGGGCGCCACGCTTTTTCTGCGGGAGAGATCTTTTCTGGGGATGACCCCGTACGTCGGCACCGCGTTGTCGCTCAACCTCTTCGGCACCAATAATCGTTCGGGGGGGATCGGGTTTCAATTCTACGGCGGCGTGGAAAGCGATCCAACCCTGCCGGGCGGCAGGACCGGGATGACCATCGGCTACGGCAGCTACCGGATCACCGACGCTCTCTTTGCCGAAGGGATATTCTTCTCGCTCAGCCAGCCGATCCGGTTATAATTACCGGCGTTTTGCTTTGCGGCGGGCGGCCTTGGCCATCCGGGCCAGAGCCATTTGCGGCGTCGTCCCTTCGGTCAAATTGTTCTGGTAAAGCGCGGCGTAGCCGGAGCGGTTCCGGATCTTGAAGACCTTGACCCCTTTAAGTTTAATTTCTTTTTGCATGTTGTTGTCCTCCTCTGCCGGTATTATAATACAACCATGGACGAAAAACAGCCGGAACACCATCACCAGCTCTCCACCCACCGGATCGAAGGATTATCGGACGGGATCTTTGCTTTCGCCATGACGCTCCTCGTCCTGGACCTGCAGTTCCCGGACGCCGCCGCCAGTTCCGGGATCTCGCTTTCCTCCCTGCTCTTTGGCCAGATCCCCCGCTTCTTCAACTTCCTGCTCAGTTTTGTCCTGCTGGCCGTTTTCTGGGTGATCCACACCCAGCAATTCCATCACATCAGGAAGATGGACAAGCTCCTCCTCTGGATCAACATCGGCCTGCTCGCCGCCATCGTCCTGATCCCGTTCTCGGCGTCGCTGGAAGGTGATTTTGAAGGACAGATGCTGGCGGAGCTCTTCTTTGCCGGGAATATGTTCCTGGTCGGCCTCTTCTTCCTGGCCAATTGGGCCTACGCGGTGAAAGGGAAACATTTTACCGACCGGCCGTTGGAAGAGGATTTCATCAACTCTTCGCTGATCGCCTCCATGACGATCCCGGCCGTCTCCCTGCTGGCGATGCTCGGCGCGCTTGTTTTCCCCCGGCACAGCGCCAACATCTTCCTGCTGATCCCGCTGATCATGACCGTCATCAACTGGCGGTCAAAGCGCCGGCGCAAAGCTTAGCAGCTCTTATAGCTCTGCCAGACCGCCCAGGTGACGGAGACCGAAGCGATAAAGAAGCTGAGATAGAGAATGTCGGGCGACACTCCCCAGTTAAGATAGCGCGCCAGGTCGTAATATACGTAGATCGCGAACGTCAGCGCCAGGCACCAGCCCCACGCCTTCCGCTTTTGCGTCGCCAGCAAGACACCTAACACCGCCGCGACCGCTTCCAGCAGGATCGAGAACGGATGCAGGAAATCCATCTTCTTTTGCCCCCTTTATTGCTTTACGAACTTCTGGATCCGGTGATTGCCGGTATCGGCCACATAAACCTCTTTCGTTCCGTAAACGGCCAGCGTTTCCGGGGTGACAAACTGACCATCCCCGGTTCCGTAACTTCCCCAGATCGCCATTAAACTCCCCGTTGGATTAAATTTCTGGACGCGATGGTTCAAGGTGTCGGCCACATAAACGTTGCCGTCAGTATCTACTTCTATCCCCTTGGGAGAATGAAATTGACCATTGCCTGACCCATACGATCCCCAGGTTGCCTCAAACGTGCCGTAAAAACTGAATTTTTGGACCCGGTGATTACCGGTATCGGCAACGTAGACCCATTGAGCGGTGCGATCGACCGCGATGCCGCAGGGCGAATCAAACTGCCCCGGCGCCGCACCGCCTGTTCCCCATCTCCTAATAAAAGCACCGGTATGTGCGCCGAACACTTGGACCCTGGCGGCATCAACTTCAAAAGCCTGATTTAATGCCCCCTCTACCCCCACATCACGCGGATAATCCAATTGACCGTCGCTGGTCCCCTGCGTTCCCCACACCTCTGGAGCACTACCATCAAGACTCCGTTCAACGAACCGGTGGTTGCTTCTATCCGCGACCAGAAAAGTATCATAAGTCCTGGTAAAACAGAGCCCGTTCGGATTTTTATAATTGGCCTCAAAGGTACCGAACGTGCCGAATTTATCGATAAATGCGCCGGTCGAAGTGAATTTTTGCACCCGATTATTGCTTGTGTCGCTGACAAAAACGTCCCCGCCGCTCGGCAGGACAGCTATCCCGGCCGGCGATCTAAATTCCCCTTCTCCTGTCCCATAGCTCCCCCATTTGCTGTCAAAACCGTAAGTTTCCGGGGGGGGAGTGGTCGTGGTTGTCGTAGTTGTAGTTGTTGTAGTTGTCGTGGCAGCCGAAGTTGTGGTCGTGGGGCCGGTCGTCGTCGTTGGCGACGAGCCGGTCGTGGTGGTCGCGGCAGAGCTGCCGGTCGTGGTGGTCGTGGCCGGAGCTGCCGTGGTCGTCGGCGCGATCGTGGTCGTGGTCGCCGCAGTTCCGCCCCCGCCGCAACCAGTCAGGTTAATTAAAAAGTAACAAGCAATACACAGCAAACAAACAATAAGCCCGAACTCCCTGTTCTTATTGCCGGTTAAAATTTCTTCCCCCATTTGGCGACATAATTGACTGTTACATCCCCCGCTTTGGTGAAACCGCCGGTAACATAAAGATTCCCGCTGCTGTCAAAGGCAACGGCCATGATATTCCCGTCCGTTCCGTTACTGATAGCTTGCCACTGCGGAGAAGTCCCGGGATTAAGGCAGATGGCAATATGGTTGACAGTAACGCTGTCGATCGAGGTAAAGTCTCCGCCGGCGACCAACGCGCCGTTACCGGCCATTTTCAGCGCGTTGACCACCCCGTTCGGATTTCCCAGCGCGCTCCAGGCCGGCGTCCCGGCCGGATCGCTGCACTTGGCCAAATATTGATAATAACCCGAGCTGGTGACAATAAACGTGCCGCCGGCATAAAGGTTATTGGCCGCATCCAGAGCTAAGGCATAAACAGTATTGGAACCGGTATCAGGGATCTCACTGCCGACATTGTGCCAGCTGCCGTTCCAATACGCGACCCGGCTTAATGATGAAGCGCCGATCGCTTCGCAGGTAAAAGCCCCGCCGGCATATAAACTCCCAATTCCGTCGTAAACCATCGCCGAGACCGAGTCATTAAGGCCGTTGGTCATATTGTTCCAATGGCCGCTCTCATAGTAAGCGATCATGCTTTCCGCGGCCCAACCAACCTCTGTTGTAAAGACGCCGCCGGCGAATAATCTGCCGGCTTCGTTGTGCGCCAGAGCTTGGACATTTTTATCAAGCCCGCCGCCCAATGCCGACCAGGCGCTGCTTTCCCATTTCGCGACCTTTATGGCCGGCGCGGTAAATTTTCCGCCGATGTAAAGCGCCGAACCGATCCCGTCGATCGCCCAGACCATATCATTAACATCTGACGCCGTATTGCCCACCGCTTCCCAGGTTTGGAGGGCGATATTCCATTTGGCAAGATTGGCCGCGTTAACCCCGCCGGCAGAAGTAAAATCACCGCCAACGTAGAGGCCGTTCGCTCCATCGCAATAAAGCGCATATCCCCAGCCGCCGCTACTCAAACCCGAACCGAGCGGCTGCCACCAGTAGAGGTCATAATTCCTGGTCCCGACGGCGCTGTCCGTCCAACCGGCCATGAAAGCCTTGGCCTTGATGACCTGCGAGGTTTCGACCGTGATCGGGCCGGAATAGACCAGCGAAGCCGTGGTCGGGGTCGATTCGTCGGTTGTGTAATAGATCGTGGCGCCGCCGGCGTTCGCTTCGATCGTCACCGGTATGCTGTTCGCCTCGAGCGAGCCGGAAGCCGGGACCATCGTGATCGTCAATGTGCCGATCGTCGTGGTGGTCGTGCTGGTCATAGTAGTTGTCGTAGTTGTCCCCGGCGCGGCGGTCGTCGTGGTCGTGCCGGTCGTCGTCGTGGTAGTTGTCCCCGGCGCGGCGGTCGTTGTTGGCGACGAGCCGGTCGTGGTGGTCGTGGCGGAGCTGCCGGTCGTGGTAGTCGTGGCCGGCGCCGCCGTGGTCGTCGGCGCGATCGTGGTCGTCGTGGCCGCCGTCCCGCCTCCGCCGCAACCGGAAACGGTTATGAGCAGAAAACAAAAAGCGCCAACCAAACCAACGAAGCCCGCCAATTTAATATTCACTAACATTTCCCCCCTATTATTTATACGCAACCTTCAACCTGACCAGCAAGGGAAAGGTTAGCTATGGCAAGGGTGAATACCAGACATCGTTCAAGGCGGCGCTCCCATTCCAACCGCCGATGACCCACAGTTTATTATTAAAAACGACACTGCTGTGGCTGCCCCGGGCGCTGAACGCCGCCGCCGCAGTCACTTCCGTCCAGGTATTGTCAACGTTGCTGATATTCCAAACGTCATGCAGCACCCCGCCGTTATCGCCGCCGATCTGCCAAACCTTGCCGGCGGCAACCACGCTGGTCTGTCCGCCCCTGGCGGAATAATCGGCCGTCGGCGCGAGTTTCGCCCAGTTCGTTCCGTCCTGAGTTAACCAGACGTCGTTAAAATAAGTGGACGTATAATTATTATAACCGCCCATCAAGCCGACGTTCCCTTCGAAGGAAACCACGCCGGCACTGAATCTGGGCTCGAACGCCGCTTCCCGAGTGACGCATTCCCAGATAATCCCGTCGGCCGAACTCCAGACTTCGTTGGTCGGAACATCGTCGCTGGTATAACCGGCGATGATCCAGAGCTTATTATCGTACGCGATCACGGATGGGCGCCATCTGGCAATGCCGGTCGCTTCGGCCGTTGCCCTTTCCCACAAGACGCCGTCGCTGGAAGACCAGACGTCGTTCGAATAAGAAACGGACGGGTCTCGGCCGCAGACAACCCACATTTTGTTCAGGAAGACGGCGCTGCCATGGTCGCTCCTAGGGCCGAACGCCGCCTCGTCCGTCACCCTGGTCCAGTTGACCCCGTTGCTCGAATTCCAAACATCCTTTAGCCCGATCGAACCAGCCCCCATGCCACCGATCACCCAGATCTTGTTGTCAAACACCAAGCTGGACTGCCCGGACCTACCAGAGAACGCGGCTTCAGCGGTCGCCTGGGTCCAAACGCTGCCGGGGGTCAAGGTCGTGGTCGTGGTGCTGGTCGTTGTAGTGGTTGTGGTTGTACCCGGGGCGGCGGTCGTCGTTGGCGACGAGCCGGTCGTAGTGGTCGTGGCAGAGGTGCCGGTCGTGGTGGTCGTGGCCGGCGCCGCCGTGGTCGTCGGCGCGATCGTGGTCGTGGTCGCCGCCGTTCCGCCCCCGCCGCAACCGGTAAGGGTAAACAACAAGCAACAAAGCACCAAAAACAAACAAGGCCCAAGCAACAAATTCCATTTTTTCATTTCATGCTCCTTGGGAAAAGTCAGGGTTTTCTCACCCCGCAGGTGTTATAATGCCAGCGAAAAGGGGGTAAGTCAATATGGTAGAAAAAGAAGAGATCATTGAAGAGTTCAAGGTGAACGGTGAGCTGCTGCTGGCCAAGGTCAAAGAGATCGTTAAGGAAGGGAACGTCCGCAAGATCACGATCAAGGGTAAGGACGGAAAAGAGCTGATGTCGTTCCCGCTGACGTTCGGCGTGGTCGGCGCCCTGCTCGCCCCGGTCCTGGCCGCCGTCGGCGCGGTCGCCGCGCTCGTCACCGAGTGCACGATCTCGGTCGAACGGGACCAAACCGCTAAAACTAAGAAGAAATAACCGCTTTTAGGCTGTCGGCAAGCTCCCCGACCGCCCGGTTTACCGCCGGATGGACCGGCGCGCCGAAACGCGTGTCGGCCGGTTGGATCGCGATTATGGTCACGGCGCATTGCCAATCGGCCAGGATAAAATCGATCATCACCTTGAGCGGCAAAGCGTGGGTGGAAAAAGAAAAGCCGCCGATCTCCTCCGGCGTCAGGAGTTTGACCGTCCCCGGCGCCGCTTTCAACTCGGCCGCGTCAACGATCAATAAATGGGAAGGCTTGAGTTTTTTGATCTCGCCGGTCAGGTTTTCCGGCGCGGTCCCGCCCAGGAGGACCGTCGGTTTTGGGGCGTTTTGCAGTTGTGCGGCGACCAGCATGCCGGCCGCGTCGTCGCCGCGCAGGTCGGAGCCGACGCCGAGCAGGACGACCCGCGTCGCCCCCTTAAGACGGCTGGTCAGTTCCGCCTTCAGGTCCGTCGGCATTAAAAACGATCCTCAGCTTGTCGTGAGAGAACTGGGCCAGTTCGAAGTTCGGGGTGATCGCCAGCGCTTTTTTCGGACAGCTGTCGACGCACTGGCCGCAGTAGATGCATTTTCCCAGGTCGATATCCATTTCGAACTTCTTGTCGCCGAGCTTCTTGATCTCGATCGCGTCGGTCGGGCAATCTTTCATGCAGATCAGGCAGCCGATGCACTTCTCCGGTAAAAAATTAAGTTTGCCCCGGAAGTTTTTCGTCATCGGCATCGGCTTGTTCGGATAATCGACCGTCGCCGGTTTCTGGAAGAGCGTTTTCAGGACCAGGGCGATCATCGCCCCCGGGCGGCTAAAGATCTTTTTGGCCATCAGAGCAGTATCTCCTTTAAGATCAGGTTGATCAGGATCTGCAGAAAAGCGACCGGCGCGACGATCCGCCAGCAAAAATCGATCATCTGGTCGATGCGCAGGCGGGCCATGACCGTCCGAGCGAGCGTCAGCAGGCAAAGGATGAACAGGATCTTTATTAAATAAAGCGTAAAAGCGACGACCGGAGCATAGCCGAGGCCGAACGGCATAAAAACCGCCGCCAGCAGCGACGCGCCGACCACCGCCTCGATATCGATCGCCCAGCGGAAGAACGCCAGGAAGCGGCCGCTGTATTCGGTAAAGCTGCCGGCGACGATCTCGGTCTCCGCCTCCGGACTGTCAAAAGGGACGCGCTCCAGTTTGCCCAGCAGGGCGATCAGGGCGACGCCGAAGCCGATCAGGTTAAAAAGCCAGTACCACGGGTGGACCGTGTAATACTCGACCATTTCCGACAGCGACCAGGTGTTGGCTAAAAGCGCCGGGGCGAGCACGGCCAACAGCAGCGGGATTTCATAAGCAAAAAGCTGGGTGACCGAGCGGATCGCCCCGATCGTGGCGTAGAGCGAACGCGAGTACCAACCGCCGAGGAAAAAAGTAAAGGTCGGCAAGGTCAAGAGATAAAGGATGACGATCAGGTCGCCCTTGAAATAATAAAGCGCTTTAGTTCCCCAGATCGGGATGTAGAGGTAAGCGGCGCAAGTCGCCGCCAGGGCGACCAGCGGCACTAGTTTGAACATCGCCGGGTCCGCCTCCTCCGGCACGACTTCGCTCTTGCCGAACAGCTTGATCAGGTCGGCGACCGGCTGGAACCAGGGGGGGCCGACCCGGTTCTGGAACCGGGCATAAAGCTTCCGGTCGATGTATTCCGCCGTCGTCCCGAGGAACGACAGGAATAACAGTCCCGGAAAGACCAGGATATTAAATAATGCGCTTAACATTGCGGAAATCCACTCCCTGTTTACGGTACCAGTCGATGCTGTACTGCCGCAGTTTTTCCCACGACATCAGCCCCTTCCCTTCGACCTCGATCGCCCGGTCGGTGCAGGAGAAGCACGGATCGATCGCCGCCACCACGATCGGCAGGTCGGCCAGATAACGGTCTTCCAGCATCTTGGCGATCGCCTGGCTGTTCGCCAATGTTGGCGCGCGCACTTTGACCCGTTCGGGCATATCCGTGCCGTTCGCTTTGACATAATGGACGTCTTCGCCGCGCGGCGCTTCGTAGCGGCTCAGCGCTTCGCCCGCCGGGATCTTGCGCGGCGCGCGGACCGCGATCGGCCCGTCCGGCAGGTTCTTGATCACCTGCCGGATGAGCGAATACGCTTCCAGCAGTTCGCCGAGCCGGACGACCGTCCGGCCGTAAACGTCGGCCTGGTCGGCGCTGACCACTTTGAAATCGAGCTCGCCGTAAGCGGCGTACGGGTCGTCCTTGCGGACGTCAAAAGCGATGCTGGACGCCCGGGCGGTCGGCCCGACCGCGCCAAGCCGGAGCGCGTCCGCTTTGGGCAGCTTGCCGACCCCGGAAAGCCGCTGGATCAAGGTCGATTCCTCCTGCGCGATCTGCACGTAGTATTTGGTCTGTTCCTCCAGTTTGTCGATGATCTTGAGGATCTTCTCCCCCTCTTCTTTGGTGAGATCGCGGCGGACGCCGCCGATCGTGTTAATGCCGTAGTTGACGCGGTTGCCGGTCAGCTCGGCCAGCAGGTCCATGACCGCTTCCCGGTCGCGCCAGGTATACATTAATAACGTGTCAAAGCCGATCTCGTGGCCGGCCACGCCGAGCCAGAGGAGATGGCTGTGGATCCGCTCCAGTTCGCCGATCAGTGTCCGGATATACAAGGCCCGCCGGGGGACCTGCAGACCGGCGATCGTCTCCACCGCCTGGACGTAAGCGGTGGAATGGGCGTGGGAACAGATCCCGCAGATCCGTTCCAGCAAGTACATGTCCTGGATATAGGTGCGCGATTCGCAGCCTTTTTCGATCCCGCGGTGGTTGTAGCCGATCTTGACCTGGATCGCGTCGATCTTTTCGCCGCGCAGAGCCAGGCTAAAGCTGGTCGGCTCTTTTAACGCCGGGTGCTGCGGCCCGATCGAGATCAGCATATCCCGGTCTTTATCGTCCATGTTAGCCGGCCTCCTTCTGGTCCAGGACCTTAGGGTCCCAGTCCTTGCGGAGCGGATATTGGCCGGCCGGCCAGTCGTCCGGCAGCGGATAACGGACGCCGTCCGGCAATCCAGCGACTTTCACGCCGAGCAGGTCGACGACTTCCCGCTCATAGATCGCCGCGCCGGGGAAATAGTCGATAACCGTCCGGAGATCTTCCTTGTCCTTTAAGATCTTCGTTTTCAGGTTAAAGACCAGCCCACCCTTGCTCAGGTGATAGATGAAAGCCAGGTATTCTCCCTCATCCAGCCCGGTGATCGTGCAGAGCGCGTCAAATCCGAGTTCTTTGACCGCGTAGCCGAACACGTCGAAAAAGAGGTCGTAGCTGACCTCGCTCCAGAGACGGCGCTCCCCCTGCTCACGGATGCCGCCTTTAAGGTAAACGAATTTATCTTCCAGCTGCTGTTTAATCTGCGTGAGATCGCTCATGCCGCTCCCTCCAGTTTCTTAAGCAATTTGACCACGCCGTCGATGATCGCCTGCGGGCTGGCCGGACAACCGGGGATATAGGCGTCGACCGGGATGACCTGATCGATCCCTCCCTGGACATTGTACAGCCCGGAAAAAACGCCGCCGCTGGTGGCGCAGCTGCCGACCGCGACGACGAACTTCGGCTCGGCCATCTGCTCGTAGATCCGCACCAGCCGGTCGCGGATCTGGCGGGTGACCGGGCCGGAACAGACCAGGATATCGGCATGGCGCGGCGTCGCCTTGAGCTGGACGCCGAATCGCTCCAGGTCGAAGCGCGGCGTCAGCGCCGCGATGATCTCGATGTCGCAGGCGTTGCAAGCCCCGGTGTTGAAATGGAGGATCCACGGCGATTTGAGCCGCGACCAGTGGACGATCTTATCGATGATCTTCATCCCTGCCTCCGGAAGAGGAGCAACAGGCCGAAGGCGGCCCCGCCCAGGTAAATAACGGCGATCGCGACCGAACCGGGCGCGGCCAGCGGCACGGTCGCCACCACCAGGGTGACCACGTGCAGGATGGTGAAGAAAAAGGCGAAGGGAAAGAACTGGCTGTAATCGGGCCGGACCCGGTGGGTCTTGACCTCTTCGCCGCCGGTGTAAGCCTTGGTCAGGCCGCTTGGCGCTTGTTTAACCTTGAAAGCGAGCGGGCTCAGCAGCCAGTACAGGCCGAGCGCGGCCAGCAGCAAGACCAAAAAAGCGAGCGGCGGACTAAGCAGCATGTTCATCCTTTCAGTTGCCTCGCGTTCTTGACGTTAAGCGAATCATATTCGTTCTGGAAAGCCAGCACTACCCCGGCGGCGACGATCATCACCACGACCTCGATCACGATCACGGTAATGATCATCCCCTGGCTGACCGCGCCGTGCCCGCCCAACACCCCGGCGGCCAGCAGGAACAAAGTTACCCCCTTGATCAGCAATTCCAGGCCGATCAGGACGCGGAACAGGTTGTAAGTGACCAGCAGGCAGTAGAAGCCGATCACTATCAATAAGATCGCCGCCGACGCGTATTGCCAGAAAAACAGCGTTTGCTCAATGTTCATCTTTTTTCCTCTCCCGGAAAAGCACCAGGACGCCGAACACTCCGGCCAGCAGGACCATGACCTGCCCGAACAGGTAGATCCGCCGGTATTCCCAGAGGACGACCCGGACATCGCCGATCGTTTCCGGCCAGGGCAGAGCCAGATTGAGCGGGACCCGGACAAAATAAAGACCGGCCGCTGCGGCCAGCAGCAAGAGCGGCAGCGGCCAGAAACGGCTGATCCGGCTCTCGCGCCTTTTTAGGAACTCTTTGAGCGGCAGGCGGTGAGTTAAGCTGATGATGCTGATAAAAATGACCGGGATCAAACCGGCACAGACCGACAGTTCGAACGCGGCCGCGTACGGGGCGTTAAAGCGGAACATGATCACCGTCAACAGGACGCTGGTCAGAGCCAGGCCGATCGCCGACCGCAACAGCAGCGGCGTCAGCGCGGTCCAGAGCGCGACGATCACGAGCAAGATCAATAATGCCAGGTTCAACATCTTATCTCCCCACCAGCCAAAAGAGCGGCAGCGCCAGGCCCAGCAGCACGGTGATAACGGACAGGCCGACCGCCGGCAGCAGTAACAGCGCGCCGGCCTCGGTCACGCCGCTCATCGCCGGATCGACCCGGCCAAAGAACAGTTTCCGCTGCAGCAGCAGGAAATACGCCAGGGTCAACACGCTGGCCAAAACGGCGATCAACGCGTAAACATATTGGCCGGCGAACCAGAGCGCCATGACGACCGCCAGTTTGCTCCAGAACCCGGCCAGCGGCGGCAAACCGGCCGTCGAGAGCGAAGCGATCAGCATCGTTACCCCGGTCACCGGCATTTTCCCGCCCAGTCCGCCGATCTTGTTCAGATCGGTACTGCCGGTCTGTTCTTCCAGCGCGGCGGCATTGGCGAACAGCTGGGACTTGAACACAGCATGATTAAAGAAATGGAACAGCGCGGCCAACAAGCCCAGTCTGGTCCCCGCGCCTAACGCCAATATAATGTAGCCGATCTGGCTGATGCTCGAATAAGCCAGCAGTCTTTTAACGTCCGTTTGGCCGAGGGCCGCCAGCGCGCCGACCACGACCGACAGCGCTCCGGTCAATAAGAGGATATTGGCGACCGGCGCCGGGCCGGTAACTTCGCTGACTAAACGGATCAAGGCAAAGACGCCGGTAGCCTTAGTGATAATGCCGGCCAAAAGAACGGCGACCGGGCCGGGCGCCGACGAGTACGCGTCGGGCAGCCAGCCGTGGAACGGCACGACCCCGCTCTTGATCAGCAGTCCGCTGAGAAAAAGGGCGATCGCCGCCCGGGGCGCGAAACTCCCGGCCGCGGCCGGGATCGCCTGCCGCAGGGCGATGAAAGTATTGCTCGGCGCGAAGATCAACCCAAGGCCGATGGCCGCCAGCATCATGACGCTGGCGACGACGGAAAGCAGGAGATATTTCCAGACCCCCTCAAAAGCCAGCCGGTCATGGCGGAGGCAGATCAGGACGAACGTCGCCAGGGCGGTCACTTCGATAAAGATGTAGAGCTGGAACAGGCCGTTGACCATGGCGATCCCGTTCATCCCGATCAGGGCGATCATCAGGAGGGAAGAAAAATTAAGCAGGTCATTTTCCCGCCGCCAGGTAGCGGCGGCCACCAGCAGGGCGGCCAGCGAGACCAAACCGGCCGTCAGCATCATGACCACGGCCAGGCCGCTGATCTGCAGATTAAAACCGAAGACCGGTTCCAGCTCGGCAATGATCAGCCGGTCCCAAAAACCGGTCGGATTGACCAGCACGATCGCGATCTGCGCCAGGCAGATCGCCGCGGCCAGCGCCAGCGCGCTCCTGGTCCGGAACCGGGCCGGGACCAGGTTCATCGCGATCAGCGCGGCCAAAGGCAAAAATAACAGTAAATAGCTCATTGTTTACCTCAACACCAACCAGAGCACGGTCAGGCCGCCGACCAGCGACCAGGCGACATAGGCGCTGACGTTGCCGCTCTGCACCCGGCGGGTCAGGGCCGATCCCCACTCCACCAGTTTAACCACGACCACCTCGTAAAATCCGTCGATCAAGCGGTCCAGCTTATACAAGAGCCGCGACAGGGCCCCGACCCCTTTCATCCCAATCTCATAAGGGTCAAAAGCCTTCTTTTCGGCCAGATCATAAGCCTGATGGAGCCCCGGTGCGTAGTGGATATGATCGACCGCCCCTAAGCCCTGGCCGGTCTTCCTGACGCCGTAAAGATGATTGAGCAGCGCGCCGATCAGGACCAGGAGAGTGATCGCGATCAGCAGGAGATTGGACGGCAAGCCGTAAAAGTTATGCCCTTCCAGCAAATGCGGCGCCAGTACCGGCTGGAGCAAATACTTGACCGGCAGAACGTTGTAAACGCCGAAGAGGACGCAGACCGCCGCGATCACGATCATCGGCAGCAGCATCAGCCACGAAGTTTCTTTGACGTTTTGGTTGGCCGCCGCAACCTTGCCCAGGAACGCCGCGTGGCCAAGCTTCAGGAACGAAGCGGCGGTCAGGAACGAGCCGCCGACCGCCATCAGATAGAAGAGCCAACCCCGCTCGAGCGCTCCGTCATAGATCAGCTCTTTGGAGAAGAAACCGTTGAACGGCGGCACCCCCGAGATCGCAAGAGCGGCAATAATGAAACAGCCGAAAGTGACCGGCATTTTCCCGCCAAGACCGCCGAGCTTGCTGAGGTCGGTCGTCCCCGCCTCTTTTTCCACCGCGCCGCCGGTCAGGAAAAGGCACGATTTATACAAAGCGTTATTGAGCATGTGGAACAGGCCGCCGACGATGCCGGCCGGCACCGCCGTGCCGATCCCCAGGACCATGTAGCCGACCTGGCTGATCGCGTGATAAGAAAGGAGCTTTTTAAAATCCTTTTGGATCAGCGCCATCATGACCGCCAGAACGATCGTGACGCCGCCGATGATCATTAACAAATAGCTAAGCGAGGAATGCGGAGTCAGACGGAACAGCTCCAGACTGATGCGGGTCAAAAAGTAGATGCCGAGCAGCTTTTCCAGCGCGCCGGGGACAAAAGCCATGAACGGCAGCGGCGCGTCCTTGGCCGCGTCCGGGATCCAGCTGTGGAACGGCATCGCGCCCGCCTTCGCCAGCGCGCCGATCATCAGGAGGACAAAGGCCAGCGCCGGCCAACCGGTGACCGGCAGCGCGATTGCCGACATCACAAAGGTCCCGGCCAGTAAACCGGTCAAGGCCAAGCCCGCCATTAAGCAAAGATCGGTGATCCCGACGATCACGAACGCTTTAACGGCCGTGCGAAACGAAGCGCGTCCGCCTATGTAGATCATACCAAACAGGGTCAACAGCAAACCTTCCCAGAAAAAGAGGAAGAGGATCAGGTTGTTCGCCAGGACCGCCCCGACCGACATGATCACGGTCAATAACAGATAAAGCCAGAACTGGCCGGCCCCCTCTTTCCCCTTCATGAAGACCAGCGAATAAAGCGCCACCAGGGCGGCGAACGCCACGATCGCCCCGGCGATCAGCACGCCGAAATGATCGAACCGGAAAAGCACCGCCAGGCCGAGGTCGGCGTGGCCGAAAGCTTTCATTAAATAGTTAAGCGGCAGGTTGATGACCAGCGTCGCGGCCAGGGAAAGAAAAGCCAGGAAAGCGACGCAGGCGACCATCAACCAGGACCCTTCCTTGGCCGTTACTCCGCGCGGCTCGCCGAGAAAGACCAGGGTAAAGAGCCGGAGCAGATAAAGGATCGTCAGGCAGGCGCCGAGCACAAAAGCGAACGTGATCCAAAGCTCGCCGCTCCGCAGGCCGCCGGCGATCACCAAATACTTGCTGAAGAATCCGCCAAAAGGCGGTATCCCCATGACGGAAAAGGCGCAAAAGAGGAACGAGACCGCCGTCACCGGCATTGTTTTGATCAAGCCGCCCATCAAGGTGATATCTTTGGTCTTGGTGTTCTGTTCGATGATCCCGGCCGAGAGGAAGAGCCCGGCTTTGGCCAGGCCGTGCATTAATATGTAAAGAAGTCCCCCCACCACTCCGATCACGTTATTGATCGCCAACCCGAAGAAAATGAAAGCGATCTGGCTGACCGTGGAATAAGCAACGATCCGTTTGATGTCCGTCTCGACCAGCGCGGCGCCGGCCGCGACCAGCGCGCTGACCGCCGCGATCGCCGGTACGGCGGTATGCCAGAATTGCCCAATGGCAAAGGTGGCCAGGAACAACCGGGCAAAAACGTAAACGCCGATCTTGACCAGGACCGCCGCGTGAAGCAAGGCGGTGACCGGCGAAGGCGCGACGCCGGCGTCGGGAAGCCAGGTATGGAACGGCAGTGTGGCCGATTTGCTCAAGATACCGGCCAGGATCAGGGCGACCAGCGACCCGGGGAGCGCGTAACCGACCATCCCGGTCAATTCCAATGTTCCGGTCAATTGATAAATAGCGACAAAAGCCAACAGCATCAGAAGCGCGCCAAAAGCGGTGACCAAAAAAGCCTTATCGGCCTTAAGCACGTCTTTGGGCTCCCGGTAAAAGCCGATCAGCCGCCAGCTGGCGATCGCCGTCAGTTCCCAAAAGACGTACAAAGCGATCAGGTTATTGGAGTAGACCAGCCCCATCATTGAGCCGAGGAAAAGGACGACCATCAGGTAATATTCGTTCTGGTTAGCGTAATGGTCGATATAATCGAATGAGTAGAGCACAATGATCAGGCCGATGCCGGCGGAGACCAGCGCCATAAAAAGCGAGAGCGGGTCGATAATGAAACAGAGAACTTTCGCCCCGCTGAAAGCGTGCGGCAGCAGCAAGGCCGAGGCAAGCAACGGGACCGCCACCAGCAGCAGCGCCAGCCAGTTACGGAGCTGCTTGGAGATAAAACCGGCCAGCGGCAGCAAGAATGCCCCGATAACGGGAACAAGGACCGCGCTTAAGACTAATGCTTCGTTTTTCATCAGGCGTTTGACACGACAAACCCCACCCGTTAGGTGGGGTTGTTACATATATTATAATAAATCCTGCCGTCCGGCGCAAGCCGATTTTCCCCGGTAAAGGGTGATATAATTAAGTTATGGACTTGTTCGACAAAAATCTGGCCGATTTTAAACAAAACGACGCTCCTCTGGCTTATCGGATGGCGCCGCGCACGCTGGACGAGGTCGTGGGCCAGGCGCACATCATCGGCCCCGGCAAGCTGCTGCGGCGGTTGATCGAGACCGACAAGGTCACCTCGGTCATTCTCTACGGCCCGCCCGGTATCGGCAAAACTGCCATCGCCAGGGTAATAACTAACACGACTAAAGGGCACTTTGAATGGCTCAACGCTTCGGTTGCCAAGGTCGACGACATCCGCCGGGTAAGCCTGGAAGCCAAAGAGCGGATCAAGCTCCACAAGGCACGGACGATCCTTTTCCTGGACGAGATCCACCGTTTCAACAAGCTCCAGCAGGATGCGCTCCTGCCGGACGTGGAAGAAGGGAACATGATCCTGATCGGCGCAACGACCGAGAACCCGTTCTTTTACGTTAATTCCGCCCTCGTCTCCCGCTCGCAGATCTTTGAGCTCAAACCGCTGGCCGTTGACGACCTGCAACAGTTGATCACTACGGCCATCAACGATAAAGAACGCGGCTTCGGCAAGCTCAAGGTGAAGATCGCGGCCGACGCCCTGGAGCATCTGGCCAAGCTTTCCGACGGTGATGCCAGACGAGCCCTCTCTGCCCTGGAGCTCGGCGTCCTCTCGACCAAGCCGGATAAGAAGGGGCATATTAATATCACCCTGAAGGTCGCCGAAGAATCGATCCAGAAGAAAAAGATCGTTTACGACAAGAAAGGCGAAGAGCATTACAACACGATCTCCGCGTTCATCAAGTCGATGCGCGGTTCCGACCCGGACGCCGTCCTCTACTATCTGGCCAAGATGATCTACGCCGGCGAGGACCCGCGCTTTATCGCCCGGCGGATCGTCATCTGCGCCGCCGAAGATGTCGGCAACGCCGACCCGTTAGCCTTGGTGATCTCTAATTCGGCCATGCAGGTCGCCGAGTTCGTCGGCCTGCCGGAAGCGCGGATCCCCCTCGCCCAGGCCGCCGTCTACGTCGCCACCGCGCCGAAAAGCAACGCGGCCTATCTGGGGATCAATAATGCGATGAAAGACGTCGAGGAAAGCCCGACGCTAGCTGTTCCCGACCATTTAAAGAACGCCGTTTACGAAGGCGAAAAGAAAATGGGTAAAGGGCAAGGGTATAAATACGCCCATGATTATCAGGGCGGTTACGTCAAACAAGACTATTTACCGGTCAGTAAAAAGTATTACGAGCCGAAAGACATCGGCTTTGAGAAGAAGATCCGCGCCCGGATGGACGAATTAAAGAAAAATGGCTAGATTGCTCGGGGCCCACATGTCCATTGCCGGCGGGGTCGACCAGGCGCTTGACCGGGGTTTGTCGATCGGCTGCACCGCCATTCAGCTCTTCGTCAAGAACAATAACCAGTGGCTCAGCAAAGAGATACCGGCAGAACAAATCGCGGCCTTCCGGCAGAAAAAGACGATCTTGGCCTTTGCCCATACCGGTTATCTGATCAACCTGGCGGCAATCAATCCCGACAACCTGGAAAAGTCCCTTCAGTCCCTCCGCCAGGAGCTTGATTTAGCCGAGTCCCTGGCCCTTCCCTTCACTGTTCTCCACCCCGGTTCGCATTTAGGCGAGGGCGAAGAAGCCGGATTAAAGAAAGTCGCCAAGAACATAAAAGAGTTGCTCGGACAAACCAAGGGATATCAGGTCAAGATCGCAGTAGAGACGACCGCCGGCCAGGGGACCAACCTCGGTTATAAGTTCGAACACCTGGCCGAGATCCTCGATCTGGTCGGCGAACCGGCACGCATGGGAGTTTGCTTTGATACCTGCCACGCTTTCGCGGCCGGTTACGAATTAAGAACGGCTGAAGGATACCACTCAACCTGGGAGCAGTTCGCTAAAACGATCGGCCTGGATAACCTGCTGGCTTTTCACCTCAACGATTCCCAGTCCGATCTCGGCACCAAGAAAGACCGTCACGAACACATCGGCAAGGGGAAGCTTGGCCTGGAAGCTTTTCGTTTGTTAATGAACGATGAGCGTTTTGCTCAGCTGCCGATGGTCCTGGAAACCCCGAAAGATCCCGATCTCCAACAGGACTGCGAGAACCTGAAAGTTCTGCGCGGGCTGGTCGTGATATAATTAGCCCATGAAGTCGCGCCATTACGAAGATCTCGGCTTTGCCAAGGTCGACCACCATCGCCACCAACGGAAAGGATTCCCCGAGGTCATTTATTGCGCCGGGAAGACTCCGCGACAGGTCGCTGAGATAGCTAAAAAGATCTGGTCGCACGGCCATGACGTCCTGGCTACCCGGGCGGACCGTAAGGCGTTCACCGCCGTCCGTAAAGTCATTAAAGCCGCGCAGTATCACGAAACTGCCGGGGTCATTACCGCTCTCAAGAGACCGAGACGTTCAGTCTCGGGTTCCTTGGTTACCATCGTGACCGCCGGGACCGCCGACCTCCCCGTGGCCGAAGAGGCCGCCGTCACCGCCGCCTTCCTCGGGCTGAGGGTCGAGCGCTTGTTCGACGTCGGCGTCGCCGGCATCCACCGCCTGTTCAGCAACCTGGACAAACTTAAAAAAGCCCGGGTCATCATCGTCGTCGCCGGCATGGAAGGGGCCCTCCCCTCGGTCCTTGGCGGCGTGATCGACAAACCGATCATCGCCGTGCCGACCAGCGTCGGCTACGGCGCCAGTTTTAAAGGCCTGTCCGCCCTGCTGACGATGCTCAACGCCTGCTCGCCCGGCATCGCGGTCGTCAATATCGATAACGGCTTCGGCGCCGCCGTGATGGCCTACTATATCGCCAAATGAAGATCGCCTACTTTGACTGCCCTACCGGTATCTCTGGGAATATGATACTAGGAGCATTGCTGGATGCTGGTTTAGATAAGACTTATCTATTGGCTGAGCTTCAGAAACTTCAAACTTCCAACTTCAAACTTCCAAACAAGGCACAAATCATAATCTCCAAGACCAAAAAGAGAGGATTGGCGGGCACTTACTTTAACGTTAACTTCAAGAAAAACGATCGGCCTCGTAATTTAGCCGACATTTTAAAGATCATTAAACGGAGCAAGTTGTCGGCACCGGTCAAAAAGCTAAGCGGCCAGATCTTCCGGCGGCTGGCGCAAGCCGAAGCGAAAGTCCATGGCCTCCCGGTCAACAAGGTCCATTTCCACGAGGTCGGCGCGGTCGACGCGATCATCGACATTGTCGGCGCTTGCCTCGGCCTGGAAAAGCTCGGGATCGAAAAAGTTTATTGCTCCCCTCTGCCCGCCGGCCAAGGCAAGATCGCCCACGCCCACGGAATACTCCCGAATCCCGCCCCGGCGACGGCGGAATTGCTTAAAGGAGCGCCAACTTACTCGACCGGCCTTAAAGGCGAACTGGTCACGCCGACCGGCGCGGCGATCATTACCGCCATCGCCGAGTTCGCGGAGATGCCGAAACTGAAGGTCGAAAATATCGGTTATGGCGCCGGCTCGCTCGACCTTTCCCGGCCCAATCTGCTCCGGGTCTTTATCGGCGAGGCGCTGCCGCCGACCGAGCATGATGCAATTTTACAAATTGAGGCCAACATCGATGACATGGATCCCCGGCATTACGACCGGGCGATCGCCCGGCTGATGAAGGCCGGCGCGCTGGACGCTTCGGTCCAGCCGATCAGGATGAAAAAGCAGCGAGCGGCGGTCAAGCTTGAAGTCCTCTGCCTGCCGGAAAAAAAAGAGCGGCTGTTAGACGCGGTTTTCACGGAAACGACCACGATCGGCACCCGGGTCTATCTGGTCAAACGCGAAAAGCTTAGGCGCGAGATCCGCGGCGGCAACAAGATCAGCTATTTCGGCCCCCAGGTCAAACGGATCAAGCCGGAGTAAAGAGAGTCACCTGCTCCGCCGTTTAAGACCTTAAGGAACCGGGGCCAAATCGATCGAAGTTGCCAGGTTGGCATCAGGGCTTCCATCGTTGACCACTACCCCTAGAAAAGTCGGACCGCTACCTCCATTATAAATCCCGGAATAAGAATATGATTCAAAGCTGGGCGAGACCGCAGCCAGGTAAAACGTACCGGCTTCGCCGGTTACAAAGGTAAAGTCGGTATATTGCGCGGTCAAGGTGACCGGGACAACACCCACTACGGAAGCCGCAAATGCCGCCTCGCTGGTGGCGTTGGTAGCGACCGCGACTGCGGCTTTTGTTAATGGATATCCTGCTCGATTGAGCTGGCCGGTGATCGAATAGCTCCGAATCGTCGTAGTCGTCATGACGGTGGTCGTCGTCGTAGTCGTTGTGGCCGGGGCCGCCGTCGTGGTAGTGGTAGCCGGTGCCGCTGTCGTGGTCGGCGCCGCCGTGGTCGTGACGGCCGCCGTCGTGGTGGTCGGGACCTCGCCGCCCCCGCCGCCGCAGCCGCTCAAAATAAAAAACCCGTAACTTAAAGCCAGCAACGCGCTCAAAATAATGAGCCAGGACGTTTTTTTCACTTGGCTTCTCCCTTGAAAAGTTCGATCTGTTCTTCTTTACGCGCCGCCGCCGCCCGAACAAACCCGGCAAAGAGCGGATGCGGCCGGTTCGGCCGCGACTTGAACTCCGGATGGTATTGCGTCGCCAGGAACCAGGGGTGATCGGGCAGTTCGACCACTTCCACCAGGTCGGCGGCCGGATAGATCCCGGACATGACCAAGCCGCCGTCCGCCAGCGCCTGACGGAACTCGTTATTCAATTCATAGCGGTGGCGGTGCCGCTCGCTGATCTCTTCCTTGCCGTAGGCCTGGTGCAGCAGCGTCCCTTTCTTGATCTTGCACGGATAAGCGCCCAGCCGCATCGTGCCGCCCTTGTCGGTGATCGCTTTCTGCTCCGGAATAAAATCGATCACCGGATATTTCGTTTCGGGATCAAATTCCGAAGAATTGGCCCCTTTCAACCGGCAAACGTTGCGGGCGAACTCGATCACCGCGCACTGCATCCCGAGACAAAGCCCCAGGAACGGGATCCCATTCTCGCGGGCGAACCGGATCGCCCGGATCTTCCCTTCGATCCCGCGCGCGCCGAAACCGCCGGGGATCAGGATCCCCTGCACGTCGCGGAAGACCGTCTCGATATTCTCTTCGCCCTCCAGCTTCTCCGCGTTGACCCAGGCAACTTCGATCGCGGTCCGGTGCGGTAAGCCGCCGTGCTTGAGCGCCTCAACGATGCTGATGTAGGAATCGCCGAGCTCGGTATATTTGCCGACGATGGCGATCCGGACCTTCTTCTCCGGGGCCTTCAGGTCTTCCACCATCTTCGCCCACTCGGACAGGTCCCCTTTTTTCGCCGTCAGGCCCAGGTATTTCAAGACGATCTCGTCCATTCCTTCGCGCTCCAGCATCAGCGGGATCTCGTAAAGCAGCGGCGCGTCGGGCATGCCGACGACCGCTTCCTTGTCGACGTCGCAAAAGAGCGAGATCTTCTCCTTCATTTCCTGGCTGAGCGGCTCGCGCGAGCGGCAGATGATGATGTCGGGCTGGATGCCGATCTCGCGCAGCTTCTGGACGCTGTGCTGGGTCGGTTTGGTCTTGAATTCGTGGGTGGTGTCCAGGAACGGGACCAGCGTCACGTGCAGGTTGACGCAATTGTCGCGGCCGACCTCCTTGCGGAACTGGCGGATCGCTTCCAGGTAAGGCAGGCCTTCGATGTCGCCGACCGTGCCGCCGATCTCGCAGATCACGACGTTGAATTTTTCCTCTTTCGTCACCTGGCGGATCCGTTCTTTGATCTCGTTGGTAATGTGGGGAATGACCTGGACCGTGCCGCCCAGGTAATCGCCCCGCCGCTCGCGGGTGATCACGTTCCAGTAGACCATGCCGGTCGTCACGTTGTTGCCGCGGCCGAGATTGACGTCGATGAACCGTTCGTAATGCCCCAAGTCCAGGTCGGTCTCGGCCCCGTCCTCGGTCACAAAGACCTCGCCGTGCTGGTACGGGTTCATCGTCCCCGGGTCGACGTTGATGTACGGATCGAGCTTCATGATGGAAACGGAGATGCCGCGCGACTTGAGCACCCGGCCCAAACAGGCCGCCGCGATCCCCTTGCCCAAAGAACTAACCACGCCGCCGGTCACGAAAATATATTTAACCATTTGTTTACTCCAAAAATAAGCTTTTAGTCGAGAAATTCGGGTCGCTCGTGATATTGACCCCCAACCGCCGCAAGCCCGCTTCATCGCCCGGGGTCGGAATATGGGTCAAATGGACCTCGCACCCCTGCAGCTCTTTCAGTTTTTCCATCGCCAATTGTGCGGTGGGATTGGTCGCCGCGCTCATCGCCAGCGCCACCATCGTCTCGCCCAGGTCCAGGCTGACGGCTTTCGCCCCCAGGATGTCCTTCTTCAGGTTGCCGATCTGCTCAATGACGTTGGGCGACAGCAGGTGGAGCTTGTCCGGGATCTCCGCCAGTTTTTTGATCGCGTTCAGGATCAGGCTGGAAGAAGCGTGCATCAGGGCGAAGTTCTTGCCGGTAACGAGCGCGCCGTTCCGCAGCTCGATCGCCGCGCCGCAAAAGAAGCCGTCGTGCCCCTTATTCTGCCGCTGCGCCTCCTCGGCCGCTTTCCTGGCCGCGCCAACTACGCGCCGATCGTCGGGTGACACGCCCATCTCTTCCATGATCAGCTCGACCCGCTGGGATGTCTCTTTGTCCATAAAGCCCATCATGTACTCGCAGGCGTAGCGGAAATAGCGGCGGATGATCTCCTGGTTGGCCGCCGACTTGACCGCCTCGTCGTCATAAATGCCGGAACCGGCTTTATTGACCCCCATGTCGGTCGGCGACCTGTAAATCGACTCCTGGCCGGTGATCTTTTCCAGGATCCGCCAGAGCAGCGGAAAAGCTTCGATATCGCGGTTATAGTTGACCGCGACCGTTTCGTAGGCTTCCAGGTGGAACGGATCGATCATGTTGACGTCGCGCAGGTCGGCCGTGGCCGCCTCGTAAGCGACGTTGACCGGATGCTTGAGCGGCAGGTTCCAGATCGGGAAGGTCTCGAACTTGGCGTACCCGCTCTTGTGCCCGTGCTTGTAATCGTGATAGAGCTGGGTCAGGCAGGTCGCCAGCTTGCCGCTGCCCGGGCCCGGCCCGGTCACGACCACCAGCGGTTTTTTCGTCTTGATATACGGGTTCTTGCCGTAGCCTTCGTCGCTGACGATCAGATCGATGTCGGTCGGATATCCCTTGGTCAAGCCGTGGGTGTAGACATTGATGCCGCGGCGCTCCAGTTTGTTCTTGAAGATCACCGCCGCCGGCTGCTCGGCGAACCTGGTAATGACCACCGCCAAAATATCGATCCCCCACTCCCGCAGGTCGTCGATCAGCTTGAGCGCCGCCGCGTCGTAAGTTATCCCGAAATCGGCCCGGACCTTTTTCCGCTCGATATCTCCGGCGTAAATGCAGAGGATAAGGTCGGCCTTGTCCTTGAGCTGCTGCAGCAGCCGCATCTTAATGTTCGGGTCGAAACCCGGCAGGACGCGGGCCGCGTGATAATCGAAGATCAGCTTGCCGCCGAATTCCAGGTACAGTTTGTTATCGAACCGGTCGGCCCTTTCGATGATCGCCTGGGTTTGCTCGGCCAGATATTTTTCGCTGTCAAAGCCTTGCTTCACTATTTCCGCCTTTCATATTCGTCATGGATCTCGCCGACGATCTCCTCGACCAGGTCTTCCAGCGTGACCAGGCCGAGCGTGTGGCCGAATTCGTCCACGACGATCGCCAGGTGCTTGTATTCAACCTGCATCTGGTCCAGCAGGTCGTTGATCAGTTTCTCGGACGGGATAAAGAGCGCCTGGCGCAAATGGTCGGCGAGCTTCTCGCCGCTCCGCACTTCCAGCAAATCCTTGGCGTAAATAACCCCGACGATATTGTTCAAGTTCTGGTCATAAACCGGCAAGCGCGAATGGCCGGACCGCTTGATCAGCTGGACGGCGTCCCCGACGCTGGCTTCGGCGCCGATGCAGGCCATCTTATCCCGCTCGGTCATCACTTCCTTGGCCGTCAGGTCCCCGAACTTAAAGACCGAGGTAATCATCTCCCGCTCGTCCTTCTCAAAGACCCCTTCCCTTTCGCCGGCAATGAGCAGCATCTTGATCTCTTCTTCGCTGACGAACGGCCGGCGCTCGTTGCTCAAGCCGCCGCCCAGCAGAAAGACGAACGGCCGGCTGATGATCGTGAGCAGCCAGGCGATCGGATTAAGCAGCCATTCAAAAATGACCATGACCGGGGCAAGCAACAGGGCCAATTGTTCGGCGTTCCTGATCGCCACGGTCTTCGGCGTGATCTCGCCGAACACCAGGATGAACAGGGTCATTAAGCCGATCGCCGCCCCGATGATCACGCCCATTTCCTTCAAGCCGAGACCAGCAAAATAATTCTCGATCAGGGTCGTGGCCAGGACGGAAGCGCTGATATTAACGATGTTGTTGCCGACCAGGATCGTGGAAAGCAGCTTGGCCGGATCTTCCCGCAGGCGGCGGAGGATCTTGGCGCCCGGTTTTTTCAGCTCCACCAGATTGGCGATCCGCGGCCGGCTGATCGTCGTCATCGCCGTCTCCGACATCGAAAAGAAGGCGGAAAGGACCAGCAGCACCGTTAAGAGCAAGATGCTCGCCATTTTAGGCCAACCTCGGTATAAAAATTAACAGGCCGATCAGGACGGCGCCGATCGCCGTCGCCAGGACGGCTCCGGCGGCCACGTTCTTGACCAGCGCCGCGAGCGGGTGGTCTTCCGGCTTGACCAGGTCGACCAGCGCTTCCAGCGCCGTGTTGAACATTTCCGCCGCGATCACGGCCGTGATCGTCAGGATGAGGAGCGCCAGCTCCCCGGCCGGCAGCCGCAGCGCCACCGCCAGCAGCATGACGAGTACGCCCACGCCCAGGTGGATCCAGACGTTGCGCTGGGTCGCCAGCACGTGCTGCGCTCCGCTCCGGGCGTATTTAAAGCTCCGTATAAATTTTTTCGGCACGGCTCATCTTCCTCCCGTGGTCATGGCCAAGGACATGGAGCGCCCCGTGGATGACCAAGCGTTTCAGTTCCTGCCGGTAAGTAACGCCAAATCGTTGCGCGTTCCGTTCGGTCGTCGGCCGGGAAATTATCACGTCGCCCAAGATCGAACTTTCATTGTAAGGAAAAGCCAGGACATCGGTCGGCTTGTCCTTATGCCGGAACTGCTTGTTCAGCCGGCGGATCGTCCGGTCGTCGACCAGCGAAACGTCGATCCGTCCCCGGGCTTTTTCCCCCTTGATGATCCGGCGGACCAGTTCACGGTACATGGATGACCGCCTTGCTGACGTCGCCGCCGATCCCGCGCAGCTTTTCGATGATATTTTCGTAGCCCCGGCTGATGTGATGGTCCCGGTCCTCCAGCGACGTCTCGCCGTCCGCCGCCAAACCGGCGATCAGGAGCGCCGCTCCGGCCCGCAGGTCGGAGACCTTGACCGGCGCGCCCGACAGTTTCGCCACGCCGTTGATGATCGCGCTCTGCCCCTCCAGCTTGATGTCGGCGCCGAGGCGGCGGAGCTCGTGCATGTGCATGAAACGGTTCTCAAAGATCGTCTCCGACACGACCGACGTCCCGCCGGCCAGCGCCAGGAACGCCGCCATCTGCGGCTGCATGTCGGTCGGAAAACCGGGGAACGGCATCGTCTTGACGTCGACCGCCTTGAAGTGGTCGCCGGTCGCGTCCACTTCCACCGTGTCGGCCAAGAATGTCACTTTGACCCCGCTTTCCTGCAGTTTGCGGGCGATCGCTTCCAGGTGTTCGGGAATGATCCCCTCGATGGTCACCTTACCATTGGTAATGGCCGCCGCCGCCATGATCGTCCCCGCCTCGATCCGGTCGGGGATGATCGAATATTCCACCGGGCGCAATTGTTTGACCCCCTGGACCCGGATCACGTCGCTCCCCGCCCCCACGATCTGCGCGCCCGCCTTGATCAGGAAATTGGCCAGGTCGACGATCTCCGGCTCCTTGGCGGCGTTCTCGATCAGCGTTTCGCCGTCGGCCAGCGAGGCGGCCATCATCACCGATTCGGTGGCGCCGACCGACGGGAAGTCGAGGTAGAAGCGCCCGCCTTTCAATTTTTTCGCCTCCGCGATCACAAAGCCGTGCTCCAGCTTGACCTTCGCCCCCAGCGCCTCCATCCCCTTGATGTGGATGTCGACCGGCCGCGAACCGATCGCGCAGCCCCCCGGCAGCGGGATCTTGGCCAGGCCCTTGACCGCCAGGATCGGGCCGATCACAAAGAACGAGGCGCGCATTTTGGTGACCAGTTCGTAAGGGGCGACGTGTTTAACGGAATAATTCCAGACGTCAACGGTGTTGGGGACCGACTGCGAGTATTCCGCCCGGATGCCGAGCGCCCGCAGCACGCGGATAATGGTGATCACGTCGAGCAGGTTCGGCACGTTCTTGATCACCGAGTGTTCCGGCAGGAGAATGGTCGCGGCCAGGATCGGCAGCGCCGCGTTCTTGGAGCCGGATACCCGGTATTTGCCGCTCAGGGGTTTTCCCCCTCTAACCAGCAGCCGCTGCATTGAATTCCTCCGGTTTCTTGTCCATCAGCCCGAAATAGTGCAGGATCGCGCCGATGATCCGCTCGCTCGCCCGGCCGTCGCCGTACGGGTTGATCACCTGCGACATCCGCCGGTATTCGGCCGGCTCGGTCAGCAGCCGGCTCGCTTCGTTGTAGATCAGCGCCTCGTCCATGCCGACCAGCTTCACGGCGCCGGCGGTGATCGCCTCCGGCCGCTCGGTCTTTTCCCGCAGGACCAGCACCGGCTTGCCGAGCGACGGCGCCTCTTCCTGGACCCCGCCCGAATCGGAAAGGATCAGGTAAGACGCTTTCATTAAATGAATGAACGGCTCGTAATCGAGCGGCTCGATCAGGCTGACGTTCTCGCTTTCGCCCAGCAGTTCGTAGACCACGCTGCGCACCTGCGGGTTCTTGTGGACCGGGATCACGATGTCGATCTCCTGCCGGAACTTGTCCGCCAGCCGCCGGAGCGCGCCGCAGATCTGCCGGAGCGGTTCGCCGAAGCTTTCGCGCCGGTGCACGGTGACCAGGACCATCTTCCGTCCCCGGCGCAGCTTGAGCCCGAGCCGGCCCAGGTCGTATTTTTTCCCGGCGACCTCCAGCAGCGCGTCGATCACCGTGTTGCCGGTCAGGTAGATCCGGTCGGGCGGCACGTTCTCCCGTAACAGGTTGTCCCGCGACGAGCCGGTCGGCGGGAAATGGATATCGGCCAGCGAAGTCGTCAGTTTCCGGTTCATCTCTTCGGGGAACGGCCGCCACTTGTCGTAGGTGCGCAGCCCCGCCTCCACGTGCCCGATCGGGATCCGGTGGTAAAAGGCGGACAGGGCCGCCGCGAACGTCGTCGACGTATCGCCCTGGACCAGCAGCATGTCCGGTTTTTCCCGGAGAATGACCTCTTCGAGGCCGGCCAGCGATTTATTAACGATGCTGGTCAGCGTCTGGTTCGCCTCCATAATGTCCAGGTCATAGTCCGGCTCGATCTTGAACAGGGCCAGGACCTGGTCGAGCATCTGCCGGTGCTGGGCGGTGACCACCACGACCGATTCCAGGAAATCGGGATAGCGCCCGACCGCCTTGATGATCGGCGCCATCTTGATCGCCTCCGGCCGGGTCCCAAAAACGAACATCGCTCTTTTTCGATTTATCATTTCTGCAACGCCATGATGATCGCGGTCATGCTTAAAAGAAAACAGACGATGTAGATCGACATGACCGCTTCCCGCTGGGTCAAACCTGCCCGCAACAATAAATGGTGAATATGCCGGTTGTCCGCCGCCAGCATGCTTTTCCGCTCTTTGAGCCGGCGGACGATCGCAAAGGCCGTATCAAAGATCGGCACCCCCAGGATCAGGATCGGGATGATCAGGGCGACGACCAGGGTCGTCTTAAAGACCCCGACGATCGCCGCGGCGGCCAGAACAAAGCCGAGGAAGTAGCTGCCGCTGTCCCCCAGAAAGATCGAGGCGGGATTAAAATTGTAACGGAGAAAACCGAGCGCCGCGCCGGCGATCGCGACCATCAGCAAGGCGGCGCCGAACTGGTGGGTCCGCAAGGCGACAAAAAAGAGCGTCCCCGCCGAGATCGCCGTTACCCCGGCGGCTAAACCGTCCAGGCCGTCGATCAGGTTGACCGCGTTGGTCATGCCGACCAGCCAAAGCAAGGTCAAAGGGACCGCGATAAAACCGAGGACGAACGGGCCGTCGAAGGGATTGGAGATATAGGTGATCGAAACGCCAAAGTAGATCGCCACCCCCGCCCCGATCACCTGCCAGGTTAACTTGGTCAACGGCCGCAGCCCCCGCAGATCATCGGTCAGTCCGGTCAAAAAGACGATCGAGCCGCCCAGCAGTACCCCAATGATCGGTTTCGGGTTAATGTGCGCGCCCTGGCTGAAAGCGATCAACAGGCCGACCAGCACGGCAATAAAAAAACCGGCAAAGATCGCCACCCCTCCCAGGCGCGGGATCAAAGCGGTGTGCACTTTGCGCTCGGACGGCTTGTCCATCGCGCCGAGACCGGGGGCAAAACTTCGCACCATTGGAGTAAACAAAATGGTTAAAACCAAGGCGATCAAAAAGGTGAGCAGGAACGTGAGCATTACGGGCTTACATTATAACAAGAATTGCCAGGAGTGTCAAACCTGTGCTAATATCCCCCTGTCATGGTTAACCAGGCCGTGCAGCAGATCCTGGCGCTCGAAAAACGGGCCCGGGAGATAGTTGAATACGCGGAAAGAGACCGCCTCAACCTGCTGGCCGCCGCGCACCAACAGGCCCAGGAAGCCGGCGAAAAGGCCGAACAGGAAGCCAGGACAACCGCCGCCCGATCGATCGCCACCGCCCAACAAGAAGCCGAACGGACCAAGGCCGAGCTCCTGGCCCGGAACCACAGCGAGGTCGAGCAGCTCCGTCGGCAAATAACCCCCAAACTCGAAGAGGCAAAACGGTTATGCCGGTAGTGCCGATGGCCAAAGTGGCCGTGTTCGGCCATCTGGCAGTCAAAGAAAAGGTTCTCAAAGCGCTGCAGCGGCTCGGCGCCGTGGAGCTTATTGCCCCGGCCGCCGAACAGCCGGCGGCGGAAAGCTCCCCGCTGGAGCTGGAACTGAGCGAACTGGAGTTCGCCATCAAACTGCTCGACTCGGTCGGCGGCCGCAAGAAAAGCTTCATCGAAAGTTTCGCCCCGTATAAAGAGCCGGTCGCGCCGCAAACGCTGGAAAACGCCGCCCGGGAAACGGATTGGCGCGGGCTGGTCGCCCAGCTCAAAGATTATGAGGCCCGGCTGGCTAATTTGCAAAAGCTGACGGCTACTCTCCGCTCCGACAGCGAGCTGCTTTCCCCGTGGCAGGCGCTGGAATTGCCGCTGGACCAGTTGGTCTGCACCACCTATTGCTGTTTTCTGACCGCCGTGGCCAAGACCCGGAATTTGTCTCGGCTCCAGGCGAAGATCGCCGCCGCCGCTCCCGCCTCGCTGCTCCAACCGGTCCACACCACCAAAGACCGGGCCTATTTGCTGATCGTTTACCCCGCCTCCTCCGCGGCGGCTTTCCGGCAATTATTACGGCCGCTCGCGCTGGAAAGCGTCAACCTCCCGGCCACTCCCCGGCCGCCCAAAGCGGAGATCGCCGAGCTGCGGCGGCTTTTGGCCGAAGCGCTGGAAGACCAGGCCAGGATCACCGGCAAGATCCGCGAACTGCTCCGGCACCAGACCTCGCTCACTTACGTTTACGATCACCTTTTCCAGCTCCACCTGGCGGAACTGGCCGCCCGGAAACTGGCGCAAACCGAAAAGACCTTCCTGCTGACCGGCTGGGTCGCGCGCCAAACGCTCCCCAAGCTGGCCGCCGAGCTGGACCGGCTCAGCCCGCTGACGGCGCTGCAAACGACCGACCCGACGCCGGGCGAGATCGTCCCCACGCTGATCGAGAATCCGCCGCTCTTTTATCCCTTTGAGTTGATCACCCGGATCTTCGGCCTGCCGGCGCAGCATGAGATCGATCCGACCGGGCCGCTCTCGTTCTTTTATCTCTTCTTTTTCGCGATCTGCCTCTCCGACGTCGGTTACGGGCTCCTGCTCGCGCTGGGCGCTTACTATTATCTAAGAACGCTGACCTTGTCGGAAGGCGGAAAAAAACTGCTGCTGCTCCTCCTCTGGGGCGGGGTCTTGACGATCTTTGTCGGGATCGCGACCGGCAGCTACTTCAGCATCGATATCAAGCAGCTGCCGCCGCTGCTGCAAAGATTACAAATAATCGACCCGATCAAGAACCCGCTCAATGTCCTGCTCATGTCGCTGGCGATCGGCGTGTTCCAGAACCTGGCCGGCATTGCCATCTCGTTTTATTGGAAGGTCAGGAACCATGAGTACCTGAACGCTTTTTGCGACGACGCGCTCTGGATATTCTTCTTATCCGTCCTGGTCGGTTACGCGGCGGCCAGCGCGCTGGGCGCGCCGGTCGGCGGGCTCTTCGCCCGGCTCGCGCTGGTCGGGGCCTTGCTGCTGGTCGTGACCCAGGGGCGGAACGAACCTAACATTATTAAAAAGGCGATCAGCGGCCTCCTGAGCCTCTACCGGACGACCAGCTACCTAGGCGACACCCTCTCCTATTCCCGCTTGCTGGCGCTGATGATGACCACTTCGATCATCGGCATGGTGGTGAACATCATTGCCGGGCTGACCCGCGACAGCGTGCCGGTCGTCGGCTACTTGCTGATGGTCGTCATCCTGATCGGCGGGCATCTCTTCAACCTGGTCGTTTCCGTGCTGGGGGCGTTCATCCATGCCGCCCGCCTCCAGCTGGTCGAATTTTTCGGCAAGTTCTATCTCGGCGGCGGCCGCGAGTTCAAGCCCTTTCGCCAACAAACGCGTTATGTTATCATCAAATAAGGAGGAGAAATCATGGACATTGGCATAAGTTTCGCGATCGGTGGCGCCGCCTTCGCGGCCTTTCTGGCGGCGGCCGGTTCCGCCTGGGGCATCGCGGTGGCGGCCGAAGCGGCCGGCGGCGTCTTGACGGAAGATCCCGATAAGTTCGGGCGGCTCCTGGTCCTGGTCGCGCTGCCCGGCACCCAGGGGTTCTACGGTTTTCTCGGCGCATTCTACATTATGATGAAGATCAATCTGCTCGGCGGCGGGCTGCCGGTCTCGCTCTCGGCCGGCCTGCAGCTCTTCTTTGCCGGATTACCGGTCGGGATCGCCGGCCTGGTTTCGGGCTATTATCAGGGCCGCGCCGCCGCGGCCGGCATTTTCCTGATCGCGAAAAGACCGGAAGAGACCGGCAAGGCGATCATCCTGCCGGCCATGGTCGAGACCTACGCGGTGCTCGGCCTGCTGGCGACCATCCTGCTCGTTTCGGGGATCAAATTATAAATGGGTTTAGCGGAGATCGAACGGCAGATCATCGCCGAAGCGGAAGCGGAAGCCGCGCGGATCAGGGGAGCGGCCGCAGCCGAAGCCGCCCGGATCGGAGAAAACGCGGCGGCCGCCGCCGCCCGGATCGTTAAAAAGATCGAGCAGGACGCGGCGCGCAAAGCCGACGAAGCGAAGCAAGCAATCCTGGCGCCGGCCAGATTGCTGGCCAAACGCCGGCTGCTGGAGGAAAAACAGCGGCTGCTGACCGAGGTCTTGCGCGATCTACCGCCCGAGAAGCGGGAAGAAAAAGAGATCGCGGTGGGGAAATTCCTTTATGGTTGAATTCGTTTACGCCGTCGGCCGGATCAGGGCGCTGGAGGCCGGAATGCTCGACGCGGGCCGGATCATCAGGATGGTCGACGCGCCCGACCTGGAAGCCGCTTATCACGTCCTGCGCGAATTGCCCGCTTACCTGCACGAAACGGAAGCCTTTGATTTTGAAAAGCTGCTGGCCGACGAACTGGCGGAAACCTTCGACCTGTTGGCGAAACTGAGCAACGGCCACGCCACGCTCCGGGTCATCAGGCAAAAACACGATCCGGCCCTTTCGCTGGAAAACTATCTGACCTTGCTCGCCGCGACCGCCCGCCGGCATCCCCTTCCGCTCTTTCGCCAATACGCGGCGAGTTACATAACCCTGCAGCGGATCAAGCTCGGCTTGCTGGAAGGCCGCCTGGACCCCGAAGAGCTAATCGCCCGCTACCGGTACTCCGACCTGAAGCGGCCGGTGACCGCCGGCCTGGAATATTACCGGCAGCACGGGACACTGTACGCGCTGGAGCGGGAGATCGATAATTACCTGATCGGCCAGGTCCAGCGCGCCCGTTATCTCGCGTTCGGCCTGGAACCGCTGATCGGCCACGCCCTGGCCAAAGAGAACGAGATCAAGATCATCCGTTTGATCCTGACCGCCAAACGGCTGCGGGTCGGCAGTGAAGAGATCAAAGAGAGGCTGCGTTTACCCTATGTCTAGGATCGCCCTACTCGGCCCCAAAGCGCTGGTCGATCCGCTGGCGGCCGCCGGGATCGATGTTTTCCCCTGCGATTCGACGCCGGAAAGCCAGCGCACCCTCGCCGCGCTCGGCGCCGGCGGCCGGCATGAGATCGTGCTGCTGACCGAACGCTACGCCGCCGATCTCTCGCCGGAGATTGCGGCCGGCGAACAGCAAGGCCTGAACATCCTGCTGATCCCGGACCACCGCGGCAGTACCGGACTCTACCGGGAACAGCTCGATCAGTTGGTCCGCAAGGCGACGGGAGCCGCTTTATGATCAAGGAAGTCGCCGGTCCGCTGGTCGTCGCCAAGCTGGACAACGCCCGCAAGGGGGAAATGGTCCGGGTCGGGACCAAAAGACTGATCGGCGAGATCCTGGAATTGCGCGGCGATCTCGCTGCGATCCAGGTTTATGAAGAGACCGCCGGCCTGAAGATCGGCGACCCGGTCGAGCAGACCGGCGAACCGCTCTCGGTCGAGCTCGGCCCCGGCCTGATCAGCACGATCTTTGACGGGATCCAGCGGCCGCTCGGCGCGATCAGGGAAAAGTCGGGCGATTTCATCGGCCGGGGGATCGACGTCCCTTCCCTCTCCCGGGAGAAAAAATGGCCTTTTGTCCCCTTGCTAGCCGCCGGCGCCGCGGTCGCGGCCGGCGATATCCTCGGCACGGTCCAGGAGACCGCACTGATCAGCCATAAGATCATGGTCCCGGCCGGACTGGCCGGCAAACTCGACGAGATCAAAAGCGGCGAGTTCACGATCATCGAGCCGATCGCGGTCGTCGGCGGCAAGCCGGTCGTGATGCTGCAAAAATGCCCGGTCCGCCGGCGCCGGCTGCTGGCGGAAAAAAAGCCGGTCAGCACGCCGCTGGTCACGGGACAGCGGATCATCGATACGCTCTTCCCGCTCGGCAAAGGGGGCGCCGCCTGCGTGCCGGGGCCGTTCGGCGCCGGCAAGACGGTGATCCAGCACCAGCTGGCCAAATGGGCCGACGCCGACCTGATCGTTTTTGTCGGCTGCGGCGAGCGCGGCAACGAGATGACCGACGTCCTGCTCGAATTCCCGCGGCTCAAGGACCCGCGCACCGGCCGGCCTCTGCTGGAGCGGACCGTCCTGATCGCCAACACCTCCAATATGCCGATCGCCGCCCGCGAAGCGTCGGTCTACACCGGCGCGGCGATCGCCGAATACTTCCGCGACATGGGCTACAGCGTCGCCCTGATGGCCGATTCCACCTCCCGCTGGGCCGAAGCGCTCCGCGAAATGTCGGGCCGCCTGGAAGAGATGCCGGGCGACGAAGGATATCCCGCTTACCTCGGCTCGCGCCTGGCCGATTTTTACGAGCGCGCCGGCTGCGGCCGCTGCCAGGGAAAACCGGAACGCGACGGCGCGCTGACGATCATCGGCTCGGTCTCCCCGCCCGGCGGCGACCTGTCGGAACCGGTCGTCCAAAACACCTTGCGGGTGACCAAGGTCTTTTGGGGGCTGGACGAGAACCTGGCGCACAAGCGCCATTTCCCGTCGATCAACTGGCTCCTTTCCTATTCGCTTTACCTGGACAATCTGGCCGATTACTACAGCCGGGAGATCGCGGCCGATTTCGCCGCCGTGCGGGAAACGGCGCTGAAACTGCTCGCCGAGGAAGCCGAACTGGAAGAGATCGTCCGGCTGGTCGGGCTGGAAGCGCTCTCGCCCAAAGAGCAGCTCGTCCTGCTGGTCGCCAAATCCCTGCGCGAAGATTTTCTCTACCAGAGCGCTTACGATCCGGTCGACCAGTATTCGTCGCTGACCAAACAATATTCGATCATCAAGAACATCATCCAGGTCTACCGGCTGGCGGACCACGCTCTGGCCGAAGGAGCGGCGCTCGCCGCGATCAAGGAGCTGGAGTTCTGGGGCCGGATCGCCCGCGCCCGTTTGGCCGCAGAGCCAGAGATCGCCGGTCTGGAAACCGAGATCAAGGACGCGTTTTACGCTTTAAGAAGCAAGGTGGCACATGGTAAAGATCGCTGAGATCGCCGGACCGCTCCTCCTGGCCGAAGGGGTCAGCGGCGCGGCGTACGATGAACTGGTTGAAGTGCGGCTGCAGTCGGGCGAGGTCCGCCTCGGTAAAGTGCTGGAGATCAAGGACGATAAGGCGCTGGTCCAGGTTTTCGAAGGGACCGACGGTCTTGACCTGAAAACGGTTGAGCTCCGGTTCCGGGGCCGCGGGCTTGAGCTGAAAGTCGCCCCCGACCTCCCCGGCCGGATCTTCTCCGGCCTCGGGCGGCCGCTCGACGGCGGGCCGGAGGTCATCCCGGAAAAACGGCTCGACATCAACGGCGAAGCGATCAATCCGGTCGCCCGCGATTATCCCGACGACTTTATCCAGACTGGCATCTCGACGATCGACGGCCTCAACACCCTGTCGCGCGGCCAGAAACTGCCGATCTTTTCCGGCGCCGGCCTCCCCCACGCCCGGCTCGCCGCCCAGATCGCCCGCCAGGCTAGGGTTTTGAAGGAGGGCGAATCGTTCGCCGTCGTCTTTGCCGCCATGGGGATCACCTACGAAGAAGCGGAATTTTTTATCAGCAGCTTCCGGCTGACCGGGGCGCTGGAGAACTCGGTCCTGTTCATCAACCTTGCTTCCGACCCGGCGATCGAGCGGATCGCCACGCCGCGGCTCGCCCTGACCGCCGCGGAATATCTCGCTTTCGAACGGAACATGCACGTGCTCGTCATCCTGACCGACATGACCAATTACTGCGAAAGCCTGCGCGAAGTATCCGCCGCGCGCCGCGAGGTCCCGGGCCGCCGCGGATATCCCGGGTACCTCTACACCGACCTGGCCACGCTGTACGAGCGCGCCGGCCGGATCAAGGGGAAGCCCGGCTCGATCACCATGATCCCGATCCTGACGATGCCCGACGACGACAAGACCCATCCGATCCCCGACCTGACCGGCTATATCACCGAGGGACAGATCATCCTCAGCCGGCCGCTGGAGCGCAAAGGGATCTATCCCCCGGTGGACCCGCTCCCCTCGCTCTCCCGCTTGCGCGATAAGGCGATCGGCGCCGGTAAGACGCGGGAAGATCACCCGGACGTCGCCAACCAGTTGTTCGCCGCCTACGCCCGCGGCCGCGAGGTCCGGGAGCTGGTCGTGATCCTGGGCGAAGCGGCCCTCTCCGAGATCGACCGGCAATACCTCGCGTTCGCCGACCAGTTCGAAGAGCGCTTTATCCGCCAGGAACTCACCGAGAACCGCCCGATCGCCGCGACGCTGCAGATCGCCTGGGAACTGCTCAATCTGCTGCCGCGCACCGAACTGAAGCGCCTCAAGGACGAGATAATCGACAAATATGCGCATCAGGGTTAATCCGACCAGGATGGAGCTCCTCCGCCTCCGGCGGCGGATCGCCCTCGCCCGCCGCGGCCATAAACTGCTCAAGGACAAGCTCGACGGCCTGGTCCAGCGCTTCTTCGGCATCAAGAACGATTTTCTCGGCCTGCATAACACGCTGGAACCGGGATTAGCCGCGATCTTCCTGAAAACGGTCATGGCATCCGCCCTCTCGGAACCGGCCGCCTTTGCCCCCGGCGGCGAACCGGCAACCGTCCGCCGGACCAGCCGGAACATCATGGGGGTCAGGATCCCCCAATATGATTTGCAGATAACCGGCCGGCCGGTCTATAATGATTTACTGGCGAGCGTTGAGCAGAAAGAGGCGCTGGATAAGTTCCGCGCCGCCCTGCCGGAACTGGTCAGGTTGGCCGGTCTCGGCCAGGCGCTCCGGCTGATCGCCGTCCAGATCGGCGAGACCCGGCGCCGGGTCAACGCGCTGGAATACGTGCTGATCCCGGAGCTGGAACGGAACGCCCGGAGTATCATGATGAAACTGGCCGAGCAGGAACGGAGCACCCGCGTCGTCCTGCTCAAATTATCCAAGGAGGGGCGCTAATGCAGGAAATGATCAAAAAAGAATTGCACGACAGCATCGAGACCAAGCAGCAGGTCGTTAAGACCCTGGTCCCCGCGATCGAAAAGGCTGCCCGGCTGATGATCACCGCGCTGCGCGACGGCAAAAAGATCTTCTTTTTCGGCAACGGCGGTTCCGCGGCCGACGCCCAGCATCTGGCGGCCGAGCTGATCGGCCGTTTCCAGAAAGAGCGCCGCGCCCTGCCGGCCATCGCCTTAACGACCGACAGCTCGATCCTGACCGCCCTCGCCAACGATTACGGTTTTGACGTCGTTTTTGCCCGGCAGATCGAAGGCCTGGCGCAAAAAGGCGATCTCGCTTTCGGCCTTTCCACCTCCGGCAATTCCCGCAACGTGCTGGCCGGCTTGAAAAAGGCCCGGGAGCTGGGCTGCAGAACGATCGGGCTCCTCGGCTGCGACGGCGGCCAGATCGCGGGCAGCGTCGACCTGGCGGTCACCATCCCCTGCCGCGCCACGCCGCGGATCCAGGAAGCGCACATTACCATCGGGCACATCCTCTGCCAGTTGATCGAACAGGAGCTCTTTCCGGGCCAATGAAGAGCGGAGCGATCGTCGTCACCGGCGGGGCCGGTTTCATCGGCAGCTGTTTCGTCCAAAAGCTGAACCGCGCCGGGGAAAAAGAGCTCATCGTCGTTGACGAAGCCGGCGCCGACGCCCGGTGGGGTAATCTGGCCGGCAAGCAATACGTCGATTACCTGGACAAGGCCGGTTTCATCAAGCGGGTGGCGGCGGAAGAGCTGACGACCGCGGTCAAAGCGGTGTTCCACATCGGCGCCTGCTCCTCCACCACCGAGCAGAACGCCGCCTACCTGAAAGATAACAACCTGGAATATTCCAAGACGCTGGCAACTTGGGCTCTCCACCACGGCGTCCCTTTCTTTTACGCCAGTTCCGCCGCGACCTACGGCGACGGCGCCCAGGGATACAGCGACGCCGAAGCGGCCATCCCTACTCTCCGGCCGTTGAACCTGTACGGGCAGTCGAAGCAGGATTTCGACCTCTGGCTGCTGGAGAACAAATTGACCGGCCAGGTCGTCGGCTGGAAATATTTTAACGTCTTCGGCCCCAACGAATACCACAAGGGGGAGATGCGGAGCATGGTCCTGAAGGGGTACGAACAGGTCAAGCGGGAAGGCAAGCTCCGGCTTTTCAAATCGCACCGGCCGGACTACCGCGACGGCGAGCAAAAACGCGATTTTGTCTATGTGCAGGATGTCGTCGACCTGATGTGGGAGTTTTATCGCCACCCCGGAGTTAAAGGGATATTCAACGTCGGCGCCGGGGCCGCCCGCAGCTGGAACGACCTGGCCAAGGCGATCTTTGCGGCGCTCAAACTGCCGGTCCGGATCGAATACATCGACATGCCGCCCATCCTGCGCGATAAATACCAATATTTTACCCAGGCCGACCTGGCCAAGCTGCGGAAGACCGGGCTGCCGGTCAAGATCACCCCGCTGGAAGCGGCGGTCGGCGATTATATCGTCAACTACCTGGAAAAAGGGAATGCCCGGTTCTGACCATGCGTAAACTTTTTATTACCGGCGGCAGCGGCTGCGTCGGCCATTACCTGCTCGACCTGCTCGCCCCGAACCAGGATTACCAGTTAAACCTCCTGGTCAGGAACCCGGGAAAACTCCTGTTCGATCCGGCCAAATTCCGGAACATTAACATCATCAAGGATGACCTGGTCAATATCAAAAAGCACGCCTCATTATTAAGAGAGATGGACGCGGTCATCCACCTGGCGGCGGACTGGGCCGGCAACGAAGGGAATTTTGAGTACAGCCTCCCTCTCTTTGAGGCGCTCGACCCGGAACAATGCCAAAAAGTCCTCTATTTTTCCACCGCCAGCATCCTGGGACCGGCCGGAGAAGCCGTCCATCAGGCCGAGACCCAGGGGACCCATTACATCCGCGGCAAGTATTACATGCATATGATCCTGCCGCGGCTGCCGATCTACCGGAACGTCGTCACTCTTTTCCCGACCTGGGTGATCGGCGGCGATAAAAACCACCCCTACTCCCACGCCGCCAGCGGCCTGCGCGGGATCAGGCAGTGGCTCTGGCTGATCCGCCATTTTACGGTCGACGCCAGTTTCCATTTCATCCATGCGGCTGACATTGCGGTGATCGCCGCCCATCTGCTGGAGCATCCGGCTAAAGAAAACGAGTATATCTTGGGGAACCAAGCTTTGACGGCAACGGAGCTGATCGAACAGGTCTGCGCCTACTACGGAGTAAAGAGCGGACGCCAGCTCACGATCAGCCTGCCGCTGGTCAAAACTTTAGCCGCCCTGACCGGGCACAAACTGCACAGTTGGGACCGCTATTGCTTTGAGCGGAAACATTTCACTTACGATACCGTCAACGCGGCAAGTTTTGGGCTGAAAAGTACGCTGCAGACGATCCCCCAGGTCATGAAAGACATCGGCGCATAAGAATAGCCATGAGAAAACACCTTACTTTTGCCTTTTTACTTTTGACTTTTGCCTTAGCAGCCTTTGCCCAAACGCAGGTTCTCTTCTCCCCCAAAGGCGGCTGCACCGACGCCATCGTCAACCAGGTCAATGCGGCCACCAAGACGATCGACATCATGATGTACTCTTTCACCTCCCGGCCGATCATCCAGGCGCTCGATAAAGCTAAAGCGCGGGGCGTTAGCATCAGGGTCTTGCTGGACAAAGGACAGAAAACGCAAAAATATGGTAAAGGGCGCTATCTGGCTAACCGCGGTATCATCGTTAAATACGATACCGGCAGAGGATTAATGCACAACAAGGTCGGGATCTTTGATGGCAGGGTAATGTGCACTGGCTCATTCAACTGGACGGCGCAGGCGGAAAATAATAATGCGGAAAACCTCTTATTAATCGACGACCCCGCCCTGATCAAACAATACCAGGCTCGTTTCGCTCAGCTTTGGACCACAGGCCAAGCAGCAGGGCTCGGTCCTGATCGTTAAGCCTTAACGCCAGGAGCGTCCCCAGATAAACCAGCAAGTAGACCGGGACAATGACCGGCAATCCTTTAAGCGCCAAGCCCCGCACTACGATCCCGCCCGTCAGCATGGCCGCGATCGGTTTCCAGAGAAAAAGGCTGTAAGGGGTAAAACCGACGATCCGCCACGACTGGTATAAACGGAGCAAGTTGACCGCGACGATCCCCATGGCAACCGCCGCCGCCGCCCCGACCACCCCGTGACCGGGGATCAACATCACGCCCAGGAGTAGGACGATCACCAGGTAAACGACCTGGTTCAATAAACTGAGCCAGCTCCGGCCGGTCATGTTGATGATCACCTGCGTGGCGCTGGTGCCGTATTCGAACAAATAACCGAGCGAAACGATCACCAGCGCGGCCGCGCCGCCGGTGAACCCGGCGCCAAACAGCTGCATTACTTCGGCCGGATAGACGAGGAAAAAGAACGACAACGGCAGCGTCAACATGAAGATCCAGCGGGTGATCGCCTGATAGACCGTTTTTAACGTCGCCATGTCGCCCGCCGCGTATAACTGGGAGACCAGCGGCCGGAAAACAAAGTTCAGCCCGGTCAGGATCACCTGCGACAGGGCGGCAACCTTGAGCGCGACGCCAAAAACGCCCAGGTCGGCGACCGCCAGGAAAAAGCCGGTAATGATCACGATCAATCGTTCACCGCGCGCCAAGTTGAGCGGCAGGAACGGCAACGAATAAAGCAGGACGCTCCCTTTTTCCCGCCAAGTTAGCCGGCCACGGAAAAACTCTCTCCCCCAGAGCCGGTTGACGATCAGCAGGCCGACAACGAGCAGGGCGACGCCGACCGTCAGTTCGGTCCCCACCAGGGCCAATGAAGCCAGCCCGGCCAGACTTAACGCCATTAAGGTCAGCAACCGGACCAGCGGACGAAAAATATCGCCGTAAAGGATGCCGGGAACGATCTGGAAACGGCCGACACAGTATTTATAAAGAACGGGCCAGAATAAGGCAAAGGGAATAATCAGGGAAAACAGGCGGAGCAGCCAGACCAGATCGGTCTTATGAAAGTAAGAAGCCAGGGCCGGAGCGAAAACAAAAAGCAGCCCGCCCAGGACTAAAGCATTGACCATAACGAAACCAAGCACAAAGCGAAAGAGCGGCAGCGAACTGTTCCGCCCTTTCTCCGTTTCGTATTTGGGGGTAAAATAGATTAGTCCCTGCCCCGTCCCCAGGTCGGCGAACTCGCTCAGCAAACTGGCGATCGAGAGCGCCCAGTAGTAAGCGCCCAGCAGCGCGGCGCCGAGCCAGTGCGAAGCAAAAAAGAGAAATAAGTAGGAAAGGGAATAGCTGGCCGCGTCGCCCAGCAGGCTGAAAGCCCCGCCTTTAGCGACGAGTTTCAGCTCTTTCATTTGGCGACCACGATCAGCGCCTTGCGTCCTTCACTGATGTTCTCTTTGCTGCCGGCCCAATCGTGGATCGCGTTATAGGCAACATTGTATTTGTAACGATACCCTTTTCCCCGTTTCGTCCCCGGATCGTTAGTGATGAATTCCTCCTTGCCTTCGTCATAACCGATAAAGACCAGATAGTGGTAAGCCGGTCCCGGTTGACGATAATACTTGTTCCCCAATAAGCGTCCCGCCATCGGCGCCAGTACCAAGTCTCCAGTCCCCAGAACCCCTTTAATATCTTCAACACCGAACTTATAAACGACCCGGTAATTCTTGAACCGGTAATATTCGCGAAGTAAGGCCGCCGCTTTGGCCGCCGTCAGGTCGTGATGGCCGCCCCAGCGTTTAACCTGGTAGCTGACCAGCCCCAGTATCTCCCGGTTCCCCGCTTCTTTCTCGATCGGGTATCCCTTCGCCCAGTGAACCGCCATGATCAGCGCCGCTTCTTCGCACGCGTCCTGCCACGGCTGGGCCCAGTTGGCGAACGGCGCCTGGCAAAGGAAAGGGACCTGGAGTTCGACCCGTGGCGGCAGCGCGAGCGATTTTGTCGTTGCTAACGCGCAAGAAGTTAAGCAAAGCAGGAAAACGATTATTTTCTTTGTCATTAAAAAATAGCCCCACGGGGAATCGAACCCCGGCCTCGGCCTTGAGAGGGCCGCGTCCTAACCGTTAGACCATGGGGCCATGTCAGGTTATCAGATTATCAGAATATCGCCGGGAATTCAACCCGACGCCGGCCAAGGCCAGGAGCAAGAGCCAGGAAAGACCTGTTTGCCTAATTATCCGGTTTTTGCGGAGGAACCGCCTTGATCCGTTCCATTTCGTCCTCCAGCTCCATCATTTTGATCTCGCGCCCGACCGTCAGATCATAAAACTCCTGGAGTTCCGCGACTTTTTTGGCGAGTTCCGCCGTCCGCTCCTGGACCTTGCTTTCCAAGCTCAATTTTTCTTCATATAATTCCCGGGTCCGTTCGACGACTTTTTTCTCCGATTCAAGCTTGGCCGCTTCCAGCTGCTGCGTCCGGTCCAGCACTTTCTTCTCCAGTTCGAATTTCAGCTGCTGCAGCTCTTTGACCCCCTCGTCCAGCTGCCGGTTGGTCAGGAAGAACAAACGCGCACAGACCAAAACGAACACCGCCCCCCAAAAAAAGACCTGCGCGACCAGGCTCTTTAAGTCGATCAACACCCAGCCATTGATCAGGTACAGCTCAAAAAAGAGATAGCCCAACAAAAAGAAAGCGACCAGTACGCCCAGCGTCAGCCACCAACCGGTAAACCTTTCCCGGCCGAAAATATTCCAGGACGTCCAAAAGATCGTGATCGAGCTGATGAACAAGCAGATCCCGGCCGCCACGCAAATAATATTGAATAGTTCCATCCTGTCCTCCCTCCTTTCTCTCAGCTGCTTTTTATTATATCATTATTGCCGGATCCCACGCCGTAAAATAATCCCGGCCTGGGGAACGGCGCGATTAAGATAATTCTGTGCTAAAATAATAAAGTAATGGAAAAGTTCAAATTTACCCGCTCGCCCCTGCCCGGTCTATTGATCATCGAACCGCAAGTGTTCGCCGACGACCGCGGCTTCTTCCTGGAGTTCTACAACCGCGACGAGTTCGCCCGGCACGGGCTGACCGAACCGTTCGTGCAGGACAACCACAGCCGTTCGAAAAAAGGGGTCTTACGCGGGCTCCATTACCAGATCAACCCGTCGCCGATGGGCAAATTGGTCAAATGCCTCCGCGGCAAGATCTTTGACGTTGGCGTCGATGTTCGAAAAGGTTCGCCGACCTGGGGGAAATACTATTCTGACGTTTTGACCGGCGACAACCACAAAATGCTCTATCTGCCGCCCGGCTTCGCGCACGGTTTTCTGGCCTTGGAGGATGACAGCGAAGTGATCTACGCCTGCACCGGCGTTTACAGCGCGCAGGCTGAGCGGGCGGTCGCCTGGAACGATCCGGGGCTCGGCATTAAATGGCCGGTCGACCAGGTCGGCAAGGTGGTCGTCTCCGACCGCGACCGTCAGCATCCGGGGTTGGACCAGGCGGAAACGAACTTCGAGTTCAAACGTTAAAGCGGAAGCTGAGCACGTCCCCGTCGGCAACGAGATAATCGCGTCCCTTTAGGGAAAACTTCCCCGCTTCTTTGACCTTCGCTTCGGAACCGAGGGCGATCAGATCGCCATAAGCCATGTGCTCGGCCCGCACAAAACCTTTGGCGATATCGGTGTGGATAACGCCGCCCGCTTCGGCGGCGGAAGCCCCTTTGCGGACCGGCCAGGCGCGAACCTCGTCCTCGCCGACGGTAAAGAACGAGATCAGCCCGAGCCCTTCGTAGACCAGCCGGTTCATCTTGTCGACCGCCGGCTCGTCGATCCCCATCTCTTTCATGAACTCCCCTCGCTCCTCTTCACTTAGCTGGCTGATCTCCGCCTCCAGTCCGGCGCTTAATTGGATGCACGGATAATGGTATTTCTGTTTGATCGCGGCCGTGATCGAATCGTCCTTGATCCTGTCTTCCGGCACGTTAATGACCAGGACGACCGGTTTCAGACTGAGGAACTGGTAGGCGCGGAGCATTTTATTCTGCTCATCGTTCAAAACGATCGTGCTGAGCGGCTTTTCCTGGTCGAGATGCTGTTTGAACTGTTCCATCAACGCTTTTTCCTTCAACCGTTCTTCGGATTGCTTGCTCTTGAGCTCGCGGGCGATGTTTTCCAGCCTTTTCTCGACCAGCAGCAAGTCCCCGATGATCAGTTCGCTGATAAAACCGGCTATGTCGCTCTCCGCCGTGGCCGCCCGGGAAACCCAGCAGATCTCGTCGGCGTTCCTGATCTCGCCGGCGATCAGCGTCTTGGCCGGGCCCTGGGTGGTAAAATCGGGCAAAAGCGAATATTCGATCCGGGCGTAGGTGGTTTTCTTCGGCCGGTACATCTCCACGAACCGGGCGATCCGCGGGTCGCGCACGTTGCAGGCGCCGAGCTGGACTTCCATCAGCCGCTGGCGGATATGGTCGAGCGCGACCCCGGTCAGGATGCCGAAAAGCTCCTGCTGGCCGGCTTGCGGTAAACCTAAAATATCGACTTTCATCGCTTCATTTTAACATATTGTCACCGTCTAAGCGATGCGCTATGATTCCTTTATGGACCGGTTCAGAGTAAATTTGAAAGACCGCCTGACGATCTTGATCGCTTTTGTCATCTTTGTCTGCATCGCCATCTTTTCCGTCAATTCCTATCTCCGCTCCAGTAGCGCGCTGATGAATTCCCTGCGCGATAACCTGAAAGATACCGCCAGCTCGCTTGCCCTTTCGATCAGCGCCGCGGAGGTTCGGGCGGTACTGGCCGGAAACGGCCAGACCCGGGCCTATCTTGATCTCAAGCAAAAACTGCACTCTTTCACGGTCATGGGCGACAGCAAGATCCACGCCGCCTACGTCCTGGTCATGACCCCGAAAAAGAACGTCTGGAAATTCATCGCCGACGACGAGCTCAAAGACCCGCAAAATATGACCGCGTTCGGCGAAGAGTACGACGTCAGCAATTACCCGGAAATGCAGCTGGCTTTCGGCGGCCCGATCGCCGACAAGGAGATCACCCGGGACAAATGGGGCCGCTGGCTCTCCGGCTACGCGCCGATCCGCGACGGTAGCGGCCTGCCGGTCGCCATCTTCGGCATCGACATGAAGGCGGCCGACGTCGAAGCGCTCCGCCGCGACATCACGCAAAGCGCCATGATATTCTTCCTGATCGGCATCATCGCCTCGATCGCGCTCGGCCGGCTCGGCGCTTACACGGTGACCGGCCCGATCATGGCGATCATCAAAGGGGTCAGCGCGCTTAAAGCCAGCAATTACGACGCCCGGATCAACATCAAAAGAAGCGACGAGCTCGGCGACCTGATCAACGTGGTCAACGAAATGTCCGACAAGCTCCAGGAGGTCGACAAGATCAAGACCGATTTCCTCTCGGTCATCTCCCACGAGCTGTATACCCCGCTCACCCCGATCAAAATGGGGGTCGCCCAGATCAAAATGATCCCCGGCCTGACCGAAGACCTGAAAACGGTCGCCGCCACGATCGAGCGCCAGGCCCAGCGGATGCAGGACCTGATCGACGAGGTGCTCGATTTTTCCTGGCTGGACGTCAAGGACCTGAAGCTGAACAAGGAGCCGATCAACCTGGGCTACGTCATCAACGAGGTCAAGGAAACACTGGCGCTCCCCTTGATCCGCAAAGAGATCAAGTTGAACGTTAATATCCTGCCGGACCTGCCGACCGTCCTGGCCGACCGGAAAAGGATCCAGCACGCCATCAAGATCCTGCTCGACAACGCGATCAAATTCAGCCCGGAAAAAGGGGAAGTCACGATCAACGTTATCCGGACCTCCGAGGGGGTGGAGCTGGCGGTCTCCGACAAGGGGATCGGCGTCAGCCAGGAGAACATCGACAAGCTCTTCGGCCGGTTTTACCAGACGGAAGACCACCTGACGCGGGAGCACGGCGGACTGGGACTCGGCCTGGCGATCGCCAAGCGGATCGTGGAAGCGCACCAGGGAAATATCCGGGCGGAATCGGCCGGGCTCGGCCGCGGCAGCCGCTTTGCTTTCGTCCTCCCTATCGCTTAAAGAACCGCCGCCACTCGCCGTCGATCGTCTGGATCCGCTTGAGCCGCAGCGGATCGAACCTGACCGGGTTCAGCCCACCCGCCACCTCTACTACCAGCTTAAACTCTTTCAAGATGCTCAGGTCGCGCGGATATTTACCCAAAGGGAGCGACAGGCTGACGACTTCCCGGCTGCTGAATTTGGCGAGCGTCGCGACCGAGCGCGCCAGCGATCGCTTGGCGGCGGCCGGGCTGAGCCGGTCCAGCCGGTCGTGCGAATAGGTATGGACGCCCAGCTCCATCCCCCACTCCGTCAGCTGCCGCAATTTCCGGGCGGCGCTCTCCGGCTGGCCAAATAGGTTACGGTCCCGGGCGTTGGTCTCCATCAGGACGAAGAACGTCGCTTTCAGCGGCCAGTCATCCCGGTGGCGGTCGTGAAAAGCCTTGATCATGCCGACCGCGCAGTCGGGATCGATCCGTCCGTCGGGCAAATAGCGGAACTGGCCGGCAGATGAGTCGTCAAAGGTCAGGATGATCGGGCGTTTCCCCGGCGGGATGGCGCCAAAGCCATCCAGTATATCCCGCAGGTTAAGCGGATAGTAAGCGTTGGCATAAAGCCATTCCAGGTCTCCGCGGAAATTTTCCGGGGTTCGCTGCCAGCGCCCTTCCGGCCGGCCGATCAGATGGTATTCCAGGACCGGAAAAGAGGTAAAGGAAAGCGGCTTGGCCGGCGGCAGTTGTTGCGGGGCGCAGGACCATTGCAGGCAGCAGCCGAGGAGCAAAAGGAGAACGCGCCAGTTCATCCGAGTTGTTTCTGAAGCGCCGCCCGCAGATCATCCAGCTCGAACGGCTTGACCAGGTAATCGGCCGCGCCGGCCGCGCGGCCTTCGGCGATCTCCTGCTCGCTGCACTTGATCGAAACGATAATGACCGGGATCGGGGCGGTCCGCTGGTCCTGTTGCAGTTTTTGGCAGACCTCGATCCCGCTCATCCCCGGCATCATCACGTCAAGCAGGATCAGGTCCGGCTTGTCCGCGACCGCTTTTGCCAAACCGGACGGGCCGTCGGCCGCCGTCACGACGGAATATCCTTCAAGCTGCAGGAAAGAGGCGATCATCCCGACGGTCGCCTGGTAATCTTCAATGATCAATATCTTTTTAGCCATTATGCTCCACCGGCCGTCAGCATATCATTGAGCATTTAACGAGTCAATCAGCTCGTTCAGCTCCTGGTAAGAAGCGGACTTGCCGACCCTCCCCCGCAATTCTGCGGCTCCCGGGAATCCCTTCAAATACCAAATCGCTTCCTTACGCATCCAGCCGAGTTTCGCCGCCGGCCGGATCGTTTTATACTTGTCGGTGTAACCGAGATGTTTTTTTAAAACCTTCAACCGCTCGTTCAACGGGATTTCCCGGCGATATTCACCGGACCTCAGGTAATCATTGATCTGCTCGAATATCCACGGATAGCCGAAAGCGCCGCGGGCGACCATCACCCCGTCGCAACCGGTGTCGTCGAGCATCCTTTTGGCCAGCTCCGGGGTCAGGACGTTGCCGGAACCGAAGACCGGGATGCCGACCGCTTCTTTCGCTGCCCTGATCGCCTGGTAATCGACGTCGCCGGCGTAAAGCTGGGCCTTGGTCCGGCCGTGGATGAACAAGGCTTTAGCGCCGCTCTTTTCACAGCGTTTGGCCAACCGGGCAAACTCCTTAACGTCGGTCTGGTGATAGCCGATCCGGAGCTTGACGGTGACCGGCAGCGGCAATTCGTCGCTGAGCCGGGCGATGATCCGGGAAAGCATGTCCGGCTGCCTTAACAGGTTCGCGCCGGAATATTTCTGGATCATCTTTTTGACCGGACAGGCGGCGTTGATATCAAGAAAAGGGACTTTAACCAGCTTGAGCAGCATTTGCGCCGCTTTGAGCATTACTTCGTCGTTGCCGCCGACCAGCTGGGCGGCGAGCGGCTTGTCTTTAGGGGTCGTCGCCAAAAGCAGCCCGTTCGTCCGGGAATGATTGACCAGCGCGTTGGCATCGATCATCTCGTAGAAGGCGAACTTGGCGCCGTGCTCGCGGCAGATCAGGCGAAAAGCCAGATCAGAGACGCCCGAGAGCGGCGCCAGGAGGACGTTCGACGGCAATTTATAGCCGCCGATCTTAACCGATCTCAACGACCTTCTCCCGCCCGGTCTCGCCGCGGACGATCCGAACGGCCGACTTTTTGACGCCGAAGCGTTCGGCCAGGAAAGCAATTAGCGCCTTATTGGCTTTACCGTCGACCGGCGGGGCCGTCAGGTAGACCTTGAGCCGGCCCGGTTCCTCGACCAGCTTGTTCTGCTTCGCGTTGGGGACGACTTTGATGTTATAGCGCATGTTATAAAATTATACACCATGGCCGCTTCACAAGGCCGGGATTATCATTAACCTGATCAAGGTCGTTATCCGTCAGGGGTTTAACCGGCTGGGGTATTACTGAGCGGTATTGATCTTTTTAGTTCCCGGCTGAAACTTCGCCCTGTTTTGCACGATATATACCCGGCTTATCGCTCCCGGCCGGAGAAATATCAATGTCAAATAAAATTGCTTTGTTCAGAGCAGGACAACCCGTTAATATCTATCAAGCGGCTTTTGCCGGACGCCACAGAGATAGCGGTCTCCATGGGCCTATTAACAAAACGGGGATCGTCCCCTTTGCCAGCCGATCCGACCGTTTTGCCGATCTGCCCGCTCTGAATATTTTGGAGTTTGGCCGGTTAAGCGGCGCGTTGATCGGGCCAAAATCCGGCGGCGCCGCCGAGGCCTTAAGCTCTCCAACGGATATTTACCGCCGTTTCGCCCAAATTACCGACGGAATACTGGCCCGGGTAAACCGCGTGGTCAGAGAAGAGCTGACCGAGCCGGACTTGAACATAGTTGTCGATGACGCATTATTCCTGCGGATTCAAAAGCTGGCCATTGGCGGCGATCCGCTGGGGATGTTTAAGGGGCACGCCGGTTTCTTCTTAAATCGGGCGGTGATCGAACAAACCACGCAACGCCGGGAGCGCGCCTTGTATAAAAAGGTATTTTCCGTCATGGACGATAAATTGGGCTTTCGCGCCGATCGGCTCGTTCTCTTGCCTGGACGGACGGCACTGTGCGCCCCCTGGACGGTCGTCCATGAAGTGATCCACGATGTCATCGACGTTTCCGCCAGAAAATATCCGAAGGAGTTCGCTCGTTTAGTTGACAGGATCTTCGCGCTGCTCAAAGACGAAAAACGATTTGCCGTCGAGGCTCGCGGTGGCGCAAGGCGCGCGCTCAGCTTTGGCAGCATCTTTTTCGACGCCACCCATATAAGTTATTGGTGCCTGGACGATAAGAACAACGAGGAAAAAGCGGCGGCGGTAAAGGAATTGGCCGCGAAATTCTTCTCGGGACAACTGATCGACCAATCAAGCGGGAACGGGGACAAGATCTTATATCGGCTCGCTTATTACTATTTACAAACGAATATGCCGCAAGATATCAGGGACATGTTTTTTGCACTAGGATTGCGCTGGCCGCCGGCCATTGATCTGCCTCAATAAAAGCTCGGCGTTAAGTCTAACTGAAACGTTCAGACGGATATCTTACAGGACAACTTCCTGCTTAGGCGCAAAATTGGTCGCCATCGTCCAGCAAACCGCCTTGCCGCCTTTTAAGCAGTAGACTTTAAACTCGTTATAAAAGTCCTTGAGCAGGCCGTTCTTTCTCCATTGCCTGACGAACTCCCTGGTCGGATGAGCGGCAATTTCATCTTTCAAGGTTTTGTCCTCCACCAGCTCCAGTTTGCCGCTGACCCGAACCTGAACGCCGTTTTTATAGTCGTTGAAACAAAGTTCGGCTTTCGGGTTAGCCGTGATCTGCCGGTAGACATCCTTCATTGAACCGGTGTGAAACACGATCCCGTTCTCGTCGGCCCGGTAAAGGAACATCCCCCGGCAGCGCGGCTGGTCGCCCTCGACCGTCGCCAGGTGAAAACCGGGGTTGGTTCGGATCAACTCGAATATTTCTGTTTTATTCATAATTATCTCATCACCATAAAATGATACCGATTTTATTCAGGGTTGGCTGGGGGACAGGGATTTGAACCCCGATAAGCAGATCCAGAGTCTGCTGTCCTACCGTTAGACGATCCCCCAATGCGTCAGGCTAGTAAGGAAGCTTCCACCACGACGGCTGAAAAACCAGGACAAACAGGCCAAAGGCCGTCACGAAAGCCGCCACGCCGATAAAAAGCAAAAAAGGCCATTGCAGCGGTTCTTTCCACCTTTTGTGCATCCACCAAGCGAACAGCAAGGCAACCAAGCCGACGGCCAGGGTCGATCCGCCCTTGAAAACCGGGCTCATGTTAGTGAACTTGATGAAAGCGACGCCCCACTCGTTCATGTCGGTTTAATTTTAACACAGTCGAGCGTATAATTACAGTATGGTCCAGATCAAGGAATGCGACTTTTTGATCGTCGGCGGCGGGATCGCCGGCCTGACGGCGGCGTTGGAAGCCAGCAAGTTCTGCCGAGTTATCCTGCTAACCAAGGGAAAGATCGGCGAAACGGCGACCGAAAAAGCCCAGGGAGGGATTGCGGCCGCGATCGACCAGATCAGCGATTCCACCAGCTTCCATTTTGAGGACACCATTGAGGCCGGCGCCGGGCTTTGCGACGAGGCCGCGGTCAAAGTCCTGGTCACCGAGGGGGTGGACCGGGTCCGCGAGCTGATCACCCTGGGCGCCCGGTTCGACCGGGCCGAAACCGAAGGGGGCGGCAGTTACGCCCTCGCCCTGGAGGGGGCGCACAAGCGCCGCCGGATCCTCCACGCCGGCGACGAGACCGGCGCGGAGATCGAGCGGACGCTGGGCCGCAAAGTGGTCGGCGAAGGGAAGGTCCGGATCGACCAACAGGTGGTCGGGATAGATCTGGTCATGGACGACGGCCGCTGCCTTGGCGCCCTGGCGCTTGATAAACAGAGCGGGGAGATCGTTGAGTACCGGGCCAAGGCGACTTTGCTGGCGACGGGCGGCGTCTGCCAGGTTTACCTATACACGACCAATCCGGAGTTCGCCACCGGCGACGGCGTCGCCATGGCTTACCGCGCCGGCGCGGCGGTGACCGACATGGAATTCGTCCAGTTCCACCCCACCGCCCTCGTCCAGTTCAAGCAGTTCGAGGACATCGTCGCCCTCCCCCAATTCCTGATCTCCGAAGCGGTCCGTGGCGAAGGCGGGGTCCTGCTCAATAACCGCAACGAGCGGTTCATGGAAAAATACCATGTTAAATTGGAGCTCGCCCCCCGCGACATCGTTTCGCGCGCCATTTTTCAGGAAATGCAGGCGACCGGCAGCGATCACGTCCACCTCTCATTGCGCGGGATCGACCCGGACAAGATCAAGCACCGCTTCCCGATGATCTATAAGAACTGCCTGGAACGCGGTCTCGATATCACCAAGGACAATATCCCGGTCGCCCCGGCCGCCCACTACTTTATGGGCGGGATCAAGAGCGACCTCGACGCCAAAACCAACGTCCCCGGCCTGCTGGCCGCGGGCGAATGCGCCTCGACCGGCGTCCATGGAGCTAACCGGCTGGCCTCCAACTCCCTGCTTGAGGGAACCGTATTCGGCTATCGAGCAGCCCAAAGTGCGAAGGCGGAATGCGGAATTACGAATTCATCATTCCCCACTCCGCATTCCGCATTCGGCATTAAGCCAAACCTCAGCGAAACAGATATTCAGCGTTTCAAGCTGGTGATCAAGAGCGCGATGTGGAACGGGGTTGGGATCGTCCGGTCGGCCGAGAGCCTGGCCAACGCCCGCCATAAGCTGGAGATGGTCGCCGGGCAATTACCGGCCGCGCCCGGTTCGGTCGGGGAACTGGAATTGCGCAACATGCTGCAAGTGGCGGAATTAATTACGCGCGGGGCGCTGGAGCGGACGGAATCGCGCGGCGCCCATTATCGGTCCGACCACCCGGCGGTGAACGACGCCGCCTGGCAGCGGCACCTGGTCTATCGTCAGGGGTAAAGCCGCAGGCGCCGGGTCGGCTCTTCGCCGACCGATTCGGAATGCATCTTCACTTCTTCCACCCGCTGATGCTGCAGCCGCCGCAAGTAAGCGTTTTGCGGGTTCAAGTCGACCGACTTCCTGGTTTCCCGGACCGTTCTGATCGCGTCATCGACTTCGCGCAAGGCGACGTCTTCGCTGTCTTCGACCAGCCCGATCCGGAAATAATATTTGAGGAACTTGACGACCTGGGACGAAACGTTCTTCTTGATGACGTGGACCGGCAGGTTGTGCTCCTTGGCCGCCAGCATGATCTTGGTCCCTTCCCGCGCCTTGGACTTGGTCGTCAGGACGAGGTCGGACTCGTCGAGCGCGTTCGCCGCCACCGCCGGCAGCTGCAGCGAACGCAGCGCCCGCTCCATGACCTGCTTGTTGACGCCGAAAGGGTAGATCCGGAGCGGGCCGGTATCTTTTTCCTGGAGCGACTTGTCGATCTCCGCCGCGGTCGGCTCCGGCATCGGCTTGGTCGCCTGCTGTTTGACCTCGATCTTGCCGCCGGCCGTCCTGACCCTGATCTCCGGTTTTAACGGATAACCGCGCAATTCGCCGTCCACCGCCCGCGCGACGTCGAGATAAAGGGCGAACACGTCCCGTTCGCGGATCTCGATGGCCACGTCGAACGTCGGCGGGGCCTTGCGCTCCAGGACCGTTTTTTGCGTCCGGCGCCGTTTCGCCTCTTCGTCCCCCAGGATCACGGATTGGATCCCGCCGACCAGGTCGGACAGGGTCGGATTGCTGATAATGTTATCGAGCAAGATGCCGTGGGCGGTCCCGATCAATTGCACGCCGCGCTCGGCGATCGTCCGGCAAGCCAACGCTTCGGCCTCGGTGCCGATCTCGTCGACGATGATGACCTCCGGCATGTGGTTCTCGACCGCCTCGATCATCACCCGGTGCTGCAGTTCCGGCGCCGCGACCTGCATCCGGCGGGCGTTGCCGATCCCCGGGTGCGGAATATCCCCGTCGCCGGCGATCTCGTTGCTGGTATCGACCACGATCACCCGCTTGCCGAACTTGTCGGAGAGGATGCGGGCGGCTTCGCGCAGTTTGGTGGTCTTGCCGATCCCGGGCGGCCCCATGAAGAGGATATTTTTGCCCGATTCGATCACGTCCTGGATGATGTCGTTGTTGCCGTAAACCGCCCGGCCGACGCGGCAGGTCAGGCCGATGATCTTGCCCAGCCGGTTCCTGATGGCGGAGATCCGGTGGAGCGTCCGTTCGATCCCGGCCCGGTTGTCGCCGGAAAACTGGCCGACCCGGGCGGTAACATAGTCGATATCTCCCTGGTTAACGGTCCCGCCGATCATCATCGTTCTTTTGGCAAAACGCGCCTCGGCCGGCTTTCCCAGGTCCAGCACGACCTCGACCAGGGACGACAGATCGTCCGATTCTTTTAAGACCTTTTGGATGTCTAACGGGAGGATGTTGAGCAGCTTGAGGATCTCTTCAAAGATCTCTTTGTCGCCAAAGGGAACGGAGCGTTCTTTGGCCGAGGGGGTCATTTACCCTTGACGGTCTTTTTCAGGTTGATCCCGGGGACAAAAGCGGGGCAGCGCGATTCGCCGATGGTGATCGTCGCGCCGGTCTGCGGATTGCGGCCTACCCGGCCCTTCCGCTTGCGGACCACGAAATTGCCGAAACCGACCAGGCGGACCTTTTGGCCGCTGTTGAGCGCGGCCGTGATCTCTTCGAGCGTGGCGTCAATGATCCGCTCCGCCTCGGCTTTGGAGAGGTCCATTTTCTCGCCAACCTTGCCGGCTAACTGCTTCTTGTTCATGCTTTTTTCTCCTCCTTGGCCAACAGCTGCACCCAGCGCCGGTCAACCTCGGATTGGATGCTTGCCAGCAGCTGCTCATTGCCGGGCTTGAACAGGTGCCGGAACCGATCCTGGGTCTTTAGGTATTCTACCACAGGTTTTTTCTCTTTGGGCTTGGAAATTTTGTAGACCCCGTTCTCCACTTCGTAGACCGGCCAAAAGCAGGTGTCGAATGCCAGTCTGGCCAGGACGAGGGTCTCTTCCGGTTTATAACCCCACCCCAAGCGGCACGGCTGCAGAACGTTCATGAACTTTGGCCCCCGGATCGAGAAAGCTTTTTCCGCCTTCCGGGTCAGATCGGCCCAGTTACCGATGATCGCCTGGGCAACGTAAGGAATGCCGTGGGCGACCATGATCTCGGTCAGGTCTTTCCGCCATTGGACTTTCCCCTGGCCGACTTTCCCCGCCGGCTCAGTCGTGGTGTTCGCCCCCATCGGGGTCGCCCCGGAGCGCTGGACCCCGGTATTCATGTACGCTTCGTTGTTGTAACAGACGTAAAGCAGATCGTGACCCCGCTCCATCGCTCCGGAGAGCGATTGCAGGCCGATGTCATAGGTCCCGCCGTCGCCGCCGAAAGCGACAAAGTTGATATGCTGGGTGATCTTCCCTTTCTTTTTAAAGTTCTGGTAGGCCGCTTCCACGCCCGATAGCGTCGCGCCGGCATTCTCGAAAGCGTTATGTAAAAAGGGAACGTTCCAGGCGCTGTACGGAAAGATCGTGGTCGAAACCTCCAGGCAACCGGTCGCGGAAACCACGACGACCGGGTCCTTGCTGGCTAACAGGATCTGCCGGACGGCGATCGGCGCGCCGCAGCCGGGACACATCCGGTGCCCGCCGGTCAGCGGCTCTTTTCTGGTCGATAATTCTTTTAACGATGCCATTTGCTACTCCCTATCCCTCTACTCTCTAACCCCTAAGTATTGCACCAGCGGCTGCTTCTCCACGCTCTGCAGCGCGGTAAAGACCGAACGGAGCAGCGGCAGGTCGATCTCGCGGCCGCCCAGGCCGTAGACATAATTTATCAATTTAGGCCTTTTGGCTTCGGCATACAGCGCCGAGCGGACCTCGGCGAAAACCTGTCCGCCCTGGCCCGCCCAGCCGTCGGACCGGTCAAGCACCGCGACCGCCTTGACGTTCGCCAGCGCCTGGGCGATCTCTTCGGCCGGGAACGGCCGGAAAACGCGGACTTTGAGCATCCCCGCCTTCACTCCCTTGGCTCTGAGCTCGTCGATCACGACCTTGGCGGTACCGCAGGTCGAACCGAGCGCGACGATGGCGATCTCGGCGTCGTCAAGCTTATAAGCTTCGAACAAGCCGTATTTCCGGCCGAATTTCTTGGCAAATTCCTCGCCGACTTCCAAAATGACCTTTTTGGCGTCTTTCATCGCCTGGGCGACCGGCAGCCGGTGTTCAAAATAATAGTCCTGCAGGTCGAGCAAGCCGACAGAGACCGGCTTATTGACGTCAAGCAGGCCGTTGGCCGACTTGCGGTCCCCGCCGATGAACTCCTTGACCTCTTTATCTTCCACGATTTCGATCCGGTCGAGGCAGTGGCTGATAATAAAGCCGTCGGTCGTCACCATCGCCGGCAGGTGGACGCGCGGGTCTTCGGCGATCCTGACCGCCTGGATCAGGCTGTCGTAGGCTTCCTGGGAGTTCTCGGAAAAGATCTGCAGCCAGCCGAAATCGCGGGCGGCCATGGTATCCGAGTGGTCGCAATGGATATTGATCGGCCCGGAAATGGCGCGGTTCACGTCGCACATCACGATCGGCAGCCGGAGCGCCGCGGCGATCGGCAGGATCTCGTACATTAAACACAAGCCTTGCGAAGAGGTCCCGGTCATGACCCGGGCGCCGGTCGCCGAAGCGCCGACGCAGGCGGACATCGCCGAATGTTCCGATTCGACCGCCACGAAATTAGTATCGACCAGGCCGTCCGCCACGTATTTGGCAAAGATCATGACGATCTCGGTGGCCGGGGTGATCGGATAGGCGGCGACCACGTCGGGGTTGATCTGGCGCATCGCCTCCGCCATCGCCTCGTTGCCCGTCTTCGCTACTACTTTTGACATCCTGCTTCTTCCCTCTCTGGTTTCATTTCCAACGCTTTGTTCGGTTTGACCGGACATTCCTTGACGCAGATCCCGCACCCTTTGCAGTGATCGTAGTCAATGCCGGTCATTTTCCCGTCTTTAACGATGATCGAGGAGTCCGGACAGGAGATCCAGCAGAACATGCAGTGGATGCATCTTTCCGGGAACCAAACGGGCCGTTCGCTCCGCCAATCCCCGGTCTTGAATTCAGCGGCCGACCCGCCCTTGACGACGTCGCCTTCGGGCAGTGATTTCCAGCCTGGTTTTGCTTCGCTCATTCGCCAATTACCTCGTTATAAGCGCGTTTGATCGCTTCCAGGTTCCCTTTAATGACTTCCGGCTTGGAAGCGAATTTCTTTTTTAGTTTTTCTTCCGTATCTTTGATCATCGAGTCGATCGGCAAAAGTCCGGACGCTTTGACCAACGCACCCATCATCGGCGTATTGGGGATATCCCGGCCGATCGTCGCCTTGGATATCCCGGAGGCATCAACGGTAAAGACCTTGGCTCCTTTGAGCTTCAGTTGTTTCCGGATATCGGCCGGGCATTGCTTGGTATTGACAATGATCTTGCCGTCAGCCGGTAAACCGGCCGTGACGTCGACCGAGTCCATCAGCGTCGGATCGAGGACGATCACGACGCTCGGCTCGGTAATCGAACAATGGAGGTTGATCGGCTGGGAGGAGATCCGGTTAAAAGAGGCGACCGGCGCCCCCATCCGCTCCGGCCCGTATTCAGGGAACGCCTGAATGTTCTTGCCGAGCGACAAGGCCGCTTCGCCAAAAAGAAGGGCAGCGGTTTTTGCGCCCTGCCCTCCTCTACCATGCCATCTTATTTCAACGGTGCTATCCATGCTTCCAACTTTCCAAGCGCAATCTTATCAAAAGCCAGGCCGAAAATCAAGAGGATAATTACCGGGACCAACGCGCCGGTGAACGCCAGCCACTTCGGCACGCCGTAGACCCGGCGGCCCGAGACCGCCCACAAGCCGTAAACGTAGAGCACGGTCAAACCGTAGAACAGATTATAGCCGACCCGGAACAGCGCAAAGTCCAAGAGGCCGTAACGGGTAAACACCGCGAGCAAGCACGGGATAACGCCGGCCAGGGTAACGGCGCTGCTGTATAACGACTGCTGGATCATCCTCGGCAAATGCCCTTTGCCGCCCATTAGTATATATGTATAATGCAGGACCGCGCCGATCCCGTAGAAAGCCGCGCCCAGGCCGACGACCAGCAGACCCCCCAGGATAAAAGCCGTGATCAGGAAAAAGACCAGCGCCAGGGTCACCAGTACCGGCAGCACGACGATCAGCTTCCACCCCCTGACCGCTTCGACCAGGGTCGCGCCGATCGGGACGTACTGCACGATGAAAATGGTCAGGGCAACGAGCGCCGCCAGCAGCCAGGCGGTCTGCAGCAGGAAAGTCAGCGCTTTTTCTTTCCAATCTTCTTCTTTCAGGCGGGTAAAAAAGAGGATCGGCCTGGCCATGATCGTCCACCAGGTAATAAAGTACTCCTTCAGGGTTTTGCTCATATATTAACCTCTCTTCGCCCTTCCAGGGCTTTCGATAGGGTCGCCGGGTCCGCGTAATCCATGTCGGCGCCGATCGGCAGGCCGTAAGCGATCCTGGTCATTTGGACCCCCAGCGGCTTGAGCAGCCTGTTCAGGTAAATGATGGTCGCCTCCCCTTCGGTCGTCGGGCTAATGGCCAGGACCAGTTCCTTGACCGGGCTCCGGCTAAGCCGGGCGAGCAGTTCCTTGATCCGCAAACTGTCCGGCTCGACCCCGTCCAGCGGTGAAATAACGCCGCCCAGGACGTGATATTTTCCATTATACACTCCGGAACGCTCGATCGCCACCAGGTCCTTCGGCTCGGCGACGACGCAGATCTGGTCAGCGCGGCGGGAAGCGTCGGCACAGATCCGGCAGGGATCGATATCGGTGATGTTAAAGCACTGGGAACAGTATTTAAGCCGGTCCTTGGCCTGCAGGATCGAGCCGACCAGGGCCTCAACGCTCTGCCGCGAGCTCCCGAGCAGGAAAAAAGCCAGCCGTTGCGCCGATTTTGGCCCGATCCCGGGGAGTTTTTGCAGTTCGTCGATCAATTTCGCCAGCGATTCCGCGTACATCGTTTTTTCATTTTATGCTATAATTGGCCAATATGCAAGGCACCAGCAGGGCGGTCTTTGTCGACCGCGACGGGACGATCATCGAGGATTCCGGTTACATCAGCACTCCCAAAGAGGTCCATTTTCTCCCCGGTTCGATCGAGGCGCTCCGGCAACTGAACCAGGCCGGGTTCAAGGTCATCGTCATCACGAACCAATCCGGGGTCGCCCGGGGCTTTTTCAGCGAGGATATGGTGCAAACGATCGATAAGTTCATCCATAAGCAGGTCTTGAGCGGCGGCGGCCATATCGACGCCTTTTATTATTGCCCGCACCATCCCGAACACGGCGTGTACCCTTACCGGCAGGAGTGCGCCTGCCGCAAACCGAGTCCCGGCATGATCAAACAAGCGGCCCAAGACCATCATCTCGACCTGGGCCGCTCGTTCATGGTCGGCGATCACAGCTGCGACGTGCGGGCCGGTAAAACCGCCGGCGTCAGGACGGTCTTTGTGCTGACCGGCCACGGCAGCCGGGAAAAAGCCAAACTGGCCGACAAGCCGGACCACACCGCGCCCAGCCTGGCGGAAGCGGTCGCCTGGATCATCAAGGAGGGCAAATAATGGAAAGCTTGAAAAAATACCTTCCCTTGTTCAAGGGGAAAAAGGTCCTGGTCTTCGGCGACCTGATGCTCGACGAGCATATCTGGAGCCGGGTTACCCGGATCTCGCCGGAAGCCCCGGTCCCGATCGCCGACGTGGTCAAAACCACTCACGTCCCGGGCGGCTGCGGCAACGTCGCGGCCAATATCACCGCGCTGGGGGCGACCCCCTACCTGGTCGGCATCATCGGCAACGATAGCTCGGGCGATAAGCTGGTCAAAGCCCTGAGCAAGGCCAAGATCCCAACCGCGTATTTGCTCCGGGACAACGACCGCCCGACGATCCTCAAATCGCGGATCATCGCCGCGTCCCAGCAGATGGTCCGGGTCGACCGGGAAGACCGGACCCTGGTTTCCCCGCTGCTGGCGAAAAAGATCACGGCACGCCTGAAAGAACTGATCACCCGGGTCGACGCGGTCATCATTTCCGATTACGAAAAAGGCCTGGTCACCCCGGCGCTTTGCCAGTTCCTGATCAAACTCGCCCACCGCCACAAGAAACCGGTCGCGGTCGATCCCAAGGGGTTCGACTACGCCAAATACCGCGGGACCACCATTATTACCCCGAACCAGAAGGAGGCCGCCCTGGCCGCCAAGATCGTGATCCGGGATGAGGCCGACCTGAAAAAAGCCGGACAATCCCTGCTCCGCGCGGTCCGCAGCCGCTACGTCCTGATCACCCGCGGGAAAGCAGGGATGAGCCTGTTCGACCAAAAAGGCCCGACCCATATCCCGGCGATCCCCCGGGAGGTTTTTGACATTACCGGCGCCGGCGACGCCGTGATCGCGACCTTAAGCTTGGCGCTGACGGCCGGCGCGCCGATGAAGCAAGCGTGCGCGATCGCCAATTACGCCGGCTCGATCGTGGTCGGCAAGATCGGCACCGCCCCCTGCTCCCTGGCCGAGCTGGAAGTCGCCCTGGAGGGACGCGAGCCGATCGCCCGCAAGATCAAGCTGCGCCAGGAAATGGCCGCGATCGCCCGGAGCCTGCGCGCCGAAGGGAACAAGATCGTTTTCACCAACGGCTGTTTCGACATCCTCCACCTGGGGCACGTCCGTTATCTGCGGGAAGCAAAAAAGCTCGGCGACATCCTGATCGTCGGCGTCAACACCGACGCCTCGGTCTCCGCCCTGAAGGGGCCCGAACGGCCTTACGTTTCCGAGCTGGAACGGGCCGAGATCCTGGCTTCCCTGGAGTGCGTCGATTTTGTCGTCCTGTTCAGCGAACTGCGGCCGGATAATTTGCTCAAGGCGATCAGCCCGCAGATCCACGTCAAGGGGGGCGACTATAAGGCGTCCGAACTGCCGGAGAAAAAGCTGGTCGAATCGCTCGGCGGCCAGGTCGTGGTCATCCCGCCCATTAAAGGACGCTCGACCACCAATATCGTGGCCAAGATCTTGGGCAAGCAGCAATGAAAAAAGCTTTACTGGTCGTTAGTTGTTTATTGTTAGTCGTTGGCGGCGCCGGCGCCTGGCGCATCACGCCGGAGCTGCAAAAGGAACTGGCGCAGAAACAGGCGGCCGTGCGGGCAAACCCGACCGATCCCGACACCCGGTTCGACCTGGCGATCACCATGGCCTACACCAACAATCTCCAAGACGGCTGGGCCAACCTGAAAAAAACGGTCGAGCTCGATCCCGGCTACCGGAAAAAAGGGCTCGAACTCTATATCGCTAAAGTCACTGCCGCCCCCAGCGACTGGCGGCTCCGTTTCCGGCTGGCTTTCGCCTACTATTTCAACGACCGGAAAAAAGAGGCGATCCGCGAGCTCGACAACGTCCTGAAGATCGATCCCTACAATGTTTGGGCTTACGGTTATATCGCCCTGATCTACGGCGAGCTCGGCGAAGTCGACACCGCCATGGACTACACCCGCCGGGGACTGAAGATCGACAGCAACGTCGCCGCCCTCCACGCCCTGCTGGGCGAAGGCTACAACCGCAAAGGCGATAAATGGAAAGGATTTTCCGAGATCATGGAAGCTCTGCGGTTGCGCGCGCTAGGCTATTAACATGAGCCGTTTTTGGCAGATCACCCTAACCGCGCTCTGCCTGGCGTTCGTCGGCTGGCTCTTCTACTGGGCGCTGTTCGCTCCCAAAAAAGACCTATCGCAGCTCATTTATACCACCATGATGGAACAAGCCAAACAGGCCGACCTGTCGTTCAAGCAGGTCAGCTTCGAGGAAAACTCCAACGGCGAAAAATTCTGGCAGTTGCAAGCCGTCAGCGCCATGGTCAACAAGAACACCGGCCTGGCCACCCTGCAGAATACCCGGGGGACTTTCTACAAAAAAGGGAAAGCCGTCCTCAAATTCCGCTCGCCGGCCGCCCTCTGGGAGATGAACAAACAGGAGATCTACCTGGACAAGCCGCTCGGTTATGACGCCGCGTACGAAAAACAGGTGTTGGCGCTGATCAAGGGCTTGCAAGCCCAGCCGCTCTCGGTCTTCAACCTCCCCCAGGCCTATCGCCAGGGGCTCGGCTACTGGTTCCAGGCCAAGAACCTGAGCTGGAAAGTCGCCGACCAGCTCCTGCTTTGTACCGGTGGGATCAGCCTGAACAAGGGCGAGGTCAGCGGCCAGGCGGCAACGCTCAAAGGGGACGTCGAATTCAACAACGTCGTGCTGGAAGGGGAGCCGCGGTTCCAGATCGCTTCGTCCGGCAGCGCGCCGGTCACGATCGAAGCGGTGAGCTTTGAGATCGCCAGCGCGGCCGATCTTTTGACCGCCCGCGGCAACCCGGTGATCTCCTGGCGGGAAGCCAGGATCACCGCCCAGGCCGCCAGCTATCGCCAAACGGCGAAGGTCCTGAAACTGACGGGCGACGTGCGGGTCACCTACAAGGATATCAGCGCGTCGGGCTCGGCGGCCGATTACCTGGTCGACAGCCAAAAGGTCGTACTGACCGGCGACGCCCGGGCAAATCAGGCGGGGAATAACCTGTCCAGCGACCGGATCGTCGTTTCGCTCGCGGAACAAAAGATCGCGCTGGCCGGACGCAGCCGCGTCGTGATCGGCGAGGAGCAGAGCAAACCATGAGCCTGCAACTGGCCGCTAAACCGAGATTAAAACCCCAAACAGCCGGCCGCCGGAGCCAGTACGACCTGGCGATCATCGGCGGCGGACCGGCCGGACTGACGGCCGCCCTGTACGCGCTGCGGGCCGGCCTTAATACCGTGTTGATCGAGAAAATGGTGCTCGGCGGCCTGGCCTCGACCACTTTTCAGGTCGAGAATTATCCCGGTTTCCCGGACGGTATCGCGGGCCTGACCCTCGCCCGCCAGATGGAAGAACAGGTAGGAAAATTGGGGCTCAAGGTCATCTGGGAAAAAGCCCAGACGGTCAAGAAAAAGAACGCCCAATTCACCCTGCAGGTCGAAGGGCAAAGCCTGACCGCCCGGGCGCTGATCATCGCCGCCGGCACGGAGATCGCCAAGCTCGGCGTCCCCGGCGAAGAAGAGTTCCGCGGCAAAGGGGTATCATATTGCGCTACCTGCGACGGGCCGTTCTACAAGGACAAGAACATCATGGTGGTCGGCGGCGGCAACGCGGCGGTCGAGGAAGCGCTGTTCCTGACCCGCTACGCCGGCAAGGTCACGATCGTCCACCGCCGCGACCAGTTGCGGGCCGACAAGATCGTGGCCGACCGGGCCAAAAGCCATCCGCAGATCTACTTCCACTGGCACTCGGTCGTCGAAAAGATCAGCGGCGATAAAACCGTCAACCTGGTCGCGGTCAAGGACCTGCAGACCGGGAAAAGCCTGAACGTGCCGGTGGACGGGCTGTTCATTTACGTCGGCAACAAACCGAACTCGGCCCCGTACCGCTCGCTGGTCAAGCTGGACGACCAGGGTTTCATTTTGACCAACGAGCAGATGCAAACGGCCACCCCCGGCGTTTTCGCCGCCGGCGATATCCGGGCCAAGAGCCTGCGCCAGATCGTGACCGCGGCGGCCGACGGCGCGATCGCCGCCGATGCCGTCCGCCGTTACCTGGAAAAACTTGACTCCCCGAACGGGAAGCGTATAATCACAAGCGGATGAAAAAAGTCTTTACCTATATCATGATCGGCCTGGTCCTGCTGCTGTCGGCCCTCCCCGTCCGGGCGGAGACCGGTCCTTTGGCCGGCTGCCAGGCGCCGGATTTGCGCTTAACCACTCTGGCCGGCAAACCGCTCGCCCTGCAGGATTACCTGGGCAGCAAGAAAGTGGTGCTCACCTTTTTTACCAGCTGGAGCAAGTCCAGCCAGGCTCAGCTGAAACTGCTGGGAGAGATCGCCGCCGCGCATCCGGGCGACGTGCAGGTCCTGGCGGTCTCGTTCGATAAAAAGACCAAGCAGCTGCGCTCTTTCCTGGCCGCTGCCAACCCGAATTTCCCGGTCCTGCACGACCGGAAACTGACGGCGAGCGATGCTTTTCAGATCCTGATCATCCCGACCACGTTCTGCATCGGCCGCGACGGCGTGATCGCCAAGGTCCTGGTGGATTACGACGAGAACGTCAAAAAAGCGCTGGCGGAGTGGTTAAAGGACTAAGACCCTGACCGCGAACCGGTCCACCGCCTTGGCCGGCCCCTCCCACACCCGGTAATAAAGCAGCTTGATATCGCCATAACCTTTTTTTAACGGCACGATCTCCCAGAAACTTGTCCCGCCGCTCCCCACCCGGCCGGTCGCGGCCGGATCATAGCCGGAGCGCCGCACCTTGAACCGCGTCTCGTCCAGGGCGGCGATATACCAGTTATAACCGGTGGTCGGATTGGCGGCCAGTTCGATCCGGAACGGCCGGTCCTTCTTCGCCCAGAACATTTTACCGTGCTGCTGGTTGCGCAGCAGCGTGACAAAGGAATTGTGGTAACGAAAACTGGCCGCGATCGCTGCCGCTTCGGCCGACAGCCCCTCGTCCGGATAGATCATGACCGCCTTGACCGGCTGTGCGCCAAGTTTACGGGCTTTGGCCAGGGGGAAATAATAGAGCGGACCAACTATGGTCTGCTGATTAATTTCCCCGCTGTCGGTATCTTCGTGCCGTACAACCTCCCAGTAAGTTCTGTAACCTTTGACGTTATAAGCGGAAGTGACTGGTTCGATCCGGACCAGTTTTGTGAAGTTCTGGATATCGACCGAAGCGGCAAGCCGGACGTAACGGTCAAAAGGCATTTGGGCGTAGTCGGTCCCGGTCGGCAGCGCCTGGACGGTAATGGTGCGCTGGCCGGCTTTCAGTTCAACGCCATTCTCTGCCTTGACCCAGTTGAGCGGTTTAGCCTGATAACCGGCCGGATAATCGACGGAAAAACCAAAATCGCGGTTATCATAAGACCGTTCGTTCTCGCCGCCGCTGCAGCCGACCAACACGACCGCCGCCAGCAAAAAACCGAGCCAACCGCTCCGTCGCCTCATTCGTACCTCAGGGCGATGACCGGATCAAGCTTGGCCGCCCGCATGGCCGGATAAACGCCGAAGAATATGCCGACCGCGGCCGAAACGACCGTCGCCAGGATGACCGCCCACCAGGCGATGACCAGCGTCCCCTTAATAAAGAACATGATGAGGAAAGCCCCAAGCAAACCGAGGATAATACCGAGGAACCCGCCGATCAAACTGATCATCATCGATTCGACCAAGAACTGCAGAACGATGTCCCGGCTTTTGGCGCCGATCGCTTTCCGCACGCCGATCTCCCGCACCCGTTCGTTGACGGCCACCAGCATAATGTTCATGATGCCGATCCCGCCGACCAGCAGGGAAATGGCCGCGATCCCGGTAATAAAACCGGTCAAAGCGCCGAGAATGTTATTAACGATGTTCAAGATGCCCTGCTGGGTCATGAAGCGGAAATCATCATTGCCCAGACGGCGCAAAGTGACCACCCGGACTTTTTCCTTGACCTCATCCAGCTTATTGACGTCTTTCGGGAAAATATTGAAACGCATAATATTATAATTGCCGAACATGTTTTTAACGATCGTGACCGGCAGCGTGATCCGCCGGTCCATGTCCATCGGGCCGATGCTGCCGCGCGCTTCGGAGACGCCGATGATCAGGTACTGGTTGCCGTCCATCTTGAGCCGTTCGCCCAACGGATCGCTCTCGCCAAACAGCTCCGTTGCCGCCCGGGGCCCGATCACCACTACCCGGCGCCGCCCTTCGACTTCCGCTTCGGTAAAATAGCGGCCGCTCGCCATTCCCCCCCCCATCAGTTCCAGCGCATTCGCCGTCATCCCCATAACCGCCGCGCTCTTGACCGTCTTTTTTCCGTACGACAGGTCGCCGGAACCGATATTCAGCGCCACAACATCCCTGATCTCCGGCACCCGGCTTTTGAACAGAGCGATATCGGCAAAGGTAAATTTGGGGTTGGGCGGGGCGCTTTGATCTTTGCCCGCCACCAGGATAAACGAATCGTAACCGGCGCCCAGGTTCTTGATCTGGTCGGTCACGTAGCTCTTGGCCCCCTCGCCGATCGTTACCAGCGTAATGACCGAAAAGATGCCGATGATCACGCCGAGCATCGTCAGAGCGCTGCGAACCTTGTTCGACAGCAAGGCGCGCCAGGCTTGCTTCATCTCTTCCCAAATGGAATATAACAATACGTTCATACTTCGAACCTCAAGGCTTCGACCGGATCGAGCTTGGAAGCGCGCATCGCCGGATAGACCCCGAAGAAAGTCCCGACCAGGAAAGCGACCAGGCAAGCCATGTAAACCGCCCCCCAGGCGATTACGGCGCTCATTTTCAGCCAGGCCATGATCCCCCAGGCGGCCAGCGTCCCGATCGTGATGCCGATCAGCGCCCCGCCCATCGTGATCAGGACCGATTCGATCACGAATTGCAGGAAAATATCGCGCCCTTTGGCGCCGATCGCCTTGCGGATGCCGATCTCCCGCGTCCGCTCGGTCACCGCGACCAGCATGATGTTCATGATGCCGATCCCGCCGACCAGCAGGGAAATGGCCGCGATCGCCGAAACGATGCCGGTCATGGCGTTTAAAATATTATTAATGATATCGATCATTCCCTGCTGGGTATGGATGTGAAAGTCTTCTTTGCGGTGGCGCGCGATCAGGATCTTTTTTATCTCCTGCACCGCCTGCGGCACCTGGTTTTCGTTATCGACCGTCACGAACATCTCCCAGATCTTATTGGTCCCCAGGACCAGTTCCGACAGCGTTGACGGGATCAGCACCATGTCGTCCATGTCGTAGGTCAGCATCGTCCCCTTCTCTTCCAGCTGGCCGACTATCTTGAAGCCGATGCCGTTGATCTTGATGTTCTCGCCGACCGGCGTGCTTTCACCGAACAGATTGCGCGCCACCGTTTTACCGATGACCGCCACCCGTTTGCGCCCGGCATCCTCGGCGTGGGAAAAGAAGCGTCCGACGTCCGCTTTTTGTTTATAAGCGTATGGATAATCGGCCGACACGCCGAGCGTGTAACCCGGTTTGTATTCTTTTTTCCCGTAGTTCAGCCGGCCCCGGCCGACGAATTCGGTCATCAGGTACTCGAGATTATTGACCTTGGCCCGCAAGGCCTGGCCGTCGGCGTAGGTCAGGCTCATCTCCATCGTGTGCGAATTCTCTTCGCCGGGATTGATCGTAATGCTGTTGGAGCCGACGCCCCAGCTGCCGACTTGGTCTAAAATGTAGCTTTTCGCCCCCTCGCCCATCGAGACCAGGGTGATGACCGCCGCGACGCCGATGATCACGCCGAGCATCGTTAGGAGCGAGCGGGTCCGGTTCGCCAGCAGCGAAGCGGCCGAGATCTTGAAAGGTTCGACCAGGTTGATCATTTTACCGGTTCGTCGGAAACGATCAATCCGTCTTTCAGGCGGACAATGCGCTTGCTGTGGTCGGCGATCTCCTGATCGTGGGTAACAATGATCAAGGTGATCCCCTTGCGGTTCAATTCCTTAAAAAGACGAATAATCTCTTCGCCGCTGCTCGAATCGAGGTTCCCGGTCGGCTCATCAGCTAAAATGAGCGAGGGATCATTGGCCAGCGACCGGGCGATCGCCACCCGCTGGCTCTGCCCGCCGGAGAGCTCCGACGGCTTGTGGTACATCCGTTCCTTGAGCCCGACGATCTCCAGCAGCTTGGCGGCTTTTTCCCGCCGCTCCTCAAAACCGATGCCGGCGTAAATCAGCGGCAGTTCAACATTTTCAATGGCGTTCAGCTTCGGGAGCAGGTTGAAAGTCTGGAAAACGAAACCGACCTTCTTGTTGCGGATCTCCGCCAGGCTGTTGTCATCAAGCTCGTCAACATCGACCTCATCCAACCGGACATCGCCGGCCGAAGGCCGGTCAAGACACCCGAGGATATGCATCAGGGTCGATTTACCGCAACCGGACGGGCCCATGATCGAGACGAACTCGCCTTTTTCGATCCGCAGGTTGATCCCGCGCAGGGCGTTGACCTCGACCGTCCCCATCTGGTAGGTCCGTCTGACGTCGGTGATCCGGACGACCGGCTGGCCGCTGTTAGCGCTCAATCTTGACCCTCCCCCTGTCCTTCAGCTTGGTCACGTTGCTGACCGCCAGCAGATCACCGGCACTGAGTCCCGATACCGCTTCCACGCTGCTGAACGAGCGGATCCCGATCTCGATCTTGGCCTCCCTGACCCGGTTGAACTTGTTGACCAGATAAACGAACGAACTGTCGTTCTTGCTGACCAGCGCTTCGCGCGGCACGATCAGGGCACGGTCGTTCTTTTTGGTGGCGATGTCGACGTTGACCGACATGTTGACCTTGAGCTCGCGGCTGCCGTCCAGAAAACGGATCTTACAGGGGAACACGTACGATTCCTCGTCCATTTTCACCCGGCCGCCGACCTTGCGCAGCTCCGCCAGCGGGGCGATCCAGTAGATCTCCCCAGCAAAGACCTTGTCCGGATAGACGTCGGAAGTGATCTTGACCTTGTCCCCCATCCGCACGTTGCCGATATCGATCTCGTCGATCTGGGCGTTGACCCAGGGCCGGGAGTAATTGACCACGACGATCGCCGGTTGTCCGGGGGTCGCGGTCTCGCCCGGGTCGTAATTGACCTTGGCGACGATCCCGTTGGCCGGCGCCACCAACCTGGTCGTATCGTCAAATTCCGCGAGCGTTTGCCCGCCGTAGACCCGTTGGCCTTCCCGTACGTTGATCACCATGATCTTGCCGCCCATTTTCGGGCTTAATTCGTAGACCGGGGCGTCGACGATCCCGCTGGCGGTCACGACCTGTTCGATCGGCCCTTCGACAACGGTCGCTACTTTAACGCCGACCACGTCGCGGTTATACCAGTTGTAACCGGACCAGCTCACCAGCAACAAAACCAAGCCGCCGACGATCCACATCCACCTTTTCATTTGGAACTTGTTGTTTGCCATTTTACAATACCTCTTTTCCGATCACTTTATTGATCTTCGCTTTGGCGATCTCGACATTGAACAGCGCCTGTAAATTGTTGACCCGGGCCTGATTGAGCGCGACCTGCGCGTCGATCACTTCCAGGTTGGTCCCGACGCCGGACTGGTAGCGCGTCGAGGAAACTTTGTAGCTTTCTTCGGCGGAATCGACCGCTTTTTGGGTCGAGCCGATCGTGTCCAGCGTCGCCTTGAGGCTGAGCAGCGCGTCCCGGACCTCCAGCGCGATCCCGTTCCGGACCTGTTCTTCGGTCGAGCGCTGCGCGTCCAGGTTGGCAGAAGCTTCCCGGATCCGGTTTTCCCGGCCTAAACCGTCGAACAGCGTCCAGGAGCCGGCGCCGGTGACCCGCCAGCTGTTGACGTCGAACTTGTACGCCGGATATTCGGAGATCTGGTTGCCGGTCGAAGCCGAGAGCAAAACGGTCGGCAAGTATTCCGACTGATAAAGCCGCAGCGTATCTTCGCTGATCCCGGTTGTCAGCAGGAATTGCTGCCAATCCGGCCGGCTGGCATAAGCCTGGCCGAGCAGGTCCTTGTAAGACGGCAGGCCGGCGATCTTGCCGGTAAAGCCCTCTTCCTTGATCGCGACCGGCTGTTCCAGGTCGTTCCCCAGCGCATTGTTAAAAGCATCTTTGGCCAGCTCAACCCCGTTCTTCGCCTGGGTCAGGGCGACCTCGGAATTAGCGACCTGGACCTCCGTCCGGAGCAAGTCGGCCTTAGTCACGACCCCGGCGTTCAGCATCGACTGCACCTGCTGCTGGTGCGATTGGGCCATTTGCAGGGATTCCTCGGACAATTTGGCCAATTTTTGGGCCGCCAGGACTCCGTAGTAAGACTGCGTAACATTATATGAAGTGTCGATCACGGTCCGCCGCAGGTCCTGCTGGGCCAGGTCGGCGCCCCGCTTGGCAATGCTGTAGCCGGGGACCAGCGCCGCCACAAAGAGCGGCTGGGACAGCGACCCCTGCAGGGACTTGCTGGTCATCACCGCGTCGGTGCCAAAGGTCATGTTCTGGGTGACCACTCCCATCGTGGTCGGAGTGGTAATTTGGACGGTCGATGGCTGGGCATAAGATCGGCCCAGCGAACCGTCGATCTTGACCGTTGGGAAAAATGAGCCGATCGCCTGGTTAAGCTTGGCGCCGGCCGCGACCGCCTTTTTCTGGGAAGCCAGGACGGCCGGGTTCTGTTTGAGCGCCAGGCTGACGCTGTCGCTCAAGGTCAACGCCGGCGCCGCCGTGGCCAGGGCCAAAGACAGGAAAACGGACAGGATAACCGCGTTTTTTGTCATGCTCATAATTTTACCTCACCCTTTCCCGGAGAGCAATTTTTTCATCTTGCCGATATGGGCCGTCACTTTTTTAAACATAATATCCATGTGCCGGGCATGGACGAAGACCAACCCCATCATCCCCAGTCCCTGCAGGACAACCAGTTTATCCCCCGCTTTGATCTTAAAATCGCGGCGGGCCTTGGCCGGGATCACGACCTGGCCGCGTTCGCCGACCGTCACCGTGTCGTAAAAGATTCCTTCCATAACGCTGCCTCCTTAATGCATGGGATAATATGAATGGTATGATATATCATACCATAACCGGCGGCGCCTGTCAAGCCTTAATCCAGCTTGCGGCGGAATTCCAGGACGCTGGCGGTCAAAAGGGCCACCCCGAAGACCAGCAGGGCCAGCACGTTAAGCCAGAGGTATTCCATCCCTACCCCTTTCAGGAACAGCCCCCTGACTATTTCCAGAAAGTAGCGGGCGGGGATGAAATAGGTCACCAGCTGGATCGGCCCCGGCATGTTGGCGATCGGGAAGATGAAACCGGACAGGATAATGGAGGGGATCATCACGAACAGCGCCGCCATCATCGCCTGGCGCTGGTTGGCGGAGACGATGGAGATAAAAACGCCCAACCCCAACCCGGTCAGCAAAAATATCCCCCCTAACCCGAACAACAGCAGCGTACTTCCCCGCATCGGCACCCAGAACCACCACCGGGCGACCAGGTAAACCAGCACGATATCGATCAAGGCGACGATCGAGAACGGCAGCAATTTGCCCAGGATCAGCTCCGTCGGCCGCAGCGGAGTGACCAGCAGCTGTTCTAATGTCCCTTTTTCCTTTTCCTTGACGATCGAAAACGAGGTCAGGAGCATGCTGATGATCATCAGGACCAGGGAAAAGATCGCCGGCACCATGAAATTAACGCTTTTCATCTCCGGGTTGTACCAGATCCGCGGCCGGAGATCGACCAGCGTAAAAACGTCGGCCGGCATGCCGGCCTGAGTTAGCCGCTGTTCCAGCAAAACGCCGGCGTTCCGGTAATTGATCTGTTCGACGTAGCCGGCAATGATCGTGGCCGAGGAAGAATTAACGCCGTCGATGATCGCTTGCACGTCGACCGGCTCCCCCCGGACGATCCGGCGGCCGAAATCGACCGGGATCTTGAGGGCAAGCTTGGCCTCTCCCCCGTCCAAGAGCGCCGCGATCTCCCGGTCGTTCTTCACCCGATATTTGAGGTCAAAGTATCCGGAATTCCGGTAACTGTTGAGATAAGCACGGCTATAAGCGGAATTATCCTGATCAAGGACGGCCGTCGCCACGTTCTTGACGTCGGTCGAAGCGACGTAGCCGAGGATGATCAACTGGATGACCGGCGCCAGGATCGCCACTCCCAGCATCCGCCGGTCGTGCAGCAGCTGCCACAGCTCTTTCCTGATAAAATGAGCCAACCGGTTGTCGATCATTCCACCCTCTTCTTGAAACGCCGCTCACTGGCCAGGACCACCAGGCCGGTCAAAAGCGTCAAAGCCAATATACTTGGCCACAGCTGGGGCAACCCGACCCCCTTGAGGAAGATCCCCCGTAATATCACCAGGAAATAGCGGGCCGGCAGGAAAAGCGAAAAGACCTGCAGCGGCCACGGCATATTTTCGACCGGAAAAATAAAACCGGAGAGCAGGGTGGTCGGCAGCAGGGTGATCAGCATCGCGGTCATGATCGCTTCGGGGCTGGTGCGGGAGTTGACCGAGATCAGAAGGCCGATCGCCATCGAACCGAACAAAAAGATGAACGAACTGACGGCCAGCAGAAGCAGGTCCCCCTTGATCGGCACCCGGAACCAGTAGTGGCCGACCGCGATCACCAGCAGGATATCCAGGAAAGCGATCAGGCTGTAAGGGAGGAGCTTGCCGACCATCAGCTCCGTCTTGCGCACCGGGCTGATGACCAGTTTTTCCATCGTCCCCAGCTCCTTTTCCGAGACGATAATGACCGACGTCAAGGCGGCCGAGATCAGCATCAGAATGACGCAGATCAACCCGGGGATAAAAAAGTTCAGGCTGCGCAGGTCCGGATTGTACCAGACGCGGGTCCGCAGGCCGATCGGGCTCAGGCCGACGGCCTTGACCTTGAAACGGACCATCTTCGCGGCGATCAGCCGGCGCTGCAAATCTTCGGTGATGCCGTTCAGGTAAGTTAACGCCGCAGAAGCGACGGTCGGATCGGTCCCGTCCAGGATGACCTGGACCTCGGTCCTGATCCCCTTTTTCACGTCGTTGCTGAAATCGGCCGGGATGTTCAGGATCACTTTCGCCCGGTTGCCGTCCAGCCGGTCCGCGAACTGTTGGCTGGAGCTGAGGTGCTCGACCAGGTCGAAATAACCGGCCCGGGTAAAGCCGGAGATCAACTCGCGGCTGGCCGCGCTCCGGTCCTGGTCCAGGACCGCCAGCGGCAGGTGTTTGACGTCGAACGAGACCGCGTAGCCGAACAGGACCAGGAAAAAGATCGGGAAGCAGAGGATCATCAGCAGGGTGCGCGGGTCGCGCACGATGTGCAGATACTCTTTGCAGGCGATGGCCCAGGTCCGCCGGTTCATCGCCCCTCCTACTCCAGGCTTTTACGGAAACGGGCGACGCTCAGCATGATCAGGGCCACTCCCAGGACAAGCAGCGGCCAGGTCTGGACCCAGAGATAATGCATCCCGACCCCCTTGAGGAACAGGTTGCGGACGATCTCCAGGAAATAGCGGGTCGGCATCAGGTAAGTCAATAATTGGATCGCCCACGGCATATTGGCGATCGGGAAAGTGAAGCCGGAGAGCATGAACATCGGCGCGGTGACGATGTTATTGGTCATCGACGCCTGCCGCTCGGTCCGGGAGAACGCGGAAACCAGCAAACCGAGGCCGAGACCGGACAGGATAAAGATCGCGCTCAGCCCGAACAGGAGCAAAATGCTGCCGCGCATCGGCACCTGGAACCAGAACCGGGCGATCAGGAAAACCAGGGCGACATCGATCATGGAAAGGATCGCGTAGGGGAGCATCTTCCCCATGATGAGCTCGAACGGTTTTAGCGGCGTCACCGCCAGCATCTCCATCGTCCCTTTTTCCTTCTCCTTGACGATCGACGAGGCGGTCAGCATCATGCTGATGATCAAAAGGAGCTGGGCAAAGATCGACGGGACCATGAAGTTGATGCTTTTCAGGTCCGGGTTATACCAGATGCGCAGACGCAGGTCGAGCGGGGGCGGCGCGTTGGACAGCAGTCCGGCCCGGGACAGCCGCTGCTGCAGATAATTCTGGCTGGCGGCAAAATCGATCTGGGTCAAATATCCCTGGACGATCGTGGCGAACGAGGAATTGGAACCGTCAATGTCCGCCTGGACCTGGGTGGTCTCGCCGCGCAGGATCCGCCGGCTGAAGTCATAGGGGATATGCAGCCCGACATCGGCCTGGTCGCTGTCGATCATCCAGGCGATCTTTTTATCACTGTCAACATAATAATCCAGATCAAAATAACCGGAATTAGCCAGGCTTTCCAGGTAGTTCCGGCTGTAAGCCGACCTGTTCTCATCAAAAATAACGGTCTTAACGTGCTTGATATCGGTCGAGGCGACGTAACCGAGGATGATCAGCTGGAGGGCCGGCGCCACCAGGGCGATCGCCAGCATCCGCGGATCATGGAAGAGCTGCCGGAATTCCTTCCGGACAAAATGGGCGATCCTGCTGTCCAACCATTTGCTAATCAAGGCGTTTCTTAAAGCTCCTGGTGCTCTGGTAAAGGTTATAGACCGTCAGCGCGGTCATCATCGCGAACGGCTGCCAAAAACACTCCAACCCCACCCCTTTCAGGTAGATCGCCCGGAGGATATCGATAAAGTAACGGGCCGGAATTATTAAAGAAAGCGCCTGCAGCGCCCACGGCATGTTGCCGATCGGAAAAATAAAACCGGAAAGGAGGATCGACGGCAGCATCGTCGTCAGCGTGGCCAGCTGCATCGCCTCCTGGCTGGACTTGGCGCCGGTCGAGATCAGGATCCCGAAGCCCATCGCCCCCAGCAGATAAATAAAAGCGCAAACCAGGAGAAGGAGATAATTACCTTTGACCATCACCCCAAAAAGGAGGAAACCGACCACCGTGACCACAATGACGTCGAGAAAAGCGACAATCACGTAGGGCAAGACCTTGCCCAGCATCAGTTCATTCTTGCGAATCGGGCTGACGATCAGCCCTTCCATCGTCCCCTGCTCTTTTTCGGAGACGATCGCCAGCGAGGTCAGCGTCGCCGAGATCTGCATCATGATCACCGCGATCAGGCCCGGGATGTAAAAATTAACGCTTAACAGGTCCGGGTTATACCAGATCCGCTGGGCCAGATCGATCGGGTCGTTTCCCGCCTGGGCCATACCGTGGCGCTGAAAAAGCAGGGCGAGCCGGTCCTGATAATAGGTCTGGAAGATCCCGGAAACGTAGCCGATCGCCGATGACGCCCAGGTCGGATCGGAGCCGTCGACCAGCACCTGGACCTGCGCCTGTTTGCCGGAGCTGAGGTTGCGGGCATAATCGGGCGGGATGTCGATGATCACCCGAAGCTTGCCGGCGTCCATCCGGTCCCGGAACTGTTCGCTCGACTTAAATTCTTCGATCAATTGGAAATAACCGCTGCTGGTAAAGCGTTCGATGAATTGACGGCTCTCCTGGGTCCGGCTTTGATCGTAGACCCCCAGCGGCACATTGCGGACGTCAAAAGAGGCGGCGTAGCCGTAAAGGATCAGCATCAAGACCGGCAGGGCGATCATCATCGCCAGGGTCAACGGATCGCGGAAGAGATGGGTGAACTCTTTTTTAACGATCGGGATCAGCCGCCGCCAGGACATTATTTGCCTCCGGCTTTAGCCCGGGCCGCTTGCTCGACCCGAAAAACAAAGACATCCTCAAGGGACGGGGTGATCTTTTCGATCCGGGCGACGTTCAACCCTTTGCCGGTCAGGACTCCCCGGATCTCGGCGATCGCGCTCTCCTGCTCCACCATGGTATGCAGGAAAACGCCGTAAAGGGCCACATCGCCGGCGACCTTGGTCTCCCGCAGCGCTTCCAGGGCGATCATGACATTATCGCACTCGATCTCCAGCAGTGAGCCGGCGATCTGCGTTTTCAGGTTGGCCGGCGAATCGAGGGCGATCAGGTCGCCGGCGCTGATCATGGCGATCCGGTCGCAGCGCTCCGCTTCGTCCATGTAATGGGTGGTGACCAGGACCGTCACGCCGCGCTTGGCGACCGTATCGATCGCTTTCCAGAAAGCGCGGCGGGAGATCGGGTCGACGCCGGCGGTCGGCTCGTCCAGAAAGATGATCCGCGGGTCGTGGATCATGGCGCAGCCGAGCGCCAGGTGCTGCTTGAGCGCCCCGGCCAGGTCGCCGGCCATGACCCCTTCTTTCCCGACCAGGTCGGCCATCGCCAGGATCTCCGTTTTCTTCTTATCGCGGGTCTGGGGCTCGGTCTGATAAAGCCCGGCGTAAAGCTCAATGTTCTGCTCAACGGTCAGATCGTCATAGAGGGAAAATTTTTGCGACATGTAGCCGATATGCTGCTTGATCTGGTCGTTCTGCTTGCCGACCGCAAAGCCGCCGACCCGGGCGCTGCCGGCGGTCGGGTCGATCAGGCCGCAGAGCATCCTGATCGTCGTGGTCTTGCCGGCGCCGTTCGGCCCCAGAAAACCGAACACTTCTCCCTGGCCGACGTTGAAGCTGATCCGATTGACCGCGGTGAATTCGCCGAACTTTTTGACCAGCTCTTGGACTTCGATCGCCTGTTCGCTCATGCCGGCGTCCTGCCCTGTTCCACGATGTTGATAAAGGCCTCTTCCAGGGTCTTGGCCCCGGTCGATCGCTTGATCGCCTCCGGGGTATCGATCTGCAGCATCTTCCCTTCGCGGATCAGGCCGATCCGGTTGCAGCGCTCCGCCTCGTCCATGTACGGCGTGCTGACGATGATCGTCACGTCTTTTAAGCCGTAAAGGATCCGCCAGAACTCGCGGCGGGAGATCGGGTCGACGCCAAGCGTCGGTTCGTCGAGAAAGAGGACCTCGGGGGTATGGATCAGCATGCAGGCCAACGCCAGTTTTTTGTACATCCCGCCGGAAAGCTTGGCCGCCCGCCGGTCGGTGAATTGGAGCATGCCGGTAAATTTAAGCAATCCTGCCGCTTTCTGTTTCCTTTCTTCGCCTTTGGGCACGCCGTAAATATCGGCAAAAAAATCGATGTTCTCCTGGACGGACAGGTCGCCGTAGAGGCTGAACCGCTGGGGCATGTAGCCGATCCGGTCGCGGATCAACTCTTCCTGGTTGCGGACGTTAAGTCCCAGGACCAGGGCTTCGCCGGCGGTCTGTTCCATCGCGGTCGAAAGGATGCGCAGGGTGGTCGTCTTGCCCGCCCCGTCCGGCCCCACCAGCCCGAAGATCTCCCCTTTTTTGACTTGCAGATCGACCCCGGCCACCGCGGTCACGGCGTCAAATTTCTTGACCAGTCCCCGGGCTTCGATCGCGTAGTCCATTAAAATGCGGCGTCGGCCGGCATCCCCGGCTTCAACCTCTGGTCGGGATTGGGAATTTCCACTTTAATGCCAAAGACCAGCGTGGTCCGTTCGTCCTTGGTCTGGATCGCTTTGGGGGTGAATTCCGCCTTGTCGGAAATGTGGGTGATCTTCCCCGTGAAGGTCTGGTTCGGGTAAGCGTCGACCGTCACTTTGACCACGTCGCCGAGCTTGATCTTGCCGATATCCTTTTCATTGAGGTAGACCATCAGCTTGAGCAGCCTGATATCCGCCAGAGTAACTATCGGCGTGCCGAAGTTCGCCAGTTCGCCGACCTCGACCGCCTTGACCAGGACCACGCCGGAGATCGGGGCGGTGATATCGGTGTGGACAAAACCATCTTTGGCCTGGTCCAGGCCGGCCTGGGCCGCCTCATAATTCGCCTTGGCCGCGTCGTACTGCTGCGCGCTGATCATGTTGCTGCCGAACAGCTGCTTATTTCGGAGAAAATCGCTTTTCGCCTCGTCAAAGCGCGCCTGGGCGTTGAGCAACGCCGCCCGCGCGTCGGTCGGGTCGATCTTGGCGATCAGCGCTTCTTTCGAGACGCTGTCCCCCTCATCGTAATTGAGCGACAGGATATGGCCGGGCACCTTGCTGCTGACCACCACTTCGGTCGCCTCGATCGTCCCCGAAGCGGTCAAGCCCTGATCAAGGTACTGGGCGACGTAGAACCAGGCAAAAACCCCGACCGCCACGACCGCCACCGCTCCTAAAATCATCATCATCCGTTTACTCATTTCTTTTCCCCCTCTCGCAAATATTGGGCCGCGGCTTCCGGAACAACGGTATTGATCATCATCCCCGAGCCCACTTCGAAACCGGCCTGGCTCGTCACCCGCGGGAAGATCTTCAGGTTCCAGTGGAAATATTCCAGGTCGTGCTCCCGGCAGGGAGCGGAATAGATCGCGTAGTTGAAGTCCGGGTTGCCCAGCGCCCGGTGCAGCTTCTGCAGCACGGCCTGCACTACTCCGGCCAGCTCCCGGCACGGCTCCACGGTGATCTTTTCAAAGTTCGAAGCATGCTTCTTGGGCAGGACCCAGGTCTCGAACGGCAGGCGGGAAGCGAACGGCGCAAAAACGATAAAATTGGCGGATTCCAGGACGATCCGCGCTTGCGCTTGTTTCTCGGCCGCGATCATATCGCAATAGAGGCAGCTCCCCGTTTCATCAAAATGCCCCCGGGCGATCTCGATCCGGTCGCGCGTGGCCCGCGGCGTGACCGGCATCGCCACGATCTGCGAGTGCGGGTGATGGAGCGAGGTCCCGGCGTTATGGCCGTGGTTCTTGAACAGGATGATCGATTCGAACCGCCGGTCGCCGGCCAGCCGGCTGAACCGCTCCCGGTAAGCCAGGAAAATGTCTTCGACCGCGGCCCGCGGCATGGTGGCAATGATCGCTTCGTGGTCGGGCGATTCAATGATGACGTCGTGGAGCCCGACCCCGTTCATTTTCAGGAAACCTTCGGGGCTTTTTTCCCGTTTCGGCTCACCGGTCGGCGCCAGCGCCGGGAAAGCGTTGGGAATGACCCTGACCCGCCAGCCGCCGGTATCGGACAGCGTCCCCGGCTCCCTGAGGGCAAACACTTCTTTTGGGGTCTTGGCTTCCTTACCGGGGCAAAAGGGGCAATTGGCGGCGCTGTCGCTGGCCAGCGTATAAGCTTTATTGGCGAAATCCTCCGGCCGCTTGGCGCGCTCGGTGGCGATTATGACCCACTCTTTGGTGGCGGTATTCAACCTCAGTTCAGGCATAAGCCTTTACCAGTGCTATAATAATGGGAAAGTATACCATGAAACCCGCCAGAAAGTTAACTGGAACGTTTTTCCGCCGCCCCGCCCTGACCGTCGCCAAAAACCTCCTGGGCAAGCGGATCGTCCGCGTTTACCGCGGCCGGAAGATCATCGGCAAGGTCGCGGAAGTCGAGGTCTATTATTCCGTCAAAGACCGCGCTTCCCACGCTTTTGGCGGCAAAGTGACCGAAAGGAACAAGGCGGAATATCTCCGGGGCGGCCATGTATACATATATCTGGTCTACGGCCTGCACTGGCAGTTCAATATCTCGACCGGGCCGGCCGGACATCCGGAATGCTTGCTCGTACGGGCAGTTGAACCGGTCCAGGGTTTTTCCGGCCGCCAGGCCAGCGGCCCGGGCAAGTTCTGTAAAACCTTCAAGCTTGATAAGTCGTTTTACGGCGAAGACCTGACCCGGTCTAAACGGCTCTGGCTGGAGGATGATCGGGCAAAGGTCAAGATCAAACGCGGCCCCCGCGTCGGCATCGACTACGCCGGCCCCTACTGGGCCAACATCCCCTGGCGGTTTTGGCTTAAAGATAATCCTTACGTTTCCCAATAACCGCTTTTATAGTGAAATTACCCCGCCCCCCGGCCGATACAGCTAAGGTTGTCGCAATAAGGAGACTAACATGGCAATTTTATCCGGCATCATTAGGAATATTCACGTACCGGCCCGCAATCAACTGGGAGAAAGGCACTTCCTCAATCTGAGGATCAGGCCGCTGGCGGACAGACAGTGGGCGATCTCCGGGTCATCCAAAGAGGGGCTGAATATCTTTGAATTCACCACCGCACTACCGCTGCTCGAACGGCTGGAAGCGGTCAGTTTTGAGGTTGCCTGGGGCTCGACCCACTTTCTGCGGCTTGATAAACCGCTCGAATTAGCTCCGGAGTTGCCGGTGCCGGAGATCGAGCTCGCGGCGGCGGAGCCGGTCCTTAAGCTTGCAACGCCTCTGCCGGCGGCGATCATCCCGGAAAATTACCTGGGCTAACTTTTCCGGCCGGCCGATTTAATGATCTGCTTGGCCAGGTTAACCGCCCCGACCGCGTCCAGGCTGTAAACGGCGCCGATCCGGTCGGCATACCCCTTGGTCACCACCGCCCCGCCGACCAGCAAGGGAATAGCCAATTTTGCTTTTTTCAACTCTTCCTTAACTATGCCCATTTCGACCATGGTCGTGGTTAGCAGAGCGGAGAGCGCGATCACGTTCGGCCTTTCCTTTTTCGCCGCCTCGACGATCTTTTCCGGCGGGACATCCTTGCCCAGATCGACGACGCTGAAACCGTGGTTTTCCAATAGCATTTTGACGATGTTCTTGCCGATGTCGTGGATATCCCCTTTGACCGTGGCCAGCACGACTTTACCGGCCGACTTGCTCTTCCCCTTGGGCAATTTTTCTTTGCATAGCTCAAACCCGCGTTTCATCGCTTCGGCCGCTTCGATCACTTGCGGCAGGAAGAATTCTTTTTTCGAGAACTTTTTGCCGACCGTTTCCATCCCCGGGATCAAAGCCGAATCGATGATCTTTTGCGGGTTAAGTTTTTTCGCCAATGCTTGCCTGACCAATTCGGCGACCGCTTCGGCGTCACCATTGATCACCGCTTTCCTGATATCCTGATACCCCGTTAGTTTAATGTTCTTGAGGACCGCTTCCCGCTTCTTCTCCCCCGGCTTACCCAGTCGCCTTTGTCTCTCCACTTCCGCCTTAAACGCCTCTAATAGCCGTTCCCTGCCCTCAGCCTTTTTCGCCTTTATGGGCCTTAATGGGCCTTTAATAGCCTTATCCGTGACATCGATGATGGCCGCATCAAGACCGTAAGTCAGCGCCAGCTGGTAATAAAGAGCGTTCAATTTTGCCCGCTCAGGCATGCCGTGCGAAACATTGCTGATCCCCAGGATCGTCCTGACGCCAAGCCGCTCTTTGACCAGCGGCAGCGCTTTCAAAGTTTCCAGACAGCCGTGAATGCCGACCCCGGCCGTCAGGACCAGGCAGTCGACGAAAATATCTTCCTTGGCGATCCCCCGCTCCACCGCTGACTGGACGATCCGCTCGGCGATCCGGACCCGGTCGTCGGCCGATTGCGGCAAACCCTTTTCGTCCAAAGCCAGCGCAATGATCGCCGCCCCGTATTTTTTCGCCAGCGGCAGGACGCTCTCCAAGCTCTCCCTCTTACCGTTGACCGAATTGAGCAGCGGCCGGCCGCAGCACTGCTTCAGGCCCGCTTCCAGGGCAAAGCGATTCGGGCTGTCGAGCGAAAGCGGCGTTTCGGCCACCGACTGGACGACCTTGACCGCCTTGGCCATGTTTTCCGACTCCGCCGTCTCGGGAACGGAAATGTTCAGGTCCAAAAGGTCGGCTTTGTGCTTGGCCTGTTCGCTTGCTTCCTGCCGCAGGATCCGGGTTTTCCCCTCTTTGATCTCCGCCTGGAACAGCGGCCGGCCGGTCGGGTTGATCCGCTCCCCGACCAGCAACGGCGTACCGGCTTTCAATTCAACGACCCTGGTTCGGCTCGCGAATTGCGTCTTTCGAATTTCGAGCTTCGAATTTGTTTCGTATTTAGTATTTAGTATTTCGGATTTTATCGCTTTAATGTGAGCTGGCCCTGTCCCGCAGCATCCCCCGACGATTCTGACCCCCAGTTCCGCGAATTTCCGCGCAAAAGCGCCGAACTTCTCGGGCGTCATTTTATAGACCGCCTGGTTGCCGATCAGTTCCGGCATCCCGGCGTTCGGCATCACCATGACCGGGACCCGGGCAGCGGCCAGCAGTCGTTTGGCGACCTTGAGCATCCCTTCCGGCCCGGTCGAGCAGTTAGCGGCAATAACGTCGATCCCGAGCGGTTCCAGAACCGCGACAGCGACTTCGGGGGTCGTGCCGTAAACGGTCTTTTCCCCCTCGTCATAAGTTAGGCTGGCGATGACCGGAAGCCTCGTTTCCGTCTTAACGGCGATGACCGCCGCCCGCATCTCCTGCAGGTCGGAAATGGTCTCGACCGACACAACATCGACCCCGCCCTCGGCCAACGCTTTGGCCTGTTCGGCGAACGCCTCGTAAGCCTGGTCAAAAGTGACTTCCCCGAGCGGTTCCAGCATCTTGCCGAGCGGGCCGATCGAGCCGCAGACGAAACCTTTTTCGCCAATGGCTTTCCTGGCCAACTGCGCCGCCGCAACATTGAGCTCTTTGACCTTTTTATCGAGCTGATAATCCGCCAGCTTGATCCGGTTGGCGCCGAACGTGTTCGTTTCAATGATGTCCGCTCCGGCGTTGACGTAAGCCTTGTGGACCGCTAAAACGACTTCCGGCTTCTTGAGGTTGATCGCGTCAAAGCAATCTTCCGGCCGGATCCCCCGCTCCATCAGCTGGGTTCCCATGGCTCCGTCCATGACGAGAATACGTTTACTCAATTCTGCTAATATATCCGGCATTTACAAAAATTATAGCATATCGATCAGTTAAAAGAAAAAAGTGAAATCCCCCGCCGAATAAGCTGATAGATCAGCGGAAATAAATATGGGAATCGGAAAAATATTCAGAAATTTGTTCGCCGGTAGAGCGGCCAAGGCCCCTAAGCCGGCTTCGCCGAAAAAACCGGTTGCGGCGGCGATTCCGGTCGGCCCGCCAACCATCCCGCCGGTCGCTTTAGCCCCCTACTTAAGGCCTTTCACTTTGGAGCAAACCAACTTGAAAGAATTCTTGTTATTTATTAAGCAGACCGGGAGCTTGGCGCGCAAATATATCTTTGATGTCAGCCGAAATATTCTGGCCCTTGATGGTGTCAGTAAATCCCAGCATCATCAGATAGCGAACTTGGTCCTGGGATTACAGTATAGTCAGCAAAATATCGTCGGCGGGGAAATTAAGTTCAGTTATACCGCTGATCTGCTCAGGATACAAATATTTGATTTTTCAGCGTCTTTCACCAAACCCGGGAAAGCAGTAGAAGACCGACTGCCCGTCAAAAAATATCTGCAGGCCATGATTAAAGGCACCTTTAGCCCGGACATTACCTTCATTGAAGAACCGGACAGCAGCTTTTTGCGCGGTCTGACCTTCTATTGCCGAATAGCGGGATGATTTTATTCGCCGGGGATCCGTCGCATCACTAAAGCGTCTTCGCCGTCGGCATAATACTCTTTACGGGTATTGATCACTTTAAAACCGTACCGCTCGTAGATCTTTTTCGCCGATTCGTTGGAAACGCGGACCTCCAGAAAAAAGACCTCCTCGTCGTTGAGGACATGCTGCATCAGACGATTACCGACCCCCTGCCCCCTGTAGCCCGGGTGGACCGCCATGTTAATGATGTGGACCTCGTCGAGGATCTTTTCGATGCCGATATAGCCGACGATCTTCTGCTCGTCCCTGGCCACGAGGTACTTATGCTCATCTTCGCGAAAGACCGCTTCCGGCTTGGGGTATTTAAAGGAGAGCGCTTCGATCTCCACGACCGCCGGGATATCCTTATCTTTCATCGGCGTGATCATTATCATCCTGCGTCAATTATAGTATAATTACTGGAAAACAAAAGGGGGCACCTGATGAGCACTTTCCTGACCGCCGCGATCATTTTCTCCTTGGTCTTTGTCGCTATGGCTTTCTTCCTGGGGCATTCGGTCCTGAAAAAGAAAGCCAAGCTGTCCGAGCTGATCTCGGAGAGCACCATCCTCCTGGTCCTGGCCACTATAATTATCGGCTCGATCCAGCTCCATGTCCTGGACAAGACCAGCAAGGCGCAGTTCCTGCTCGACCTGAAGGAGACCTTCTACGAAGGCAACCCGCTCAACAACCGGATCATGGAAGCGATCGATTACGGAGAATTGACGATCGTTGAACGGACCCCGGCCGGCCGGCGGCCGCCGGAAACCTTTTCCGATTACGAGGTCGACCAATACCTGATCAATTTTGATTACATCAACATTTATGCCAGCCAGGGGATCATCGATCTCCAGCGGGTCAACGAGATCTTCGGCTGGTATGTCCGCAAAGCCTGGGGGAATAAGGCTATCCAGGCGTACATTAAAAGGATCAGGCGGGATGAACCGACGGTCTATCGCAACTTTGAGCAGTTAGCCGGGGCGCTTAAGCGCGGAACTCTCTGATGTTCGGCTGGTGTGAATAGTCCGGGACCAGGTTGAGCGGATCGGCTTTCTCCCCGGCCTGAAGCTTAAGCGCTCCCAGCCGGGCGACATTGACGCCGTAAGGATGGCATTGCAGCTCATCAGCTAAATGGATATTGTTCCGCATTCCGCATTCTTCATCCCGCATTTTATCCAGATTCCCGACCAGCCACAGCTCTCCGGTGATCGCTAAGAGCCGCTCTTTGATCACTGCCAGCTTTAACGCCAGGTCAGCGGTTAGCCGCTTTAACTGGCCGCCGCTGGCACCGAACAGGGCGAAATTATATTCATCCCCCCGGGCATCCAGGATAACGGCCATTGTCCCCTCGATATCGACCAGGTTGAAAGCGATCGCGTCCAGGGTCGAGACGCCGACCAGCGGTTTATCGAGCGTTTGCGCCAGCGCTTTAGCCGTTGCCAGGCCGCCGCGCAGGCCGGAATACGACCCCGGCCCCTGGCAGACGGCGATCGCGTCGAGCTGTTCCGGCAGAACGCCCGCCTGCGCCAGGAGCGGCATGATCGTCTCCGCCCGCGTTTCGGCAATGGTCGCTTCGGCGACGATCCGCTCGCCGTCGAGCAAGCCAAAACTGATGATCTTGGTCGCGCTGCTAAGCCCCAGGACTTTCATATGCCAAGTATAACAAACTCTGCAATTTCTGGCTATTTTTGGCGATAATATCTTATGGAAGCGCCAGCGGTTTTTAGAGCGTCGCAAAGAAGCACAAATCTCGCCTTTCGGCGTCCCGATTTTGCTTTCCGGCCAGCTACTCCCCCCAAGAAAAATCCCGGCCTTCTGAGCAGAAGGGCAACTGTCTATTCCGAGTGGCTGGCAAACGGCATTGTTGCCACCTGGCAAAAATCTGGTTCTTTTATTGAGAACGTTGAACCCCAAACCCTGGCACTGGCGGCCGCCGTTGGGCTGGTCCGCAGTAATCCTGCCAAGCTGGAATGCCTGCAAGCCTGGGGGATGCTGGCCGAAGCGGACGCGGAGGCGCTGCTCGAACGCTCCACCGACCTCGATCCGGCCCGGATCGCCGGGATGCTGATGTGGACCATCGCCGAACACCAGGTAAAATGGCAGCCGACCAAACAACAATTAACCAAGGCGGCCGGCACCCTGACCCCTTTCGGCCAGATCCGTCATTTAACCGATAAATTCGCAGCTCAGGGGATAACGACAGCCGATGTCTGGCATTTCATTTTGGGCAATCCCAGTGGCCCCGAACAAGCACTTTCAAAAGCGCTGGAACAAGCTGATAACTTGTTCACTAAATACCAAGTGCGAGGGGTCTCGGCCAGTGAGGCCTGGCACTTTGCCTTCTATTGTTCCGCCGATCCGGAGGCCGCATTGCTCAAGGCACTGGAAACAGCCTCCGTCTTGTTCGGTAAATACCAGGACCGGGGAATTTCTGCCGCCGAGGCCCGCTACTTTGCGGTCCATAATGCCAAAGACCCGGAAAAAGCCTTGCGGCAAGCGCTCGCCGTAGTCGATCAATTACTCGCCAAGTATCAAGAGCAAGGAGTAACCGCCGCCAATGCCTGGCACTTCGCGATTAGTAATCCTGCCGATCCAGAATCAGCGTTGCTTAACGCGCTGGCAGTATCCGCGCGCCTGCTGGCAGAATATCAAGAACGGGGGCTCTCGGCCGCCGATGCCTGGTATTTCGCGGTCGGTAATCCTGCCGATCCGGGAAAAGCCGTTTTAAAAGCCTTCGACGACAAAGGGTTATTGCTCGCCAAATACGGGGCAAGAGGCCTGACCGCCGCCGATGCCTGGTATTTCGCGATTGGTAATCCTGCCGACCCTGACTCCGCCGTGCAGAAAGCGTTGAACGAAAGGGATCGCCTGGTCAACTTGTATCGGGAACAGGGGGTCACAGTTGCTGTCGCCTGGCATTATGCCGTCCATTCTGCCACTGACCCGGAAAATGCTTTAACGGCAAATAATTATCGTTTTCCAAATCGCTTAATCTAATCGCGCCGCTAAACCCGGGGAGACGCTGATCGCCCGTTCATTCTCCCCTTTGCTTTCGATCGTGATCCCCTCCGCGCCGGCGGGCAGTAAACCGTCCAGCTTCTCCGCCCATTCGATCACGCAAACCCCGCCGTTAGCAAAATACTCTTCGATCCCCAGCTCGGCGACCTGCGCGACATCATCAAGCCGGTAAAGATCGATGTGGTAAAACGGCAACCGGCCCGGGTATTCGTTAATAATAATAAAGGTCGGCGAGGTAACGTAATCTTTGACGCCGAGGCCGGCAGCGATCCCCTGAATCAGGGTCGTCTTCCCCGCTCCCAGGTTGCCGGTCAGGGCAATGATCTCGTTGGGCAACAAAAAAGCGCCGATCCGCCTGCCGAGCTCGACAGTCTCTTCAGCGCTTTTTGTGGTGAAGTTCACCAACGCTCGTAGTCGTCGAAACTCGCGCCTTTGATCTCTTTGAAGCCGGGGAGCTCGTCGTCGTACTTTTCGCCCCCCTCGGCCTTGCGCTCTTCGTAGATCGCGACGATGTTCTTTTCCAGCACCGGGTGGATGGCGTTCTGAGCGATCTCGCGCAGCGGCTTCAGGACGAACATCCGTTCGTGCATCAGCGGGTGCGGGATCTGCAGTTTATCGTCGGAAATAATGTCATTGTTGTAAAGCAGGATATCGATGTCGATCGTCCGCGGCCCCCACTCGCTCTCGCGCTCGCGGCCCAGGGCGGTCTCGATCTCCTGGCAGACTTCCAGCAATTTATGCGCGGATAGCTTGGTCCGGATCTCGACCGCGGCGTTGATGAACGGTGCCTGTTCGCCGCCCCCCTCCGCTTCGGTCTCGTAGTTGGAGGAGCGCTTGGCAACGTGGATGTTCGGGTTCTTCTCCAGCAGGAAACAAGCTTGTTCGATGTACTCTTCCCGGTCGCCGACGTTGGAGCCGAGCCCGAGATAGGCGATGGTAATACCGCCCGGTTTTTTCCCTTTCCCCGCCTTGCCGGCTTTCTTCCCATGACCGGCCGGCTTTTTGGCTTTCGTCGCCTTTTTCTTCGCCGGTTTAACTTTCTTTTTCATTTTTTTCGCCATACTATTGCCTCCTAAGATCGCACGATCGCGTCGGTCATCCGGGCTACCCGGGACATTTCCTGAACATCGTGGACCCTGATTATATCAGCTCCGCTTGCGATCGCAACCGCTACCGCCGCCGCCGTCCCCTCTACCCGCTCATCGACCGGCAAACCGAGAACCGCCCCGATCACCGCCTTGCGGGACGGGCCGACCAGGAGCGGACAACCGAGGACCTTCAGTTCCTTGAGTTTGCGCAGGATTTCGAGGTTGTGCCCGACCGTTTTTCCGAAGCCGATCCCCGGATCCAGGATAATTTTCTCATGTAGTATACCAGCATTTGTCGCGATTGCAAGACTTTCCGCCAGGTATTTTACGATCTCCCCCATCAGGTCGCTATACGCCGGTTTTTTCTGCATGTTGCGCGGCGTCCCCTGCATGTGCATGAGGCAGACCGGAACCTTTTTCCGGGCGATCAGGCCGGCCATCCGGCGATCGTGCCGCAAGCCGGAAATATCGTTGACCATGACCGCGCCGGCCCGGAGGGCGGCGGCGGCGACGGCCGCCTTCCGCGTGTCGATCGACACGGCGATCTTTTTCCCGGCCAGCGCCTTGATCACCGGCACAACGCGTTCAATTTCGGCGCGGGTCGGGACCGGCCGCGCTCCCGGCCGGGTCGATTCGCCGCCGACATCGATGATGTCCGCCCCAGCTTTGATCAGCCGCGCCGCCTGGTCGAGGGCCGCCGCCGGCTCGGCGTAGCGGCCGCCGTCGGAAAAGGAATCGGGGGTCACGTTCAGGATCCCCATGACATAGGTCCGGGCGCCGAAGCGCCAGGTTTTCTTGCCGACCTTCAGCGCCGGCGGGGTCGCTTCGTAGTTAGTCAGGGATCTCTCGATCTCGTCCGCGAGCCGCGGCAGGCCGAACTGGTGCGCCTTCAGCTTATTGATCAATTGCCAGAGATGGCGTTCGGTGCCGAGCAGGAGGACGTCGGTGAGCTTGACGGAATGGTCGAGCGAGCCGTAGGCGACGACCGCGTCGCCGCCGAACGAGAGCATTTCCTGTTTGATGATATTGGCCGCGATCGGCCGCAGGCCGGCCAGTTTCACGGCCCGGTGAACCGCCTTCGGCAGCATGATCTCCAGCCCGTCGCGGCCGCAGCCGACCCGCGCCATCTCCCGGACCAGGTCGTTTTCTACGACGCGCGGGATCATAACAGTTCCAGTTTAACGATCTTCTTGGTCCGGTCGGTGACCTTGGCCCGGTCGTCCAGCCGCTTGCCCGCCACCCAGATGATCTTGCCGACGCTTTCGACGATCGGGACCCGCTCCCGCTCCTCGGCCGGCACTTTTTCGTCGACGAAGAAATCCTGCAGCTTTTTCGTCCCCTTGACGCCGAGCGGCGTGAACCGGTCGCCCAGCAGCTTGTTGCGGACCACGATCTCCTTGCCCAGCAGGCTGTAATCGACAAAAGCGACGTCGGGCCCGGCGTTCTTGTCGATCGCGTCGACCACGCTCCCCCGGAGCGTCCGGCCGACCTCCTCGATCCGGATCTCGCCGGGCACGGACAGGAGGTACTTGAACGGCTTGGTCTCGATCACGACCGGTTTTTCCCGGCAGATCGTCAGAACGTTGCGCTCGCCGATCGCGAAGACGCTGTCCGGCAGGTGGAGCTCCCATTTTTCCGTCTCGCCCAGTTTCCCGAGGATCTCCCGGATATGGTTGAACGACAGCTCGGCCAGGTCGCCTTTGACCTTTTCGATCGCCAGCCGGATAATGTAGCGCTGGATGGTCCCTTCCACCGCTTTGAACTTTGCCAGGTCAAGCTTGACCTCGCCGACCTTCCGGCTGGTCATCAGCTCGGCGAACTTTTCCGCCGCTTTGTTTTCCAGATAGAGGTTGTCTTCGGTCACCAGGAGGATCGTCTGCAGGATGATCTCCTTGATGTTGAGGTTATAGATCTTGAGCTGCGGCACCAGCTTGAGGCGGACGGAATTGCGGATGTATTTCGACTCGTAATTGGTGTGGTCGCGCCGCGGCACCAGCTTGAGGGCGCCGACGTAATCCTCGATCTCCCGGCGCCAGACCTTGATCAGCGGCCGGACGATCTTCCCCCGTTTGGGCGGGATGCCGCAGAGCCCCTTGAGGCCGGCGCCGCGCAGCAGCCGCATCAGGAAAGTCTCGATGTTGTCGTCGGCGGTGTGGCCGACCGCGATCTTCCGGGCGCCGATCCGCGCGGCCGCCCGCTCAAAGAAATCGTAGCGGGCGACGCGGGCCGCCTCTTCGGTCCCCAGCTTCTCTTTTTCCGCCAGGGCGGCGACGTCGACCGTTTCGACGATCACCGGCAGCTGCAGTTTTTGGGCCAGGCCTTCCACGTATTTAACGTCAAGCTCGGCGTCGCCCTTGCGCAGCTGGTGGTTGAGGTGGGCGACCTGGAGCTGGACCTGAAGCTCTTCCCGGCAGGCGGCCAGGAGATTGAGCAGCGCGGTGGAATCGGCGCCGCCGGAAACCGCCACCAGCACCGTGTCGCCCGGCTCGAACATCCGGTATTCTTTGATCGCTTCCAGGAATTTTTCTTTAATTGCGGCCATATAGCGTGAACATTTCGCCCTGGGCGCAGCGGACCGAGCAGGAAACCGCGTAGCCCCAGGCGCCAAAGGCGAACAGGACCTCGACCAGGTCAAGATAGGGGATGTAGAACACGCTCCAGACCAGATTGACCAGCAAACGGAGCGCGAAAAAACCGGCGAAGATCAGAGTCCAGAGGACCAGCGCCTGGCCGCCGTGAAAACCGACGTATTCGTCCTTGCGCAGCCTGGTCAGGACAATGTACAGCGCCGGCACCCAGCAAAAATAAGCCAAAACCGCCAGTGTTTTTGAGTTTTTCATTTTGACTTTTGCCTTAATTGAATGCCGGGGGCCAGGATTGAACTGGCGACCTAGGGCTTATGAGTCCCTCGCTCTAGCCAACTGAGCTACCCCGGCACAGGTCGGTAAAATCAGGATAACATAACTAAAATTGTATTGCAATAATCCCGGGGTGGTGTTACAATGGCCTCCGTAAAGGGGGAGAAATAACTTGGCAGACAACGTACGGATCATGGTCATCGACGACGAACCATCGGTTTTGGAATCGTTCAAAATGATCCTGAAGATCAAGGATTACGACGTCGCCACTTTCCCCGACGGCCCCACCGCCCTCGCCCAGCTGCAAAAAGGCCAGTACGACGTCGTTTTCTGCGATCTGAAGCTCCCCGGCATGGACGGCCTCGAGGTCCTGAAAAAGGTCAAGGAGATCGACCAGGACGTCGAGTTCATCATCGTTACCGCTTACGCCACCGAATCATCGCACGCCAACGCCATTACGCTCGGCGCGCTGGAATACCTGCGCAAACCGTTCCTGATGGAAGAGATCTACGAACTGGTCGAGCGCGGCCTGCGCCGCCGGCGGTCTAAAACAGCCCGGCGCGAAGGCGGCGAAGGCGGCCCTTCCCTCGCAGCCATCCATTAGCTGATTTAAGCGAAATTTCCCCCGGTTTTTGCCGATAATATCATAGAAAACCTATGAGTATCGGAGCAGTTACCACCCGGCCGGCCACATCGGCCAATGATCAACCGGCACCAATTAAAAGCGCGCCGCCAACTGCCGTTGCCATCCCGGCGGAACTGCAAGACCCATTTACTTTTACCATCGATCTTAATTCCCCTTATCTCGACTACCTGCTCGGCCAATCATTGCTGAATAAGCCGGAAACGGAGCGGCAGGCAATTGCGGCGGCGCTGATCGCCAGGACCGGGCTGCAAGGGGTCGACCTGGTACTCCCCCCGGGAAAGCTCTACCTGGCGCCGGCCAAGGATACTGCCATGGACAAACTCCTTTTCCGTCAAGAGCAAAAGCCGTGGGACCTTCAGGAGCTGATCGTCCTTTGCTACTCAGCCATAATGAAGGCGGTCGGCGGCAAGGCCGGCGTCCCGGCCGACAAGCTAACTCCCCTGCCCATGTTCGGCTGGTATGTTCAGCCGTTATCGCCAACGACCCGGGATATCCCTTTGACCGTTTTGGAAACGGACAAGGAAACAAATTCGGTCAAAGTCTTGATCGGACAAGGCGCGGAGGCGGTCCGTTTTATCCTGCCGGCGGAGAACAGCGACTTAGAAGAAGCCAAAACACTTTACCTGATCTTCAAGGAAAAGCGCCGGGAATGCGGCTTCCCCGCGATCAAGCAAGTGAACATGACCGAGCCCGGCCTGAACCCGATCGTCCGTTTTGCCCTGGACGAAGCAGGCTGCTCGACGTCGTCTTTGATAATTGTTCCAGTCAGGAGCTGCTGAACTGGACCGCTAGCGGCTGGCAGAGAGCGGCGCAGATCATTAAAATGACGATCGACCTGAACAACTATGCCGACCACGGCCTCTGGCGGCTGGTCCTGCTCGATTCGTACGAGGTCCAGGACAAACAAAAAGCGCCGCTCCTGGCGCACCGGATGGTCAACTACCAGGGCGTCCCGCCGGCCATGATCGACGGATCCGATTCGTATTTCGACGCTCTCCAGACGATGCAGATCTCGCTGCGGCGCGACGACCAATTGCTCGACCATGTCGTCGCCCACGAAATGGGCCACTTGCTCTACAGCCAGTGGGTGAGGAACGATCATGCCCTGACCCAGCAGTTCCGCCGCTTGTTCGTTCTGGCCCTGGGAGAAAACCGCTTTGAGCTGGCCGATGATTCCAACTACCTGCCGGTCAACGACCTGGTCGGCCATCCGTTCGACGAACCGGGAGAGCTGTTCGCCAGCTTTAACGCCGCCTACCGGACCAAGCCGGAACAACTCGCCGCTTTCATCAACGACCATTCGACGCCGCAGTTGACTAAGCGGCTGGGGATCGCGCTCTGGTGCCTGCTGCGCGACCGGGTCTACCAGGGGAAGGTCTTTGTCCGCGACGATCCGTTCGGCAAGTCTGACCTGGCGCAAATGCTGACCTCTTTTACCGACGAAGAGGTTAAGCTTTCGCTCTGGCAGGCGCAACATAGCAGCAATCTGCTGGTAGCGGCCGCGGCCCGGAACGAGCGGTTCTTACCGGCGTCAGTCCTGCCGGCCGATCGCTAGCATCCGTTCGATCGCGGTCCGCGCTTTGGCGGCAATGTCCGGGGCAACTTTAACCTCGGTCTTCATGTCTTCCAGCGACCAGAGGACCTTTTCCAGCGTGGTCAACTTCATATTGGGGCAAGCCGCCAGCTCGGTCACCGGATAGAATTTCTTGCCGGGATTCTCCCGCCGCAAGCGGTAAAGCATGTCCGTTTCCGTTCCGATCAACAGTTCTTTGGCCGGCGACTCCTTGGCGTACCTGACCATCCCTTCGGTCGACAAGGCCGCGTCAGCCGCCGCGATCGTCTCGGGCCGGCATTCCGGGTGGACCAGGACCGGCGCGCCGGGATGAGCTGCCTTTGCCTGGGCGATATGCTCCGGCAGGATCTTGGCGTGGGTCGGGCAATAGCCGGCGAAGAGCACGAGCTGCTTGTCGGGCAGCTTGCTTTGCACGAACAACCCCAGGAACTTATCCGGGACAAAAACGATCTTCTTATCCGGCAGGGACCCGACGACGTTGACCGCGTTGGCCGAGGTGCAGCAAACATCCGCTTCCGCCTTGATCGCCGCGCTGGAATTGACGTAACAGACGACCGGCACATTGGGATTTTGCAGTTTGAGGTTTTGCAATTTCTCGACGGTAATCATGTCGGCCATCGGACAGCCGGCCTTAACATCGGGCATCAGAACCGTTTTATCGGGCGAGATGATCGCGGCCGTTTCCGCCATGAAATGGACGCCGCAAAAAACGATGACCTTGGCGTCGGTTTTGGCCGCGGCGATCGACAGCCCGAGCGAATCGCCGAGGTAGTCGGCGATATCCTGGACCTCCGGCCGCTGGTAGTTGTGGACCAGAATGACCGCGTTCCGCTCCGCTTTAAGCTTATTGATCTTCGCTAATAATTCCGCCACCGATGACCTCTTCTCCCTGGTAGAAAACGACCGATTGGCCCGGCGTTACCGCCCGTTGCGGCTTCTGGAACAGCACTTTACCGTCAGGGGACAAATTCGCCGCCGCTTCAGGTGAATTATAACGGATTTTGGCGGTTACCGCTAACGGTCCGCCCGGCCCGTGTCCGGCAACGAAAGAAAGGTCGCGGGCCTGGAGCTCGCTGCGTAAAGTCTCGGGATCATCGCCGATGATGACCGCGTTCCTTTCGCGGTCGAGGCCGACGACATATTTGGGCGCCCCCCGGTGATGGCCGAGCCCCTTCCGCTGGCCGATGGTGTAGAAAGCGATCCCCTCGTGCCGGCCGACGACGTTGCCGGCCCGGTCGATGATCTCGCCCGGTTTGACCAGTTCCGGCGCCCGTTCGCGGATGAACCGGCCGTAATCGTCATCTGCCACAAAGCAGATCTCCTGGCTCTCGGGTTTATCGGCGACTTCGAGCCCCAGACTTTTGGCCTTCCGCCTGACCTCCGCCTTGGTCATTTCTCCCAACGGGAAAATAATCCGCGCCAACTGTTCCTGCGTTAACCGGTAAAGCACGTATGACTGGTCCTTCTTCGCGTCTTTCCCTTTCAACAGCTTATTCCCAGCTATTCGAGCATAATGACCGGTCGCAATAAACTCCGCGCCCAGCTCGCTCGCCTTGCGCAATAACAGGTCAAACTTAATGAACTGGTTACAGCGGATACAAGGATTGGGCGTTCTCCCCTGCCGGTACTCATTGATAAAGTCGTCAATGACCAGTCGCTGGAAGTCGTCCTTAAAGTTGACCGTGTAATGGGGAAAACCGAGCCGGTCGGCGATCAGTTTCGCGTCGCGGGCGGCATTAAGGGAACAGCAGCCGCTCTCCGCCGCTTTGCTCCCGCAGTAAAGCGACATGGTCGCCCCGACCAGGTCGTATCCCTGCTCTTGCAGCAGCGCCGCCGCCACGGACGAGTCGACCCCGCCCGACATGGCAACCAGAACTTTTTGCTTATTTTTCTTGAAATTTGCGCTCATTTCTCCGGAAATCATTATAACATGACTCCCTTCCGACCGTTAACATACTCCGGCCTGAACCGGACCCAGATGATGGATGTCTACCGGCATCTCCTGAAGACGCACGGGCCGGCAAAACCGGAGGCGCTAGGCTGGCGCGGGCCGGACAGCCAGATCGAACGCTTCCGGATCCTGGTCCGCGATGTAAAGCCCCACTCCCGGCTGATCGATTACGGCTGCGGGCTGGGCGACCTATATGGTTTTTTGACCCGGGTCAACTTGCCGCTCGATTATAAAGGGATCGACATCATGCCGGAAACGGTCCGCGCCGCCCGGTATAAATACCCGCGCGGCCGGTTCGCCATCGCCGGCTCGCTCCGCAACTTCCCGAGCAAGAGCTACGACTATATCGTCTCCAGCGGCGTTTTTTCCCTCCGCCTGGTCGATCATTTCAACCTGGTCCTGCGGACCATGGCCGATTTTGCCCGGGTAGCCAGGCAAGGCTTTGCCCTGGACCTCCCCGCGCTGGAATACTACCAGTCCGCGGCCGAAGATCCGGTATTTTTCTCAGTCGACCGCGACACGTTGCAGGACACCCTGCAGAAAATGAACTTTGATTTTGATCTGGAAACCGACCGGCTGCAAAAGAGCCATTTTGTTTTTGTCCGGAACGGGGTCAAGGGATGAAGATCACCGGGGCCACGCCGCTGGAGCGCCCGTCCGCCTCGCTCCTGTCACGCCTGCGCGGCCGCGACACGCTGCGCGGTCGGGGGCTGCTCTCCGACACGCACGGCAAGATCAAACAGCTCTACCTTTCCTGCACGACCTCTCTGTCCGCCCTGGCGGTGGAGCAATTAGGGCGCGCGGATGTTGTCGCCAGCCTCCAGACGATCGATCTCCCCAGGATCACTTCGATCTTGCGGCAAACCGACGCCGACGTGCGGGTCAACGTCGCTTATCACGCCGCCGGCGGCGAGGCGGACCTCGCTCGCCCTTTGCGGGAGCTGGCAGCCGAGTTTCCGGAAAAATTGAATTTGCTCGAGACCGAATACCAGACGGGGACCTGGGCCCAAGACCGGCTCTACGCCTTTAACGACCGGCACATCTCGGTCCGGGGAAGCACGCCGCGGACCGACAACTCTTTCGACTCGGAAGGACTGCCGACGATGAGGTTCGCGCTCGAACATCTGTCGGCGCTCGGCTTCACTATTTGCCCGGCTCCGATCGCCGAGCTCGACTTGATCCGGGGAGCCGATATCATCACCGCCGACGAACAGGTCTTCCTCGGCTTCAACGCTCTCCGCATCCCTTACATGTACGCCAACGAGGCCGGCGGCGAAGACCGCGGCAAAGCCGGTTTTTACCACCTGATCACCGACAAGGCCAAGCTTAAAGCACTGACCCGTTTTGAAAGGACCGGCAGGATCAGCGGCGAGCTGCAGCTCTTCGCGAACAGTATGGGCGCGGCGCTCGAACAATTCGCCGGCAAGCCGGTCATTTTTGCTGCCGGGTATGATCAGCCGCTCGCCGCCCAGTGCGACCTCGATATGTTCTTTACCCCGCTCGGCGGCGGCCTGGTCGCGGTGGCCGACCCGACGCTGGCCAATGAGACGCGCGGCCGGCTGATCGGCCAAGGCTTTCACGATCACGTTAATCGCTCTCAGGACACGCCGACCGACCGGTTCCAGCTGAAAAAAGAGGAGATGGCCGGCTTTGTCGACTGGCTTAAATGGAAGGGCTTCACGGTCGTCAGGGTGCCATTCTTTAATAAACTGGAGCGCGAGCCGGAGCTGGTCCCCTGGGCTTCTTATAACAACGTACTGGTCGAGATCTTTGCCGACCGGAAAAGGGTCTACATGCCGGTCTATGATCTGCCGGAGCTTGACGATCTGGCAGCCAGAACGTACGCCGGCCTGGGCTTTGAAGTTCGCCGGATAGCTGGAATAAAAGAGATCGCGGGGGCCTTCGGCGCGCTCCGCTGTTCGACCAAGGTCCTGGAAAGAGCTTAATGCTCCTGGAGCGGTTCGGCGTGCGGCTTAAAACCGGGCAGACCTTTGCCGGTCGTCTTCTTTAGATAATCGTCGATCGCCGCCTGGACCGCCTCTTCCGCCAGGACCGAACAGTGCATCTTCACTTTGGGCAGACCGTCCAGGGCTTCGGCCACCGCCTTGTTCGTCAGCTTCAGCGCCTCGTCGATCGTCTTCCCCTTGATCAGCTCGGTCGCCATCGACGAGGTGGCGATCGCCGAACCGCAGCCGAAGGTCTGGAACTTGACGTCGGTGATGACGTGATCCTTGACCTTGATGAACATCTTCATGATATCGCCGCAAACCGGGTTGCCGACCTCCCCGACGCCGTCGGGGTTCTCGATCTCCCCGACATTGCGCGGGTTCAGGAAATGGTCCATCACTTTTTTGCTGTATGGTTCGGGGCTCATTTTTTCCCTCCCGGATATAACGGCGACATCTTGCGCAGTTTATCGACGATCTTAGGCAAATGCTCCAGCACGTAGTCGATCTCCGCCTCAGTTGTCTGCTTGCCGAGCGAAAAACGGAGCGAGCCGTGGGCGATCTCGTGCGGCAGGCCGATCGCCAGGAGAACGTGGGAAGGATCGAGCGAACCGGAGGTGCAAGCCGAGCCGGACGAGGCCGCGATCCCCAGCATGTCCAAGCTCAACAACATCGATTCCCCTTCGATATAGCGGATACTGACGTTGACGTTGTTCGCCAGACGCTCGGTCGGATGCCCGTTGAGCCGGACGTCGGGGATCTTCGCCAAAATCCCTTTGATCAGCTTATCCCGCAGCGGCAGCAGTTTCGCGTTCTCCGCCGCCAGAGTTTTACCGGCCAGCTCGGCCGCGGCGCCGAACCCGACGATCCCCGGCACGTTCTCGGTCGAAGCGCGCCGGTTGTTCTCCTGGGCGCCGCCGTGGAGGAACGGGGTCAACCTGGTCCCTTTGCGAATATAGAGCGCGCCGACCCCTTTCGGGCCGTACAGCTTATGGGCCGACATCGACAGGAGGTCGACGCCGAGCTCGTCGACGTTGATCGGCAAATGCCCCGCGGTCTGCACCGCATCGGTATGAAAATAGACCCGTGACTCGCGACCCGTGACTCGTGACTTGATCGCTTCGCTGATCGCCTTGATCGGCTCGATCGTCCCGATCTCGTTATTAGCCTGCATGATCGAGACTAAAATGGTCTGGGGGGTGATCGCTTTAGCAACTGCTTCCGGACTGACCAAGCCGTCCTGATCGACCGGTACGACAGTAAGCGCAAAGCCCCGTTTCTTCAGGAACTCGGCACATTCGGAAACGGCGTGGTGCTCGATCGCGGAGATAATAATGTGGTTACCGCGCTGGTCGTTGGCAAAAGAGACCCCTTCGAGCGCCTGGTTGTCCGCTTCGGTCCCGCCGGAAGTAAAGACGATCTCCTCCGGCTTGGCCGCGATCAGCGCCGCGACCTGGCCGCGCGCTTTTTCGATCGCCGCCCGCGTTTCCTGGCCGAACGCGTGGATCGACGACGGATTACCGTACTTCTCGCTGAAATACGGCTGCATGGCCGCGACGACCGCCGGATCGGCCGGCGTCGTCGCCGCGTAATCGAGATAGGTCCTATTGCTCATTCATGCTCCCCGGCCGGTAGCCCTTCAAGTCGAGCGTAATATATGTATAACCGAGCGCTTCGAACTTCTTGACGATCCCGTCGATCATCCCCTGGCCCATCACCTTGGGCAGCGAGGCCGCGTCCACTTCGATCCGGGCGATCTTGTCGTGGTGCCGGACCCGGAGCTGGTTAAAACCGAGCGAGCGGAGATATTTTTCCCCTTCGCCGACCATCTGCAGCACCGCTTCGTCGATCCGCGTGCCGTAGGGGATCCGCGACGCCAAACAGGCCATGGACGGTTTGTCCCAGGTCCGCAGGCCGGCATCAAGGGAGAGGCGCCTGATCTCTTCTTTGGTCAGGTCCGCTTCCAGCAGCGGGCTGCGGACGCCGAACTCCTCTTTCGCCTTGTTGCCCGGCCGGTAATCATTGACGTCGTCGGCGTTGGAACCGTCGAGGACCTGGGCGATCGCCTGCTCCGCCGCCAGGGCCTTCATTTTGGCGAACAGTTCCTTCTTGCAGTAGTAACAGCGCTCGCGGCCGTTGGCCACAAAATTCTCGTCGGTGAACTCGGCGGTCTTGATCTGCCTGACCTTGATCCCGATCTCGTCTGCCACCCGGATCGCGTCCTCGATCTCCGCCACCGGGTAGGTCGGCGATTCGGCGATCACCGCCAGCACGTTGGCCGGGCCCAGCGCCTGTTTGGCCGCGTAGAGCAGATAGGTGCTGTCCACCCCGCCGGAAAAAGCGACCAGCACCTTGCCCAGCGAGGATAAAATATCCCGGAGTTTTTGTTCTTTCGCTTTCAGCATCTAGAAATGCACTTCGATCGCGCGCGGCGGGCACGGACGGATGCACAGTTCGCAGGCGATGCATTTGTCGGGATCAAAACCGACCTCCATCGTCTGCCGGTCCTTGACGTAAAGCGCCCCGGTCGGGCAGATGGCAACGCAGGCGCCGCACTGGACGCACTCGTCCCAGTTGACCCGGATATCCTTGGAGAGCGGCGCGACCTTGACCCCCTGCTCTTTCAGGAATTTGATCCCCTGTTCGATGTCGGGAGCGCCGCCGATCAATTCCAGCACCATGTGGCCTTCCTGGTCGGGCGTGATGCTGGCCTTCATGATATTGAAAGAGAGGTCGAACTCCTTGATCAGTTTGTAGACGATCGGCTTGTCAATCTTCTCTTTGGGAAAATTAAGGACGATCTTGCGGGTTGCCATTTTAGTTCCCCTCCTTGACCGGCCGCTCGTTAAGCGGCTTGAACTTGGGCGAATCGGGGCCGGTCGGCAGGTCGGCGACCTTCTCGGTCAGCAGGAAAGCGCCTTTTTTGATCTGCTGCTTCAGCTCTTCGGCGATGGTCCGGGCGTTCTTATAGCTGGAAATGCCGGCGGTCGGGACCTTTTTACCCTTGACCTCGATCTCGCCCGACTTGAGCTGGGCGTAATTGACCTCACCCAGGACGTCCGGCTTCCCCTGCGGATACGCTTCGCTGTAGTCCACGACCGCGCACTGGATATCCTCGTCCCTGACCGCGACATACTTGGCGATCTCTTCGTTGAGGAGCGGGATCGGCACGCCGATACCGACGTTGAGCGTCGTGCCGTAGCCGATAAAGCTGACCCCTTTGAGCCATTTCGGGCTCATCCCTTTCAGGTCGCCGATCACCGCCAGCGTCTGGGACGGCCGTTTCGGCACCCCGTTTTCCAGCCGCGGCGCGTGCGGGTTGAATTGCGTCCCCTGCCAGGCGACGTAACCGATGCCGCCGCCGAGCCAGATCCTGGTCCCGATCCCGATCGTTTTCAGGAACGGATCGTTGAGGAGCGGTGAAAGCTGGCCGGCACTGCAGTAGTTGGCGTTGCCGAGATTCGGCTTAAGCGTCCCGAGGTAAGTGTAGATGGTCTTACCCGACAGGTTGACCGCCACGTTATAGTTCTGGTAGGCGTTCCGCGTATTGAAGAGGACCGCTTCGTTGAGGTCCTTGATGTTGAGCCAGCTGTCGAGGTGCTTGCGCGGGTAGCAATCTGTCCCGTAAGCCTCGATCTGCAGCCGAACATCCTTGCCGGCGACCAGCTCCTCGATCACGTGCGCCCCGCCGTAAGCGAACTCCCCGGGGTGGATCTTGTTGCGCGGATCGTCGTCGGGCAGCGCGGTGGCGCCCAGGTACAGGTCGACCGCCGCCCAGCCGGTGTAAGCCGGGATGTCGTTCAAATAAGCCTTGCCGCCGCCCGCCTTGATCTTCGGCTTAGTGTGGCCGAAGTTAAAGTAGGCGCCGGAGGAGCACATCGGGCCGAAAGTGCCGGTCGTCACGACGTCGACCTCTTTCGCCGCCTGTGCCGCCCCTTTTTGCGCCACGATCTCAATGATCTCTTCGGCCGTGACGACGACTGCCTGCCCTTTTTTGATCTTTTCGTTTATTTCGGCTATTGTTTTGGCCATTTAACTCAACTCCTTTTACTCTTGGAACAGCGGCGTGCTCAAATACCGTTCGCCGGTATCAGGCAGCACCACCACGATCAATTTCCCTTTATTGGCCGGCCGTTTAGCGATCTCGACCGCCGCCTGGACCGCCGCCCCGGAAGAGATGCCGACCAGGATCCCCTCTTCCTTGGCTAAACGCCGCCCCATGGTCAACGCTTGCTCATTGGTCACCGGGAAGATCTCGTCATAGATCTTGGTATCAAGGACGCCGGGAATAAAACCGGCGCCGATCCCCTGGAGCTTGTGCGGGCCGGGCTTACCGCCCGATAAAACCGGCGAATCGGCCGGTTCGACGGCAACGACCTGAACGGAGGGCTTTTTCTTTTTCAAGACTTCCCCGACCCCGGTGATCGTACCGCCGGTGCCGACCCCGGCGACAAAAATATCGACTTTGCCATCGGTATCGGCCCAGATCTCCAGCGCAGTGGTTTGCCGGTGGACCTCCGGGTTGGCCGGGTTCTCGAATTGCTGGGGGATAAAAGAATTCCTGGTCTCTTTGGCCAGCTCAGCCGCTTTGGCGATCGCTCCGGCCATCCCCCTGACCCCCTCGGTCAGGACCAGCTCCGCGCCCAGCGCCTTTAGAAGATTACGCCGCTCCACGCTCATCGTCTCCGGCATCGTGAGAATAAGTTTATAGCCGCGGGCGGCGCAGACGAAGGCCAAAGCGACGCCGGTATTCCCCGAAGTCGGCTCAATGATAACGGTATCTTTTTTGACCTTGCCCGCTTTTTCCGCGGCGTCAATTAAAGCGACGCCGATCCGGTCCTTGATGCTGGAGCAGGGATTGAACGACTCCAGCTTGGCGGCGATCAAAGCGCCGCTCCCGGCCGTCACCTTGTTCAGGTAGACCAACGGCGTCTTGCCGGTCAATTCAGTTATATCTTTCGCTATTTTCATTTTATCCCCCAATTATACCAGAATATCCTCGCTTACCTTAGATATAATACATGGAATCGGTAACGCTCCCCTGCTTCTTGGCCTGGCGCAGGACCATCTCCTGCAAGCTGATGGCATCAAGGAAAGCGTTCATTTTATTCCCCAATTCGCACCAAACATCCTGAGCGGCGCATTTCCCGGAGCGGCGGCACGAACCGGCCTCTTCCAGGCAAGCGACCGGTATCAATGAATCCCCCATGACGGCGGCGATCTGTCTGATACTGATCTTTTCCGGCGCTTTTGCCAGCCGGTATCCCCCTTTGACCCCCCGTCCGGAGACGACCAGGTTGGCGGACTTGAGCGCGTCAACTACTTGCCAGAGGTATTTCCGGGAAATGCCCTGGCGCCGGGCAATATCTTTTAACAAGATCAAGCCTTTCCCATAGTTTGCCGCCAGGTCGACCATCAACCTGACGCCGTACCTTACTTTAGTCGATAAACGCATTTAATTAATCTCGCTCCTATTGTCTATTGACATAGTAGACATTATAGATCATACTATTTAATATGTCAAGCAGGTTTTTGCGCCGAATAGCCATAGCGACCTTGCTGGCCGCTCTTTTTACCTGGCCATTTTGCCCGACATATTCGGCCCATTGCCGCCACTCGGCGGCAGCGGACAGCTACTGCGCCGCCCATTGCCAACCGGGCGCTTTAGGCGGGGAAAACGACCTTCAGCCACCCACCCTCTTCCCCCTGCCTCCCGTTGCGACGGAGACCACTCGATCGCCATTAAAGTCTCTTATCGGCTTTTTATCGGAGACAACCGTCAAAACCTTGCTGGGCAGGGCTTTAAAAGCCCACCCCCCGACAGGTCCGCCGGAGCCTTTGCCGGCCTAGGTTTCTGATCGTCCATTGCCAAAAGGAGAATAAAATGAAAATATTAATTGTCAGTTTATTGGTGCTGACGCTTTTTGGGGCTGCGGCTTCTTATGGCGCCGCCAAGTGCTGTCCGACGGGCAAATGTTGCGTGCGGCCGGCAAAATGCTGTAAGTAATTCCGGTCACGCGAAGGGGGCCTCAGCTGAGGCCCCCTTTTTTTGCCAATATATTATTTAGCGATCTCGGTCCGGGCCCGATCGGCCAATTCCCCCTTCTTCCCCTTGTTCCACCCCTCGACGCGGGAAAAATATCCGGTGATCCGGGTAATGTGCTCCACGTTCCGTCCGGCGGTCAGGACCTGGTCAAGTTTTGCCTCGGTCAGTTCCTTGAGCGCCTTCGGCTCAACCTTGACCTTTTCCTGCTCGTCGTCGAACTGCTCGTGGCGGAAATAGAAATTCCCCTCGTCATCCTTCAGCCAGAGCACCTGCGGCCGGGAATCAAGATAGCGGTCCAGTTCTTCTAACGTCATTTGCTCACCTCCCCTTTTGCGCTAATTTTCCCACGGTCACCTTGGCGAACTTCGCCAGCAGCTCCCCCTGAGTTTTGGCCAGGAATCGATGGATCGGGCATTCTTTAGCCAAAAAACAGTTGAACTTTGGGCTTAAGCATTTATTCAGGCACGAATCCGGCTCGAACAGGGCAATAATGGCCGCCAGGTCAACGCCCTTATCGACCAGCCAGAGACCGCCCCCTTTGCCTTTGGCCGTTTTAACGATCTTCTCGCCGACCAGTCTCTGGACGATCTTGGCCAGGAACGCCCGGGAGATCCGCAGCCGACGGCTGACTTCGGCGGTCGAGACCCTGGCCCCTGCTGGCTGCTGGGCCAGATAGACCAGACAGCGCAAAGCGTAATCCGTTTTCCGGCTGATCAGCATTCCGCATCCCTCCCATTAATAAGACTATTCTTGTCCTATTATAGGTCGTCCACCGTGCTTGTCAAGGCCGATTTTGGGCAAAAGAAAACCGCGAAAGGTTTTCGCGGTTTTCCGAGGAGCGATCCAGGGGCCGGTTATTTCCGCCCCTTCCCCATCTTCTTCATCATGCAATCCATCTTCTGCTTGTCGGACATGTCCGACTTCATGCACGGCATTTCCATCTGCCCGCCGCGCCTTCCTTCCATCATCATGCCGCCCCGCATCATCCGGTTCCGGGCCTTGCTCCCCCAGGTGCCGCCGTAGATCAACAGCACGATCGTCAGTAAAGCGATCAGGACCGCCATCACCTGGCCGGCGGTCTTCATTCCGCCGTTCTCCTTGGCCGCCAAAACCCAGATAATATAGGCAAAACCGAAAGCCCAGACCACCGACAGCAATAATATCAGCCACGACATCGCGCCAATTCCGCCTCCCATCATATTATTTCACCTCCCCGTTTAATGAAAATAAATTAGAAGAAATAGTTTATCAGAACGGCCAGCACCATGACCTGGGGAACAGCAATGACCGGCAGCCAGACCGCCGTCCGCCAGCCGATGTTCTGCCAGATCAGCCCGATCTCGGTATAATCGGTCACCACGCCGGCCATTAAAAAGACGAAGCTGTTGCCGAGCGCGCCGGTCTGGCGGTAAAGCTCGAAGGCGAGCGGCGCCGAGCCTTCGGAACAGATCTCGATGATCGTCGCCAGGAACAGGGTGACCAGCAGGCCGAGCAGCGTCGGCCCCATGTAGTGGTGCATGAACCCGGCCGGGATATAAGTGGCCGCTACGCTGGCCAGCAGCATGCCGAACATGATCCACCAGAGGACCATGTTGCCAAGGGAGATCATCCCTCCCGTTATCCCCCGGACAGCCGCCAGCGGCTGGAACTGGACTTTGGCCAAACGCCGGCGCGCGTCCTGCCAGATCGAGAAATCTTCGCCGAGCGCGATCGTGTTCGCGTTGCGCTCGATCAGCGAGCGCGACTCCAAAAACATGAAGATGTAACCGGTGATCAGGGCGATGACGATCGCCCCCAGCACGATCACGAAAGCCTTCAAGCCAAAGAAGCCGAACATTAAAATGGTCAGCGGCAGGTTCGCCCACGGACTGGCCAGCAGGAAGGCGACGACCGCCGGCGGCGACGCCCCCTTCTTGTGCAGCTGGATCGCCAGCGCCAGGATCCCGTGGCTGCAGGCGGACATCAGGAAGCCGGTCATGACCGCGTAGACGATCGTCCGTTTCTTTTTGCGGGCCAGCAGGCTGGAAATATACTCGCCCGGCACCAGCCAGTCGATCACTCCGCCGATCAACAGGCCGATCAAGATCGGCCAGGCGATCGTCCCGACATACATTAATAGGGAATCTTTGAGCGGCGCCACGGAGCGGTTAAGCAGGCCGGCGACGATAATGATCGCGTAGACGAACGCCAAAAGGACTATTTTGTTCTGCCACCAGGGGGTGCCGGGAACCGGGACAGCACAGGAGGGGCAAGGTTCGGTGATCTTATTTTGCTGAATGAACTTCTGGCGGCAACGTTCGGAGCAGAAAAAATAGTCTTTCCCCTGCCAGGAAAGCTTTAAGCTCTTCTTTTCGTCAACCTGCATCCCGCAGATCGGATCGACTGCCATGGCGGCATTTTACCTCTCCTGCTATAATTAATCAATGATCCGCCGGTTCGTGCTCGCTTTTGTTATCCTGGATAACTTTCTGACTAACCTGGCCAAGCGGCTTTTTCCGACCAGGTATAAGCTGGCCGGGCAATGCCGCCAGTGCGGCAATTGCTGCCGGCAGATCATCCTGACCATGACCCCGGCCCAGATCAACAGCCGCTTCTTTACCGACCTCTCGGTCCGCTGGATCTCCTGGCTGTTCGGCTTTCAGCTGCTCGAAGTCGACCGGGAGCACTGTTCGCTCGTCTTCAGCTGCCGGCACCAGGCCGCCGACGGCCGCTGCGGCAATTACCGCTGGCGGGCGAACGTCTGCCGCAACTATCCGCTGGTCGATTATTTTGAGAAACCGAAGTTCCTCCCCGGCTGCGGCTTCAGCGCCTATTCCCGTTCGGAGAAAACTTCGGCGGAAAAACGGTAGAGGCGCGCCGCGCCGTCCTGCCAGGCGTCTTCCGGCAGACCGGCCTTGAGGCAAACCTGTTTAAGGAACTCGGCGGCGTCCCACCCCTGCTCGACCGCCACTTGCGGTAAGAGGACGCCGGAATCTTCCCCTTTAACAAGATACAGGCCGTCGCGGCCGATCAAAACCTCGCCCGGCGACTTGATCAGCCTCAGGCGGGAGAGGACGGAGATCTCCAGCGTAACAGCCGACAACTCTTCTTCCCTGAGCGGCGGGTAACGGTCGTCCGCGGTCGCGGCTGCCACCGCCGCCGCCTGAACCGTCATAAATAACGGGTCGGCCGACCGGACAAAACCGATGCAGCCGCGCTGCTTCCGCTCCTCGTCGCGCACGGTCACGAACGCCCCGCGCGGCTCGTTCAAGCTCGCCTCCGGCGGGGCGAACTGCGGCAGCTTTTTCCCGGCGACCCTGGCCGCGACGCTCCGGCGGGCGATCCTCAGCAGTTTCTGCCGGTCGCCGGCCGCTAACCCGGTCTCGGCGCGGAAAAAGCCGACCGCCGCGTAGCCGACGACCTTATTCGGCTCGCCGCCCTGCCCGTATTTCAATAATTCGATCCGGTTCACGCCCAGCGCCGGGGCCAGCAACAGGGCGGTGATCACGCCCGGGGCGCCGCACGCTTCGGTATCGCCGTGCGCCAGCCGGCTGAGAAAAGCTTCCAGGCTCCCCGCCACGACCGCCTGCAGCCCTTGCCGGTCCATTTTCCGCGCCAGGTAATCGGGATAATAATGCGACCAGTCGGTGCTGACCACCAGCAAGGTCCGGTCATCGACCAGATAGCTCAGAGCGTAGGCCAGCGCCTGGCAGTTGGCCAGCGACAGGCTGCCGAAAAAGAGCGGGACGATCTCGGCGGAAGGCAAGATCGTCTGGATAAAAGGAAGCTGGGTCTCCAGCGCGTTATCGCCCGCGGCGAACGGGGCGTCATTGAGCTTGATCCGGTCGCTCAGCTTGAGCAGTTTCGCCCGGAACTCGCGATCGACCGGGAGCGCGCCGAGCGGCGTGGCAAATTCGTCAAATTGCGGCACGGCGATCTCCGGAAAAGACAATTTATGGCTCTGCCCGATCAGTATTACCCGGTCGTAACCGCCGCCCGCGACCTGCCTGTAAGCGGCGGCCGCGATCTGGCCCGAATAGGGATACCCGGCGTGCGGCACGATCAGGGCGATAACCTCCCCCGCCGTTTTCCGGACCGGCGCTTTGGCCAGCAGGTTGCCGACCTGGTAAGCAAGCTCGTCCCGGTCGGCCGGATAGAAAGAACCGGCTGCCTGCGGCTGGCAAGTGGCCGCTTCCGCCGCCGCCGCGAGCAGGACCGCGCAGACCGCCCAAATGACCCTTTTCATCTGACGAAATTATAGCACTTACTGTCGAAAATCCCGACACTTCAGCCTTGGCGAGCGTGGCAATAACCTTGCTGTAACTCGCGCAGAGGAGGTGAGACGAATGGGAGGATTGAACAGGTCGATCCTGGCCGGGCGGCTGGTAGCCGACCCGGAGGTCCGTTTTACCAGTAATGAACTGGCGGTCACGCATTTCCGGCTGGCGATCAACCGGAACGGCAGCGACAACGCCGAGTTCATCAACTGCGTCGCTTTCGGCGGGCTTGCCAAGATCTGCGGCGAGTACCTGAAAAAGGGGAAATTGGTCGCCGTGGAAGGGCGGCTGCAGATCCGCAGCTACCAGAGCAAAAGCGGCCAAAAGCGGACGTCGACCGAAGTGGTGATCGACGAAATGCAGATGCTCGACAACAAGTTCTACAACGCCGCGACTAAAGCCAAGAACCGGGCGGATGAGGAACCGATCGAGATCTGAGCGGCTGGCCCCGGACGATCACCATTGTCCGGGGCGGCTCTTTTTGTTATAATCTGTCCATGCTGAAAAAGCTGGTCGTCCCGCTCCTGCTGCTCTGCCTGGCCGCCGATCTGGCCGGCGCCGCGCGCAAACAGCTCAAGCTCCCCGAACCGAAAGTCCTCGGAAAAATGACCGTGGAAGAGGCGCTCCTGCGCCGCCGCTCCGAACGGTCGTTCCTCCCCAACGACCTGACCCTGGAACAGATCTCCCAGCTCCTCTGGTCGGCCCAGGGGATCACGGAAAAGAGCTGGGGCTTCCGCACCGCCCCTTCTTCCGGCGCCCTCTACCCGCTGACCATCTACGTCCTGAAAAAGGACGGCGTCTTCCAGTACGTCCCCGACGGCCATAAGCTGGTCGAGGTCTCGACCGAAGACAAGCGGGCTTCCCTGGTGCGGGCTTCCCTGGGCCAGGGCTACATCGCGGAAGCGCCGCTGGTCATGGTGGTGGCCGGCAATTTCCGGATCTGCGAAGCGAAGTACGGCCAGCGCGCCTACCGCTACATGAGCATGGAGATCGGCCACGTCGCCGAGAACGTCCAGCTGCAGGCGGTCGCCCTGGGGCTGGTCTCCGTGCCGATCGGCGCTTTCTGGGACGACGTGGTCGCCAAAGCGCTGGAGCTCCCCGAAACGCAAGATCCCTTCTACGTCATCCCGATCGGCTACTACAAGTCCGGCACGTAAGATGCGCCGCAAACGACCGGATTGGCTCCGGCTGCTCGCCCTGCTGACCCTGTTCTGCGGCATCGCCTATTTTTACGCCAATATCTTCGCCCCGCGGCTGATCCCCCGTTTCCTGCGGATCGGCGTCACCCGCCGGCCGACCAATATCCTGGTGCTCGGGACCGACATCACCTTTGACGGGCGGTCCGGCGAACCGATCATGCAGACCAACGGCCGGACCGACACCATCCTCCTGCTCCACGTCGACCCGGTCCGCTACCGGATCGACCTGGTCTCCATCCCGCGCGACAGCTTTGTCGAGATCGCCGGTTACGGCTGGCAAAAGATCAACGCCGCCAACGTCTTCGGCGGGACCGAGCTGATCAAGAGCACGGTCGAGCGGCTGACCGGCGTCAACATCGATTACTACCTCAAGGTGAACACCTTCGCGGCGGTCAAACTGGTCGACCTGCTCGGCGGCATCGACGTCACGATCGACAAGGACATGTATTACGTCGACCGGGCGCAGAACCTCTATATTAACCTGAAGAAGGGGGAGCACAAGCTCTCGGGCAAGGAGGCGGAAGGCTTTATCCGTTTCCGGCACGACGCGCTGGGCGACATCGGCCGGATCGGCCGCCAGCAGCAGTTCATGGAGATCCTTTTTCACTCGTTCACCAAGCCGCAAAATCTGGTGAAAGCGCCGGTCGGCTTTACCCTGGCCATGCGCTACGTGCAGACCGACCTGCCGCTGCTCAAAACGATCCGGCTGGCCAATTTCGCCCGGATGATCTCGCTGCGGGAGATCCACTCGTTCACCCCCACCGCCGAATCGGCCTCCGATCCGGGCGCCGGCGCGATCCTCTTGCTGGATAAACGGGGATTGCAGCAGTATATCCGCGCTAACTTCTGACGCTCAGCGCCCGGCCGGCAGCCAGCCGATATAGGGGAGCTCGCGGAATTTTTCCTGGAAGTCTAACCCGTAGCCGACGATGAAACGGTCCGGCACCGTAAAACCCTTGTAAGCGAGCGGCACCCGGACCCGGCGCCGCGCCGGCTTGTCCAGCAGGGCGCAGATCCGGACCGAGCGCGGTTTTTTGTGCTTCAGGAAGCGGACCAGGTAATCCAGCGTGTAGCCGTAATCGACGACGTCCTCGACGATCAGCACCTCTTTGCCGACGATCGGCAGATCGATGTCCTTCTTGATCTTGATGACGCCGGAGGAATAGGTCGAAGCGCCGTAGCTGGAAACCTGGACCAGGTCGAGCGTGACCGGCCCGGTGAGGCCGCGAACCAGGTCGGCCAGGAAAACGAACGACCCTTTCATTACGCCGATCAGGACCAGCTCTTTGCCGCGGTAGTCGGCGTTGATCTTTCTACTAAGAGCGGCGACGCGCTGTTTGAGCCGGCGGGCGGAGATCAGGCTTTTGGGCCGTTCTTTCATTCAAAAAGCGGGACGTTCCCCGGTTTGCCCGGGTCGTACAGGCCGGTCGGCGTTAACCGAAGCTCGGGGATGGAGGTGACCGTCAGTAAAGCGAGAACGGCGAGCGGATCGGCCAGCCGGCAGCCGAGCTGTTCGAGCGATTTATAGAGCGCGGTCGTCTGGTCGACCGCTTCGTTGCTTAAATGTTCGGCCGGCGAAAGGGAAAGCTCGGCCATGGTCATCCCGCCGCTGACGACCGCCGCCCCCTGCCCGAGCGCCGCCACCCGCCTGATCGCCGAGGCGATGTCCTCGTCGCTCTTGCCGACCGCGATAATGCTGCCGCGTCCTTGCGTCAGCGTGGTGGCGACCGCCCCCCGGGTCAGGCCGAAACCTTTCAGGAAGCCGATCCCGATCTCCCCGCTCCCCTTGACGCATTCGACCGCCACCGCTTTCAGGATATCCCGTTCCAGGTCGACCCCGGTGTATTTGACGACCGCGTTGCGGGTAAAGAGCGAACCGGGCGCGAGCTCGATCACCTTGGCGTACTTCCCCGTTTTCGTCAGGCGGAGCTCGTCGACCTCAAAATATTTGATCTGGCACTTGCCGGGCTTCATTGTTGGCTAAAGTATATACCAGTGCTATAATTATTTCAATGAAGAAGCGGTATTACTGGGCGGCCTTAGCGTCGATTTTTATCGTCGGGCTCGGCCAGCTGCTCAAGGGCGAGGGCCATAAGGCCTTGCTGCTGATCCTGGCTTTCTATTTCACCTTCCCCGGGCTGATCTACCTGACGCTGATGTTCAACGCCTACCTTTTCCTGTCGGCCCTGGGGATCGGCATCGTCGGCGGTATCGTCCTCTGGAGCTACAATGTCCTGGACGCGTGGTCACATGAAGCGGTCAATTAAGCTTTTAACGCTCTTTGACATCCCGATCGAGATCAACTACACCTGGTTCATCATCCTCGGGCTCGTCGTCTTTACCCTGGCCAGCGGTTATTTCCCGGCCACCAACCCGGAGCTCGGCCCCCCGGCCCACTGGCTGATGGCGCTGATCGCCGCCCTCCTCCTGTTCGCTTCGCTGCTGGCCCACGAACTGGCGCACTCGGTGGTGGCGATGCGCAACGACCTGCCGATCCACGGCATCACCCTTTTCGTCTTCGGCGGCGTCGCCCAGCTCGGCGAAGAGCCGGCCACGCCGGCCGTGGAGTTAAAAATGGCGGCGGCCGGTCCGGCCCTGAGCCTGGCGCTCTCCCTCCTCTGCTTCAGCCTGACCCAGATCTTTTTCCAGCTCCGGCTTCCCACTCCGCTCCTGTCGATCACCAATTACCTGTTCATCATCAACCTGGCCGTCGCGCTTTTTAACCTGATCCCCGGTTTTCCGCTCGACGGCGGCCGCCTGCTGCGGGCCGCGATCTGGCACTGGACCGGCGACCTGCGCCGCGCCACCCGCGCCGCCAGCTATCTCGGCAAGGTCTTCGCATTCCTCTTTATGGGGGCCGGCATCCTTTACCTCTTCACCGGCCTGGCCGTTTCCGGCATCTGGTTCATCTTTATCGGCTTCTTCCTGATGGAAGCGGCCGACAGCAGCTACCGGCAGGTAGCGATGAAAAAGCTCCTCTCCGGCCTGCGGGTCGGCGGCATCATGTCGCAGAACGTCGTCGCCGTGCCGGCCGACATCACCCTGGCCCGGCTGGTGGAGGAATATTTTTTCCGCTTCCGCTTTGCCTCTTTCCCGGTGACCGACGACGACCGCCTGGTCGGCCTGCTGACCTTCCACGCCGTCAAGGAGATCGAACGGGAAAAGTGGCCGCTGATCACCGCCCGGGAAGCGATGCTGCCGGTCACCCCCCGGATGACCATCGACCCGCACGCCGAATTGACCGAGGCGCTGGGCCGGCTCGGCGCCAGCGGCGTCGGCCGCCTGCTGGTCATGGAGAACGGCAAGCTGGTCGGCATCCTCTCCCAGCGCGACATCATGAGCCTGTTCGAGTACAAGACGGAGGTGGAAGGATGAGCGGCCGGATCGTCATGATCATCGCTTTCCAGCGTTTCCAGGAAAAGGAATACGATCCCCCCAAGGCGATCTTCGAACAGGCCGGCTACCAGGTGGTGACCGCTTCGTCCCAGCCCGGCCTGGCGACCGATAAGACCGGGGGAAAAACGAAAGTCGACCTGACGCTCGACCAGGTCAAAGTGGCCGATTACGAAGCAGTGACGTTCATTGGCGGTCCGGGCAGCTTTGACTATTATGACGACCAAACCTGCCATGAGATCGCGCGGGAAACGGTCAAACAGGGAAAACTGCTGGCCGCCATCTGCGCCGCGCCGGGGATACTGGCGCGGGCCGGCGTCTTGAAAGGAAAAAAAGCGACGATGTTCGACGACACCGGCGAGATCGCCAAAGGGGGCGGCACTTTTGTCGGCCAGGGGGTCGTGATCGACGATAAACTGATCACCGCCACGGGACCGGCTACGGCCGGGGCCTGGGCGGAAGCGATCGTCAAGGCGCTCCATGGAAAACAGTGAGTTCGCCAAAGCTTTCCGGGAAATAGCGGAACTCCTCGAACTTAAAGGCGATAACCCTTTCAAGATCCGCGCTTACCAGCGGGCCGCCCAGAATATCGACGACCTGAGCCGGGAACTCCCGGACATTTACCGGGAAAAAGGGCTGGCCGGCCTGCAAGAGCTCCCCGGCATCGGCCACGATCTCTCGCTCAAGATCGAGGAGTATATTAAGACCGGCAAGATCACCTCTTACCAAAAGCTGGCCAAAGAATTCCCCAAAGGGATACTCGAATTGGTCAATATCCCGGGGATGGGGCCGAAAACCGCCCTCCTGCTCCATGACAAACTGGGGATCGCTTCACCGGCCCAGCTGGAGAAAGCCGCTCGCGCCGGGAAATTGCGGGACATTCCCGGGATGGGCGCCAAAAAAGAAGAGAACATCCTGCGCGGGCTGGACCTCAAGCGGAAAAGCCGCGGCCGTTTCCTGCTCGACGACGCGGCCGCCCACGCCGAGCTGATCGTGGCTGAGCTGGAAAAACTGCCGGCGGTCAAAAAGATCCTGCCGTGCGGCAGCTTGCGCCGCGGCCAGGAGACGATCGGCGACCTGGACATCCTGGTGATCTCCGACCGGCCGGCCGCGATCATGGACAAATTCACCGCCCTCCCGGCCGTCAAAGACGTCCTGGCCAAGGGGGCGACCAAATCTTCCGTTATCCTCCGCAACAACATGCAGGCGGACCTGCGGGTCGTGCCCGCCAGATCATTTGGCTCGGCCGCCCACTATTTTACCGGTTCCAAAGGGCATAACATCCACCTCCGGCAGCTAGCCCAGCAAAAAGGGTGGAAAGTCTCGGAATACGGGATCTTCAAGGGGAAGAAACAGATCGGCGGCCGGACCGAAGAAGAGATGTTCGGCAAGTTCGGGCTGCAATTCATCCCGCCGGAACTGCGCGAAATGCGGGGCGAGTTCGCGGCGGCGGCCCAGCACCGGCTCCCCAGACTGGTAGAGTTGGCCGATATTAAAGGCGACCTGCACATGCACACCACCGCCACCGACGGGGCCGCTTCGATCGAAGCGATGGCGCTGGCGGCCAAAAAGCTCGGCTACGAATACATCGCGATCACCGACCACACCGTTTCGACCAGGATCGCCGGCGGCTTGAACGAAAAACAGCTGCGGGAAAACCTTAAAAAGATCAAAGCGGCCAGGCAAAAGGTCCGGGGGATCACGATCCTGGCCGGCGCCGAGGTCGACATCCACCCCGACGGCACCCTGGATTACCCTGATGATCTGCTACAGGAACTCGACATCGTCCTGGCGGCGGTCCACTCCGGGTTCAAGCTGCCGAAGGCCGCCATGACCGCCCGGGTGCTGCGGGCGCTGTCTAACAAATACGTCAATATCCTCACCCACCCGACCGGCCGGCTGATCAACGAGCGCGCGCCGTACGAGATCGACCTGGAGGCGGTGCTCCGGGCCGCGAAAAAGCACGGCAAATGCCTGGAAGTGAACGCGCACCCGCGGCGGCTGGACCTCAATGACGCCCATTGCCTGCTGGCCAAACAGCACGGGGTCAAGCTCGCGATCAACACCGACGCCCACTCCACCGACCAGCTGGGGCTGATGAAATACGGCGTGACCACCGCCCGGCGCGGCTGGCTGGAGAAAAAGGACGTGCTCAATACTATGCCGCTCGGCCGGCTTCTGGTAGAATTGAAGGCGTCAAGATGAAACTAACGATCTATTCCGACGGCGCCTCCCGCAACAACCCCGGCCACGCCGGCCTCGGCGTCGTGGTCAAAAAAGGGAACGAAGTGGTGGCCGAGATCGCCGAATACCTGGGCAAGACGACCAACAACATCGCCGAATATATGGCGTTCATCCGGGGCCTGGAAGAAGCGCTCGCCCAGGGGGCCAAAGAGGTCCACTGTTACGCCGACTCCGAGCTGCTGGTCAAGCAGATCAACGGCGAATACCGGGTCAAGCACGAGGGGTTGGTCCCCTTATATCACCACGCCATGGCCTTGAGCCGGAAATTCGCCGATTTTGCGCTCGAATACATCCCCCGCGAAAAGAACCAAGCCGCCGACGCCCTCTCCAATAAAGCGATCGACGACCACCACCACTCGACGCACGGCCCCCTTTTTGGTACAATTTAACCAGGGCAGGCCGGGCGGTTACCCCACGGGGAGGAAAGTCCGGACTCCGGAGAGCAGCGTGCCTCGTAACGCGAGGTCGGGTTTAAACCCGAAGGAAAGTGGCACAGAAAAGACACAGCCTACCCTAGCCCTAAAGGCTGGGCGGCGATAGGTGAAAACGGGAGGTAAGAGCTCCCGACGTAATAAGCTGGAAACAGCTACGTGCCAAACCCCACGCGGAGCAAGACCAAAAAGAGTGAGAGGCTGCTCGCCTCGTTATGAGCTCGAGTAGGTCGCAATGAGGTAGATAGCGATATCTATCCCAGACAGATTATCGCACAAAGACAGAATCCGGCTTACAGGCCTGCCCTTTTTCTTTCTCTGTTCGCTCGGGAAATACCGCTCAAACGATCTGGAAGATGATCTGGTACCCCTCGGAGATGATCCGCTGGCCGGTTTTCTTCGCCCAATCGAGCACATACCGCCCTTTACCGATCGCCGGGCCGTTATCATCCACCACCACGATCAGGCCCGGGCTTTTCGCCAGGATCTTGCCGGCACTGGCCAGCTCCTTAAAATGATGGGCCATGCTCAGCTCCGGCTGCTCCGCGGTAATATCGCAGCTGTCCAGATAAAGGAGGTCGGCCGGCTCGTCGATCTCCGCCAACAGCTGGAGGGAATCCCCCAGCCGCGGCGAAAACTCGCACGGCCGGAGTTTTTGCACCGGGCTTTCCCGGAGGACGGCGCGGCAAGTATCCAGGTTAACTGGGTCGATATCGAGGGTGATCAGCTTTCCCCCGAAGAGATTGATGAATTCATAGAACAGCAGGGAACTTTGGCCGTCGGACCAGCCGTCCCGATAGCGCAAACAGCCGGTCTCGATGATCGTAAAATCCCGGTTTTTTCGCCGCAATAATTCGGTAAAGATGATTTTAAACCCGGCGAGCCGGTCCGCGTCGGCCAACAGAACGTCATTAAAATAAACGGTCAGTTTGTCGGCATATTGCTTAGTAAAGTATGCGAGATATTCCTGCGGGTCCATGGCAACATATTATCATTCGCGACGGCCCTTAACAATCGTTTGAAATCAGCCGGTCCCCCGTCCGATAATCCGCTGATGGGATTTCACATCTGTCCCTTTAATCCAATGGTGGCGAAGATCTTCGCCGCCGCGCCGGAAAAATTACTGCATACTCGCATCCCGATCGCCCAGCGGGCGGAGATCGCCAGCCGGATGGTCCGGGTCGATCTGGCCGAGGCGGCCGCGCTGGTCAAGCAGTCCGACTTCCGGGCCGGTTTCAACCGCTACCTGATCAGCGGGCAGGAAAAGCTCGACGACCACCGGCCTTTGGCGGCCCTCATTTCGCAACTGAGCAGCGTCACGCTCGGCGCGACCTTCCGGATCTGGTGCGAGCAGCGCGCGGCGGGATCGATCTTTTTCTCGATCGTCGGCTCCGGGGCGCCGCGGACCTACCCTGACCGGCACATGGAGATCACCCTCCAACCCAAAGACCTGTTCCTCCTGGAAATGGAGTTCTCGTCCGCCAACAGCCTGCTCTGGCTCAGTTACGTCGAATCGCAGCAAAAAGGGATGGGGGGAAAACTGATGAGCGTGCTATACAATACCGCGCTCGACCTGGGGACGGCGCGGATCGGGTTCGCCCCGTCCGCCACCGCTAACGCCAAGCAGTTCTACTTTCATCTCGATTTCGGCGCCAGGCGGGAAGACAACAGCGGCTTCTGGGAACTCCCGCTCCGCCTACCGCTCCGCTAAGACCGCTTCTTTTAACACCTGGAGGATCTCGATCATCGCCCGGGTATCCAGCTCGCAGTATTGTTCCAGCGCGTTCCTGACCTTCTGCCGATCCGCCTCGGCCACGTTCTCGCCGTAAGTGACGCGCATGTACTCGTAACGGGCCAAACCGCCCTCGCCGATCTCTAAGCCGTCGTAGGTGATCCCGGTCAGCGCCGGCAGGACCTCTTTCATCGAGGCGCTCTTCCCCTGGGCCGGGTGGTAGTAAAAGAATTTCCGGAACGGGATCAGGAGATCGACAAAATCCTCCTTGATCGCCTGGTACCAGGCGTCGTACTCTGAAAAAGCCTCGGCCGCCGTCTTGATCCGCCCTTTTTCGTAATCGGCGTTATAGGCGATGATCGAACCGCCCGGCTTGATCAGCTCGCGCAGGCGCCGCAGGACCTCCGGCCGCGGGTCAACGTCTCCCGGCGCCAGGAATGAATAATGTTCCGGCTTTGCCCCCTCTTTAGCGACAATATGAAGCGAATACTGGAACGGCACGTCCTCGTAAGGCCGGGTCCCGTCGTAGATCGGGACCGGCGGGGCGATCGTCTCGAAGTCGAGGTAGTAATACGGGTATTTGAGCATCCCGAGGAATTCCCGGAGCGACTCCCGGTCGACGAACGGTTCCTTGGTCCGGTGGCTTTCGACCTGGATGGTATGCTTCTCGTTCAGTTCGTAGTCGGCCGGAATATCCTTCAGCTTCAGGACCCCGCGCTCCATCAGGTCAAAAGCGACATCCCTCTGCCCCCGCAGGATAAAAACGTGGCCTTCCGGCAGGAATTGCCAGCACCGGTCGTAAAGCGGGCACTCATCGCTGCACTGCTTGCCGACCGCGGTCAGCGGCTCCGGCCCGGCGATCACCGCCTGCAGCTGTTCGAGTTCCGCGCCGATGTTCGGCAGGAACGGCGCGATCCCTTCCGACAGCTCTTCCCGGGTGAAAAGCTGTTGAATGTCGAGCGCGCCGTGCCGGACATATTCCCGGTTCATGAACAGCAGATAAGTGTGCCGGAGCTTGAGCCCGCGGCTGCTGTAGACGTATTTCTGGAACGCGGCGTCGCGGTAATGCTCGTCCTTGACCTTGGTCGAGCTTTTCACCTCGATCAGGTCCCATTCGTCTTCCCCGACCGGCACCAGGATATCGGCCAGCGCGTAGGCGCCGTCGTAGAGGAAACCGGCCTCAAAGAGCGGTTGGCGGGCCGCCAGCGCGGCATACGACTTGGCGTCCTGCCGCTGCGGGTTGAAGTCGCGCTCGATCAGGATGCCGCCGGGGAATAACTGCTGGGCGAGCGCGCCGACCTTGCGCCCTTCGGCGAAAAGCGCCTCCAGGAACGGGGTGTTCGGCGGCAGTTCTCCCTTACGGTTGTACTGGTACCAGAGGAGTTTGGGGCATTGCAGGCCGACCAGGTATTTGCTTTTGGAAATGACCGCCATTTCCCTTATTGTACGCCGGCGTTTTACGGGGTACAAGGCGCAAATCCGCTGAAATCGGGCGGCCGGCGGGCCGATACTTTCACGGAGGGACTTTAATGAGCATTTACGACATCAGCCGCCAGCTCAGGCTGAGCATTGCGCCCAAGCTGGATATCGGCTACGAAACTTTCAATTACGGTTCGGCGGGCGGCTCGCTCTACGTGCCGGCCAATCCGGACGATCCCGGGGCGGAAAGCCAGCCGGTCAACGCCAACGACTTCAACACTTTCGAGGCCGCCGTCGGCTTTGACGTCAAGCTCGACTTCCTGCAATGGGCGTATCTCAAGTACCAGCTGGCCTGGGACGGCACCACGCAGCGGACCGACATCAACCACGACGAGTACGGCTGCAAGCCTTACACGGAAGGCAGCGGAGAGACCAGCGCGATCTGCACCGGCAAACCGGTGCCGAACGAGACCCCTTACGCCGTTGGCGCAGGGGCGACTTTCGCGTCGGCCAGCGAAGGCGGGCCGGGCATCGACGATCCCTCCCTGATGCAGAGCGTGACGGTCGGTTACTACCCGCTCGTCTACCAAACCGCGGGGCCGGGCGGTTTGCGCGAACGCTCCGTCGCTTTTGAGGCCGGCGTCGCCACCAAAAATTACACCGTGACCCGCGGCTGGGTCCGCGACGGCATCGTCGAGATCCGGGACAAAGAAGAATACGACCTTTTCGGCGCCACCTGGGGGATCTATTATCACGACCTGCGTCTCAAGGGAGACAAGGATTCGTATTTCGGCGGCGTCAGTTTCGGCCTGAAGGGGACGCATTTTATCGGCAACAGCCACGTTTTCGCGGTCGAAATGAGCGTCCCGTTCGGCCTCGGCTGGCAGATCTAACTTGGGAGGAGCAATGCAAATTGCCCCGGTAAAACTGAACCTCGGCCGGATCGTCCAGCTGGAAAAAGCGGTCCGGCAGGCGGAACGGCGGATCGCCCCGCCCGACCAGCTGGTCGGCAGAGGACCGGACGATTACCTCTGCTTCCACAGCACCGCTCCCAACATCAGCACCTATGGGCCCAGCAGCGCTTTTAACTTTCTCCGGATCCTGAAAATGATCGACCCGCCGCCCGATCGCGAGCGGACCTTCGCCGACCTCGGCTCCGGTTTGGGCGTGATCACGATGGCCGCCGCGACCTATTTTCGCCAGGCGGTCGGGATCGAGTACGACCCGCGGCTGCTCGCCGGGGCCGAAACGATCAGGCAGGCGGAGGGGTTCGACAACGTCCGGTTCATTAAAGGGGATTTCACCAGGATCGACCTGCGCCAGTTCGGCTGCTTATATCTCTATCAGCCTTTTCTGGAAGATTTCAACGAGCTGATGGGGCCGAGGCTGTACCAGACCGAGCCGGGGACCGTCATTATCGCCAACCTGTTCAACTTCTTCCTGGAAGGGCTTTTTCCCGAGCAATACTTCCGCCAGCTGGTCAACGCCGACAATCCGGCGGTCGAGCTCTCCGCTTACCGCGTTTTCCTGCGGCTTTAGTCGTCGGCTTCCATCACGATGTAAGGCGTCCCCAACCCGCTCTCCAACCCCTCGTAACGGACAAAATCGTGCGGCGCCGCTTTCTTATACCAGAAGTAGGTCTTGGGCACGAAAGCGCCGAGCAGGTTTAGCGCCCCCAGGTCGGGGATCATCTCCAGCTTGTAGCAATTGGCCCCGTTCACGACCTCGTCGCCCAGGTATTTGAGGGTCATCGTATACAGGGACGGCTCGTGGGTCAACAGCTTGAAGAGGAGCGAGCTTTTGTTCAACGGGTAGTTCGTCAGGACCGGCCCCATCATCTCCTTGTCGATCAGGTCGGCAGCGAAATCGTAGATCTTGGTCTGGCCGTTGATCTTACAGGCGACTTTTTTGCTCACCGCGTCGTAGTTCTTCTCCAGCGCGGTAACGACCTGGCCGTTCTTGTCTTTGACGGTCAGCTTGACCGAGTACGGGAGCAGGTAATTGCCGCTGAGCCGGACGTAGGCGACCGTTTTCCAGCTTTTGACCGTTTTGTCCTTGCCGTAAACGCCCGAGCCGTTATCCTCGATATAGAGGAACGGCTCCCCTTTGGCGTTGACGGTCTTGCGGGTATTGACCTTGCTGGACCAGAGCGGCTGGCCGCTCGCCTTGTCTTTCGCTTTCAAGCCTTTGACCCCTTCGTTAATGCGGGTAATAACGAACTGTTCGGCCCAGGCGGAGCAGGCGACGGCCAGGAGGAGCAAGAGGGTGATCAGGCGCCGCTTCATGTTAGGCCTCCCCTTTCAGTTCCAGGCCGAGGAAGTAGCTAAGGACCGTCCGCAGGGCGATGATCGCCGCCAGCATGCCGATCTCGTTCCAGTCCGGCCGGGTAATGGTCCGGATGATATCGGCCGCGATGAAGAACTCGAGGCCGAGGACCAGGTAGGCGCCGAGCTTCTGGCGCAGCACCCGTTTCGATTCGGGCGTTTCGTTAAACAGCTGGAGAACGAAATCCTTTAAGACCAGGAGCAAACCCCAGAGAATGACGAACATGCCGAGAAAACTGACGCCGTAGACCACGTAATTGACCAGTTGAAATAATGTCATTGGTCCCCCCTTGAGCCAAATCTTACCACACGAGTCCCCGCTTGCCAACAAAAAGGCCCCACCCTTGCGAGTGAGGCCTTCTGTTTAATTAGAGTGACGGTTCAATTAGAACCGGCGTTCTCTGCGACCACCGCCGCCGCCGCCCATATCGGACTTCGGCCGGGCCTCGTTGACGGTAATTTCCCGATCGCCCCATTTGTAGCCGGTCATCCCAGCAATGGCTTTTTCAGCGTCGGAATCTTCCATGTCAACAAACCCGAAGCCCCGGGACTTGCCCGAGAACTTGTCGGAGACCACCCGGGCCGAGATGACGTTGCCGAATTCAGAGAACTTGCCCTGAAGATCAGCATCGGTCACGGACCACGGAAGGTTGCCTACGAATATGCTTTTCATATTACAATAATTCCTTGTTTTAGATTTTTCTGCGGATTAATGGACAGAAGAATGACCTTTGGAGGGGTCCGCTTCGGATCAAAGACGCAGCCTCTTCTCTCACTTATACCCATTAACTTCGACCTTGGCATGAACAAAGTTATTATGCCACAAGAGCGCGGAAATGTCAACCGCCTATTTTGGGGAAGAAGTGCAGCATTAGGGCGTCGCGACCGCCTTATCGATCTCGTCGACCTCGCGTTCGCCGGCGCCCGGATTGAGGTAGCTGACGATACCGAGCACGGCGAAAACAAGCGCGCCGGTATTCAAACTATCTTTGTAAGCCGGCGTGGCGCCGGTCGTCAGCGCGCTGATCAGCGCGAAGCCGAGGCCGCTGCCGGCCAGCAAAAGGCCCCCGTCCTTCCTGGCGTCCTTACTCTTCTCCGCGTTGCTCTTGAGGATCGAATAAGCGGCCAATTCTTTTTCCGCCCCCGTCAAACCGAGCCCGTTCAAAGTATCGTTCTGGATGACCGGTTCTCCCGGGGAAAGATAAAGGAGCGCCGAGGCGAGCACCGACATCAGCCCGATCGTCAGTCCCCCCAGCTTGTTATTATCGATCGTCCCGCCGCTATTCGCCTGCATCAGCCCGAGGCCGATCAAGCCGAACGACCCCGCCACCCACGGCTTGTTGGCGTCGTAATCCGCCGCCTGGGAGGCGATCCTTTGCGAGCAGAGCGGCTTAAGCGTCAGCAGTTTATCTTTGTCGATCGCCAGCGCGAACACGGCGGACTGGGAACCGATCATTAGAGCAAGGAAGAGCGCAATTAGGTTTTTCATGGGAAGATTATACCACCGCACTGTCGAAAAACGCTACAATTGGCCAGCGTTTCCTCGTGGCAATAAGATTGCTGTGAAGACCGGTAAAGGAGGAGAGGAAGATGGCTGAGCAAATTGATAATTTAAAGAGTAAAGTTGAAAATTACAGTTTAAAATGCAAAATGGGGATCAAGGAAAGGGCTTACCAGTACGCGCTGACGGTCATCAAATTGATCGACAAGCTGCCCAAAGACATGGCATCGGTCGTGATCGCCAAGCAAGTATTGAGGAGCGCGACCAGCGTTGGCGCTAATATTGTTGAAGGGAATTCAGCCAGCTCCAGGCGAGACTTCACGAACTTCATCAACCATGCTTTAAAGTCGGCGAACGAGAGCCGGTTTTGGCTTAATTTGTTAAGAGACAGCGGTAAAGCCACTTCGCCCGAAGCATTCGCCGCGATCCAGGAAACGACGGAGATATGCAAGATATTGGCCGCCAGCATGATAACCCTGAGGGACAAAAGAAGGCTGTAATAATTTAGAATTTAGAGTGTGGAGTTTAAAATTGATGTGTCTTAATCCGGAATATATACTAATTTAAAATTTAGAGTTTAGAATTTAAAACTGATGTATCTTAATCCGGAATCTGATAATTATTAATTGTAATTATCAACTCTAAACTCTAAATTATCAATTAAGTAGGCTGGCTTGGTGAAATCATAGCGTTTTTGCTCCGATAATACTCCATGCTCAGCCTGAATACGCGCTCATTCTCCCGGCTCAAGTCGGGTAATTTACTTCTCAACCCCTGGACCAGGGTCGCCCCACCCGCTTTGGCCAAAGATCCGCTGACGGCGATCATCAACTTTGCCCGCTATGTCGGGCTAAAGGCGATCCCCGGCCGAACGATGGAGAAGCTGGCCAAAGACCAGTATTTCCGCTACTGTTTTTACGCGCTGAACGTTCACGGAGTTTACGAAGGGAAGATCCCGGAAACCAGGGCGATCAAGCACGACCTGATCCGGCTCCTGAAGGAACCCGATTCGATGACTGACGGCGACCTGGCTCTTGGCCTGGGCAATTATCTGAACTGCTTTATCGCCTACATGCCGGGAACTAAGGGGCTAATCGCGCAGCTCATCGACCGCTCCCCCATTACGGCGAAGATCAGGGATACTGTTTTGGAGCTGCTTAAGGAAAAGGGCTTAGCCGAGCGCGCGACGGAGTTGCGCCAAGCCACAGGCGACGCCGAGCGGTGCGAGTTCATGAAGATGAGCCTCGAGATCTTCCAGCTGATGGTCAGCCAGAAAGGTTATTCGCCTTACATCCTGTGGCGGTGAGGGGCATGGGGAAAGGGCCCGTAAAGGTGACGATTTTCGTCAGCCGGTGTCAGCTGGCTGCTAATTTATTGCGGACCGGGCTGGTCAGCAACTCTTCGTTCAGGGAGAGGACGCGGGCGGCTTCTTTTAGGAATATAAGCTGGCTGCCCAGCTGAACGCGATAATCCTCAGTTCCTTTGTCCGCCGCGTAAAGCTGATTGGCTACCAGCAGGAGCAATTTGATCTGCGGGAACTCGTTTTCGCCGCGGAGCGCCCGGACCAGCGGCGCCGTTTTGGCCCCCAGGATATCCGGGGTCATCTTATCCTCTGCGGTTGTCAGCATCACCCCGGCAAGGACCTCGCGCAAGATGTTGGTCTGCGCCACGGCCGGATAACCCTCATATTTACATTGCCGGAAGATCCCGGTGATGAACTCGAAAGGATCGGTCAACCCGGCGTCGACAAGCCGGTCGGCCAGACGGCCGATATACTTGAGGAAGTAGCCGTGATCGGCGAACAGCTGGTCTTTTAGCCGTAGGACCGCTGCCGGGTAATCGGCCGGCGTCAGCGGCCTGACGGCGGACAGGTATTTTATGGTCCGCTGGGCCATAATATCGATCTGATCTTTGATCGCCGGAGCGCCGGTCGGGGCGCCGATCTTGCGAGCCGCCTTTACCGGATCAAACACCGTCGGGCCCGTGATTTTCGCCTTAACATCGGCAGCAAAGGTTTGCGCCCTCATTATTAGGCGGGGGATCTTCATGGCATGTTATCGGCGGGCGCGGCCGATGATTTCAGCAGTAAATTTAGCGGCTAAGAACGCCTGATCAGGCTTACCCCGCCCCACACGCAAACAATGATCACCAGCAGATCAACGATCTCCCAGTACAGCCAGTGTTTGACCGCAAAGCCGGCCAGGACGGCCAGCGCGAGGCCGAGCAAAAGCCAGCCAAGTTGTTTGTTGTTCATGGGGGGATTATACCACGCTCGGAATGCGGAGTGCGGGGGGCTAATGGCTTCGCAAATATTTCTTAATGAAAGGAGCTACAGTCGTTTTATTGATTTTATGGCCGGGGCGGGCTAAACTTAACTACTTACCAGTAATCAAGTCGTTGAGGGATTTGATCCCCTGCGCCTTGAGAAAATTTCCCAAGTGCATGTCGGACCTTGCTCCTAGATCGACACCATATTTTTCCTCTATGGTTCCGATATGAGTGTCATCGCGTTTATCTCTCAACTGACCATCCTCATTCCTGGAGCGGCATCCCCGCATTCCTGGCGCATCTTTCGCCATTGGAATTACTCCTTTCCGCGAGTGAAGAGCCTCGCGTGCCATTAGCACGAGGATTCACTACAAGTTAGGGAGCCCGCCCCGACTCAAGGGGATTATAGAACATTAGCTGGTATATTGCAATATGTTCTTGACATTTTAGAACAGCCAGGCTAAAATGGCTGCAATGAAGGAGCTACATCCTACCCAGGAAAAACTGCTCAAATTATTGAAGCAGAACATCGCGGATCCTCTTACGATTAGGGCACTTCAAGATGAGTTAAGCATTTCTTCTCCGAGCGTTGTTTATCATCACCTTCAACAGCTTGAAAGGAAAGGTTATTTGAGGCGGAATCCAGCCAATCCCAAAGATTATCAAATACTAGCAGACTCCCCGGATAAAATAATAACCTATCTTAATCTGTACGGCCTAGCCTCCTGCGGGCCAAATGGATCGGTTCTGGATGGCAACCCTATTGATCGCATACCAATATCCACCCGTATCCTTGGATTCCCTTCTACCGAAGCATTTATGATGAAAGCGAGGGGCTCCTCGATGGCCCCCAAGATTAATGACGGTGATTTAATAATTGCCAGAAGATCTAAAAAGGTTTTAACCGGCAACATAGTAGTTTGCATAAACAATAGCGAAGTAATGATAAAAAAGATTCAAAAAGAAAACGGGAACACGATCCTAGTTTCTCTTAATCCTAATAACCCGCCATTTTTGGCTGCTGATGATTTTCGTGTCGAGGGAGAGGTTAGAAGCATCATTTCATACAATATGGGTTAAAATATAGATAATGAACAACATTTATAACACATTTAATTTTATATATCCGAAATACCATAACAAAGCGGCTTTGGTTGATAAGCTATTAAGTTTTTTAACAGATAAACCAGAAATAAATGATCAATTAGATAGCTATTTATATGGCTATTTAACAACTGATTCATCCATAGCCCCAATCGCAATCATTCAGCTTATTGGGTTAGTTCACCAAAGAATAAAAGAGGAACTAATCATTGCTAAAACGAATGAGCGGAAACATTTTGGCATATATTATACCCATTACGAAATTGCCAAGCTTATAACCAATGAAACCATACAATTGATTCCTGACAACAAAGACATAAGAACGCTTAAGTTTTTAGAGCCTTGTTCTGGCATAGGAATATTTGTTTTTACCTATATTGATCATGTGTTAGCAAGACTTAAGGATTACAATAAAAAGGATATCCAGGCCATTATAGATAATATATATTGCGCAGACATAGACCCTGAAGCGATACGCATTCTAAAGAAAATACTGCCTCTTTATATAAATATCAAATACCATATGAGCATAAAGGTTAATAATAACAACTTTTTTGAGGGGGACATCCTCTTTAGCGACAATAATGGACAAATCGAACATAATGACCCTAGAATTCTTTTTAATGTTCCAGACGGGTTTGACATTGTTTTAACCAACCCCCCATATAAGCTCTTAAAGGCAAACTCAGACAAATATTCGGATAATGGCAAGAATAAACACTCGGGCAATTTAGGCAAATTAATTGCGTTCATTAAGAACCACGACCATTTTAAATATAATGAAGGCACATTAAATTATTACAAGCTTTTTGTTGAGGAAATACTGGAATTTCATACTCATAATGATAGCAAAGTCGGATTGCTTATCCCCATAACCCTATTAAATGATCATCAAAGCAAAAAACTAAGGAAAAGAATAGTTAACAAATATTTATTGTCAAAATTATACATAATGCGCGAAAAGAATGATTTCTTCCCTGATATTTCACAAGCTTTTTGTTTTTTTAGCCTAGATAAAAGATTAAAAGGCACAGATATAGAAATGATCACAGATATTGTCACCGAAGCCGACCTGTCAAAAAAAGGGATAAAAATTAATATTGAAGCTCTTAATGCCATTTCTGAGGCAACCCCCATAATAATAGAAAAAGAAACCGGCTGGAATATATTAAACAAAATAAATGCTCATCAGAAAGTTGCTGCCTTCCCAAATATTTGCAATCTGAGAGGGGAATTGGACTTAACTTTAGACAAAGTATTTATTACCGATAAAAAAACGCACTACCCTTTATTGCGAGGCAATAACCTAGAAGGTTTTTCTTTTACCTATGGAGGTTTCTTCGTCAATAATAGTTTTATAACTAAACTTAATGGCAAAAGAGCTCACGTTGGGGCAGAAAGACTTGCCTGCCAACAAATATCCAATATCCATGGGAATCATAGATTGAAGTTTTCACACATTCCTCCTGGGATAATTCTAGGCAATTCGTGTAATTACATCTGCCTCTCTGATGTGCTCTTTGGGGATAAAAATATCTCATTAAAATATCTAATGGGGCTTCTCAACTCCTTGCTTCTAGATTGGAGATTTAAAATCACAAACTCAAATAATCATATAAGTAATTATGAAATATCTGAACTTCCCATCGCAATTACGGAAAATGGGCAAAAGGCACAAATAGAAGATTTAATTGATAAGATTACATCAAATAACTCCATTAAAGATGTAGCGTTGTTAAATATATGCGTTTTCAATTTATACAAACTCAATAGAAATGAAATGCTATATGTTTTGAGCAGTTTTAAGCAGGATCAGCTAATTAGCACAATAAAGCAGGAATTAAATAATGTTTCATAACCATGTAACATACCCGCTTAGCGAGAATGATCTCCTTATGGTTGAAGCTGTCCCCCAAGGGGGCAATTGGAAACACATCCCCCTGCATATACCCTCGAAGAGATTAGAACAGATAAGGAAGAGTGGCGGAAGAACCACACTATACGGGAGGCTTAGCTGGGATAAGCCAAGTTATACAATAACCACATATTTTAATCGCCCTGGCAATGGAACGTATATACATCCAGATGAAGATCGTGTTATAAGCGCTAGAGAAGCTGCCCGGTTACAATCATTTCCTGACAGTTATATATTTTATGGTTCAAAGACTTCTTTCTGCAAACAAATAGGCAATGCCGTTCCCCCTTTACTAGCTTATTTTATCGCAAATATCATTAAAAAGAGAAATAAGGTATCGAATGTATTAGATCTCTTTTGTGGTGCTGGCGGTTTGAGCAAAGGATTCGAATGGGCTGGATATAATATTGTGGCAGCAAATGACTGCTTTAATGCCGCGTGCGAAACATACAGAAATAATCATAAAGATACTATTCTTATTGAAGGGGATATAACAAATAAAGACATTAAAAAATCGATCTTACAAAGCATAAAGAATAAAAACATTGACATTATTGTCGGCGGCCCCCCCTGCCAGGGATTCTCTTACGCTGGCAAAAGACTTATTGATGACCCAAGGAATTATTTGTATAAAGAATTTGTTAATATAGTTGAACAAATTAAGCCGAAAGTAATATTAATGGAGAATGTTGAGGGAATATTAACCAGTAATGGCGGAAAGACATATGAAAGCATTAAGAAGTGCTTTACGCAATTAGGATATAAAATACATGGCAAGAAAATGCACGCCGTAAGATATGGCATTCCCCAAAAAAGAAAACGCGTGGTTATAATCGGACTATTAAAAGGAGACCCTGAATCTTGTTTCCCAAAAGAACTATTTATTGACGAGTCAAAATACACAACTGTCCAAGAAGCCATTGGGGACCTTCCTCCTATCAACAAAACAAGAAAACAACGAATAAAGAATGTCAGCACTTATCAGAGATTTATTAGGGGCCAAATAACCGCGGAAGATTATATTAAAGACCTGAGTTAGAATTTACTAGCTAGCTCAACAGCTAGAGCATCAAGGATCGAAAAGAGAGTATTTTTTGCCCCTATATTTTCATTGTTGCTTAGTTGCGTAATCATTGTTTTCAACATTGCTGATATTGTGTCGTTGATCAATCCCTTAACATTCCTATTACCAACTTTCACATATTTCCTTAAAGATTCGAGCGATATACGCACATATCTTGTTGCATTATTATGATATTGTTTTTTTGAGCCCTTTTTCTTAACAATGCTTCTAAAAGTTCCAGTGGAAGGATCAAAATCGATAAATTCAATAGAATAGTATGCGTATTCTGGATGGAGAAAGTTGTTCACTAAGAAATCATTAAATCCTTCAGAGGAAATATTTGCCAGTATAGTTAAAACACAGTGCAAGTTTATCCTCATAAGTTTACTTAGTTTGCCTGCATCTCTATCAGAAATCACCTTATGTTTTAGCTTCTCCCAAAGAAACCTTGAGTGCCATGAAACAACAGCATCCCCGCTTGATTCATCTTTGATCAAAGTTTTAACATCTGCAAGTGACATTCTGTTGTTTTTTGCTGAGTTGCTTGCGGGTGTGAGAGGTTGAAATTTAGGCCTATGGGCAAAGCCTAATGAAATTGGCCCGATATGGTCTGGGCTCAATCCGAACTTATTAAAAACCTTCATGAGCCAGCTGGCAGCTTTCCAATCACCATCTGCCCAGTTTTCATAGGCGCGCCTGTCTTCTCCGTATCTTTCTAAATTCTTTTTATGTCTACCTGTGTCATGTTTGCTTCTACAACATAAATTATAAGTATGGTAACCGTCGAACCTATCTGGAGCATTACTCATAGCCCCCGGACTCTTTCCTCCGCGCTTATTTGGGTATATATAATCCAAGGACATTTCTTTCCCGCATATTTGACAAGGTTTTTCCCCAAAAGGATGAATCTTTCTAGCAACCTTAGAAATCCAAGCATGCCCCTTTTTAATGCCTAATTCCTTCCGTTTCTTATCCCACCACTCCAATCGCTTCTTGCCAACCTCGCTTTGCCTAGTTACTACCCACCTAATTTCTCCATCCTCTTTATACGGATCTGGCATCCCAGCATAATTGGGATGGTTGACAATCGCTTGCATGTATTGATTAAAATTGCTATGCCAATTACGTTTTTTGCGTTTTTTTCTGTTTGTCATTTCACTCATGAATAAAATAATTCAATGGTTTGCCATAAAGGACGGCAAACTCTTTAAGCTGCATAATATCTAACCTACGCTGACCCGATTCAATCTTTGAAATGTAAGACTGTGACTTTCCCAGCTTGCTTGCAACCTTAACCTGATCAAGCCCTGCAGCTTTACGCGCATCAATAAGTTTTTTCACCAATGACTTATGCTCATCCGAATAGATTGTCTTCCCCATTGCAGCCCTCCATGTGTTATGGTATATTCCATTATGTCATATGCCAAATTGGAATATATAGTCCCGCTCATACAGTATAGGGATCAAGAGTCAGGAATTAGAGATGAAAAGACTAACTCCCCACTCTAAACCCAATAAATGTTAACAGAATAACCCCCGATTCGGTCAGGCCGCTTGTCAGGAAGATCCAGAGGCAAAATGTGACATATAACACGATCTTGAGCGCGCGAAGCATTTTGGGACCTCTATAATTATTATCGTAGCGAGGATAGCGGGAACTTGTGTGGGGACTGTTGGGAAGGGGACTAAGGTACTGGGGGCTGGGGACCAAGGAATGTTATAATGCCCCCACGATGCATTTAGGGAAAACATTTTATGCGGCGGATAGGAAGAAATGGCGCTCATGGCTGAAGAAAAACCACCGCCAGGCGAAAGAGATCTGGCTGGTCTACCCTAAGAAACACACAGGCAAGCCCCGCGTCGGCTACAATGACGCGGTCGAAGAAGCGCTCTGCTTTGGCTGGATCGACAGTACGGTCAAAAAGATCGACCGGGACTCTTACGCCCAGCGGTTTTCACCAAGAAAAAAGAGCAGCCAATGGTCGGAACCTAACCTGGCGCGAATGCGGCGGCTGATCAGGCTGAAGCGGATGACCGCGGCCGGCCTGGCGGCGCTCAGCGATCACGCCCTTTTACAAGTAAGCCGCAAGATGGCGATCGCTCCGGCGATCCTCAAGGCCTTGCAGAAAGATAAGCAGGTCTGGCACAATTTCCAAAGATTCCCCGACTCATATCAAAGGATCCGCCTCGCGTATATTGAGAGCGGCCGGAGACACGGAGCGGCAGAATTTCGCAAGCGCCTGTTAAATTTCCTCAAAAAGACCCGGGGGAATAAAATGTTTGCCTTCGGCGGGGTGCAGGGGAATTAAGGTTTTTCCCTCTTTCAAAAGGGGCTGAGGGACTAAGGGCTGTTTACTTCCCCCGCCCTTTCCTCGTGCGCAGGCTTTTCGCGCAATAACGTTCTTCCTGGATGATCACCTTGGCGTTCTTCCGGTTTATCTCCGCCCGGCAGTGCGGGCAATAAACGCTGCCAATGGCGACCGTGTGGCCGCAATCGCACTTTATTTTCGCCTTTATCCTTGGTTTCCTTAAATCGATCACGAATTAATTATAGCATTGTTGGGGCCAGGTGCCGGGGAAATCGGCGTGGGTTTTCATGGCCAAATTATAACATGGACTATACTGCCAAGAGATGACCGTTGTCGCGCAGCCAACGGCGGTGGACGCGATGGTCGGGAACGACCTGGCTGACGCGCTGCCAGAAGCGGGCGGAGTGATTTAGTTCAGCCAGGTGAGCTAACTCGTGGACAATGACATAATCGATGACCGCGGGAGGCGCCAGGGCCAACCGCCAGGTAAAGTTGATATTGCCCTTTGCCCCGCACGATCCCCACCGGCTCCGGGCCGCAGTGATCCGGACCTTCGCCGGACGGTAACCGGTCAGCTCGCTAAAATAACGGCAGCGCTCGGTGATCCGCTCGCGCGCGACCTGGCGCCACCGCGCCCGCTCCTCGTCCGTCAGGACCACCGGCTTGGGCCGGGAAGCCTGGCGCGCGATGTTCCGCTCGATCCACACCCGTTTCTGCGCGATGAAGCGGGCGATATCACGATCGGAAAGGTACTTGGGGGCGCGGACGACCAGTTCGGCGTCGGCCGTGATCATTAAAGCGACGCTCCGGCGGCGGGAACGGATAACCTGCGGGAGTCGGCTATCGATCGTTGGCCTCCGGGAAAGGATTGGAGACCTTCCTCAGCTGCTCGTAAGTTTCCGCCCGCAGCTTCTGCTGCAAAACAGCGATTCCGGCGATCATTTCGGGCACGTGAGTCGGATCGGCAGCGTACTCCTTCAGCTGTTTTTCAAATAATAGCTCGATCTGGAAGAGGAGCATCGCCCGCTCACGCACGCTGATCTTGTAAGCGATCTTCCCTTTCTGCCCCCTCGTGTTGGCCAGGACCTGCGGCAAAAAAGAGGCGACCGCCCCGCCCATTATATGGTATGATTCGTCCTGCCGCTTCTCGGCCGCCTGCGCCCAGGTAACACTTTCGTCCTCGCTGACGGAACCTGGATTTTCGTTGTACCGCCGCATCATTGCCAACCCCTGGTTGCCGTCCCGGATAAAGACCGCAATTTCGTCGGAAAGCAACCCGGCGACCGTCCTGATCAGGGAATCGGGATCGTTAAGGTACGGTTTCAGCAGCGCGGCCGAATGCTGGCAATTATCAAGCGCCCGGAGCATTGCGCTGACGGCAGCGGCGCCCTCGGTCTCATCATTGGCCGACACCACCTGCTCCTGCGATTCCCTGAACTTGGAGAGCGCCCCGAGGACCGTCGCGGCGAAGCGGGATGGTTTGGACCGGAAAATATCTTTGGTGGCTAACGCCGCCGGAACAACCGCGAGCGCGAGCAGAAGGGCGATCAGCGGCACCGTTAACTTTTTCATTTCAGCTCCTTTTCGATCTGATCTTCTTCCTTTTCCACGTCGGAGGGGACAAAGAGGGAATACAAGCCCATCGCGACCAGGCCGACGGCCGTGGCATCCGCCCAAATCTTATCGTTATCGGTCAACCCGTTCGAGCTGTTGGCTAAAACCGCGCCGACGACCCCGGAGAGGAGCCAAACGGCCCCCGAATATTCACGCTGGGTCTTGTTCTTCTCCGCGTAGCTCTTGATCAGGAAGTAGGCGTTCAGCTCCCGATCGCTCCCGTTCAGGTAAAGATCGTCTAAGATCAACCGGTCGGTCACGTAGGCGCTCCGGGCAAAATACTGCAGGCCGCCCATGACTAAAAAGGTGTAGCCGGAGATCGTGTTGTAAACGCGGTAAGCTTCGTACCCTTTGCCGAGGTTATTGTAGATCAGCCAAGCGCCCGCCCCCGCGCTGCCGAGCGAGAGATAGAGCTTCGTGTTCTCGTAATTCCGGGTTAACCGCTCAAAACGCTCGGAAGGCAGCGGTTTCAGTTTGAGGAGTTTGTTTACGTCGTAAGCCAGCGCGGGGGTTAGCAGGAGCGGGATCAACGCGAGGGCCAGCAAGCGTTTGATCATGTTACTTCTTATGATAATCCTGGAGCGCCTTGACGCCAAAACCTTTCTTCTTCGCCGCTTCGATCCCGTTGACGGTCGCCTGGGCGCCCGAGATCGTGGTGATGAGCGGGATATTGTGGGCGACGGCGGCGGAACGGATCTTCGCCTCGTCCGCTTTCGTCTTCTTGTCCCCCGGCGTGTTGATCAGGAGCGAGATCGAGCCCTTGTTGATCAGGTCCAGGATACTTTTGCCGTCCTCGTGCAGTTTGCCGACCAGCTGGCAGTCGACCCCGTTCTTTTTCAAGACCTTGCCCGTCCCGGCGGTGGCCACGATCGAGAAGCCGAGATCGGCGAGCTTTTTGACGACGTAAACGATGTTCCGCTTGTCCCGGTTGTTGACCGAGACGAATATTTTCCCCTTGAGCGGCAGGTTCTGCCCGGCGGCGATCTGCGATTTCATGAAGGCGACGCCGAAGTCGGCGTCGATCCCCATTACTTCGCCGGTCGACCGCATCTCGGGGCCAAGGATGGCGTCCGCCCCCGGGAATCGGTTGAACGGGAAGACCGCTTCCTTGACCGAGATGTGCTCCGGTTCGACCTCCTTGATCCCCTGCTCTTTCAGCGACTTGCCGACCATGCACTTGGTCGCCACTTTCGCCCACGGGACGCCGGTCGCCTTGGAAACAAAGGGGACGGTGCGCGAGGCGCGCGGGTTAACTTCCAGGACAAAGAGCTGGTCGTTCTTGACCGCGAACTGGATGTTCATCAGGCCGATCACTTTCAGCTCTTTGGCCAAAGCGTAAGTGCTCTGCTTGATCTCCCTGATCATTTCATCGGCCAGCGAGTACGGCGGCAGGGCGCAGGCCGAATCGCCCGAATGGATGCCGGCCTCCTCGATATGCTCCATGATTCCGCAGACGACCGTCTGTTTGCCGTCGGAGACGGCGTCGACGTCGACCTCGATCGCGTCTTCCAGGAACTTGTCGACCAGCACCGGGTGCTCCGGCGAGACCATGACCGCCGTGTTCATGAAGTCGACCAGATCGCCCTCGTCGTAAACCAGCCGCATCGCCCGGCCGCCCAGGACGTACGACGGGCGGACGAGGCAGGGATAACCGATCTTGGCCGCGATCTTCTTCGCCTCTTCCGGCGCATACGCGGTGCCGTTCGGCGCCTGCTTCAGTTTTAACCGGGTCAGCAGCTCGGAGAACCTTTTGCGATCCTCCGCGCGGTCGATCTCTTCGGGCGAGGTGCCGATGATCGGCGCCCCCGCCTCTTCCAGCGGCAACGCTAAGTTCAACGGGGTCTGCCCGCCGAACTGGACGATGATCCCGTCCGGTTTTTCTTTATCGATGATGCTCAGGACGTCTTCCCGGGTCAGCGGCTCAAAATAAAGCTTATCGGAAGTATCGTAATCGGTCGAAACGGTCTCCGGGTTGGAGTTGACCATGATCGACTCGTACCCTTCTTCGCGCAGGGCAAAGGAAGCGTGGACACAGCAGTAATCGAACTCGATCCCCTGCCCGATCCGGTTCGGCCCGCCGCCGAGGATCATCACTTTCTTCTTCTTCGACCGCTTGGCTTCGTCCTCCACCTCGTAGGTCGAATAGTAATACGGGGTATAAGCTTCGAACTCGGCGGCGCAGGTGTCGACCAGCTTATAAACGGCCGATAGGCCGAGCGCTTTCCGTTTGGCCCAGACCTCTTTTTCTCCGGCGCCGATCAGGAAGGCGACCTGCTTGTCGGAGAAGCCGTGCTGCTTCGCCCGGTAAAACGACTCTTTATTGTCGAGGATGGCGACCCCTTCTCTCATGATCCGTTTCTCTTCTTCGATGATCTGGAGGATGTTCTCCAGGAACCACGGGTCGACCGCGGTCAGGCCGGCGACTTCCGGGACCGACATGCCGTGCTCCAGCGCGTATTTGATGTAAAAGATCCGCCGGTCGTTGGGGACTTTTAACTTGTTCAAAAGCTCTTTCTCGTTGACCATCTCTTTTCCATCCGCGCCCAATCCGGCCCGGCCAACCTCCAGGGAACGCAGCCCTTTCTGTAAAGCTTCTTTGAACGTCCGGCCAATAGCCATCGTCTCGCCGACCGACTTCATCGACGTGCCGATGACCGGCGGCGTATCGGGGAACTTCTCGAACGTGAAGCGCGGGATCTTGACGACGCAGTAGTCGATCGACGGCTCGAACGACGCCGGCGTTTGTTTGGTAATGTCGTTAGGGAGCTCGTCCAGCGTGTAGCCGACAGCGAGCTTGGCGGCGATCTTGGCGATCGGGAAGCCGGTCGCTTTCGACGCCAGGGCCGACGAACGGCTGACGCGCGGGTTCATTTCGATAATGACCATCCGCCCGGTCTCCGGGTGGACGGCAAACTGGATGTTCGAGCCGCCGGTCTCGACGCCGATGGCGCGGATGGCGGCGAGCGACTGGTCGCGCATCTTCTGGTATTCCCGGTCGGTCAAAGTCTGCGCCGGAGCGACGGTTATTGAGTCCCCGGTGTGGACCCCCATCGCGTCAAAGTTCTCGATCGAGCAGACGATAACAACGTTGTCCTTCTTGTCGCGCATCACCTCGAGCTCGTACTCTTTCCAGCCGGTCAGGTCTTCCTCGATCAGGATCTCGGAGACCGGCGACAGCTCCAGCCCCTTTTTGACGACCTCTTCGTACTCTTCCGTCGTCCGGGCGACGCCGGAGCCGGTCCCGCCCAGGGTGAAGCTCGGGCGAATGATGACCGGCAGGCCGACTTTTTTCAGCCCTTTACGCGCTTCGGCCAGCGTGTGGGCAAAAAAGCTCTTGGGCAGGTCGAGGCCCGCCTTGGCCATCGCTTTTTTAAAGAGTTCCCGGTCTTCCGCCGTCTTGATCGCCTTGACGTCGGCGCCGATCATTTCGATCTTATATTTCTTGAGGATCCCGGTCTCGGCAATGCCAACGGCGATATTAAGCGCCGTCTGGCCGCCGATCGTCGGCAAAATCGCGTCCGGCCGCTCTTTCTCGATGATCTTACAGCAGATCTCAACCGTGATCGGCTCGATATAGGTCCGGTTGGCCATCTCCGGATCGGTCATGATCGTCGCCGGGTTCGAATTGATCAGGACGACCTCGTAACCCTCTTCGCGGAGCGCTTTGCAGGCTTGCGAACCGGAGTAATCGAACTCGCAAGCTTGGCCGATGATGATCGGGCCGGCTCCGATCAGCATGATCTTTTTTATGTCAGTGCGTTTAGGCATTGTCCATCAGCTCCGCGAACTTCTGGAACAAATAGTGCGCATCATGCGGCCCCGGGCCGGCTTCCGGATGGTGCTGAACGGAGAAGATCGGCAGCTTTAAGTGCCGCATCCCTTCGACCGTCTTATCATTTAAGTTAATGTGGGTCAGTTCGACCGTCCCCTTCGGGATCGAATCGACGTCGACGGCGAACCCGTGGTTCTGCGCGGTGATGTCGACCTTGCGGGTCTTGAGGTCGATGACCGGCTGGTTGCCGCCGTGGTGGCCGAACTTTAACTTGTAAGTCTTCCCCCCGAGGGCTAAACCCAAAAGCTGGTGGCCGAGGCAGATGCCGAAGATCGGCTTCTTGCCGATCAATTTCTTGATATTCGCGATCGCGTAAGTGACCGCCGCCGGATCAGCGGGCCCGTTGGAGAGGAAGATCCCGTCCGGCTTGGTCTTTAAGATCTTTTCCGCCGGATAATCGGCCGGGTAGACCGTTACTTCCGCCCCGATCAATTGTAAATTGCGTAAAATATTGAACTTGATCCCATAATCATAAGCGGCAACCTTGTATTTCTTCCCCGGCCCCCACACATATGGCTCTTTGCAGGTAACGACTTTGACCAGGTCGACGCCTTCCACCCCCTGGCATTCTTTAGCTTTCTTAATGAGACTCTTTTCGTCCAGGTCAACGGTCGAAACGACCCCTTTTAATGACCCTTTGGTCCGCAGCCGCCGGGTTAACATCCGCGTGTCGATCCCTTCGATCCCGACGATCCCGTGCTGGGCCAGATAGTCGTCCAGCTTCATGGTGGAGCGGAAATTGGAGGCTATTTTGGAGTTCTCGCGGACAACGAACGCTTCGCACTGCGGGCCGCGTGATTCGATATCCTCTTCGTTGATCCCGTAGTTACCGATCAAAGGGTACGTCATGGTGACGATCTGGCCCTTATACGAGGGGTCGGTCACGATCTCCTGGTAACCGGTGAGGGAGGTATTAAAGACTACTTCGCCGCTCTTTTCGCCTGTTGCGCCAAAAGAGCTCCCGGGGAAAACCGAACCATCTTCGAGTGCGAGGATTGCTTTTGCCATTAGCTGGAGACCTTAGCAAGTATAGCGGAAAAAAGGCCCCCAGGCAAGCGGGGTAATTAGCTTATTTCGGCGATCCCGGCGTCGACCGATTCCACGGCATAGCTGCGGGGAAATTCCGGTTTGAGCGTCGCGACGATCAGTTCCGCGGTTGCCCGGTCGGGGACGATCCCAAAGACCGTCGGCCCGCTCCCCGACATCTGCGCGTAGCTGGCGCCGAGCTCGACCAGCCGCTCTTTGACCTTTTGGATGATCGGGTATTTTTTTATAACGACCGCTTCCAGGTCATTTTTAGTCCCGGGTCGCGAGTCGCGGGTCGCGGGTTGCTGGTCGAACGCTTCGTAGGCCCATTTAGTTGGCACTTCAACGTCCGGAGTGACCAAAACAAAATGCCGTTTGCCGTGGAAGGGGGTCCTTTTAACGTGCTCGCCCCGTCCGGTCACGGTGCAGTTGCCGCCGGTCAGGCAGAAAGGGACATCCGAACCGATCTGTTCTCCCAGCTTCATCAGCTCATCGCGCTTGAGCCGACCCCCGGTCATCTGGTTGAGGCCAAAAAGGACGGCAGCCGCATCGGCCGACCCACCGGCCAACCCCGCCGCCAGCGGAATGTTCTTTTCAATATATATTTTCACTCCACAATTATTAATTTTAAACTTTGAACTTTGAATTTGGCAGAACAAGGCGGCAGCCTTATACGCCAGGTTCCGCTGGTCATTGGGCAGCTTAAGATTGGTGGTCGCCAGCTGGATGCCGGAGGGGGTTTCGGTGAGGGTTATCTGGTCGGCCAGCGACACCGACTGCATCAGGGAGTTCAGTTCGTGGTAGCCGTCGGGCCTAAGGCCGCTGATCCCGAGCGACAGGTTGATCTTGGCGTAAGCTTTTAGCCGGAGCACTTACTTGTTCTTGTTGGAAGCCTTGGTTAACCTGGATTTGAGCCGGGCGGCCTTGTTGGCATGGATGATCCCGCGCTGGACCGCTTTGTCCAGGGCGGAGATCGCCTTTTTCAGCGAGTCGGCCAAGTCGGCCGCCTTATTGGTGATCGCCGTGCGGGTCGTTTTGACGACATTTTTCAGGAATGCCTTTTCGCGTCGGTTGCGCGCCGTCCGTTTCTTCGTCTTGCGGACGTTCTTGACGTGTTTCCGGGCGCTTTTGACAACTTTTTTTGCTTGTTCAGCCATGTTTTTGCCTCCTGTACTGTTGACAATATACCACGGAATCCTTTATCATGGCAAGCGATTTGAGCATTAACGATTGGTTTAAAAAGAAGAAGCTCCAGAGAGAGCCCGAATACACCCGCGAAAAACTCGATATCCCCGGCAACCTATGGGTGAAGTGCTACAAGTGCGCCCAAACGCTCTATTCCAAGGACCTGGAAGCGAACCTGAAGGTCTGCCCCAAGTGCGGCTACCACTTTAAACTGACCTCCCGGGAACGGATCAAACAGCTGACCAACGGCTCCCCTTTCACCGAGATCGCCGCGAACCTGACCTCCAAGGACTTCCTCGGCTTCACCGATGTCAAATCGTACGCCAAACGGATCAGCGATTCGATCATGAAGACCGGTATGAACGACGCGATCGTCGTCGGGCTGACGAAGATCGGCGAGCACGGCGTGGCGCTTGGCATCATGGACTTCGCCTTCATGGGCGGCTCGGTCGGTTCGGTCGTCGGCGAGAAGATCGTCCGGCTGATCGAGGCGGCGGTGGAAAAGAAGCTGCCGGTCATCATCTTTTCCGCTTCCGGGGGGATGCGGATGCAGGAGAGCATCATGTCGCTGATGCAGATGGCCAAGACCGCGGCGGCGCTCGGGCGCCTGCGCGAGAACGGCCTCCCCTTCATTTCCGTCTGCACCGACCCGACGACCGGCGGCACGACCGCCAGTTACGCCATGCTCGGCGATCTCAACCTGGCCGAGCCGAACGCCTTGATCGGCTTTGCCGGCCAGCGGGTGATCGCCCAGACGATCCGCGAGAAGCTGCCGACCGGCTTCCAGCGGGCGGAGTATCTGCTGGAACACGGGATGCTCGACGCGGTGGTACCGCGCAAGGAATTGAAAGAGACGCTGGTGCGGATCCTGCGTTTCTTCAAGGATTAATTATGGCAACCGTCAAGAAAAACGCTAATGGCAATAATAAGATCCTCCTGCCGTTCGAAAAACCGCTGGAGGAACTCTACGACAAGCTGGCCAAACTCCGCGCGATCCAGGATTCAGGGAAGATGGAGATGACGGCGGAGATCAGCCTGTTGGAGAAGCGGATCGAGACCGCGCGCGCCAAGCTCTTTGCCAACCTCCACCCGACCCAGATCGTCCAAGTCGCCCGGCACATCATGCGCCCGACCATGCTCGATTACGTCGGCCTGATCTGCGAGGACTTCGTCGAACTGCACGGCGACCGGAACTATGCCGACGACCCGGCGCTGGTGACCGGGATCGCCAATTTCAACGGCCGCTCCGTCGTTGTCATCGGCCACCAGAAGGGCCACTCCACTAAAGATAACATCACCCGGCGCTTTGGCATGGCCAATCCCGAGGGGTACCGCAAGGCGCTCCGGATCATGCGGTTGGCCGAGCGTTACGGTAAACCGATCATCTCGCTCGTCGACACGCCGGGCGCTTATCCCGGCATCGGCGCCGAAGAGCGCGGCCAGGCCGAAGCGATCGCCAAGAACTTGCGGGAAATGGCGGAGCTAACGGTGCCGTTCGTGACGGTCATCACCGGCGAAGGCGGCTCCGGCGGCGCGCTCGGGATCGCCATGGGGAACCGGGTGCTGATGCTGGAGTTCGCGATCTACGCCGTCATCTCCGCCGAGGGGTGCGCCTCGATCCTCTTCAACGACGCCAAACGCGCCCCCGAAGTGGCGGTGGCGATGAAGATCACCGCCAAAGACCTTTTAGAACTGGGGGTCATTGACGAGATCGTCAAGGAGCCGGTCGGCGGCACCCACAACGACCACCAATTAGCCGCCAAGAACCTGAAAGCAGCGATCATTAAGCACCTTGACCCGCTCCTCTCCCTCTCCCACCGCGAACTAATAGCCGACCGCTACAATAAATACCGGAAACTCGGGATCTTCAACGAAGGTTAGATCTTCAGCGAGAAGCGGTGCGTGGCGCCGAGGTCGCCGGCGGAGAGATAGGCGTAATCGAAACCGACCCGGCTCAGTAACAGGCCGAAACCCAAACTGACTTTCCCCGAATCGTAACCGCAGCGCGGATAAAGCATCCCGTTAATGTCCAGCTCCACCCCCGCCCTGGTCCGCAGCCCGTAGTCGGTGGCATAGCAGAGATCGAGCGCCGGCCGGCAGTAAGCGAATTTGGCGGCGATCCCAAGCGTTAGGGAGCGGCTGATCTCGCCGGTGAACTGGCCGAGCAGGTTCGTCGCCGCCAGGCCGACGGTCAGGTTCCGCTCCGGCAGCCGCCAGAGCAGCCCGGCGTCAACGCCGTAACCGACCGCGTCGGACGAGCCGAGGTATTCGCCGAACAATTTGAGGCCGAGCCCCCAGGCGAACAACGGGGAGACGTTCTTACCGAAACCGCAGCGGTAACTGAGCGCCCCCGAGCTGAAACTCCCCCCGGTCCCGCCCGGCTGGGCCAGCGTCGTTTCGTTGATCCGGCCGTAATCGAGATAGGCGGCGGCAAAAGCGCAACCGGGAGCGGCCAAAGAGAGCGCGCCGTAGCGGGTATCCACGAACCAGTTGGTGTACATCGACTGGAGCTCCGGCTTTTGCAGGGTCGCCAGCCCGGCCGGGTTGAAAAAGAGGGCGCTGCCGTCGTCGGCCACGGCGACAAAGGCGTTGCCGAGCGCCAAAGGCCTCGCCCCCAGGCCGAGGCCGAGGAACGCGCCCGAGGTCGTGCCGGCGTTGTCCGCGGCAAAGAGCGCGGTTGCCGATAAGAGCAAGATCAAGCCGATCGTTAGGTTTCTCATAGTATCGCGATCTTCCCGGTCCGTTTATTCGTCCCCTGGTTTATCACGTAAAAATAGATGCCGCGGGCGACCTGTTGGCCGGCGGCGGTGGTCCCGTCCCAGCACCAGGAATTCTCGCCGGCCGCGGCCTGCGACTTCACCTTATCGCCGTTAACATTATAGATGCTGATCGTCTCGCTCCCGTTCAGGCCGGAAAAGTAAACCCCGCTGCCGGTCCCCGGCTGGAACGGGTTCGGATAGATGAGGATGCTGTTGAGCGTGCCGGTGACGTCGAAAACGGCGTGGGTCGACAGGTGGTAGGTTTGATAGGAAAGAGCATTGCTGGTCCGGGCGGTCACCGTAAAAGCCCCGTCGAGCCAGACGCCGGAAACCGGGTCCCAGTAATACGGCAGCGGGTTCACCCCGGCGCTCGGGATCTTCAGGGTAACGGTGATCGGCAAGGTGAACGTCGTCACGGTGGAAGAGAAATTGACCGCCTGGCCGAACAGGTCGGCGCCGATCGGGTAAGGTTTGAGGGCCGACGGATCGGCCACGACTTCGGCCGTCACCACCGGCGCGGTAGAAGAACAGCCGACCGGAAAGACGATCGACGCGCCGCTGACCGGGTCGGAATAAGTGACCGCCTCCAGCGTGATGGCGAAATTGGTCGCGTCGCTCTCCAGACCGAGCGCGTTGACCGCCTTCAGGGCGAACGCGTTCGTTCCGGCGGCCAGGGTGAGCGATCGCCACCAGGTCGTGGCGGTCGGGTAAGCGACCCCTTCGCTCGTTCCGTTAACCAGGATCAGCGTCGAATCGGCGCTCTTGGTCCCGGTCAGCGTCAGCGCCGCCACGTTGGTCGGCGAAGTGTAGCGGTCAACGGTCGGCGCCGGCGGCGAACCAGACTCGGTCACCGCCTTGAGCGCGTTGATCCGGCCGTAGCCGTAATAATCGTCGCGCCCCGCCCCCCCCAGGTCGTCGGCGGTCAACATCAGTTGGTGGCCGATCATGTCGCCCGACCAGGAAGGATGCTGCGACTGGACCAGAGCGGCTAGCCCGGCGGCGAACGGCGTCGCCATCGAAGTTCCCGCTTCATAAGTATAGGAGTTAACGATGAAACAGCTGTAGATGTTGTTGGTCGGCGGGTTCGTGGCGGTGCCGCCCGGCGCGCAGAGGTCGACGCTCGAGTTGTAATTGGAAAAAGAGGAGTGCGTATCGAGCTTGGTCACCGCGGCGACGCCGACCACGTCGGTGTAACCGGCCGGATAATTCATTGTCGGGTCGCCGTCGTTGCCGGCCGCGGCGAAGATCGCGCACCCCTTGCCGATCGCGTAAGCGACCGCCGTCCGGGTGGTATTGTCCGGCACGTCGACGCCGAGGCTCAGGTTGATGACCTTTGCCCCGTTATTGGCGGCGTAGTAGAGCGCGTCGTTCAAGTCGGCGACGTTCCCGTCGCCGTTCTCGTTCAGGATGCGCAGGTTCATCACCCGGCTCCCCCAGGAGACGCCGGCGACGCCGACGCCGTTATTGGTCGTCGCCGCCGCGATGCCGGCGACGTGGGTCCCGTGGCCGAACAGGTCGTTCGGATCGTTATCCCCTTCGTAAAAATCCCAGCCGGTGATGTCGTCGATGTAGCCGTTGCCGTCGTCGTCGATCCCGTTGGCCGGGATCTCGTTCTTGTTGTCCCACGCCTGGCCGACCAGGTCGGTGTGAGTTTTATCGATCCCCGAATCAACGATCGCGATCACCGCTTCGGCGGTCCCCCGCTGGATATCCCACGCCTGGTCCGCCTTGATCTGCGGCAATCCCCACTGCAGCGAGTAAGCCGGGTCGTTCGGCGTGGTGGCGAAAGCGCGGACAATGTAGTTCGGGTGGGCGTATTCAACGCGGGGATCGTTCTGATAGGCCGCCAGTAATTTGCCGACCGGAACGTCGGCCGAAAGCTGTTGAACCCCCAGCGAGAGCGCTTTGGCCTTGATCCCGGACGCGGCGTAGCCCGGCTTGAACTTGACCAAAACCTCGCCGGCCACGACGTCGACCGTGCGGCCGAGCCTGGGGTCAAAGTATTTTTCGATCTTCAGGGGTTTGGCCGCAGCCGCGGTCGCGATAAACAGGACGGCAAACAGTAAAAAGAACGATTTTTTCATGACCGAGCAGTATCATAGCGCAATTTTCTTGAATTGTCTGCCAAGTTATGAGAAAATGAATTTGTGCCCAGGTGGCGGAACTGGCAGACGCACCAGCTTCAGGAGCTGGCGGGGTCAAACTCGTGGAGGTTCAAATCCTCTCCTGGGCATTTTCCCTTTACAGCGAACCAGCGCTGATGTTGGGCGGCTTGGAGGCGACGATAGTTGCCGAGGGCTAAAAATTACTCTCCCCGCTCTTGCACAAACCCTATTCTTCTTTTTGGTTTTTCTTCGATCGCTACGATCCGCTTGATCTCAGCAACGACTTGAAGAATTGCCGTATCATGCCCATCAACTCTGCTTTCGAGCTCCTTGAACTTATCGGCCAGTTCTTTATGTAGGGCCAATGTCTGCCTGAATCGAACAAATGCGCGCATAATCTGAATATTGACCTGGACAGCTCTTTCGCTGTTTAGAATGGAGGAAAGCATAGCTATGCCCTGTTCGGTAAAAGCATAAGATAAATAGCGGCGGCCGCCATAACTTGAGGTGACATTTTGGCACTTCAAGTTCTCCTCTTTCACAAGCTGGAACATGAAATCACCAGGAAACCTGCTCGTATTTCTTTTAACCTGCCTTTTCAGGTATTTTGTTTCAACTCCGTAAAGGTTAGCCAGGTCATAGTCAAGCATTACCTTCTGTCCCCGAATCTCGTAAATCTTACTTTCTATCCCTTCGATCGCCATCATTTTGTTCATTATTTGCTCCCCTATTTACCCATAGCAATCTCATTGCCACGAAGAAAGAGAGGATAACTGTAGCGATTTTCGACACCTTGCGTCCTAAACAATGGTTAGGTATAATTAAAAAGCTCGTCGTGCCGCTGTGGTGGAATTGGCAGACGCGCCTGACTCAAAATCAGGTGGGGTTAACCCCCGTGCCGGTTCAATTCCGGCCAGCGGCATATTTCTCTGTTGACATTTTCGCGCTGTCATAGTAATATGTAGAAGTAATCGATTGAACGGCCCCATATTTTTAATCGTTTTTTGCAGAAAGTTGATCCGAATTGACAAAAACACCCGACAGCCTAATAAAAAATCCCAAAAAAACAAAAACAAAACAGTTTCGAGTTTCGTATTTCGAGTTTCGAATTTGGACCTAGGAGGAAAAGATGGACATCGTCGAGTTAGAAGGTAAAACAATGCCGGACCTGTACGGGATCGCGAAGGACCTGAACATCCCGAACCTGAGGCAGTTGAAGAAGCACGACCTCATTTTCAAGATCCTGGAGGCCCAGACCGAAAAGAACGGCTTTCTCTTCACCAAGGGGGTGCTGGAGATCCTGCCGGAGGGCTACGGTTTCCTGCGGACCGGCGGTTACCTGCCGAGCCGCGAAGACGTCTACGTCTCCCAGACGCAGATCCGCCGCTTCGACATGGAGAACGGCGACTACGTCACCGGCCAGGTCCGCCCGCCCAAAGAAGGCGAAAAATATTACAGCCTGCTGAAGATCGAAGCGATCAACGGGGTCAATCCGGAAGAGGCGCGCCAGCGGGTTTCGTTCCATAATTTAACGCCGATCTTCCCCAACCGGCACTTTGTCCTGGAGCACCCCGGCTGTCCCATGGCCTCGCGGCTGATCGACATGGTCTCGCCGATCGGCGCCGGCCAGCGCGCCATGGTCGTCTCGCCGCCGAAAGCGGGTAAAACGACCGTGCTGAAGAACATCGCCAACAGCATCACCGCCAATTATCCCGAAGTGCTGATCAAGGTCCTGCTGGTCGACGAGCGGCCGGAAGAGGTCACCGACATGCAGCGCTCCGTCAAAGGGGAAGTCGTTGCTTCGACGTTCGACGAGCCGCCGGAGGACCATATCCGGATCGCCGAGCTCCTGCTCGAATCGACCAAGCGGATCGTGGAAGGCGGCAAAGACGTCGTGATCCTGCTCGACTCGATCACCCGCCTCGCCCGCGCCTACAACCTGGTCTGCCCGCCGTCGGGCCGCACCCTCTCGGGCGGTCTCGATCCGACCTCGCTCCACCGGCCGAAACGGTTCTTCGGCGCGGCGCGCAATATCGAGGAAGGCGGCAGCTTGACGATCATCGCCACCGCGCTGGTCGACACCGGCTCCCGGATGGACGACATCATTTACGAAGAGTTCAAGGGGACCGGCAACATGGAGCTCCACCTGAACCGGAAACTGGCCGACCGCCGCGTTTTCCCGGCGATCGACGTCCGCCTCTCCGGCACCCGGCGCGAAGATCTGTTAATGGACGACAAAGAGCTGAAAAAGATCTGGCTGCTGCGCAAGGTGATGGATAATTACGAGACGGTGGAAGCGACCGAACAGCTGATCGAGCGGCTCAAGACTTTCAAGACCAACAAGCAGTTCTTCGAATCGGCCGACGTCAAGTAGTCGGTTCCGCCGCCAGGTAGCTGAGCGGCGCGGCCGTCATGATCACCCCTTCCAGGGCGACCCTGGTGTCGGCATGCGTCCGGCCGGTGATCAGCGCGAACAGGAACTCCCTGACCGCCAGCGCGTCCGCCATTTTCAGCGCCTGCTCGATCACCGCGAATTTCCCCCACTCCGCCAGATGGATGTTGGTCAGGACGTAATTGATCTCCCGCCGGAACGCTTCGTCCATGCTCAGGTTGTCGACCCCCAGCAAGGTCAAAACGATGGCGGCCAGCGGGTCGCGCGAGATCTCGCCGCACGAACCGACCCCGATCCCCTTCCCGCGGGCGACCGCGACGATCTTCGCCAGGCTGCTCAGGACGACGGGCGAGAGCCAGTCATACTGCTTGCCGGTCATCATCATTTTCCGTTCGGCGAAGCCGAGCAGGTCGCGGGTCAGGTCGTTGCCGCCGATGCTGAAATAAGCAACTTCCTCGGCTAACCGCTCCAGGTTGGCGATCGCCGCCGCCGTCTCGATCATCGCCCCCAGCTCGATCGTTCTGGCGACCGGCCCGCCGATCTGTTTCCGGGCGATCAGGTCGTTCTGCGTCTCGGCAATGATCATTTTGATCCGCTGGACCTCGTCCGGGCTGCTGACCATCGGCACGATCAGCCGGACTTTTTTGCCGTTCAATTCGTTCTGGCCGCCGCGCAGCAGCCGGTCCTGCGCGATCAGGATCGCCTTGATCTGGTCGGTCAGGATCGACCGCCCGTTCTCGGTATTAAGGAGAAAATCGAGGCTGTATTGCCGCGGCGCCGCGCCGGTTTCTTTAGCGATAAAATCGGGGACCTTGTCGCCGGCCAGGTCGAACAGCCGGATATTGATCACGGACGCTTTCCGGATCGCGTCCTTAAAGACCCGGACCAGGGTCTGGATCGAGGGGCGCCCTTCGGCATATAACCCTTCGGTCCGGAACAGGCCGACTTCCTGCCCGGCGATCTTTTCCAGGTCGTGCCGGTCCTTGATGTTGATCTGCAGCGACGGCAATCTCTGCCCGTCCAGGCTCAGGTAAGGTTTGGCGTGCTCTTTGAAAAGGCGGGACAGCTGTTGATATCCCCGCCGGCGGAAATCGAGGGCGCTCACGGTCGCGTCGGTCGGGTCGACGATCACCTGGCCGGTCCGGGAGTCGACGGAGACCCGGCAGCCGGCTTCGATCTTGCGCAGCGGTTCCGGGATCACGACGAGCGGGATGCCGTTGTTGTGGGCGAAGATAAAAGGATGATTGATCGGGCCGAGCTGGTCGCTGCTCAGGATAAAACCTTTGGCGCCGGCGGCGTAGTAGCTGACGATCTCCCGCCAGGAGAGGTTGTCGGCGACGTGGACCACCCCTTCCGCGTTCGGTTCGCCGTTGTAGGCCTGCAGGTGAAAGATCAGCCGGGAGAGCAAGTCGGCGTAATCGGCCAGGAAAGCTTGCTGCCGCTGAAAAAAATTCCAGGAGCCGTTAAGTTCGCCATCAAGCTCTTCGAGCGTTTGGTATTTATCGTTGCCGACCACTCCGTCCCGCGAGAGCTGCCTGATCCGCTCCCGGAGCGCCTGCGCGTTGGCTTCCACCGTTTCTTTCCCCCTGGTCAATCCGGCCAGTTGGTCGGACATTACCCGGTGGAGCGCCCCTTCCGGATTAAGCAGGTCGCTTTTGACCAGCTCTTCCGCCTTGTCGATCACCTCTTTGGCGATGCAGGCGAAAGTCTCGCCTTTTGCCACTTCCGCTTCGGGAGCGAAACGAACGGTCAACCGGGCGATCCGTTCGAGCTGGTGGGGCAATTCCGCCGCGTCGAGCTTCCGTTCGACAATGGCCAGGTTCTGGCTCCTGAGATGGACCCGGACCGCGACGTTATTGATGATGGAAAAAACGCCGTTCCCCACCCCCCGGATCAGGTGGTTGGGCCGGCAGATCTTTCTGACCGTTTCCATGGTAACTTTTCGTCATTTTACTGACAAAATTTCATGATATAATGGCGCCATGTTCACCCCACGGGAAGTCGAAACCATCGTCAAAGGGTCACGGGTCACGGGCCGCGGGTCGATCATTAAAGGGATCTCGACCGATAGCCGGACAGTGAAAAAAGGCGAACTGTTCATCCCCCTGGTCGGCCCTAAGTTCGACGGCCGTAAGTTCATCCCGGCGGTCCTGAAAAAAGGGGCCCTGGCGCTCAAGACGGCCGACGGCTTAGCCGCTTTGCAAACGCTCGCGGCCTATCATCGCGCTAAATTCCGGCTCCCGGTGATCGGCATCACCGGCAGCGTCGGCAAGACGACGACCCGGGAGATGATCGCTTCCATCCTGGCGCAAAAATATCCGGTGCTGCAGAACGAAGCGAACTACAACAACGAGATCGGCGTCCCGCTCACCCTGCTCCGGTTGACGAAAAAGCACCGGGCCGCCGTGATCGAAATGGGGATGCAGGGGCTGGGCGAGATCAAGCTGCTGGCCGGGATCGCCCGGCCGACCGTCGCCGTCGTCACCAACATCGGCGAGTCGCACCTGGGAAGGCTGGGCAGCCGCCGGAATATCGCCAAAGCCAAGGCCGAGATCTTTGCGTTCTTAAAAAAAGGCGATCGCGCGGTCATTAACCAGGACGATGAGTTCGCGGAGCATTTAAAGTCAAAAGTAAAAAGTCAAAAGTCAAAAATAATGACTTTTGGATTGCTGGAAAAAGCGGACGTCACGACCAAAGAGCTGGCGGGGATCAAGCTGCCGCTGCCGGGCGAGCACAATATTTACAACGCGCTGGCGGCGATCGCGGTCGCCCGGCTCTTGCGCGTTGACCGGCCGGCGATCAGGCGCGGCCTGGAGCGGGTCCGGCCCGCTGCGCACCGGATGGCCGTCATCAACCTGCCCGACCGGACCAAGATCATCGACGACACTTACAACGCCAGCCCCCGGTCGATGACGGCGGCCCTCCGGGTCCTGGCGGCGCTCGACGGCCGCAAGATCGCGGTCCTCGGCGACATGCTGGAGCTCGGCCGGCAGTCCCGGCCCGCCCACCGGCGGATCATCGCCCTCGCCCGGCGGCTCAAGGTCGACAAGATCTTCACTTTCGGCCGCCTTTGGCCGGCGGCGACCGGGCCGGAAAAAACGCACCGGCCGCTGATAAGAAAGTTGCGGAAATTTATCCGGCCGCGTGATATAATCCTCGTCAAGGGTTCGCGGGGAACGCGCTTGGAAACGGTGGTCGCGGCCTTAAGTTAACGTGCCGAGGTGGCGGAATTGGCAGACGCACCAGCTTGAGGGGCTGGCGCCCTCAAAAGCGTAGGAGTTCGAGTCTCCTCCTCGGCAAATCTAAATTGACGCGCGCAAGATTGTTGATTATCATTACGATTGAATGAAGGGAGGAGCAGTGACTATCCAGTTTCCTCAGCTCGAGCAAACCGAGCCGCGCCTGTCGACGGATAGTACTAACTTGCGGGACCACGACAGCTCCTTCGCGGAAAAACTGCAGCGCGAACAAGCCCGCCTCGGCCTCCTCTTCTCGCCTTTCGCCCAGCTCGGCTCGCTTTTTGCCCCGGCGCTCAGCCTCGGCTTTAAGCCCGAAGATTTCGCCCAGGCGATCACCTCCGGCCAAACGGCGGAAAACTACCGCGCCGCCAGCCGGGAACCCTCGGCCACCGCTCAGCAGGCCGCGTCCGGCAGCGAGACCGTCAGCGTCCCGCTCTTTGAATCGCTGCCGCCCGTCTCTTTCAACCGGCAGCAGCTGCAGGAACTGCTCACCGCCACCAACTGGCTCCTGCCGAACCTGCAAGCCCAACCGTCGTTCTTCCAGGCCTCGCAAAACGGCGCGCTGCGGGCGAATTTCGACCTGCAAGCGCTGATCGACCAGCTGGTCAAACAGGTCAACATGGTCAAGAGCAAGGGGAAGGTGGAGTTCTCTCTCACCCTGGAGCCGGCCGAGCTCGGCCGGCTGGTGCTGACGCTGACTTCCCACGCCGGGCTGATCAGCGTCGATATTCAGGCGCTGAGCGGCACGAAAAAGGCGCTCGACCTCCGGCGCGGCGAGCTGGAACGCGCGCTGGCCAAGGCCCATGTCCATTTCGACGAGATCAAGATCAGGGAGGTAGAAAACAATGCTTGATGTCATGACGCAGGCGAAGAACGCGATCGAAGCTTACAACACGGCGCTCAAGATCAGCTCCTCCAACCTGGCCAACATGAACGTTCCCGGCTATAAAAAGCTCAACGTTTCCTTCCAATCGGTGTTCGAGCAGGTGCTCACCCAGGGGACGGCGGCCGGCCTGACCCAGGGCGGGACCAATCCGAAACAGCTCGGCCAGGGGATGTCGATCGCCGGGACCAGCATCGACTTCGCCAACGGCGAGACGACCTCCGGCAGCGCGATCGACCTGGCAATTGCCGGCGGCGGCCTCTTTATCGTCTCCCCCGACGGCGGCGCTTCCCAGCTCTACACCCGCAACGGCAACTTCGAAGTGGACGCGGCCGGCAACCTGACCAGCAACGGGATGCAGGTCTACGGTTTCGACAGCTCCGGCAACCTGGTCCCGATCGTCGGCCTCCCTTCCGGCCAGAAGACCGATTACAAATGGCAGGACGACGGCACCCTGCTCTACTCGCCCGACAGCGGGACCACCTTTACCACGACCGGCTACCGGATCGCGCTGACCCACTTCGCCAATCCCGGCGGGTTGGTCCAGGCGCAGGGGACGGCTTTTGCGGCGACCCTCGCTTCCGGTAACGCGGCTTCCGCGGAAAGCCCGGGGGGCGTGGCCGGCATCATTAAGCCCGGCCAGGTCGAGCAGTCCAACGTCAATTACCTGAGCGAAAGCATTTACTCGCTGGAACTGCAGCGCGCCCTGAGCGGCAACCTGAGCATGGTCCGGTTGGCTTCCGACCTGATCTCCAGCGTCATCACGAAACTGACATAATAAACCGTGGCGGATAAGACACCAAACAAGCCGGAAATAGCGTCGCAAAAAAGGGTCATTAAACTGACCCCGGCGATCGGCGATTGGACCACCTACCGGCCGCCCAAGGTCCTGATCAAGCGGGTCAAGAGCGGCCTGTACGGTTTTGACCGGCTCTCGCGCGAGGACCTCGCGCTCGGCCTGAAGGTCCATTACAATTTCGTTTCCCGCCTGCTCGACCGGCTCAAGGTCGAGCTGGGGATCGGCGTGGAATTCCTCTCCTGCCAGGCGGAACAGACCACCTACCTCAATTTTCTCCGCTCGCTGGCCGGCCAGGTCGTGCAGTGCCAGCTAAACCTGGCGGAGATCAACGACGGCATCCAGCTGTTCTGCGGCCTGGAGATCGCCAATTCCCTGATCAACCACGCGCTCGGCAGCCACGACACCGAGGCGCTGAACCGCGCCCTGACCGAAGCGGAAAAAGAGGTCTTCACCGCGGCCCTGACGGAATACCTGGCGGAGTACCGGACGGCCTTCCTGTCGGCGATCTCCGAGCCCTCTTTCCGCCTGGTCAGCGCCCCGGAGATCACGCTCGACCAGTCGGTCAATCCTTCGGCCGCCTTCATCGCTTTCACCGCCGAGGTGATCTTGAACGATAACCAGCCCGCCCGGATCGTCTTCGGTTATCCGGGGAGCGCGCTCAAGACGCTCCTCCGCGCCTACAAGGAAAAAGAGGCGGAGCAGCCGCTCAATTTCGGCCGCCTGCCGGCCGCCCTGCTCAACCGGCTGGCGATCAAGGTGGAAGGCTTGCTCGGCTTCACCGCCCTGCACACCTCGGAGCTCCACCGGCTGGAAGTCGGCGACGTCGTCTCTTTAGATACTCCGATCAACGCGCCGGTCACCCTGGTGATCGGCCGCAAGCTGAAACTGCCCGGCCAGCCCGGCACCCGGAACAAAAAGAAGAGCGTCCGGATCGCCGCGCTCGGCGAGAACGCGGCGGTGGAGCTCACTCCGCCGTTCGCCCCGGCCGAAGAGGTCAAAGCGCCGCCGCCGGCCCCGGTCAAGCCGCCGCCCGCGCCGGCCCAACCCGCCCCCGAGCTGCCGTCCGAAGACATCTTCGCGGAGGAACCGCTGGCGGACGACGATTTCAGCGCCGCAGACCTGGAACTGGAAGATTTTAATCTGGACTCGGAAACAAAGGAGGCATGATCCATGGAAGTCAAGAACGTTAAATTCCCGGAAGCGCAGGAAGGGGACAAAGGTGATCGGGTCGAGACCCGGGTGCTGGGCGATATCCCGGTCCAGGTCACGGTGGAGCTCGGCGCCACCGAGCTATCCCTCAAAGACGTGCTCGACCTGGCGGAAGGCTCGATCATCGAGCTGAACCGGCTGGCCGGCGAGCCGCTCGACCTGAAGGTCGGCGGACAGCTCGTCGCCCAGGGCGAGGTCGTCGCGGTCGACGATTTTTACGGCCTGCGCATCACCAACGTGGTCATGAAATGACGACCGAGGCTCTTGTCTTATCCAGTTCGCCGATCATGACGGTCGGCTACCTGATGCAGGTCATCCTGTCGCTGGCGATCGTCCTGGGGCTGATCTTCGTGATCGCCCGCTACCTGCTCCCCCGGCTCAAGGTCGCGCCGGGCGGCAAACTGATCCAGGTCGCCGACCGGGTCATGCTCGAGCCGCAGCTTACCGCTTACGTCCTCAAGGTCAAGGGGAAGTCCTGGCTTGTCGTCGCCGGCAGCAAGGGGGTCGCTGCGGTCGGGGAAGTGGAGGCCGAATGATCCTGCTGGCCGCCCCGCTTGCCGCCACCGTCAACCTGAACGCGATCATGCAATCGCCGCAGTTCTCGAACAGCGTGCAGCTGCTGGTGGCGCTGTCGGTGATCTCGCTCATCCCGTTCTTCCTGATCTCGGTCACCTCGTTCCTCCGGATCATCATTGTTTTCGCCCTGCTGCGCACCGCCATCGGCACGCAGGCGGTGCCGCCCAACTCGGTCCTGGTCGGCCTCGCCCTCTTCATGACGGTCTTCATCATGTCGCCGGTCTGGCAGGAGGTCAACAAGACCGCGATCGTCCCCTACAACGAGGGGAAGATCTCGCAGATGAAGGCGCTGGAGATCGGCATGAAACCGGTCGCCACTTTCATGCTCAAGCAGACCCGGGAAAAAGACCTGGCGCTGTTCGTCCAGTTCGCCAAGATCCCGCCGCCCAAGAGCGCCGAACAGGTCCCCTACTACGTCCTGATCCCGTCGTTTATGATCTCGGAGCTCAAGACCGGTTTCCAGATCGGCTTCCTCCTGTTCATCCCGTTCATCATCATCGACCTGGTGGTGGCCAACATCCTGCTCTCGCTCGGCATGTTCATGCTCTCGCCGGTCATGGTCTCCCTGCCGTTCAAGATCCTCCTCTTCGTCCTGGTCGACGGGTGGAACCTGATCGCCCGCGGCCTGATGCTTAGCTTTCTGCGATGAACCAGGATTACGTCGTCCAAATCCTGTTCCAGGCGGTCAGCCTGACCATCCTGATCTCGGCGCCGGCGGTCGGCATCGGCCTGCTGGTCGGTTTCACGATCAGTTTGTTCCAGGCGATCACCCAGATCCAGGAGCAGACGCTGACCTTCGTCCCCAAGGTCGTCTCCGTCCTGCTGACCGTGGCCTTTACCTCTCCCTGGATCATCTCGCTGATGATCGACTTTACCAACACGCTCTGGAGCGCGATCCCCGCCATGGCCCGCTAAGCGATGGTCCTGTCGCTCGCCCAGCTCGAGGTCTTCTTTTTCATCCTGGGGCGGATCGGCGGGGTCTTTATCCAGGCGCCGCTCTTCAACTCGCGCAGCTTCTTCGCTTCGGCCAAGGTCGCGCTGGTCGTCTGGATCGCTCTCCTCCTCTGGTTCGTCACGCCGGTCACGCCGGTCCTGCCGACCACGCCGGTCGGTTTCGTCCTGGCCCTGGTGGCGGAAGTGGCGGTCGGCTTCCTGATCGGTTTCGTCGCCAATATCCTGTTCGTCGCCCTCCAGTCCGCCGGGGAAATGATCGACCTGCAAATGGGGCTATCCGTCGCGCAGGCGCTCGATCCGGTCTTCGGCGCCGTTATCTCGATCATCGGCCGGTTGACCTTCTTCGTCTCCCTGATCGTCTTTATCACGCTCGACGGCCACCATCTCCTCCTCGCCGCCCTGCACCAGAGTTTTTCCCTGCTGCCGGCCGGCCAGATCGCCAATTTTGCCACCCCGGCCATCCCCGAGCAGCTAGCCGGGTTGGCCGCCACGCTCTGGCTGACGGCGATCAAGATCGCGGCGCCGATCGTTTTGCTCATTTTCCTGTCGGACTTCACCTTCGGCATCGTCTCCCGGGTGGCGCCGCAGGTCAACGTCTTCATGCTCGGTTTCCAGGTCAAGCCGATCCTCGGCCTGTTCGGGCTTTCCCTCCTGGCCCCGTTCATTGTAAAATACATCAGCAAGCTGATCGAGGTCATCGGTTACGAAGTGCTCAAGCTGCTGGTGGCCATCAAGTAAAAAACAAGGAGTTGACGCGCGATGGGCGAAAGCGGCGGCGATAAAAGCGAAGAGCCGACACCCCATAGGATGCGCGAGGCGCGGGAAAAAGGCCAGGTCGCAAAAAGCAAAGAGGTCACGACCGCCATCCTCCTCCTGCTCTCCTATTTTCTGTTCCGCTACCTGGGCGAGTTCATGTGGAACAACCTGGCCGAGATGGCTTACGCCATTTTCCAGCTCATCCCCGAAGCGCGCAACTTCAACCTCGGGTTCGTCGCCTATCTGTTGATCCTGGGGCTGCGGGCGATGGCCCTGGTCCTGCTGCCGATCTTCGGCGTCACTTTCCTCGCCGCCCTGCTGGCGGAGGCGGCCCAGACCGGTTTCGTCATGGCGCTCGACCCGCTCAGCCCCAAGCTCGAACGGGTCAACCCGCTCGACGGCCTCAAGCGGATGTTCTCGCTGCAGGGTTTAGTCGAACTGGTCAAGTCGCTCCTCAAGATCGTCATCGTCTTTTACATCGCCTGGTACGCCGCCAAAGACGACCTGGCGTACATCGTCGTCCTGGTCGAGTCGCATCCCTGGCAGGCGCTGGTGCTCGGCGGCGACATCGCCTACCGGATCGCCATGCGGGTCGGGATGTTCTACATCGTGATCGCGATCCTCGATTACCTCTACCGCCGCTGGGAGTTCATGCGCAACCTGAAAATGACCCGCCAGGAGGTCAAGGAAGAGTACAAGCGGCTGGAAGGGGACCCGATGGTCAAGCAGCGGATGCGCGACCTGCAGCGGGCCGTCTCCCAGCAGCGGATGATGTCGTCGGTCCCCCAGGCCGACGTCGTCGTCACCAACCCGACCCACCTGGCGGTCGCCCTGAAATACGAGCAGAACAAGATGAAAGCTCCGCTGGTCCTGGCCAAGGGCGAACGCAAGGTCGCCGAGGAGATCAAGCAGATCGCCGAAAAATGGGAGATCACCGTGGTCGAGAACGAGACCCTGGCCCGCTCGATCTACCGCACCACCCGGGTCGGCCAGGAGATCCCCGCCGAGTTCTACCAGGCGGTCGCCGAGGTCCTGGCCTACGTTTACAAGATCAAGCGCGACCGCGCCGAGCGGAAAAAGGCCTCGCTTGCCCTCGCTCCCCGTTAGGTATACAATATAATGTAAACCATGGCAGTGCCGGGCTTTGATCTAAAGAACCTCCGCAGTCTTTTTTCGCTCAGCGATTTCATGGTGGCGGGCGTCCTGATCGTCATCATCGCCCTGATGCTCATCCCGCTTCCCCCGTTCGTCCTTGATATCCTGCTGACGATGAACATCGCCATTTCCCTGGTGATCCTCCTGGTCGCCATGTACTTGAAAGAGCCGCTGGAACTCGCTTCGTTCCCGTCGATCCTGCTCGTCATCACCGTCCTGCGGCTGTCGCTCAACATCGCCGCCTCCCGGCTGCTGCTGACCAACGCCTACGCCGGCCAGGTGGTCGCCGCCTTCGGCTCGTTCGTCGTCGGCGGCAACTACATCGTCGGCATCATCATCTTCGCCATTATCACGATCGTCAACTTCATCGTGATCACCAAGGGTTCGGAGCGCGTCGCCGAGGTCGCCGCCCGGTTCACCCTCGACGCCATGCCCGGCAAGCAGATGTCGATCGACGCCGATCTCAACGCCGGCCTGATCGACGCCACCGACGCGCGCGCCCGCCGCCGCAAGATCGAGCAGGAGGCCACCTTCTTCGGCAGCATGGACGGCGCCAACAAGTTCGTCCGCGGCGACTCCATCGCCGGCATCATCATCGTCATCGTCAATATCCTGGGCGGCGTCCTGGTCGGCTGGCTGCAGCTCGGCATGTCCCCCATGGAGGCGCTCACCACCTACGCCCTGTTGACGGTCGGCGCCGGCCTCGTCGGACAGATCACCGCCCTCCTGATCGCGATCGCCACCGGCCTGATCATCACCAAGTCCGCCTCGGAAATGAGCCTGGGGAGCGACGTCACCGCCCAGCTCTTCGCCCAGCCGCGGGCCTTCGCCTTTGTCTGCATCATTCTCGGGACTTTCGCCATGATCCCCGGCCTGCCGACCATCCCCTTCCTGATCATGGCGTCGTTCTCCGGCATCCTGGCGCTGGTCCTGATGCGCAACCAGGCCACCAAGGACGAGGCCAAGGTGGTCAAGGAAGAGGTCTCCGCCAAAGACGTGCTGAAGAAGCCGGAAAGCATCCTCGGCACCCTCGGGCTGGACCCGCTGGCGATGAAGACCGGCCGCAACCTGATCCCGCTGATCGACCCGGGCCAGCGCGGGCCGCTCCTCGAGCGGATCACCCTGATCCGCTACAACATCGGCCAGGAGCTCGGCTTTGTCATCCCCGGCGTCCGGGTGATGGACGATCTCTCGCTGCCGCCGAACCAGTACACCATCGACATCCGCGGGACCAAGGTTTCCACCGGCGAGGCACTGCTCGGCTGCCACCGGGTCGACCTCTCCCTCGCGCAGGTCAAGGCGAAAAAGCTGACCGGCACCGAGCTGCGCGACCCGCTGAGCAACGACCCGGTCACCTGGATCGCCGACGAATACCTCCCCGAGCTGCAGAAGCTCGGCCTGGCCGCCCGGGCGCCGGTCGACGTCATCTCCGAGCATTTTACCGAGGTGATCAAGCGCTACGCCGACGAGATCATGACCCGGCAGAACGTCCAGTCGCTGATCGAGCTGGTCAAGAACACCAACGCGGCGATCGTCCGCGAGCTGATCCCCGACCTCCTCTCGCTCGGCCAGGTCCACAAGGTGCTGCAGCTGCTGGTCCGCGAGCGGGTCTCGATCCGCGACCTGTCGACGATCCTGGAGCGGCTGGCCGATTACGCCCACCTCTCCCGCGACATCAACATCCTGGCGGAGTACGTCCGCCAGTCGCTCGCCCGGCAGATCTGCGAAAGCTACACCGACAAGAAGGGGGTCATCACCGTCGTGACGATCGACCCGGCGCTGGAAGAGACGATGATCGGCGCCATCCACCAGTCGGAATACGGCTCGTTCCTGGCGATCGACCCGAACGTCGGCGAAAAGGTCCTGGTCCAGATCTCGGGCCACTTGCAGAACTTCAAGCGGCTCAAGCTCCGGCCGGTCATTCTCTGCTCGCCCCGCCTGCGCCCCCATTTCAAGCGCTTTATCGAACGGAGCTTCCCCGACCTGGCCGTGCTCTCGTACAACGAGATCGTGCCGCAAGTCAAGGTCCAGTCGATCGGCATGATCGCCATCGATTAAGTTGCGTTTTGGCCGGAAAAAATATATAATAAATAGCGTGAATAACGGCGCCTAAGGCGCCGGAGGAGGCCCCCAATGAAAAAGTTATCTGCCGCCGCTCTCTTGCTCCTGCTCGCCTGCTCCCTTGCCCAGGCTATCGGCGTTTCGGAAACGACCGTCCTCGGCAGCGCCAATCCGGCCGCTGCCGCGCCGGGAACGACGCTCAGCACCGTGATCCTGTCGGTCGAAACGATCGTCAGTACCGGCGTTAAAGCCAGCGCGGTGGTTTTAACCAATTACACCGCCAATTTCGGCAGCGGGATCACCTGCGGCACCCTGGAAACGATCCGCCGGATGAAGCCGGGCGCGCTCGCGAGCGGCGGGACCTTGCCGCTCAGCATTACCGGCTTCAAGGTTTATAACGTCGTTATCTCCTCCGCCGCCCGTAAGGGGATCCGCGAGGTCGTGGTCAGCAATGACATCGGCGAACCGGTCGCCAGGGGTTCTGTCTTTGGCGTCGCCGATACCAGCGGGGTCGCTAAGATCGCCTACACCAAATCGTCGATGGACCCGGTCTACCGCCCCGAAGCGATGATCGGCCTCAGCTTCCCGACCGAGCGGATCGGCTACGGGGTCGGCCCGTGGAACGAAATGTGGAAAACGACCAACCGCGGCGTCACCTGGACCAAAAGCCAGCTGCTCAAGGGGACCCCGCCCGACGGTCTTTACCGGATCTTCACCTCCGTCTGCTTCCCGACCGCGCAGACCGGCTACGCCGGCGGGATCTACCTCAACGGCGTCACCGCGGACTACAAGCCGTACATCATCAAAACGACCGACGGCGGCACCACCTGGGCGGAGACCAACCTGACCGATTACGCCACGGTCTGCGCCGTGACCGACCTTTACTTTGCCGACGAGAACACCGGCTGGGCGGTCAACAGCTACCTCGGCATGTCGGGTATGGCGAAGAACCTTTTCCGCACGACCGACGGCGGCGCCTCCTGGCAAACCGGCGGCATCGTCCGGGCCAGTTCCGCCGGCTCTGTCGGCGCTCAATTGAAAGTTCTCCCCGACTATCTCTCACTGATCGGCATCACCGCCGTCCCCAATAGCGGCGGTAAATACGACGTCTGGGCGGTCGGCGCCCCCTGGGCGATCACCGGCACCAACATGATCTTTAAGAGCACCGACAGCGGCGCCACCTGGGCGGTCCAGGATTCGACCGCTTTTTCCGCCCCGGCCGATGCCCGCAAGGTCTACCTGATAACCGACGTCGATTTTGTCGATAACAACACCGGTTACGTGACCGGCGTCGGCATTGTCGGCTTCTCGCCGGTCGTTTCCTCCCTCTACGGCAAGGTCTTTAAGACGACCGACGGCGGCACCACCTGGACCCAGCTCGCGACCGGGATGACCTCCACCCCCGCCCTGCTCGGCGTCGATTTTGCCGACGCCAATAACGGCGTCGTGGTCGGCGCTTACGGCACCATGCTCAAGACGGCCGACGGCGGCGCCACCTGGACCCAGTACTGGCGCGACTCGCGCCACCTGCGCGGCGTCGTCTGCAAAGACGCCAACAACGTTTGGACCTGCGGCGGTACGATGTTCCCCGGCATCCCCCTCCTCTGGGCCGGGGCCTTGCCGCTGAACGAACTGACGGGCGGCATCCTACCTGTCATTGGCTCCCTTAATGCCAAAAACCTCAATGCTAAAAACCTCGGCTACGACCCGGGCACGGCGCCCAACTTAGCTAGTTTAACCGCCAACGCGATCAAGAGCGCCGGCACCAGCGGCGACTACATGCCGGTCAACGGCTACAACGACGGGCCGCTCGGCGTCAAATTCGTCCTCGACCCGACCGTTACCGCCGTCGTGCCGGGCGAAGGCAACGCCGGCGCGACCGACTTGACCCTGACGGTGAGCGGCGCTAACCTGCAAAGCGGCGCCACGGTCGACTTCGGGACCGGCGTCACCGCCAGTGCTCCGAGCCTGACCAGCGATTCGGGCAGTTCCGCCCTGGTCAACGTCAATATCGACGCCGCCGCCGGTACCGGCGCCCGCGACGTTACCTGGACCAACGAGGACTGGGGGAGCGCCGTCGTCTCGTCCGGTTTCAGCATCCTGCCCCCCCTGCCGACGACGACCACCACCGGCACGAACAAAATGACAATCCGCGACGTCACTCCGTCCAAGGAAACGCTCGGTAAGGGGCTGGATATCGCCATTTACATGGGGGCGGACAACACCGTCGCCCCGACCAGGGTCACCCTGATCTCCACCCGGACCGGCCGGACAATGACCTTTACCACTTTCACCTATCGCGACGGCGTGGTCACCCTGCCGAGCATCCCGAGCGCCGAGATCAACCCGAACGACGTCGGCTATTGGAACGTCCGGGTCGAAGGCCCGGGCGCCAGCGCCATGGCGCCGCGGCCGATCCTGATCGACCTGGGGGGCGAAGGGAACGTGGTCGTGACCCCCAACACGATGGGCGAACAGACCTTCCGGGCCCTGGCCGCGGGGGAAACCCCGTCTCGCATGGCTTACACGCTGGCCGGCGACAAGGCGGTCAATGTCTACATCATTGAACTGAAAGAAGGGAAAACCGTTTATCACCGCGCCTACTCCGCCGGCAACGACGGCGGCAAGAGCGGCTACAACGAACAGGTCCTTAGCCTGAAGACCGACCTGGGAGGGACATTCCCGAACGGCGTCTACCTGATCCAGGTAGTGGCCAACGGCAAGGTCATCGGCACCGCCAAGTTCGTCGTGAACAAAATATCATAGAAGGGACGATCGCCGATTAAAAAAGCGTTCTATTGCCTGTTGCTCCTCCTGGCGGTCTGCCTGGCCGCTCGGGCCGAGGATGTCACGATCACCAGCGACATCACCCGGCTCGGCGTCGGCGCCCGGCCGCTCGGCATGGGCAAGACCTTTACCGGGATGTGGGACGACCTGAGCACCATGTACGTCAATCCCGGCGGCGTCGGCACGATCAAGGATCTGCAAGTTTTGAGCATGTCGAGCACCTTCGCCAATGCCGTCGAGTACCTGACGCTGGCCACCGCCGTGCCGACCCCGTACGGCGTCTTTGGCGCCGGTTTCTCGGGGAGCGGCCTCGGCTTCGATACCCCGGTCTTCAACCTGGTGGAGATCGCCACCGGCGAATACCGCATCATCCCCTCGACCAACGAAACGGTCAGCTACGATTACAACAGCAGCGTCGTCGCCCTCACCTACGGCAACCAGTTCTGGCGGCCGGAACTGACGGTCGGCACCACGCTCAAGTTCTTCGGCGAGAAGATCGGCGGCTCGACCAGCGCCAACGCCAACGGCTTCGACCTCGACCTCGGCCTCCTCTACCGGCACGATCCGAGCTGGGCTTTCGGCCTGGCCGGTAAGAACGTTTTGACCAAGGAGATGGGGGGCGTGATCCGCTGGAGCAGCGGCAAGTCCGAGATCCTGCCGATCAACTACCTGGTCGGGTTCGATCACCAGCGCCAGCTCGGCCGCTTTGGGCTCCTGAACGCCGCCCTCGATTACGAGTATAAGCCGGAACTTACCTCCGCCCCCGGTTTCTGGCACGTTGGCCTGGAATGGTGGCCGATCGAGACCTTCGCCCTGCGGGGCGGCGTCGACCAGGACGTCGTCGGCCGCGGCGACGGCTTGAGCCTGAACGCGACGAATAACCTGACCGCCGGCATGAGCCTTAATTTCAGCGGCGTCCGTTTCGATTACGCTTTCCACCAGTACAACCATTTGGCGGCCAACGATACCCACTATTTTTCGCTGGCCTATCTGCATCCCACTCCCCGGGATTACCCGATCGATCTCGGCCAACCGCAGGACAAGAGCGTCATCGACCGGCCCAGCGTCACTTTCCGGGGCAAGACCCGCAACCCGGCGGTCAGCGTCATTAAGGTCAATAACCGGGTCGCCCTGCTCTCCACCCGCGAACGGACTTTCGAGGCGGAAGTCCCGCTGGAGCTCGGCAAGAACAGTATCTGGCTCGCTTCTTACGACAAGAAAGGCAAATTGCTGGAGAAACGGCGCATCCGGGTCCTCCGCCTGACCTCGTTCAACGACGTGCCCGACGACCACTGGGCGAAGCTGCCGATCGAGGAGCTGGCGACCCTGGACCTGATCTCCGGTTTCCCCGACGGCACCTACCGGCCGAACGAAACGCTCAAGCGCGCCCACTTCCTGGTCAAGGTCATGCAGCTCGGCAATATCGCTACGGCCGAACCGGCGCCGATGCCGTTCAGCGACATCCGGGTGCGGCAGCCGGTCGCGCCGTTCGTCAAATCCGGCTACAACCGGCGGCTGGTCCTCGGTTATCCCGACCAGACTTTCCGGCCGTCCAGCACCACCAGCCTGGTCGAAGCGATCCTGGTCACCGTCCGCTACTCCAACCTGCCGACCGCCGAAGTGCTGGAGCGCCCGTACGACGACATTTCCGGCCGCCACTGGGCGATCAAGGAGATCACCGCCGCCAAGCAGAACAAGTTCCTCGATTTCGCGGGGGCCAAGCTTGACCCGAAACAGGACTTTACCCGCGCCAGTTTTGCCGCGATCATCGCCAAGTCCCCGCCGGTCGCCGCCCGGATCAAAGGCTTACTCGATTTTGAGAGCGGTTACCCGGCCTCGTTCCCGTATTGACGCCGCTTCTGGCCCCTGTTTTTTGCCACAATTATCAGCATATTATATTGACACTAATTAATGTAAGGTGTTATCATTGTCCCCAATGAGACCGGCAAAACGCCTAATTTTGCTCTTTTTGGCCGTGGCAGCCGTCGTTCTCCCCTGCGCTCCCGTCCTGTCCCAGTCAGCACCCGATCCCGTCCGCATCGCCACCGGCGCCCGGCCGCTCGGCATGGGTAAAGCGTTCGTCGGCCTGGCCGATGACGTCGGTTCGGTCTTCCTGAATCCCGCCGGCCTGGCCAATCCGACCCGCTGGCAGGTAACCTCCATGTCCGGTAAACTGTTGGAAGAGTTCAATTATCTCTCCCTCTCCGGCCTGTACCCGACGGCGTCATACGGCAATTTCGGCTTCGCTTTTATCGGCTCGGCGATCGGCGGCGCCCTCCCCACCACGATCGAAGCCGGCTCGGACCCGGCCGACCCGATCTATACCGTCGACACGACGACCGACCCGATGAACTACACCAACAATCTGTTCCTCCTCTCCTGGGGCGATAAAATGGAACATCTGCTGCAGCTGCCCGGCCTGGCCGAGATCGGCAAGCGGTGGCCGCAGCTCGGCGGCATCAACCTGGGCGCCAACCTTAAGCTGTTCACCGTCTACCTGACCGGCGACCGCATCACCGGCGGCAACGCCGCCGGCAAGGAGCTCGACCTCGGCATCCAGGGGAAGCCGCTCAACTGGCTGTCGCTCGGCGGCAATCTGCAGAACGCCCTGCCCGCCTCGCTCGGCGGCAAACTGCATTACGATTCCGGCTGGGACGAAAATTATCCCGCCGTCCTGAAACTGGGCGCGGCGGTCGACCTGCTCGCGCCGAGCAATTCCCTGCTCCGCTACGGCAACCACCGGGTCAAATTGCTGACCGACGTCGATTACGAAGTGGCTCGCTCCGCCCAGGTGCCCCCGCTGTTCCACCTGGGGGCGGAATGGAAACCGCTCGATCTGATCGCCGTCCGCGCCGGGATCGACCAGGAGATGATCGGCGTCCAGCAGGCGGCCAACAACCTGACCGCCGGGGTCGGCCTTTATTACGGCGATTTCCGCTTTGATTACGCTTTCCACCAGTTCGCCGGCGCTCCCGGCATCGATAACCACTTTTTCTCGCTGACCTACGGCATCGCCCCCGTCACCGCCCAGCTCAAGGATAAGCTGATCGCTTCGCCCGACCGGCTGATCACCACCGCGGCGCTCGTCGCCGTTTCCGGTGAAGCGCTTGACCGGACGATCACGGCGGTCAAAGTCAACGGGAACAAGGTCGCCCTGAACGCCAAAGGGCTGTTCCGGAGCGAGGTCGCCTTGAGCCTCGGCAAGAACAGCATCCTGGTCGAAGGGTTTGACGGGCTCGGCAAGCCGATTTCCACGCTCAAGCTCCGCGTCCTGCGGTTGATCACCTACCCCGACGTCGCGGCCGACTACTGGGCCGGCGATCAGATCAGCTACATCGGCACGCTGAACATCATCCAGGGTTACCCTGACGGCACTTTCCGGCCGGAAGGGAATATCACCCGGGCCGAGCTCTCGACCCTGCTGATCAGGACCGCCGCCAGCGGCGACGCCAACGTCCCGGCGGCGATCGGCCAGGCCTTCCCCGACGTCCCGCTCAAGCACTGGGCGGTCAAGTACATCAACCTGGCGGCGGACAAAGGGATCGTCAAAGGTTATCCGGACGGCAAGTTCAAGCCGTCGGCCAACATCACCCGGGCCGAAGGGCTGGCAATGATCGCCCGGTTCGGCGCGGTCAAAGAGCTGGCTTATTCCGGCCTGGAATTTAGTGACGTGAACACCCGGCACTGGGCCGCCCCGATCATCGCCGGCGCCTACCGCGACGGGCTCTTGATCCACTTCAAGGACAAGCCGCTCACGCCGAACAAGAAGCTGAACCGCGCCGAAGCGGTTGAGCTGCTTTTCCGCAGCGCGCCGGTCGCCGGTCTGGTCGGCGACCTTAAAAACTTCGAAAGGGGGTATTAACCAATGCGTAAGATCTGCCTGTCTCTGCTCTGTCTTGCCCTGTTGGTCACTACCGCCCTGGCCGGCGAGCGCTGGGTCAGCCAGGCCAGTCCGACCACTCGCGGCCTGTACGCCGTTGACGCGGTCAATAACAGCCCCCGGATCGCTTATGCCGCCGGCGACCGCAGTGTTTGTCTGAGAACGACCAGTTCCGGCGCCAGCTGGGAGATCACCCAGACCGAAACGTTCGGTAATTACCTGGCCGGCATCTCTTTCCCTTCTGCGACGGTCGGCTACGCGGGCGGCGCCTTTATCATGGCTGATCCGAACCTCCCGCTGCTCTATAAAACGACCGACGGCGCTGGGACCTGGGCTCCGCTGAGCGCCCCGGCCAATGCCACAAACATCCTGGACCTCTTTTTTTCCAACGAGAACCGCGGCTGGGTCGCTGTTAACGACACGATCACCACCAACCGGGTCCACCGGACCGACGACGGCGGTTCCTCCTGGACGCCGAAGGTCACCGGGCTGAACGCGACCAAGAACTATTACGGGCTCTATTTCCTGAACGATACCGACGGTTTCCTCGTCGGCGAGACCGGGCTGGTCTACTTGACCAAGAATGCCGGCGAGAGCTGGAGCCAGGCCGCGATCGGGGTGACGACCAGCGACCTGAACGACGTCTATTTTGCCGATATCGACCACGGCTGGGCCGTCGGTAATGCCGAGGCCCTGCTCCGGACGACCGACGGCGGCACGAATTGGACGGCTATCGACGTTCCCTTTCTGACCTCCGACCATACCCTTTCCGGCGTATATTTTTTGGATAATAATACCGGCTGGGTGGTCGGCTGGTCGCCCAGCGGCCCGGTCCTGATCAAGAGCCTCGACGGCGGCGTGACCTGGACGGCGGAAACTTTGCCGGCCGGCGTGACTAGCGGCCGCCTTTACGACGTCAACTTCGGCAACCAGTACAACGGCTGGGCGGTGGGCGAAGGGAGCAGCTTCATTTTTAAATACGTAGTCGACCCGACGATCAGCAACGTGCGGCCGACGGCGCGCTTTGCCGGCTGGACAGGCCTGGTCACTTTTGAAGCGATCAACGCCCTGGCCGGCATGACCTTTGAAGCGGTCAAGAGCGGCGGGAGCGGCGTTACCGTCTCGTTCGCGACCGTTGAGAGCGTGTCGCCCACCCTCATCGCCTCGCTCCTTATCACCGCCGAAGCGGCCGCGACCACCGGCGATTGGACCCTCTATTTCCGCAATCCCGACGGCGGCGTCTCGACCGCCGCTTTCACCGTTAACCCGATCCCGGCCGTTTCCACCGTCACCCGCGCCCACCCGATCGAGGGGAACACCAATTGGGACCGGCGCGGCGCCCTCCGCCGGATCGCCGTGACCGGCGGCAATTTCCAGGCCGGCGCCGTCGTCTCCTTTAGCGGCAGCGGGGTAACGGTCTCCGCCGCCACGCTGGAAAGCGCGACCACGCTGGAAGCCACGATCGCGATCACCGAAGCGGCCGACCTGGGCTGGCGCGACGTTACCGTGACCAATCCCGACGGCGGCACCGCCACTCTGGCCAGCGCCTTCCAGATCCTGCCCAACTCGGTCGGGCCGACGATCACCGGCGCGGCGATCGCCGGCGCGGTCGACGCCTCGTCCAAGAAACTGCCGATCAGCGCCTGGCCGCCGCGGATCAGCTGTACCCTGGAAGATCTGACCGGCCTCACCGCCGCGACCGTCAACTTTAAGGTAATTCTCAATTCGCCGGTCGCTTACTACAGCTCGTTCGCCGGGGAGACCGTCTTCACGCCGGACGCGGCCGATCCGACCCATAAAGGGACGATCGCCGCGGTCCTGCGCAACGTTAAAGTCTTCACCTCGGAAGTGGTAACCGACGCCTACCCGATCTTCGGCTCGCCGGTCGACGTCTATTTTTACGCGGAGGACCGCGACAGTAACCCGACGCTCCAGCTCTACGACACGGTCTACGTCGAAGGGGCGGCCGCGCCGGCCAGGAGCATTACCAGCGTCCTGGTCGCCCCGAACCGGCGGCCGACGCCGGCCGATCCGGCCGCCATCCAGTTCCTTTCCACCGACCTGGAGGGGACGCTCGACATCTACTTCATGAACGTGATGGGCGGGGCGTCGCGGAAGATCAGCACGGTGGTCACCAAGGGGCTGAACAAGGTCAATTTCGACGGCCTCGACCTGATGGGGCACCTGATCTCCAACGGCATGTACAAGGTGAACTTCGTTTACGGCGGCCGCTCGGTCGGCAGCGGCCTGATGATGATAACGCGCTAAGGTCTTTTACCCCGACGGTTACGGCAGCGCCGTGAACTTTCCTTTGCCGAGCAATTTGTTGTTCTCGCGGTCGATTAGGCTGAAGACGTAGATCCCCGAGGCGACCAGCGAACCCTGGTCGGTGATCAGGTTCCAGGTCAGTTTGTTCACCCCGGCCGAACCGCCCTCTTCCCCGGCCGTGCCGGCCAGCTTCTTGACTACCCGGGCCGAGATGTCGATCACGTAGATGTCCAGGTTGGCGTCGCGGCTCAGGGTATACTGGAAGGCGACTTCCTTGTCGGTCCGCAGATGGAGCGGGCTCGGGAAGGTGACCGGGGTGCCGATCAGGCGGACGGGGCCGCCCATCACGTAGACGGCGCAGGCCGTGGCGGTCTCGGTCGCCGGCCCGAATGTTCCCTTGCTGCTGGCGTAGAAAGTGAAGGTGTAAAGCGTTTCATCCGCCCCCGCCACCAGCTCTTCCGGATAATCGGACTCGAGGACGAACGGCTTAATGCCGGCGGTGCTGGCCTTGACGCTGGCCAGGGTCGCCATGTCGAACGTCTTGCTGACGCCGAGCGGCGACATCAGCTTGACGTTGTAGCTGCGCGTTTCGTCGAGCGTGTACGGTTCGGGGATGGAAACCTCCAGCTTGAACCTGCCTTTTTCCGAGACGACGAACGGCTTTTTCCCTTCATCCTTGTTCCCGTAGATCGCCGGCTGGTAGAGCCGCTTGCCGAACCAGACCTTGATCGCCGGGGCCGGCTCGGTGCCGGTCGACGGCAGGACGATCCCCTTGCCGTAGCCGAGGACCAGGTTCGGCGCCAGGTCGTAGCCGGCGCCGGTCACCGTCACTTCCACCGGGTCGGCGCCGTAATTGTCGGCGCCGCGGGCGACCGCGACCTTATACTTGCCGGGAGCGACCGCCAGCCGCCAATCCTTGTAGGCGTTGAGCACGTACCGGTTGACCTGGCCGGAAAGCCCGGAAGGCCCGGCCAGCTCAACGGCGTAACCAGTCGACAGGTCTTCCTTAAAGAAGACGACCTGGCGGCCGTCGGTCCCCTTGCCGTCGGGATCGTCGATCGCGCCGGCGATCCAGTACATGCCCAGGTAGACGTGCTGGGCCGAGGCCGGGGCGCTAATGACAAATGTCAAATGACAAATGACAAATGTCGGTATAATTATTCCAATTAAAAACCGTTTAAGCAAACTAACCTCCTGCTCCTATTGCGAGAACGTGACCGTCACGTCGCTATTGACCGACAGCTGGTATGATTTACCCCGCTCCAGCACCAGGCTGCCGTCAGCGGACAAGCCGCTGGTCGGCGCGAACGTCGGCTCGCCGCCGGCGTTATAGGTAACATAGAACCCCTTGATCGCGCTATCCTCCATCCAACCGATAGCGGTGACGTTGTCCCGGCGGGTCGACTTGGCGTTGACCGCCGCGACCAGCTGGGCGATGGTGCCGACCGCGGTCGGCGCGGCAGCGGTATCGACCGAGAACGGCACGTTATGGATCGCTGCCACCGCGTTCAGGCCAAGACCGTCGGCAACTTTCCGCAAAGTATAGGTAACGGGACCGGCCGCACCACCCCCCGCTCCCAATGTCGTATAGCTGACCTGCGACCCGGCGGTGGAGCCGAACCAGTTGGTCGCCGTCGGGGTGAACTTGTAGGTCCCCGCCGGGGTGTTGGTCAGGGTGACCGACGAGCCGGTCCGGGTCTCGACCGTTCCGCTCGGGTAGACGACCTCGACGGAAAAACCGGTCGCTTCCCGCTTGCCGTCGGCGCCGCTTTCGTTGTAAGAGACCGGCACGGTCAGGGTTAACTGATAGGAAGTCCCGGTCCGGCGGAGCGATTCGCTGATCGCGCCGATCGCCGGGGCGTACGGGACGTCGGCCTTGTAGTCGGCCGCCAGCGAGCTGATCGTCCAGTCGTACGGCAGGGTCGTACCCGACGCCACGCCGTGCGAGGTCTTGCCGTAGTAGCTCCCCCTGGTCGCCGGGGTGCCATTCCAGACCCGGACGTAGAGGGTGCCGCCGTCTAAAGAAGCAAGTTGGTATTTATGCTGACCGCCGATCAGCGTGTACTGCGTCGCGGTGTCGATCGTCAGCCGGCCGGCGCTGGCATTGGGGGCCGGCAGGGTATTATAAAACAACTCCAGCTTGGCTTGGTAAGGATGATAATTGCTGTCCGCCAGGACGCCGCCGTCCTTGTTTTTGATCGCGTTGGCGGCGAAGAACGCGTTGATGCCGGTCGCGCCCGCTTGCGCCGCCAGGAACAGGATCACCGCCCAGACCAAAAATAATTTATTTCTCATCATTTGCCTCCTACGGGAAAGTTATCCCCCAAGTAAAATTGCTCCGCGGCCGGTAGTATCTCGGCTGCGCCAATGCCAAATTGTTGATCCCGGCCGGGCCGACCCAATCGGCGCCGTCGTATGTCGCCCCTTCGTAGCCCTGGGTGGCGACCAGCCAGCGGAGCAGGTCCGCCCCGTTGTCGGGGGTTACTCCCATCGTTTCGAACAGCGAGGTTGTCGGGTACGGGAAGGCGATCAGGTTATACTGGCTGCCGACCAGTTCCCTGACCGGCGTGCCGTTGAGCGTGCCGAAACGGCCGACCAGCGCGACGCTGGCGGCGGCCGGCGCGCGCAGGATAAAGCCTTCGCCGATCCGCAGGACCCGGTCGCTGCCGGTCCAGGCGGTCGCGTAGGTAGCCCCGTTGTAAGCGGTGCCGGTCCACCAGAGGAACTCGCCGCCGCTGCCGACCTGTTCGCCCAGGATGCCGGCCAGGGAAACGTTGTCTTCCTGGAACGGCAAGGCGGTAAAGACGTACTGGTTCGCCGGCAGCGCGACCTCGACCTTGCCGGCGGTGATCGAATTATTGTCCGCGCTCAGGACGGTAGTCCCGCCCGGCAGCGGCTCGGGGACGATCCGGTAGTAGAGATTATTGCCGTTGCGGGCCGCGCCGGCGTGCGTGTAGGTTACCGTGCCCGACGGCACGGCGATCAGCTCGGCAAAAGAAGCAGGATCGGCCGCGTAGGCCGCCGCCGCGCCGGAACGGACATAGATCTTAACGGCGGTCGGTCCCCGGCCGGGTGCCGGATCGTAGCCCCAATCAAGCCGCAGGTCGCTGCCGACCCGGGTGATCCGCGTCTCCCTGATCCAGCCGGTATCCACCACTTCGTAGGTCCCCGGTCCCGCTCCCAGTTCGAGCGTCAGCCGGACATATTTGTTCCCCAGCGTGCTTAACGCAAAGTTCTCCTGGTTCGCGCCGTAACCGTCCGCGCCGCGGTAGACGGCGGCGGCAAAGTCGTTCGGCTCAAAGGTGACCGGGATCTCCCGGTTATAGAACGGATTAAAGGTAAAGCGGCCGTCCGCTTCGGTCGTGGCCGTCAGCTTAAGCGTGCCGCTGAGCGGGTCGCTGGCCGCGACGAAAAAGACCGCCGTTCGCCCGCCGAGCGGCACGGTACCCGGGACACCGGCCCCGCGCACCACTTCGCCGGTCACCCAGTTAAGCCCTAAGTAGACGTGCGGCTCCGCCCCCCAACCGATCGAGGCGGCAAAACCGACGACTATTAGTATTAGGGCAAGTTTCTTCATCTAGTTAAGGTGAACTCCACGGTGACGTTCTCCGACACGCCGACCTGATAAACTTTCCGCGCTTCGATGGCGACGGTCGCCGGGTCGGCTGCCGCGCCGTTGACCGGGGCAAATGACGGCGTTGACCCGCTGTAAGTAACGACATAGCCGCGGTCGATCTGTTCGACGTCGTCCCACCAGCCGAGCAAGGTGACGCGCGCCGTACCGACCGAGTTGATCTGCTCGACCAGGGCGGCCAGGCTGGCGACCGGGGTCGTCCCGCGGCGGACATTGGCGGCATCGAACGCGAACTGGTTAAGGCCGAGGCCGCCCGCTTTCTTTTTCAGGTTCAAGGTGACCGTATCGGGGCTGCCGCCGGTCGTGGAGCCGGAGATCGTGTGGTCGTACCAGTCGCTAAACTCCCCCCACACGCCCCACAGGTTCCGGTAGCGGACGCGGAAGCGGTAAGCGTCGCCGACGCTCAGGGTAAAGGTCGGGGTTTGCAGCTCGATGGCCGCGCCGGTCATGGTGCCGACGTCGACCGCGCTCCCGTTGCGCGTGACTTCCCACTGGCAGCCGGCCGCTTCCACGATCTTGGCGTCGCCGCGCGGCGTCTGCCGGGAGAAAACTTTCAGCTTGCCGGTCCGGGTCGCCGGCAGGACCAGGGAGGAGGTCTCGTCGACCTGGGTGATCTGGCCGTTGCCCGGCGTTGCCTTAATGTACGGGTACGACAGCGCGCCGAACGGCACGGTGCTCGGCGAGGTAAAAGGATTGGTGAAGCCCGCCAGGGAGGAATAGGCGCCGCCATCCCGGTCGCGTTCGCCGTCCCAGATCCGGATATAGATCCCGCCCGAGCCGGCGTAACCGGAGGCGTCGGAGGCGCCGAAAACGTAGGTCGTGGCGTTGTCGCGCCGGGCTTGCGTATTGGTATTGGTGACGTCGAGGACGACGCCGGCGGTCGGGTTAACTATCCGGCCCAGGTTGTTCGCGCCGTTGGCGTCCCCGGACCAGTAATACTCCACCCGGTTAATAGCGACGTCTTCCGGCATGGAGACGGTCAAAATGGCCTGTGCCGCACCGGCGGACAGGACCGCGGCAAGCAACCCGATCACCACCTTATGACACAGATTAATTATTCTCATTATCCTCATTCCTCCTTAATCACTCGTGATCCTCGCCTCAGGTATTCTGGCGTCGCCCTGCCACTGGCGGCTGCCGGCGGCGTATTCGTACCAGAATCCCTGGTTCAGTCGTAAAGTTAGTGCCGGCCAGCCGGCTGAGCCCCTGTTCACTTTGTCCAGCCCGCGGCCGATCTGCGGATAGATGATGTCCGCCGTCGTTCCCCCAAGGAGCGCGCTGCTCAAACCGGCCGGCAGCGGATTGCCGGTCAGATCGAGCCCGGCGATCCCGCGCTCGAGCGGCACGGCCAATTGACCAACAAAGGTGATGACCAGCGGCAAAGTTCCCGGATTTTCCAGCCAGAAACCGAGCCCCGGGTCAACATTGACGTCGGTGCCGGTCAGCCCGGTGGAACGGGCGATCAGTTTGTCCAACCCCCGGCCGACCCGCGGGTAAATGTTCAATTCCGCGCCGGACGGCATTTGCGGCGGGTAGATCGCCGACATTTTGCCGTCCTTGACCGGCACGCCGGCCAGGAGCAAACCATTGCCTTCAACGTACACGTTGATCTTGCCGTATGGATAAGAAGCTTCGAACGTGGCGCGCCCGGACGGGGTCGCCACGTCGACGCCCGCTTTGATCGCCCGGAAGTAAGCCTCCGGCACGCCGCCCGCGACCTGGTCCAGGTAGAGGACGGAGCCGGCCGCGTAATTGGTAAAGTCAAAACCGGCCGTGCCGGCGGAGATCCTGGTCCAGCGGGTGACGTCGTTGCTGTATTCGCCGGTGCCGCTCCCCGTCAGCAGAAAGATCTGCGGGTCGGCGTAATCGGGATTCGCCGCCTCCCAGGAGATCCGGACGTCATTGCCGGAGCGGCTGATCTCCAGCGGGACGGTGTCGACCGGCACGGTCGGCAGGTACGGCCCTCCCCCTTCGATCAGCGTCAGGTTCTTGATCATGTAACCGGCCTCGCTGGAGAGGACGATCGTCTCCAGCGTCCCATAGCCATTGGGGGTATCCCGCACGACCGCCAGGACGTAACCGGCGCTGCCGTCGAGATTGACCGGGATATTCTGGTAGTACTGGAGCTCGAACGGATTGAGGGAATATTTGCCGGCGGAGTCTGTCCTGGTTTCGATCCGCACCGCCAGGTCGGTCGTGTAGAAGACAACCAGCTTGTTATCGACCGCCACGCCGGTCGGCGCGGCCACCGTCCCGCTGAGCCAGTAGAACGGCAGGAACGGCTGCTGCGGCGTCGCGGCCACTGCCGCGCTGCCCGCCAGCACCATCCCGACCAGTATTAAAGCTATTGTCTGCCCGATCTTCATTTACATCCCGTTAAGGAGAGTTCTTGATCACCAGTTCGATCTTGGCCGGGGGATTAGATCCATTGCGCTTTTTCCCGATATACACCTGATAACCTTCCCCGACCTTCAGACGGCCAAGCTTGGTATTCATCTCGATCGCTGAGCCAGACCCCATTTCCCAGCCGTTATCGCCGTAATAGACGATCATCACGCCGGTCAAGGCCTGCATATTTCGGTCCCACTTGCCAAAACTGGAAACGACCGTTCCGCCGGCTGCGTTGTTAATGTGGACAGCCAAAGTCGACGCGTTTTGCACCTCGTTCGTCCCGGATGTTCCCTGGTGCAAGAGTTTTGACCCGTCTGGCCTAAAGACCCACCAGCGGCCGGTCGAATCGGGCGGAAAAGGCATCGAGAAACTGTTGATCCCGGAGCCGCCGGCCGCCACCTTGCTCTCCAGGGTCAGGACAAACGATTGGGACCCGCCGCCGCTGAGCATTGTAAAGCTCCTCTCTCCCCAGGCGGACAGGGCCGGGTCAACACCGGCCGCGGTTCCCTTGATCCGGAACGCGTAAGTTTGACCGGAGAGGAGGACCCGTCCGTCGACATATTCACCCATCGCGTAACTGGCCGGCAAACCGGAGGGGGTCGTAATGTCGGGCGACGCCGGCGTCACCTGGATCATGACCGACGAGTAGAGATAATCGGGATCGTAGGTCAGGGAAAGGACCTTGGCCGATTCGTAGCCGACGTTGATGGCGCCGATCGCCGGCGGGGTTGGCGGCCCGGCCCGGTAAGAAGTGATCGCCGGGGTCTGGTCGTCTCCCGGAATATCGGGCGTGCTGGCGGAGAGAATCGCGTACCGGGTCGAGCCGGCGTCCTTTAACAAGATATAAGCGGTCCCGGCCGGGCAGTTGTTGATCGCGATCTTAACGGCCGGAGTGGTACCGGCGTAGGAGCTGTTCCGGTCGAGCGTGTAGTGGGTGCCGACCGACAGCGGTGTGCCGCTGCCGCTCTGGTTGGTCGGCGAAGAATAGAGGGAGATCTGGACAGAATCCTTGTCCCCCAGGTTGGCGGCGGAAATACGCGAGTGGTAAAGAAAAACGTTGGCCAGACCGGCGTGGGCTTGCGACCCGATCAGCAACAACAGGAGCATGATCACCGCGCTCGTAATTTTGTTCTTCATATTTATTAATTGCCTCCTAATTTAACTCAATATGCTATTTCCCAGGGGAGCGTGTCCGGCACCGCCCGGTAATACAAATAACCTTTGGCGGTCCTGATCTGCTGCGTCCCCCAGGTTGACTTCGGATAAGATGCTTCGATCAGTTTAGAGTCTTCGTTGCGGACTTTAAACTCATCGAGCGCGTTGGCCGCCGCCGGCCCGAAAGCCGATAATGCCTGCCATCGCGGATAAGGTAAACCGACAAAGTTCCAACCGTTCGCCCCGACCCGCGTCAGGGATGTGCTGTAATTGTCCAGGGTGACCGAGCCGATCATTGTCGCCGTCAGCGGGGCAGTTTGCGAGCGGTAGAGCCAGTACCCTTTTGCCCGCTCGAACGGCTGCGTTCCCCACTGGCCGCTGGCGGCACTGTAGGCGACGGAAACCGGCGCGAACTGCTTGGTCGCCTCGTCGCGGATCTTGATCTCGTCGGCGGCGCTAAAATTGCCGAAGAGCGCTTCCCCGATCGGCCGGACATTGAACGGATAAGCGATAAAGTTCCAGCCATTCGCGCCGGCGCGGGAAATGTTGACGTTGACTTTCCCCACCGCCCAGGCCGAGCCGAGGTAGCTCGCCCCCATAACGCGCGGATTAGTGGCTGAACGATTTACTCCGGCCTGCAGCGCCTTATAGTATGCTTCCGGAAAACTTTGTCCAACCTGATTAATATGAATAAAGTAGCTCTGGCTCAGATATTTATCGATGTCATCGGATAAAGCCGGATCATCGAGCGATAACCAACCCGGGCCATCGTTAACGTACTCGCCGGCCCCGTTACCGGTAGAAATGAAGATCTGCGGATTGACGAACCGGGCTTCCCAGGAGATCTTGAGGTTGTCGCCGCTGCGCGAAATGTAGAGCGGTACGGTGCCGTACGGCCAGTCGCCTTCGACAATGGTGGGGCCGGTCCCGTAGATGCCGCCTAAGCCCAATCCGTAATTCGCCGACGACATTTCGCCGGCGATCCCCTGCCCCTTGATATCGTTCATAAGCTTGCCGCCCGCCTCCAGCGAAATGTGCCCGCCGGCGGAGATCACGTGGGGCGCCAGCAGATAGTTCGTGCTGGCCATCTCCGCGCGAGCTACCCCGGCCATGATCAACGGCACGCAAAAAAGAACCAGCAGTGTTATTTTTAGTCTATTGTTCATCAATTCACTATTAGCATTCGCCCCGCCAACCCGCCATCCGGCCTGATTACTAATTAATGACCAGGTAACCGACTTTTTTCGCCGCCGCGCCCCAATTCCGCTTGATCGTAAAGCTCCCGGCTGATTTGGCCGAGATCCAATAATAGGCGTCGCTATCTTCCTGGGGAGTGATAAAAATAATCGACGCAGCGTTAACATATCGATTGGTGACCGTGACTGCCGTACTGCTGGCGGTAAATTGAGCCAGCCCGACTATGTACCCATCGTAAGAGCTGGCAGTTCCGGTCCGGATCTTTAATTTGCCCGGCCCGATCTCAAATGCCGTCCCCTCTGCCGCCCCTGTTCCGTAATTCGCCGCGTATACTCCAATTGCGTTAGGCCCCATCCCCGACCCGGAAACACCGACTCCTTCTCCCCCACCCGCGCTATAGCCGGTGGCTTTCCCTTGTACGCCGGCAAAGCCTTCTCCATATACCCCGATCCCACCAGCTTCCGAGGAGCCTCTTCCGTAAAAGCCGTAATGGCCTTCACCATACCCTCCGGCCCTTTGCTGTGCTGTTCCAAACGACTTTGTCGATCTGGTGATCAATCCCACGCCCGCCGCGTTTTCAAATAATCCGCCGGCCGTGGTCCCTTTGCCATATACCCCAACCCCGGCCGTACTCTCAAACGAACCGCCGGCTACCACGCTTTTACCGTAGACACCGATATTGGTCAGGCTGACACCCGCAACACCAGGCCCCTTCAAACTGGTCCCATAAACACCAGCTGGAGGGATTGTTCCGGACGTCACGGTTACGCGAGTGCTTGAGCCGTAAACGCCGGCACCAGACCAGGGGCTGGATTCCGTTGCTGAACCGGCCGAAGTTCCCCAAACACCCAAACTGGTCCCATTACCGCCAACGCCATAACCATAATTACTTAAACCGTAAACACCCCATCCGCCGGAAACGGTGTTGACCCCAAGAACACCGGCGTTACCGCCGGTATTGGTGGCAGAAAACCCCATGACCCCTGACCCAGTAGTGCTTTCAAATGACCCCCCCGCAACCGAGCCGAAGCCGGAGACGCCGATCTTACCCGTCCCCCTAACGCCCGTACCGAGATATTCCGTCCCGCCGACCACGAAGACCGCATTAGTCCCTTTGATGACGGTAACTGTGTCCGAAGCGGCCCGGGCGTTGACCACTCCCCCTTCGAGGTTCTTGGCCGTATAAGCGTAAGGAACGGAAACCAGCCGCTGCCGAGGGGTCATTTCCGCGTCGCCGGCCACGGCGATCCCGACATAATAATAATCGGTAGTGAACTCGACATTCAGCGCTGTTTTGCTGCCTAACAAGACATTGAAGATGCCGTTATCATTAAAGACGACATTACTTTGCGTTTCGGTCCAGACCGCCGTTCCTCCGGTCAGGGTGGTGTAGAGGTTAAAGGTGATCGATCGTTCGCCGGTGATCGGGCTGCCGGTGTTCTTGTCGACCAGCCTCCCCTGCAAGTTTATCTGCGTCGGCACCGCCCATCCCGCCGACGCCAGCACCGCGATCAACAGACCGAACATAATGACTTTTTTCATTTTATTTCCCCCTTTATTGCCTCGACTGCGCTCGGCATAAAAAAAACCCAGCGGGTAGCGCTGGGTTCATGGTTCAACCGTTACAATGTTCCGCCGTGCGAACGATACGGGCTTTCATTGTGCCTCAATTCTACTGCCCTAATTTACGGCTGTCAACGGTGTTTTTTCGCTTGCTTTGCTGAAATATGTGCCGTAAACTACCGATAAATAGCCATGCCCAACTACGAGCTGTTCGAGCAAAAGATCGCGACCAACCTGTCGGCCGGGCTGACGGCCAAGGAGATGGCGGAACGCTTCGTCGTCGCCGCGCTGGAGTCCGAATTCGGGCACAGCTTTACAACCTCACCCGGCTTTGCTAAAATGGTGGACACTCTGGCGGAAGCGATCGTGACCAACCCGGAGCTCCGGCGCCAGACCCTGGCCATGGCCAGTCTCTACATTAAAAAGAAACCGTGAGCATTAGAAGAGTCGACCAGCACAAAGAGCTGAGAAAGATCGGGCGGCCCGGCGTCGAAGGGGCCGCCTCCGCGCCGCCCGCCGGCATCTCCCCCATCCTCCGAGCGTCATGGAAATTCGCCCACGACATGGCCGAGCGCTTCAGCAAAGAGCTGGGAAACAATAAGACCCAGGAATTCCTCAAAAATCTCGCCAAGAGGTTCTCATGACGACCCGCAAAGAGGTAGAGGACCGGATCGTCTCCATTCTGCGCGAACAGTTCGTCAAATACAGCTCTGAAACACTGGAAAAATACAAGGACCAGATCAATTCGACCGTCCGCTGGTACGTTTCCACCCTCCCCCGGCACATCGCCAGCTCCGAGGCGCACGACCTGGAATCGGAAGCCAAGATCGCCTTTGTGGAATGCCTCAAGACCTGGGACCCGCGCAAGGGAGACCTGTGGCCGTACGTTTCCGTCCGGTTAAAGGGCTCCATGCAGGATTACCTGCGCAAGCGGGGGACCGACCCGGTCGCCGGCCTCTACGAGTTCATCACCAGCGCGGCGAACGTCTACATGGCGTTCAACCGGAAAGAGATCGTCCACGAAGAGGTCGACAAACTGCTGCACGTCGACTCGGCGATGGAAGACTTCTCGGCCAAGGAAAGATCGGTTATCGAGAACTACTATCAGAAAGACAAGACCTTTAAGCAGATCGGCAAGGAGATCGGCCTGTCGGAATCGCAGGTTTCCCGCATCTGCAAAGACGCCACGCTCAAGCTGAAAAAAGCGCTCCGCGACGAAGAACCGGCCGAATAACTAAACGATAAAAGCGACCGCTTGTTGTAATATCTGGAACTTCGCTTCGGTCATCCCCAAAAGCTCGCCGTCCGCTTCCACCCAGGCCGTTTCGGCCGAACTGATCGTGATCGCCCGCCCCCTGGTCACCTTGATCTTGGGATGGGTCAAATGCGTGCCGGCGTAGATGCTGCCGATATTGAGCAACACCTCGATCCGCCCCATCCGGCCGACCACCACGACCTCGAACAACCCGTCGTCGACCTCCGCCTGCGGGGCGATCATCATGCTCCCGCCGAAAAAGCGGCCGTTGGCCATGGTGACGATCAGCGAGCGGCCGCTGAAGAACTCCGCGCCGTCGACCTCGATCCGGAGCGGGGTGTTTTTCAGGAAGAGGAGCGACCGGAGGACGCCGAGGATAAAGGTCGCTTTGCCGCCCAGCCGCTTGGAAGAGCGGTTGACCCGCTGGACCACGTGGGCGGAAAAACCGAGGCTGGAAACGTTGATGAACTTGCGGGCGGCCTGGCCCCCTTCGGGCGAGCGGTAAGTAACCAGGCCGACGTCGATCCGCTGCTGCTCCCCCTTTAAGATCCGCTGGACATGGTCGGCCAGCGATCGTCCGGCGATTCCCATCGTCTGGGAAAAATCCTGGCCGGTCCCGCTCGGATAGTAACCGAGGACCGCTCTTTCGCTCAAACCGTTGAGGACTTCGTGCAGGGTGCCGTCGCCGCCGACGGCGACGATCTTCTCAAAGCCGTTCGCCTGAGCGGTCAACGCCAGCTTGGTAGCGTGGCCCTTCGCCTCGGTCAGGGCAAAATCGAGCGGGCCGAGGGAGGACTCGAACGCTTGTTTAATGGCAGGCCATCTCTGGGCGGTCTTGCCGTTCGCCGAACGCGGATTAACGATGAAGTAAGACCGCATATGTTATAATTATAGCATTGCGGTGAAATAAACGACAAAATGAACTTACTTATTGATCTGCGCTCGCTGGTATTACTGGACCCTCTCGCCCTCTATTTTCTAACAGTTATTCTCCTGGTCAGCGTTCCCGCCCTGGTCTATTCGCTCGGTTATTTGCGGGGGAAATTCACCCGGGCCAAGCTCCTGACCACCCAGCTTATTACCCTGGCTTTTATCGGCTCCATGCTGCTGCTGGTAGTCGCGGGGAACGCGTTGGTCTTTCTGATCGTCTGGGAACTGATGACGCTCCTTTCCTACCTGCTGGTCCTGACCGACAGCGAGAACGAGGCCGCGGTCAACGCCGCCTCCCTGTATATCATCATGACCCATTGCGGGACCGCTTTTCTGACCGGCGCCATTTTCCTGATCTACCGGCACGCCGGTTCGTTCGATCTCGCCGCCATGGCCGCCGCCTGCCAAACCATGTCCCCCCTGCTCCGCAACGGATTGTTCCTTTGTTTCCTGATCGGCTTCGGGACCAAGGCGGGGATCGTGCCGCTCCATATCTGGCTCCCCGCCGCGCACCCCCAGGCGCCCAGCCATATCTCCTGCCTGATGTCCGGCGTCATGATCAAAACGGCGCTCTACGGCCTGATCCGTTTCGTTTTTCTGGTCCTGGGGATCAGTTCGCTCTGGTGGGGGGTCGCTGTCCTGGTCCTGGCGACGATCTCCTGCCTGGTCGGCGTGATCTACGCTTTGATGGAACACGACCTGAAAAGGCTGCTCGCTTATCACAGCGTCGAGAACATCGGCATTATCCTGCTCGGTCTGGGACTGGCAATGGTCTTTACCCGCCTGAATTTGGCGAGCTTGGCCGCGCTGGCGCTGATCGCCGGCCTGTACCACTTGGTCAACCACGCCGTTTTCAAAGGGCTCCTCTTCCTCTGCGCCGGCAGCGTCCAGAAAGGGACCGGCACCCTGGACATGGAAAAATTGGGCGGATTGATCAAGAAGATGCCGTGGACCGCCGCTTTTTTCCTTGTTGGGGCCATGGGGATTTCCGCGCTCCCGCCGCTGAACGGCTTTGTCAGTGAATGGCTGATCCTTCAAACTTTCTTCGCCGGCGCGCTCAAAGTGCCCGGCACCCTGGCCTTTGGCCTGGCGCTCGGCGCGGCCGCCCTCGCCCTGACCAGCGGCCTGGCCGCCGCTTGTTTCGTCAAAGCGTTCGGCATCACTTTTCTGGCGCTGCCGCGCGGCCGGGAGGCCGAGCAAGCCAAAGAATCTCCCTTCTCCATGCAGCTCGGCATGGCCTTTTTGGCGGCGGCAGTGGTCGGCCTCGGTTTGCTGGCGCCGGCCGTGTTCAACCTGATCGCCCGGGTCGCCGGACCGATCTGCCACGCCACCCCGCAGATCACCGATCTTTTCAGTTTAGGCCTGCCGCCGCTCGGTCGTCCGGCGATCTCCCCGTTGTTCATCACGCTGGTTTTGGGCGGCGGCTTGACCGTCGCAGCGGTCGTTTACCGGCTCACGGCCGGCAACCGGGTCCGGCTCGGCCGGACCTGGGATTGCGGTTATTACCAGGTCGGCAGCCGGAACGAATACACTGCTACCGCATTTTCCAAACCGTTCCGGATCAGCTTCAGTTTCTTCCTCCTCCCTTTCCGGAAAACGGAGAAGGTCAAAGATTCTTTTTATCACGTCAAATCGTTCGTTTACGAAACCTACACGACCAAGATCTTCAAAGAATATCTTTATGACGCCAGCCTGGGCGTATTGCTCCGCGCCGCCCGGCAGTTTAAGCGGGTCCAGGCCGGCAGCATCCACCTGTATATTTCTTATATTCTGGCCACGCTGGTCTTGCTGGTCTTCCTGGTGAGGGTATTTTGATGACAAGCATGACGATCGTCTTACGGTTGTTCCTGGTGATCGGGCTGGCTCCCTTGGTTAGCGGCCTGATCGCCAAGATCAAGAATAACCTCCGTCTCCGTCAAGGTCCGGATATTTTTCAGCCGTACCGTCAGCTCTGGAAATTATTCGGCAAAGAGTCGATCGTCCCGGCCGACAGCTCCTGGATCTTCCGGGCCGCTCCGTTCATCGCTTTCGCGACCGGCGTGACCGCGGTCATCTTACTCCAGGCGGACAACTTGCTGGCGATCATTTTTGTTCTGGCGCTCGGCCGCTTCTTCCTGGCGTTAGCCGCGCTCGACGCGGGGAGTTCTTTCGGCGGGATCGGCGCCTCCCGGGAGATGTTCATCGCCAGTTTTGTCGAGCCGGCGGCCTGTCTGGTCATTTTCACTCTTTATCTGGCGCCCGGAGCAGGCTGGTCGGTCTCGCACCTGTTGGCCGGCCTCGCTCTCTTGCTCGTCATCCTGGCGGAAACGGCCCGCCTGCCGGTCGATAACCAGGAAACTCACTTGGAGCTGACCATGGTCCACGAAGCGATGCTGCTCGATTATTCCGGCCCGGCGCTCGCGCTGATCGAACTATCCGCCCAGATCAAGCAAGCGTTCTGGCTTTGCCTGCTGGCCGGCGTGTTCGGCCTGCTCTCTCTGCCGGTGCTGATCATCGTGATCGCGCTGATCGAAGTTGGGACAGCAAAGTACCGGCTGTTCAAGGTCCCCGACCTGCTCGTTTTCGGCGTGATCCTGGCGCTGCTGGCCGTAGTCAGCGCGCTCCTGGGGGTATAAGTTAAATGGTCTGGCTTTGTCTGTTCGCAATTTTATTAATAACCGCGGAAACCGCGCTGGTAAGCCGCTTCCCGGCGCTTTTGCGTAATTTCCGCTACCAATCGCTCTGCCTCGCCCTGCTGACGCTGATCGCCGCCTACCGCGAGGGAAGCCCGGAACTTTACCTGATCGCTTGCCTGCTGTTCAGCTTAAAAGTTTTGCTGATCCCGCATCTCTTCGACGTGCTGATCAAGCGGATCGGCTCCAGCGACCACCTGGGATTGTTCGTGAACTCCCAGGTTTCCCTGCTGTTGACCGTCGTCATCGGTTTGCTCTCCTGGTCGCTGGCCTGCATGGTCATACCCGCCCCCGCCTACCTGGAGCAAGCTACCTTGGGCGTAGCTTGTTTTGTCATGCTGACCGGAATATTTTTAATGGTCACCCGGATCAAGGCGCTCGCCCAGGTCATCGGCCTGCTGCTGACGGAGAACGGCGTTTTCCTGGCCGCGACCGTCATTCCCGGCGGAATGCCGTTCTTCGTCGAGATCGCCCTGTTCTTCGATATCCTGGTCAGCGTCATGATCCTGGGGCTGTTCATTTACCGGATCAACGCGATCTTTACCCATATCGACGTCAGCAAACTGTCGGGGTTAAAAGGTTAACATGATCAAACGAGCAGGCCTGATCAACGCCGCGGGCCATTTTCTGATCTGGCTGGTGTCGCTTTATCTCCTGGCGACGGTCGGCGCCGGCAATCTGAAAATCCCCCTGGGCGCGCTCTTTTATGTCGACGCGCTGAGCGCTCTCCTGATCCTGACGACGGCCACGGTCACTTTTGCCGCCGCCCTCTTTTCCATTTCCTTTATCGCCGACGACCTGGCGCAGGGGAAGATCACTACCGGTAAAGCGCTGCTGTATTATTTATTATTCAACCTGTTCGCCGCCGCGATGTTCCTGGTCCCGTTGATCAACAATCTCGGGTTCCTCTGGATGGCGATCGAGCTGACCACGCTTATCTCTTCTTTCCTGGTCGGCTTCTACAACTCCAAACATTCGGTCGAGGCGGCCTGGAAATACCTGATCATCTGTTCCGTCGGCATCACCCTGGCCTTGTTCGGCGCGATCCTGTTCACCTTCGCGCTCTCCTCGGCGACCGGGCTCAAGAGCCTGAACTGGACCGATCTGCTGGCCGCGGCCAAGCTGCTTAACCCGCAAGTCGTTAAGGTGGCTTTTATCTTTATCCTGGTCGGCTACGGCACCAAAGCCGGCCTGGCGCCGCTGCACACCTGGCTGCCCGACGCGCACAGCCAGGCGGTCTCCCCGGCCAGCGCCATGCTCTCCGGCGTCCTGCTCAAATGCTCGCTGTACGCCATCTTACGCTACGGGATCGTCGTCACGCGCTGCTGCGGGGCGCCGTTCTATTCCAGCCTGATGCTCCTCTTCGGCCTGCTCTCGCTGATCGTGGCGTGCATTTTCATCGTTACCCAGAAGGACCTGAAGCGTCTCCTGGCGTATTCCAGCATCGAGCATCTCGGCCTGATCGCGATCGGGATCGGCCTCAACAGCCCTCTGGCGATGTTCGGCGCCCTCCTCCACCTGTTCAACCACGCGGTCGGCAAAGCGCTGATGTTCTTCGGCGCCGGCCGCGTCGCCCAAGCCTACGGCACGCACGACCTGGCCAAGATCTCGGGCGTCGGCCGCGCGCTGCCGGTGACCGGGCTTGCTCTGTTGGTCGGTATTTTCGCCCTGATCGGCTTTCCGCCCGGCGCCGTCTTCGTCAGCGAGTTCTATCTGGTCGGCGCCGCGTTCATCGCCGGTCATTACCTGATCGGCGCGCTCCTGCTTGGCCTGCTGGCGGTGATCGGCGGCGCCCTCCTCTATCATTTCGGCAAGGTCCTCTTCGGGCGGCCGTTGGAACAGACCGTTTCTCCGGCCGAACCGATCGGCGGCTGGTTGTCTTACGGGTTCCTGCTTATTTTTATCATCGGTTTGGGGATATTCATCCCCAATGTCTTGCGCCAGAGCCTCGACGCGGCGGTCAGCGTCTTGCGGGGGAGCTAAATGGGTATCAGGGAAGAGTTACACGGCAAATATAAGATCGAACCGGTCACGGTCAACGCCAAGATACCGGGGGAAAGTTATTTGACGGTCAAGCCGGCCGATTTTATCCCCGCTTGTCTGGCCCTGCACAAGCTTTGCGCCTCGCCGGTCATGATGATGTTCGCGGAAGATAAGCGGCGGACGCGCTCCTGTTTCCGGCTCAACACCGCTTTCTACGCGGCGGCGGAGCGGCACTGGTTCTACGTTTGCCTCGATCTCCCGGCGGGGGCCGAGTCGTTCCCTTCCCTGGCTAAAGAGATCTATTCCGCCAGCTTGTTCGAACGGGAGATCCGGGAGATGTTCGGGATCGACCTGGAGGGGAGCCCCGACCTGCGCCGCTTGCGGCTGCACGACGAGGTCTGGCCGGCAGGCGTTTTCCCGCTCCGCAAAGACTTCGTCGCCCCGTCGGCCGCAGGGCCGACCGGACAGTCCTACGATTTTATCAAAGGCGAAGGCGAAGGGTTGTTCGAAATACCGGTCGGGCCGGTGCACGCCGGCATCATCGGCCCGGGCCATTTCCGCTTCAGCGTCGCCGGGGAACCGATCATTAACCTGGAAATCAGGCTCGGCTTTACTCATCGCGGCGTGGAAAAGATCATGGAAGGGAAAACTTTGATCGAAGGGCTCCGTTTAAGCGAATGCGTGGCCGGCGACTCCGCTTTTGCCCACAGCCTGGCCTTTGTGCTAGCGTCGGAAAAGCTGCTCGGCTTGACGCCTCCCCCGCGCGCCGTCTTGCTCCGTGCCGTTTATCTGGAACTGGAGCGGATGTCCAACCATCTCAACGACATCGGCGGGATCGCGCTCGACGTCGGTTTCACCTTTGCCGCCTCGTTCGCCTCGGTCCAGAAAGAGAGGATGCTGCAGCTGAACGACCGGCTGACCGGCAGCCGTTATTTGAAGGGGATCAATCTGGTCGGCGGCGTCGCCAAGGACCTCGATAAGAACCTGGCCGCCGAGCTGACTGCCAAGCTCCTCTCTTTGACCATCGACTTGAAAGAGCTGGAGGGGATACTGTTCAACAGCGCCAGTTTTATCGACCGGGTCGATTCGACCGGCATTCTCCGCCGGAAGACCGCCGAAGATATCGGCGTGCTCGGCCTGGCCGCGCGCGCCTGCGGCCTGCCGCGCGACCTGCGCGCCGACCTTGAGCCGTACCGATCGGCCGGCTTCCAGCCGGTCGTCCAGGAAACCGGCGATTGCCTGGCCCGGCTAAAAATGCGGTTGCTGGAGTTCAAGCGATCGAGCGAATTGATCAGCAATTTTCTCGGGCAGCTTCTCCCCGGTGATTTGACGGTTACGGCCCCCTCTCCGGTCGAAGGTTACGGGTTGGGAGCAGTTGAAGGGTGGCGCGGCCCGGTCCTCTACTGGCTGAAGCTGGACAATGAAGGGAAGATCGAACGGTGCAAGATCGTCGATCCTTCTTTCCATAACTGGGAAGGACTTTCCTACGCCGCCCAGGGGGAGATCATCCCCGACTTTCCGCTCTGCAACAAGAGCTTTGATCTTTCTTACGCGGGGAACGACCTGTAATGGCACTGTTAAAGATGATCAAAAACCGTCTGCGCCAGGGGATCGTCGATCTGCCGCGCCAGGAGCTGACCGCCGAGGTTGAAGCCTTGGGGAAAGAATTAAAGCGGGTCATCGACCGGCGGTTCAAGGGGTCGTTCCAGATCCGCGAGGTCGACACCGGCTCGTGCGGCGCCTGCGAATCGGAGATCATCTCGACCACCAACCCGATCTATGACATCCAGCGGTTCGGTGTCAGTTTTGTCGCCTCGCCCAAGCACGCCGACGCCTTGCTGGTGACCGGCCCGGTCAGCCGCAACATGCTGTTGGCTCTGCAGAAGACTTACGAAGCGCTGCCGGGGGAGAAATTTGTCATCACCGTGGGCGACTGCGCGTTGAACGGGGGATTATTCAAGGATTCGTATTACACGCTGGGCGGGGTCGATAAGGTCCTCAAGGTCGATCTGCATATCCCCGGCTGCCCTCCCTCTCCCACCACGATCATCAGGCATTTGTTGGCATTCCTGGCGGCATAAAAAAAGAAGAATGCGCGCTACTGGGATCGAACCAGTGACCCCTTGCCTGTGCCGAGCGAAGTCGAGGCACCTGTCAAGTCCCGATGGGGCCAACTCATCATTGCGCGCTACTGGGATCGAACCAGTGACCCCTTGCCTGTCAAGCAAGTACTCTAACCAGCTGAGCTAAGCGCGCAATGATGATGCTGATCGAATCGGGATCCCGATGATTCCATTATTATCTATTATAATGACCATCGGGACAAGTACTCTAACCAGCTGAGCTAAGCGCGCATTCTTCCCGGTATCCGGTATATTGTAACATAAGGCGGCATCCAGGTTCGAACTGGAGTAAACGGTTTTGCAGACCGCTGCCTAACCACTCGGCCATGCCGCCGCAAGAAAAAAAGCGGGAGACGGGGTTCGAACCCGCGACCTTCTGCTTGGGAAGCAGAAGCTCTACCAACTGAGCTACTCCCGCTCGATTAGAAAATTATAGCACAACAAAAGGAGAAAAGACTATTCCTGTCCGCTGATCTGGTTGCGGCCGGCGTTCTTGGCGTAATAAAGGGCCAGGTCCGCCTTCTCAAAAAGCGTCTCTTTTAACGCCTGATGGCCGTCCTGGTCCATATGAAAGCGCAGTTTGTCCGGTTCATAAGCGGTATAGCCGATACTGGCGGTCAACTTGATCGCCGTCCCCTTGAACGAGAAGGCGTGTTCGGCGATCCGCTGCCTGATCCTCTCCAGCGGTACGGTCGCCTGGGCGAACGAGGTCTCGTCCAGGAGCACGGCGATCTCTTCCCCCCCCCAACGAGCGACGGTATCGGTCAACCGGAGCGCCTTCTGCATTATTTGGGCAACCTCTTGCAGGACAAAATCGCCGGCCGCGTGGCCGTGCGTATCGTTAACTTTTTTAAAGAAATCAAGGTCGAGGATCGCCAGGGTGAACTTGCGGCCGTGCCGGATGGCGGCCGAGAGGGTCCGTTCGTAACCGGCGGTAAAACCGCGTTTATTAAGCAAGCCGGTCAACGGGTCGCGCAGAGCCTGCTCCAGCAGCCGCTCGTTGTTATTTTCCAGCGCCGCGACCCGGCCGCGCAAACGCCGGTTCTCCAGACTTAACGCCCGGATTTGTTTTCCCTGAACCAAAGATAAAGGTCTGCCCACCCGTATTTTTATTCCCGAACGTACCTGCATAGCTAATTATCTTGAAATAAGGCGGAAAATTTCATATAATTACAGGGCAATGCCGATCCAGGAAAAGTGCCGGATACTCGACCACCAAAAGATCGGCCCCCGCTTTTACAAACTGACCCTCCTTTCCCAATATATCGCGACCCACGCCGAACCCGGGCAGTTCGTGGAGGTCAGGTGTTCGGACAGTTACGACCCCCTCCTCCGCCGGCCGATCAGCCTCCACCGGATCAACCCGGAACACGAGACCTTTGAGCTCTTCTACGAAGTGGTCGGCCGGGGGACCGAACTTTTGACCAAATATTTCGTCGGCGAAGAACTGGACGTCCTCGGCCCTTTAGGCAGCGGCTTTAAGATTGACCCGGGGAAGAAGGCCCATCTCTTAGTCGGCGGAGGCATGGGCGTCGCTCCCTTGCTTGCCTTGGCCAACAAGCTCAAAAGCAGCAAACCGTTCATCCTGATTGGGGCAAGGGAGAAAGATTGTGTGCAGTGCGAAGCGGAGCTGAAAGAAGTTGCCGACCGGGTGATCGTCAGCACCGATGACGGCAGTCACGGAAAGAAGGGACTGGTAAGCGATCTGCTCCTTGATCTGCTCGAGAATACGCTGGGGGCTAGGGACTGGGGACTAACGGAAATATACGCTTGTGGGCCGAAGGCGATGCTCAAGGCTGTTGCCGAGATCGCCTGGCAAAAGAAGATCGACTGCCAGTTGTCCCTGGAAGAACGGATGGCGTGCGGCGTGGGAGCCTGTAAAGGTTGTGCTATTATGACCAAGGGTGGTTATAAAATGGTCTGTAAGGATGGGCCGGTCTTTGACGCTAAGGAGATCACATGGAGTTAGCCGGGATCAAGTTAAAAAATCCGATCATGGTCGCCTCGGGAACGTTCGGCTGGGGCAAGGAATACTCCGAGTATCTGGACCTTAATAAGCTCGGCGCGATAATCACCAAGAGCATCACGCTCAAGCCGCGCGCCGGGAACCCCGCCCCCCGGATCGCGGAAACGCCGTCGGGCATGCTCAATTCGATCGGCCTGCAGAACGAGGGGTTGGAACATTTTCTGCAAGAAGACCTCCCCTTCCTCGCCAAGTTCGATACCCCGACGATCGTCAACATCGCCGGCGAGACGGTGGAAGAATACGCCGAACTGGCCAAGCGGTTAAGCAAAGAGACCATGGTCAAGGGGCTCGAGGTCAATATCTCCTGCCCTAACGTGAAAAGCGGCGGTATGGCGTTCGGCGTAGATGCCGGATTAACCGCCCAAGTCATCTCGGCTGTCCGTAAAGCGACGACCCAGCCGGTCATCGCCAAGCTGACGCCGAACGTGACCGACATCACCGTCATCGGCCAGGCGGCGGTCGACGCCGGAGCGGACGCTCTCTCCGCCATCAACACGATCGTCGGCATGGTCATCGACACGGAGACCCGCGACTCGCGACTCGGGACAAAAACCGGGGGCCTTTCTGGGCCAGCGATCAGGCCAATTGCCGTCCGGATGGTCTATGAACTGACCCGGGCCGTTAAAGTCCCGGTCATCGGGATCGGCGGGATCATGACCGGCAGCGACGCGGCCGAGTTCCTGCTGGCCGGCGCCAAAGCGGTCCAGGTCGGCACGGCCAACTTCGTCGATACCGGGGCCCCCCTGCGGATCCTGGCCGAATTGAACGACTATGTACATCGACACCCACGCGCACTTAACTTTTCCTGAGTTCGCGCTCGACCTCCCCGACGTTATCAAACGGGCCAAAGAAGCCGGCCTGGAAGCGATCGTCAATATCGCCTTGGATGATGAGGCGCTGAAAAGATCGGTCGCCCTCGCTGCCGAATATCCCGGCTATCTCTTTACCGCGGCCGGGATCCACCCGCAAGAAGCCCAGGATTACCGGGAAGCGGATTATCAACGGTTCAAGGATTTGGCGAAACAACATCAGCTCGTCGCGATCGGCGAGACCGGCCTCGATTACCATTACCGGCTCTCCCCGGTCGAAGCCCAGCAGCAGGTCTTTCGCCGCTTTCTCCAGCTCTGCCAGGAGATCGATAAACCGGCCGTCATCCACTCCCGCGACGCCGCGCGCGACACGCTGACGATCTTGCGGGAAGAAAATAAGGGGAAGCTGAAGGGTGTTCTGCATTGCTTTGCCGGGGATCTGACGCTGGGCCAGGCGGCATTGGACATGGGACTCTATATCTCGTTCACCGCCAATATCACTTTCCCCAAGGCGGACGATCTGCGCGAGGCGGTCAAACAGGTGCCGCTGGAGCGGATCATGATCGAGACCGATTGTCCGTTCCTCGCCCCTCAGGCGTTCCGCGGCCAAAGGAACGAGCCGGCTTACGCGGTAAAAGTGGCGGAACAGATCGCGGCGGTCAAAGGCCTGACCACGGCCGAGGTTGCTTTAGCGACGACCCGGAACGCCAAACGGCTATTCCTGATCGGGTAATTCCTTCATGTTCCGGTAAAGGTTGCTCGGGTTCATCCCGCGCGGCGCCCTCATCGATGGTAAGCTCATTTTATTAAACCCGGCCGGCACGCTGAATAGCACCTCAGGCTGATCGCCCTTGTTGATGTTTTTGAACTCGGTGCTCCACGAGCCGTCGACCGCCGCCGACTTGACCGGCCATTTGTCATCGGAGATCCACTGGTGCATCTTCTCGGTCTTGCGGCCGTTCTTGTAGGTCACTTCGTATTTGTCGGCCGCGACCCCGTTGACCGGCTCCCGGCCGATCTTTTTGCGCGATACTTCGCCGTTTTGCTTCGCCGTCATCCCCCGCTGGTGTTCCGGTCCCATTTTCTGTTCCAGGTAGAGCCGCTGTTCCGGCATGACCATCCAGACGACCTTCTTGTCGCTCCGGACGATCGAGACCGTCTTCTTGCCGCCGGCCGTCGTCTCCAGGCGCCATTTATCGCCGCCGTAATTCAGCTTGGAGTTAATGGTCTGCCCTTTGGTTTTCGTCACCACGTCGGCCGAAAACTCCTGGACGGCGGCCTCGGCCGCCAGGGCCAGAGCGGACATCAGGCAAACCGCGATAATTTGCTTGTTCATTTTTACCCTCCTCGGTTAGAATGTCCCGGCCGGGATATACTGCATCCGGTTATTGGCGCTGTCGATCACCCAGAGATTGCCGGCGCTGTCGGACTTGACGTCGCTCGGATAACCGAACTGGCCGCTGCCGCTCCCCGGCGAACCGTAACTCGCCAGGTAGTTGCCGGCGCTGTCGAATTTCTGGATCCGGTGGTTCTCGTAATCGGCCACGTAGATGTTGCCCGCACCGTCGACCGCGACCGCGAACGGCGATTTGAACTGGCTGTTGCCCGGCCCGTAACTGCCGAATTTCAAGGTCATCGTCCCGGCGGCGTTGAACCGCTGGACCCGGTGGTTATTGGTATCCGCGACGAAGATGTTGCCCGCCGCGTCGACCGCTACCCCGCGCGCCCCATCGAGCTGCCCGTCGCCCGCCCCGGAACTGCCGTACGTCGCCTGGTGAACGCCAAGGCTGTTGAACATCTCGATCCGGTCGTTGTCCGTATCGGCCACATAAATATTGCCGCTCGCGTCCAGGGCGATGCCGGCAGGCTGGTCAAACTGGCCGTGGGCGCTGCCGGTCGAGCCGAACTTGCTGACTAAGGCGCCGGAGCTGTCGAACTTTTGGACCCGGTCATTACCGCTGTTAACCACCAAGATATTCCCGGCCGCGTCAACGGCGATCCCAACCGCGTTGGCAAATTGGCCGTCCCCGATGCCGAGCTCACCGAACTGCCAGAGGAAGACCCCGGCCGGGGTGAATTTTTGCACCCGGGCATTGTACATGTCGGTCACGTAGCTGTTCTTGCCCGCGTCGATCGCCACGCAAGCCGGCATGTTGAATTTCCCTTCGGCGGTCGCCTGCGAACCGTAAATAGCCAGCAGGTTGCCGCTGTTATCAAATTTCTGGACCCGGTGATTATTGGCGTCGACGACATAAATGTTATCGGAACCGTCGACCGCCACATCCTCCGCCCCGTTGAACTGGCCAGCCCCCTTACCGGTCGAACCGATCGTCGTTTGGAGCGTGCCGGCAGAGTTGTATTTATAAATGTGGTTATTATCGTCATCGGCCACGAAAACATTTAACGATGAATCGATCGCCACTCCAGAAGGCGAACCGGCCGAATCGAAGCCGAATAAAAAGCTGCCGGCCGGATTGTACTGCTGGATCTTCACATTATCGGTCGAAGTGACCCAAAACTGGTCGCTGGTCGTGTGGAATAATCCGCGCGGTTTGCTGAAAGCGGTCCCGCCGCCGGCTGTACCGTCGAACTCCCCAAAGTAACTCGGCGTCCCGCCGGTCAGGTCGAAGTACTGGGCCCGGTTGTTGCCGTAGTCGGTCACGTAAAGGTCGCCGGCGCCGGAAAAAGAGAGCCGCTGCGGACCGTCGAACGCGCCGATCCCGGTCCCCGCGCTCCCGTAGGTCCACTGAAAAACACCGCTGCTGTTGAACATCTGGATCCGGTCGTTATTGGTATCGGCGACATAAATATTGCCGCTCTTGACCGCCACCCCGCGCGGCATGATGAACTGGCCGTTGCTGTTCCCGTATCCGCCGATCGTCAATTGGTGCGCCCAGCTGCTGTCGAATTTCTGCACCCGGCACCCCATCATTTCCGACACGTAAAAATTACCGCTGTTATCGATAAAGATGCCGGACGGCCGGTTAAATTCGCCGGCCGCGGTAAAACCGCCGACAATGTAAGCCCCGATCGTCGTCGTGGTGGTGCTGGTCGTTGTCGTGGTCGTCGTTGTTGTCGACCCGGTCCCGGTCGTGGTCGTCGTCCCCGGCGCGACCGTGGTGGTAGTAGTAACGACCAGATCGGGTATCCCCTCGCCGCAGCCGAGCAGGAACACGAAAGAAATTAAACAGACCAGCGCCAAAATTGTTTTTTTCATCTTCAACCTCCCGTACTTGCTACGACTTAAGTATACACTTGGTGGGGCATTTTTCCACGGCCGGATCGCAGTTGACGCCGGTCTGGGCGTAATCGAGCACCGCCAGGTTGGCGACTACCTTAAAAACTTCGGGAACCGCTTTTTCGCATATTTTGCAGGCGATACAGCCGACCGGGCAATTTTTCCTGGTCGCGGCCGGGCCGTCGTGCGACGAACAGGCGACGCGGACGGGCAAGTTGTAAGGGCGCAAGCTGATGATGCCGCGCGGACAGGCGGCGACGCATTTGCCGCAGGCGGTGCATTTTTCCGGGTCGATCTGAGGGAGACCGTCGACCATCTTAATGGCGTCAAAAGCGCAGGCGCAGAAACAGTCGCCGTAGCCGAGACAGCCGTAAGCGCACATCATGCCGGCCGTACCGACAATGTCGGCGTTCTGACAGGTTTTGACCCCATAGTAGTGCGCGTTCCGCCGCCGCTGGCCCTCGTTCGCCCCGCAATGGACCGCGGCAACCTTCTTGTGGACGGTAAAACCGGACGTCCCCATGATCTCGGCGATCTTCTTGGCGACTTCCGCCCCGCCGACGACGCAGCCGCTGACCGCGATCTCTCCCTTAACGACCCGCTCGGCAAAATCGTGGCAGCCGCCGGCGCCGCAGGCGCCGCAGTTCGCGCCGGGCAGGATCGCGATGATCGAGCTGACCCGCGGATCGACCTCGATCGCGAAATAATCGGCCGCCAGCGCCAGGAGCGCCGCAAAGACGAACCCCATTATCCCCAGAACAACGATCGAAGTTATGATCATAGCCCGAACAACCCCGTAAAACCGAGGAAAGCGAGCGACATCAGCGCCGCGGTGATAAAGGCGATCGGATAACCCTGGAACCATTTCGGGATCGGCGCCAGCGCCATCCGCTCGCGGACGTAGGCGAACAGGATGATCGCCAGCGAGTAGCCGAACGAGACGCCAAGCGAATAGACCATCGACTGAACGAAGTCGTAGCGGTAATCGATCGCCAGGAAAGCGACCGCCAGGATCGCGCAATTGGTGGTGATCAGCGGCAGGTAGATCCCCATCGCCCGGTAAAGGGTCGGGATCATTTTCTTAAGATAGAGCTCTTCCAGCTGGACGAGCGCCGCGATCGTCAAAATAAAGGTGGCCGTCCGGAGGAACTCCAGGTGGAACGGGGCCAGGATCGCGTGGAAAATGACCCAGGAAACGGCGGACGAGATCGTCATGACGAAGATGACGGCCAGGCTCATCCCGACCGAGGTGTCGATCTTGGTCGAGACGCCGAAGAACGAACAAAGCGCGATGAAACGGATCAATAAGATGTTATTGATCAGGAACGCCGCGAAAAATATGCCGAAAAGTTCCACTATTGCACCTTGTTCTCGTATTTATTGAGCAGCGCCATCAGGATGCCGATCGTGATGAACGCCCCGGGCGGCAGGACCATGATCGTCGCCGCTACGGCCGGATTGAAAACCGTCAGGCCGAAGACCGAACCGGCGCCGAGCAGCTCGCGGACCACGCCGATGCTGACCAGCGCGAAAGCGAACCCGAGGCTCATCCCCACCCCGTCGAGGACCGAGCTGAGGACCGGGTTCTTGTAAGCGAACGCTTCCGCCCGGCCCAGGATGATGCAGTTGACGACGATGAGCGGGACGAAGACGCCGAGCGCGGCGTACAGCGCCGGATAATAAGCCTGCATAATGTAGTCGCTGATCGTGACAAAAGTGGAGATAATAATGATGAAGATCGGGATCCGGATCTGGTCGGGGGTGAATTTGCGGAGCGCCGCGATCACCCAGTTGGAGCAGATCAGGACAAAAGCGACCGCCACGCTCATCCCGAGCGCGTTGGTCGCGTTGTTCGAGACCGCCAGCGTCGGACAGAGCCCGATCATCAGCCGGAGAACGGGGTTCTCTTTGATTATTCCCTGGTTAAAGTCTTGCCATAAGCTCATGGTGTTTTTTTCAACGCCTCTTTAACGCCGAAACAGACCGCCCGGCTGGAGATCGTCGCCCCGCTGATTGCGTCGATATCTTTTTTCGCTTCCAGCCGGTCGCCGGCCTTCTTCCCTTTGAACTGGCCGAGGAATTTGGTTCCCGTGATATTGGCACCGAGCCCCGGCGTTTCCCGGTGGTTCAGGACCTTGAGCCCGCTCACCACCCCTTTGGCGTCGATGCCGACCAGCAGCTCGATCTCACCGCCGTAACCGCGCGCCTTAACGGCGACCGCCCGCCCCTGGCCGGACGCCGGCAGGACCTCTTTGGTCGAATTCTCCAAGGCGATCTGGCCGTTCGCCGCGATCTGCGTCTGCGTGAACATGTAAACATAAGCCAAACCCCAGGCGGAGATAACGCAGAAAACCGCCAGGATCAGTCCCATTTTGCAGCTGTTAAGCATGTTTGCTCCCGAATAAACGCGGCCGCGCGTACTTGTCGATCACCGGGGTCAGCATGTTCATTATTAAAATGGAATAGTTGACCCCTTCGGGGAAACCGCCGAAATAGCGGATCAAGACCGTCAGTAAGCCACAACCAAGGCCGAAGATAAAACGCCCTTTGACGGTGACCGGCGCGGTGACATAATCGGTCGCCATGAAAAACGCGCCGAGGACCAACCCGCCGCTCAAGATGGCGAAAAGCGGATCGTGGCCGAGCAGCCAGGAAAGGAGCGCCACCGTGCCGATAAAAGCGGTCGGCGCCGGCCAGTCGATGACCCGGACCAGCAGGAGGAGCGCCGCGCCGATCAGAATGGCCAGGACCGAAGTCTCGCCCAGCGAACCGGCCCGGTTGCCGACAAAAAGCGCCCAGTAGCTCGGCGCCGCTTCGTGCAGTTTATTGACCAGGTAAAGCGGGGTCGCCGTCGTGACGGCGTCGAACGGCCGGACCCAGGTCGTCATCGCCACCGGCCAGGAAGCGAGCAAAAAGGCGCGCGCGGCCAGCGCCGGATTAAAAATGTTAAAGCCCAGCCCGCCGAAGAGGACCTTGACGATCGCGATCGAGAAAGCGGCGCCGATCCCGGCCATCCAGAGCGGCAGGGTCGGCGGCAGGATCAGGGCCAACAGCAGGCCGGTCACGGCCGCGCTCCCGTCAAGCGCGGTGATCGGCCGCCGGGCGAACCACTGGCACGCCGCTTCGGTCGCGACCGCCACGAGGGTCGTGAAAACGATCAAGATCAGCGCGCCGGAACCGAAGTAATAGACCCCGGCCGCCGCCGGAAAAAGGAGCGCGAACGCCACCAGCCACATGACCAGCCTGGCGTCGGACGGAACGCGGATGTGCGGGCCGGTGGAAATGTCAAAGCTCATTTACAAACAGCCTTTCTGGTCTGCAGCTCGCGCTTGGCGACCTTGAAATACTGGACCAGATAGATCCGGCTCGGGCAGACGTAGCTGCAGCAGCCGCATTCGATGCAATCGGCGACGTGGTACTCCGCCATCTTGTCCCAATTTTTTAACCGGGCATACTCGCCGAGGAAATTCGGCATTAAGCCGGTCGGACAGACCTTGAGACAGCGGCCGCAGCGGATGCAATCCCCCTCTTCATAGTGTTGCGCGTCCCGTTTGTTCAGGGCCAGGATACCGGAGGTCGCCTTAACGACCGGCACGTCGAGCGACGCGACCGCGATCCCGGTCATCGGCCCCCCCATGATCACCTTGGCCGCGTCCTCCGTCAGCCCGCCGCACTGGTCGATCACTTCTTTAAATGTCGTCCCGATCCGCACCACCAGGTTTTGCGGCTGTTTGACCGCGGAGCCGGTCACCGTGACCACCCGCTCGATCAGCGGCTTGCCGTACTTGACCGCCTCGGCGATCGCCACCGCGGTCCCGACGTTCTGGACGACGACGCCGACGTCGGACGGCAGCCCGCCGGACGGGACTTCCCGCCCGAGCAGCGTCTTGATCAGCATCTTTTCCCCGCCCTGCGGATACTTGGTCCGAAGCTTTATTGTCTCGAGTTGCGTGTCGCGTGTCGCGAGTTGCACCTTAGCGATTGCGTCAGCTTTGTTCTCCTCGATCGCCATAATGATCCGGCCCGCCCCAACCGCTTTGGCGATCGCCCGCGCCCCGTAGAGCAGGTCCGCGCCCCTTTCCAGCATGATGCGATGGTCGGCCGTCAGGTACGGTTCGCACTCGCAGCCGTTAATGATGACGGCATCGATCTGCTTGCCGGCGGGCGGGGTCAGTTTTACGTGGGTCGGGAAGGCGGCTCCGCCGAGGCCGACGATACCCGCTTCGCGGACCGACTGGCGGATCTGTTCCGGGGTCAGCTCTTCGACCGACCACTGGCCGGCGTATGCGGTAGCAGCCCCACTCCCCTCGATCACGATCGAAGCAGTATCAAAACCGCAGGCATTGTCCAGTTTTTCGATCTTGGTGACTTTGCCGGAGATCGGCGCGTGGAGCGGGGCGGCAATGAACTTCTGGGCGTCGGCGATCTTCTGGCCTTCCTTGACCTCGTCGCCGACCTTGACGAGCGGGTCATTGGGACAACCGAGATTCTGCTGCAGCGGAAGCACGACCCTGGCCGGCAAAGCGGCTGTTTTCAGCGGTTGTTTCTCTGTTGCGTCCTTTTGTTCGGGCGGGTGGACACCGCCGCGGAAATTTGGCATAAAATCAAACGCCACATTTTAGCACAACCGGCGTTACTTTGCCACATTCCGGGCGTGGATGACGGCGTTAGCGACGGAAACGATCAGCGCGGCGTTCATGATCGGCGACCAGTTGAGCGCTCCCCCGTGCGCCAATTGATTGGCGACGGCGTAGCTCCAGAACGTGGCGAACGGGAGCGTTTGCCAGAAAGTGAGGTCGAATTCGGTGGCAAAACCGCGGCCGCCCGCCTCCGCGGTCGCGGTCTGGGCCAGGACCGGGGTAACCGCCATGATCAGCAGCAGAACGACGGCGGCGCCTTTCATTCGGCTTTCACCCGCCGGAACAATCTGGCGTAATAAAGCGTAACGGACAGCTCGTCCACGACCGGCTCCAGAGCGGCGCTCAGCTTCGCGTTCGGGCAATGCTCCCCTTCCCGGCAGAACAGGACCAATAAGCCGAGCGACCGTTTCTGAAAAGCCAGTTTCTTCAGCATCAGGTGATGGATCACGTCATTATCGATCATGATCCCTTTCAGGTTTGCCGGCGAAATATCGAGCTGTTTCAAGTTCTGCCGGCTGAAGACCTCCAGCAGTTCGGGCGGGACATTTTTGGCGGCCTTCGGCACCAGCGCCCCTCTTTGGTCGGTGATCATGATCAGGCCGGAACCGAGGTCGAGGATATCAAGCAGCTTGGCCAGGACCTCGCTCAGCATATTGTCCAGGTTGAACACGTGGGTCAGCGTCCAAAAGACCTGCCCGAAGGCGGCGATCTTTTTTTCCAGCTCTTTTTCCCCTTCCAGTTCGCCTTGCAGCGTCTGGCGCTCCCGCCTGGTCACCTGGCCGATCAAATACACCCCGAGCGCGAAAAAGGCTATCACCGCCGGGATCAGGAAGAGGTTGGTCGTGATCGAATGCGCGACCGCCGGCGTCATCCCGACGATCTCGGCGCCGCGGGCGTAGACCGGGAGGAAACCCGCCAGCAGGAGGAGCAGGAGCGCGTCGTAACAGAAGGCGGCGACCGCCGCCCACAGGAAAACCGCCTGCGGGAAATACGGGGTGCTGATCAGCTTGGCCGCCAAAACCAGCAGGTAAAAGACAAAGTAAGGGCTATCCGCCCCGCCGCTGAAATAAACGAAAACGGTAATGGCCAGAATATCGACCACCCCCAGGAAGACCGAGAGGAAAATGGTCTCCCCGAGCGACGGCCGCTGGGTCGTCAGGTAATAATAGCTGAGCAGGGCGTAAAAAAGGATCGCCAGGCCGATCAGCACCAGCACGATCGTCGGTTCGCGCAGGAAAACGCCGAAGGAATTCATCACGATCAAACCGAAGAAAAAGATCGAACCGAAGATGATCCGGAAATGGTTCGCCCAGGCGACCCGGCTCAGGACCTCCGCTTTACTGTACCTGACTTCCATGCAATTGAATAATAAGCCAGCCCTATTTAAAAAGCAACCCGGTGATCACTTCGAACGTCGCCGTGACCAGCGGGTGACGCTCCCGGAAACGGCGAAAAGCGGACAGTTCGGCGCGCGGCCGGTACTCCGGCGTATTGGCGCCGAGCTCCTTAAGGTAATGGAGCAGCTCTTTCAGGCTGGAAAAACCGCTGAGCCGGGTCTCGGCCGCGATCTCGGCCCGGGCAAAGAGCGGCACGGCCAACAGGTTCAGCTCTTCGGCCGCCAGGAACCGGTTGACCGCGAAACCGCCGGTCCGCAGTTCAAGCAAGGTCTGCGGCCCAAAGGTGGTAAAGGCAAAAAGGCCGTGCGGCTTCAGCGCCCGCGCCACGCGGGCAAAGACCGCGGCCGCGTCCATCCACTGCAAAGCAGCGTTGGCGACGACCAGGTCCCATTCCTTCTCGCCCTCCAACGCTTCACCGTCACCGACCCGGAATTCCAAGTTGCCGCCGGCCCGCCGGTTGGCGATCTCGATCATCCCCGGCGCGATATCGAGGCCGACGACGCGCGCGGCCGGGAACTTGGCCGCCAGCTCCCGGGTCAGGGTCCCCGTGCCGCAACCAAGGTCAAGGATCTTTTGCGGTTTAATGTCCGGTAATTTCGCCAGCAACCCGGCCGCCATAGCTTGCTGCAGGACCGCGTGCCGGTCGTACTGCGGCGCGCTGCGGGAAAAATTATCGCTGATCGCCGTTTTATCCAGCATTGTTCCTCAGCAATTCGGCGAACCGCTCCGGCGCTTCGACCGGCGGCGCGTGTTTGACCCCCGGCAAGATGACCAGTTCGCTCCCGGCGATCCCGGCGTGCAAGTAGCTAGCCGCCGCCGGCCGGCAGATCTCGTCCCGCTCGCCGTGGACGATCAGGGTCGGCGCTTTGATCGAGCCGAGCAGGGACCGCAGATCGACTTTTTCCAGCGCCGCCAGTTCTTTTAACGCCTGCTCCACCGTCAGGTCGGCTAAGCCGGCGTTATGCCCGTCCGGAAAGACCAGGGCGTGGAACGCCTTGATCCCCTCGGTTTTGATCCGTTTTTCTAACCGCCGCAGCAAAGCCAGCGGCAAACCGCCGGAGAAATCAGCGGACGCGATGAATTTGGGAGTGGTCGAGACCAGGACAAGTTGACCGACCTTCTCCGGATATCTTGCTGCGACCAGCAGCGCCACCATCCCCCCCATCGACCAGCCGATCACTCTCGTTCCCCTGCCCAACCCTTGGCCGACGCGTTCCGCCTCCCGCTCCAGATCGTCAAAATGGAGAACGGGGCCGCCCGCCGGCCAGATCGCCGGCGTCGTCGCGAAGCCGTGGAGGAAGATATCCATGTTATAATTATTTTAGCATGGATCACCAGGCATTAGCAGACCGGGTCGGCGCGGGAAGCCCCGTCACGCAGGGCGAAGCGGAACGCCTGATCGCCTGTCCCGACCGGGAGATCTGGTCGCTGCTGGCCGCCGCCGACCAGGTCCGCCGCCGTTTTCACGGCAACCAGGTCAAGCTCTGCGGCATCGTTAACGCCAAGTCGGGCCGCTGTTCCGAGAACTGCAGCTTCTGCGCCCAATCCGCCCACCACCAGACCGACTGCCGGGTTTACCCGTTAATGGCCGAGCCGGAATTGGTCAACGCCGCCAAACAAGCGGAACGGAACATGTCCGCCACCTGTTTCTCCTTTGTCACTTCGGGCAAAACGATCCACTCCGACGCGGAACTGGCGACGATCGGCGCCGCCCTGGCAGCCGTGACCAGGGAAACCAAGCTCAACCGCTGCGTTTCACTGGGGACTTTGGACCGGGAACAGATCAATAAGCTGAAAAAAGCCGGCCTGAAACGCCTGCATCATAATTTAGAAACGGCGGAGAGCTTCTTCCCGCAAATGTGCACCACCCATACCTACGCCGACCGGATCAAGACGATCAAGCTCGCTCAGGAAGCGGGCCTGGAGGTCTGTTCCGGCGGGATATTCGGCATCGGCGAAACGGCGGAGCAGCGGATCGAGCTGGCTTTCGCCCTGAAAGAGCTTAATGTCCAGTCTGTCCCCATTAACATCCTCCACCCGGTACCCGGCACCCCGGCGGCCAACAATCCCCCGCTCACCCCTTTTGCCGTCCTCAAGCTGGTCGCGGCCTACCGCTTTATCCTGCCGACCCAGGACCTCGGCGTCTTCGGCGGGCGGGAAAAAGCGCTCGGCACGCTGCAGCCGCTGATGTTCGCCGCCGGGGCCAACGTCACCCTGATCGGCGATTACCTGACAACCAAAGGCCAGGCACCGGAACGCGATCGGCAAATGCTCAAAGAGCTCGGCCTGGAGATCGATGCTCGAGTTCATTAACGCCGAGCTGGCAGCGCTGAAAGCCGCGGGTCTGTATCGCGAATTGAGGACCATCGACCGGGCAACCCACAAGATCTTTTGCTCCAACGACTATCTGGGGCTCTCCCGGCACCCGCTGGTCAGGGAGAAAGCCAAGTCTGCCATTGATGAATATGGTCTTGGCGCCGGCGCCTCGCGCCTGATCTCCGGCAACACGCCGCTCCACGAAGAATTGGAAAAAAAGATCGCCGCTTTCGAGAAACGCGAGGCCGCCCTCGTTTTTCCGACCGGTTACATGGCGAACCTCGGCACGATCAGCGCGCTGGTCGGCGAACATGACACCGTTATCATCGACCGGCTGGACCACGCCTCGATCATCGACGCCTGCCGGTTGTCCAAAGCAAAACTGCAAGTCTATCCGCATAAAGATGCCGCCGCCCTGGAAGAAATACTAAAAAAGGCCGCCAAGTCGCGCCGCCGGCTGATCGTGACCGACACCGTCTTCTCCATGGACGGCGACCTGGCGCCGCTCCCCGAACTCTCCCGGCTCGCTAAACGATACGACGCGATCTTAATGACCGACGACGCTCACGCGACCGGCGTGCTGGAGTTCAACAACCCCGCCGACGTCGTGATGGGAACATTGTCCAAGGCGGTCGGCAGCCTCGGCGGCTTCGTCGCCGGCAGCGCGGAGCTGATCGACTACCTGCGCAACAAGGCGCGCAGTTTTATTTACACGACCGCCCTCCCCCCCGCCGTTTGCGCCGCCTCCCTCGCCGCCCTGGCAATAATTGAAGCTCAACCGGAGCTCAGGCAAAAGCTCTGGGACAACATCCGCCTGCTTAGCCCGCGGGCGGAGAGCTCCGTCATTCCGCTGGTCATCGGCGACGCGGCGGAGACGCTGCGGCTCTCGGCCGAGTTGTTCGACCGCGGCTTTTTTGTCTCCGGCATCCGGCCGCCGACCGTCCCGGCCGGCGGCTCGCGTTTACGCATAACGATCACGGCGGCCCACACCAAGGAGGAGATCGAATGTCTGGCGTCTTTATTACGGGAACTGACACCGGCTGCGGCAAAACTTACGTAACGGTCTGGCTGGCGCGCTATTTAAGGCGTTGCGGCCTCGACATCGGCGTCATGAAGCCGATCTCCACGGGATCGGCCAGGGACGATGATGCCCGCTTTCTCAAAAATAAATTGAAGCTAAAAGATCCACTCCGCTTGATCAATCCGATCCACCTGAAGGCTCCCTTGGCCCCTCTGGCGGCAGCTAAACTCGAAAAACGAAACCTGAAACTCGAAACCGCGATCCAGGCTTATCGGCAATTGAAAAAAAGGCACGGGATCGTGCTGATTGAAGGGATCGGCGGAGTGCTGGTCCCGATCACGGGAAAGCTATTGGTCGTCGATCTGATCAAGCGGCTAAAACTGCCGGCCATTATCGTTGCCCGGGCGGGGCTGGGGACGATCAATCATACCCTGTTGACCGTGGAAGCTTTGCGCCGGCGGAATATTCCGATCATGGGAATAATCATTAACGGTTACCGGGGAAAAGACCGCGCGGAAAAAAGCAACGCGGCGATCATCGAACGACTGACCAACCTCCCCGTCCTCGCCCAGCTCCCCTGGCGTTAAGCCTGCAGGCTGAACTCGCAGCCGCAATATTTCTGCCGGTAGATCTCATGCTGTTGGGAAAGTTCTCTCCCCCGGCGGTGCGCCAGCCCGGGGTCAAGCTCCAGCGGCACGTAAGTCAACCAAAGTTTGTTGGCCAACTCCTTGCCGTACTGGTTAATAAAAACGACGTCCTTGAAACGGCTGACGCTCAGCGTGGTCGCAAAAGCAGTAAAACCGTGCTCCCGGGCAAAAAAAGCGGTCCGCTGCAGGCGGAACTTGAAACAGGCCCGGCAGCGCTCGCCGTTCTCGGGATATTTGGCCGGCGGCTGCTCCAGTTGGCCGGCGACGAACTTCAGCCAGGCCTCGTGCTCGTACTCCCCCGCCAGGAACTTAAGTTGATAGAGCTCGGCGACTCGGCGGGTCGCCGCCAGGCGCCGGTCGTATTCCGCCCGGGGAGCGATGTTGGGGCCGTCGAAGAAAAGCGTCAGCTCGCTCCCCGCGAGCGCCTCGATGATCGGCAGGCCGCAGGGGGCGCAGCAGACGTTGAGCAGCATTATTTTTTCTTGAGCGTCGACCGCCAGTAGACCAGGCCGACCAGCAGCGCCAGCACCGCCAGCAGCAGCCAGATGTTATGGGCGACGATCGCAATGATAACGGTCACGGCCGTTAAGACCAGCGCGACCGGGAAGGTAACGATCCCGATCGTCCAGCGGCCGGCGGTGCCGAGCCACGGCAGCACTTTCAAAACGGCATTGAGCGGATTGAGGAAAAGGAACAGTCCGCCCCACATCAGCAGGAAACCGACCAGCCTGACCGCCCAGACCGCGGCGCCGTGCTCCGCCGCCAGCTCCGCGATCGCTTCGTCGCGGCTCCCTTTCACGGCGCGGTATAGTTTGTCCCGCCCTTTATACAGGAAAGGGACCAGGCTGTCTTCTTCCAGCTTGCCGAAGGCGGTCACGCCGATCTTGTTCGGCACGACCGAGTAAGTGATCCGCAGGTCGCCGACCTGCGGCGACTGCGGCGTCCCACGCCCTTTAAAGATCAGGTTGCCGGAGAGCGCCTCGCCGGGCAGCAACATGTCGGCCCGCAGGTTGAGCGGCGCCGGCTTCGGCAGCTCCATGCTTTGCGGATCGACGCTGTAGACCCCGATCTTGCCGGTCAGGGCGGTGAACGTCATGCTTTCCACCGGCAGCGGCGGATTTTCGTGGCCGTCCGGCGCTTTAAAGCGGCTGGAATCCTTGGGATTGATCGTCCACCCTTTGACGTAAGTGTAAGTGGTTTTGGTCTCGCTCCCGCCGCCCAGCTGGTCTTTTGTCTCGCTCTGGCTTTTCTCCTGCCAGGCGTACATCTCCACCCGCCGGGACAATTGCAGGTAACTCCCCGGCTTCAGGAATTGCGGATCGCCGACCAGGTCGGCGGTGCTCAGTTTGCCGGAGAGGGAGACCAGCTTGCCGCTGGCGCCGCTCTCCAGCGCGCTGGCCGAGACCGGTACGCTGGTCCGGGCCACTTTGGAGAAATCGACCGAGCCTTCGTTGTTCCAGAGCACGATAAACGAAAGGATAAAGATCAGTATCCCGATCCCCGCCCCAACGAAAGAATCCAGGATATTGCTCCCCCAGCTTTTTCTAGTCGTCACCGTATATTGATCAGCCATTTGTTTTCCTCCTTGATCGGCGCCGGTTTGATTATAGACAAAATTGACGGCGGGGTAAATAGAATTTATACTAACAGTATGCCCGACTGGCAAAAGCTCGACAAGAAACACCTCTGGCACCCGTTCACCCAGATGCAAGACTGGGCGGCGCACGACCAGCTGGTGATCGCCCGCGGCGCCGGCTCGTACCTGTTCGACACCCGGGGGCGAAAATACTTAGACGGCGTCTCGTCGCTCTGGGTCACCGTGCACGGCCACCGCGCGCGGACCATCAACAACGCGATCAAGCGGCAGCTGGACAAGATCGCCCACTCCACTTTCCTCGGCTTAAGCCACGTACCGGCGATCGAGTTGGCTCAAGAGCTGGTCAAGATCGCGCCCCGGGGCCTGACCAGGGTCTTTTATTCGGACGACGGCTCGACCGCGGTCGAGATCGCGCTCAAGATCGCTTTCCAGTACCAGCAGCAGAGCGGGCGGAAAAATAAGACCAGGTTCGTCACGCTGGCCAACGCTTACCACGGCGACACGATCGGCTCGGTTTCGGTCGGCGGGATCGATCTTTTCCATAAAATGTACCGGCCCCTCCTTTTCAAATCGTTCAAGGTGCCGGTCGGGGATCTCCCGGCGCTGGAACGGACGTTGAAAAAACATCACCGCCAGGTCGCCGCCATGATCGTTGAACCGCTGATGCAGGCGGCCGCCGGCATGCTCCTGATGCCGCCCGGCTATCTAAAGGGGGTCCGCCGTCTCTGTACCAAATATAACGTCCTGCTGATCTGCGACGAGGTGGCGACCGGTTTCGGCCGGACCGGCAAGATGTTCGCTTGCGAACACGAAGGGATCAGGCCCGATATAATGTGTGTCGCCAAGGGTTTGACCGGCGGCTACCTGCCGGTCGCCGCGACGCTGACGACCGAAAAGGTTTATCGGGCGTTCCTCGGCTCGCACGAAAGCCAGCGCACGTTCTTCCACGGCCACACTTACACCGCCAACCCGCTCGGCTGCGCTGCCGCCCTCGCCTCGCTCCGGCTCTTCCGGCAGACCGCGCTGCTGCCAAAGGTCAACCGCTCGATCGCCTTGCTAAAAAAGGGACTGCCGCGCTTTTTCCGGCTCGCTCCGGTGGCGGAGATCCGCCAGCTGGGGCTGATGGTCGGCATCGAGCTCGCCGGATATCCCGCGGCGGCCCGCCTGGGGCACCGGGTCATTCTGGAAGCGCGGAAGCGGGGCGCTATTCTCCGCCCGCTCGGCGACGTGATCATCCTGATGCCGCCGCTTAATATCTCCCGGGCCGAGCTTGCGAAATTGCTGGCCATCACTTATGATTCCATCAAGGCGGCAACCCAACAATGAAGATCAGCGTGGTCATCGGCACCTATAACCAGAAACACGTCCTGAAAAAGACGCTGGAGTCGCTCTTCCACCAGACCCTCTCCCCCGAACTCTACGAGATCGAGCTGATCGACAGCTCATCGAACGACGGGACCGAGCAAATGGTCGAGGAATTGAAGCCAACCTGCCGCTTCAACTACCAGCGGGTGGAGAACAAGGGCAAGGCTTACGCCCGCAACCTTGGCATTAAACAAGCCACGGGCGACATTATTTTCCTGACCGACGCCGATATGGAGGCGGAACCGAACCTCCTGGAAGAGCACCTGAACGCCCACCACCGCAAACCGAACGGCGCGTTCGAAGGCCTGACCGTCAATCCGGACGGCAAACCGTACATCCGGGAAAAGTTCCGGCTGCTGCAAAAGCTGAAATGGTCGTATTTCCTGACCGGCAACCTCTCGATCCGCCGGTCAGCTTTGATCGACGCCGGCCTGTTTGACGAGAACTTCAAAGGGTACGGCTGGGAAGATGTTGAGCTCGGCTACCGCCTCGCCCAGATGCGGATCAAGCTCTATTACCTCCCCCCCGCGGTCAACCACCACCACCATCCAGTCTCCCGCGCAGGGATGCTGGAAAGGAAGTTCGCAATGGGGCGCTCGGCCGCCCTGTTCTACAAAAAACACCCGAATTTAACGATCAAACTGTTCCTCGGGTTGAACCCGCTGGCAATGGCGATCTACCGCCTCATTAAAAATTACCCGAACTTACTGGCGCGCATCGAAGCCAGGGCCAACTCCTCCCCTTTTTACCAATATTTGGCCGAAGAATATCATTATCGGCGCGGGCTAGAGAGCGAGTTGCCAAAGAACTGACCATATGATAAAATGAGCCTACATGAAACCGGACATTCATCCTAAATACTTCCAGACCACGGCGAAATGCGCCTGCGGGGCGGCTTTTGAGATCGGCTCCACCCGCCAGAACATCCACGTCGACATCTGCAGCAACTGCCACCCGCTTTTCACCGGCAAGCAGAAACTGATCGACGCCGAAGGCCGGGTCCAGAAGTTCCAGAAAAAGTACGCGGGCGTCGCCGCCAAAGCGAAGAAGCCGGTCAAGAAAAAGAAACCCGCCGCCAAGAAGACCGCCGGCAAGAAGTAGGCTCCCTTGCTCCCCGAAAAACTCGCCAAGATCGAACAGCATTACCTCGAACTGGAAAAGCTCGTCAGCGACCCCAAAGTGATCAACGACCACGACACCTTCGTCAAATACACCAAGGAATACAACAACCTCAAGGAGATCGTCGATAAGTACCGGGAATACCGGGCCGTGGTGCGGGAAACCGAGGACACGGAAGGGATGATGGAAGAAGAAGGGATGAAGGAGCTGGCCGAGGTCGAGCTCGACGACCTGAAAAAACGCAAAGAGGAACTGACCAAAGAACTGGAGACCCTTCTGCTGCCCAAGGACCAGCTTGACGAAAAGAACATCATCATGGAAGTCCGCGCCGGGACCGGCGGCGACGAGGCCGCCCTCTTCGCCGGCGACCTGCTCCGCATGTACCTGCGCTACGCCGAACGGAAAGGCTGGAAGACCGAAATGCTGGAGGTCAACGACACCGGCCTCGGCGGCTACAAGGAAGCGGTCTTCAATATCATCGGCAAAGGGGCGTACAGCCGTCTGAAATACGAAAGCGGCACCCACCGCGTCCAGCGCGTCCCCAAAACCGAGGCCAGCGGCCGGATCCACACCTCGGCGGCGACCGTCGCCGTCCTGCCGGAAGTCGACGAAGTCGACGTGAAGGTCGACGAAAAGGACATCAAGTTCGAGGCGTTCCGCTCCGGCGGCGCCGGCGGCCAGAACGTCAATAAGGTCTCCTCGGCCGTCCGGCTGACCCACCTGCCGACCGGCGTGATCGTGGAGTGCCGGGAAGAGCGGTCGCAGCTGCAGAACCGGGTCAAGGCGATGAAGCTGCTCCGTTCCCGCATTTACGAGGCGGAGATCGAAAAACAGCGGAAAGACCGGGAATCGACCCGCAAGATCATGGTCGGCACCGGCGACCGCTCGGAAAAGATCCGGACCTACAATTTCCCGCAGAGCCGGGTCACCGACCACCGGATCGGCTTTACCGTCCACCAGCTCAATAACGTCCTCGACGGCGAGCTCGACGAGATCATCGACGCGCTGGCCACCGCCGATCGCGCCGCCAAGCTGGCCAAAGCGGCATGAACCTGGGGGAAGCGCTCGACTGGGCGGCCGACCAGCTGGCCGGCAAGCGGATCGCCGATCCCCGGCTGGAAGCGGAACTGCTCTTGACCCACGCCCTCAACATTAAAAAAAGCGAGTTGATCCTCAACCAGAGCCTGACGATCGAGAAGAACGGCCTGGTCCGGTTCAAACAACTGCTGGCCCGCCGCCTGAAGCACGAACCGACCGCCTACCTCATCGGCGACCAACCCTTCCTTGGTCTCAATATCGCCGTCGACCGGCACGTCCTGATCCCCCGCCCCGAGACCGAACAGCTTGCCGAGCAAGTCTTGCGGGTCGCGGGCCGCGAGTCGCGGGTCGTCATCGCTGACATCGGGACCGGCAGCGGCTGCCTCGCCGTTGCGCTCGCCAAACACCTGCCGTTAGCCGAAGTTTACGGGATCGACGCTTCCGGCGATGCCTTGAAGCTGGCAAAAAAGAACGCGGAAAACAATAAAGTCGCCGCGCGCTGTCATTTTATGGGCGGCAACTTGCTGGAGCCTTTGCCGGAAAAGGTCAATATCATCGTGTCCAACCCGCCCTATATCCCGACGGCAGAGATCAATAAGCTGCAGCCGGAGGTCAAGGATTGGGAACCGCGGGGCGCGCTCGACGGCGGCCAGGACGGCCTAAAATTCCTGCGGGAAATAATTCAGAAAGCCCCCGAACACCTGACCACCCAGCCCCCCGGTTTGCTGTTTATCGAGATCGGTTTCGATCAGGGGAATGCGGTCAAGCAACTGGCAGCCGGCCTTTACCGGTCGGTAGAGATCAAAAAAGATCTGGCCGGGAAAGAACGGTTTCTCGTAGCGCGGCAATAAGCCGCGGGTCATACGGGGTCGCCACTTCGGTCGATCTCCCCCGCTCCTCGAACTTCTGCAGCGCCTCGCTCGCCGGTTTGGCCCGTCCGTTGCGCGAAGGCCGGGGGGTGGTCAGCGCGTCGTAGAAATCGGCCGCGGAGAGGACCTGTCCCGCCAGCGGCACCGGTTTACCCGCCACCCCGTTCGGATAGCCGTCGTAATAATGGTTGTAGTGAACGATCTTGGCCACTTCGGCAAAAGAGCGGATCGCCGAAACGGCCAGCAAACTCAGTTGCAGGTGGAACGGTTTGAGCTCTTTTTCGTCCTCCGTCCAGTGCCCCTTGTTCATAATGTCCCACGGCATCCCGATCTTGCCGAAATCGTGGGTCATCGCCGCCGTCATGATCGGTTCCCCGTCAAGGCCGAGACGGTCGGCCAGGTGGCCGCTAAGCAGGGTAACCCTGACCTGATGCTGATAAAGCGCCAGGTCGTAATACCGGGACGCTTCCAGGAGGCAATCGGCCACAAAGTTCTCGTCGCGGGAAAGCTGGTTAGCTAAAAAAATAAAACCGGCCAGGCGCCGGGAAAAAGCGACCTTGAGCGCGCTTTCGTCTTCCGCTTTTTTCAAGGCAACGGCCAGCGGCGTCGGCTGGGTCAGGCGCTGGCAAAGTTCGGCAGCGACGTCCTGAATCAACCGCCGCCGCGGATAACGGATCGTGCCCGGAGTCTCCCGGTCGATCGCGGTTAGCCCGCGCCGAAAACAATAATTGCTCAGCCAGTTAATGGGGCTGTACCGGCGGGCAGTGGTTTTACCGATCATTACCCCTGTTTTTCGGCCGTTGCCGCCGGCTATTTCAGGTAATTTTAACGGCTGGTTATGGTCCGGGCGATCAGGCGGGATAGCTGGGCGGAGCACCGGCGCATCATCGCCACGACGTGATCGGGATCGATCTTGCCGGCGGTCACGCCCGCGGCGTAGTTGGTGATCACGGCGATCGCCGCGTACGGGATCCCCGCCTCTGCCGCCAGCACCACCTCGGGAACCTGCGTCATGCCGACCACGTCGGCTCCGGCCTGGCCGTACATCCTGATCTCCGCTTTCGTTTCGAACCGGGGGCCTTCCGCGCAAGCGTAGACCGCGCCGGGATGCAGCTTGATCTTGAGCGCTTTAGCGGCTTTGGCGATCCTGCCGTTCAAACCCGGATCGTACGGCCGGCTCATATCAATAAATGAATGGCTGGTAAAGGTCTCTCTTTTCCCCCGGGTGAAATCGATAAAATCGGTCAGCAGGGAAAGATCGCCCGGCTTCATTTGCTGGTTAATGGCGCCGACCGCCGCCGAACTGATGATCCCGGTCACCCCGGCCAGTTTCAGGGCGGTAATGTTCGCCCGGTAGTTGATCTCGGACGGGAGCCGGTACTCCTTGCCGTGGCGCAGCAGGAAAACCACTTCCCGGCCGGCGACTTTGCCCAGCTCCACCGGCACGCTCCCGTACGGCGTGGTGACGATCAGCGGCCGCATCTTCCCGGCAAAATCGAGCTTCTCTACCCCGGAACCGCCGATGATCGCTATTTTAGGCATTGGCCACCTCCGCTTTGATCTTTTGAGCTAACCGGTTAGCCCGGTCCAGCACTTCGTCCTCGTCGATCGTCAGCATCTCCCGGTTTTCCATCACCAATTGGCCGTTGATGACCGCCGAATCGACCTCCGAGCCGCCGGCGCTGTAGACCAGGTGGGAATACGGATTATACATCGGCGTCAGCTGCGGCCGGGCCAGATCGATCGTGATCAGGTCCGCCGTTCTGCCGACCGCGAGCGAACCGAGCGCTTTTTCCCGCCCGATAACCTTGGCCGCGTCGGTCGTCACCATCCGGACCACGCTCTTCGCCTCCATCACCGTCGGGTCGTTCCGGATCAGCTTGTGGAACTTGGCGACCGAATCCATCTCGTCGAACATGTCGAGGTTGTTGTTGGACGCCGCCCCGTCGGTCCCCAGGGCGACCGTCAGGCCGGCGAACTGCATTTCGACGACCGGCGCGTAGCCGGACGCCAGCTTCATGTTGCTCTCCTGGCAGTGGACGATCTTGACGTCGTGCCGGCGCAGGATTTTCACGTCTGCCGGCGAGACATGGACGCAGTGAACGCCCATCACGTTCTCGCCCAGGAACTTCAGCCGGGCCAGGTACTCGACCGGGGTTTGGCCGTGCTTTTGCTGGAATTCGGCCACCTCGCCGGCCGTCTCGGCTATATGGATATGCAGCAACAAACCGTGCTTATCGGCCAGGGCTTTGGCCTTGCGCAGATTCTCCTCGCCGCAGGAATATGGGGCGTGCGGCGCGACGGAGAGGCCGATCAAGTCGTCCCCACCCCATTGCGCGAACAGTTCTTCCGTCAAGCGGTTGGTCGCGTCGGCGTTCGCCGCGTCCGGGGTGGCAAAATCGAGCACCGCTTCGCCCAGGATGGACCTGATCCCGATCCGCTTGTAGACCGGAGCGGCCGCCGCCTGGAAAAAGTACATGTCGGAAAAACAGGTCGTCCCCGATTTGATCATTTCGACCGCGGCCAGCGCCGCGCCGATCTCGACGAATTCCGGGTTCAGCAGCTTCTTTTCGATCGGAAAAATGAACTTATTCCACCAGATATCGAGCGGCATGTCGTCGGCCAGGCCGCGCATCATCACCATCGCCGAATGGGTGTGGCAGTTGATCAGGCCCGGCATCACCAGCTTGCCGGCGGCATCGAGCGTCTTCTTGGCCCGGTATTTGGTCCGCGGGGAAATATCGACGATCTTCGTCCCCTTGATCGCGACGTCGGCCTGGTCATGCAGGGTGAACTTGTCGTCCAGCGTCATGACCATCCCGCCCTTAATAATTAGATCGGCGTCCATTAATAGCGTTGATTATAGCAAACTTAGTGTTCTTTGTGTTCTTCGTGTCTTGGTGGTAAAATCCGGAAAGGGAATGACCACTAAGGCACTAAGCACACTAAGGGCGCAAAGGATATTAAAAGCGGGAGGAGTAATAGCTTTTCCGACCGAGACGGTCTACGGGATCGGCGCCCTGCTCTCGAAGCCCCGGGCGATCGCCAGGATATACAAAATAAAGAAAAGACCAAAGAACAAACCCTTGCAGGTACTGGTCAGCAGCTTAAGGCAGGCCAAAGAACTGGGGATATTTAACGCTCAAGCCTTGCGCTTAGCGAAAAAGCACTGGCCTGGGCCGTTAACTCTGGTCGTTCCCGGACGTCAGGGAAAAACGGTCGGTTTACGCGTCCCCGCCCACCGGACGATCATCGACCTGATCCGCAAAGTCGGCCCGATCGCCGCCACCTCGGCCAATCTTTCCGGGGAAAACCCGTTCCTCAACGCTCAACAAGTTTCGGCCGGGCTTAAAGGAATAAATTTCGTTCTCTCCGGACGCGTTAAACTGGGAAAACCGTCAAAAGTCATCGACGCGACTAAAACGCCTAAGACCCTACGCCCCTAGAAGCTCAGCCCGATCTCGTAGTACTGCGTCGCTTCGACCTGGCCGGTGACCGGGTTATAAGACTTCTTGTAATGGGTGATCAGGCTGGTATAAGGATTGAGCTTGTAAGCGACGTCCGCTCCCAGGACCGCCCCCTGCTCCAGCGTGATCGACCGGTAGTCGACAAAGTTCGGCTGCTTGTAGTACCCCCGGACCGTCAACTGGTCGGTGAATTTCGCGGTCAGGTCGCCGGTCAGCGTGGCGTTGCTGTCCTGATACGCTTCGTAGATCAGGCTTAAGCTCGCCAACCCGAGCGCGTTGACGCCCAGCTGGGCCAGATAACCGTTCTTCGTACTGCCCGAGGCTTCCGCCGAGGCCAGGTCGACCGGGTTGTTCTCGTAATCAGCGCTGAAATAAGCGGGGACAAAACCTTTATCCAGCACCCGGTACTCGGCCAGGAACGAGGCGTTCGCCACCATCAGGTCGTAACCCCAGGAGAGGCCGGCGGCGTAACCGTTGCCGTGGTTCATTAACTGGCCGGCTTCCGCGTATCCTTCGAGGTTCAGCGGCAGCGGCATGACCGCGTCGACGCCGACCGCGGAAACGGACGGGAACAGCCTGGTCGAGCCGTCGGTCTGGACGATCTTGCGGCCGGTCGAGTCGGTAACGTAATACCCGCCCAGCGTCAGCAACGGGTTAACTCGCTGTTCCAGGCGAAGGTAGTAAACATTGGACTTGGTCGCCATGGCGCGGACCACGTTCCTGTCGAGGTCGATGTAACCCCTGATGCCGGTCTGTTCATTGACCGGCAGGACCGAATTGCCGACCCGGGTCGAATAATTCTTCATGATCAGGCCGTGACCGAGTGTCACGCCGTCCAGGATCCCGTAGCGCAGCCCTTTCTTAAAGTCATCGTATTCCACGTAACGGAGCACGGCGGTTTCGTACCCTTCCGGCTTATTGTCGCCCAACGCCAGGTTGACGTCGAACCCGGCGCCCCAGGCGCCGAACTTGAAATCGGGGTGCCAGGCCAGGGTCGCGACCTCCCGGCTCCCGACCTTGATCCAGCCAAGGCTGATCCCGCCGATGTTCGAACGCAGCTGGGTCGGTCCGCCGGTCGAGCCGGTCACGGAGGTCGTCACCGGTAAGTCTAGCGCGTTGCAGAGTGACCAAGCCCCAAGCAATAAGCACCAAATAATGACCAATGACCAATTGCTCAATTTCATAAACTATCCCCTAGTGCCTAAAGTGCCGGCGGCCGGTAAAAACCATGGCGATCCCCGCTTCGTTCGCCTTGTCGATCGACGCCTGGTCGCGCTTGCTGCCGCCCGGCTGGATGATCGCCGTCACGCCGACCTTCGCGGCTAACTCGACCACGTCGGGGAACGGGAAGAAGGCGTCGGACGCCAGGACCGCGCCCTTGACCTTCCCTTGCGACTTCTTGACGCCGATCTCCGCCGAGTCGATCCGGCTCATCTGGCCGGCGCCGATCCCGACGGTGCGGCCGTCCTTGACGTAAACGATCGTGTTCGATTTGACGAACTTGGCGACCCCCCAGGCAAAAAAGAGGTCTTCCATCTCCGCCATGGTCGGTTCCCGCTTGGTCACCACCTTGATCTCGTTGATCCCAAGTTGGGCGATATCCGGGTCCTGGACCAGCACGCCGCCGCTGATCCGCTTGTAATCCAGCCCCTTGAACGGCTTATTGATCGACCTCTCCCCCATCTCCATGATCCGGATGTTCTGTTTCGCCTTCAGGATCTCCAGCGCTTTGGGCGTATAAGAAGGGGCGATGATCACTTCCACGAACAGGGCGGCGACTTCCCGGGCGGTCAGCTCGTCGATCCGCCGGTTGGCCGCGACGATCCCGCCGTAGGCCGAGACCGGATCGCACTCCAGGGCGCGCTGGTACGCTTCCACCAACGTGGCCGCCTTGGCGACGCCGCACGGGTTGTTATGTTTAACGATGCAGACCGTCGGATCGGCGAAATAATTGGCGCAGCTCCAGGCGGCGTCCATGTCGACGATGTTGTTGAACGACAGCTCTTTGCCGTGCAATTGTTTGGCTTCCGTCACCCGGCCCTCGCCTTTCGCCCCCCGTTCCCGGTAGAGCGCCGCCTGCTGGTGCGGGTTCTCGCCGTAACGGAGCGTCTGGATCTTTTCCAGCAGCACTTCCATCTCCTGCGGGAACCGCTCTTCCCCGCCGGCCCGCGCTTTCAGGTAGCGGACGATCAGCGTGTCGTACTGGGCGGTGTGCTCGTACGCTTTCAGGGCTAATCGCTCCCTGGTCGCGAGAGAGATGCCGCCGGCCGCTTTCAATTCGTCCAGGATAACCTGGTAATCATGCGGATCGACGACGATCGCCACGTTCTGGTGGTTCTTGGCCGCGGCGCGGACCATCGCCGGCCCGCCGATATCGATGTTCTCGATCGCCTCCGCGTGGGTAAAGTCTTTTTTGGCAATGACCGCTTCGAAGGGGTAGAGATTGCAAACGACCAGGTCGAACGGCTTGATCCCGTACTTTTTGATCTCTTTCAGGTGCGCTTTGTTGGTCCGGTCCGACAGGATCCCGCCGTGGATCATCGGATGCAGGGTCTTGACCCGGCCGTCGAACATGTGCGGGTATTTGGTGATCTTCTGGACCTCCGTCACCTTGATCTTATGCTGGTGGAGGAACTTGGCCGTGCCGCCCGAAGAGACCAGGTCGAAACCGAGCCGGGTCAGCTCCTTGGCGAACGGCGCCAAGCCCGCTTTATCATAGACCGAGACCAGGGCGTATCTTTTCTCCGCGGTTTTCTTTTTCATTTTAGTTTTACCTTTCTGCCATCAATTTTAAGTTTATCTTTGGCGACAAACTCAATAGCCAACGGATAAATGTGGTGCTCCTGTTCCAGTATCCTGGCCGAGAGCGTCTCTTCGGTGTCGTTCTCCTTAACCGGGACTGCCGACTGGACGATGATCGGCCCGGTATCACACCCGGAATCGACAAAATGGACGGTGCAGCCGGTCACCGTCACGCCGTGGTCCAGCGCCTGCCGCTGGGCGTGCAAGCCGGGGAACGACGGTAAAAGCGACGGGTGAATGTTGATGATCCGCTCCGGGAAATGTTCCAGCAACACCTCACCGACGATCCTCATGTAGCCGGCCAGGCAAACCAGGCCGACTTCGCGCTCTTTCAAGGTCTTAACGATCTCCAACTCGTAGGTATTCTTATCCTGGAAGTCGCGGTTGTCGATCACGACCGCCGGGATGTTGTGTTTTTTCGCCCGTTCCAGCCCGCCGGCGTCGGGATTATTGCTGATGACGACCGCCACTTTAGCCGGGATCTTCCCCGCCTCGCAAGCGTCGATGATCGCCTGCAGGTTCGAGCCTCTGCCCGAGATCAAAACCCCCAGCTTGAGCATTAGATTATAATAACTTCCCGGTTCCCCTTGCCGATCTCGCCGATGACGTAAGCGGTCTCTTTCTTCTTCTTAAGGTAAGCCATGATCCGGTCGGCCTGTTTCGCCTCCACCACCAGGACCATGCCGATCCCCATGTTGAACGTCTTGTACATCTCCTCGTGGTCAACGTCCCCCAGCCGCTGGATCAGCCGGAAGATCTTCGGGATCGGCCACGAATTGAGCTCGATCACCGCCTGGCGCTTGGGCGGAATGACCCGCCCCAGGTTTTCCGGCAGGCCGCCGCCGGTGATGTGCGCGATCCCCTTGATCTTGAACTTTTTGATCATTTCCAGGAGCAGCCCGGCGTAGATCCGGGTAGGTGTTAGCAGCTCTTCGCCGATCGGCTTGTCAAAGCCGTCGAGCTTGTCCTTGGGCTGGATCTGCGCCTGCTCAAAAATGACCTTGCGGGCCAGCGTGTAACCGTTGCTGTGCAGACCGGAAGAGGCCAGGCCGATGATCTTGTCCCCCTCCCTGATCTTCGCTCCGTTGATGACCTTGCTCTTTTCCACGATGCCGACCGCGAACCCGGCCAGGTCGTACTCCCCTTTCTGGTACAGATCGGAGAGCTCGGCCGTTTCGCCGCCGACCAGCTCGACGTCCGCCTGCTTGCAGCCTTCCACCATCCCCTTGACCAGTTTTTCCACCAGGTTCGGGTCAACCTTGTGCAAAGCGACGTAATCGAGAAAAAAGAGCGGCTTGGCCCCCATCGCCACCACGTCGTCGACGTTCATCGCCACCAGGTCGATCCCGACCGTGTGGTGCTTGTTGAGCATGAACGCCAGCTTCAGTTTGGTCCCGACCCCGTCGGTCGCGCCGACCAGGTAGTATTTGCCGAAGGGAAAAAGCCCGCCGAACAGGCCGATCCCCTTGGCGACCTTCTTGATCCGTTTGACAACCTCGTATCCGGCCTCGATATCAACGCCGGCTTGTTTATATGTGATCATTGTTCACCTCTTTCAAACTGATTTCCCGCCCCTTAACGGGCGGCCTCCGCCGTCGCGGTGCCGTAATAAACGTCGCCGCCGCGCAGCACGATAAAGAACCGGCAATCCTTGTTGGTGCAGGCCCACGCTTTGTACTTGATCGCGACCGCGTTATTGCTGAAATCGGACAGCGGGACCAACACGCCCTTTTCGCATTTCTCGCATTTCGGAAAACACGCATCCCCCATCACCAGTCACCTCCTACTTAAAGAACAGTTTTAATGATTCCATCCGCTCCGGCACTTTGACCGGGTATTCGCTGTTGAGACAGGCCAGGCACAGGTTCTTGCTCGGCAGGCTGATCGAGCGGATCAAATTCTTTAAACTAAGATAGCCGAGCGAGTCCGCCTCCAGGTACTTCCGGATCCCTTCGACCGACAGGTTCGCCGCGATCAGCTCCGCCCGGGTCGGCGTGTCGATCCCGTAAAAGCAGGAATTGAGCGTCGGCGGCGAGGAGATCCGCATGTGGACCTCGCGGGCGCCCGCCTCCCGGACCAGCTTGACGATCTGGCGCGAAGTGGTCCCCCGCACGATCGAGTCGTCGATCACGACGACTTTCTTGCCGCGGACCGCGTCGCGGATCGGGTTCAGTTTGATCTTGACCCCCAGGTCCCTGATCTCCTGGCTCGGCTGGATGAACGTCCGGCCGATGTAGCGGTTCTTGATCAACCCCTCGCCGTACGGGATCTTCGATTCGACGGAAAAACCGATCGCCGCCGGGACGCCCGACTCGGGCACCGGCATGATCATGTCGGCGTCGACCGGGTGCTCTTTGGCCAGGTATTTCCCCATGTTGTAGCGCGCTTCATAGATGTTGCGCCCGTGCATTACGCTGTCGGGCCGGGCGAAATAGATGTACTCGAAAACGCAGAGCGCTTCCCGCTCCGCCATTTCCCAGGTGCGCGACCGGACGCCGTCCTGATCGACCACGATCAGCTCGCCGTTGGCCACGTCGCGGACGTGCTGGGCGCCGAGCATGTCGAGGGCGCAGGTCTCGGAAGCGACCAGGTACGATTTGTCCAGCCGGCCGAGACAAAGCGGCCTGATCCCGTTCGGATCGCGCACGGCGATCAGCTTGTCACGGGTCATCACCAGCAGGGCGAACGCCCCCTTGCACTGCTTGAGCGCGTCGACTAAGGCGTCCTCGAGCTCCTGTTTCTTGGAAGTGGCGATCAGCGCCGCCATCACTTCCGAATCGGTCGTGCCGACGAAACTGATCCCCTTGTCCTTGAGCTGCTGCCGCAGGTCGTCCGCGTTGACCAGGTTGCCGTTGTGGGCGACCGCGATCGGGCCGTAGCGGGTATCGATCACGATCGGCTGGGCGTTCTCCATGACCGACGAACCGGTGGTGGAATAGCGGACGTGGCCGATCGCCAGCGTCCCTTTCAGCGCGGAGAGGTTCTTTTCGTTGAAGATCTGGTTGACCAGCCCCATCCCCTTGTGGTGGCCGATATCCTTGCCGTCGGAGACCGCGATCCCGGCCGATTCCTGGCCGCGGTGCTGCAGGGCGTACAGCCCGTAGTAGACCGACTTGGCCGGCGAATCCGGCGCGAAATTATAGATCCCGAAGACGCCGCAATATTCCTTCATACGCGATAAACGTCCGTCCAGCAGGAAGTGCAGAGCTGTTCCAGCGGTTTGCCGATCGACTGGCTCAGGTCTTCCAGCGTGGCATAGGCCAGGCCGTCGACCCCGATATATTCGCGCAGCTGTTCCACCGTCTTTTCGTGGGCGACCAGTTCCTTTTTGGAACGGGTGGCGACCCCGTAAAGGCACGGCGCCCTGAGCGGCGGGCAGGCGATCATGGCGTGGATCTCCTTGACCTTGTTCTTGCGCAGTTTCACGACCAGGTCGTTCTTCATCTGCGTGCCGCGGACGATCGAATCGTCGCAGATCACCACTTTTCGCCCTTCGATCTTGGCCGGGACCGGGATCAGCTTGATCTTCGCCTCGCGGTCGCGCTCCGCCTGGGTCGGCTGGGTGTAGCTCCGGCTGGCGTAATCGTACTTGATAAAAACGTTGTCGAACGGGATCTTCGATTCCTGGGAGTAGCCGATCGCGTGGCCAATCCCCGAATTGGGCACGGCACAGGCAATGTCGGCCTTGACCGGGTAGCGCCGGGCCAGGCAAGCGCCCAGGTTCCGCCGGGCGATATCGACGGCCATTCCGTCGATCGTCGAGGCGACGTTGGCCGTGTAGACCCACTCGAACGTGCAGTACTGGATCAGGTCGGAAGAGAGGACCTTGACCGTCTTGAACTCGCCGTCCTCTATTTCCAGGATCTCGCCCGGTTTGACGTCGCGGACGATATTGTAGCCGAGGTTGACGAACGAGCACGATTCCGAAGTGACCGCCACCGCCCCCTCTTTCTGGCCGATGATCATCGGCCGGAACCCGTGCTTGTCGCGGGCGGCGTAGATCTTGCCGCGGGAGAGGATAAGCAGGGCGTAGGCGCCGCGGATCTTCCCCGCCATATATTCGATCCCGGAAACGAAATCGTCCCCCTGGGCGATCAGCTTGGCGATCACTTCGATGTCGGAAGTGGTGTAGAACGAATGGCCCTGTTTCTTCAATTCGTCGGTCAGCTCGGCCAGATTAATGATGTTCCCCTCGAAGCAGATGGTGAACTCCCCCATCTTGGAATCAAGCTTGATCGGCTGCCGGTCCTTGAGCGCCGCGTGGCCGATCCCCATCCGCCCCTCCAGCCCGCCAAGGTCGTCGGTAAAAGTCGCCCGGACCAGCCCGCGGTGGGTCCGGATCTTGATCCCGTCGCCCGCGTAGGTGGACAGGCCGCAATACTGCTGCCCCCGGTGCTGGAGGTAAAAAGTCCCCAGAAAAAGGTCGTCTAAAATATTTTCTTTAGCCGCCGAGACCGCGAAAATACCGCACATTTGCTTATCTCCCTATCTTAGCCGCCACGCCGGCCGGTTCGGTCAGGACCGTCTCGCCGGTCCGCCGCGACTTGATCTCCACTTTACCTTCCTTGAGCGCCTTGCCGATGATCACTTTGTACGGGATGCCGATCAGGTCAATATCTTTTAATTTGACCCCGAGCCGGTCTTCCCGGTCGTCGAGCAGGACGGCGAACCCGGCGGCCGCCAGGTCGCGATAAAGCTTTTCCGCGACCGCGACCTGCTCTTTTTCCGCCGTATTGGCCGGCACCACGGCGACCTCGAAGGGGGCCAGCGGCATTGGCCAGATGATCCCGTCCTTGTCGTGGTTCTGCTCGATCGCGGCGGCCACCGTCCGGCTGACGCCGATCCCGTAGCACCCCATGATCATCACTTTTTCCTGGTTGTTCTCGTCCAGATAAACGCAGCGCATCTTGTCGGAATATTTAGTCCCCAGCTTGAAGATGTGGCCGACTTCGATCCCGCGGGAAACCTCGAACTTCCCCTCCGCGCAGCGCGGGCATTTATCGGCGTGCACCGCGTAACGGAGGTCGCCGGTCGTTTCCGCCTTGTAATCCCGGCCGTAGACAATGTTCACAACGTGGTAGTCGGCCTTGTTAGCGCCGGAAGCGCCGTCCGCGATCAATTCGACCGCGTTATCGGCCACGATCCTGACCCCTTTTAAACCGACCGGGCCGGCAAAACCGACCGGCGCGCCGGTCACTTTCTTGATCGTTTCGGCGTTCGCCAGGCGGAGCTCGTCCACCCCGGCGACTTTCTTCAGTTTGGCCTCATTAATGGCGTGGTCGCCGCGGACCAGCGCCGCCAGCGGCCCTTTTTCCGTCTCGTAGATCAGCGTCTTGATCAGCTGGGCCGGCTTGATCTTGAGAAAGGCGCTGACTTCTTCCACGGTCCTGGCGTTAGGCGTCGCGACCTCTTGGGTCCCGGGTACTTGGCCCCTGGTACCTGGGGCTTTATACTCCCCGACGCCGGCCGAGTCGCGGCTCGCGGAATAGTCGCAATGCGAGCAATGGAAGATCTCCTCTTCGCCGGTCTCGGCCAGGACCATGAACTCTTGGGAGTACCCGCCGCCGATCAGGCCGGAATCGGCCTCCACGACCCGGTATTTAAGGCCGAGCCGGTCGAAGATCCGGCAGTAGGCGTCGTACATGTTCCGGTACTCTTGGTCGAGCGATTCCTGGCTGGTGTGGAACGAATAGGCGTCTTTCATGACGAATTCGCGGCCTCTCATTAACCCGAAGCGGGGGCGAATTTCATCCCGGAATTTGGTCTGGATCTGGTATAGGTTGACCGGCAATTGCTTGTACGATTTAACGATGTTTCTGACCAGGTCGGTAATGCACTCTTCGTGGGTCGGACCCAGGCAAAACTCACGGTCATGGCGGTCCTTGATGCGGAAAAGTTCCTTGCCGTAGATGTTCCAGCGCCCGGTCTCCTGCCAGAGCTCGGCCGGCAAGAGGGTCGGCATCAGCACTTCCTGGGCCCCGGCCCGGTTCAGCTCTTCGCGGATAATGTTGGCGACCTTGTTCAGGACGCGGAAACCGAGGGGTAAAAATGTGTAGACTCCAGCGGCTACTTTGCGGATGTATCCTCCGCGCAGCATTAATTTGTGGGAAACTACCTCCGCCTCTGCCGGATCCTCCCGGAGCGTCGGCGCCACCACCTGAGACATTCTCATTTAGCTCAGCACCCTCCCCATCTGACAGGAGTAATTATAGCGGAAAAACCGGCAGATTTCAAGCCCCAACCGTTTTTACTTTTTTGGCCTAAATACGCTAAAAATTAAAGAACCGCGTGTTCGAATACGGGTCCGGTTTATCCGGTTTTTTAGGCGGCGGCGGGGGCGGCGGAGCCGCGGTTATCGGCTGCTGCGGCTGGACGACCGGCTTCGGCGCCGGTTTGTACAACGTTTTTTCTTCCTGTTTGAAGATCGAGGTCTGGTAGATCGGCTTTTTCGGTCCGGTCGGCTTGCTGATCATGATCCCCGAGGTCCGCGGCTGGGCGGCCAGGTCTTTCTCGGAACCGAGGTAAACCTTGTCGGTGTCCCGGACAAAATCTTTGATCTTCAGCCCGACGTCGTCCCCTTTTTTGGCCCGCGCAATCTCCTGGCGGTTGATCTGCAGCGAATCGACCCGCTGGTAAAAATTGGTGGTGTGCCCCATGATGTGGATGACGTCGCCGACCTTGAACGGCGCTTTGACCCTGATCGCCGCGACGGAGATCTTATCGAAGTAGTGGTCGATCAAGCCCAGGAGTTTTTCCTTCGACTTAACCGGCATCTTCGCCTTTGCCTTACTTCTGGCTTTCCTGGCGATCTTCTTGCTCTTTTTCGGCTTCGCCTTCCGGGCGACCTTCTTGGTTTTTTTCGCTTTCTTAACCATATCCCTCACCTCTTACGGTAATTTTATCACTTGGTCAGGGTCTTAAGCAAATCTTCCCGCTTAAGCATTTTCAACGCTTTTGCCACTAAACGATAGTTCTTGGCCAGCTGCGGCTGGAGGAGCGCTTTCTGAAAACTGCGCTCTTCCCCCTTGGGAATATGGACTGTCTTGCCGGTGAACGGATCGAGGCCGGTGTAATACAGGCAGGTCGAGACGGTCAGCGGCGTCGGGGTAAAGTTCTGCACCTGTTCGACCCTGATCCTGTTTTTCTTCAAAAATAAAGCCAACTCCAGAGCATGCTTGAGCGTCGATCCCGGGTGGGAAGAGATAAAATACGGGACGATGAACTGTTTCTTGCCGTGCTTTTGGCTTAACTGCTCGAAGCGCTCTTTAAATTCCAGGAATTTTTCCGCCTTCGGCTTCCCCATCATCAGCAGCACTTCTTCGCAAATGTGCTCCGGGGCGACGCTTAACTGCCCGCTGACGTGGTGTTTGACCAGCTCTTCCATATATTCGTCGTCGAGCAGCGCCAGGTCGTACCTGATCCCGGAACCGATGAACAGCTTTTTCACGCCGGGGATGTTCCTGATCTCTTTGAGCAGACCAATGGCCGGTTTGAGCGAAACTTTCAGATCCTTGCAGACCGTCGGATAATTACAGCTAGCCCGGGTGCACCCCCCTGCCCTGGCACACTCCATCCCGTACATGTTCGCCGTCGGCCCGCCGACGTCAAGGATGTTCCCCTTGAAGCCGGGGTCTTTGAGCATCGTAGCGCCGATCTCCTTTTTGATCGAGCCGAGGCTCCGGCTGGTAATGTATTTCCCCTGGTGCTGGGAGATGGCGCAGAACGAGCAGCCGCCAAAGCAGCCGCGGTGGGAAACCGTCGAGAAACGGACAAAATCCCAGGCAGGGATCGGTTCTTTGTAAGCAGGATGCGGAGCGCGGGCAAAAGGCAGGGAAAACAGATCGTCCAGCTCTTTGGCGCTCAGGTTTTCCGGCGGGAAGACGACGACATACCGCCCCTGGCACGGCTGGATGATCGTCCGCGGCTTCTTCTTCCGCCCTTCCGTGTATAATAACTTGAACGCCTCGGCATACTTCTTCTTATCCGCCGCCGCTTCTTCATAGCTGGGCAAAACTAAAGCATCCGGATATCCTGATATATCCTTTTCGATAATGGCGGTGTTGCCGGCCTTCTCCCCCTTGGCAATGCCTAATATCCCTTTTTCGCCCATTCCATAGACCAAGTAGTCCGCTTTCGCGTCGAACAAGAGCGGCCTGCGCACCTTATCATCCCAGTAATCATAATGAGCAAAGCGCCTTAAGCTCGCCTCCACTCCGCCCAAGACGACAGGGACGCCAGGGAAAAGCGCTTTGAGCTTATTGGTGTAGACAATAGTCGCTCGGTCGGGCCGTTTACCGCCGACATTGCCGGGCGTGTACATGTCGGTCCGGCGGACTTTCTTGTCGGCAGTGTAGTTCGCCACCATTGAATCGAGGTTGCCGGCCGAAACACCGAAGAACAAACGGGGTTTTCCCAGCTTTAAGAAGTCTGCGTCCTTGGTCCAGTCCGGCTGGGCAATGAGCCCGACGCTGAAGCCGTGCGCCTCCAGGTAGCGGGCGATCAGGACCGGGCCGAACGAAGGATGGTCGATATAAGCGTCGCCGGTAACGATGATGACGTCGAGCTGGCCGCCGAATTCCTCCTTACTGACCGGCAGGAATTTAGGCATTGATATTGAGGATCTTCGCCTTGGGGAAACCGTTGAACGTGGTAGCCGACCCGTTGGTGTAGGCGCCGCAGTTCTTGACGTAAAGCAGGTCGCCGATGTTCAGTTCCGGCAGCATCTCGGCGGTCGAAACGGTGTCCAGCGCGTCGCAGGTCGGGCCGACGACCGCGCTCAACTTCTGCTCTCCCCGCTTGAAGGCGGTAAAGTGGTACTGGATATGGTCAAAGATCACGCCGGACAGCGTGCCGTAAACGCCGTCGTTGACGTAGTAGACCCATTTATCGTCGCGGAACGACTTGCCGACCACTTCCACGACCAGCGTCGCCGCGGTGGCGACCAGGAAACGCCCCGGCTCGGCCACCACCTCGATCTTTTTCGGGAAGAGCCGGTCGATCTCCCGGCGCAGTTTCTTGGCCAGCCCCGCAAAGTCGGGCACGTTGCCGTCGTAGGGAACGGGAAAACCGCCGCCGATGTTCAAGAGGCGCATCTTAAAGCCGCGCTTGCCGACCTCCTTAAAGATCTGGGCGGACGCTTCCAGGGCGTTGAGATAATTATCGATGTTGCAGCACTGGCTGCCGACGTGGAAGCTTAAGCCCTCGACGGTCAGGCCCAGGTTGAACGCTTTTTCGATCAGGTTCGCCGCGTCCCCCGGCTCCACGCCGAACTTGCTCGACAGTTCCACGACCGAGCCGACGTTCTGGACCCTAAGGCGGCAGACCAGGCCGGCATCGGGGCAATGCTCCTTGATCTTGGTCAACTCGTCCGGGTTATCGAACGTCATCAGCGTGTTATAGCCGGTGATCTGCCGGAGCGTGGCGATCGGCTTGATCGTGTTGGCGACGATGATCTTGTCCCAGATAAAAGCGTTCCGTTTGTGGCCGCGCAGCGCCTTGGCCGGTACGTTGGCCAGGACCGCTTCGTACTCCTGCAGCGAGGCGACGTCAAAGCCGCTGTTGAGCGGATAAAGGGTCTGGATGATCTGCGGCTCGGGGTTCGCTTTGATCGCGAAATAAAGGCCGACGCGCGGCAGGTGCTTGCGCAGGCGCTCGTAATTCGCCCTGATCACGTCGTGGTCGATGATCAAGAGCGGCGTCCCCTCTTTCCCGGCCAGCTTCTTCAGTTTGGCTAACGTCAACAAATCACTTTACCAGGAAAGAACCGAACTGCCAGACGTCCTCTTCCTTGGGGAGCGCCATGTCGAACTTGGTGAACTTGGTGTTCAGGTTCTTGAGCGGCGTCCAGTCGACCGCCTTGGAAACAAATGGTTTGATATACGGCATGGCAACTTTGAGGATCTCTTCGTGATCGAGATCGTCCGGCAGCAGGAAACCGCGCCGCGGGTTCTTGATCATCCAGATCGCGGCGGCCACGACCGAGCAAGCTACCTGCATCGTCGTCGCCTGCTGGTGCGGGACCAGTTTGCGCGAGGTGTGGATATCGAGCAGGCTGCCGCACCACCACGACTTAAAGTCGTGGCCCATCAGCAGGACGCCGAGCTGGTCTTCACCGTCGATGATCTCGTCGGCCATGATCCGCATTTTCGGCTGCATCTGGTACTGGCGCATCTCCAGTTCGCGCAGCGAATTGATGGCGACATCCGACGGGCAGTAAGCATAGTGGACGGTCGGCCGGTAAACGGCTTTGCCGTTCTCCCAGACCGTCAGCCGATCGGAAATGCTGAACGCTTCGCCGTGGCGGATGACCATGCCGGTGATCTCGCCCTGCGGCACCCAGGAGCGGACCCAGGTCCGCATGCCGAGCGAACGGAGGCAGATCTGGTTGCGCGGGCCGGTCTCGTGGAAGAACGCCCCTTCCGGCACATATTTCTCGTGCGTCCCCCACCCGAGTTCCGCCGGGGCGACACCCTCTTCGTAAAAACCTTCGATCGACCAGGTATTGACGAACTCATTGACCTTTTTCGGCTCGTCGGTGATCTGAGTATCGCGCTCGGAGATATGAATGACCTTGGTCCCGGTCAACTGCGCCAGTTTGGCAAAATTCTTGGCTGCCAGCTGGTCCTTTAACTCCGGCACCCTTTTATCTTTCGGCTTCTCGTCGATGATCTTGCTCGCGATGCCGATCAGGGCATGCTTGGTGAAGTGGGAAACAAGCCCCGGATTGGCGCCGTGGTCGACGACCGCGGTCGTCCCGTTGTTGTCTTTCCAGACGTTCTTGATCATGTCGCGGATCTCCATGTGGCGGGCGTAGAGGGTATATTTGGTCGGGTCGTTCCGCTGTTCGTCCTTATAGGGGTCCCACTCCTCGACCGAAGTGTTGGTATACAGGACCTGGTTCTCGCGGCACCAGGTGGTGATGGCGCGGCAGTCGATGTTCCAGGCCAGGTCGATGATCAGGTCGCCCGGGCCGACGTATTTGGCCAGCAGTTTCTGGTAGTTCTTCTCGGTGACCCGGTCGTTAACGTACTTGACCCCTTTTTTCAGCGAACTGGCGACCCGCTTGCGGTTGTCGACGAAATCCATGATCGTGACGTTCCTGGCCGGGACATCGATCTGCTGTAACACTATTGGGATCGCGCACTGCGACACCGACCCGCAGCCGATGATCAGGATCTTGCCGCCGAACTTAACATGTTTTTTCATGATTTTATTCTAACACATAGAGTATAATAATATCAAACGCGCCCGTAGCTCATCTGGATTAGAGCGATTGCCTTCGAAGCAATAGGTAGCAGGTTCGACTCCTGCCGGGCGCAAATCTTACTTAATGATCGCCTTCAGCTTTTGCAGCGCCCGGCCCCGGTGGCTGATCCTGTTCTTGCCCGCTGCGGACATCTGCGCAAAAGTTTTTTGGTAACCGCACGGCCGGAAGACCGGGTCGTAGCCAAAGCCTTGCGTCCCCCGCATTTCGCGGACGATCCGCCCGTTGACCACGCCCTTGACCGTCCTAACCTTGCCCGACGGCCAGGCAACAGCAATGACGCAAACGAACTTCGCCCCCCGCATTCCGACTGCCGCATTCCGCATTACCCGCAAGAGCTTGCGGCAAAGGTTTTCCGGTGTGGGAGGAGAAGCAAAACGGGCCGACTTTACGCCTGGTTTTCCCTTTAAGCTGTTGACCATTAATCCCGAATCATCCGCGAGCCCGATCTCATTGTCCTTTAACTTTAGCGCCTTGACCTTCTTGATCGCGTTGGCTTCAAAAGTCTGACCGTTCTCCCTGACCCGCGACCCGCGACCCGTGACGCTGTATCCCTTGAGGACGCGCTTGATCTCGCGGAGCTTATGCTTGTTCGTCGTCGCCACGAGCAGTTTAACGCTCATACTTCAGCGCTTTCTTGCCGATATCCTTGCGGTAATGCATCCCCTTGAACTTTATTAAATTGACGGCCTGATAAGCTTTATCGATCGCGAACTTGATCGAGCCGCCGAGCGCCGTGACACCCAACACGCGGCCTCCGGCAGTAACAACCCGCGACTCGTGACCCGCGACTGTCGACGTCCCGGCGTGGAACACCATCACGTTGTCCAGCTGATCGATCCGGTCCAACCCCTTGAGCGGGATCCCTTTTTCGTACTTGCCCGGGTACCCGCCTGCCGCCAGAACGACGCAAACCGCCGCCCGCTCGTCCCATTCGATCAAGCGGTCGTCGAGCTTTTCGTCGATGATCGCTTCCAGGATCGGGATAATGTCGCTTTTCATCCGCATCATGATCGGCTGGGTCTCCGGGTCGCCGAACCGGGCGTTGAACTCCAGCACCAGCGGACCTTTTTTCGTCACCATGATCCCGGCGTAAATGACCCCCTGGTATTTGATCCCTTCCTGCCGCATCCCGGCGACGAACGGCTTGAGGACGTCCAGGTTGATCTGTTCCATTAAGCGGTCGGTCACGATCGGCGCCGGCGAGTAAGCCCCCATGCCGCCGGTGTTCGGCCCCTGGTCGCCGTCGAAGACCCGTTTGTGATCCTGCGACGAAGCGAGCGGGATAACGGACTTGCCGTCGGTAAAAGCGATGATCGACGCTTCTTCGCCGGCCAGGCATTCTTCGATAATGACCTTGTCGCCGGCGCTGCCGAATTCCCTGGCCCCCATGATCAGGTCAACGGCCTCCAGCGCCTCTTGCTTCGTCTGGCAGACTACCACTCCCTTGCCGGCCGCCAGACCGTCGGCCTTGACGACGATCGGGGCGCCGACCTCTTCGATATACGCTTTGGCCTTGCCGGGGTCGCTAAAGATCCCCGCCTGCGCGGTCGGGATCTCGTATTTGATCATGAATTCCTTGGAAAAAACCTTGCTCCCTTCGATCCGGGCCGCCTCTTGCCGCGGGCCGAAAGCCCGCAGGCCGTTCTGTTCGAATAAATTAACGATCCCGGCGCACAGCGGTACTTCCGGACCGATGACCGTCAGGTCAACCTTGTTCTCGCGGGCGAACTTTAATAAACCCGGGAGATCTTCCGCCTTGAGCGGAACATTTTCCGCCAGGCCGGCTGTCCCGGCGTTCCCCGGCGCGCAAAAGAGCTTGTCCACTTTCGGGCTTTGCGCGATCTTCCAGACCAGGGCGTGCTCGCGCCCCCCCGACCCGACGACTAAAACTTTCATTTCGCTGCCTCCCTGATGTCGACTAACGACAGCTGGACCGATTCAAAGCCGTTGTATTCATTGGCTTCCAGGTTAACGGCCAGGTCATACTCTTTATTATAGTCCAATTTATCGGCCAGCGCGCCAAAACCGAAGCCGATCGTCTCCAGCCGGATACCGTTACTGCCGAACCACGCCTTGAGATGCTTCCCTTCTTTGCCCACCGTTTTGAGCTCCGCCAGCGCTAGGCCGCCGATCATGAAAAGCGGCGACGGGTTCCCCTCGCCGAACGGCGCCAGCTTCGCCAGTTCCCGGATCAGCGCCAGCGAGATCTCCTGCGGGTCGATCTGCGCGTCCAGCTCCAGCTTGGGGACCATGCTCTCCGGATCGATGTTCTTGGCCAGCTGCTCGCCAAGCCGCTGCTGCAGCTCCGGGACCCGCGCCGGCTCGATCTCAAACCCGGCCGCCCCTTCGTGCCCGCCGAAATCAAGGAACAAGTCGCGGCACGAATCGAGGATCGCGTAAATATTAAAGCCGGCGACCGAGCGGGCGGAGCCGCGCCCCACCCCTTCGTTGATCCCGATCAAAATGGCCGGCTTACCGTAGCGATCGACGATCTGCGAAGCGACGATCCCGATCACTCCCGGGTGCCAGTTCTCGCCGGCCAGAACGATTAACCGGTGCGCGGCCAGGTAATCGTCGCTTAGCTGGGCGAAGACCTCGTCCTTGATCGCCGCGCCGATGTCCTGGCGCCGCGAGTTGATCCGGTTCAGTTCCTGCGCCATCTCCTTCCCTTTGCTCGGGTCATCCGTCAGCAGGAGCTCGACCGCCTTGGACGCGTGTTCGAGCCGGCCGGCGGCGTTCAGCCGGGGGGCTAGCGCGAAGTAGACGCGGTCGGCGTCGATCGTCCCTTTCAGGGAGGCCGCCTCAGCCAGCAGCTTAAGGCCGAGCCGTTTGCGCTCGTTGATCAGCCGCAGGCCGCCGACCGCCAGGATCCGGTTCTCCGCGGTCAGCGGCACGACGTCGGAGAACGTCCCCAGCGCCGCCAGGTCCAGGAGCGAGGTCAGAAAAACGCTGTCCTTTTCGCCGGCTAAGCGGAGCAGGACCCAGGCGACCTTGAAGGCGACGCCAGCCCCGGAGAGATATTTCGACGGATGGTCGCCGACGATCATTTTCGGGTTGACGATGGCGGCGGCCGGCGGCAGCCGTTCCGGCAGGTTATGGTGATCGGTCACCACGACCGTCATCCCCAGTTCGGCCGCCAGCGCGATCTCTGCGGCGCTGGCAATGCCGCAATCAACGGTCACGATCAATTTTACCCCTTCGGCCGCTAATTTTTTGACCGATTCCGGGGATAGGCTGTAGCCCTCACCGTAGCGGTGGGGTATATAATATGTAACGCTGAGCCCGAGGTGCTTCAGGGTCGAGATCAGGATCGCCGTGCCGGTCACGCCATCCACGTCATAATCGCCGTAAACGACCGTTTTTTCGCCGCGCTCTTTGGCCTGCATTATCCTGTGGGCGGCCGCCTGAATATTGGGGATCTCCAGCGGGTCGCGCAGCTGGGCAAGCTTGGGATTAAGGAATTTTTCCCGATCGTCCGGAGTAATGATCCCGCGGCTGGCTAGGATCCTGTCCAGCAAGGGGGCGCCGGGATCGGCGGGCAGATTGATCAGCCATTTTTTCATGAAGTGGCAGTATAACTTAAATCCGGGCCCCTTTCAAATTGTCCCCTGGCGGCCAAAAGAAAAGGCCCCGGCTTGCGCCGGGGCCTTTGTCTAAAACAGATCCACTAATAATTAGTAGTCAGTATAGGCCGAGTTGTTGATCCAGACACGACCATTGACGGAATCATACGCCCAACCGGAGCCGGCACCGATCCCTTCCACACTGGTCACGCTGGTGACAGCGCTGGAGCCGGAATACGGTTCGGTCGGAACAGCACCGTCATGGAACATCCCTGCCGACAAAGCAGCCGGAGCGCTGGCATTGCCGTAGGCCGCGTTGCTGGCGTAAGTGATCGCCACAGCCGCCCGGATGGCGCCCAGCGAACCTTTAGCCGCGTTTTCCTTGGCTTTAGCGGAGAGGTCAATGAACCTCGGAAGAGCGGTCGCCGCCAAGATACCCAGGATCACGATAACCATAACCAATTCGATAAGAGTAAAACCGCGTTTCATCTAAAATCTCACCTCCTTTTTTACTTTATTTGATCGCGTAGAAAATGCCGTAGAATATGTACAGGCTGATGATCAGCATCAGCACGCCGATGAGCCGGCGCGCCCCCATGACCAGCTCGTCCGTGGATAAAAGCATGATGTTCGACACGCTCGACAGCCACTTAAGCCAGTTCGGCAGGACCAGAAAAAGCAGGCCGAAAGTGATCGTAACCACCCAGGCGGCGGTGATGTACGGGTCGGGATAGCTGAGCCCGACATACATCATCCAGGCGCCGATCGCCAGTAAGCCAAGGCCGATCCAGACCCGGTAATTGAAGGTCCAGCCGTTGACCGTAAAGAGGACTTTATTGAGGACCGAGCCGAGCGTTCCGAGGACCGACGGATTGAGCAGCAGCAACAGACCGAAGACCAGACTGGTAAGACCACAGACCCATAAATATTCCATCTTTTGCCTCCCCTAGCTTATCTGACCGACAGATAGGCCGAATAAAAGATGTAGATCGCTACGACGATCAGCACCACCCCAAAGCTCTTGCGCGTGCCCAGCACCAGCTCATCGGTCGACAGGAGCAGCTGGTCGGCGACCCGGGAGACGATCCCCAGCCATTGCGGCAGGAAAAGGTACAACAGGCCGAAAAAGAGGATCAGGGCGCCGATCAGGTGCAGGTACCACAGCGAGGTATAACCGAAAGCGACCGAAATTATCCAGCCGCCGACAATGACCAAAGCGATCCCGGCCGGGAGCCTGATCCCCATGACCGCGCCGTCGATGCTGGCGATCGGCTTATTGAGGACCTCGCCGATCTTTTGCAATGTATCGCTGGAGAAAACGAGCAAGATCCCGGTCAATAAACTAACGATGCCGGCGGTAATTAACCATTCCATCATTTTGCTCCTTTCAAAGTCCCCATCCAAGTGCGATTATACTCTGCCCCGACTGATTGTCAATAGGATTTATAGATCTTGACCAGGTCCCACATCGGCAGGAATATCCCCAGGGCAAAGACCAAGAGGATCATGCCGAGACCGAAGATCAGGATCGGTTCGAGCAGCGGCGTCAGGTTCTCGATCGTATAGTCGATCTCGCGATCGAAATAATCGGCCATTTTGTCCAGCATTTTCTCCAGCGTTCCGGCCTTTTCGCCGATCGCCACCATGGAGATCGAGATCGGGGGAAAGACCTTGCTCCCTTTCATCGGCTCGGTCAGGGATTTCCCCTGGGCAACGTCGTTCCGGATATCGATGATCACGTGCGAGATCACCTTATTCTCGACGGTGGCCGCGGTCACGGTCAGGGCCTCCAGGATCGGGATGCCGGAATTAAGCATCGCGGCCAGCATGCGGCCGAAACGGGAGAGGTAGATCTTGGAAAAAAGCGAGCCGAAGACCGGCGTGGACAGGATGAACCGGTCCCAGTTCAAGCGGCCTTTTTCGGTATCCAGGTACTTTTTCAGCACGTAGGCCGTGATAAAAACGACGCCGATCATCCAATACCAGTAGCCCATCATGATCTCGTTGGTCCACATCAGTATCCGGGTCGGCAGCGGCAGTTCGGTCTTGAAAGCGGCGAAAAAACTGGCGAACTTCGGGATCACGTAGATCGTCATGATAAAGAAAGCGATGACCAGGGCGATCATGACCAGCAGCGGGTAGCGGGTGGCCGTTTTGACCTTGCCGGAGGTCTCGATGTCCTTTTCCAGCAGGTTGGAAATGCGGTCCAGCACCTGGGGCAGGATACCGGCCTTTTCGCCCGCCCGGATCATGTTGATGACCAGCGCCGAGAAAATGTCGCGGTGCTTGTCCAGCGCGTCGGAAAAAGTGGAGCCCCCTTCGATCTCTTTTTTCGCTTCCAGGACGACCTGGCGGAAGCGGTTGTTCCGGATCTGCTCCGCTACGGCATCCAGGCTGTTGATCAGGGGAACGCCGGCTTCCAGCGTCGACGCCAGCTGCCGGGTAAAGACCACGATATCCTCCGGCTTGACCTTTTGCAGGACGGCCATCACCTTTTCCATCTGCAGGGAGGCGCTGGACGCTTCGTCGATCTCGATACTGATCGGGGTAAACCCTTGTTTGGCGAGCTGCGCGGCGACCGTCCGGGAATCGTCGGCCTCCATCCGGCCGGCGGCCAGCACGCCGTAACGGTCGCGGGCTTTGTAGGCGAAATTAGTCAAGCTGGGTCACCCGCAGCACTTCGTCGATCGTGGTTTTCCCTTCCAGCACCTTCTGCAGGCCGTCGTCGCGCAGCGTCTTCATCCCGTTCTGGATCGCCTGCTGCTTGATCTCGTTGGTGTTGGCCTTGCGCAGGACCAGCTCCTGAATCTTGGCATCAACGGTCAGGAGTTCGAATATTCCCATCCGGCCTTTATAGCCGGTGCTCCGGCAGGTCTTGCACCCTTTGCCCTGGAAAAACTCGTATTTTTTCTTCGGGTCCAGGCCGATCTTTTCCAGCAACTCCGGCAAGGGCGTGTAAGCGGTCTTGCAGCGCGGGCAGATCGTCCGGATCAGGCGCTGGGCAATGACCGCTGCCACCGCCGAGGAGGTCAGGAACGGCTCGATCCCCATGTCGACCAGCCGGTTCAGCGTGCCGGCCGCGTCATTGGTATGCAGCGTGGAAAAGACCAGGTGGCCGGTCAGCGCCGCCTGAATGGCGACCCGGGCGGTTTCCAGGTCGCGGATCTCGCCGACCAAGATCACGTCGGGGTCCTGCCGGAGCATGGAGCGCAGCGCGGTCGCGAATTCCATGCCCGCCTTCGGGTTGATCTGCGACTGCCGGATCCCGGCCAATTCGTACTCAACCGGGTCCTCGACCGTCATGATGTTCTTTTCCGGGGTCACGATCCGGCTCAGGGTGGCATACAGGGTCGTCGTTTTACCGGAACCGGTCGGGCCGGTCACCAGAATAATGCCGTACGGCCGCTTGATCGTTTCGTCGAACTGCTTCAAGTTGCTTTCGTTAAAACCCAGTTCCCCGAGCGTGAAGATCGCGCTGCTCTTGTCGAGCAGCCGCATGACGATCGCTTCGCCGTAAATGGTGGGGAAAGAGGAGACGCGGACATCGACCGTCTTGTTCTCCACCTTCAGTTCAAAGCGGCCGTCTTGCGGGAGACGGGACTCGGCGATATCCATTTTGGACATCACCTTGATCCGGGTCACGATGGAGGATAAAAGGTGGAGCGGCGTATTGGAAACGTCGTGCATCAGGCCGTCGACCCGGTAACGGATCCGGATATGCTGGTCGGTCGGCTCGATGTGCACGTCGGAGGCGTTCTCCATCAGGGCGCGCATCACCAGGGTATTGACCAGCTTGATGATCGGCGCCTCTTCCGCCGGCGCCTCCACGACCGTCGGGACCTGGGATTCCGGCACCGGCCCGAGATCTTTCAGGATGTCCTCGACCGAACCGGCCACGCCGTAATACTGGGAGATCGCCTGGTCGATCTCCTTGGCCGTCGCGACCATCGGCTCAACGTCCGATTTGGTCCTGGTCCGGACCTCGTCCAGGGCCAGCACGTCGAACGGGTCGACCATCGCGATGGTCAGCACGTCGCCGACCTTGAACAGCGGGATCAGGCGGTATTTCTTGGCAATGCTGATCGGGACCAGGTTAACCGTCCGCTGGTCGACCAGGTAACTGCCCAGGTCGACGCGGGGGATCTCCATCTCTTTTTCCAGGAAAGAGATCAGCGATCCTTCATCGAGCATCCCTTTGCGCAAGAGACTGCGGATCAGGGTCTCGCCGGTCCGGCGCCCCTCGTCGATCGCTTCTTTGACCTGGGCCTCGGACAGCAGGCCGCTGTTCACCAGACTGTCGCGCAACGATTTGCTTTGGTCGACCATGGCCGGTATTTTACCCCTTTTTTTCTAAAATGTCTTTGATCTTATCGAGCAGGACGGTGGTGTCGAACGGCTTGGTCAGGTAATCGTTGGCCCCCATCTCCAACCCGGTCTGCTTGTCCCGGTCCTGGATCTTGGCCGTGAGCATGATGATCGGGATGTGGCTGTAGTTCTCGTCGAACTTGAGCATGCGGGCGACTTTGTAGCCGTCCATGCGGGGGAGCATGACATCGAGCAGGATCAGGTCGGGGGCCTCGCCGCGCGCCTTTTCCAGCGCCTCCTGGCCGTCACCGGCCGTGATGACCGCGTAACCCTGTGATTTAAGCATCAGGGTCAGGAGCGAGGCAACGTCCGGTTCGTCGTCAACGACCAGGATCTTTTTTGGTGTCGCGTCGGTCATGGTTGACACGGCTGATTATAACACATGTGATATAATAGTGTAAAATGAGCGAAAAATTAATCTTGCCGGCGATCGAAAAAGCCCTGCTGGTCGGCGTCGGTTTTCCCCGCGACCAATTTCCCCTCGCCCTTTCGCTGGCCGAGCTGGAAAGGCTGACGGCCACCGCCGGCGCGGCGGTCGTCGGCACGCTGACCCAGAACCGGGAGCGGCCGGACGCAAAATATTTTATCGGGGCCGGCAAGGTCACCGAGCTGCAGGCGTTGATCGCCGCGACCGGCGCCAACCTGGCCGTTTTCGACCATGAGCTTTCCCCGTCCCAGGAACGGAACCTGGAAGACATGATCGGGATCAAAGTGATCGACCGGACCGAGCTGATCCTCGACATTTTCGCCCAGCACGCCCGCAGCCGCGAAGGCAACTTGCAGGTCGAACTGGCGCAGGCGACGTTCCTCCTGACCAGGTTGACCGGCCACGGCGCCGCCATGTCGCGCCTGGGCGGCGGCATCGCCACCCGCGGCCCCGGCGAGACCAAGCTGGAGTACGACCGCCGCCGCCTGCGGAAAAAGATCTCCCAGCTCAAGGAGCAGATCGAAAAGGTCCGGGCGGAACGGCAGTTAAAAAGGGAACAGCGGCGCTCCAGCCGGATCATTTCCGCCGTGCTGGTCGGCTACACCAACTCCGGCAAATCGACCCTGCTCAACGCGCTGACCAAGGCGGGGGTCCTGGTCCAGGATAAACTGTTCGCGACGCTCGACCCGACGGTCCGGCGCCTGTACCTGCCGTCGGGACGGACGATCCTCGTGACCGACACCGTCGGTTTCATCCAAAAGCTCCCCCACTCGCTGGTGGCCGCCTTCCGGGCAACCCTGGAGGAAGTGACGGAAGCCGACTTGCTGCTCCACGTTGTTGACCTCTCCAGCAATTATTACGAACAGCAGATCGCCGCCGTCTACCAGGTCCTGGAAGATTTGGGAGGAATAGCCAAACCGCTGATCACGGTCTTCAACAAGATCGACAAGCTGGAAGGCAAAGCGGCAAAAAAGGTCTTGAGCAAGTATCGGCCGGCGGTCGCGGTCTCGGCGCTGCAGCGGACCGACCTGGACAAACTGCTGGCTACAATTGACGCCCAACTGCCTGCGCTACGGCCCGCAAGCTAGTCATCAGCTCGGTAAAAGTATCAGGTTTAAGCGATTGCGCCCCGTCGCTCATCGCTTCTTCCGGCCGGGGATGGACCTCGATCATCAATCCGTCGGCGCCGGCGGCGATCCCCGCCCGGGCGATCGCCGGGACCAAGTACCACTCGCCCGTCCCGTGGCTGGGGTCGACAATGACCGGCAAATGGGTCAATTTCTTCACGACCGGGACGGCGTTAATGTCGAGGGTGTTCCTGGTCGCCGTTTCAAAGGTCCTGATCCCCCGTTCGCACAAGACGACCTGCTTGTTCCCTTCCGAGAGGATATATTCGGCCGACATCAGCCACTCCTGGATGGTCGACCCGGGGCCTCTTTTCAGCAAGATCGGTTTTTTGGTCTTGCCGACCTCTTTCAACAAATTAAAATTGGCCATGTTCCGCGCGCCGATCTGCAGCATGTCCGCGTACCGGGCGACCAGCTCCACGTCGCGGGTATCCATGACCTCGGTGACGAACGGCAATCCCGTCTTCTCCCGCGCTTTGGCCATGAACTTCAACCCCTGCTCCCCCAACCCCTGAAAAGCGTAGGGCGAGGTGCGCGGCTTGAAAGCGCCGCCGCGTAAAATGTTCGCGCCGGCCCGCTTGACCGCTTCCGCGACCTCCAGAAATTCCTTTTCCCCTTCGACCGAGCACGGACCGGCCATCACGGCGATCTTTTGGCCGGCGCCGATCCTCACGCCGCCCGGCAGCATCACGATCGTATCCGCTTTTTGGAATTCCCGGCTGACCATTTTGTACGGTTTGCGGATGGGAACGATCTCGGAGACACCGGGCATCATTTGCAGCGCTTCGAGCTGGATCGCCGATTTATCGCCGATCGCGCCGATCACGGTCCGTTCGGCGCCCTGGGAAAGATGGACGCCAAAACCGTGTTTTTTGAGCTTCTCCGAGATCAGGCCGATCTGCTCTTCGGTCGCGTCCGGCCGCATGATGATGATCATGAAAAAGTTACCTCCTGAGGTTGACGGCGTCGCGTAGATAGACGTGTTTCATTTCCTGCGGTTTTTTCTCGGTGTTGACCAGCAGCAGCACCCGGATGCAGTTCGCCAGGGCGCCGGGAACGGCGATCTCCTGCATGCACATCAGCGGCGTGTCTTGCCAGCCGATCTCCCGGGCCGCCACGGCCGGAAATTCCGCGTTCAAGCCGGGAGTCGCGGAAAAGAGCGCCGAAGCGATCGTTTCAACCGGCAAGGAATTATCGGCTACCAGCTTTCGCAGCAGCTCCGTGGTCGCGGCAATGATCTCCGCTTTATCGTTATTTTTGACGGTGGTCGCGCCTCTGATCCCGCGAGTGAACATTGGCTAAAATATTATCAGACTTTGCCCAGATAGGCAAGGTACTCCCGCTCCAGGGCGGCCGCCAGCAGCGCCGCGCACCGGTCAACGCGGCAGCCCCGGCCGCGCTCTTTTTTCAGGGAGGTCGCCGTGGGGAGAGCGGGAGCGGCGTTCAGGTTCAGGCCGATCCCGATGATCAGGTGTCCGGAGGGGACCCGCTCCGTCAGCACGCCGCCGATCTTTTTTCCCCGCACCAGCAGGTCGTTCGGCCATTTGATGACGACGGTCAAACGGGCGATCCCGGCCAGCGCGCGCCGGGCGGCCAGCGCGCCGATCAGGGTGATCGAGGCGAGCGCGCGCGGATCGCGGTACGGTTTGACGACCGCGGAAAAATACAGATTACCGGCCGGAGAGAGCCACCGGCTTCCCGGCTTCCCCCGCCCCTGCGTCTGGCTGGCGGCGATCACCACCAAGCCCTCCCCCTCGCCCTGCTTGATCAGGCGGCGCGCTTCCTCATTGGTGGAATCGACTTGGGCGAGGCGGACGACCTTCTTGCCGATGATCAAAATTTATAAAGCAGGCCGACCTGGGCCAGGTCGCTGGTATCGTTTTGCGCCTTGTCGTGGTAAACGCGGTAAGCGGCGTCAAAGTTCACGTTGGGCGCCAGGTTGTACCGGATGCCGCCCTGGGCGGTCAACCGCGCGAGCGGTCCCCGGTATTGGTAGTCGCCGGCCAGGCGGACGTCGCCCTTACCGACCAGCTGGGCCTTATCGGAAACGATCTGCACCAGTTCGCCGCCCAGGTTGACGGTCGCGTTCTCGTACGGCCGGTTAAAATAATCGTAGCCGGCCAGGTCGAACTTTTCGCCGGCAAAACGGGAATCGATGTATTCGGCGCCGATCTTGGCCAGCTTAACGGTCAACACCGTGCCGGTCTCCCACAGGTCGTTCAAGGCCAGCGAACCGGCAACCATCATCTGGCTGTTCTTTTTGCCGAGACCGATCGTCGTACTGGCCTGCGCTTTGTCCCCCAGCGGCGCCAGCAGGTCAACCTTGGCTTTAATGCTCCGTTCGTTGGAGGAGAACAGTCCGCTGGAAATGTAATCGCCGGTCAGGTCGATCCGGAGCGCGTTGGCCAGAAGAAAGCGCTCGAGCGTAAAGCCGAGGCCGCCGGTGATCCGGCTCGTGTTGATCTGGCCCGATGTTTCCAGGGTCGCGCTCTGCAGCGAGTAATAGCCCCCCTTGACGTCGGCGCCGAACAGCTTGGTCGAGGCCAGGATGCCGGTCTCCGGGCGGACAAAAGTGGTGCCGATCTCGCTCGGAAAAGCGCCGGTCGGATCGGCGGCGTGCTGCTTGGCGCCGGGGCCGTAGGTCAATTTCAGCGCGACCGGGTGCGCTAACCGCCAGTCGGACAGGTTCAGATTGATGTTCGATTCGATGTCGAGCAGGTCGGTCGCCAGCAAACCGCGCCCCGGTTGGCCCAGCGAGCCGTCGTCAAAATAACCGTAGTCCATCGTGTCGAGGTTGATCTTGATGTCGGCGTTCTCGCTCAGCTCTTTTTTGGCCGTCATTTTCAGGCGGTAATTGGCCACCCCTTCGCGCGAGGCGCCGCTGGACGAGAGCACGTTGCCCGCTTTCCAGTCCCCCTCGTAATGGCCGGTAACGACCAGCTCCTCCTTCGGCGCCTGCTGCAGGACCACGACCTGGTCGCGCAACTGTTTGATCTCCGCCTTGAGATCGTCGCTGCCGATCGACTTGGCCAGTTTGGACAAAAAGATCGCCGCTTCGTAGCGATTGATCGGTTTATCGCCGCGGAAAGTGCCGTCGGGATATCCCTTGGTCACTCCGAGCTTGACCAGGTCGTACACGGCGGAAGCGGCCCAGTGGTCATCGGGCAGGTCTTTGAGCTTAAAGGTTTTTTCGGCATTCTCGGCCAGGCCGGGCAATGTCAGGCAGACAATGAACAATAAAATCAGATATTTTCGCATATTATCCCGATATTTTAGTATAGCACTTTGCGACTTAAATATGCAACTCGTCCCCCAGTTTATCCTGCGCCTGTTGTTCTAGCGTTTTAGCGTTGAAGCGCGCCCCTCTTTTCAGTTTAATGAACAATTGCGCTCCCTTGGCCGCCATGCCGAAAGCCAAGGCCAAAAGAAGCAGATCGGCCGCGACCAGCGGGTAATTCCCGGCCGGCAGGTACTTGGTGAACAAGAGCAGCAGCAGCGACGCGAAAGTGGTCGCGATCATGAAAAGCGCCGGCCAAACCGTGAACCAGGCCGGTTTTCCCCGGACCATCAGCCAGGCGGAAACGGCGATCAGGGTCAGCGCCGCCAGCAGCTGGTTGCCGGTCCCGAAGATCGGCCAGATCGTGATGTAGGCGTTGGAATAGCCGAGGAACAGCATCAAGGCGACGGAGAGGAACGAATTGAACCAATAAGCCCGCAAAAGCCGGGGGACCTTTTTGAAGATCAGCCCCCACAGTTCCTCGAACAGATAACGGTTGAGTCGGACCGCCGTGTCCAGTGTCGTGATGACGAACCCTTCCACCAGCAGGATGCCGAAGATCGCGCCGATCTCCGGCGGGATGCCGAGCCCGCGGTTGAGGATATTGCCGGCGCCGAGCGCGAAGGCGAGGATCGGGTTCGACCGGGCGATCTCCGCCGGAAAAACGAGATTGACGTAATCGGTGAATTGCAAGCCGGCCGCCACCACGGAAACGACGCAGACCGAAAGAAAACCCTCCAGCAGCATGCCGCCGAAACCGATCGCCCTGGTGTGCGATTCTTTCTCCACCTGCTTGGCCGAAGTGCCGCCGGAAACGAGCGCGTGAAAACCGGAGATCGCCCCGCAGGCGACCGTGATGAACAGGACCGGCCAGATAAAACCGAGCGCCGGGCTGTTGTTCGCCGGCCACAGGTTCAGGGCCGGCGCGGTAAAAGTTACTCCCGCGACCGCGCAGCTGACGATCCCCAGCGCCAGGAGGACGATCCCGGCGTACAAGATCTGGACATTGGCCAGGTCGCGCGGCTGCAGTATGGCCCAAACCGGTACGCCGGCAGCCAGCAAAGTATAGAGCGATAAAATGACCATCCAGAGCCGGAAATCGATCGTCAGCGGGAACGCGAAACCGAGAAGGATGCTGGCGACCGCCACCAACCCGGCCAGGACCGACATCAGGGTCGTGTTGGCTTTTCTGATGAAAAGGAAATAACCGATCAGGGGCGACAGCAGCGTAATGAAGATCGTCGAGGTCGAAGCGATGCCGCCGATCCGGGCGCACTCTACCCCGTCGACCAGGACCGTTTTGACCAGGCCCTGGCCTGCCACCGCCCCCAGGATGCTGAGCGGCGCCAACGAGGTCAATGCCTTCGCGGTCAAACCGAGAAAAGCGGAAGTGACCAGGACGATCATGATGATGGTAAAAGAGATGAAGAGCGCGAAGCCCGAGCGTCCCAGCGTTTGTCCCGCCACTTCCGCCATGGAGCGTCCCCGCTCCCGGACGCTGATAAAGAGCGCGGTAAAGTCGTGCACGGCGCCGAAAAAGACGGCACCGACCACGATCCAGAGCCAGACCGGCAAGTAACCGTAGAACAGGGCGATCGTCGGGCCGACGATCGGCCCGGCGCCGGCAATGGCGGAAAAATGGTGGGCAAAGATGACCGGCGTCTTGGTCGGGACATAATCCACCCCGTCGTTGATCTCCATCGCCGGGGTCCGGCGCCGGTCGTCGGTCCCCAGCACCCGGGCCAGAAAACCGCCGTACCAAAAGTAAGCCAGGACAAAGAGCGGGGCCGTGATCAAAAGCAAGACCGCGATGTTCATATCTTAATGTTCGCCTCCAGGCCGAGCGCTTGGGAAAAACTGACCGCCGTACTGTTGTACGTCTGATAGACCAGCTGCAGGGCGTAATGATCGTCAAGGTTCCGGCCCAGGCGCCAGGCGGTCGTCAGCGCGTCGCCCGGCGTCGTCCAGTCCCCCTGCGCGCGGGCGAACCACTCCGCGCCGAACCCCAGGGCTAAACCGAAATTTGTCGATCCGTCCGGCAAGGCACGGTCAAAGACGTCAAAAATGTCGTAGCTGGCGTTCTCCCGGTAGCGCGCGCCGATCTTTTGGGCGACGAGCGTCAGCAGGCCGCGGTAGCCGACCTCCCCGCGCAGATAGAGCCCGTGCGGGTAATCGGCCGTTTGACCGACGCCGAGCAGGACCGTGCCGGCCAGCTCCGGGAACGGCCGGAGCTCGGCCGTCAGGTCGATCCGGTTATCTCGCTGGACGCCGTTGCTCCGGAAAGTCCGCGGCATAACGGCCGCCCGGCCATAGTCAAAGCTTTGGCCGAGCTCCAGGCTAACTTCCTCAAGGCCAAGCACGCCGTCGGGCGCGGTCGAGCGGGTCTGGTGCGTCAGCGCGAAATCGGTCCGGCCGACCCGGCCGCCGTAGGCGGCGCTCCGGCGCGGCCGCCGGTAATTGGTCCCCTCCTCGCCGGGAAAAAGCCCGTCGTCCTTGTGCGGCACGTCGCCCGGCCCCTCCGTCACGCGCAAGGCCCCCGGCCCCAGCTTGACCTCGCCGGCAAAGTCGAGCAGTTCGCGCGCCAGGTCGCGGTCGCCGTTATCGTAGCCGGCGTCCATCGTATCCAGGTCGAGCCGGAAACTTGCCAGGTCGGAAAAGTTCCGGATGATCGCCGTCTTCAGCCGGTAATCGGCGCGGCCGCCACGCCTGGCCGCCGCCCGCGCCGCCCGCCACTGGCCGAGCAGGTCGGCTTCCACCCGCGTCGCTTTTTTCCGCCGGTCGGCGTCGGCCTGGATGAGCGCCAGCTCCGAGCGGAGCTCCGCCACCAGTTTTTCGCTGGCGCCGCGCTGCCGGCTGAAGGACTGGGAAAACTTGGAAATGAACGCCGCGATCTCGAAGCGGCTCATGTTCTTCTTGCCGCGGTAAGTGCCGTCGGGGAAACCGCCGGTCACGCCGCGCCGGACCAGGTCGTTCACCGCGTCGTAGGCGTAGTGGCCTTCGGGCACGTCGCGCAGGTATTTTTCCTGGGCGGCGGCCGGAGCGATCAGGAGGAAAAGCAGGCTAAAGGTAACGAACGATCTCACGCGCGATGTCCAGCGCCGCCTGCGGGCGGCTGACCTTCTTGATGTTCTCTTTCATCTCGTTATACTCGTTGCTCTCGCGGATCTCCCGCACGAGCTCCACCACCCGCCGCGGGTCCTTGCTGACCCGGCCGACGTTCTCCCGGACGACGAACTCGACGTTCCCCTCTTCCTGCCCCGGCAGCCAGGAAGTGATGATGATCGGCAGGCTCATCGCCATCGCCTCGGCGATCGTGCCGGGGCCGGCCTTGGTCACGATCAGGTCCGACTCGGCCATCAGCTCCGGCACCTTATCGGTGAAACCGAGGACCGTCATCTTAAAAGAAAATTTCCGCGCTTTCAGCTGCGTTTCCAGTTTTTTGTTCCGCCCGGCAATGACGATCAACCGGCCCTTGAAGCCGGTCCGCTCGAACTCCTCGATGATCTCCGCCATCCCGCCGGCCCCCTCGCCGCCCCCCATCAGGAGGATCGTGAACAGGCCTCTGGCCTTGCTCTTCACCTTCGCTTCCGCTTTGACCATGAACTTCGGGTCGATCGGCATGCCGATGACCTTGATCTTCCGCTCCGGCATCCCGTATTTGATCGCCATCTTCTTCGCGGCCGGGGTGGCGACGATGCAGCGGTCGACGTCGGCGGTGACCCAGGCGCGGTGGAGCGTGACCGGATCGGTAATGACGACGATAAAGGGGATGCTGAGGCCGGACTCGCGGATCGCCTTGACCGTTAAATGGTTGACCAGCGGGTGGACCGAAACGATCGCGTCCGGCCGCTTCTCCAGGATCATTTTTTTCAGCTCTTTCAGGATGAACGGCCGGGAAAGTTTTTCCAGCTGTTCCAGTTTGCGCTCGTCGTCGAGCCAGTAATACAGCTGGCCCCACAGTTTGGGCGAATATTTGATGACCGGCGCGTACATCTTGGCGAATATGTTGAGGAACCCGGAGCAAGCGGCAAAAACGTCGACCATCTCCTGGTGCGGGCCGTCCTTTTTCAGCTGCTCGACCGCCCGCATGACGGCGGCGGCCGCCGAACGGTGCCCGCCGCCGGTGTCGGAAAAGAGATAGAGGATTTTCTTTTTCATGTCGCCAATTATAGCACTTGCAACCTCGTTAGCCAAAGGGTAAAATGCGCTCAAGTCCCGCTGAGGAGGAGAAAATGACCCTGCGCCGCAAGGTAATGCTGATCGTCAGTCTCGGCCTGCTCGTGTCGATCGCGCTTATTTTCCTGGCCACCCATTATTTTCTCCTGACCAACGCTCTGCGCAACGAGCGGCAGGCCGTGATCCTCGACGTCAAAAGGGCGGAGATCGCGATCAACGGCCGCCTTAACGAACTGATCCGCATTACCGCCGATTATTCCCACTGGGACGACACCTACCAATATATCAGCGACCGGAATGAGAAATACATCAAGAACAACATGACCGATTCCACTTTCACCAACCTCAAGGTCAGCTTATTTGTTCTCCTGGACCGCGATCAGCGGATCGTTTTCGCCAAATGTTTTGACCTGGATAAGGCGGAAGCCGTGCCCGTACCGTCCGATCTGGCCGCGCACCTGCGGCCGGGGCACCCGATCATGGATTTGCCCGATCCGCAAGGAGCCAATAAAGGGGTTCTCTTGCTGAAAACCGGGCCGCTACTGCTGGCCGCCGTGCCGATCCTGACCAGCGAACTGAAAGGGCCGGCCAACGGGACCTTGATCGTCGGCCGTTTCCTGGACAAGGCGCTTTTATTACAATTCATCAACCAGATCCAGGTGAACATGCACCTCCTGCCGGTCCGGGAAGATTCCCTCGCTGCCCTGGAAGGCGGCGCTTTAAAGCAACTGCAGCTCGGCCAATACCAGATCAGGCCGCAAAGCGGCAACCTGGTCGCCGGGTATTCCCTGTATCCCGACCTGCACGGCAAACCGGCCTTGCTGATCCAGGTCGACGCCCCGCGCGACATCTACCGGCAGGGCCAGCAAACGATCATCGCTTTCGCCGTCATGATCATGGTGATCGGCCTGCTGATCATTGTCTTTTCCCTGCTGATCCTGGAAAGGATCATCCTTGCCCCGCTCGCCACGCTCAGCGGCGAAGTTGTCAAGATCAGCCGGCGGGGCGATCCGACCACTCGCCTGAAAGCATCCGGCAACGACGAGCTGGCGGTCCTGGCCCGGCAGATCAACGAAGCGCTGGACGCGGTCAATCTCGCCGAGAAAAAACAGGGGGAAAGCGAGAATAAATTCGAGAAACTCTTCGCTTCGATCCCGGAGGCGATCTATCTGGAAAAGCTCGACGGGACGATCGTCGACTGCAATCCGGCCGCCGCGCAGATGACCGGCTACGCCCGGGAGGAACTGCTTCACCTGAAGTCGTACGACTTGGTGCCGCCCGAAGTAGCCAGGGGATTCCCCCGCCTGGTCGAGCAAACCTTGGTCAGCGGGAGCTTCTTCGTGGAAGGGGCCAATAAACGGAAGAACGGCGAGATATTTCCGGTCGAGGTCGGCACCAAACTGCTGGAGCTGGGCGGCGAAAAAATGGTCCTGGTAATGATCCGCGACATCTCCGAACAGAAACAGACCGCGGAAAAAATGCGGCAGCAGATCAAGGAACTGGAGGACTTCCAGCACACCGTGGTCGGCCGCGAGCTGAAGATGATCGAGCTGGAAAAAGAGATCGACACGCTCCGGGTAGAATTGGGTCGGTTGCCCAAATACCAATAGGGGGAAAAGGGAATGACGACCAGGGAAGAGATTCAGCAGCTCAGCCAGACCGCCGGCCAGGTCCGGGGCGCCACTCTGCAGACCGACCGGGAATACGTCAAACGGCACTTCGGCCCGGACACGCTGAAAAAAGTCGAGGCCCGGCTCAAGGACTGGGGCACGCCGATCGACTACGAAAAGATCGACGCCATGACCTGGTACCCGGCCGGGCTGCGGCCGATCTCCCTCCTGGCGATCAAGGAAGTTTTGGGCTTTGACGACGACCAGATCAAGGCGATGGGCAGGGAAGCGCCCAAATACTCGTTCCTGGTCAAATTACTGATGAAGTTCTTCCTGTCGCTCTCCCAAACTTTCCGCAACGCCCCGGTCTACTGGAAAAAGCACTGGACGATCGGGGAACTCGAACTGGTCAGCTTCGACGAGAAAGCGAAAATCCTGGTCCTGCGGTTGAAAGGTTTGAAGCTGCATCCGATCATCTGTAAGTATGAAGAGGGCTACTTTATCGGGATCAGCAGTTTTGTGGTCAAGACCACGCGGATCGAAGAATCCCAGTGTTCTTTCCAGGGAGCGCCTTTCCACGAATACAAGATCTATTGGGAATAAAATGAACGAGCAAAGCGAAGCGAACAGCGAGGCGCAATCGGAGATCACCGAGCTCGAACATTACATCGAGGACCTCTGGAAATTCTTCCCCACCCCCCTGGCCTACGCTAACCCGCTCGGCATCATCATGGACGCCGACCAGGCGCTCCTCGACCTGTTCGGCTACTCCAAGGAAGAGTTGATCGGCCGTTCTTTCTACGAGCTGTCGCCCGCTCCGGAGGAGCTAAAAAAGCTCATCAAGCTGACCCTGTCGCAAGGCCTGGTCGTTGACCAGGAGATCGGCCTGACCGATAAGGCCGGCGCCCTTTTTCAGGCGAATATCTCGGCCATGGCCCGGAAAAACGCCGAAAACGACATTTTCGGCCTCTTTGTCTCGATCATCGACCTCTCGCGGAGCAAACGGGCCCAGCGGCAGCTGGAGATCCTGAACCGGATCGTCCTGCTCGGCAACAAAGTTTCTTCGCCCGACGCCCTCCTGGCGGAAGCGATGACGATGGTCTTGAAACTGATGCGGTTTGACGGCGGCGGCGCTTACCTGGTCGATCCGGACGGCAAGCAAGCGACGCTCCGCTGCTCCAGCGGCCTGCCGGCCGAATTCGTCAGCGAGGTCCGCCTGGTCAACCTCAACGAGCCTTCTTATGCCGCGGTCCTGGTCAAAGGAGTACCGCTCTTCCAGGACCAATACGCCTTGCTGCGCGCCGAGCGCGCCAAGAAATACGGGTTTACCTCCATCGCCAGCGTTCCGCTCTGGGCCGGCGGGAAAGTTTCCGGCTCCCTGAACATCGTCAATCGCGCCCAGCACGCTTTCTCGTCCGAGGAAAAAGAGCTGCTGCTGGCAATCGCCCGCGAACTGAGCGGCATTTTGACCCGGCTGCTGGCGGAAGAGGCGGTCAGGACCAGGGCGGCCGAGCTGGAAAAAATGAACCGCTTCATGATCGGCCGGGAGGTCGACATGATCGAGCTGAAAAAAGAGGTCAACGGCCTGTTGGGCGAAATGGGCAGAAAGTCGAAATACCGAACATGAACGATCAGTTGGCACAAAAAGCAAGGTCCTATCTGGTTTTCAAATGGGTCGCGCTGGCGGCCATTTTGTCGGCAGAAACATTTCTGCTCGCGATCGGGACCCTGCTGTTCGCCAGGTTCTACGTCATTTGCTACGCGCTCCTGTTTTCCGTTCTCTTGACGCTGGCCCTGGAACGGCAGTCGCGCCGCCAAATCTTCCAGCTCCCGCTCCTGCACGCGATCTTCATCTCCGACCTGCTGTTGACCTTTTTTCTCCTGTACCTGAACGGCGGGGCGGAAAATCCCTGGTGGTTCTTGCCGGTGATCTTGATATTTTTGGCCGGATACATCTTCAACCTGCGGACCGCGGTCATTTACGCCGCCTTCGCCTCCTTGTCGGCAAGCCTGATCGTCGGGCTCGACTATTACGGCGTGATCCCCCATTTTAATTTTTTCCGTTACCCTCATTATTATTGGCAATTCTGGAGAGACAGTCTCTATTTAACCTCCCTGCTCGCCGGCATTTTCCTTTTTAATTTTTTAAGCGCGATAATCAGCGGCAATTTGAGCCGGATCATGAAAAACAACATCGCGGAAACGATGCGGTTGCTTAAAGAATCCGAAGCGAGCCGGGACGAGTCCGAAAAAGCGCGCAAAGCGCTGATCAATCTGATGGATGATCTGGATCGGGCCAAAGGCGACCTGGAGATCAAGGTCAAAGAGCGGACCACCGAGCTGGAACTGGCCAAGTCCGAGCTGGAAGTTAAGGTCAAAGAGCGGACCGCCGACCTGGAGGAAAGCCGCAAGGCTATCCTCCACATGATGAAGAACTTGAAAGACGATATCGCCAAGCTCCAGGTGCTGGACCAGATGAAGACCGAGTTCCTCTCTATGGTCTCGCACGAGCTGCGGACGCCGCTGACGCCGATCAAGGGGTATCTTTCCCTGCTGAGCTCCGGCAAGATGGGCGAGCTCAACGAACTGCAGCGCAAGGCGATCGACGTCCTGACCCGCCAGAGCGAACACCTCCATTCGCTGATCGACAGCATCCTCGACCTGTCGCGCATCGAACTGGGCAAAAAGATCCCCCTCAGCAAGGAACCGCTCTCGATCCGGACGGTGGTCGAGGAGACGGTCGACGCCATGAAGATCCAGGCGGACGAAAAACAGATCGCGATCGTGACGCAGATCGAACCCGACCTGCCGACCATCGCCGGCGACGTCATCAAGCTCAAGCGGGTGTTGTCCAACCTGGTCGGCAACGCCCTGAAGTTCTGTCCCGAGCACGGCACGATCACGATCCGCACGCTGAAGGAAGACTCCACGCTCCGCGTCGAAGTGCTCGATAACGGCTCCGGCATCTCGGCCGATAATCTGGCGCGCGTTTTTGAGAAGTTCTACCAGGTGGACAGCTCGGTCACCCGGGCGGCCGGCGGCATGGGGATGGGGCTGCCGATCGCCAAGGAACTGGTCGAGCTGCACGGCGGCCGCATCTGGCTGGAATCGGCAGGTTTGGGCAAAGGGACCAGGGCGGTTTTCACTCTTCCTGTGCTATAATACGAGGTGTAAACATGGCAAAGAAAGTTTTGATCGTTGAAGATTATCCGGCAACTTCCAAAATGATCGCTGAGATCCTGGAAATGGAAGGCTATCAGGCGGTGATCGCCGCCGACGGCCTGCTGGGCGTGGAAAAGGCGCTCTCGGAAAAGCCCGACCTGATCCTGCTCGACATCATGCTCCCCGGCATCGACGGGCTGGAGGTCTGCAGCCGGCTCCGCGCCAACGAGCAGACCAAGGACATCCCGGTCATCATGGTCTCGGTCAAAGCTTCGGACGAAGACGTTAAAACGGGGTTAGGCAAAGGGGCGAACGGTTATATCTCCAAGCCGTTCGATCCGTTCAAGCTGCTCGAGGTCGTCAAGAAACATCTCGGTACCACTTAAGGGTTTGCTTTAAACCTTGCTTCACGCCGCATTGCGGCTTCCAGCCCAGTTCTTTCTTGATCTTCCGGCTGCTCAGCACGCTCCGGAAAAGCTCTCCCGCCCTGGCCGGGGCATAGACAACGTCGCCCGGGAACTTCAGCAGCTCCTTGAGCACGGCGAACAACTGGTTGACCGAGGTCCCCTTCCCTGTCCCAATGTTATACGTTTCACCCATCCCCTTTTCCAGGACCAACAGGTTAGCGGCCGCCACGTCGCCGACATAGACGTAATCGCGCAGCTGCGCGCCGTCGCCGAAAATGGTCGGCGTTTCCCCTTTGAGCATTTTACCGCAAAAGATGGCGATCACCCCGGCCTCGCCAAGCGGGTCCTGCCGCGGGCCGAAGACGTTACCGTAGCGCAGCACCGTGTAGTTCAGCCCGTGATTGACCTTATAAGCGTAGAGGTACATCTCGACCGACCGTTTGGTGATGGCATAGGGCGAGATCGGCTCCTGCGGATGTTTTTCGTCGGCCCCCGCCTTTTTCTCGACCTCGCCGTAGATCGCGCCGCCGGTCGAGGCGAAGACGATCTTCTTGACCTTGGCCTGGACGGCCGCTTGCAGCAGATTCAACGTCCCCAGTTCATTGACCCGGGCGTTATAGATCGGGTCGCTGACCGATTTGCGGACATCGATCTGCGCCGCGTGGTGGTTGATGATCTCGGGAGCGTAGTCGGCCACGATCTTGGCCAGTTCGGGAGCGGTCAGGTCGGCCTGGAAAAATTTGGCCCGGGGGTTGAGGTTCTCTTTTTTGCCGGTCGAGAGGTTATCGACGATCGCGACCTCGTGGCCGGCCGCGACGTAGGCGTCGACCACGTTCGAGCCGATAAAACCGGCCCCGCCGGTGACCAGGATCCTCATTTCTTCTTGGCGAGCGCTTCCTGATAAAGGCCGACGACCTGTTTGACGATCGTCTTCCAGTTATACTTGGTCTCGACCAATTCCCGGCCGCGCTTGCCCATCGCCTTGGCCTTTTCCGGGTCGGAGAGCAGCTGGATGATGGCGTTGGCCAGCGCTTCGGGGTTCTGCTTCGGCACCAGTAAACCTGACTTTCCAACTTCCATCACCGCGTTCGGCCCCGGGATGTCGGAAGAGATGACCGCCGTGTAGTTCGCCATCGCCTCGAGCTGGACGATGCCGAACGCTTCCAGCCGGTTGATCGACGGAAAAACGTAGGCGATCGAGGTGTAATAAAGCTCGATCAGCTTTTCGAACGTCGCCGTGCCGAGGAAGGTGATGGACTGGCCGATGTTGAACTGGGTGACCAGGTCGAGGATGTGGGCTTTCTCCTCCCCATCCCCGCAGATGATCAGTTTGGTGTCGGGGAATTTGGCCAGGACCTGCGGCATCGCCTTGACCAGGTAGTCGCACCCTTTGTTCCCCGCCAGGCGGCCGAGGAACAGGAGCTGGCGCGGGTTCTTCTTGTCCAGCGTCATGCCGATCTTCTTTTGCGTCTCATCGACCTTCTCGTAGAAGTAGCCGATCGGAATGGAGCGGCGCGGCAGGTATTTCAGGACCGGCGAGGTCTCGGCGTAAGTTTCGGTCGTATTGTAGACGATGTCCGCTTTCTTCAGCAGCGTCCGGGCGTAAAGGTTGTTCGCCCCTTCGAACGCCGGCACCAGCCATTGCGGGACCGGGACGCCGAAATATTTTTCCGACACGGTCACGTCGCAATGATAAGTGACGATCAGCGGCTGTTTGATCTTGCCGGCCACCGAGCGGAGGAAGCTGAAGGCCGGGACGTGGACGTGGACGATATCGTACCCCTCCAACATTTTCAGGTTGAACTGGCCGAAGCTGGTCGGCAGGTAGCTGAACAGGTCGACCGCGTCGAGCCGGATCACCTTGATCCCTTCGGGCAGGGTCTCGTGGGCCGGGGCGTTCTTCGCTTTCGGCAGGTTATTGGTGATCACCGTCACCTCGTGCCCTTCCTGGATCATCGCCGTCGCCAGGTCGCGGACGTACTTTTCGGTGCCGCCGGTGTGGGGATAGAAATACGGGGAAAGCATCACGATCTTCATGTCAGTTTCCTCCTTGTTTCAAGCTTCGCCGAGAGCCGCTGGACCAGCGCGGTCCAGCGATCGAGCCAGAAATATTTATCCAGCCCGTTCGCGAACGATGGTAACATATACGGCCAGCGCATGCAAGAAGAACAGACGTCGGCCTTCCCCTGCGCTCCGCCCTGGTTATCGTAACAGGGGGAAACGGTCCGGCCGTCCGGCAGCAGGGTGACCGTCGTCTCCGCGGCGCGGCAGCGCGGCAAGTAGACCCGGTTGCCGCCGCTCCGGACGAACTCCAGCAGCGCGTAGTTGACCAACACGTGGCGCCGCCGGGCGTAATATTTGATGTGGTCGATCGTGGCCGACTCAAAGCCCTGCGTCCCGTTAAAATCGTAGACCGGGTTCAAGTTCAGGTACACTTTGATCTTCCCCGCCAGTTCGACCATCTCCGGCAGGAACCGGATGTTGTCGCGGGTCAAAGTGTAATTGACGATCGGCTGCTGGCCCAGGGTCCTCGCGTATTCGAGCGCCGCCAGGACGGTATGGAAACATTCTACGCCGCGGCTCCGGTCGTGTTCCGCCGCGACCGGGTAATCAAGGGAAAAGAACAGCTTATCCACCAGGCCGGCCAATGCCCGCCCCTTTTCCGGATAGAGGATCCCGTTGGTCGTCAGCTCAACGCTAAAGCCGAGCTCCTTGGCCAGCTTCAACAACTCCGGCAAGTCTTCCCTGAGCAGCGGTTCGCCGCCGGTAATGTTGAGCGTCTTAACGCCCTTGGCGCGGATCTCTTTAAGCTTCCCCCCTATTTCCCCAGCCCCCAATTCCTTAGGCCCCTCAGTCCCTTCCCTAGTGTACTGGTTCTCCAGAACGCGCCAGTGCGGGCAGAACTCGCAGGTGTCGTTGCAGCGGAGGGTAACGTAATAGTGGCAAACGCTCGGCGTCATACTGTTTTAAATTTAGGAAGGAACAGGCCCGCCACGCCCATCGCCAAGACCATCCAGCCAAGGAGCTGGATGGCGAACAAAATGCCCCAGACGTCGGCCGCGATGCCGAACAGGACGACCGGCAGGGTGAAAGCGGAGTTGACCAGCATGTTCTGCAGGCCAAATACCCGCCCCCGGATCTCCCGGGGCACATTATGCTGCAAGATGGTCTGGATGCTGGAAGTGATGTAAATATTACCGAGGCCGAGCAGCATGATCAGGAACAGCGCCAGGCGCAGGTCGTGGACGAAAGCCAGCCAGATCAGGAGCGCGCCGGAACCGAGAAAGCTGCCGACCACGATCGTCCCCATTTTCAGGTAATGGCGGATCGTCTCCAGCGTCACCATCCCGATCAGCATGCCGATGCCGACCGCGATGATCAGGTAGCCGAAGTTCTGCGCGCCGATTTTCAGGATCTCGCTGGAATAGGAGATCGCCAGGACCGATAACGTAGCGATCGCCGCGGCGGAGACGAACAGCTTGTAAAGCGAGTAGCGGACGATCTGGTTGCGCCGGATGAACTCAAAACCGAGCAGGATATCGGCCCAGATCTCCTTGCGGGTCTTGGTCGGCTCGTGCGGCTTGAGCGGGATCAGCACGATCGCCACCGCGGAAAAGAAATAAAGAGTAGCGGCAATGATAAAGGTCGTCTTTTCGCCGAACAGGTTGACGATCGGCGCTCCCAGTCCAAGCCCGACGACCGAAGACGCCATCCAGGTGATCATGAAGAGCGAATTGGCGACGATCAGGTTGTTCTTTTCCACCAGGTCGGGGATCGAGGAACTCTCGGCCGGCGCGAAGAACTGCGCAGCCGTGTAGATCAGTAAGCTGACCAGGAAGATCCAGAGAAGCGATTTGGCGATCAGCGGGATCAATAATAGGATTAACAGGCCGCGGACCACGTCGCTCACCACCAGTATCCCTTTCCGGTCGAGCTTATCGACCAGCACGCCGGCCCAGGGAGCGACCAGGACCGACGGGATCCCGAAGGCCAAAAGCGGCAGAGAAACTCCCAGGTTGGAGCGGGTCGATTGGTAAACGATGATCATCAGAACATAAACGAAGATCCGGTCGGCCAACTGCGAAGTTAGCTGGCCGAGCCAGAGGAGCATGAAGCCGAGGTTGGAAAAAACGGCGCCAAAGCTCTTTACCATTTGGTCAAGTCTACTCCCATATGCTCGCTCAGGCAATACTTCGGCTCCACTCCTTCGCGGTAGATCCCTTCCCGCCGCATGAACGCCTTTTCGAAGCGGAGCTCGACGGTGCGCGGGTCTTTCCCCTGTTTCAGGGCGGTCAAACCTTTGAGCAGCAGGTCGAACAGTTCCGGGTTGTGCTGCCCTTCCGACGTGCCGGAGTCGACCAGCTTCAGGAAATAGAGGCCGATCAGCAGGGTGGCCGGATTATCGCGCACGCTCTGGAAGGACTCGATCACCTCGCACTGGGAGACGATGTCGATCGACTTCCCCTGGGCGACGTAGTAATCGGCGTAAGTAAAGCTCTCGACCCGGCCGCCAAAGCGGGACGGCACCCGCCGCGCCCCTTTGGCCAGCACCCGGATCTTTCCCCGCTCCTGCGAAAAGATCGTTACCATCTTGTCCGCTTCGGCGAACGGGGCGGACTTGATGCTGATCGCCCGGGTCTTGAAAGGGGGCATGTCAGCGCAGCCTCAGGTCGCGCCGGATCTTGTTGATCGCCCGGTGGGCGGCGATCTCGCCGGCGGTGATCAGTTTTTTCGCCTTATGGAAATCGAGGTGCCAGATGTCCTCTTCCATGTCGAGCTCGATCAGGGCGTCGGCCCGGTGAGCCTCCTCGGCGCTCAACCGCTTCAGGATCATGTCGAGCGAACGGCCGAGCATCTGCAGCGGATCGGCCGGGACCGCTTTGACCGTGCGGGACGGCACCGCGTCGGAAGCGATGATGTACTGCGCTCCCAGCTCCCGGGCGGAATCGACCGGGACGTTACCGGCAATGCCGCCGTCGATCAAATGCTTGCCGTGGAATTCCTCGGGGGCGAAAAAGCCGGGGAAGGTGGCGCTGGCGGCGACCGCTTTGGCGATCCGCCCTTCCCTGATAACCACCCGGTTGCCGGTCCGCAGATCGGTCGCCACCGTCGCGAACGGGATCTTCAGGTCGGAAAAGCGGTAATCGCCGATGTATTTGACGACGAATTCCTCGATCGCTTCAGCGGAAGCTAAACCGGGCCGGAAAAAAGCGAACTTGAAGAATTCCCCCCACTTGATCCGGAGGACGATCTCTTCGATCATCTGCTGTTCCAGCCCGGCGGCCAGCGCCGCGCCGACCAGGCTGCCGGACGAGGTCCCTACGATCAGGTCGATCGGCACGCCGGCTTCCTTGAGGGTCCTGATCACGCCGACATGCGCGATCCCGCGGGCGACGCCGCCCCCCAGGACCAGACCGACCGATTTCTTCTTAAAAAGCCACCAGACCATTGCTTGATTACATAGTAGCAGACCGAAATTGCTCTTGCAACCGAACGGCCGTTTTGCTAAAATTAAGCCCGGTATGAAAACATACCCCCCCGACAAGATTCGCAATGTTGCAGTCATCGGGTCCGGCGGAACCGGCAAGTCCTCCCTATGCGAAACCATCCTTTTTAAAGCCGGCGCTTTGCCCCGTCTAGGCAAGGTCGACGACGGCACCAGCGCCAGCGACCACGACGCCGAAGAGCTCCGCCGCAAGATCAGCATCCACGCCTCGCTCCTGCCGCTCGAGTTCGACGAGCACAAGATCAACCTGCTCGACACGCCCGGCTATATCGATTTCGTCGGCGAAGGGTTCGCCGCCCTCAGCGTGGTGGAGGGGGCGATCGTCGTCGTCGACGGCGTCTCCGGCGTCGGCGTCGGCCTTGACCCCCTCTGGCAGGAAGCCACCCGGCGCAACATCCCGAAAGTGATCGTCATCAACAAGCTGGACAAGAACCAGGCCGATTTCGCCGCCCGGGTCGAAGAGGTCCGCGCCAAGCTCGGCAAACAGTGCGTGCCGGTCCAGATGCCGGTCGGGCGGGAAGCGGCTTTTTCCGGCGTTTTTAACCTCCTCAAGCCGGACGGCGTCCCGGCTGAACTCGAATCCGAATATAGCGCCTTTCGCGAGATGTTGATCGAAGGGACCGCCGAGGTCGACGACACGATCCTCAACGAATACCTGGACAACAAACCGATCAGCGAAGAGGAGATCATCGCCGCCATCCACGCCGGGATCGAAGAGAACAAGATCACCCCGATCCTCTGCACCTCGGCCACCAAGGAGATCGGGATCAAGGAGCTGCTCGACGAGATCGATTACTTCCTCCCCGACGCGAACCACCACCACCCGGCCGGCGGCGGCGCCCTGCGCGCTTTCGTTTTCAAGACGATGCTCGAGCCGCACGTCGGCGAATTGAGCTTTATCCGGGTCTACGACGGCGAGATCAAGCCTTCTTCGTCGATCCTGAACATCACCAAGGGGAAAGAGGAGCGCGTCGGCCAGGTCGCCACCCTGCGGGGGAAGACCCGGGTGGACCTCGCCTCCGCCGGCCCCGGCGACATTTGCGTCCTCCCCAAGCTTAAATTGACCCATACCGGCGACACTTTGGGCGATAAGGGAGCGGTGCCGCTGCCGGCCGTCGTTTACCCGGAGCCGGTCGTCTCCCTCTCCGTCCGGCCCAAGAGCAAGGCCGACCAGGAAAAAATGGCCCTCGGTTTTTCCGCTTTCATGAACGAGGACCCGACCTTCAAGATGCATTACGACCCGGAGACCAGGGAGAGCGTGATCTATGGCATCGGCGACGTTCACCTGGAGATCATGCTCCACCGGCTCAAGGAGCGCTACGGCGTCGAGGTCGAGACCGGCGCGCCGCGCGTCCCCTACAAGGAGACGATCCGCGGCAAGGCCAAAGGCCAGGGCAAATATAAGAAGCAGACCGGCGGCCGCGGCCAGTACGGCGACACCTGGATCGAGATCGAACCGCTCCCCGAAGGAAAAGGTTTCGAGTTCGTCGACCGGATCGTCGGCGGCGCCATCCCCAAGAACTACATCCCGTCGGTGGAAAAAGGGATCCGCGAGGCGATGCAGCACGGGGTGATCGCCGGTTACCCGGTGGTCGATCTCAAGGTCACCCTCTACGACGGCTCCTACCACGAGGTCGACTCCTCGGACCTCGCCTTCCAGATCGCCGCCTCGATGGGCTTTAAAAAAGTCTTCACCGAAGCGCGGCCGGCCATCATGGAACCGATCGTCGACATCACCGTTTACGCCCCGCCCGAGTTCATCGGCGACGTGACCGGCGACCTGAACAAGCGCCGCGGCCGGATCACCACGATCGAGACCGACAAGGTCGCGGCCAAGGTCCCGCTCGGCGAGCTGACCAAATACGCCACCGACCTGCGCTCCTTTACCCACGGACGCGGCAGCTACAGCTTCAAGTTTTCCCACTATGAACAGGTGCCGCCACCGACCCAGGAAAAGCTGATGGCGGTCTATACCAAATTAAAGGAGGAAGGAGGACTCCACGAAAAGCAGTAAAACGGGAGGTGTTTTCCATGCGCGTAAGTGAATGCGGCCGGGAAATGATCTTGTCCTACACTGTCAATGTGACCCGCCCCGAAGAAAGAAAGCAGCTTGATACCCTAGGCAACGCGATCGCCACCCAGAAAGGCCTCAAATACGAAGGCTACAACGTCTCGACCATCGAACCTTACACGATCGAGAAAGCTAAAGCGGTCCTATATTTTAACTAGGGTCGCGCCAAAGATCCCTTCGAGCTTGGTGAATTCATTGAGGACCTTGTCCGACAGGGAGTTGTCCACGTTCAGGACCATGACCGCCTTTTCGCCAACTTTGACCCGGCCGACATCCATCGCGGCAATATTGATGTTATGCTGACCGAGAAAGGTCCCGACCTTGCCGATCATCCCCGGCTTGTCGATGTTCTGTAAGATGACCATGTAGCCCTCCGGCACCGCGTCGACCCGGAAGCCGTCGATCATCACCAGCCGGTCCCCGACGCCGGTAAAGACCGTCCCGCCGATCGTCCTGGTCTCCTTTTCGGTCACCACTTTCAGGGTTATTAGACTGGCAAAATCCTTGGTATCCTGGCTCTTGCTTTCCACGATCTCGATCCCCCGCTCTTTCGCCACGAACGGCGCATTGACGAAATTGACCTTAACGTCGAGCATCGGGGTCAATAAGCCTTTCAGCACGACGGTCGTGAGCGGCGACACGTTGTTTTCCGCCACTTCGCCGGCGTATTCCACTTCCACCTTGGTGACCGCCCCTTTCACGATCTGCGCGGCCAGGGCGCCGAGCTTTTCCGCGATCCCCATGTACGGCCGGACCGGCGCGATCAGCTCCGGTTTCATCGACGGGATATTGACGGCGGAGCGGGCGGCTCCGCCTTTAAGCACTTCGACGATCTGCTCGGCGACGTCGATCGCCACGTTGACCTGGGCTTCGACCGTGGAGGCGCCCAAGTGCGGCGTCACGATGATATTGTCCAGCTCGAACAACGGGCTGCTTTCGGTCGGTTCTTTCTCAAAGACGTCGAGCGCGGCGGCCTTGACCTGGCCGCTTTTCAGCGCTGCGTAAAGGTCCTGTTCGTTAATGATCCCGCCGCGGGCGACGTTGACCAGCCGGACCCCTTTTTTCATCTTGGCGATCGTGGCCGCGTTGATCAGCCCGGCGGTCTCTTTTGATTTGGGGATATGGAAAGTGATAAAGTCCGACTCCTTAATGACGTCGTCAAAGCTTTTGAGTTCCACGCCCAGGCCCTTGGCGTAATCGGCGTTGACGAACGGATCGGAGCCGATCACCCTCATCCCCATGCCGAGGGCGTAAGAGGCGACCCGCCGGCCGATCTTGCCGAGGCCGACGACCCCCAGGGTCTTGTTCAGCACTTCAACCCCTTTGAACGATTTCTTGTCCCAGACCCCGGCCTTGAGCTTGCCGTGGGCTTGCGGGATCGAGCGGGTCATGGAGAGGAGCATCGCCCAGGTGTGTTCAGCGGCAGCGACGGTATTTCCTTCCGGCGAATTGACGACGATCACGCCGTTCTTGGTCGCGGTCGGCAGGTCGATATTGTCGACCCCCACCCCGGCCCGGCCGATGATTTTCAGGTTCTTCCCCGCTTCGATGATCTTGGGAGTCGCCTTGGTCTCGGAGCGGACGATCAGCGCGTCGTATTGCGGAATGATCTTGATCAGTTCTTCTTCGCTTAAACCGGCTTTTGCGTCAACTTCGATCCCGGCATCACGCAGGATCTTTAACCCTTCCTCGGCGCATTTGTCCATGGCTAATACTTTCATGAAAACACCTCTTTCTATCTTAATTATATCAAAAATAACCACGAAGGGCACTAAGGGCACTAAGAAACACTAAGAAGTCAATAATCGATGCGTAGCAAGCAGAGGCCTTGGGCGGTGGCAGTTTTCCCGGCCGTCCGACGGTCCTTGGCTGCTAACATCCGCTTCATTTCTTCCGGCTTCCTCCGCCCTAGCCCGACTTCCACCAGGGTGCCGACCAGGTTGCGGACCATCTTATATAAAAAGCCGTTCCCTTTCACCCGGAGGCTGATCAGGGAAACCGTGAGGCTGGAACTAATGACAAATGTCAAATGACCAATGACCAATGAATGTATTGTCCGGACAAAATTGGTATCGTCAGAATTAGCGGCGCAGAAGGAGGAGAAGTCGTGTTTGCCAACCAGGTATTTAACGGCTTTCTTCATCGTCGCGAGGTTTAACTTAGGTTTAACGTGCCAGGCCAAATAACGTAAATGAGGCGGCATGACCGGGCCGTTGTAAATGAGGTATTCGTATTCCTTCCCTTTCGCCCCGTACCGGGCATGGAAAGACTTCGGCTTCGCTTCCGCCTTAATGACCCTGATGTCAGCCGGTAAAACGCCGTTCAAGGCGACCGGAAGCTTATCTAAGGGGATAGTAAAAGGCGGTTGATAGCTGATGACCTGACCGAGCGCGTGAACGCCGGCATCGGTCCGGGAAGCGGTAATAAAGGGGATTTGTCGTTTATACAGCGTCTTGAGGGCTTTGGCCAGTTCGGCGCGGATCGTCCTTTGTCCCGGCTGCAGCTCCAGACCGGCAAACCCGGTCCCGTCGTACTGGAGCGTTAACTTGACATTCGGCAAGGGAACTTAAAGCATCTCCATCGCCGCTTTGACGCCGGCGCCGAAATTGATCTTGGCCCCCAGCCGCTTGAAGAGGACCTCGACCGCCGCCCAGGCCCCGATAATATCGAGCGAATCGATATAGCCGAGATGGCCGATCCGGAAGATCTTCCCCTTCAGCTCGCCCTGCCCCGGAGCGACTTCGACGTTGAACTCGTCGCGCATCGCCGCGCGGACCGCTTCGCCATCGACCCCATCGGGCGGGCAGATCGCGGTGACCGCCGGAGAAGCGTGCGAATCGTCGGCCAGCAGTTTAAGGCCGAGCGCCCTGGCCGCCGTCCGGATCAGGTCGCGGTTGAATTTGTGCCGGGCGAAAACGTTTTCCCTACCTTCTTCTTTGAGCATCTTCAGCCCTTCGGCCATGCCGAAGATCAGCGACTCGGGCGGCGTGGTGTAAGTGTGCCCCTTGGGGGCTTCCGCTTTCATCAACGCCCAGTCCCAGTAATGCTTGGCGCACTTCGAGGTTTCGTGGGCTTTCCAGGCGCGGGCCGAGATCGAAACGGCGGAAACACCGGGCGGCACCATGAATGCCTTTTGCGAGCCGGAGACGACAACGTCCAGCTCCCACTCGTCGGTCTTGAGCGGGGCGGCCATCATCCCGGAAACGGCATCCACCATGACCAGCGCGTCGGGCTGGAGCCGGCGGACGGTCTTGGCTAAAGTCTCAACGTCGTTCAGGACGCCGGTCGAGGTCTCGTTCTGCTGCATGAAGACCGCTTTGACCGGTCCCTTTTTCAGTTCCGCTTCCAGGACCTTGGGGTCAGCGGCCTGGCCGCGCTCGAATTTGACGTCGTTGACGTCCGCGCCGTACGCCTTGCAGATCTTGGCCCAGCGCGAGCCGAAATTACCGATATTGAGAACGATCACCTTGTCGCCCGGCGACAGGACGTTGACCACGGCGGCTTCCATGCCGCCGGTCCCGGACGAAGGATAGATAAAGATGTCGTTCTTGGTCTCGTAGGCCCACTTGAGGTCGGCCATGACGTCCTTCATCACGGCGGAGAACAGCGGGCCGCGGTGGCCGATCATGTCGTGGTTCATCGCCGCCAGGACGCGGGTCGGGATCGGCGTGGGGCCCGGGATCATTAAATTGTATTTGATCAGCTTTCTCGCCATCTTAGTCGTCTCTCCTCCAATCTACTTCGACATATTTTTCGCCTTTGAGGAATTTGTATTCGTGTTTGCCCTGATAAGCGTGGGACAGCGCCTTGCCGATGTGCAGGGCCAGGTTGTGATCGGAGATCGCGGCCACGATCCCGCCGTCGGCCTTATCGATGCTGACGACCTTATGGCCGGGGTTCTTCTGCTCCGCCAGATTCCCCTCGTGCTTGATCAAATTGACGATCTCGTTCTCGTGGTCCAGCAGGAACTTGCCGGAGATCCGGAGGATGCCTCCCTCTTCGACCTTCTTGGGGTCCATGAACCCTTCGTAATGCCTTTCCACTTTCATTGGTTTTACCTCTTCGAATACTGGAAGCCGCGACGGGCGCGCTTGCGGCCGTACTTCTTCCGTTCTTTGGTCCGCGGATCGCGGGTCATGAGCCCTTCCCGCTTCAGGAGCGTCTTGAGCTCCGGGTTCAGCTTGATCAGCGCCCGGGCGATGCCGAGCCCGACCGCGGTCGCCTGGGCGGCGATGCCGCCGCTGTACGCCTCCGCGATGATGTCGTATTGGCCGGCGACCTGCGCGACCGTCAACGGACGGCTGGCGTTATGTTCCAGGACCCGGCGGCCGGAGAAATACTGGCTCAGCGGCTTGTCGTTGACCGTGACCTTGCCGGTCCCGGGGACCAGCCAGACCTTGGCGATCGCTTCCTTGCGCCGGCCGGTGCCGTAGAATTTGGGCCCGGGCAGTTTGGCCTTTTTCGGTTTGGCAACATAGGTCGGCTTGACCGGGGCCGCAACGGCTTCCGGCTTGACCGCCTCAACCGGAGCAACAACCGCTTCCGGCGCGGCGGCTTTCTTTTTCCGGACCGCGGGCTTGGCCGTTTTGGCCGCGGCAGCCTTTTTCTTCGGCGCGGCCTCTTCCTTATGCGCTTTTTTCTTCGCTTCTCCCATTCTTACACCTCAAGCTTCTGCAATTTAGAGTATTGCACCGGCTGACCTTTAAAGATTTTTAATTTTTTGATGATCTGCGCTCCCAGCTTGGTGTGGGGCAGCATCCCCCGGATCGCCAGCTGGACCACTTTTTCCGGTTTATCGGCCAGCATTTTCTCCAGCAGAACGATCTTGTCGCCGCCGGGATAACCGGAATGGGTAAAATACGTTTTGCCTTTCAGCTTTTTGCCGGTCACCCTGACCTTGTCGCAATTGACGATAACGATGAAATCGCCGCAGTCGGTCTGCGGAGTGTAGCTTGGTTTGTGCTTGCCGCGCAGGTAGACCGAGACCTTGGTCGCCAGGCGCCCCAGGACCCGGTCGGTCGCGTCGACCAGGTACCAGCTCCGCTTGACCCCCGCGTCGTTGGTGAACAATGTCTTGCGCTTTTTCATATCAGCTCCAGTACGGCCATCGGCGCCGCGTCCCCCAGCCGCCGGCCTAATTTAATGATCCGGGTGTAGCCGCCCGGCCGCCCTTCGTAGCGCTCCGGGATCGTCTTGAAGATCTTGGTGACCAGTTTCCGTTCGGCCATCACCTTTTCGACCTTGCGCCGGGCGTTCAGGTCGTTCTTCTTGGCGGCGGTGACCAGGCGCTCCGCCATGCGCCGCGCCTCCTTGGCCCGGGTCAGCGTCACGGTGACGCGCCCGTACAGGAACAGCGAGCGGACGATCGACCGGAGCAGCGCCAGGCGCTGGTCGGTCGGCCGGCTTAATTTAGCGTTCCCTTTGCGATGCCTCATTTCCCTTACTCTCCCTTGAGCTTAAGCTTGTACTCTGACAGCTTGCTGCGCACCTCGGTCAGCGATTTGGAGCCGAAATTCTTGAACTTCATCAGCTCCTCTTCCGAATACTGGACCAGCTCGCCGACCTTTTTGACCCCGGCCTTCTTCAGGCAGTTCAGCGAACGCGACGAGAACTCCAGGTCCTCGATGTTCATCTCCAGGGCCGCCGTCGGGGCTTCGTCCTTGCGTTCCAGCTCGAGCGCCGTCTCGCCCTTTTCGCCCAGGTGGACGAACAGGTCCACGTGCCGCGCCAGGATCCGGGCGCTCTCCTTGACCGCTTCGTCCGGGCGGATCGCGCCGTTCGTCCAGACCGACAAGACCAGCCGGTCGTAATTGATCTCCTGGCCGACGCGGACCTCTTCGGTCGCGATGTTCACTTTCGAGACCGGCGAAAAGATCGAGTCGGTCGGGATAAAACCGACCGCCAGGCCCGGCTTCTTGTTGCGCTCCGCGGTCACGTAGCCGCGGCCGCGCTCCACGATGAACTCGATGTGCAGTTTGCCGTTGGTGTCGAGCGTGGCGATCTTCTGGTCGGGGTTGACGATCTCGATCTCGGCGTCATGCTCGATGTCGCCGGCCTTGACCTCCCCTTTCCCCTTGGCCTTGAGCGTGACCGTTTTCGGCTGGTCGGAGTGGGAGCGGAAAACGATCTCCTTGATGTTCAGCATGATGTGGAGCACGTCTTGTTCTACGCCGGTGATGGTCGTGAATTCGTGGGCCACCCCTTCGATCTTGACCGCGGTGCAGGCCGCGCCGGGCAGCGAAGAGAGCAGGATCCGGCGCAGCGGATTACCGAGCGTCGCGCCGTAGCCGCGCTGCAGCGGCTCCACCACGAACTGCCCGAACTTGTCGTCCGCCTCCGCCACTCTCACCCAGGGATTTTCACCGATACTAACCATTTAAAATTACCTCCTTAACGTGAATAGTACTCAACGATCAAGTTCTCGGCGATCGACGTGTCGATGTCGTCGCGCTTAGGCAGGTTCAGGACCTTCCCTTCCACTTCGCCCGACAGGGCGATCCAGGCGGGCAGGACCCGGTCCGGGAACTTTTCCAGCGAATCCTTCGCCAGCTTGACCATGCGCGGCGCGATCACCAGCTGGTCGCCAACCTTCACTTCGCAGGACGGGATGTTGGTCTTGCGGCCGTTGACCAGCACGCCGCCGTTACGGACCAGCTGCCGGGCCGCCTGCCGCGAAGTGGCAAAACCGAGCCGGTAGATGACGTTGTCCAGCCGCCGCTCCAAATACTGGAGGAGCTGTTCGCCGGTCGCCCCTTTGCGCTTAGCCGCCCGGTCAAAATAGTTGGCAAATTGCCGTTCGCCCAGGCCGTAGATCCGCCGGGCTTTCTGTTTTTCCCGCAGCCGGATCTGGTACTCGGAGGCGCGGATCGGCAGTTTGCCGTGCTGTCCCGGAGCGTAAGAGCGCCGGGCGTACGGGCATTTTTCGGTGTAGCACTTTTCGCCCTTGAGGAAAAGCTTCGCCCCTTCCCGGCGGCAAAGTTTGCAGCTGGCGTCCGTATGTCTGCCCATTAGACGCGCCTCCGCTTCGGCGGGCGGCAGCCGTTATGCGGGATCGGCGTCACGTCCTTGATCGAGCTGATCTCCAGGCCGGCCGCCTGCAAAGCGCGGATCGCCGTCTCCCGGCCGGAGCCCGGCCCCTTGACCAGGACGCTGATCTCGCGCACGCCCATTTCCAGCGCCTTGGCGGCCGCTTTTTCCGCCGCCGAGGAAGCCGCGAACGGCGTCCCTTTCTTCGTCCCCTTGAAGCCGCAGTTGCCGGCCGACGACCAGGAAACCAGCGCGCCGGTCGGGTCGGTGATCGAAATGATGGTGTTGTTGAAGGTCGCCTGGATGTGCGCTACCCCGGTCGACGGGACCTTCCGTTTTTCTCTCTTCTTTACTACTTTTTTAGGCTGTTCTTCTGCCATGCTTTACTCCTTCTTCTCCTTGTCTTCTTCTTTCTTCTTGCCGAGGCCGACGGTCTTGCGCTTGCCGCGCAGCGTGCGGGCGTTGGTCCTGGTCCGCTGGCCGCGCACCGGCAAACCTTTGCGGTGGCGGGTCCCGCGGTAAGAGCCGATATCGATCAAGCGTTTAATGTGCAGCTGGACGTCCTTGCGCAGGTCGCCTTCCAGCCGGTAATCCTTGATAATGTCGCGGATCGCCAGCATCTCCGCGTCCCCCAGGTCCTTGACCTTGTGGTCCGGTTTGATGTTCGCTTTCGAGAGGATCTCCCGGCTGAGCGCGTCCCCGATCCCGTAAATATAGGTCATTGCCACCACGATCCGTTTGTTCGGCGGCAGATCAACGCCAACTAATCGCACCATTTTTATTTATCCCTGCCTTTGTTTGTGCTTTGGATTCTCGCACAGGATGTAGACCCGGCCGCGCCGGCGCACTACCTTGCATTTATCGCAGATCTTTTTTACCGACGATCTTACTTTCATTGTTGCCTTACTCCTTATTTCATCCGATAGGTGATCCGGCCGCGCGTCAGGTCGTAGGGCGACAGCTCCACTCTCACTCTGTCTCCCGGCAGGATCCGGATAAAATGTTTCCGGATCTTGCCCGAAACGTGCGCCAGGATCAGCTGCCCGGTCTCCAGCTTGACGCGGAACAGGGCGCTGGGGAGAGCCTCGGTGATCTCCCCTTCCAGTTCAATTACGTCTTTGTCTTTGACCATGTTAATATTTCCGGTTCGCCGTCCGTGATCAGAACCGTGTGCTCAAAGTGACAGGACAACGAGCCGTCCTCCGTCACCACCGTCCAACCGTCGCCCAGCGTCCTGATCCGCCAACCGCCCACGTTGAGCATCGGTTCGATCGCCAGGACCATCCCCGGTCTAAGCTCCGGGCCTTCTCCCGGCCGGCCGAAATTCGGGACCAGCGGATCTTCGTGCAGTTCGCGGCCGATCCCGTGACCGTACAGGTCGCGCACGACCGAGAACCCGTGTTTCTCCGCTGTCTGCTGCACGGCGGCGCCGATGTCCCCTAAACGTTTTCCGGCCCGCGCCTGCTTGATGCCCGCGGCTAACGCCTGCTTAGCCGTGCGCAGCAATTTTTCCGCCTTCCCTCCGGCTTTGCCGACCGGCACGGTCAGCGCGGAATCGCCGCAATAGCCGTCCTTCTTGACCCCGACGTCCAGGCTGACCAGATCGCCTTCAGCCAGCCGCCGGTCCCCCGGTATCCCGTGGACCACCTCGTGGTTGATCGAGATACAGGTCGCGTGCTTGTAACCGCGGTAACCGAGAAAGACCGGTTCCGCGCCGCGGGCCCTGATCATCTTTTCGCCGAAAGCGTCAAGCTCGGCGGTGCTGATCCCGGCCTGCGCCGCTCCGGCCAGTTCCGCCAGCACGGCCGCGGTGATCCGCCCGGCGACCCTCATCTTTTCGATCTCGTCGCCCGCTTTTATCTTTATGCTGCCCATCAAGGAACTACAGCAGTTGCTGGAAGACCAGATCGATCGGTTGGGCCGCGTCGATCTCTTTTAACTTTCCCTGCCGCCGGTAATAATCGATCAGCGGCCGGGTCGTTTTCTCATAGACCTCGAAACGCGTGCGGATCGCGGCGGCGTTATCGTCCGCCCGGCCTTCGATCTGCGCGCGCAGCAGCAGCCGCTTGACCACTTCTTCTTCGGCGACCTTGAAGTAGATCACCCGGTCAAGGTCGAGCTTTTGCGCGGCGAACATCGCCGCCAGCGCCTCGGCCTGCGCCATTGAACGGGGAAAACCGTCAATGATAAAGCCGTTCTGGCAGTCCGGCTGCGCGATCCGCTGCCGGGTCAGCTCAATGGTGACTTCGTCCGGCACCAGCTTGCCCGCGTCCATGAACGCCTTGCACTTTTGCCCGATCGCCGAACCTAACCTGACCTCTTCCCGCAAGATATCGCCGAGCGAGATATGCGGCAGCTTTTTCCGCTCCGCCAGCTTTTTCGCCTGGGTCCCCTTGCCGGAACCGGGCGGGCCCAAGAAGATCAGGATCACGCCAGCAATCCTTCGTACTGGCGGGTGACCAGGTGGGTCTCGATCTGGCGGACCAGGTCGAGCGCCACGCCGACAACAATCAGCAGGGAGGTCGACCCTAACCCCTGGAACGAGGTAATGTGGGTCAGGCCTTCAACGATCGTCGGGATCACGGCGATCGTCGCCAAAAAGACCGCCCCGACCAGGGTCAGCCGGGTGATCGTGTATTCCAGGTACTGGGCGGTCGGTTTGCCCGGCCGGATACCGGTCACGAAACCGCCGTATTTCTTGATGTTCTCCGCCAGTTCGTTCGGGTTGAACGTAATGGCGGTATAAAAGTACGTAAAGAAAAAGATTAGGGCGAAATAAAAGACCATGTACAGGCTGCCCGACGGCGACAGCCAGCCGACCACCCGCTGGACCAGCGGATTGGGAATGAACTGGGCAATGGTCGCCGGGAACAGGAGCACGGACGAAGCAAAGATGATCGGGATCACGCCCCCCTGGTTGATGCGGAGCGGGATATAGGTCGATTGGCCGCCGTACATCTTGCGGCCGACGATCCGTTTCGCGTACTGCACGTTGATCCGTCGCTGACCCTCTTGCACGATGACGATCGCCACCAGCATGAACAGGAACGACAGGAGCAGGATGATCACGCCGATCAGCGAGGCGCCCCCCTTGACCAGGGTGACCGTTTGGCCCACGTAAGCCGGGATCCGGGAGACAATGCCGACAAAGATCAGCAGTGAAGCGCCGTTGCCGATCCCCTTGTCGGTGATCAGCTCGGAGAACCACATGACCAGCGTGGAGCCGGCGGTCAGGGCGACGACCGTGCCCGCCAGGAAGAAAATGAAACTATACCCTTCGACCATGACGCCGCGCAGCCAGAACGACATGCCGAAAGCCTGAAAAGCGGCCAGCACGACCGTCAGATAACGGGTATAACTGGCGATCTTCTTGCGGCCGGCCTCCCCTTCCTTGGCCAGCTCTTCCAGCTGCGGGATTACGACTTGCAAAAGCTGGAGGATGATCGAGGCGTTGATGTAAGGGACGATCCCCATGGCGAAGATCGAGAACCGCATCAGCGCGCCGCCGGTGAACAGGTCGAGGAAATTCAGGATATTCCCCTGGCCGAACAGTTGCTCCAGCTTCAGCGTGTCGATGCCGGCGACCGGGATGTGCGCTCCCAGCCGGAAAAGGACGATCATGCCCAGCGAGAAAAGCAGTTTTTTCCGGAGGTCGGCGATATTCAGGAAGCCCGAGACGATGTTAAGCATTGAGGATTATCGCTTTGCCTCCGGCCGCTTCAATCTTTTTCTTGGCCGCCGCGCTGAACTTGTGGGCGGAAACTTCGACCGCTTTCTTGACCTCGCCCACGCCCAAGACCTTGATCAGCCCGGTCGCGCTCTTGACCTGGTCCAGCTGGTCGAGGTTGAAGATCTGGTATTCCTGGCGGAACGGATAGTTCTTAAAACCGCGTTTGGGCAAGCGGCGGTAAAGCGGCGTCTGCCCCCCCTCGAAACGGCGCCCCTTGGTCCCGCCCGACCGGCTGGTCTGGCCCTTGTGCCCGCGGCAGCAAGTCTTGCCGTGCCCGGAGCTGGTGCCGCGGCCGACCCGTTTCCGCCGGTGCTTGGAGCCCGAAGCCGGCTTTAAAGTGTTAAGCTTCAACATAGTGGACCTTTGGTTCCTTTCCTCTTTCGGCCGCGACCTGTTCGAAGCGCTTCAGCAAGCTGAGCGCGTCCAGCGTGGCCCGCGCCACGTTGATCGCGTTGGCCGAACCGATCTTTTTCGCGACGATGTTCTTGAAGCCGCAAAGCTCTAAAATGGTGCGGACCGAGCCGCCGGCGATAACCCCGGTGCCGCGCGGCGCCGGCCGGAGCACGACGGAGCTGGCGGAAAATTTCCCGATCACGTCATGCGGCACGGTCCCGGCGTACAGCGGGACGTCCATCATGTTCTTCTTGGCCGAGTCGACCCCCTTGCGGATCGCCGCGGAAACCTCGGCCGCCTTGCCGATCCCCAGGCCGACCCGCGACTTCATGTCGCCGATCACGACCACCGCCCGGAAACCCATTTTCTTACCGCCCTTGACCACTTTGGTCACCCGGCGGATCTGCACCACTTTTTCCTTGAACTCCGATTGTTCCCTTTCGTATTGTCTCGCCATTAGAATTCCAGCCCTCCTTCACGGGCAGCATCAGCTAACGCTTTAACGCGGCCGTGATAAAGGGACTTGCCGCGGTCGAAAACCACTTTTTTGAAACCCTTGGCGATCGAGCGCTCGGCGATCAGCTTACCGATCGCTTTGGCCGCGGCGACGTTGCCGCCGTACTTGACGACCCCTTTTTCGACCGTTGACGCGGCGGCCACTGTCCGGCCGTCCAGGTCGTCGATCACCTGGGCGGTGATGTTTTTCAGGCTCCGCTTGACCGACAAACGCGGCCGTTCCGCGGTCCCGATGATCTTCCGTTTTTTCATGTTACGACCCACCTCCGGTCCCGGCCGCCTTGGCGGCCTTACCGGCCTTGCGCCGAACTATCTCGCCCAGATACTTGATCCCTTTGCCTTTGTACGGCTCAACTTCGCGGGTTTGCCTGATCTCGGCCGCGATCTGGCCGACGACCTGGCGGTCGGCGCCTTTAATAATGACCCGGGTATTGCCCTGCACGGCGAATTCGACGCCGGCCGGCGGCTCGAACTCGACCGGGTGGGAGAAACCGAGCTGCAGCTGCAGCTTTTTTCCCTGCATCTGGGCGCGGTAGCCGACCCCGACCAGGTCCAGGTCCTTTTGGAAACCGGTCGTGACCCCGGTGAACATGTTCTTGATCAGGGCGTTGTACATCCCCTGCATCGCCTGCGCGAGCCGCTCCTCGGTCGTGCAGACCGTCAACAGCTTTTTATCTTCGACCTTGACCGCGACCTGCGGCCGCAGCGCCTGGACCAGGGTCCCTTTCGGCCCCTTGACCTGGATCTGCCCGTTGTCGATCTTGACCTCGACCCCGGCCGGTATTGCTAACGCTCTTTTGCCTATTCTACCCATTGTTCCCTACCACACATAACAGATGACCTCGCCGCCGATCTTTTGCTCGCGCGCGGTTTGGTCGGTCATCAGCCCCTTGGGGGTGGAAATGATCGCGGTGCCGAACCCGGAGCGGATCCGCGGGATCTTATCGGCCCCGACGTAGATCCGTTTGCCCGGCCGGCTGACGCGCTTTAGTCCGCTGATCACGCCCTGCTTGCCGCCGGTGTATTTGGGGACCAGGCGGAGCTGCTTCTTGTTCAGCCGGGTCAGCACTTCGCATTTCTCAATGTAACCCTCGGCCAGCAGAAGCTTGCCGATCTCTTCCTTCATGCGGGAGTGCGGCATCTCCACCGTTTCTTTATTTACTTTAATACCGTTGCTTAACCGTACGAGCATATCTGCGATCGAATCCATTATTATCTCCTTGCTACCAGCTTGATTTGGTCACGCCCGGTATCTGCCCCTTGTGCGCCAGGTTGCGGAAGCAGATCCGGCAGAGCCCGAACTTGCGAATGTAAGCGCGGGCGCGCCCGCACTGGGAACAGCGGTGCTTGGCTCGCGTGCTGAACTTCGGTTCCCGCTTCAATCTTTCCAACCAGCATTTCTTTGCCATTATGCTCCCTCTTTCCTGAACGGCAGGCCGATCAGCTCGAGCAGCTGCCGGGCATCGTCGTCGGTTTCCGCCGAGGTGACAAAAGTGATGTCCATCCCCCGGACCCGGTCAACGTTCTCATAATCGACCTCGGGGAAGATCAGCTGTTCCTTGAGCCCCAGAGTGTAATTGCCGCGCCCATCGAACGACTTCGGGTTGATCCCCTTAAAGTCGCGGATCTTGGGGAGGCAGAGATTGACCAGCTTGGTGATGAACTCGTACATCCGGTCGCCCCGCAGAGTTACCTTGAGACCGATCGGGATGTTCCCGCGCAGCTTGAAAGCGGAGATCGCCTTTTTGCTGTTGGTGACCAGCGGCTTCTGGCCGACGATCGCCGTCAACTCCGCGGCCGAGATCTCGATCGCCTTGGCGTTCTCGCGGGCTTCCCCGACCCCGCGGTTGATGACTAGCTTGACCAGGTGCGGCACCTGCATCGGGTTCTTGTATTTGCGCTCTTTCATCATTTTCGGCACGATCTCTTTGAGATATTTATCTTTTAATACCGTCATGTTTACACCTTATCCACGATCTCGTTGCAGCTTTTGCAAACGCGGACCTTTTTCTCGTTCGTTTCCTTGTAGGCGATCCGGGTCGGCTCGCTGCAGCGCGGGCAGACCAGCATGACGTTGGAAGCCTGCAGCGGCATCGGTTTTTCGATGATCCCGCCCTGGAAGTTGCGGCTCGGCCGCTGGTGCCGTTTCGCGACGTTGACCCCTTCGACCGTCACCTTGTCCCGTTCCGGGTACACCTTGATAACCTTACCTTTTTTCCCTTTGTTCTTGCCGGCCAGGACCAGGACCGTGTCGCCCTTCTTGATCGCCATTAGACTACCTCCGGCGCCAGCGAGATGATCTTCATGTACTCTTTTTCGCGCAGTTCCCTGGCGACCGGGCCAAAGACCCGGGTGCCGCGCGGATTTTTATCTTCGGTAATGATCACGATCGCGTTATCGTCAAAAGTGACGTAAGAGCCGTCCGGCCGGCGGAGCGGCTTGCGGGTCCTGACGATCACGCCAAAAACGACCTCGGATTTCTTGACCGTCATATTCGGCAAGGCTTCCTTGACCACCCCAACGATCATGTCACCGATCCCGGAATACTTGCGATTTGACCCGCCCAGGCAGCGGATGCACATCACGATGCGGGCCCCGGTATTATCGGCCACTTTGACCATACTACGCGGCTGAATCAATTTTAGTCCTCCTCACGACCCGCCAGCGTTTATCGCGGGACATCGGCCTCGTCTCCATGATCTCCACGCGGTCGCCGACCTTGCACTCGTTAAGTTCGTCATGCGCCTTGAACTTCTTGGCAACTTTCATGACTTTCTGGTAAAGCGGGTGGCGGTAGACGCGTTCTACCTTGACCACGACGGTCTTTTGCATCTTATCGCTGACCACGATCCCTTCTCTGATCTTAGTCCGTCCTCTATCCAAGTTACTTAGCCCCCTTTTCCTGAATGATGGTCAAGACCCGGGCAATGGCACGCCGGACCTCTCTGAGCTTAAGCAGGTTCTTGAGCTGCTGGTTCGCCCGCTGGATCCGCAGCGTCAGCAGTTCGCGCCGCAGTTCGGCCGCTTTTTTCTGCAATTCGGCGACCGTCAGTTCTCTTAATTCCTTGGTTTCCATTATTTGGTCACCAGCCTGGTCTCGACCGGCAATTTATAAGCGGCCAGCCGGAGCGCTTCTTTCGCCTCTTCCGGGGTCACGCCGGCGACCTCGAAAATAATGTGGCCGCGCTTGACCGGCGCCACGAAACGGACCGGCGCCCCCTTACCCCCGCCCATGCGGGTCTCGGCCGGGCGGGCGCACATGATCTTATCGGCAAAAACCCGCAGCCAGATCTTGCCGCCCCGCTTAAAGTAATGGGCCAGCGTTTTGCGGGCCGATTCGATCTGGTTGACCGTCAGCATCCCCATCTCCAGCGCCTGCAGGCCGTACTCGCCGAACATGACCGAATTGCCGCGGCAAGCCACGCCCCGGACCCGGCGGCGCTGGTGCTTGCGAAATTTAGTTTTGGCCGGTACCAGTACCACTTGTCACCTTCTCCTTCTTGACCGGGAGGACGTCTCCCTTGTAAACCCAGCACTTGACGCCGATCTTGCCGTACATGGTCATCGCTTCGGCAAACCCGTACTGGATGTTCGCCCGCAGGGTGTGCAGCGGCACGCGGCCCATGCGGTACCATTCGCTCCGGGCGATCTCCGCCCCGTTCAGGCGGCCGCCGACCATCACTTTGACCCCTTTGGCCCCGGCACGCAGCGCGCGGGACACGGTCTGTTTCATCGCCCGCCGGGTGGAAATGCGCCGCTCCAGCTGGCCGGCGATATTCTCGGCCAGCAGCGTGGCGTTCGCCTCCGGGCCTTTCTCTTCGTGGACGTTGAGCTGGACCTGTTTACCGAATTTCTTGACCAGGTCGTCGCGGATCGCCGCCACTTCCTTGCCGCCCTTACCGATGATCAGGCCGGGCTTGGCGGTGTACAGGTCGATCTCGACCTGGTTCGCCTTGCGGCTGATCTTGATCTGGGAAATGCCGGCCTTGTACAGGCTTTCCTTCAGGTATTTCCGGATCGCGACATCTTCCGCGAGCAGCCGGCCGAACTCGAACTTGCTGGCGTACCAGAAGCTGTCCCACCCTTCGATGATCCCGAGCCGGAAACCCCGCGGATTAACTTTTTGGCCCATTACTTATTTCTCCTCCAGACAGATCGTGACGTGCGACGTCCGTTTCTTGATCGGGAAAGCCCGGCCGCGCGCCCGCGGCTGGAAGCGTTTCATGATGACCCCTTTATTGGCGTAACATTCGCTGACCATCAGTTTGGCCTCGTCCAGCTTGAAGTTCTGCTTGGCGTTGGCAACGGCGGATTTCAGGACCTTGGCAATGATCCGCGCCCCTTTTTGCGGCATGAACTTGAGCAGGGTCAGCGCTTCCGCGGCCGGCCGGCCGCGCACCACGTCCAGCACCCGCTGGATCTTGCGGTCGCCGCTCTTCACCCATTTGACTTTCGCGATCACTTTCGTCATGTCAGTGTCGTTGCCTTGTCGGTCGGCGCGCTGTGGCCGCGGAACACGCGGGTGTGGGAAAATTCCCCCAGCTTGTGGCCGACCATGTTCTCGGAAACGTAGACCGGGATGTGCTTAACGCCGTTGTGCACCGCGAACGTGTGCCCGATGAACTCCGGGATAATGGTGCAGGCGCGCGCCCAGGTCTTGATGATCTTTTTCTCCTTGCTCATTTCCATTTTCTGGACCTTACGCAGCAGTTTTTCGTCCACGTACGGCCCCTTTTTAATTGAACGTCCCATTTAACTTATTTCCTCCTGGTCAAAATGAAGCGCTCGCTCCGCCGGCGCGGTTTCCGCGTCTTTTTGCCGAGCGACGGATTGCCCCACGGGTCGACCGGCTGCTTGCGGCCGATCCCGGCCTTGCCTTCGCCGCCGCCGAGCGGGTGATCGCACGGGTTCATGACGACGCCCCGGACTTCGGGGCGGCGGCCCAGATGCCGCTTTTTGCCGGCCTTGCCGAGGATCACGTTCTTGACGTCTAAATTGCCGACCTGGCCGATCGTGGCGCGGCAATTCAGGTGGATCATCCGCTGTTCGCCGGACGGCAGTTTAACGATCGCGTAGCCGTTCTCCTTGCCGAGCATGACCAGGGCCGCCCCAGCCGACCGGGCGATCTGTCCGCCGCGGCCCGGCTCCAGCTCGACGTTATGGATCGTGGTCCCGATCGGGATCGAGCGGAGCGGCAAAGCGTTCCCCGGCTTGATGTCGACTTCCACGCCCGACATGACGGTATCGCCGTCGGTAAGCCCCAGCGGGGCCAGAATATAGCGCCGTTCCTTGTCCTGATATTCGAGCAGGGCGATCCGGCAGTTCCGGTTCGGGTCGTATTCGATCCCGATCACGGTCGCGGCCATATCGTCCTTGGTCCGCTTGAAGTCGATCAGCCGGTAATGCTTCTTGTTCCCGCCCCCCCGGTGGCGCATGGAGACAAAGCCGCGCCAGTCGCGGCCCGAGGTCTGGTGCTTTTTCGCCAGCAATTTCTTTTCCGGAAAATTCTTGGTAACATCCGCGTAATCGTCGGAGATCCGGAACCTGGTCCCGGGACTTCTGGGATTGAATTGTTTTACGCCCATTTTACGCTTCCAACTCCTGGATCTTCTGGCCTTTTTGCAGCGTCACGTACGCTTTCTTCCAGCCCGAAGTATGCCCGATCGAACGGCCCATGGCCCGGCGTTTGGGCCGGACCATACAGGTGCTGACCCCGGCCACCTTGACCTTAAAACATTTTTCCACCGCTTGCTTGACCGCGGTCTTGGTCGCATCTTTGTTAACGCGAAAAACGTAGCAGGCTTTTTCCTTGGCCCGCAGGCTCTTTTCGGTCAGGAGCGGCGCCACGATGATCTGTTCGTGTTCCATTAAACTAACTGTGCCTCCAAATGTTTGACGGCGGCCGCGTCGGCCACGACCCATTCCGCCTTGAGCAACTCGTAAATATTAAGGTCTTTCGCCGGCAAGACCTTGACCCCGGCGATGTTGCGGATCCCGCGGACAAAATCCGGGTTCTCGCTCCCCATCAGGACCAAAACGTTCCCGCTGACCCCTAACCCTTTGAGGAATTTGACTCCCTCTTTCGTCTTCGGCTGCGGCAGCGCCAGACTGTCCGCCACCTTGACCCGTTCCTCCCGGTTCATTGCGGAAAGCGCGACCCGCAGGGCGAGCCGGCGCATCTTGACCGGCAGCGCGTAAGCGTAGCTGCGCGGTTTCGGCGGGAAGATCACGCCGCCGTGCCGCCAGAGCGGCGAGCGGCTGCTGCCGGCGCGGGCCCGGCCGGTCCCCTTCTGCGCCCACGGCTTTTTGCCGCCGCCGGACACTTCGGTCCGGGTCTTGGCGCTGTGGTTCCCCTGGCGTTGCGAAGCCAGGAACCAACGGAGCGTTTCGTGCACCACCGCCTCATTCATTTTTTCCTGGAAGATCTTACTTTCTAATGACGACATAATTGCCTTTTTTCCCCGGGACCGCTCCGCGGAGCAGGATCAGGTTCTTTTCGGGAATGACCTGGATAACCGTCAAACTCTTTTGGGTCACTATGCTGTTGCCCATCCGGCCCGGCATTTTCCGCCCCTTCCAGACGCGGCCGGGCGTGGTGCCGGAACTGGCCGAGCCGACCAGCCGGTGCGATTTGGAACCGTGCGACATCGGACCGCGGTGAGTGTGGAACCGCTTGATGTTCCCCTGGAAACCTTTGCCGATCGACCGGCCGGTGACCTTGACCACGTCGCCGGGCTTGAACATGTCGACCTTCAGCTCCTGGCCGACCTGGTAATCTTCCGTCTTGTCGACCCGGATCTCCCTTTTCTTCTTGGCAAACTCCAGCTGGACCGCCTTGTAGCCTTCTTTCTCGGCGGTCTTGACCTGGGTAACTTTGCACGGTCCGGCCTCCAGGACCGTCACGCCGTGCATGACCCCCTGTTCGTCGAAAACCTGCGTCATTCCTTTTTTAATGCCGATCATTGTCTTAGTCCATCTTGATTTCGATGTCGACGCCGGACGGCAAGTCGAGCTGCATCAGCGCGTCAACCGTCTGCGGCGGCGGATCGAGGATATCGATCAGTCGCTTGTGGGTCCGGATCTCGAAGTGCTCGCGGGATTTCTTGTCCACGTGCGGCGAGCGGAGAACGCAATATACTTCCTTATCGGTCGGCAGCGGCACCGGACCAGAGACCAGGGCCCCGGCCCGCTTGGCGGTGTCCACGATCTTCACCGACGACGCGTCCAGGATCCGGTGGTCGTAACTTTTCAATTTTATCCTGATCCTCTGTTTTACCATCTTGTTTATTTCCCCTGTGACTTGCCGGACTTTTCGATCAATTGCTCCGCGATGTTCTTCGGCACCTCGCGGTACTCAGAGAACTCCATCGTGTACGTGCCGCGCCCCTGGGACAGCGAGCGCACGTCGGTCGCGTAACCGAACATGTTCGCCAGCGGCACCTTGGACTTGATCGTCTGGACCCCCAGGTGCGACTCCATCTCTTCAACATGACCGCGCCGCCCGCTCAAATTGCCGATCACGTCCCCCATGTACTGTTCGGGGACGACCACTTCCACTTTCATGACCGGTTCCAGCAAGACCGGCTTGGCCTTGAGCACCGCCGCCTTGAACGCCATGGAGCCGGCGATCTTGAAGGCGATCTCCGACGAGTCTACTTCATGGTAAGAGCCATCAAATAGGGTCGCCTTGATGTCCAAGACCGGGTAACCGGCCAGGACACCGCTCGACATCGCTTCCTTGATCCCGTTCTCGACCGCCGGTATGTACTCGCGCGGAATAGTCCCGCCGACGATCCCATTCTCGAACTCGAACCCTTTGCCCGCTTCCAGCGGTTCGATCTTGATCCAAACGTGGCCGTACTGGCCGCGGCCGCCGGTCTGGCGGACAAACTTCCCTTCCTGTTCCGCCACGCCGCGGATCGTTTCGCGGTAAGCAACTTGAGGTTTACCGACGTTAGCCTCGACGCGGAATTCGCGCAATAGGCGGTCGACAATGATCTCCAGGTGCAGCTCGCCCATGCCGGAGATGATGGTTTGCCCGGTCTCGGGGTCACCTTTGACCTTGAAGGTCGGGTCTTCCTCCGCCAGCTTGGCGAGCGCCATGCCGAGCTTCTCCTGGTCGGCCGAGGTCTTCGGTTCGATCGCCACGAAGATCACCGGCTCCGGGAACTGGATGGATTCCAGGATGATCGGCTTGCTCTCCTCACATAGTGTATCACCGGTCGTCGTATCTTTCAATCCCACCGCCGCCCCGATGTCGCCGGCGTAGATCTCCGAGATCTCTTCGCGCTTGTTGGCGTGCATCTGCAGCAGGCGGCCGATCCGCTCCTTGCGTCCCTTGACCGAATTGTGCGTGTACGACCCCGTCGACAAAACGCCGGAATAGACCCGGAAAAAGGTCAAGCGCCCGACGAACGGATCGGACATGATCTTGAACGCCAGCGCGGCGAACGGCTGGTCGTCGGACGGCGGGCGGCTCTCGGTCGCCCCGGATTTCGGGTTGACGCCCTCCACGGCCTGCTTGTCCAGCGGCGACGGCAGGTAGTCGATGATCGCGTCGAGCAGCGGCTGCACGCCGCGGTTCTTGAAGGAAGAGCCGCAGAACACCGGGACGACCTTGCCATCGATCGTCAGCTTCCTGATCCCCTTCATGATATCTTCTTTGCTGAGCGAGTGATTGCCCAGGTATTTCTCGAGCAGCTCGTCGTCGGCCTCGGCTGCCGCTTCGACCAGCTTCTCGTGCCACCCTTTGCAGACCTCCATTAGTTCGGCCGGGATCGGGCCGCGCTTGAATTCCATCCCCAGCTCATCTTGATAGGTGATCGCTTCCATCGCGACCAGGTCGACCATCCCGCTGAACTGGTCTTCGGCGCCGATCGGCACCTGCATGACGATCGGGTTCGTCTGCATCCGCTCCCGGATCTGGGTGACGACCCGGAAGAAATCGGAGCCGAGCCGGTCCATCTTGTTGATAAAGGCCATGCGCGGCACCCGGTAGCGGGTCGCCTGCCGCCAGACCGTTTCCGACTGCGGCTGGCAGCCGCCGACGGCGCAGAAAATGACGACGACCCCGTCCAGGACGCGCATCGAGCGCTCCACTTCGACGGTAAAGTCGACGTGGCCGGGGGTATCGATGATATTGATCCGGTGGTCGCGCCAGAAAGTGGTCGTGGCGGCGGAAGTGATGGTGATGCCGCGCTCTTTTTCCTGGATCATCCAGTCCATGGCGGTGTTCCCCTCATCGACGTTGCCGATGCGGTGCAGGCGCCCGCTGTAAAAGAGCACCCGCTCCGTCGTGGTGGTCTTGCCGGCGTCAATGTGCGCGGCAAACCCCATGTTCCGGTATTTACTTATGTCCGTTTCTCTCGCCATTTACCACCTAAAGTGCGCGAACGCCTTGTTGGCCTCCGCCGTCTTGTGCAACGTTTCCTTGTTCTTGATCGCCACGCCGGCGTTGTTCGCGGCGTCGATCAGTTCGCTCGCCAAATTCTCGACCATCGACCGGCCGCCCCGCTCCCGGGCCCCTTCCCGCAGCCACTGCATCGCCATCGCCTGGGCGCGCTCCCGGGAGATCTCCACCGGGACCTGGTAAGTGGCGCCGCCGACGCGGCGCGCCTTGACCTCGAGCAGCGGGCTGACGTTGGTCATCGCTTTCTCGAAGGTTTCCAGCGGCTCCTTGTTCAGCCGCTTCTTGATCTCGTCCATCGTCCGGTAGAAAATGTTCTCCGACTTGCTCTTCTTCCCCTGGATCATCATCTTATTGATGAACTTCTGCACCATGACGCTGTTGTAAATGACGTCGGGCTGCGCTTTCCGTTTGGGGGTCTTTCCGTGCCTAGGCACTGGCGCCACCTCCCGCTTTCGGCCGCTTCGCCCCGTACTTGCTGCGGGACTGGCGGCGGCCTTCAACGCCGGCCGTATCGAACGCGCCGCGCACGATGTGGTAGCGGCAGCCCGGCAGGTCCTTGACGCGGCCTCCCCGGACGAGCACGACCGAGTGTTCCTGCAGATTATGGCCGACGCCCGGAATGTAGGCGGTGACCTCGATGTGGTTGGTCAGCCGGACGCGGGCGACCTTGCGCAGCGCCGAGTTCGGTTTTTTCGGCGTGGTCGTGTAAACGCGGGTGCAGACGCCGCGGCGCAGGGGCGAACCCTGCAAGGCCGGCGCCTTGCTCCTTGTTGATTTGAAACCTCGTCCTTTCCGGATCATTTGGTTGGTAGTCGGCATTTACTCCTCCTGCTTGGTCGTTTCTTCTTCCATCTCGGTCACGTCGCCCACGGTCGGGACCAGTTCTAAATTGCGGTACCCGATAAAGCCGGTCCCGGCCGGGATGATCTTGCCGATGATGACGTTCTCTTTCAGGCCGTACATCTCGTCGATCCGCCCCTTGACCGCGGCATCGGTCAGGACCCGCGCGGTTTCCTGGAACGAAGCGGCCGAGAAGAAGCTGTCGGTCGAGAGCGATGCTTTGGTGATCCCGAGCAGGACCTCCGTCCCTTCGGCCTTCTCGCCCTTGATCTTTTCGTTGGCTTCTTCCAGCACCTTGGTATCGATCAGCTCGCCCGGCAAGAGGGTCGTGTCGCCCGAGTTGACGACGCGGACCTTGCGGGTCATTTGCCGGACGATCGTTTCAATGTGCTTGTCGGCGATGGTCACGCCCTGGGCCCGGTAGATCTTCTGGATCTCGTCGACCAGGAAGCTCTGGGCGGCCCGCACGCTGAGGATCCGCAGGACGTCATGCGGGTTGACCGTCCCTTCGGTGATCTGCATGCCGCAGTGGACCTTGTCGTTGGTGGTGACGCGCAGGCGGGTCTCGTACGGCACCAGGTATTCTTTGGCCGGGTCCTTGGCGTTCTTGATCGTCACGACCCTGACCCCTTCGCGCTCCGACACGTTGACCAGACCGTCGATCTCGGAGAGGATCGCCGGTTCTTTCGGCCGGCGCGCCTCGAAGAGCTCTTCGACGCGGGGCAGACCTTGAATGATGTCCCGCGTCTTGGAGGGATCGCGGCGGATCGATTCGACCCGGGCGATGAAATCGTAGCTTTCGACCGCGTCGCCGTCTTCGACAAAGAGCCGGGAGCCGGCGATGATCATGTAGCTTTCGCCCGGCGCCACCGTGACCGCGCTCTTGCTCGCCGCGATGATCGAGCCGATCGTTTTGCAGACCAGGCCGGCCGCGAGCTCGTCGCCCGCCTTGGCCTTGTCGCCGACCTTGACGAAGAGCTGGGAATCCTTGGGTACGTCGTATTCCTTGACGACCTTCGGGTTATAAACGAAAACTTCGCCGTCCTTCTTGGCCACCCGCTCCTTGCGCTGGGTGGTGAGGTCGAGGCCGAGGAACATGACCTTGCCCGGCGAGCTGGAAACGACGTGCTCAAAGGTCGGATCGTACTCGGCCAGAGTGTCGCCGTGGCTGATCTTGTCCCCTTCCTTAATCTTGAGGATCGAGCCGAGCGGCATGATGTACTCTTCTTTCTTGTCCTTGATCTTGATGTAGATGGTGGAGCTGCGGGAGATCACTTTCTGTTTGGTCCCGAGCTCGTCGGCTACGTCGCGGATCTCGATCCCTTCGCCGAAGTGAACGGTGCCGGTGTGCTTCGCCTTGATCGCCGTCTTGGCCGCCTTGTGCAGCGCGACGCCGCCGATGTGGAAGGTTCTCATGGTCAGCTGGGTGCCCGGCTCGCCGATCGACTGGGCGGCAATGGTGCCGACCGCTTCGCCGATGTTGACCATGCCGAGCGTCGACAGGTCGCGGCCGTAGCACTTCTGGCACAGGCCTTTCTTGGTCTGGCAGGTCAAGACGGAACGGACCTCGACCCTCTCCACCCCGGCCTCGGCGATCAGGCGGGCGGTTTCCGCGTTCATCATCTCGCCCGCCTTGGCCAGTGTTTTACTGGAGAGGATATCCTTGACATCCTTGGTCGGGATCCGGTTGACCAGCCGCTGCGCCAGCGGAATGACCTCTTCGTACCCTTCGCGGACGGTTAATAGATCAATGCCCTTGTCGGTCCCGCAATCTTCCTCGGTCACCATAACGTCCTGCGCCACGTCCACGAGGCGGCGGGTCAGGTAGCCGGAATCGGCGGTACGCAGGGCGGTGTCGACCAACCCTTTGCGCGCGCCGTATGAGGAAATGAAATATTCGGTGACGTTCAGGCCTTCTTTAAAGTTCGCTTTGATCGGGATGTTGATGATGTTGCCGAACGGATCGGCCATCAGGCCGCGGATACCGTTCAGCTGGCGGACCTGCTGGACGTTGCCGCGGGCGCCGGAGAACGCCATCATGTAAACGGAATTGAGCTTGTCCATCTCCTTCAGCATCAGGGCGGTGATCTCTTCGGTGACCGCGCCCCAGATGTCGAGCGAGCGGATGAATTTTTCCTTGGACGACAGCGACCCTTCGCGGAAATGCTGCTCCAGCCGGGCGATCTGGTGGTCGGCCTTCTCGACGATCTCTTTTTTCCGGGCCGGGACGATCAGGTCGTCGATGGCGATGGAGACGCCGGCCAGCGTGGCGTACTTGAAGCCGAGCCGCTTGATCTCGTCGGCGATCCCGGCCGTGGCGGCCGCGCCGTAACGGACGTAGCAGTCGGAAACCAGCGCTTCCAGCTCTTTCTTGCCGAGCACTTTGTTCAAGTAAGGATATTCTTCGGTGATCCCCCGCTGGGCGAGGACCCGGTTCAGCGTGTTGTTGAACTTGATCCGGCCGACGGTCGTCTCGATCACCTGGCCGTGGCGGCGGACCTTGACCGGCGCGTGCAGGTGGACCTCTTCCAGGTCGTTGGCGACCATCGCCTCCCAATCGTTGGCGAAGATCAGCCCCTTGCCGAGCGTCTCGCGGTCGTTCTCTACCGTCATGTAATAAGTGCCGAGGACCATGTCCTGGGTCGGGGTGATGACCGGGCGGCCCGACGCCGGCGACAGGACGTTATTGGACGAAAGCATCAGGATCCGCGCCTCGACCTGCGCTTCCGGCAGGAGCGGCACGTGCACGGCCATCTGGTCGCCGTCGAAGTCGGCGTTGAACGCCGGGCAGACGAGCGGATGGATCTGGATCGCCTTGCCTTCCACCAGGACCGGCTCGAACGCCTGGATGCCGAGGCGGTGGAGGGTCGGCGCGCGGTTCAGCATGACGGGATGCCCCTTGATGACCTCTTCCAGGATATCCCAAACGAGCACTTCCTGCCGCTCGATCATCCGCTTGGCGGACTTGACGTTCTGGGCGATCCCCCGGTCAACGAGCTTGCGAATGACGAACGGTTTGAAGAGCTCCAGCGCCATCCCCTTGGGGAGGCCGCACTGGTGGAGCTTGAGCGACGGGCCGACGACGATGACCGAGCGGCCGGAATAGTCGGTCCGTTTACCGAGCAGGTTCTGCCGGAAGCGGCCCTGTTTGCCTTCGATCCCATCGGTCAGGGACTTGAGCGGGCGGCCGGACGAGCCGGTCACGGCCCGTTTGCGGCGGCCGTTGTCGATCAGGACGTCGACGGCCTCCTGCAGCATCCGCTTCTCGTTGCGGATGATCATTTCGGGCGCGCCCATGTTGATCATCTTTTTGAGCCGGTTGTTCCGGTTCAGCACGCGGCGGTAAAGATCGTTCAGGTCGGAAGTGGCGAAACGGCCTCCTTCGAGCTGGACCATCGGCCGCAGGTCGGGCGGGATGACCGGCAGGACTTCCATGATCATCCATTCCGGCCGGTTGCCGGATTTCTGGAACGATTCGGCGACGCGCAGCCGCTTAATGATCTTCATCCGCTTCTGGCCGACCGAACCTTTCAGGTCGCGGCGGAGCTTGGCCACCAGGGCGGGCATGTCGACTTTGGCCAGCAGTTCGCGGACGGCGCGGGCGCCGGTCTCGGCCTTGAACTTGTTGCCGTATTTTTCGACCGCTTCCTGGTAATCGGCTTCGCGCAGGATGGTGCCGACCTTAAGCCGTTTAACTTCGCCGGTGATCTCGGTGATAATGTAAGCGTCGTAATAAATGACCTCTTCCAGCGCCCGGGTGGAAACGTCGAGCAGCAGGCTGATGTAGCTCGGCACGCCGCGCAGGAACCAGATGTGGGCGACCGGCTCAACGAGGCGGATATGCCCCATCCGCTCGCGGCGGACGCGGGAAGTGGTGACCTCGACGCCGCACCGTTCGCAAACGATGCCGCGGTAGCGGACCCGGCGATACTTGCCGCAATGGCACTCCCAGTCCTTGACCGGGCCGAAGATCTTTTCGTCGAACAGGCCGCGGCGCTCCGGCTTGAAAGTGCGGTAATTGATCGTCTCGGGCTTTTCGACCTCGCCGTGCGACCAGGAGAGGACCTGTTCGCTCGACGCGATGCCGATCTTGATGTAGCTGAACTCTTTTTCCTCGTATTTCTTAATCGCCAAGTTTACCAGCTCCTGTGCCGCGGCCGAAGATCTGCGGCACGCGTTCGCCTGACGCCCTGACCTCCTCGTCAACGTTGACCTCGCGGCCATCCGCACTCATGGTCTTGATATCCAGGCAAAGCCCGCGCAACTCCTTGATCAGGACCTTGAACGATTCCGGCGTGCCCGGTTTGCCCATGCTCTTCCCCTTCAGGATCGCTTCGTAAACTTTGGACCGGCCGACGACGTCGTCGGACTTGACGGTCAGGATCTCCTGCAGCGTGTGCGCGGCGCCGTAAGCTTCCAGCGCCCAGACCTCCATCTCACCGAAGCGCTGGCCGCCGAACTGCGCCTTGCCGCCGAGCGGCTGCTGGGTGATCAGCGAGTACGGGCCGGTGGAGCGGGCGTGCATCTTGTCGTCCACCAAGTGGATCAGCTTTAACAGGTACATGTAACCGACGGCGACCTTGCGGCCGAACGTCTTGCCGGTGCGGCCGTCATAAAGATCGACCTTGCCGGTCTTATCGAGCCATTTGAGCCCGGCTTTTTCCGCCGCCGCTTCCAGCTCGCCTTCGACGATCTTGATCGAGGCATTGTCCTCGTACGCTTCGTCAAAAGGCGGCAGCTCGTAATGCTTGCCGAGGATCTTGCCGGCATGCCCGAGCAGCAGCTCAAAGATCTGGCCGATGTTCATCCGGGAAGGAACGCCGAGCGGGTTCAGGATAACGTCGACCGGGGTGCCGTCCGGCAGGAACGGCATGTCTTCTTCCGGCAGGACCCGGGAGATCACGCCCTTGTTACCGTGGCGGCCGGCGACCTTGTCGCCGATCGAGATCTTGCGCATCTGCGCGATGTAAACGCGGACCAGCTCGTGCACTCCCGGCGGCAGCTCGTCGCCCTGTTCGCGGGAGAAAGTGCGGACGGCAATGACCTTGCCGCTCTCGCCGGGCGGGACGCGCAGCGAGGTGTCGCGCATGTCGCGGGCCTTGTCGCCGAAAATGGCGCGGAGCAGTTTTTCTTCGGCCGGCAGTTCGGTCTCGCCTTTCGGGGTGACTTTGCCGACCAGGATATCGCCGGCCTCGACTTCGGCGCCGGCCACGATGACGCCGCGCTCATCGAGATTGGCGACCGCGTCTTCCCCGACGTTGGGGATCTCGCGGGTGATCTCTTCCATGCCCAGCTTGGTGGCGCGGACCTCGACCTCCAGCCGCTGGATGTGGATCGAGGTGAACAGGTCTTTCTTGACCAGCCGTTCGGACAGGATGACCGCGTCTTCGTAGTTATAGCCTTCCATCGGCATCATGGCGACCAGGACGTTCTTGCCGAGCGCCAGTTCGCCGTCGCGGGTGGCGGCGCTGTCGGCCAGGACGTCGCCGTCCTCGACCTTGTCGCCGACCTTGACGCGCGGCCGCTGCATCAGCATGGTGTCCTGGTTGCTCCGGCCGTAGGTCAGTAGGCGGTAGACGTCTTTGGTCGAACCGCGGGTCACGGTGATCTCGGTCGCGTCGACCTTGGAAACCTTACCGGCGTTCTTGGCGGTGATCAGGGTGCGGGAATCGCGGGCGACCTTCCCTTCCCACCCGGTGCCGACGATCGGCGCTTCGGTCTCGAGCAGCGGCACCGATTGGCGCTGCATGTTGGCGCCCATCAGGGCGCGGTTGGCGTCGTCGTGTTCGATGAACGGGATCAGGGCGCTGGTAATACCGACGATCTGTTCCGGCACGACGCCGACATAGTCGACCTCGTTCGGTTGGGCGTAGACGAATTCCCGCTTGTAGCGGACCGGCACCTGGTCCTCGATGATCTTGCCGTTATCGTTGACCTTGACGTCGCAGGAACCGATCCGGTGGAGGTCTTCAATATCGGCGGTCAGGTACTCGAGGCGGCCGGAAACGATCCCTTTATCGACGCGGCGGTAAGGGGTCTCGATGAAGCCGTATTTATTGACCCGGGCGTAGGTCGAGAGCGACGCGATCAACCCGGCGTTCGGGCCTTCGGGCGTCTCGATCGGGCAGATGCGCCCGTAGTGGGACGGGTGGATGTCGCGGACCTCGAAACCGGCCCGTTCGCGGTTGAGACCGCCGGGGCCGAGCGCCGAGAGCCGCCGCTTGTGAGTCAGTTCTGCCAGTGGGTTGGTCTGGTCCATGAACTGGGAGAGCTGGCTCGAGCCGAAAAATTCCTTGATGACCGCTTGCAGCGGGCGGATGTTGACCAGCTGGCTCGGGGTGACCGGTTCGTTCCCCCTGACCATCATCTGTTCCTTGACCAATTTTTCCACGCGGGCCAGGCCGACGCGGATCTGGCGCTGCAGCAGCTCGCCCACCGCGCGGATGCGGCGGTTGCCCAGATGGTCGATGTCGTCCGAGATCCCTTCACCGGCGTTGATCATGATCAGGTAGCGGACCATCGCCAGGATGTCGTCCTTGGTCAGCGTTTGCTTCTCTTCCGGCACCTTGATGCCGAGCTTGCGGTTCAGTTTGTACCGGCCGACCTTCCCCATGTCGTACCGGCGGGCGTTGAAGAAGAGGTTGTTCAGGTAAACCTGGGCCCCTTCCTGGGTTACCGGATCGCCGGGCCGGAGCCGCTTGTACAGCTCGACCAGGGATTCGTCGTGGGGCATGATCGGGCATTCCTTCAGGGAGCGCCGGCGAAACTCGCCTTCCGGCAGGGCGGCCAGGATCTCTTTCTCGGTCGCGCCGATCGCCGACAGGAACATGGTGACCGGGATCTTGCGGGTCCGGTTGATGCGCGCGAAAATGGCGCCGCCCGCGTCGGTCTCGATCTCCAGCCAGGCGCCCCGGTCGGGAATGACCGTGGCGTAGTAAATGACCCGGCCGGTCCGCTCGTTCCGCTTGGATTCGCGGTAGTAGACGCCGGGCGACCGGACGAGCTGGGAAACGATCACGCGTTCCGCCCCGTTGATGATGAACGTCCCGCGCTCGGTCATCATCGGCAGGTCGCCGATAAAGACTTCCTGCGCTTTGACCTCTTTGCTCTCCTTGTTCAGGAGGCGGGACTCAACCTTGATCGGGACGGCATAGGTGGTCTCGCGGATCAGGCAATCTTCCGGCGCGTACTTCGGTTTCCCGAAGGAACACTTGCCGGAAAAAGAGAGCTCGAGCTTCCCCTGGAAGCCCTTGATCGGCGAAACGAGCTTGAGCTCTTCCGCGAGCCCCTCTTCGAGGAACCAGCGGAAAGAGTCGCGCTGGAGCTCCAGCAGATCTGGCGGCTCCACGGCCTTTTTATGCGGACCGTAAACCTTTTTGCGTGTTATCACTTGATCTCGACCTTCGCTCCTTCAGCTTCGAGCTTTTTCTTCAGCTCTTCGGCCTCTTCCTTCTTGATCTTATCCTTCACGGTCTTGGGCGCGTTGTCGACCAGGTCTTTCGCCTCTTTAAGGCCGAGACCGGTCAGTTCGCGCAGGACCTTGAGGACCTGGATCTTCTTGTCGCCGGCCGCGGTCAGCACGACGTCAAAGTCTTCCTTGACGGCGGCTTCGGCGGCTCCACCGGCTGCGCCTCCCCCGGCCATCATGACCGGAGCGGCAGCGGTGACACCGAACTTCTCTTCCAGCTTCTTGACCAGATCGTTCAGCTCCAGGACCGTCATCCCCTCTACTGCGGTAATAATCTCTTCAACTTTTGCCATCACTATTCGCCTCCTTTCTGTTTCTTGATCGCGTCAATCGCGTAAACCAGCTTGCGGATCGGGCCACTCAACACGTTAGCCAGGCCGTAGAGCGGCGACTTGAAGCCGCCGACCACTTTCCCGATGAGCACTTCCCGGGACGGCAGCTTGGACATCTCGTTCAACTCTTTATCATTAAAGAGGGTCTTGTCCACCAGGCCGGCGCGGATGCTCCCTTTTTCATTATCTTTTATGAACTTGACCAGGACCTTGAGCGGGGCGACCGCGTCCTTGTAGCCGAGCAGCAGCGCCGTGGAACCTTTGAGATGCTCCTTGATCTGGCCGAGACCGCTTTCGTCCACCGCCCGCTCGATCAAAGTGTTCTTGATGATCCGCAGTTCCGACCCTTCCGGCCGCAGTTTTTTGCGCAGCTCGGTGATCTGCTTGACCGAATAGCCGTGGTAATCGGAAACGACCATGACGGTCGCCCGGGAGATCTTCTCTTTCAGCTCGTCAACGACCTTTTTCTTGACCGCTATCGCTTTCTCGCTCATGCCGTCGCCTCTTCCACCGCGAGCCGCGGGTCGATCTTGATGCCGGGGCCCATGGTCGTGGAGATCGTGACCGATCTGATGAAAACGCCGCCCTTGAAGCCGCTCGGCTTGGCGTGGCTGATGGCCGCGATGACCGCCTTCAGGTTCTGGTGGAGCGCTTCGGCGGTGAAGGAGACCTTGCCGATCCCCAGGTGGACGGCGCCTCCCTTGTCCATCTTGAACTCGACCTTGCCCCCCCGGAATTCGGCGACCGCTTTGCCGATCTCCGGCGTCACGGTGCCGGCTTTCGGGTTCGGCATCAAGCCCTTGGTACCAAGGATCTTGCCGAGCTTCCCGACCTCGCCCATCATGTCCGGGCTGGCGATAACGATGTCAAAATCGAAGAAACCGCCCTTGATCTTTTCGATCAGATCGGCGGCCCCGGCGATCGAAGCGCCGGCCTCTTCCGCTTCCTTGATCCGGGTCGAATTGGTGATGACGGCGACCTTCTTGGTCTTGCCGCTGCCGGCCGGCAGGACAACGGTCCCGCGGATCGACGGGTTCTTGACGGTGTCGACGCCAAGCTTAAGCGCCAGGTCGACCGATTCGTCGAACTTGGCCCGCTTGGTCTGCGGCAGCAGCTTGAGCGCCGCTGCGGGGGTCAGTAATTTTTCCCGGTCCACCAGCTTGGCGACCGCTTCGTACTTTTTGGCTTTTTTCATTGGACCACTATCCCCATACTGCGCGCCGTGCCGGCCACGATCTTGGCGGCGGCGTCAATATCATTGGCATTGAGATCGGGCAGCTTGATCTTGGCGATCTCCCTGACCTTGTCCAGCGTTACCTGGCCGACCTTGGTCTTGTTCGGCACGCCGGACCCTTTTTCGACCCCGGCCGCTTTCCTGAGCAGGTCGGCGACCGGCGGGGGCTTGAGGATAAAAGTGAAAGAGCGGTCCTTAAAGATGGAGATCTCCACCGGCACGATGCTGTCGCCTTTGTCCTTGGTGGCGGCATTGTACTGCTTGCAGAACTCCATGATGTTGATGCCGTGCTGGCCGAGCGCGGGACCGATCGGCGGCGCCGGGTTGGCTTTGCCGGCCGGGATCTGGAGCTTCACTTTGACTAATAGTTCTTTTGCCATGTTAGTTTATCTTTTGCGCGTGCTCAAAGTTGACCTCGACCGGCGTATCCCGGCCGAAAATGTTGATCAGGACCTTGAGCTTCCCTTTCTCCGCGTTTATCTCGTCGACCACGCCGGTATATCCGCGGAAAGCACCGGAAATGACCCTGACCCCTTCGCCCTGCTCGAAAGAGACTTCCAGCTTCTCTTCCTTGCCGAGCTGCTTGAGGACCCGCTGCATCTCTTTTTCCGAGACCGGCGTCGGCTTGACCTTGGTCCCGATGAACCGAGCGACCCCGGAGGTCTGCCGGATCAGGTACCAGGTCTCCTCGTCCAGGATCATGTCGACGAAAACGTACCCCGGGAACATTTTGCGGACCTTTTCCAGCCGCTTGCCGTTCTTGATCTCGATCGTCTCTTCCAGCGGGACCAGGATCTGGAAAACCCGCTCTTTGAGCCCTTCGTCGACGATCGTCTGTTCCAGCGCCGACTTCGCCTTATCTTCCTGGCCGGTCAACGTCTGGATCACGTACCATTTGCGCTCGCCTTCGATGATCTTCGGTTTGGCCTTCTCCTTGGCCGGAACCGGCTCGGCCGGGACCTCGGCTTTGACTTCGGGCGCAACGACCGGTTCTACCGCCGGCTGGGCCGGTTCGGCGGCCGGCGCGGCGTTCTCCGCGGCCTGTTCTGCTGTCTTTCCCTGCTCGATGTTTTCTTCCATTTTTACTTCAGCAACGCCTTGAAAAGCGCCGCCAGCCCGTAATCGACGATCATGACAAAGAGCGACGTCGCAATGACGATCACCAGAATTATCACGGTCGCAACCGCGACGTAACGCCGGTCGGGCCAGACGACCTTCCGCATCTCGGCCAGGGTCTCTTTAATGTAACCGAGTATCTTATCTTTCATTTTTAAGGATCGGGCCTGCCCCGACTTGAACGGGGAGTCCCGGTTTTGGAGACCGGTGGTTTGCCATTAACCGACAGGCCCGGGCAAAAACCTACTTCTCCTCCTTATGTTTGGTCGTCTTACGGCACCAGGGACAGAATTTGGAGAGCTCGAGCCTCTCCTTGGTATTCTTTTTGTTCTTCGTCGACGTATAGTTCTTACGTTTACAGACGGTACAAGCTATAGTAATGATTTCTCGCATTTATCTCTCCAAACGCACAAACCCTCCCTATCCCGCCTTTACGGGCAAAATAGAGAGGGGAAATTCAACCTATCCTCGCGTAACCTCAGGAAGGCGTTTGACCTCGACTAAACCAGATCCCGGGCATTGAAGCGTGCCAGAGACGAGCCGATCCCCGATTAGCCAAACAACAAGGGTTAATTTTACGCTACCGGCCGCGGATTGTCAAGGGGTATTTTACGGATTCGGGATATATTTGAGGATCGTGCCGTTATCCCCCACGGCCCACCCTTCGGTCGCGCTGCGGAACTGGACCTCGTTCAGGCTATCGTTGACCCCGGTCGGTCTTTCCTGCCAGGTTTCCCCGGCATCGGTCGTCCGAAGCGCTTTGCCGCCCGCGCCAACCAGCCAGCCCTCCAGAGTATTAATAAATGAAAGAGAATAATAGGTCGTGTTGACCCCGGTTTCCCTGGTAACCCAACTGGTCCCCCCATCGGTCGTCTTTAAGATCCAGCCGTTGGCTACGCTCCCGGCCGCGAAACCGTGGTTTTGATCGACAAAATCGACCGTATTAAGGTCGACGCTGACCCCGCTCGTCTGCACTCCCCAAGTAAAACCGCTATCGGTGCTCTTTACGATCTGCCCGCTCGAACCGACCGCCCAACCGTAGTTAGCATCGACAAAATCGACCGCATATAACGTTCCGGTCGTTCCGGTCGTCATCGGCCCCCAGCCGACCCCGGCATCGGTCGTCTTATACAATTGCTGGTTCGCAGTCGAGGAGTTGCCTACTACCCACCCATTGTCCGAATCATAGTATTGGATATCCTGGATGGTTATAACGCCGATGCTTGGGGTGTCTACCGCCCAATCGGTTCCGCCGTTGGTCGTTTTGACGATCTCGTGATTGTGGCCGGCGACCCAACCGTTATTGGCGTTAAGAAAAGAGAGCGCGTAAGCGTAATTGAGGATCTGGCTTTCCTGGGTCGCCCAGCTCGTCCCGCCGTTGGCCGTATGCAGGATAGTGGAATCGTCGACGCCGTAGTTCCTGATCGCCGCGATCCAGCCATTATTATCGTCGGCAAAACAAATCCCCTGCAGGCTGTTGGTCGTACCGCTCGCACGCCCTTCCCACCAGATCACGGTCGTGGTGGTCGTGGCAGTGGTCGTGGTGGTCACGATCGTCGTAGTGGGCACCGTGGTGGTAGTAGAGGATGGCGGCTTGGTCGTCGTCGTGCCCGTGGTCGTCGGGACCGCCGGGGCCGTGGTGGTTGGAGCGGCCGTAGCGGTCGTGGCCGGGGCCGCCGTCGTCGTGGTGATCGTGGTGGTGGCCGGCGCCGCCGTAGTGGTCGCGGCCGCGGTCGTTGTGGTGGTGCCGACGACGATCGAACCGCCGCCCCCGCCGCCGCAGCCGGCCAGCAGCCTAAGCGCTGACAGGACAACGACTACTGTCAATAAGAATAGCGCCGACCGTTTTAGCAAAAGCCGCTCCGTTTACCGGCGCCGCATGATCAGGCCGCCGCCACCGATTGCCAGCGCCCCGGCTCCGCCGCTGTCATCCTGGGCGTAGAACGCCCGGATCGGATAAGGAATACCGCTTAAAACCCTGTGCCAATCTGTCGGGACATCCAAGCTGCCGTTGCAATAATAGATCGAACCGTTTTCCGAGCCGAGCGCGGCATCGCCCCCGCCGACTCCGGTGACGATCACGGCCGCGCCCAGGGTTTCGGTCCCGTCACCGATCTGGAAGGCGCTGGTAGTCCAGGCGCCGGCGGTGTAATACCTGACCCGCCCGCCGGTGCCGGCGATCAGGACATCGGGATTGCCGCCGTTAAAAGCAAAGAGCCCGCGCCAGTAAGTATCTACTTCGCCGCTCAAAGCGCTAAAACTGTTCCCAAAATCGGTCGTATAATAGAGCTTACCGTCGTCGGGGATAACGAACTGGCCGTCGGTAAAAGCAATGTTGCGCAGGGCAGTCGCTCCGGCAATGTTCTGAATAAGCGGGTTCGTGATCGGCGCCGAAGCGAAAGCGAAAGCGTCGCTTTCAAACGTGCCGGTTACCCAGACGCCGCTCTTCGCATCAGAGAACGCTATGCCAAAGGGAGTGCTCCCGCGATTCTCCAAGCTGACCGAGAGCAGGTTGATCCCCGCCTCCGGGGTCGGGCAGCCGCCGTAAGGATAATTGCTCCAGCTCGCCAGGTTGGTCGGATCGTTACAAATGTAAACGATCCCCTGACCGCCGGCGTCGGTCCCGCAAAGGTACATCTTACCGGTCGCGTCGGAGCTGACGATACTGTTGAACGTCTCTGTCCCGGTCTTGATCACTTCCCAGCTCATAGGATAGAGGGCAAGATGCGCGGCCGTATCGCCGAGACTAAAGCTCTCGCTCGATGTAAGCCAGTCTGGTCTGCGGGCCGACAAATTGTAACTCCCGGCCGACAAACCGGTGATCTCATAGGTGCCGGTCGCCGCGTCGGCGGTAACGACGCCGTTGACCGCTCCGGTGTAAACGATCTCCACTCCGCCCCGGATCCCGTCGTTGGTGCCGGCGAATTTAATCTTGCCGGCGATAATAGCCAGGACCGTGGTGGTGGTCGTCGTCGTGGTCGTCGTGACCGTGGTCGTGGGCGCCCCGGTCGTCGTTACGACGGTCGTGGTGGTCACGACAGTCGTCGTAGTGGTGACGCGCGGATCGGTCGCCGAACCCTGGCCGCAGCCGCTTTGGGAAATGACCAGAAGACAAGCAACAAGGACCAAACTGATCAATGGCAGTTTATTCATTAGAATGCCCTCCTGGCGACCAGCGTTATACCCGAAGCGGAGCTAAAACCGGCCTGGACCCCGAACGCGCCGAATTCCTTGTTCAGGAAGACGCCAAGGCCGATCCTGGCCCCTTTGTCGATGACCGCCGGCATCAGCGGCAGGTTTTGTACGTAAGCGGAATAATTGCAGATATCGAGGCCGATCCCGCCCGCAACCTGGCCAAAGTTCTTAACGACCGAGCCTGACCCGTATATTAATGTATAAGAGTTCCCTAACCCCGCTCCGAGGCCGAACTGGAGCTGCAGGTCGCCGGACAGCGGCCGGACAAAGGCGGCGCCAATGACCCCCGCTCCGCCGCGCGTTCCCGCTTCAGCGATGATCGACCCTGCTTTAACCTTGGGGAGAGGGGCTTGAACCGGCGTGGCGATGACGCGCGGTCCGGCTTCCGCCGTCGGCACGGCGCCGACTACCCGCGCCGCGTGAGCAAACCCAGCCGTCAAGATAACCGCCAACCCGATCAATATCGCCTTTTTCATTTTTTCGCTCCTTTTAATAAGAGTTCCAGTCCAGCAAGCCTCTGTTCAACAGCGCCTGGACGTAGCCGGTCTGATAAAGCAACTCGACCGTCTCCGCCCGGGTCAGGGCCCGGTTCGGCTCGAACCGTTTCCCTGCCAGATATTTTAGCATACCTTCCTTCTTAGCCGCAGAGATAAATTCGGCCGCCCAGTGATCGTAGCCGACGTCGGAGAACTCGTCGGCATACGCCCACTCTTTCACTTTCGCGAACCGGACGATCATCGCCACCCCTTCGGCGCGCGTGATCTTGCCGTTCGGTTTGAATAAATTGCCGGGATATCCTTTAACGATCCCCGCCGCCGCCGCTTGCGCAATATAGCCGGCGGCCCAATGCGCCGTTTTGACATCCTTAAAATCGGTCTCCAGACCGGATTCCGGACTGCTGTAACCCGTTTTCATCAGGAGGGTGGCCATTTCGGCCCGGGTAATGTTCCCTTCCGGCCGGAACGTCCCGTCGGGATAACCGGTGATGATGTTCGACATCGCGAGCAGCGATGTCGGCACGGCGACCCAGTAGTCGCGGGCAACGTCAGGGAAGTTCTTCAGGCGCAGGACCCGGACCGCTTCGGCGGTCAGCGGGCTGACCCCGCTCCGCCCCTCGACGACCAGTTTATTCTTCCCTTCGGCCAGCTCGGCGATCGCGTCGAACGTCCCCTCCAGCGTGATCCGGACCTTTTGGCCGTTGAGCGCCAGGGTGTTGATCCGGTTGTCGAAGATGTCGCCGGTCAGCCGGGTGGACTGATCAAAGGTGATCGTCTTATCCTTGGGGAGGTTAACTCTCATTTTCAGCAACGGCGCCGCCCGCTCCGGCAAGGTCGGCCCGTAGGTCAACGAGAAAAAGCTGTTATCAATACCGGGTAAGCCGGGGAATTGGTGGAACGCGTAGTCGAAACGGAACCCGCCGTACATCAGACCGACGCCGTAGGCCAGGCCGCTCTCCGTCACGTAGCTCCCGCCGCCGTCGGTCGAAACGTCCTGGTCGAGACCGGCCCGGACGGCGATCATCGGGATCGGCTGCCATTCGGCGCCGACATGGTAGAGGAGCGGATACCCGCTCTTCAGGTCGGCGTCGAGCAGCAGGTCGACCCGCTGCTGGCCGTATTTGAGCAGCGCGTTCTTGTCGCCGATCAGCGTCAGCGCGGAACCGAGACCGAACGTGGCCGGATAACTTTCACTGTAACCGGAGGCGTAATTCAAGCGGCCTCCCATGCTGTACGGCAAGACGTTGTGGCCGACGGCGCCGACGCTCAGGTACGGCAGCGGCCTCATTTTCAAGCCGAGATCGAGCTCGGTGCCGGTGCCGACCCCGTCGATAATGCTGTCGCCCGACAGGGAAGTGTTGAACAGTTTGAGCGAGGAACCGAGTTCGATGTTCCAAAACTTCTTCGCCCAGGTAAAGAAGAAAACGTTGTTAAAATAATCGATCGCCGGCTGGCTGCCGTCAACGACATAGATCGGGTCCGCCTCCGTCCCTTCCAGGACCTTGGTGACCGGAACGCCGCCGGTCGACGAGCCGACGAACGAAGCGCCAAGCACCCCGTATTCGGTCGGATACGCGCCGGAAAAGAGGAGATAATTGTAATCTTCCATGAACTTGCCCGACATCGAGGTCCCCTGCCACTGCTTCAGCTCGGCCAGGCCGGCCGGGTTGGAGAAGACGGCGGTAGAATCGTCCGCCAGGCCGATAAAGGTCCGGCCGAGGCCGATCGCCCGGCCGCCGATCGCCAGTTTGGAGGGATCGAGCGCCGTTTGCGCGCAAACAACGGTGCCGCTAAGCAGGCAGGCCAGCAGGAGGGCGGCTATTCTCTTCATGGCGTCCTCCTGGCGTTGACGATCCTGATCTTTTTACTGATGATCTTACCGCCGTTCAACTGCCGGATAAAACCGGTAAAGACGCCGCGCGGCTGGTCGCCGATATTGATCTGGATCGTGTTCCCTTTCCCCGTTTCCAGCGTGACCGGCAGGCGGAGCGTCGGACCAAGCCCCGGCGAGGCGAGAACGAACTCGGCCGGGCCGCTGTAGGCGGGATCGTATAATTCGTACTGGATGGTGCGGACCGGGTTATCGGAGACCGACGGATAAACGACCGCGTTCTTGACCGGTTTGTCTTCCACGGCCGGCGACGGCGGGGTCGGCGTATTGACGGTCAGGGTGAACGTTTCGCTCGTCATTTCGCCGGCGGCGTAGCAGCGGACAATGCAGGTATAAGCCCCGACTTCCAGCGAGGCGCTGAACTGCCGGGCTTCCAGGGAAGCCAGTGCGCCGTTAACGGCCAGGGTCCCCGCGGCGTAAGCATCCACGGTCGCGCCGATCGTTACTTCGCCGCTGACCGAGCCGCCGCTTAAGGGGGTCGGTGCCAGCGCCTCGAAAAAGAGCGTCGGTCCCTGGCCGCTCCAGTTGCGCTGGTCGATCGTCAGCGTCCCGTCGAGCGGCGAGCGGGCGATCCCGTCGAACTTGATGTTCTGCAAAATTAACCGCGCCGGGGCGATCGGCCAGGCGGCGGCGGCAGAAACGCCGCCGTCCGGATTGGCAACCGTGACGCCGACATTGCCGGCGGCGTTCGCTTCGACGGTGACCAGCGCTTCAAGCTTTTGGGCGCTGATCAACCTGACCGGTCCGCTACTCGCTTCCACGGTGGAGAAAGCGACGGCCGGCGCCAGGTCGGACGAACCAAGCAAACCGAGGAAATGGGTCCCTTCGATCGTCATGATCAGCGTCTGGGCTTCCGTGGAAGAGACCAGCCGGGCCGGACTAAGCGCAGTGACAGCCGGCTCGATCACATATTTATATAACGTACCGCCGGACGCGCCGCTGCCGGCGATCCAGATCGAAGATTCATTGGTCCCGTTGACCGCCAGGAGATCGGTGCCGGCGCTGAACCCGCCGATCCGGCTCCAGCCGGCGCCGGCGCTCGTGCCGTTGGTAGTCCGGTAAACCTCGCCAGACGAGCCGACCGCCCAACCGTTGTCGGGATCGGTAAAGTGGATCCCCTTGATGTCGGTCGTTGCCGGGATCCCGCTGGAGCGGGAATTCCAGGCCCCGTCGTAATAAAACACCGCCCCGCCGTCGCCGGCCGCCCAGACCGAATTGACCGCGAACATCTGGACGTCGTTAAAATAACCGGTCCCGCCGGTAAAAGCCGAAACGATCCAATTGGCGCCGCCGTCGCCCGAACCGTAGACCACTTTGGCGCTGCCGTCGGCCAGGCCGCCGACCGCCACCAGGATATTCGGGCTCACGTAAGCGATCTGGCGAAAATGGCAATTGCCGGCCACACCGGCCGCCGATTGGGTCCAGGTGTCGGTCGCCGCGGTATAAGTGTAGAGGGAATTGCTGCCGCCGGGATTGTCGCCGGCCGCCCAGCCGTTCCCGTTCGGGAGGAAATAACAGTTGCGCAGCGTCACCAGCGTGCCGCAATCGGCCTTCTGCTCAAAAGCGAAAGTGCCGGTCGCCTGGTTAAAGGTGATCTTGGCCGTCTTGGAATTGGCGCCGACCATGAAACCTTCGATCGTGCCGTAAAAATTAACGCCGCGCCAATCGTTGGTCAAGAAGCGGGCAAAGTTCCAACCGGCGCCGTAATTGGAGGTGCCGGCGACCAGGCCGCCGGCGCCGACCGCCAGCGCGCCCTGCCCGGTGACCAGCGGGGCCGCATTAACGAGCGCTTCGCTCGTCGCCGCCTGGTTCGACCAGGAAGCGGCGAACGCTCCGCCGGCCAGCACGATCAATAAAAGCAAGTTCACCGATCCTTTTATTAAAGTATTCATTTTTCTCCTTTCAGAAAATCGAGCAGCGGCTCAATCTTGGCCCTGGCCGGCTTGGTCCGGGCGACGATGCCGGCCGCTTCCGCGCGGGTCAGCGCCTTTTTCGGTTGGAATTTCTGGTCGCGCAGATAATCGAGGGTCCCCTCTTTTTGCAGCGCGAAGATCGCCTCAACCGCCCAGTGCCGCCCCGGGATATCGGGGAACGGCGCCGCGGTCACGGTCACCGGCAGGAGCCGGTCGTATTTCGCCACGATCGTCGCCCCCTCGGCCCGGGAGATCGTCTTGTTCGGTTTGAAGGTCCCGTTGGGATAACCGGTCACGACCCCCTGCACCGCCGCCGCCTTGACGAACGGCGCCGACCAGCTGTCGGCCGCCACGTCTTTGAACGGCGGTTTGGCCGGCTGTTCGGGCGCTGTCTCTTGCAAAGTGTAAAGCAGCTTGGTCAGCTCCGCGCGGGTCACCGGTTTCTCCGGCTGGAAGGTCCCGTCGGGATATCCGCCGAGGATCTCGAGCAGGGCAAGAAAGCCGATCGCTTCGCGCGCCCAGAGGTCGGGCGGCACGTCGCGGAAATCGCGCAAACGGACGATCCGCGCCTCCGCGGTAGCCAGCGGCCGCTCGCGATTGTCATACGCCGCCAGCGGAATGGCATTCTTCCCCGGATCGGCCGCCAGCGTAACGGTAAATTTATTGTCTGCGGAGATCGGGATCTCCGCCCCCAGCACGGTCAGCCGGGCTACCGCCGGGTCGACCGCGCCTTCGAGCGTCACGATCTCCGTAAAAGTAATCGCCTGGTAGCCACCCAGGGCAATGTACTCCTTGCGCACGACGATCGGCTTGATCTCCGGCCGGTAAGCGATCGAAAAATAATGGGAGGTGAGGCTCGGATCGTTGGCGTAAGTGTGATAAGCGTAATCGAAACAAAAGCCGGAGAGGTTCAGGCCGAGACCGAAAGCGAGGTTATTGATCGTTTCGTTCACGCCCTCGCCCTGGTCCAGACCGCCCCGCAGGGTCAGGAGCGGAACCGGCGTCCATTCCACGCCGGCGTGGGCCAGGCCGGACGGCGACGCGGCGGTCAGCGCCTTTTCGTAATCAAGGGCGAAGAGCAGTTCCTGCGGGCTCTCGACCTGCGCTTCGCGTCCCAGCAGTTTATAAGCCAGCCCGATCCGGGAAACGGTCGGAAATCCCTCTTCCACCCCGTCGCTCCATTTCAACCGGCCGCCGGCGGTGGCAGGCAGGAAATTTTGCTGCGTAAAACCGAGCTTAAGTTGCGGCAGGTAACGGTAGATCACGCCGAGGTCGGATTCCAGGCCGGTCGCCGTCAGGTCGCCGAGCCCGGGCCGCGTCAGCGACGAATTGAAGAGTTTGAAGTTGACGCCGGCCGACAGGTCCTTGACCAGGAAGTTATCGCCGGTGCCGTAAGAAACCACCATCGCCAGGCGGCTGACGCCGCTCGTGGCGCCGGTCGTCGGCGCGTAGGTCAGCGAATTGGAAGCAAGCCCCAATCCGACCCCGCCGCCGGCCAGCGGCAGCGCCAGATCGAGCGCCAGGACATCATAAGAATCCAGGTGCTTGGCGGTCAGCGTGTTCAGCTCAAAGTTTTTGATCTGGCCGAGGCCGGCCGGATTGGTGAAGACCGCGGCCGGGTCGTCGGCCAGGGCGCAGAACGCCCGGCCCAGGCCGAGCTGCCTGGCGCTGCCGCCGATCTTGGTGATATCATCGGCGTCGGCCGCCAGGGCCGCGCCGCCCAGCAGCCACAGACCAAGCGCGATCGCCAACGCCTTGAAACTTCCCGTCATCTGCTCTCCTCGTTAATAAACGGTCACGAAATTCTTGAAATATTTATTGTCGAGCCGGTTGATAACCGTGACCACGCCGCGCCGCAGCTTGCTGGCCGGCAGCACGACTTCCAGATCGCGTTCGGCGCTCGAGCCTTCGGCGGCCGCGTAAGAAGCCAGCACGTTCCCTTCGCTGTCGACCACTTTAATGTCGACCGTCGTGTAAACCGCCTTTTCCCGGATCCGCTTGCTCCCCGCGTCCCAGTACGGCACGGTCGTCAGCAAGCCGGAGCCCGACCCGGTGGTCGTGGTCGTCGTGGTGGTGGTCGTGGTGGTCGTCGAAGACGCCAGGTAAGAGAAAAACAGCCCGTTCAGGCTTGAGGTCGTACTCTGGTCACCCAGGGAGCCGAGCAGGACCTGCGCCTGGATCCAGGATTCTTCGCTGGCGGTGATCGAGCCGGCATAGCTTTTCGCCGCCAGGCCGGTCTCGCTGCTCGCCGTCCGGAAACCGATCAAGTACGCTCCGGTCGTTTCCGCCGTAGCGCCGGTCCAGAAAGAGGGGGCGGCGGGACGTTCTACCGCGGCCGACTCATACGTGCCGATGGCCGAATAGCGGTCGGTCATCTTTTGCAGACGGATCCGGCCGGCATCGTCAAGCCAGGCGACCAGGAAGCGGTTGGTCGACGCCGCGTCGATGTTCCCGCTCTCCCAGGTCTCGCCCGGATAGAGGAGCTTGGCGTTTATATTGTCCAGGAGCGAACTGCCGTTCGGCCCGTAGAGCGCCCGGCCGCTGGTATCGATCTCCTGGCATTTAACGGTCAACAATAAGCCGGCCGGATCGAGCGTCAGCGTTCTGATCCCGACCAGGAAAGTGTTGCCCGCGCCGTCTGCGGTCACATCGATCGGGTAAAAGGTCGATGCCGAGCCGAGCAGCGCGCCGGAACTGTCGTAAAGCCGCCAATAACCGGTCTGCAAAGTCACGTCGGTCGGATCGCCGTAACAGACCGCGATCCCGCCGGCACCGGCCGCCACCCTGGTAAATGGGGTATAGGCCGCCGTCCACGTCTGAACCGGATTGGCGCCGAACGCCTCCCAGGTCCCGCTGCCGCCGGAATCATAGAACCTTTTCAGGAACAGGTTCGCCCCGGCGGGCGGCCCGCCGAACGTTTCCACGTAAGCGACGTAGAGCGAACCGTTGTAAGCGGCCATGCCGATCATGTCGATATTCTTAGTGGCCAGATCGTTGCCGACCGGTAAACCGCTATCGCCCCAGCGCCGGGCGGAAAGGCCGCTGCATTTCTGGACGTAATAATTGGTGTGGCCGGTCACCGGATCGGTCATCCGGACCAGGACGTACGCGTTGCCGAGATCATCGCAGGTCAATTGCGGGTCGAAACCGCCCCCTTCGGGCGTGACCAGCTGCAGTTTAGCGGCGCCGGCGCCGAACAACCGGGTACCGGTCGAATCGAATTTCTGGACCAGCACTTCGGGGGTAGTAGTTGAGTTCAAGTAATCTTCCCAGGCGATCCAGGTCTCGCCGGCTATCGAGCTCCCCAGGCTGTGATGGCGCATCGGTTCGGTCGAATCGGTCGGCGAGACCGGCCCCGACCAGGTTTGGGTCGACCAGATCGGCGTCACGTAGATCTTCGGCTTGACCCCGAAGGCCTGGGAAAGGACCGCCCCCTCGCCGCCGTCGGGCGCCAGGCGGAGCGATTCAAAATTGGCGACGCTGGCGGCGGCGGAGAATTCCCGCGGGTCGCCGGACGCGCCGAAGATCTGGGTTTTCAGCTTGGCGTCGGTATCCGGGTTGCCGTCGATCCAGGCCAGGATCGTCCGCTCGCCCTGGGTCGTTTTAACGACCTGGGGAAGGCGGTAAGCCAGGCGCCCCGCTTCCGCGGAAACGCCGGCGCCGGCCGTGCCGCCCCATTGGCGGACGCCGTAAAGCCTTTGCAGGATGACCGCGCCCGATTCGAAAGTCGTCTGGTTGAAAACGGAACCGGCCGCCAGCGTCACCGCGACGGTCGCGGCGCCGGCCGGCGCGACCAAACCGAAGATCACCAGCAGAACCGCTGCCAATTTTAATCTTGACACTACGAACACCCCTTTTTTATTCGATTATCGCGATCTTGACCTTGGCCAACACGCGATTTTCAAAGCGCGCTAAAATGCTGCCCGCGTAGACCCCCGCCCCGGCCTGCCGGCCGTCCTGGGCGACGGTATCCCAAACGACCTTGTTCGTGCCGGCCGAGCCGCCCTCGCTCAGCTTCGCGCAGTTGATCTTTTTGACGATCTTCCCTTCGACGCTGTAGATGTAGATGTCGATGTCGGCGTCGCCGGAGAGGGTATATTGGATCGTGACTTTCTTATCCGCGTCGCGCAGGCGGACCGGCGCCGGGAAGGTAAGCGGCGCGCCGATGACGCGGAGCGGCCCGCCGGCCACTTCCACCGACGCCAGTTCGGTGACGGACGCAGCGGCGCCGAGCGCCCCACTGCTCCGGGCGGCAAAGGCGAAAACGTGTTCGCCGGACGCGAGCTTCTCCGCTTCCGACACGGTGTATTGCAGGGTGAACGATTTGAGCGCGCTGCCCGCTGCCGCGGTCTTGAGCGTCATGTGCGAATCGTTGAGCGCCAGCACCCGGGCGGCGGTCGAACCGGGGTCGACGACGATCGAATAATCGGCAACGCTGCCGGACAGGCCGTACGGCGTTTCGATGGTGACGTCCGCCCGGATCTCCGGCTGGTCGGAAATGACGAATTTGCCGCCGGCGGCCAGGATCGCCGGCTGGTAAAGCCGCCGCCCGAACCAGATCTGCAGTTTAGGCGCCGGCTCGTTGAGCGCTCCCGGCGGAATGATCCCGCCGCCCGCCTTGATCTCCATCTCCGGCAGAAGGTCGTAACCGGAACCGGTCACGGTAAACTCGACCGGCCCGCCCCCCTGCCCGTCCACCTGCGCCGTAGCGGCGAAATGCTTCTGGCCGACGGCCAAGAAGGTCTGATTGAGCCCGAAGCCGTTGATAACGTAATTGCCGCTCCCGTCGATGAGGCCAAGCGTGTATTGCGGCTCGGTCCCCTGAAGCGCGGCCGCGTCCCTATAAAAGTAGACGGTCGTGTCGACTCCCGGCCGGACCCCTTTGACGAAACCGGAGAGGAAATAGACCGGCATGTAGCGGTTATAGGCCGACGCGCCGGCGACCGCCAATAGTAAAATTATTCCGATCAGGAGCCGTCGTTTCATTTAACCTCCAGGTTCTCCACCCGGTTCTTGAGATAGACCTGATAGCCGATCCCCGGGACCAGTGCGAAGTCGTCGCCGCTCACTTTTTCGCCGGCGGCGCTGTAGGCGACGCCGTAGCCGGCGCCGCTCTTGTTCCAGCCGTAGATGCCGATCACTTCGCCCCGCTTGCCGTTGATGAGGGCGGCCAGGTCGCTCGCCCGTTTGCCGCGCCAGCTGGTCGGCACGGCGATCGTGTTGACGATCAGCTTGTCAGCCTGGTACGGCTCCAGCGTGTAAACGAACGGTTCGCTGCTGCCGGCGCTGACGCCGAGCGTTTCGTAGTCGACGACCGCCCCGTCGGTGCTGCCGAACCAGTTGGTGGCGACCGGTTTGAACTTATATTTGCCGGACGGGGTATTTTGCAGGGTCACGGACGAGCCGCTCCGCGTCTCCGCGGAACCGCTCGGGTACGTGATGACGACCGAGAAGCCGGTCGTTTCCCGTTTATATCCGTCGCTGCCGGTTTCGTTATAATTGACCGGTATGCCGAGCTGGAGGTTCATATTGCTGCCGCTCCGCTGCAGCGATTCGCTGATCGTGCCGATCGTCGGGACGTTCGGTTTATCGGCTTTATAGGTCGCCCGCAGGTCCGTTAAGTTATTGGGGGTCGGCGGGATGTTCCGGGGCGTGGCGGAATAGCTGAACTTGCCGTAGAACGAACCGGCGGTCCGCGGCGTCCCTTTCCAGGTCCGGGCGCCGACCGAGCCGCCGTTCAGGTTCATATCCTCGAACTGGTAATAAAGCGTGGTGCCGCCGTCTTTGACCTCGGTCAGATTTAAAGTCAGCGATCCGGCGGCAGACCGCGGGTCGGACGGCGTGGAGGAAAAGAACTCGAGATTCGTTCCCTGTGTTGGGTTCGCTCCATTGGCGCCGTCCTTATCCCTGATCGCTCCGGGGTGGACGCGGAGAATGATGCCGGCCTCGGCGGTGACCGCCAAGACTACCAGCGCGGCCAGGAGCAGCGTGATCTTTACCCCCCATTTATTAATGTTCATCTTCATGTTCACAATTCCTCCTTATGGATAGATCAAGGTCCAGTCGAAAGCGCTTCCCGAATAGTAGAACTTGCTTTCGGCCGGCTTCAAGGCGGTCTGGGCCGCGTCGCCCCAGGCCCCGCCGCTATATGTCGTCAGGGTGAACTGCTGTCCCGCCCGGTCCCAGGTCAGCAGCAGGTCGCCGGTCGTTAAGGCGGTCAAGCCCGCTTGGGCGGTCGTCCGCTGCCGCGGGTACGGGAAGGCGATCAGGTTGTAGCCGGTGATGACCGGCCGCGTGTTGGTCGTCGCCAGCTTGCCGAACCGGCCGGTCAGGGAGACGCTCTTGGCGCCGGCCGCCGCGTCGGTATAAAGGATAAAGCCTTCGGCCAGTTTCAAGCTATGGTCGCCGGTCCAATCGCCGGACGAGAAAGTCGCCAGTTCGTACTGGCTGCCGTTCCACCAAAGGAGCATGGAGCCGGCGACGTTGACCTGGTCGGCCACCAGCGCTTTGAGCGAGACGCCGTCTTCCTGGAACGGCAGGGAGGTAAAGACGAAACCGCCAGCAGCATTGGTTGTAACCTCGACTTTGCCGACGGTGATCGAGTTGTTCTGTTCGTTTAGCAGGTCGGTCCCGGTAACCAGCGGGTTCGGCACGACCCGGTAGTAATGGTTATTGCCATCCTTGCCGGCGCCGGTCAGAGTCAGACTGGTCTGCGAGTTCGGGAGCGGCGCCGCCGCCGTCAGGTCAACGGTAAAGGCAGCCGCGCTCGGCTGATATTCGCTCCCGGCCCCGCTCTCCGCGTAGACCTTGACCCCGGCGGGAAGCGGTTTGCTTGGATCGTAGCCCCAGGTCAGGACCAGATCGTTCCCTTCGCGGCGGATATTCGTCTCCCTGATCCAGCCGCTGTCGGCGACTTCGGGCCCCGTCTGGGTCGTGGTAGTCGTGCCGGTCGTTGTCGTGGTGGTAGTCGCCGGCCCGCTCGTAGTGGCCGTGGTAGTTGTGGTGGAGGTCGTGGTCGTCAGCCCGGGCGGGATCAAGGTATAGATGCCGCCGAGGCCGAGACCGTTGGAATAACCGATGACCGGTTCGCCTTTGATGTCGATAATGGCCGTCTCCACCGTCCCGCCGGAAGAGATGAAAGGATCGGCGGCAAATGCCATCGACGCGGCAATTAAAACCGCAACAATAATAATAATCGACTTTACTCTGGATATCGGCATTAGTTATTCACTTTTTTTCGCCTGTCATCCCAAATCACGTCTTAACTTACTCAAGCGTCATTTATGATCTTTAATTGCTGGTATCAACCACGAGAAAGGAAACCGCCGCATGAGCCGGGACCTTTACGCTGAATTCACCCCAATCAATTCCCTGCACGACCGGCATCGGTATAGAGTTTTCATCCCCTTGCATCGAAACGGACATCGTGATAAGGACGATCGAAGTAGGCGTAACGCACGAATTCTTTACCTTTACCCATTGAGTGCTGGACAGAGTATTCCTAATTTTCCCGACAGTCCCCTCCATCGCTACTTCTCCGGTAAAGCCGGAACCTATCCCTTGCCCCGTGCTCCCTTCCAATTTAATGCGTCCCTGCCCAACTGCCAGGGCAACGCTTGGTGTATTGGAGGAATTTTTATAAGTATTTTCGGCATACACTCCATAGCTTAAATGCGTCCCTTTCCCCATTACCCCGGACCACTGCCCATCTCTTCTCGCTCCAAGCCATCCGGTGGCCTTAACCCCACCCACCGAATCTTTCCCAAGCCCTTTGACGGCTGCGGTATCAGCCGTATTGTTAGGCGCACTTTCCGCCAAAATCCCATTTGCTGTTCCGCTGGCTCTGACGCCGTTGCTGCTCGGGCCAAAGACCGCGCTGCTCGCCGTAATACCGCGGGATACTTCCACCTCACCATTCACCTTCAAACCCTTACCGCCGCTAAACAAACCGGAATAACCAGTCGGAGATTCTGCGGTTGCGCTTAAACCAGTCGAGTAACCCTTGGCATCCAATCCTATGATACCTTCCCCCCTAACCCCGATCGCGGACCCCACCCCATGAACCCCTATGCCAACCGGAATTAACACCAACATCCTGTCGTTTTTAAAATATCCCGCGGCACCGGCGCTATTAGTCACAGCACGGATATTTCCATTAACGTCCAAGCCTGCCGACGGATTGCTTGTACCAATTCCCACCTTGCCTCCGGCTAATTGCAAAATTAGCGCTCCACTTTGTCCGCCAGCGCCAATGTAACCGCTGGCTACCTGGTCAGCGCCCTGGAGGGTCATTCTACCCCCCTCTCCCGCTACATCTAATCCCCCTTCAGCTTCAACAGTCAGTTTCCCGGTAATCTTATCCCCCGTTTTTTTGACAAAGTTAGAAACGTTGGCAGAGGTGTTTTGGATCGTACCGTCAGAAAACTTTAAGCCGCCGGACTTGATCTCCACCGTCCCGGCCACGGTGACCTTACTGTTCCCCGCATCGACCGATCCGATAACCATCTTTGAGGCGGACGCGCTCTGAACGTATAAAACATTAGAGTAGCCGGTAGCGTCAACATAGGCGGCGCCGAATTGGTCCCCGCCAACGAGCCGCAGGGTACCGCCCTCACCCGCAACATTTAACTGTTTGCCTTCAACGGTCAAATCGCCGGTCATCTTATCGCCGGTCTTTTTGACAAAAATCCCCGCCCCGGTACCTGCGGCAGTCGTTTGGACCGTGCCATCAGCGAACCGATACCCGCCGGCCGTGATCTCGATCGTCCCGGCAACGCTCAACCGTTCCGCCGGATTGGCCGAACCAATACCGACTTTGCCGGAAAAATAATTCTTTGGCGCCTGTGAATAGACGCCATGATTGCCGCTGCTTTCAAATTTCCCGGCGATGCCCGAACCGCTGTTAAAGTACCCGCCGGTCCCGCTCGTGGCCAGGAATTCGCCGCCGCCGCCCGTACCGTCATTTTGCCCGCGGATCGCCGGACTTGTGCCCGAAGCGCCGCCGGAAACACCTACCCCGTTCTTGCTATAACCCATAACCCCGGTACCTTCCCCCGTGCCGCGCATTCCGACCGTACCACCACCGCCATAAACAGCGATGTATGTCCCCTTGCTTACCACTCCATATAAACCGGGGCTCTCAACCGTCAATGTCCCGGTCATCCGGTCGCCCGCTTTTTTGACAAAAGATCCGTCACCCCCGACTGAACCGCCGATAATGCTTAAAGTTTCCCGGGTGGCCAGGGAAATGATCTCCCGGCTGCTCGCTCCGCCCAGGTAGCTGGCGTTCTCCGCCACAAAGGCATAAGGAACGGAATTTAAGCTTTGGGTGATCTCGTTCCGTCCGCCCGAATGGTCGATCGTGATCCTGACTTGGGTACTGCTAAAATTTTTGATGTTGTTGACCGGCACGGAAAAATTGAAGATGCCGGTCGTCCGGTCGTAATTGACCGATTCCCCCTCAAGCCCGGTTTGAAAACCGATAAAATCGACAAAGATATCGTCGATATCACTCGGCGGAGTGCCGGCGGCGGTCAAGATCCTCCCTTGGACGTTCATTCTGGCCGGCACCGCCGCAGCGGCCCAACCGGCCAGCACCGCCAGCGCGAACACGACAACAACGAATACAGCAAATCCCTTTTTCATTTTATGCCTCCTAATTGAGAATGAACTAGATGATCCGGATAACGTTACCGATCTTTTTAACAACTGAGAGCCGCTCGATCTTTTTCAATGCAGCCTTCAGGTTGGCTTCTTTCACCTGGTGGACCAGGACGACGATCGTCGCCGTGTTCCCTTTGGTCTCTTTCTGCGTTACCGCCGCAATGCTGACCTTTTGGTCGGCGAACGCCCGGGAAATACCGGCTAAAACGCCGTGCCGGTCGGGCGCTTGCAGCCTGATGTAATACCGGCTTTCGATCTGGTCGATCTGGCGCAGGGGATAGGTCCTAAGGGCTGAGGACTGAGGAGCCAGAGGCGAGTCGTCGATCGATAAAATATCATTAATTACTGCCGAAGAGGTTGGATCGCCGCCGGCGCCGGGACCGTAGAACATCAGCTCGCCGACCGGGAAGCCTTTTACATATATAGCGTTGTTATTGGCCGAAACATTGGCCAGCGGATGGGCCTTGGCGACCAGCGCCGGGTGAACGCGGACGTCGAGCTCCCCTTCGATCCGCCGGGCGACAGCCAGCAGTTTGATGACGTAACCGATATCGCCGGCATAAGTGATATCTTCGGCCGCGATCTTTTCGATCCCCTCGCGGTAAACAGCGGCCCATTTGACCTTGGCGCCGAAAGCGACCGAGGCCAGGATGGCCGCCTTGTAAGAAGCGTCGTAGCCTTCCACGTCCGCTTTAGGGTTAGCTTCGGCATAACCGAGCTTTTGGGCATCTTTTAACGCAACCGCGAATTCTTTCCCGGCCGCGGTCATGCTGGAGAGGATATAGTTCGTCGTCCCGTTGACGATGCCGTAGACCTCTTCGATGATGTTGCCCGAAAGCTCGTCCCTGAGCGTATTGAGGATCGGGATACCGCCGCCGACCGCCCCTTCGAACAGGAGAGAAACGCCCGCTTTGTCGGCGGCAGCCAGCAGTTCTTCCAGATGCAGGGCGATCAACTGCTTGTTGGAGGTGACGACATGTTTGCCGGCTTTAAGCGCCGCCAGGACCAGCTGTTTGGCCGGGTTGACGCCGCCGATCGTTTCGACGATCACGTCGATCGCCGGATCGTTGATCAGGGTCTGCGGGTTGCGGGTCATAACGCAGGCGGACTCGACATTGCGCAGGTCACACCCCATCTTCACCTGGACCCCGGGAACACGGGCCAGGTTGCGGACGACCGCGGAACCGACGGTCCCGAGGCCGAGCACGCCGACTTTAATCGAAGAGCGAGGTGATCGACTTGTTTTCATAGTTCCTCCGAATTGCCTGGGCAAGCAGGTCCGCCGCCGAGAGGATCTTGAGCCCCTTGAACTGCTTTTCTTTGGGGATCGGGACCGAATCGGTGACCACGACCTCGGCAAAGCCGGCCTTGCTCATCCGCTCGACCGCCGGGCCGGAGAAGATGCCGTGCGTGGCGACCACGTAGATCTCGGGATTGCAGCCGTTCGCCTTGAGCGCCTTCACCCCGTTGGTGATGGTGCCGGCGGTATCGATCATGTCGTCGGTAATAATGACGGTCTTCCCTTTAACGTCGCCGACGACGTGGGTGACCTCCGACTGGTGGTGCTCGGCCCGGACTTTATGCAAGATGGCCAGCTTGGCGCCGACCCGGTCGGCCAATTTCTTGGCGACCTTGGCGCGGCCGGTATCCGGCGCAACCACGACCATTTCCTTCATCTTCTTTTCATCGATGTAGTTCGCCAGGATCGGCAGGGCGGTCAAGGTGTCCACCGGGATGTTAAAAAAGCCCTGGATCTGGTCGGAGTGGAGGTCCATGGCAACGACCCGGTCCGCCCCCGCTTTTTCGATCAAGTTAGCTACCAGCCGGGCCGAGATCGGCTCGCGCGAAGCGGCTTTGCGGTCCTGCCGGGCGTAACCGAAGTGCGGGATAACGGCGGTGACCGACCTGGCCGACGCCCGTTTCATCGCGTCGATAATGATGAACAGTTCCATCAGGTCGTCGTTGACCCGGTCGGTGCAGGTCTGGACGATAACGCAGGAGGCGCCGCGGATATTCTCGTTGATCCGGGCGTAGATCTCGCCGCCGGAAAAGCGGGAGATCTTGATCTCTCCCGGCTTGATCCCCAACTGCTTGATGATCTTATCTCCCAGCTCCGGATGTGACGTACCGTGAAAGACCCGCAATTCGGAATTTACCATGTTATCCCCTTCCCTTTTTATGGACCTGGCGAGAATTTCTTGACTTTACCAATGCTGCTGCCGTTGTCCAGAACATAGACGTTGCCGGCGCTGTCGACCGCCGCGTCATACAGGAATCCCTCAAAATCGCTGGCGCCGGCCGCCCTGGTCCCGATCTCGGTCAGGAAGCTGCCGGACGAAGAGAATTTATCGACCCGGTAATACATGTAGCTGCCGACCACGAAAACATTGCCGGCGGCGTCGACCCCCAGGCCGGGGTCGGCCGCGGGGGTGGTCCTGCCTTCCAAGCTGGCCTGGTAGGTGCCGTCCGTGGTGTATTTATAGGTTTTTATCGACGGGACAGAGACAAAGACCTGGTTGGCGGCCGTGACCGCGATATCGTACGGCCCGAGCGCGCCGAGGACCGGGTCGGTCAGCGCCCATTTCCGGGAGAACGAGCCGGAATCGGAAAAGACCTGGACCCTTTTGTTGTTCAAGTCGGCCACAAAGACCTCACCGGACGGGCTAACGGCCACCCCGGTCGGCCGCCAGAGATTCCCTTCCTGTGTCCCGTAACGGCCCCACTGGCCAAGATAGGAGCCGGAAGTGTTAAAATACTGGATCCGGTTGTTCCCGTCGTCGGCAATGTAAACTTCACCGGACAGACCGAACGCGATGCCGGCGGGCGCCGAGAACTGGCTTTCTCCCGTCCCGCTCACCCCCCACTTGGTCAGGAAATTGCCGCTGGAGTCGAACTTCTGGACCCGGTTGAGCCCCGAGTCGGTAACGTAAATGTTGCCGCCGGCGTCGATCGCGATCCCCTTGGGGGTGGAGAACTGGCCATTGCCGGTGCCGGATGCGCCCCAGCTGGCGACCAGGGTATATTTGCTGATGACGATCGTCGTCGTAGTGGTCGAAGAGCCGGGCGTGGTGGTCGTGGGAGTATCGCTGACCGAAGCGCAGCCGAGAATATCAAGGATAAGAGGGAGACACAACAGGGCAACAAGTACAACCAGGGCCAGGAAGCCGAGCTTTCTGTTCATACGGGGCTATTATAACATATCAATTGGCGATTTCTTTCGATCAGTTTTTGCAGACGCGCCTGTTTTACTTCGTCCGGCACCTGGCCCGGCATTTTGGCCGCCGCGGTCACCGGCCGGGGCGAATAAGCGAACATGTTAACGGCCTTAAAGCGGGCCTGCTCCAGCCGCCTCAAGGTGTTCTCGAATTGCCCCTCTGTCTCGCCCGGAAAACCGACCATCAGGTCGGAAGTGATCCGGGCAGCCGGCATCAGCTCGCGGATCTTTTTGAGCCGGCCGAGGTAATAATCGACCGTGTAGCCGCGATTCATCGCCTTAAGTATTGCGTCATCCCCCGATTGGAGCGGGAGGTGGAACTCCTTGGCGACGTAGGGGAGCCGGGCGACGGTCTCGATCAACTCGTCGCTAAGATCTTTGGGGTGAGAGGTCATGAACCTAATTAAAAATTTAGAGTTTAAAGTTGATAATTGTTGTATTGCCATTAATAGATTGGACAATCCGAACCGATACGAATTGACGTTTTGGCCCAATAGCGTGATATCGGCAACGCCCTGCTCTATCAGCCCCTTGATCTCGGCGAGGACTTCGTCCAGCGGCCGGCTGGTTTCACGCCCGCGGACGTAAGGAACGACGCAGTATGAACAATAGTTGTCGCAGCCATTCATTATGGAGACAAAACTCGAAGCACGAAATCCGAAATCCGAAGCAACTTCAAAATTCGAAATTCGAATTTTCTCTCTTTGCTTCGTATTTCGAGATTCGGATTTCGTATTTAGAGCCAAGAAATGCTGCAGCGTCTCCGGCGAATTTGGTGGAACGAACAGATCAACGTGCGGGAACTGCTTTTTGACGTCGCGATCGGGCTCGGTGACCAGGCAGCCGCACAGGCCGATCTTTAAATTGGGATTCTGTTTTTTCGCCCCTTTAAGCGACTGCGTGAACCAGGCGGCCCGGTCCTCCGCGTTCTGCCGGACCACGCAAGTCATGACCAGGATAAAATCAGCGTCGGCCTCGTCCGCCGCCGGTCGATACCCCGCCCCCTCGAAAACGCCGGCCAATTTGGCGGCGTCATGGACATTGGCCTGACACCCGTAGGTCTTGATGAAGTAGCGGTTCACTTACCAATTATACCCGATAAAAGAGCGTTCGCGACACATGGTCTTTGCCCTCTGGATGTCGCCCTTTACGGGACAGCAAGATCGTCCTTCTTTATAACGAAGCGCCAACCATTCTATCTATTTTTTCCATGTCGATCTCATCCTGTCCGGGATTCAGGTAATTCCAGAGACCCTGGCCGAAAAACGCGGCCGCGCTGAGATACATGACATCCTTATATGATTGGGTGGCATTCGTGGCCAGCGATGTTAACAGTAAATAGCCAAGTCCGGTGGCCATCAGCATCATGCCGGAATTCAGCCTGTTCACCCGGCTCCGGGCGGCGTTATATTTCAAGATCGAATAAGCCACCTCCTCCGCCTCTAGCCCGGTCAAGTCCAGGTCGCGGAGAGTATCTTTCTGGACCACCGGGTCGCCGGAGGTAAGGTAAATGATGGCGCCGGTCGTCAACAGGGTAAAACCCTGGGTAAGGTTCCCCAGCTTCGCGTCGCCGCTCATGCCGCCGCTATTGTTCCAGATGACCCCCAGAAGCGCCAGGCCGGGCCCCACGTTCGCCCAGAGCCGGTTATTCTGGAAGGCTGCCGACTGATGGGTGACCCTTTGCGTACAGGGCGGATCGAGGGCCATCAGCTTTTTCTTATCGAATGCCCGGGCAAACAGCACCGAATGGCTGCCCAACAAGACGACCAGGACGCAGGCCAAGAACTGCTTCATGATCCGATCAGAAATAATATCCGACCTGGAACTGCAGCCGGCCGGACTTGGCCGCGTCGATGCCGACCTCCAGGAATAACGGCGCAACATCGAGCAGGCGTTCAAAGATCAGGGAAATGTAGGGACCGGCCGCGGTATTATTGCCCAGATATCCGACCAGGCCGCCGCTGATGAACATCGGCGATCCGCCGCGCAGGTTGCTCAGGAACCATTTGCCGCCGACAAAGACGATCCCCGGGGTATTGGAGGTATTGGCTTCAAAACCGAACCGTAACGCGGTGTTGCTGTTAAGGCTGTTCTCCGCCATTAGCCCCAGCGCCAGACCATCCCTGATCCCACCAATGACGGCAGGTTGATAAGCCAGGCATTCCGAGCTAAACAAAATGACCAATAGAGCAACGGCAATAAACATGGATTTTCTCATTTTCGTTCCCCCCTTAAAACATAAATAAAAAGAAACGGGGACCAACCCGTTTTTAAAGTATCCAAGTTCTCTTTAAAAAGAATTAGGTCCCCGCTCTTATTACAGACCGATCGGCTGGCTAACGGACAGAGACAAGCCCTTCGACGTAACGGTCTTCGACCGGACCACGGAATAACCGAGTTCGAAACCGGTTTTCCCGAGCCCTAAGCCTAAATCAGCTTTGATGCCCAAAGCGGCATCGCCGCCGATATTGCCCGAGGTCGTGCTATTGCCGTAAACGACGTAGTTCAAGCCTCCGGCCAGGTAAGAATCCAGACCAGCCAGCGGCAGCGCGATGATCCCACCCGCGCGAACCGGGATAGCCTTTAAGCCTCCACCTCCGTAGAAACCACCCAGACCAACGGTGTAGTTGATGCTCTTAGCACCCAGACCAACCATTGAGCCGAGGCCCACGAAGTCATCCAACACCAAGC